>ENA-OUQP01000011-OUQP01000011.1-human-gut-metagenome-genome-assembly--contig:-NODE-11-length-227530-cov-15.495496_pt1 | contig 227530 bp, 174 predicted proteins | sample MGYA00237951_ERZ548836 | MGnify/ENA primary metagenome ERZ548836 (study PRJEB26490, sample SAMN05194702) | human gut metagenome | biome: terrestrial biome; feature: human-associated habitat...
AAGGTGAACGTGAAGATCGGCAACCAAACCGCCACCATCACCATCACCGTCAAGTAAACGGCAACCGCCGATATCCATAAAACATTTGAGCCTTGGAATTCAATATCACTCCAAGGCTCAAATCATATTCAAACGCTTTTATACGCATGAAAATACACACATCAAAATCAGCGGATTTAGCATAATCAGCTCAAAGCGTCGTGCAGATATCGCTTTGAGCGGCTGCGCATGATATCCAGTGCAATATCGGCATTGCAGAAATCGATGGTTTGTGAGGTATCAGTACAATCAACTTCGGAAAAATCAGTGATGATTCTGTCGGCGAATTGTACTTCCTGCAGGATTTGACCGCGTCTGGTGCCGAGTTCATGCTCTTTGGTACCTTCCGTATACACCCAGAACGGTTTATGGAAGTTGATGGAGAACAGCGTGCCATGATAGGAGTCCGTAACTACACCCTCCGCATATTTCACCAGCGAGAGGAATTCTTCCGGCCCTGCCTCGAGCACATTGACAAGCTCATCGCATTTCGGCACATTGCCCGCCTGCGGCGTCAGCACTGCGACAGGCAGGCCGACTCGACGAGACAGTTCACGCAGTTGCCTGAATACGCCGACAGCACGCTTGGGACGCAGCAGCGAATAAAACAGCAGATACTGTTCGGGCACGTGTTGCGACTTACGCAACGGTATGCGTTCCTCCCATTCGCCCGCGTTGAGCAACAGCGTCGGATCGCATACGTGTTCCACATGTTTGCCGCTTACCTGCCGCAGTTTGCCGCATGCGGAACGTTCCCTCGCCGAAAGCGCGCTGAATTCCGCCAACGCCGGTCCGATGCGCCGCAACTCATCGTCGGTCATGGTGGCCGGCGACGAAGCATACGAGATTTTCCTGCAGTTCGCCCATTTCAGCAGGTACGGGTCCATGTACTTCCAGTCGACGCGTTCCAGCTCGTTGGAATGCTTGTTGATGATCTGGTCGCTGCCGCTCACGGCCACGTCGAATGCGTCAGCCAGCGAATTCAGCTCTTCCGGCTCCTGATAGCGTCGTTGGCCCACATGTATGTTCGCGCTGATGAACCGCTCGAAATTGCGCATGCGCTTCTTGCGCAGTCCCGCAACCGGCAGCATGGTTAAATCCGCGAGGGACGATTTGAGGCCCAGCCCACGCCAATATAAGCGTTCATAGTAGCGTTCGCCCTCAAGCGGCCGGTAGTCGATGACGGTAACGTCATGCCCCATGTCCGTGATGGTTGATTGCGTGGCATACGCCTGCAATACCGAACCATAATTATAGGCAGCATGATACGTGATTAGACCGATAATATTATTCTTCTCGTCCATATTTCCTCGTCGTTCAAGTAGTTATTTCTCTGTTTTCTCGCTATTGCAGAAGCACTCCGCTTTCTCATTGTTTTCCACTGAATTGCTTATGACGCACCCATGCGATCGCAGCGCTCACGTAATACCATCGATATTTCATCGAAAGCAACGCGATTTGTCGGGTCACAGGAAAACGACCTCCCCGATATCGATCAAGCGGCTGCCGAAAAACCGGCATGTTCACTACTTTTCCATAGTGATTCTTTCGTTCATGACGGTTCCATGGCGCTTCGGGATTGAACAGATCATTGATCATAATGATCGTCAGATGAAATAATGCGTAATCATCGAGCGTTCCATCAGATATTTCCCGAAATTGACGAATGGTATCGCGCATTGTTTCGATCGCAGATATTGTTCGCCGCACATAATCGTTGGAGAACGACCGCACCGCCGAATCCGCATTGCGGCGGTATTCGTACACCATTTCATCCACATAGCCGATTCGATTCGCCGCCGCGACCGCACGGAACGCATATTCGGCGTCCTCTCCCAAACTCAAGGTTTCGTTGAATCCGTCGATCCCTTTGATCAGCGGCATGCTGTACAGCTTGCCCCAAACAAGCGCGATACCTCGCTGCGGTCGGAGCATATCCTCGCATAGGTCAAGACGCCTGCGTCCCTCGAACACCATGTCAGTTTCAGCATAATGGTGTTCTTCCACACTTGGAGACCCCTCGCCTTTGCCGCCCATAATGACGGCACCAGCGGCGTCGGGAACACCGTTCGCATCGGCATCAGCACCTGCAAGCACATTGCGGTACGCACCCATCACCACATCGCAGCGGTATCGCACCGCAAACGCAAGCATGCCGTCGACGGCATGCTTGGCGAGCGCATCATCCGCATCGAGGAACATCGCCCACTGCCCCGTGGCCGCGCGCAATCCCGCGTTGCGAGCCGCGGAGACTCCGGCATGGGCGATCGTTTCCGTACGAATGCTGACCAATGGCGAATTCCAATTCGAGATCGGTGCCGTTTCGAATGCCGGCTCACCATCGAATACAATCACCGCTTCGATACGGAAGCCACTGCCCTGCTGCCGTTGCAGACTGTTCACGCAATCATGCAACGTTTGCAACGTGGCACGGTAGACGGGAATGATCACACTGATGGTATGGCTCATCGTCAGTTCAGCTCCCGTGTGATCACCGAAGCATCATACCGGAACGATACCGGCGATTCGATGTTTTCCGGGAAGTTGCCGATCGCCACGAACGCAATCAGCGTTTCGTAGTCGGGCACGCCCAACAGCTTGCGGATCTCATGCTCCTGCTTCTCACGCATCATGGTGTTGAGAGGGCAGGCGGCCAGCGACTCGCATTCCAATGCGGTCAGGAACGCCATGGTGAACAGGCCTCCGTCGATATACGGCTCGTTGCGTTCCTCAACGCTTACGAAACTGCGCACGTCCACGCTGATCAACGCCAGCACCGGAGGCGCATCGTACCCACGCCACCCGCCCTGCAACGCCAATGCCTGTTCGATGAATTTCGGATTGCTGATCAGCAGCACGCGATATGCCTGCCTATTGCATACCGATGGCGTTTTCATCGACATGCTTACGGCCTTACGCACCGTTCCCATATCAACAGGGGTTTCGGCATACTCGCGTACGCTGGAACGCCCTGCGAACAATGCTGCATAGTCGAGCGATGCGTTGTCGCGTTTGTCTGCGGCACGCACGGTTTTCACGCCCGCATTGCCCGCAACGTCGGCTTTTTCGGCTTTTTCGACGCTTTCGATATCCACCGAAGCCACTTCGTCGGCAAACCATACGCCCACAAACTCAGGAATCGGCTTCTCCAACGCCCGATGCTTGCGCACGTATGCACGAACCACCTGCCGTGCCGCGATATACGTCACATCGTCAACCGGATAGTCGCGTTCCCGCCATTCATCCATCACGGAACGCAACTCCCCGAATGCGGATCTGCCGAATCCCGCACGGAACCGTCTATGCGACAATCCTTTTTCAATACGATGAATGTAATACACCATAGTGCCGCGCAATTGCTCGGATTGCCCCACATTCCATTGCCCCGCACAGAATCTCAGGAACCGTTTGCGCTGCCCCGCATAGTACGAAGCCAATGTCATGTTCGCCTTGCATCGTTGCAATACGCGCCAGACGCGATGCGGAACGATGGTTTTGATTCGCTGCTTCACGCCCATGATCTCACCTTTCCTTGTTTTCTCGACGCAACGACGGCAATACCGTCTGCACCTTGGTCATGACTTCCCTTGTAAACCAGCCTTCACGCAGCTTCTGACCCAATTGCGAAGCCCGTCGTACCATTCGCGCATACTCGCTTTGCGTCATGCCGTCTTCCACGGCCATGGCCTCTTGCAACGATTCGACGGCAACGCCCACTCCCTGTTCGACTACGAATGGTGCGAGCGCCGCCTTGTTCCATATGATCACCGGCTTGTCGGCTGCAAGATACAGCGACAGCTTATGCGGATTGTTGACGGTCAGATATTTGCCGTAATAGCCGCCGCAGGTGTCGAGACTGTCACCGTCCCAGATCAGACCGAATCGTCCTTCCAGTTTGTCTGGCAGTTCATCGGGTGCGACGATTCCGCGGTACCACGCCGTTTTGCCGTTCCGCCGATCATATTTCGGCCCGTACAGATTGATGTCGGCTTTGGGGAATTGCTCGGCCAGCCGATACACGTATTCGGCTTTGCCATGGCTGAGATTTCCCGCGATATCGATGCCGTGACGCTGTTCCACGGGCACAGGATTCGCTTGCGGCAGCAGGTAATCAAAAATGCCGATCTCCACGATCGGCGCGGTCGCGCCGTACTTGCGCAACACTTCGCTCATGCGCGGATTGTGGCTGATGAGCAGATCCGCTTCGGTCACCCATTGTTTGTCGAAATCGGTGTAGGAGTAGCCGCGTAGCGTTTCCAAATCATGAATCAGGAAAACAAACAACGCTCCGCGCGCTTTCATCCTACGCACGGAAGGCAAGGCGTACAGCGACACCTTGTTGTACATGATGAGCGGAAATTGCACCAACACCACATCCCCGCAACGAACGGTTCGTTCCAGCCGATGCCAATCGGCAAGCGTACGCCCAACGCACACCAGCTTGTCGAAATACCCTTTGTTCTCGCCGGGACGCACTTCGAACGGCTGCCAGGATTGGCTTTCGAGCACCTGCCGAATGTCATCGCGCGCTTTGGATCCAGCGTGCGCATGATGCAGCGAACGTTCGCAGATCACGTAGTTCGTCATTGCCAACCTCCATTGTTTGCATATCGTCCGTCACTCGCATTGCTTGCGCCATGCGCGTTATTCTCATCATTCGTTTTCCGTACATGCAGTCGGTTGAATACCGGCTGAAGCATGGCCATAACGAATCGTTCGCGGCACAGCAGCAACGCGATGCCATATATCAGCGCGAACAGGAATCCGCCGAACATCAGCCACAGGAAGGCGTTCCATGTCTCGGCACCGCATATCGCGATCGCGCCCCGCGTAAGGCAGCCTGCCGCAATCGCACTGAGCAGAATACGTATCGGATCGATCGACGTGCGAATGCCAACCAAAAACCCGCGGCACACATATGAGCGCATCGCCAGCATCAACGCTTCGCACAATGAAATGCTGATGGCGGAACCGACCACGCCGAGCTGTGGAATCAGCAGCACGTTTGCGAGTACGGCCAAGGCAAGTCCGATCGCGTTCACCATGGCCCATGTACGTTCCATTCCTTTGGAAATCATGACATTCGCAAGCACGATATTCATGGCCGAACACATCACCGCAATACCGACGAATCGTAGCGGAACCGCGGATTCCGCGAAGTCAGCGCCACCGAGCAATGCCACGATCGGGTCGGCAAGCAATATCAGCAGAGCAATGATCGCGGAGCCGAATACCATAACGAAATTCATGTTTTTCGCGATCAGTTCGCCTGCCTGCCGCTCTTTGCGCCGCGCCTGATAATACGAAAGGCGTGGCAGCATCACGCTGCCGACGGAATTGACGGCGGTGACGAGCACGGATTTGATTTTGGATACCAGCTGGTACAGGCCGACCATATCGGTGGTGCCAAGGAAGCCGAGCATCACAATGTCGACTTGAATATACATGCCGGATGAAATGGATGCGATGGTGAACCACAGCATCGGTTTGAAATGGCGGGAAATATTGAGATGTCCACAGTTGCGGAAGTCCACGAACCTGCGTAGCCGCAGGAGATTGAGCACGTTGGATCCGTACCCGGCCACCACCACGATCAGGCCGTATATCACGTAGTCGCCGCGCTGCCGTACAAAAGCGAACATGAGCACCAATGCCAGCAGTTTGAAACATACGCTACGCACGGTGATGTATTCGTATTGTTCCAACGCCTGGTAGAACCATTCCACACCGAACGAGGAAAGCCAGATGGCCAGACCGAAAAGCGCGAACAGCCCGAATTGCGCGTTCATTTTCGGTACGGTGAACAGGCATGCCAGGTAGACCGCGAACACCATGGTGGTGGAGCATGCCAGAATAACCAGCAATTCCAGCACCGTGCGCGATAGTTCCGCGCGGTCGTCGCGTACGCGAGCGCAGACGCGCACTCCGTAGTAGGTAACGCCCAGGAGGGCCACCAGCGAAAAGTATGAGGCCACGGATTGAGCGAACGCCACATGCCCGGTGCCACCGGTGGAAAGCACGCGCGACACGTATGGCACGGTGATGAGCGGGAAGATCACTGACGACGTAGTGACGATCATGTTCATCAGCACGTTGAATTTCACGGATCGAATACGCACGTCGGTTGGATGCTTGGCCGGCTTGCTGGACGGCTGCCCGACCGGCTTGGTCGGCTGACGTTCAGGCATAAAGCACCACCCGCTTGGCGAAGGCGCGTTTGCGTATGCGCACGGAGTTCACGAAAAATATCAGCACCACCCAAATAATGATGTTTCTGAGCATGATCTGGTTGAACATGGTTGACATCCAACGGTTGGAGAAAAAGCTGAACGCACAGCAATAGCCGATGGCACCGTACAGCATCATCGATATGGGAATGCCCGCCTTGCCGTATTGCAATGCGAAAACCGCGCTTTCATAGCAAAGCTGAGAAAGTGCGGCGATCAGCACGATGGCAAGCATCGCACCCGCGATGCCCCAGTCGAAAATGAATGCGTAATATGTGGTGAATACGTTGCCAAGACTGCGCTCGCCATACCGTTGGAAGGGTTGCCATTGCATCCAGTCAAGCACGGTTTTGCCGAATATCTGGGGGAACGAGGCCCGGGTGGAAGCCAATGTCATGTCTCCCCATTGCGTGGATTTGACCGCCAACGAAGGCGACATGGAGTTCGTGAGATACGCGTCTAGGTTTTTTATCGGCGCTCCAATGTAGATGGACAGGTATTCGTACATGGTCGAGTCGCCCGCCTTGCGTCCCATCAGCGACAGCAGTGGCTTGAACGAAGCCAATCCCACGAGCGCGATGGCCACGAATTTCAACACAGTGCGGAAGCCGAGCCGCATGCCTTTCCAACGGTTGTTCTGCCTGCGGAACAACGCCCAGTATGTCAATGCGGCAACGCCAAGCTGAATGAGGCTATTGCGTCCGCCGGAAATCAACGTCATCGGAACGGCCGCCAACACATTGATAACCGCAAGATAATCGTTGCGCAACGAACGGACCACCACGCTGCGCATGGCGAGAAACAGCCACGCATAGGCCATGGCGTTGGTCGCCAGATGCAGTAGCGAGGGAATTCCAGAGAGGGCCACGCCTTTGGTGCTGAATTTGTTGAGTTTGTCATACAAGCCGATGGCTTTGTTCAGAGAGCCGTCTCCCCCGTAGGGCAGTGTCAATGAGATTATCTGCCGTGACACGATCAGCAATGCCAAACCGGTGAACAGCAGGCCGCCAACGTACACCCATATCGGCAGAACGATATCTTGCGGCTCGCCGTATTCCCGATGTGCTGTCCGATGTCCGACGCAGCTGCGGAAAAACACCTTCACACCGTAAGCCGTCAATGCGAATGCGAACGTGCCGAATCCAACCACGAAGCAGGTTTGCATCGACAGGTCGAAATCCCAGGTCCGGTAATTGGTGAGTCCATTGAATACCGCGAGCGTGAATCCGACCACGAATAGTATGGATGGTTCCGCGAAATCCCCGCGATATGCCACTATCAGCAGCACCAGCAATGCCAGCAATGTCAAGAACAGTATGGTCGAGGTCATCTCATCACCATGCCTAATGTGATGCGATTTCCGGATGCCGTCGCTTGTACAGCGCGTACATCATGCCGTACAGCGTCGGAAAGGTGGCTAGGAGTTTCCATTGCAGCAGTTGACTTTTCCCAATGATTCCCTTGCGTTCCACCATTGGCAGCAATTCGCGCAATTCCGTACGCGCATACCGTTCGAATTGCGCCCATTGCTTGCGTTGATGCGCGAGCATGATGCGATTGCAGGTACCGACAATGGATTCGAGATGCCCATATGCGGCATATGCTTCAACATGCGGATATTTGGTTCGCACCAAGTCGAGCATGGCTCCGGTGGATTGTGCGAATTTGTCGGTGATGCCATGCGACTGACTGTTTTCCGACATTCTGTAACGGTACAGCGGCGTGGAATCGTATACGATGCGATCCGCCCTGTCGAGCAGCTGGTAGGTGACCGGCGAATCTTCCGCATAGACGGCGTCGAGCGGGTAGCGCAGGTTATCGAAGAGTTCTTTTTTGGCGAGTTTGTCCCACGCGGTCACATAAAAGTAGCCATGCTGATTCACATAGGCGAATGCTTCCTGCGAGGTCATGACGATTTTCTTGTCGGGAAAAGCGTTGCAGTAGGTGCTGCCGTCAGGGTTTTCCCGTTCGTACGAGATGATCGACAGGTCGGCGTCGGATTCCTGCAGATTGTGCAGCAACGTGCCGAACATATCGGGAAGCACGTAATCGTCGGAATCCACGAATCCGATGTATTCGCCTTTGGCAAGGTCGAGCCCGGTGTTGCGGGCCGCCGCCAAGCCGGCATTGCATTGGTGCACCGCACGAATGCGGTTGTCACGATTCGCCCAAGCATTGCACTGTTCGCCGGAGGAATCGGTGGATCCGTCGTCGACCAGTATGATTTCCAATCGTTCGTAGGTTTGCCCGATAAGACTTTCCACGCATTGGTCGAGGTACCGTTCCACGTTGTAGACCGGCACTATCACGCTGATGAGGGGTTGGGTCGAAACTGCCATAAGACCTGTTTTCAACAGCTTTTCACGTACTTTTTGCCTACGAATTTCGCCATAAGGAAACCGGACCCCTTTTTGATCCAGTCCACTGGTTCGGGGCTGATGATAGGCATTTCGACGTACGGGTAATGGTTGGTTTCCAGCCATACGTCGAAGAGGATTTCGCTGATGCGTCCGGGAAATCGCATTTCGAAGGCGCTGTATGAGCTTGAATCGATATGCTTGGCCAGTTCTCCGATGATGGGAAACATCCACGAGCAGTATTCGTTGATGAGGTCTTTGCGCATCACGAACATGTTGAACAGGTGCGCCGAGGTTTTGTTCATTTGCGCGTCGAATGCGTCGAGGTAGTCGGAATTGGTTTGCGCGATAATGCTTCGTGTCGCGTCGAGCTGGCCTTCCTGCATGGTGTGCTCGTAATGTGAATATACGGTTTCGATATAGTAGTTGCGTCGTTCCGGCACAATGATTTCGCACGTATCGAGCAGACGCGCATAGTCTTGTTTTCCTGCGATGCAGCTGAAGCGTTCGTTTTCGTCTCCATGACGTTTCGCACTGTCATTTTTGGCGAAATGACGGCGGTAGTGCACCAATCCCTGATAGTCGGCATCGCAGTTTTTCCACATCCAATACAGTCCGGTCAGTTCGGAGTATTGTGCGTTCAACTGCGAAATATTATCGCCGGTGTTGTCGCACGTCATACCCAAATCGACGTTCGGATGCAACGCCCTACCGACCTGCAACGGCATATATACGCCGTCGATCGGCATACGGTACGCCTTATGCGTGGCCACGGCCACCGTGATGTCGGAGTCCGCCATCACTGCCATCCTTTCTATACCGGACGCGCACTACTGCCAAAGCACGCCCTTATACTTCACCCTTCCCCCTTGTCTGGAGGGTACAGCATACGTTTTCATTTTATCTCAACAGTTCATCTAGATTTCACCAAACGTCAGACACTCCCGTTTTACAAACCCCATTTTTCAAGCTTTTCAAGATTATTCTACAAATTATCATGTTTTGCAAGAGATTGCAGACGTTTGCATACACGACATGAAAACGAACTGATTTAAAGCTTTAATCACACATCATCCAACACCCAACACCCCCGATACGGCAATTTCGGGATCGCCTCTTTCCTAAATATTGAAAATCTCGTCACAACTGTTTCATTACTACTTCGGCGTTTCGCTGCCATCATGTTGGGATTACAAGAAAAAAACGTTTGCAGATCATTGCAAACGATTATGAAAAAACGGGGCGCACGACTCCAATATCACATATTGAAATCGCACGCCCCTGAGATCTACCGGTCAGACCGGTGGATGTATGGCTTTATGGAATCCGTTTGATTCCTTATTTGACGGTGATGGTGATGGTTGCGGTCTTGCCCGCGACCTTCACATTCACCTTTGCGGTTCCCGTCTCGACGCCGTACACGACACCGGTTCCAGAAACCGCCACTGCCGCGCCGTCGCTCCACCACATGTCGGGATCACCCGCGGCGCCCTTCACGGAGAGGTTCGCGAGCTGGCCCTTCTGGATGGTGAGCTTGCCGTTCGAGACGCCGTCACCGGTGATTGCGAACGTTACCGGCACGGTGCCGTCCTCGTTCACGGTGTTCACATCCCAGGCCACGCCGACGGTCTTGGTCTTGTCGGCGGTGGTCTTGCGGTCGGTGGTCGGATCCCACGTGGTCTTGCCGTTCGCGTCGACCTTGATCAGGCGGAAGGTCATGGACTTTCCGGTCTTCACGTTCGCGGTGCCGGAGTAGACGCCGTCGGTTCCCGTGGCGGTCAGGCGGATGCCGGAGGCGCGGGTCCAGGTCTTGCCGTCCTGACCCCAGTCGCCTACCGCGTACAGGCTTTCGCCGCTCTTCAAGTCGGCGGCCGCGTTGATGGTCACGTCCACGTTTTGCGAAACCTGGCGCTCATCCCACTTGAGGGTGAGGGTCTTGGCCTTGTCGGCGGTGGCCTTGCGATCGGTGGACGGATCCCACGTGGTCTTGCCGTCAGCGGAAACCTTGATCAGGCGCATGGTCATGGACTGGCCCTTGGCCACGGTCGCGGTTCCGGTCAGTTCGCCGCCCACGGTAGCGAGCTCGACGCCACCGGCGCGGTTCCAGGTCTTGCCCTCGTCTTGGCCCCAGTCACCGACCACGTAGGCCTTCTCGCCGGACTTCAGGTCAACGCCGGTCGCCTTGAACGTGATCTGCACGTTCTTGTCGTCGTCAGGAGGCACCACCACGGTGCAATCCACGGCCTTCAACGAAGCAGACGAACCATCCCACGTTACGGTGCCGCCGTTGTAGTCGATGCCCGGCTGCCGGGAGCCCGGATACTGCTGGCTGCCACCGTCGTTGAAAATCACCTTCGCGCCGGACGCGAGCGAATCAGGCACCTCGTACTTGTAACCGGTCTGGTCGCAGTTGTCGGCAGCCACCATCTCGACGCCCGGCCAGGCCGCGTTGTTCTTCGCGGTCGCTCCGTCGCCGGTGTACACATACGCGTACATCTTGCTCCAGCCGGAAGGCTTGGTCGCATAGATGGTGTTCTTCGCCACCGGCGGTGTCGGAAGCGTGCCGGTCACCGTAACGGTGATCGAATCGCTCTGGGAACCGGACTTTGCGGTGATGGTCGTGGTACCGGCCTTCTTCGGCGTGACCGTACCGTTGGCGGAAACCGTGGCGACGGCCGTGTTGGAGGAGCTCCAGCTCACGGACGAACCAGCCGGATCGGTGGTGGCGGTCAGCTTTTTCGCAACGGCGCCATTGGAAAGATCAGTGGTGTAGCTGCCACCGTTGATCTTCACGCTGGTCACCGGAGTCGGATCTTCATGGCCACCGATGTTGGCCATGGCAACGGTGAACGTGTCTTCGTCGGACTTCTCGTAGGAGTTGTTGACCTGAGAGGAGGTGTCCGGCAGATCGGCATTGTCGTTCATCGCCATGTCATACGGCAGCGAATCCATTGCGGAAAGGCCGAAGGTGGCTGCCAGTTCAACGCCGAGACCGTACTTTTCGATATGGTCCGCGGTGGTGCCGAGTTCGCTCAGCGGAATGGCGATCTCGTAGTGATCGTCCATGCCTGCGGAGTTGTGGCCCAGATCGTTGAAGTTGACCCACTGTGCGGAGCCTTCCTTGTCGGCGCTCATGTCGCCGACCACTCGACCGTTGCTTTCACCCCAGCCGCCGTTGATGCCGATCACCTGGCTGCTCAGGATGCCGTTGCCGTAACCGAACTTGACGCCGGAAGCCTTGGTGTTGGTCTTGGCGTTGGCTGCCGGACCATATTCGGCGTTGGAATCAAGACCTGTAGCGTCGCCCTTGTAGATCCACGGACCGTTGGAACCGTTGGTGGAAATCGTCACGACCTTGTTGACGTTCTGCTCACCGCTCCACTTGAGGCCGGAAGCCCACAGGGTTCCGCCGGTGGAAAGTCCGCCGTCCTTGCCCACTCGGGTGCTTTCGTCCTTCGTGTCGATGGCGATGTGGAACGGCAGATTCTGCGTCTGCCACAGGTGGCCTTGGCTGAGCGGATAATCGTCGCCGGTGTCGACCACGTCTTGCACGTTGGTCATTTCCCACATGAGGTACAGATTGTCGTCATCGTAGGCACCATACAGTGCATACAGATCGATCGGCACCTCATACATGGAATTCGGTCGGTAGACGCGCGGATCGTCGTTGGCTGCGCCCTGTGCGATCAGCATGGAGCTGTCCCAATCGGAGATGCTCGCGTCTTTTCCGGCATTGAAGTTGATGGTTTTCTTCACGCCGAAGCCGACTTTGTTCGTGCCATATCGCGAGGCGAGGTTCTGTTTGGCGACTTCCGTCTTGGTCACCGTGGTTTTTCCGGTGAGTTTGGATCCGTCTTCCGTGCTTGTGCCGGTCACGGTCACGGTTACGGACTCGCCCACGGAGATGGAGCTGCCCACAGTGATGACGTCACCGTTCTTGAAGGTGCCGGACTTGCCTTCGGAGGTCGTGTACTTGAGGTTTTCGGCCTTGCTTGCGCGCAGGGTCACGTCAACGCTGCTTCCGCTGAATGTTACGGAAGACGGTTCTGCGGAAACGTACGGCTTGGCTTCGGCCTTCAGATAGTAGGCGCTGACCGCGTTGCCCTTGGCGGTGCCGGAGGTGATCTTGCCGCCGGAAACGGTGATGCTTCCGCCGTTGACTTCATCCGGATACACGCCGTCGTCAAGGTTGGTGCTCATGCCGACGAGGCTCTGGTCGCCACCCATATTGGCGATTACCACGCCATCGTTGGCGGTGCCGTCCTTGGTGAAGCGTTCGATCATCAGGCAGGACTTGTTGGCGTTGTTCCGATCGGCGCCGCAGTTCTGCAGATATTCGCTCTTGCCGTCCATGGCGTTACGGAAGTGGTTGACGGCCACGACCGACTTGTTCTTCCACATGTCGTCGCCCGCATCACCCAGCTGGGACTGCTCGGCGAATTGTGCATTGGTTCCGCCAGAGCCGACCGGACGGTTGAAGTACAGCGGTGCGCCGGCCTTGCGGGAGCCCACGATCGCCCAGCCGAATACGATCTGATCATTGGTCAGATACGTGGATTCCTTGTCGCCATTGGCGTAGTTGTCATGCGACTCCACCCAAGTGACGAGCTGGTCTTCCTTGGCGCCGCCGGTATCGATGTTCTGCACCATCTTGGTGCTCAGATTGCCTGAGCTGATGGCCGCGCGCACGGACTTGCCATAGTTGGATGCGGTGTTACCACCGCCGTCGGAGGAATTGTTGGCGAACAGGTCCGCATAGGCCTTGTAGTCGAGGCCGGAATCGCCCTGCAGCACTTCGCCGTACTGGAACTGCGAACCATTGTTCAAAATGGTGTTCCAATAGTTGGAGGTCTTGTTGTCGAACACTTCGGTCGGCAGTTCGACGTGCTTGGCGGCATCGAAGCGGAAGCCGTCAACGCCGTCCGCGACTGCGGTCTTCAGGAAGTCCTGCATGCGGTCGGCCACATACTGGTTCTGCGTGTTCAGATCCCACAGGCCAAGCAGGTGGCACTGGGTCACATCGCGGCGGCTGGAATAGTTGATCTGGTCGCCGTCGTTACCGCCGCAGTTGGAACGGGAGTGGAAGTAGTCTTTGTTCTGCCAATCGGAGTCGATGGCGCTCCAGTCGGAGGTGAAGTGGTTGGCTACCACGTCTACGATTACGCGCACGCCGTACTTGTGCGCAGTGGCGGTCATTTCCTTCAGATCGTCTTCACTGCCGACCACGAAGTTGCCGATGGAGGTGTTCGCCGGCTGGTACACGTAATACCAGTTTTCGGTGAACTTCTTGCCGTTGGCGGCGACTTCCTTGATTTTGCTCATCGGCTCGGTTTGCACGGAGGTGTAGCCGGCCGCGGCGATTTCAGGCATATGTTCGGTGATGGTTTTGAACGACCACATCCACGCATGCAGGATGGCGCCGTTCTTCATGCTCTCGGTCAGGCCGTACTGTTCGCGGGCCTGCTCGAACGTGGCATTGCCGACCGTATCCTGGTAGCTGTCGCGGTCCGAGGCGAGTGCGGTGGAGGCCACGCCCATGCCGCCCAGCATGGTGGCGACGGCCGCGACTCCGGCGGCAGCTTTCTTCCACGTTTTGACGGTGCGGGCCTTGCGGGCCGCCTGCCTGCGCTCGACGCGGGTCATCGGTTCGGATGGACCCCCGTCTTGCGGGGGCTGTTGCTTAGTGAATACGTGCGCAATACCTGCGAACGTACGCGAACTTATTCGCACTTTGACCTCCTGCTTCCTTGCATCTTTCCTTTGAAAACGTTTGCTCCTTAGCGAACGTAATCCTTAAAATATCACAATTTTTTGGTGAAAAATGAGTGATTTTTAATGAAATCGACGATGAAAAATGATTGGTTTTTCTGCTTTTTTACAAACACTTTCAGCAAGGTTGTCCCCCATCCTTCGACCACCGATATACGACACGCCCCGAAACAGCCACATGCAAACGTTTCTGAAAATCGTTTCACCGCATGCACCCGTCAACAGCCTCTCCCCCGCTTCTTCACCCCTCTTCAGGACAACGGGTACAATACGAAATCGTCGGAAAACACGAAGAAACACGGTAGGAAAGGACAGACCCGTGACCTTCAACCGCTACATCCTCTTCCGCATGGTCGTTGAATTTGTGGGAGCCATCGCCTGCGCCATCCAAATGTTCCAGCATCACACGTGGCCGGGCATCATCACCATGGGCGTGTTCGCGCTGGTGTGGGCCGTGGGCGAGATCTGGCTGAGCACGGTGTACAACCGTGCGCACCCCCGCCGCGACGAGCTGTCCGACGAGCATCAGGCGACGGCCATCCGTTTCACGTTCTTCGTGCTTGTGGTGGCGCTGGTGGTGTTGGGCTTCGCGGGCATGATCGTCACACTGTTCAGGCACGTGCCGTTCACCGTTCCCGCCATGGCGTTGCCGACGTTGGGCATGCTGGCGCTGGCCATCGCCGACGCCCGCTACCTGTGGCTTGAGCATGAGGGCGGGGACACCGATGAAGACTAGTTTGAAGTTCAGGCGTATGGAACGCGGCTTGAAACAGGCCGATCTTGCCGACCTTGTGAACGTGCGCCGCGAGACGATCGGACGCCTCGAACAGGGGCAGTATTGCCCGTCGCTGCGCCTTGCCATGGACCTTGCGAAAGCGCTTGATACCACGGTCGAAGACCTGTTCAGTTTCGACGACGAAGAGTGACGCTTCGGCGTGTCGTTTCTGTAAATTCTTCCCAGAATGGCGATTTTCCAACGAAAAATCGTCATTTTTCATATTCGGGGGCATGTGCGAACGTCGTCACATGGTGTGACAACGCCGTCACATATGTGCGATTCACCTCACATCCCCCGAGAGCACGGTTCTCAACGGGGGCGTATAGTCAGGGTCGTAGCGGGAAACCACTACGGAAAACCGCTGAAATGTACGTTTTATTTAGAGAGGAATCACGATTATGAAGAAGAAGATCGTTGCAATTCTCGCCACCATCGCCGCCGTGTTCGGCTTTGGCTTCGCTGCAAACACCGCTATGGCTGTTGACTACGGCAGCATCAATGGCAATGCCACCGCATCCACCACTTCCGTCACCTTCACCTTCACCGGCCTGACTCTGAACGGCAAAGTGAAGGTCGAATACTTCGACCCGGTCATCGACGTCCGTCAGATCGCCGAGAAGACCTTCACCGCTGACGACAAGGGCACCCTGAAGCTTCAGTACATCCTGAAGGAAGGCACCCCGGCTGGCACCACCATCACCGCAACCGTGACCGACCTGACCACCGGCAAGACCGCTTCCGTATCCGCCACCACCCCGGCCACCGGCGAAGGCACCGCCAAGAAGAACGAGACCGCTTCCACCGGTGCTGCTATCGCTCCGTACGTTGTGGCCGTCGTGCTGCTGGCTGCCGCCGGCATCTCCCTGGTTGCCGTTCGCAAGAGCTCTGCTCGCTGAACAATAACCAAGTAGATACACACCATATCTATGTTTCATGAAGGGACTTGGGTTTTCCCAAGTCCCTTCATTTATTCGAAAACAAGCATCGTAAAACCGATTGTTTTCTTTTTTCAGGAAGAGATCATGAAAGTCCTGTTTATCTGCACCGGTAATATCTGCCGCTCTCCTATGGGAGAACTGCTCCTCCCCCAATTCATGCCCGATCTTGAATCAGACAGCGCGGGCACACGTGGACTTGAATCGCACGAAATCGCACCGAACAGCAAAAAGCTGCTCGACCAGCATGGCATCGATTCCAGCAGCTTCCGCGCGAAACGAGTCACCCCGCAAATCGCGCAGGGCAGTGATCTCATCCTCTGCTTCGAACACGAGCAGCGCAAGGAAATCGCGGTGATTGCACCAACCGCGGCCCGCAAAACCTTCCTCATCAACGATTTCGCCAACATGTGCGTCTACTGCAAGGAACAGGGGTACATGGAGGGTAATACCCGGCAGGAAAAACTCGAATCGGTAATCGACAATGCAAGCATGATCCGACCGATGATCCCCGATACCAACAATGTGGAGGATCCGATCGGCAAGGACTTCGCCGTATATCAGGCAGCGTACAACGAAATCTGCAAGGCTTTGCAGACCATAGCAAGCGCCACTGTCTGAAACGTTGAAATATCAACGAACCAAGCTAGAAAGGGTGCCCGCCTCCCTCCATGGGGGTGCTCTTTGCTAGTATGGAACCTGATCAATATGATGTGACAAATGTCGAGGGGAAACATGGCTGCAGCAGAAAGCAACGTGCCAGCAACCAATCAGGTGGTCGTCGAATCCAATGATACGGAAGACGACGGCATCACCTTGATGGATTTGTTCCGTATAGTCCATAAGCATCTTCTGGTGGGCATCATCACGTTCGTGGTGGTTTTCGCAGCGGTGTGCGCATACACATTCCTGGCACCCCCGAAGTATTCCGCGACCGCGCAGGTGTTCGCCACCTACAGTGATTCGTCGGTGCAAGACAACAATATTTCCAACATCAACAGCGCCAGCACGTATATCACCAACCAGATTCAGTCGTATCCGACGCTGGCTACCACGGAATCCGTGCTGAAGCCGGTTATCGACGATCTTGGCCTCGACACCACCGTCGCGAATCTAGCCGGGCAGCTGACCGTCACGAACCCGACGAACACCGCGTTCGTGAACATCACCGCCGAAACGGGAGACGCGAAGCAGGCTTCCGACATTGCCAACAGCGTGGCGGAATCCCTGAGCAATGTGGTGGAGAAGTCGCTGTATGCCTCCGGCAAGGGGTCGCCGGTGAAGCTTTCCGTGGTGCAGCGCGCTGCGGAGCCGGTCTCCCCTAGCTCCCCGAAGGTGGCATTGTACTTGGCCGTCGGCTTGGTGGCAGGCCTGATTCTCGGCGTGTTCGCCACCCTGATCCGCGATCTTATGGCAACCCGCGTGGAGGAAGCCAGCGATCTGCAAGACATTATCAACGCGCCGATCATGGGCCGCATCCCCACCGACGAAAGCCTGCAGAGCAACAAACCGATCATCGTGTCGAACCCGGCCGGCCGTATCGCTGAGGAATTCCGTCGTATTCGCACCAACCTTTCCTTCACATCGAAGGTTGAAGGCAGCGATGCGCGCATGATCGTCATCTCCTCCGTCGGACCTTCCGAAGGTAAGACCACTGTTTCCGTGAACGTGGCGGCCGCTCTTGCCGAAAACGGCGCCAAAGTGCTGCTGATCGACGCCGATTTGCGTCACCCGTCCGTCGCCGACCGTCTCGGTTTGGAAGGCGGTGCCGGCCTAACGCACGTGCTTTCCGGCCAGGCCACCGTGAAGGATGTGGTGCAGCGCTATTGGAAGCCGAACCTGCATATTCTGCCGGCTGGTCCGAAGCCGCCGAACGCTTCCATGCTGCTGAACTCGAAGACCATGACCGAATTGCTCAACGTGGCTTTGCAGACCTACGATTACGTGATCGTCGACACTTCCCCAATGGTGGTGGCCAATGATGCCGCTGTCTTCGGCTCGAAGAGCGACGGTATCGTGCTCGTTTCCGGTCGAGACGTGACTATGAAGCGCGATCTGAAAGACATCGCCGTGCAGCTTGACAACCTCAATGTGCCGGTGGTGGGCTTCGTATTCAACTTCGAAAAGGAACGCAAGTCTTCCGCGAACGGCAATTACTACTATTACTACTATTACGACGAGAACGGCAAGAAGAGCAAGCACGCTCATAAGAACAGCCGCAAGAAGTCCAAGCACAACGGCTGAGCTTAGGGCTTCTCTGCCAAAGGGGTTGTGGGTGAACCTCAATGATTCATCCACAACCCCTTTTCCATGCCCACCCGCGTATTGGCCTACATATCTGGCCTATATATGGCAGATTTCGCGTCTTGACATGAGGCTTCTCGCTTATATATGGCACATCACCTGCGAAAACAACCACTTCGGGGGTACGTTTCTGAGGGTTTCGCCGCATGTGTCTGCCATATATAAGCGAGACGTCTCGTGTCGGACATCCGAATCCGCCATTATATAAGCGAGATGCTCACCCAATCAGCTGCGAAGGAGGATTTCCTCTAGGGCGCTGATCACCGAATCGGGCATTCCGGACGTGACGAACAGCTCGTTGCTGAAGCGGGGCGAGACATCGAAGGTGCGCAAAGCACCAAGTGCGCGCACTCCTTGCTCATGAATCGCCTGCATCGCATGCTCTTTGGAAATGTACGGCATTTGCGCATGCAAGAGCACGTCAAGCACGTCCTGTTCGACTGAATTCTCGGCAATCTGCAGTCCGTCTGAAATCGTAACGTTCAAGCATGCAGTAGACGGCACGTCGCGCACAACGACCGACAGACTCAACGTCTGCTGATCGTATGTAATTTCTGCAGTAGTGCAAGCTTTACCGTCAATTTCGACACGAACGTTCTGTCTGTCTGGCTGCGCAACTCCACGGAACACAATCTCCCAGTTACGCCGTGCCGGAATGGCTTCAGCACAGCCTTCCACCGGACTGATGGTGAACTGCGTGGCATTGTCCGCATTCTTCCAGTCAAGGCTCATGCGCGTATCGGCAACATGAGTTTGGCCATCGCAAGACTCGGCAGATGCAGAACCGGAAGTAGCAGAGGCCACAGAACCATCGTCTTCCTTGAGTGTGAACGAACCGTTCGCACCGGGGAACACCAGCACCTGCAGGGACTCCGGATTGCCCAGATCATTCACCTTATTGCCCTCGCCAAGCTGCTGCAACGGCACGATACCGCCGGCTTTGGCGAATACTGGAATACGGTCGATCGCACGCCACACTTCCAAACGACGCCCGGACTCCCCTGCCGAAACGTAACGGCGACCGTCGAAAAAGTCATACCATTCGCCTTGCGGCAGCCATGCTTCCGTGCTACCCAGCTGCGCAGAATCGTCATTATCGGAAACGATTGGTGCAACCAGCAGCTCAGTGCCGAAACGGAATTCATCCGGCACCTCGTACGCCTGCGGATTGTTCGGCTCCGCCCAATACATCGGCTCCACCAATGGCATGCCCTCGAACGCGGCGCGATAGTTCATGGTGTACAGGTACGGCAGCATCATATGGCGCAGTCGCAGCGAACTCACCATGGAATCGCGTACTTCCGCAGAGAAATTCCATGGTTCCTTGCCCATGAACTGCGAATTACTGGAATGCAGGCGATTGATCGGGCTGAACGTGCCAAGCTGGTACCAGCGGGCTTCCAAATGCTCGTTACGGTAGCCGCACATGTGACCGCCAATATCGTGGCTCCACCATCCGTAGCCGATATTCGACGCGGTTGCGGTGAAATACGGCTGGAACTGCAAGGATTCCCACGTAACAATGGTGTCTCCCGAGAAGCCGACCGGGTAGCGGTGCGAACCTGGGCCGGCATACCGCGAGAAGGTGAGCGGCCAACGGTTGTTGCGTCCCGCACGGCTCACGTTGCGTTCGGATTGCTCGGCATGCATTTCATGCTCATCGCGAGCGCCCGACTCGACGCACTTTTCGCATTCGCAGTTCTCCCCTGCGTTGCGTTCGGAAGAAGTCGCGTAGCGCCCGGAATCCAGGTAGTGCAAGTGGTTGAGCACCCACAGCGGGTCGAGTCCCGGCTGACGGGTCACACCGCCCTGCTGCCAGTCGAGCCACCAGAAGTCAACGCCTTCGGCTTCCATGCGATGATGCATGTCGAAGTAGGCACTTACGAAATCCGGATTCGTGAGGTCGAATTCCACTGCCTCTTCGGTTGCGGGATCGATGCCGACGCGCTTGGCCACCGCCTCATAGTCGTCTTCGAACGCGCGCACGCCGTCTCGCGGATGCACGTTCAATGTGGCTTTCAGGCCGCGCTCGTGCAAGTCGCGCAAGAACGCCTTATGGTCCGGGAACAGCTGCTTGTTCCACGAATAGCCGGTCCAACCGGAACCGTATTTCGGATCGACATCGTCCACGCGATGCCAATCCATGTCGATCACGGACGTGGTGAATGGAATGCCTTCGCGCTTGAACCGGTCCATGAGCTGCAGGTATTCGTCTTGCGTGTAGCGATAGTAGCGGCTCCACCAGTTGCCGAGTGCGAAGCGCGGCAGCAGAGGCGTTGGTCCGGCCAGCTTGTAGAAGTCTTGCACCGCTTCGGTGTAGCGGCGGCCGTAGCCGAAGAAGTAGAAGTCGGTTTCCGCGTGATCGCGTGGCATAACCCATGCGCCAAGCGGATTCGGTTTGCCGTTCACTTCATGCGCTTCTACGATCACGTTCGCGGCGGAATCGTCGAGCACCGCCCAACCGTCTCGCGAAATCACACCATCGCCGAGCGGAATCGCACCATTCGCCTCGTCGAGTGTGCGCGCGGTGCCTTTGAGATTATGCTTCGGCTCGTCGCCGTAATACCACGTATTGAACTGGGTGTCGGACATGCCCTTGACGACTACGCTCAAGCCTTCTTTGCTGAACGGCTTGCCATCATACGTAATATGCAATGCGGGAGTGTCAACAATGAGCAGTCCATCACGATGCGTCACCGTGAACTGCGGGTCGGCGCCAAAATCGCGGTTGACCACCATCTGCGTGAGATTGTCTTCAAATTCGCCGGAGTCAGACCATTCGAAACGGATCAGCGATTCCGTTAGAATGCCAATCCTCCAATGATCCCCTTGTAAAACCGACGATTCTCGCATTTTCGGACGTGCCTTGCGCACATAGTCGACGAATACCGTGCCGGTTGCGTTATCTAATGCGTTGTTTGCCATACTACTCCTGCCTTACTTGCCACTGCCCGTCGCAATACCTGCAATGAACTGCTTCTGGATTTTCATATCTCTCCTTACGTCCTCGTAAGCCTTCATCCGCCCCTTGCGGACAAGCAATAGCATACGACAAGGGTTTCATATTGGCAATTCAAAGTTTTTTGAAATGTAACCGGTTTCATTTGAAACCCGTTTCATCTCACCACTGTGAGCGTGCACACATTGTTTTTCATACGGCGTGTCGTATCGTAACCCTTTTCATTTATCTTTCAACTTTGTCACCACGAGGACGGCAATGATGGTAGGCTGAAACAAACAGTGAAAAACTTTCGGAGGCACCATGAAAGCGAGCATCGGCGATGTGGCACTGAAGGCAGGCGTGTCGAACGCTACAGTCTCACGCACTTTCGCACACCCTGAACAGGTGTCAGAGGCAACACGGTTGAAAGTGCAGGCCGCAGCCGATGCATTGAATTTCAGCGTTTCCAGATCGGCAGGAATTCTTAAATCCGGTAGAACCTATCGCATAGCATTATTGGTCGGCAGCGGCGTCATCGAATGGTTCACCGCCGAAATCATTGCCGGACTTAACGATGTTTTGCGTGACGCCGGGTACGATCTGGTTATCTACCCCATCGAGGGGTCGGAGGCGCGTGACGCATTCTTCGAGGAACTTCCCGTACGCAGCAACGCGGATGCCGTATTCGTTTCCTCATTCGGCATCAGCCCCGACGAGGTCAAACGTCTCGGAACCGCAAAAATTCCGATTATCGGCATCAATACCACCAGCGAAGGATTCGATGCAACTGTCGGTATCAACGACAAAGAAGGCATCAAACTCATCGTTCGGCATCTCGCCAAGCTGGGACATCGTAACCTGCTGTATTTATATGAAAGCTTTTCCTCCACATTGGGATTCAGCTCATTTAACCGCATTTCCGGATTCCAGGAAGCCTGCGATGCAATTGACGGACTGACCGCCCGCACACTGGCAGTGCAAAAAGGCGACAGCATTCTGGATGCGGCAATTTCCGAAATCATGGCGCAAGACAACCCACCCACCGCATTGTGTTTCCATCAGGATTCACAGGCAATTCCATTGTTCTTCCGCCTTCAACGCAGTGGCCTTTCCATACCTGGAGATATTTCCGTAACCGGATTTGACGACAGCACCTTCGCCAAGGAGGCTGAGCTAACCACCGTTCGACAGCGCCCATACGACATGGCCGTCGATGCGGCGCAAAAGGCTCTGGCGCTAATCGAAGGACAACCCATCAAGGAACCATTCGAGACATTCCCCGTTCAGCTGCAAGTACGAAACTCAACCGCAAAACCACGCACCGCTCCCCTGCTGTAGGACGCAGCGTGTACTCGCTTGAAATCACTTTGCGTAATACCCCACGCCAACCGGTCTATCTGCGTTATGTATGGCAGATTTTGCTTTTCGCACGGAGACATCTCGCTTATATATGGCACGTCGCCTGCGAAAACAGCCACTTCGGGGGTACGTTTTGAGGTTTTCGCCGCATGTGTCTGCCATATGTAAGCGAGACGTCTCCGGTCAGGCCTCCGAATCTGCCATACATAGACGGGATGCGAGCCGCAGACAAGCTTCTTCGTCCTGTCCTGGCGTTCAATGTGCTTTCCTTACGGCGTTCAACGCACTTTTCTTCATACGCAAGTACTTTTAATCGCCTAAAGCACCGACGCGAATCAAACTCACCAATGTTCGCACCATCAACGGCATACGCCAAGCCAATAGCACGGACTCAATCCAAACCACTAACATCAGTAGTTTGGCGGATACTCGCACGCATGGCCATCCACGCCTCCATTGGATGAAAAACTTGGAATCGCGTCATTGCCTTGTGTCGACCATCATGGCGACGCGCGCAAACAGATAACGCTAAACTTGTCTCATGCTGCTTATTTGCTTAACCTAGCGAAGCGACAGAGCGAGAGCAGGTGATATATGGTAACAATTTCTGACGTGGCGCACGCAGCCGGTGTTTCCAAAGCAACAGTCTCGTATGTACTATCGGGAGATCCTCGAATCACTCAAGCTACAACACTTAAGGTGCAACATGCGATTGACGAATTAGGCTATACGGTTAACCATGCAGCCCGCGCACTATCCGTAAGAAAAACCAAAACAATAGGTGTGGTCTCCCCCGCCTTTCACGGCAACTATCTGTCAGCCCTCTTTGGACTGTACGTGTACCTGCTATCCGAAGAAGCGACAAAGAGAGGATACGACACTCTGCTCATTGGCGAGAACGACGGCTTCGAGGCAATGCATGAAGCATGGTCGTCAAAGAAAGTGGATGGGTTCATCCTGATGGACGTCAAAGATGAGGATCCACGAGTCAGCTATGCCGCAAAAGAGCACATTCCGACCGTTGCATTCGGCTCGCCAAAGAACTCATACGGTTTGGATACAGTGGATTCCGATTTCGCCAAGGCTGCATCATCAATCTTGAATTTCCTAGCCTCCGAAGGGCATAAAGAGGTGATTCTTATTCCATGGTCACACACAATATTCGATCAGGGTCTTGGCTACGCTTGGCGCTTTCTGGATTCAGCGATAGAGACCGCCAAACGTCTTGACCTGAAAATGCATGTCGAATATCCGAAAGACGACGATTCGGATCCTTCGCCCCTCATTGAGCAGGCACTAGACACGCACACCAAAGCGACCGCTCTGATACTTCACAACGAGCCAGCAACAATCGTTGCCCCTCAGGTTTTGGCACGCAGGAATCTCCGAACACCGGATGACTTGCAGGTCGTAACCGTTTTCCCGAAACAGCTAGCAACATCAATGAAGATATCGTTCTCTGCAGTGCGTCCGGACATTACGCAACTATCAGAAGCCGCCGTGGGAACCCTTTTGCGTCGAATAAACAATCCGAAAGCCCCGACGGTCACCCGCTATCTTGATTATCCACTAACCCAAGAACCCGAGTAACATCGCAGCTACGTAGATTACGCGCAGAAAACAACCACGGGATTCTACATTGGTTAAGTTCGTCGATTTGACTTTTCAAAGATCAGGGTTTATTATTTAACTTGTTTAACCGGTTCAACAGTTTGGGGTTAAAACTTCCCAAACGCAATAAATTAATCATTCGGCGCATAGGTGCGCTGTTAATGAAAGGAAATACCAAATGATCGGTTCAAATATGAAGCGCGTGATAGCTTTAATCGCCGCAAGTGCCGCGGCAGTCAGTCTCGCCGCTTGCGGTAGCAACTCAAGTCAAGATTCCAAAACAATCGAATTCTGGGATCCATACCCTCAGAAGAACGATAGCAGCACATGGGCGAAATACGTTACCAATTGCGCTCCTGAGGGGTATAACGTAAAACGCATCGGCTATGCGCAGTCAGACCTATTAAACAATCTCACAACAGCCGTCAAGGCCGGCAACGCACCCCAGATCGCCCTGATCGATAACCCAAAGATGCCTACCGCTGTCGACGCAGGACTTGTTACGGATATCGAGGCAGCGGGAGTCGACGTTTCAGGGTTCGACAAGAATATCGAAGGCCCCGGCATCATCGACGGCGTACAATATGGGGTTTCTTACGGCACTAACGCATTGGGCTTGTATTACACAATAAGGCCGGCGTAGACCCAGAATCGATCACCGATTGGGATTCGCTCAACAGTGCCATCGAAAAAGTAGTAAACGCAGGATATAAGGGCATCACGTTCTCCGGCATTTCCGGCGAAGAAGGAACATTCCAGTTCCTTCCCTGGTTCTGGGGAGCCGGCGGTCAATTGAAGGACGCTTCAGGTTCCAGTGCCGAACAGGATGCGCTTGATCTGGTATCCGGCTGGGTCCAAAAAGGTTGGGCTCCGAAATCGGTCGCAACGGACAACCAATCTGCTGCGTGGGATCTATTCCTTGGCGGCGATTACGGCTTCTCCGAAAATGGTTCATGGCAGATGGAGTCGGCTACCGAGAAAGGCTACAAGATGATTTCCATTCCAGCCAAAGATGGCGGAGTAGCCCCGGTTCCAAGCGGTGGCGAGTTCATTACCATTCCAACCCAGAAAACCAAAGACAGTGACAAGATGAAGGCAACCGCGGAAGTCATTCAGTGCCTCATTGACGGAGACAATCTCAAGAAGACCAATGATGAGATGGTTTATCTTGCCGCCAAAAGTGACGTCCGTAAGCAGCAGGTGGAAGAGAACAGCGCCTGGGCACCTTGGGTTGACGCCGTAGAAAATGCTGAAGGCCGTACCACTGACGTCGGTCTGCAATACGAAGACATTTCTGCACAGCTTTCTGAAGATCTACAGGCTGCCTTGAATAAGGGCTGATTCGCGGTCTCATATTTTTCTGGGGCATCTGTCCGCCATTCATTGCGATATTCAGACGCCCCATTCCATCTTTTCCATCAACAGGCAGGTGAACTATGTCTCAAACAATCACCGCAGATAAACCAAGGCGAATCAAGCCAACCACATTGGCCGCCATTGGTTTCGCGGCCCCGCTGATTATTTACATGCTTATCTTCTACGTTTGGCCTCTGATTCAGAATATTTCCATGAGTATGCACCGCTACACACGTCGCACTTTTGTGACCGGCGATGCCCCTTGGTCTGGATTCGATATCTATAAGGAAATATTAAGCGATCAACAGTTCTGGACCATTCTCGGACAGACTTTGATTTTCGTCTTCGCTTCTATCGTTTTCCAATACTCTATCGGCTTGGCATTAGCGGTTTTCTTCAATCAGAATTTCAAACTTTCCGCGGCTTTGCGCGGCGCATTCCTTGTACCATGGCTACTTCCGCCAATGATTTCCGGCACGATCTGGCAATGGATGATGGACGCCGACAGCGGTGTTATTAATAATTTCCTCAAACTATTTGGTTTGGACCCAGTTTGGTGGCTGCAAGCCGATCATTCCTTGTGGGCGGTTATCATTGCCAATATTTGGCTTGGTATTCCTTTCAACCTCGTAATTCTGTATTCGGGCTTGCAAAACATCAATGGCGACTTGTATGAAGCCGCCGCGTTGGATGGCTGCAATGCTTGGCAGCGCTTCTGGAAGATTACTTTCCCGTTGCTCAAGCCGGTATCGATGATCACGCTCCTGCTAGGTTTCGTCTACACGTTACGAACAGTAGACATCATCTGGATTATGACCAAGGGTACTGGATCTTCGAGAACCTTGGCAACTTGGGCTTATGAGATGGCTTTCGGAAAGGGCACATCAGCAACCATCCGGTATTCGGAAGCATCCGTTGTGGGCACGATTCTCATTGTCGTAGCACTGATTTTCGCTCTGATTTACCTGTGGGCCGAGCGGAATGAAGAGAAGAGGTAACTAAAATGAAACATCGTTCATCATGGTGGAAAACACTTATAGGCATCATTTTGACGCTGATTATGCTCTTCCCCGTATACTGGATGATCAACATATCATTCACGCAACGTCGTTCCATCCGTTCAGGTGATCTGTTCCCGAAAGATTTCACGCTCGACAATTATGCTTCTGCGTTAAGTTCACAGCTCCCCTACCTAGGAACGTCATTGCTGGTTGCCATAGGATGCGTGATCCTGACTCTAGCAATTGCATTACCTTCGTCATACGCCATTGTTTTCTTGGAGTTCAAAGGCTCAAAGTCCATGAACTTCCTGTTGATTGTTGCTCAGATGATTCCCGCGGTCGTTATGTCTCTAGGCTTCTACCAGATCTACAATGACATCGGCCTTCTCGACAGTATTCCGGGACTTATCGTTGCCGACTCCACTTTGTCGGTACCGTTCGCGGTGATTCTGATGACGGGATTTATGTCCGGTATGCCACGCTCGTTGGTGGAGGCAGCGCAAATCGACGGAGCATCGCAGTGGGGTGTTTTTGCCAAAATCGTGATTCCACTCTCCCGTAATACCATTGTCACGACTTCGCTGTTCGCTTTCCTCTGGGCATGGTCAGATTTCATGTTTGCTTCGACCCTCGATTCCGGTGGCGGCAAGATGAGGCCAATCACCATGGGTCTATATGACTTTATCGGTTCACAGAACCAAGAATGGGGGCCAATGATGGCCACCGCAGTATTGGCCTCAGTACCAACAGCGCTATTACTAATTTTCGCACAGAAATACGTTGCCGCCGGCGTAACAGCCGGAGCGGTGAAAGACTGATCCAACCCTTAAGTACATAATTAACAAGGACCAACTATGAGTGAACTAACTTTTGCTATCGATGGAGATGCACTGTTGTGGACTGGTGACGGCGAATATCTTCGCATCGAACCATGGGGAAAGAATTCAGTCCGCGTCCGCGCCTCGAAAATGCATGAGATACAGGAACAAGACGGAGCTTTGCTGCCACAAAACAATCAGGCCTCAGACAGTCACGACTATGGCATCACCATTGACAAGCCCAGTAGAACCGCCGAATTACGCAATGGCGATATTGTAGTTCAAGCGAAAGCATCCTGCGGCCTGTACTCCGGATCAGGATATGAAGAGCCACGCTGTTTACTGAGCTTCTATAAGGCAGACGGCACACCGCTCATTCAGGAAATACCATCTGGCGGATCACTAAATCTTCGAGCGCGATGGTTCAAACCGATCACCGGAGGCGACTATTCCATCGTTGCTTCCTTTACCACACCGGAAAATGAGAAACTATATGGTATGGGCGAATACCAACAGAACATCCTCAATCTAAAAGGTTGTACCCTCGAACTCGCGCATCGCAATTCACAGGCATCTATTCCTTTCGTGGTTTCCAGCGCCGGATATGGCTTCCTGTGGAATAACCCGGCACTTGGAAACGTTACGTTCGGCAAGAACCGTACGGAATGGCACGCTGAATCAGCCAAGCAGATTGATTACTGGATTACCACAGGCGATACACCTTCTTCGATAATGAAGCATTATGCCGACGCCACAGGGCACGCTCCTCACATGCCTGAATGGGGACTGGGATTCTGGCAGTGCAAGCTTAGATATTGGAATCAACGTCAGCTCCTAGACGTCGCTCATGGGTTTAAACAGCGTAATATTCCATTGGATCTCATCGTTGTAGATTTCTTCCACTGGCCGCATATGGGTGACTTCCGTTTTGAGAATGAATTCTGGCCAGATCCCAAAGCTATGGCGGACGAGCTGCACAGCATGGGAGTGAAACTCATGGTATCTGTGTGGCCCCAGGTCGCGCTCGCCTCAGAGAATTATGTTGAGATGAAGTCAAAGAACCTTCTCGTGCGCGCAGATAAGGGTGAAGACGTCGGCATGATGTTCGAAGGTCCCAGCCAGTTCTATGACGCCACCAATCCAAAAGCTCGCGAATATGTTTGGGAGAAGTGCCGAACAAATTATGCCGAGCTTGGGGTTGATGCATTCTGGCTCGATGAAGCGGAACCTGAATACGGAACGTACGATTTCGACAACTATCGATATTACGCCGGCCCAAACCAGCAGGTGGCAAACATCTACCCAAGAGACTATAACAAAGGCTTCTACGAGGGACAACAAACCATAGGAAGGGATGGTGACATCGTCAACCTCACCCGTTGCGCTTGGGCTGGTTCGCAACGCTATGGTTCTCTTGTTTGGTCTGGAGACGTTGGTTCGACCTTCGCCGACCTTCGTGCCCAGATTACCTGCTCCATCCACATGGGCATGGCCGGTATCCCTTGGTTCACCACCGATATGGGCGGTTTCCATGATGGGATAATTGATTCGGACGATTTCAAGGAGTTGTTGGCCCGCTGGTGCGCGTTCTCATGCTTCCTGCCGGTCATGCGCAACCATGGCGACCGTAGCCTGCATACGGCAACCGGCAAGGAGACCATCACCAATTCGGCCGGAGACCACCGTTCGCCAAGTGGCGCCGACAATGAGCCTTGGAGCTATGGCCCCGAGATGGAGCAAATCTTCCGAAAGTTCATTGCCATTCGCGAGAAAATGCGCCCTTACACTCGGGAATTGTTCGAATCAGCACATACCGATGGCCAGCCTTTGGTCCGCGGACTCTTCTACGAGTTCCCTCAAGACAAGTCGGTGTCTGATATCGCCGATGAATACATGTTCGGTCCTGATATCCTAGTGGCCCCCGTAGTTGAGGCCGGAGCTAGGTCGCGTGAGGTGACGCTTCCCGGAAACGCTAGCATCACATGGACGGACCTACGCACTGGCAAAGTGTATGGAGGTGGGCAGAAAATCACTGTCGACGCCGGAATAGACACGATTCCAGCCTTCGCGCGCGACGGCCATGATCACGGGCTGATCGGAATGCTATAAATTCCCGCACAACAAGTGTGGGGCGTCCGTTCCCAAGGCGAACGCCCCACACTCTGCGCATCTTTCCCATTTCAACCGGTCTATCTGCGTTATGTATGGCAGATTTGTAGCGGGCTTTCAATCAAACAGATGTTGAGCAGTTTTACATGGCACTTATCAAAGATTTTTTGTTTTCTGCCGCTCCGCACTCAAAGAATTCAGCCAGAAAATACCGATCGCTTTTGCAGCCGCATCAATTAAGTGACTGCAAGAATCCATTCAATACGTTGCTGCCAGCAACACTTCGGAAAGCAAAGTAAAAGTTTCCAATATATTCGGAGGCATCGCCAAGCAATGCAACCGTATTAAAACTTGGTTCGATTAAGGTTCGATAAATCCGCCTCGCCATTTCTGCTTATGGCGAGGTAAAATACATCCTTCCTACATGGCTTTGCTGCTTTTTGTATCTTTTGTTGTTATCCGTTGCCACTTGTCGGCATCAGCACGGCATATCAGTATCACGTGCGTATACGACTTCTTGGCAATATTCTGTGGCTGATTCTGGGTGATCTGTTTCTGGCTGCGAGCTGGGCCGTTATAGGGGTGGTACTGTGCGTCACCATCATCGGTATTCCTTTCGGCATTCAATCGTTCAAGATGGCCAAACTAGCTCTATGGCCGTTCGGCTCGCAAATCCGCAGCTTGTAACCACTTCAGATCACTTCACCCAACATAGACGGCCATCGACTGCCGTCTGGCATATAAGTATCGAGGAGCTGCGGTCCGAACAGGCCGTGACCACTGCACCCTAAGCAACGAAACACATTTCATTTCGCTTATATGTGGCAGATTGCAGGAGATGAAAACTTCCATTTCGCTTATATGTGGCAGGTCGTAACAGGAAAAAGCCACTTCGGGGATACATATTCCACAGTTAGAGGGTATAACCCCGCCGACTATCTGCCACATATAAGCGAAATGACATTTTCGCACCGGCCAAATACGCCACCCGTAAGGCAAATAAGGCATAACCTGCACACAGCGTTTGCCAAGCCCGACGAATTCCATTGGCCCCATCACTGATTTCACCACTAGTTGCGCGACATATTTCATTCGCATATGGCAGCTCCAGAGCGGCAAGGCTCAAAAAACTGAACAGTTGAACATTGCCTACCCAAATGATTGCTGATGCCAGCCGCGAATCCCACCGCAGCACTTCCATTCATGCCCAAGCCATTCAACAATCGTCCTGCATGCTTCGCGCCGGCCCATACCGCGTTGATGATATTGCCGGCGCCATATCCGGTAAGCACCGTCCACGGATGGGCGAGCAACCCGCATATCGGGTCAAGACTCTGGTAGATTCGCGCGAAGAACGATCCGTCTCCTTCGGCACCGTTTTCCGCAATCGAAGATAGTCGGGAATCGGCAAGCACGCCCAGCAATCCGGTGATGCTCATGAACGCGGCGTTGAGGTGGATACCGAACTTCAGCCATCCCGGGATGGACAGGATTATGCAGGCCACCGGCAGGAGGAACATTGGCAGGTACCGGTTGGCCACGATGCGCAGTTGCCGCCAATTGCATAGGCAGTACACGGCGAACAGCGCCGGACTGATTGGCGACCAGAACGGCGCGTACAGGCCGAGCGTGGTGCCGTCCACCGGAAGAAAAGCGATGGCCAACAACAGCCAAATGACGTTGCGTTCCTGCGTTGTCAGAAATTGCAGGAACGGTCGGTATTGCGGTCGGCCTTGCGCTGTAGCGGACAAGCGGCAGCCCGTCATCATTCATCGATTAAACGTCCACTTCTCCTCAGGCTTGCGGCAAATTGTTCTTCCGTGATTTCTTCTGTCACCAGTCTGGAAATGAGTTTATATAGGGTATTTCGTTCTGGCTCTGGATCATCATCGATATCCAAATCAATTCTTTCCATTTTCAGGATGGCCAAGGATATGGCCATCGCGGTGCGCTTGTTGCCATCAGCGAAATAATGATTTTTGGCTAGGTGAAAGGTAAGATGCGCCATTTGTCGAAACAAATCTTCGAATCGTTCTTTCGACGATTGACCGAATACCGGCAGAAATGTCGAATCTACAACGCCACTTACGGAATCGGCGTCATTGGCTCTTTCCACGGTAAATCCGCCGATGTCGTCAAGTTGCTTCCTGTGTACTCGGACGATTGCTTGTGTCATTGCTTCTGCGAAATCATCAGATGGAAAAACGAGTGGCGGCGCTTGGATATGCCACCACTCGTCAGTGTATTGCTCAGGCATTGCGCAGAATCCTGAAGGTGTTCTGCCATTTTGCATTTACTTCATCCAAACTAGATGCAAGAGTGTTTTTGGGGAAGGTCAGACCGTCGTCGGATGCGAGAATGGCATCGTTGGTGATTTCGACGTTTTCTCCTTCCCTGTAGACATTCTTCCAAGCGGAGTTCTTTCGATGGGAGAATCTCACAAGATCGAATGCCGTCAGAAAACCATATTTCTTTGCCGTCCCATCTACGACGGATAAGGTCTGTTCATCCTTTGCGGTTTCGCCCTCGGGCTTGAGAATCCTGTTGCGTCCGTATTTTTGAAAAGTGAAATAAACGTTCCTCTCAACCGGACCGTAAGGCCACGCTTCAATCTTGTCTTCGAACAATGGTTTCCCGGTTTCGCGCAGAGATTCGACTTGCGCGAAATAAACAAGCTTGTTCAGCACAAGATTCGTAATGTCGATATCAGAGCCATGGCGAAGAATGAAAGCATTCGCTACTTGTATTGACTTCATGCCCCTCCTCTGTCATGGAAATTTCTATGTTCAGATATATGAAGCTTGCTTTCGAAAGAGTGTATATTACCAGTCCTTCTCTCAAAAAACAAAGGTAGCATTCAATAATGCATTTGTCAGACGCTGTAAGAAATCCTTCATTTTCAGTTTGGCAGCATTCCGCACGCTAGGGCTGTCGACAAGGATAAGGAAACCACATATTGTTGCCGCAAAATCATGCGTCAAGGGATAGCTACAAAATGTGTCGAATAGTGGTTTTGGAATTTTCTCCATGGTTGAGCTCTTTGACACAGTTCTTCACATGCAGGGTCGGATTAATTCGTTTTTCGATGCCGATTATTAGACAGTTGTTATGTGAAGAAGCATTGCGCATAATCCGGATGGATTGGGGCTGCGGACGTTTTCTTGGAGATGATCACGCAGCCGTTCCCTGGCTCTGACGGTATTGTACCGGACTCATCCAACTGAGCGACCGTCTCCAAGAAAACGTCCACAGCCTCCTACCATATTGTTACCAAATAATGTCAAAACTACCATATACCTAATCCATCCAATATCGTTCTAACTCAGACCTACTCCACATATGCATTTGTATATAATTCCATTATTTTCCATCAAAAAACGCCCAATACATAACGAATCAATCATAAGTCACAGGCCAATGCACTATATAGTATTTATCCCCTTACTTACTATGATGCTTAATTCTGCCGATAAAGACATCTATATATTTAGCAACAGAAAACACCTGCAGCACACATATCACCACGGCAATAGCAATAGCAACAATATTCCCATATGGAGTTTGCAGCCAAATGACCATAGCCTGAATCGTCAAAAGCACTGCTGTCGCAATAACCAATGACCATTGGACCTCAAACCGAAGAATGGTACGTGAAGAGAAAACACGTAGCACAAATACTAACAAATTGGATAAGACCATCCCCATGCAAGCACCAGCGACACCCAAGCACGGTATAAGCATCCATGTAGCCCCGGCACAACACAATGCACCCCATATGGTTGTAGTAAATAGACTCTTCGTCTTAAGTGTCGCAGTATATACGGTTCCATAATACGAATTAAGAACATTGAAATAGAACGCAACAACCATAATAGGGATAAGCGTCCATGCCTGATAAAACTCTTTCTGCAACAGAAAGGATGCCAGCCAAGAAGAACACACTGCAATTATCGTAGCCACAATGGAGATTCCGGCATGATAAATGCGGAATACTGTACTGAAAAACTTAGCGATATTTGTTTTACGGAACTGTTGAAACGAAGACAGTTGCCATGCCTGTTGAAAAATGCCAGCTGCGGTGGTTAGTAAGCCAGGAATTTTCTGTGCAGCCGCGAACAAGCCTGTGACACCTATACCAATCATGCCAGTGATGAAGAAACGATTAATGTTGCTACTTACCCACCAGAAAAGCGCATTGGGAACCATGGGAATGCAATATATAAGCATTCGCTTAAGAATTGCTATGTCTTTGGTCTCAAAGTGCAACTTAAAATGTCGGAACATACCTCCGACAAAGAAGAAACACAACACACCACCCATATTGCCGACTAATAAAGAGTAGAAAAAACCAGATGCCCCTAAGCCCATATGGGCAATGAATACCACAGCACATATCGCAGTGAGAGCAGTAGTGACAATGGCTGAAATCGGAATTATCCTTACTTTATTCAAGGCACGAGCCAGCATGTTAAAAAAAGTTTGAAGAGCACACAGCGCATAGGAGGCAATAAACAACCCGCGATACCGATCCAAACCTCCGAAAAATGACAAGCTTAGCATTGGAGATAAAACCGCCACCACAATAATACTGAAAAGAACCACAACCAAGCCAAGACTAATATAGCAATCGCGATTAGTCTTATCATCGATGGCAAAGCGCAGTACACCATCGGAGACCGACAATGTGGCCAGAGGCAACACCATACTCACCACCGTAGAGCTCATGTCCGTCACACCGAAATCCGCGGTAGACATATAGGCCGTATATAATGGCACCAGAAAAAAAGTGATAAGTTTCGTTGCTATCTGCGTGAAGGCAAACAAACCTGTATTCACCATGAGGTCTTTGTATTTACCCATACTTTTTCTTTGCAACTCCTTATTATTCTTTCCTTTTATTTAGATGCATTATGGAAGATCTCCTGCAAAAACAATATTATTTAATTGTTTTTGCAAATTTAAAAGCAAAATGCTTAGCACATCTAAAAAAAGAATAAGTACGATATTTCCCAGATAAAATAAGCTTATATTTTAATCCATGCATATCAGAATCCTGAATATAAAAAATATTCGAGCGCCAATCAGGAAATGTAACATCCATATAATGGATTAATTTGACAATTGCATTTGCTGTGGTACCTTCCCACTCTAAAGCTCTCACAATGCCAGCAAAACGTACATGCTCAATTGCTTGGTATTCAACAATAGTATAATATTGATTCAAACAGCCATTTAATTTCATCCACTTCAATATAAAATTAAATGCCTTAGTAATATCCAATAAACGATCCGGGTGAACATCATGTGTAACACTTGTCATTCGGCACACACATCGATATACATCAGAACCTAATGTTGCCACCTCATCAGCAGCCATAACCAAAGGCATTATCGAAGCGATATCTTCTCCGATATAGATTCCTTGCAAAAGCTTAATGCCTGCTTTATGGAATAAAGATCTACGGACGATTTGTTGCCAAAGAGCTGAACACTTCCCAAGTATTTCGAACTTGTCAACTACATTAAATGCAGAACCATTCTTTGAATAATTCCATTCAGCAATCACATGGCCATCCATGGTAACATATGAGGTATTTATTCCAAGAATATCCGGATTATGATTTTCTAACGTATCGAGAATTTTCACTTCTTCTTCCCAAACAATATAGTCATCGCTATCAAGAAACTCGATATATTCTGCTTGGGAAATTTCAATGCCTGCATTCCGAGCTGCGTTCTGTCCTCCATTCTCTTGATATATCACATGTATCTCATTACGACATTGCGACGCTAAGTCGCATAATATCTTGCGCGTAGGTTCATCTGAACCATCATCTACAAGAATAATTTCAATACGTGGGTCATAATTTTGGAGAAAAGGCTTTAAACACTTACGAAGATATTTTTCCTCAGTATTGAAAACCGGAATTATTATACTAATCAGCAATCTCTTGATAGTCTCTTTTTTTGCATTATTATTCTCCCAAAAACGTATCTAAAGCAGAAAACTGCTCCGCAGAAGCCACTACAGATGAGGAGACATTCCACGCAATAGGATTTGGTAGCTTATGGCCATAATGCATCCAATTCTCAGATTTAAGATCAATGGCATGCGCCATATCAAAACCCAAATCATCAAGGACATAACCTGTCTTATTGCTGTACATAATTGGTAGAACTTCGGCTCCAGCAAGAAGACCAAGGATAACAGCATGAAACCTTGTTCCAATTACCGTATTAGAAGATGCAAGTTCCGTGAGAACTTCTTGTATATTATTCCAATAATAAAGCGTCCGTACAGCGATTCTTTCCGATTTGGCACATTGCATCAATCTACGAACTGCATATTCATCACCCTCAGGACGAGAAAAAGAGCATAGAACAATGTCATATCCAAGATGGTCATATTTTCTAATATATTTCATAATCAGCTGATCATATGCCAGCCTTTTTTTAGATAGATTTTTAAATTTATTTACTTGATTTAAGTCCACCACAGAAATAAAAAGCTTTTTCCGACGAACAACCTTAGGTAACTCTACGTTAAATAGGATATCCGGAGCATATCGAACATTTGAAACATCAGAAAATAAACTCGCAGAATACCTATCCCTAAAACATGCATCTTGACAATAATTGGAAAAGAATTTTTTATAAAAAGACAAATATCTTTTTGAATAAAAAGGACCAAAATTAGCACCTAAAACATAATATTTGGCTGCTTTTCGCGCGTTTCTTTTATCTCTGAAAAAACGACGCTTTTCGGCAACAACAGCTCTCAGTGTTCTATTTTCATTCTCCATATATAGTGAACCACCAATAGTTACTAAAGCGTCAGCATTATGTAGCTCAGTTAAGTACTCGCAAATATTTGAACAATAACGTTTCATTTTTAAAAGCAAGCTACCCGAATCAGAGTTACTACCACTTATCACCAAATTAGCATTGTTAAAATCATGAGTAAGATATCCATAGCTGCAATCAGCATTCACATTAAACATAACATTCGGATAGCGTTTCAATAATGTGAATAAAAATAAATCGTCGCCAAGATTATGAGATAAGTAGCAATCAACAGCCACAATTTTATTCATACTAAAATCCTTTTCTGATAAATATCAAGGAATTGTTCTACCTTATGATCAGTGGACATACTTTCCCTGTATCGCATGCAGTTTCCAACAAACTCATCAAGGTGCTTGTCCACTTGTGCAAGTTCCGCAGCATCCCAACCGTCTTTGACTATGCCAAGCCGCTCTAATCTGATATAACTCGCATTCAACGGTATTGAGGTGGTAATCACAGGAGTAGCGCTTGCAATAGACTCCACAATGGAAATCATGCTGTTGTCCTTCTCCGTGCTCACCAGCATGGCCTTGGCTTCTCCCAAATAACGTTGCAACGTCCGATGATCAAGTTGCCCGTAAAAAGTCACCGAACGCTCGACACCAAGTTGCCTGACTAAACGTTCAAGATTGACGCGTTCATCCCCATCACCGATGATCTTCAATTCGCACTGCATATCAAAGGAATCAAGGTATTGGGCGAAAGCACGAATCGTCCGGTCGACACGTTTGCGTCTGATAAGCTGCGACACCACGCAAAATGTATTGGTTTTCCTCTGTGCGGCTGGAAAAACCTTCAGATCGACGCCATGTTCGATGACTGTGTCACATACATGGGGACAATACTGCGCAATGAAACAACGGGCCTGTTCGCTGCGCGCCACCACAGGCACCTGACGTATGAACAGCTTTGGAATGATGCCATACCATAAGCGGGACAGCATGCCTCCACCCATTCTGTTGTGCTTGGCCATCTCATGCCAGATCACGGTTTTTTCGCGGGCGAACAATACACAGAGCAACGTGTCCATGGAGAACACCTCACTGGTGATGACCATGTCGAAACGATGCGTATGCAGATAGGTGATCAAACCCAAGTTGACCGGTATTCGATGAATTGGAAAGACCCGCTTCCACGAGCTTTTCATCCATAGAATCGGAAAAGGGAAGTCGCGTTCCTTCCGAGGCTTCCATTCTTCGGCCGCAGCCAAGGTGATGTCCACTCCATGCCGTTGGAATGCCATGCACAAGTCATAACTCATCGTGTCATCGATGGAATCGATTTGGGGAATATGCGCGTTCTCCGGTGTGTAAATGATCGGATTGACAAACAGCACTTTCATCGTACGTCTCCTTCGGCAACGCCATGCTTTCCCCGCGGCTGTCCAGTACGCCGACTCGTCGCGATAAACCGACTGGCTACTGCGATGCATCGATGAGCCAGCAAGGCGAACGCTATAACCCCTGCCAAAGTCAGCGCCAATGCCACGACATAGGAGACGGTGCCATCGGACGACACATGGGCCAAACCACATATCCTGATCACTTGGAAGATGAACAGATGCGAAAGATAGATTTCCATACTGATGCCACTCAAGAATTTCGTCAGCGGATTGCTAAACACCTTGTGGTCCTTAGCTATGGCGAAGACCATCCACGGAATCCATAACACCAATTGCTTGACGTTGGATGCCCATGCAGGCACATCGACGTACAACAACGGCAGCACCGCCACAGCAACAAGAAGAACCAGTCTCCGCCCAACACTGTTCAAGGATTCTATGCGATGCCTGTACAGGAACAACAATCCACCAGCGACGAAGAACATGAATTGGTAGATGAACCGGCGGTCATCGATATTCCCGTTGGTCTTGAAGAAATGAAAGACGCAGGACAAGCTCAACACCACGGATGCCACGAATGTGCCCCAGGCCCGACGCTTGGTGCTCATGAGAAAGACAAAGAACGGGAATAGGAAATAGAAGAGAAAAATGACGCCCAAAGCCCAGCCAACGCCGATGACCTGAATATTGAGGTCAGGAAGAAGATTGAACATCAACGTCACATCAGCAAATGCCTCCCAAAGCGCATTCGGGCTGAATCCTTCCGCTACGACGTCAATGCATACCAGAAGAGCGAAAAACGGCAGTATCTTAGCGATTCGACGCGAGTAGAACCGCTCAATGTCCATCGAACCGTTTTTCACACGGTCGTAGTATCCGCAACACATGCCGAAGCCGCTGATGATGAAGAAGAGCGTGACGAACGTACCCAACGGTTCCACTGCGGTACTCAGCCAAGTTGATGTATGTACGTATTCGCCACGAACATGAACGTGCATGACCACGATTGCTATGGCAGCTATAGCACGGAACCCGTCCAAATCGTTATAGTGTCTGTTCCCAGCAACCCCTGCGAACTGTTGCATGCTCCTCTTGTCCTCTGTCATGCTCGCTTCACTCATCCCAGCAACTCCTTGAACAATGAAATAGCTCGGAACTCCTTGAGACTGCGGTACCGTACTGCTCTAGCCAACGCATGCAGGTATTCTCGCGACTTATAGGCCCAAGGCTTGACTTTGCCAACGAAATGGATGACCTTGATATCTGCAAAGGAATCAAGCAGACCGCTGCGAAGATACTCGGGGATAAGGGTGACGAACTGGTTATAAGTCTCGGGAAGATGCAGCCACTCGTTCTCAGGCCATGTGCGGTAATACCAGTTGATGATGTCTTGGTCACCGATGCCCTGCCCGTTCAGCATACCTGGGTCAGGCTCATCAGTGACCAACTTAAGCAAATCATCCATCATCTGCCTATCGGGCTCGATGACCATAAGGCCAGAATTGAGTTGCCTCCAAGTCGGATTGAAGCCGCGACCCGCTGCCACGGCAGACATATGCGGTTTGTCAAACAGGTAGTCAATGTTTGCCGCAACAATCATATCCGAGTCAAGATATATGAGCTTATCGAATTGAGTCAATCCAAATATGCGCAGTTTGAAAAAAGTATTATTCCAATTAGGAGATCCGTTAATCTCATTCTGATGACGTACGTATGCTCCAGGCGTTATAGGGGCATCAAATAGCACCTCAATACCCTCGCCCTTTATTTGAGTCAGACTGGTATCAGATAGCTGAGATGTTGTCAGAAGATACAATGGATACCGTGACTCCACGGCTTTCAACGATCGATTGAGCGCAAGAACACCGGGAACATAAGAATCACTGGTACAAATAGTGATAAAAACACGCATTTTACTTTCCTTTACTACCGGCTTCTAGAGGGGACGTATATGACACCATCAATGTTCATTGCATTAGCCAACTGATATCGATAATGAATAGAGCCAATAAGAATGTAAGCTACCGCCCATGCGAACATCGCACTGATGGAGTCAGCGGTAATGAGATTAAGGAACTGAAAGACTATCAACAACACACAATAGAAATTTCCTCTCGTCAGATTCCAATAGTTATTGATGAACAACAATGTTGCGAGAGGCGAAAGTTCCAATGAGATGCGAATGAAGCACATTTCGAGGCTGTATCCAAGCGTCGCTTCGACCGAACCATATCCAAAAGATTGGAACCCACTGTCGATAAGTACACGCAGAAAATCCGCACGCCCCATGGTCATCTCATCAAGATCTTGACCAAACACACGCACAGCGGCTGTAGTGGGCCATAGCAAGTACATGTATCCCATAGCCAAGGCGAAAAACAGTATCTTAAAGAACAATCCACTTCTCTTGGGCAAATGGCGATTGGGGTCAACGATTTTCGGAAGCACCAAAATGACAATGGCGAATATGATGGCTAATCTTTTGAACGTGGCAACAGCAAAGACCACGGATAGGATAGTGCAGGACATGTCCTTGCGGTAGTAGCAGAAGTAGAAGCACAACATGATCGCTAGCGCCGAAAAATCGTTAGATTCCAGCGCCGAGGTGGAATTGTCGAAACTGGAAGCCCAAATATCAGCCCAAGTCACACCACGAAGCAATAACTGGATGATATAACCGATGAACGATGACACCAACACCACTTTCATGCATTTGTGAAGCGCTTCGAAGGGAATGGTGTTCAGCACTACATAAGCGAACAACATGGGCGTCAGCAGGTTCAGAATGTCACGAACCTGCCAACTGTCAAATTCTCCTCGATAAAGCACAAGTCCACATGTCACCAGCACAAAGGCAAGAACCACGATGACAAGCTGCTTGAATTCCCTCCAAAACATTCCGAACTTATGTGACCTGCCCATGTAGCATATGCCAAAGAAAATAGCCCCTCCCATGGTGAGGTATTTGGAATCCGTAATGGCACCTTTCTGACCAAGTGTCACAAAGATGCCATCAGTGAGCGCCTTGAGCACAAACGTAAGAAGAAAGAATGCCACCGTGAGCGTGATGAAGATATCTTTGGAACCTTTGGCGGTCCGTGGTCGACTACCAAATACTGCTTGTATTCTGCGTAAATGTCGTAAGTCATATGTCGTACTCATTCGGTATCTCACCTCCCCATTGGTGTTATTCCATTCGCCGCTGCCTCATAGATATCAAGCAGCTGTTTGATATATCGATCCTGCAGACAACGCTTATCCACGTATTTGGCGCAGGCCTGCTGCATGGATTGATAGTTGATTTCGTTCACGAGCGAGGCTTTGAGGAAGGTTTTAGTCAAATCATCCACATTGCCCGACTTGAACGCAAACCCGGTTTCACCTTCAACCACCAGCTCGGGGATGCCGCCGATGCATGCACCGATGATCGGCGTCTGAGCGGCCAGGGATTCCAAGCCGGAGTACGGCATGTTCTCACGCCATTCGGAGCTCAGCACGCTAAACCTGGCGTTACCAACCTCGCGTTGCAAATCTTCGCCAGACTTGTAGCCCAGAAGCTGAATGCGTGATGCGGCTTCAGACCCTGCATCGGCGACAAGACGCTCTATCTCAAAACGCTCTGGTCCATCGCCAACAATATGGAGATCCCAATTTGAAGGAAGGAAGGTTTCATCGTGCGCAGATTTAAAACTCTCGGTCGCGCAGCATACAGCACCGTTACGATCGGCAGAACCATGAGAAGCTGCTAGTCCAGCAGCCTTCAAAAAAGCTCGAACCAGCGTCAAGATTCCTTTTTCTTTGGAAAGTCGCCCGAAGAACAGGAAGTATGGTCGTTTTCCGTCAACAGCATCCTCGAATTTATGCGTATTCGAAACCTTACGAGCCATTTCCATCTGTGAATCGGTCAGGAAATTCTGTAAAGCAACCACTTTGCCAGCAAAACCGCCTTCTTCAAGCTTGCTTTTCATGAACTCAGACGGAGCAATAATCAAATCGATTTTGTCATAGCTATGATGCAGTTTCAGAAACTCTGCTTCCATGGAAGCGAGCGCGCTCTTGGCACGGGAACCTTTCACACACACGTTCTTCGTAGCATGTATGAAATGTTTGTCCAAGCAGGCGTCGCAGACCTCTCCCCTGCCATTCACCATCGTATAGGCCGGGCACAGCAAAATGTAGTCATGCGCCGTATACACCATCGGCACATGATGTTTCTTCAAATACGGTGCATCAAGAATCGAAAGCGTCAGCTGGCGATGCACATTGTTCATGTGGATCACATCTGGCTTGAACTCCTCTAGCAACGCCTCGAACTTGCGTCTCGCTTCAAAAGAGTAAATCAGCGTGGAAGCTTCCTGAACTTTCTTGAAAGCGGAAATATCCCCCACATAATCCTTTTCGGAAACAAAATATTTACTCCAATAACTTGACTCGTTATTCGGGTGCTGCATGGAAAAGAAAGCGACATCGTGGCCGAGCGCACGTAAGCCTTCCGACAATGCGAAGAAATAGGTTTCCGCACCGCCTTTACGATAGAAATATTTGTTCACTAGGAGAATTCTCATGCTCACTCTCCCCCATACAGGTTCAGTGTCTGATCGGTGACGGAATCCCAGTTATATTTACCAACGATGTAATCTGCGGCATTTGCCTTGTAACGTTGTACAAGATCATCGTTTTCAAGCAATTCCTGAAGTTTTTTCCGCAGGGATTCAACAGAACCATGATGGAATGTCGCTGCGTGCCCTTCTACTACTTCCGCACATTCCGGAATGTCGGACGTAAGGCAGCAGTTACCGTAACTCATGGCTTCCAGCAGACTCATCGGCATGCCCTCCAAGTCGCTTGGGAGCACATAAATATAAGCATTGCTATAGAGCTCTTTGAGTGCCTGCCCTTGTATGAATCCGGTCAAAATAACACGAGAATCCTGATTAGCCATCTGCTGAATATGCTGGTAATACTCGTTGGAGTCGGAAGCGCCTCCAGCGATGACAAGCTTTTTGTTCGTATTCAGCTTGTTGAACGCCTCGATAAGGTAATGCACGCCTTTCTCGGGAACAATACGCCCGAGAAACAGTACATAGTCGTTCTTGTGAAGACCATATTTTTCGGTAATTTCCTGCGCCGAAACCGGCTCACCATATTCAATGCCATTGGGAATGAAATGTGTACCGCGACCATATTTTTCTTGAAAATACTGCCGCATGCTTTCGCTGAGCACTATGATTTCATCCGCGCATTTCACTGCGGTACGTTCTCCGAACTTGAGATATGTGGAAGCGAACTTGCCCCATTTGGCACGCTGCCAGTCAAGACCGTGAATGGTCGCTACCGTGCGAATGCCCGCCCAATGCGCCAGACGCAGCATGACGCAGGGACCTTCGGCATGATAGTGGATCACGTCAGGCCTGGCCGCAATGGCTTTCAGTGTCGCGAAGAATGAGGAGGTCAACGCCGCCAAACCTTTCGCTTCGAAAGTTGGCACTGGAACAACACGCACGCCGTTATATACAAAGGGCTTATTTGCAGAATGAACGTTTCCGTCAAATTCGGCGCCCGCAACATTATGTCCCTTGCGATTGTATGCGATGACCTTATGCCCCTTTGCGGCCATACGCGTAGCTAGTTCATCTACAACGATCTCAATGCCGCCTTCACGCGAAGGAATGCGCTTATGACCTATCATCGCGATATTAACCATCACCGGTCACCCCTTAGTTATTCAGAGTGCCGGAATCGTGCCACAAGCGTTATGCAGGGCAGAGGATTGCATAGTCTGACCACTAACCAAACCGACGTAACGGCCGTTATCGGCTCTTTTTCTCATTCAGAAACGTCCGGAAAACCGACTGAATCAGATTTCAAACACAGTTTTTAAGTCACGAGCAAGCAAAGCGTTCATGGAAAACCTGTGAAGAATACCCCCAAAGTAGGTGACGGGGGCTGGGTGTGTCTGAGGGGGATGCAAAAATCGACCTTGGCAGGTAATGAACGGGATCGGGTAACTTCTGCGCGGTTTGGGTTGCTCTTGAGAGACACCAATTCGGGGTTCATTTAGAGGGAAAGGACGGGACTCGCATGCCGACCACAGGTCGATCGATTGCAAAAAGAGCCGATAACGGCCGTTATGTCGGCTTAGTCCCGGTTCGAGGACGGTAATCCAGTGCCGATTCGCGTAGCCCAGGTCATGGGAAAAATGCTTGGCGGTGGTGTCGAATCCGTGGTGATGAACTACTACCGCCATATCGACCGTAGCAAAGTGCAGTTCGATTTTTTGGTGGATGCCGATTCGACTCGCGTTCCAGAAGAGGAAATCAAAGCGTTGGGCGGCCGCGTTTTTCGCATCCCTCCATACCAGCATCCCCTTCGCTACCGCAAGGAATTGGTCAGGCTTTTCCATGAGGAACACTGGCCGATCGTGCATAGCCATATCAACACACTCAGCGTATTCCCATTGTCTGCGGCTAAAAAGGCTGGAGTGCCGGTCCGTATCGCCCACTCGCATTCCACGATGGGCAAGGGCGAGTTTGCCAAGAACCTGATGAAGCTCGCACTGCGTCCGTTCTCGAACCTTTACCCTACGGAGCGTTTCGCGTGCAGTGAATACGCCGGCAGATGGCTCTTCGGCAAAAACGCCGACTTTACGGTAATTCCCAATGCCATCGAACTGGAGAAGTTCCGTTTCGACCCCACTGTCCGTCAAAAAACCCGTAAAGGGCTTGGTGTGTCCGATGATACGTTCCTTATCGGCCATGTGGGTCGTTTCATGCCGCAGAAGAACCAGGCCTTCCTCCTTGACGTTCTCGCCGAGCTCCTTCCCCAGAAGCCAGACACGATGCTCGCGTTCGTTGGTGACGGTCCAGACAGACCAGACGTACAGCAGCACGCCCAAGAACTCGGCATTGGTGACCACATTCTGTTCTTGGGCCAGCGCACGGACGTCAACCACCTTTACCAGGCGTTCGATGCTTTCTGTCTGCCGAGCCGTTATGAAGGTCTCGGCATGGTCGCCATCGAAGCCCAGGTCGCCGGATGCCCCTGTGTCCTCAGCGATCAGGTTCCGCACGAAGCCGATATTTCCAGAAAAACATCTTTCATAAGCTTGGAAAACAGGTCTTCTTGGATTTCAACTGTACTCAACATTTCCTCGCAAACAGCGAATCGGCAGATTGAAACATCAAACACATGTGCTGAAAAATATGACATTTCAGCCAGTGCGAATCGTCTGACCTCTCTGTACGTAAGCAGTGCGGAAAGCGCGAATGGATGGGAGGAAACGCTGTGAATCCTCGCGTTGCTGTAATCACTTCAGGCTATTTGCCAGTACCGAATGTTCTCGGCGGAGCTGTCGAAGCATTGGACATGATGATGGTTCAGGAGAATGAGAAGACTCCGAATTTTGATTTCACTGTTTTTTCTTCTTGGGCACCCGGCGTAGATCAGATCGTGGGTGAAGGTAATTTCAAGCATACTGATTTCTGCTTTATCAAGACGCCATTGCTGGTTCGCGCGGCGGATCGTTGCATTTATTGGGCAGCCAAGCATGTGCTCCACAAAAAGAAGCTCATGAGCTATCGGTATATTGCGCAACGCCTGTGGTATATCAACAAGGTTTCCAAGAAGCTCGCACAGCCCGCAAAGAATGGCGGCCCAGCTTTCGACAAGATAATGATCGAAAACCACGCCACGCTGTTCATGACCATGCAGAAGCACGGTAATTCCGAGCGATATGCGGGAAAAGTGTATTACCACCTGCATAACGAAGTTCTTAATGATTTCGGCTGCATTAAAGAGATTTCCAAAGTCAAAAAAGTACTTGGAGTTTCCAAATATATTGTTGGCACGCTTGACACGTATTTAAGAGAGCATGGTGAGCCTGGTCTGCGCGAAGATCAGAAAGCTGTATGGCGTAATGGCGTCGACACAAGCCGGTTTGGTTCGGAGGAGGCTAATAGCAAGGCGATTGAATTTCGAAAGAAATTCAATATAACCGAGAATGATATTGTTTTCCTGTTTTCCGGGCGTCTTACTCCGGAAAAAGGCGCTGAAGAACTATTGAAAGCGTTTACTGAAGTAGCGCAGAAAGTTCCCAATGCCAAGCTGGTTGTTGCCGGAGCTTTCTTCTTTAATTCGAATATCGTGAGTCCATTTGAACAGAAACTTCGCGATTTAGCTTCAAATCCTGTTGTGAAGGATCGAATCATCTTCACTGGCTTTGTGAATTACGAAGATATGCCAGCTATTTATGCCATGGCCGATATATGCGTATTGCCGTCAATTTGGGACGATCCAGCACCCCTCGCGGTAATCGAAAGCTTGGTTTCTGGTAAGCCGCTCATCACCACTCGTTCCGGAGGCATCCCCGAATACGCCGATGGGCAGTCAGCCATCATCCTTGAGCGTGGCGATCAACTTGTTGACCAGCTTGCTGATGCTATGACAAAGATTGCTCGAGACTCCGACGAACGTGATGCCATGGGCGCGCATAAAACAGCATTACGTTCCGAATTCAATAAAGAAACATACATGGCACAATTAGCCATTCGTCTGAGGTGACTACGTGGGTAAGTACAAGAATCTGCTAGTCAATGTCGGCATCTTCGGACTCAGCGCAGTAGCTACCAAACTGATGGCATTCATACTGATGCCGTTGTATACCCTGTACCTATCTACAGAGGAATACGGCATCATGGACATGGCTACCATCATGGTGACCACATTATTCCCTGTACTAACTCTGCTCATCAGCGAAGGCATGCTCCGTTTTACGCTTGATGATAAGTCAAAAGCCGCGTTTTATATTACCGAAACCATGCTGGTCATGTTGGCAAGCTGTGTGCTTTTGGCAATTATTCTGCCAGTATTTGATTTGCCTATTTTTGGTGGATTAGGTAGATATAAAATTTGGTTCTTGTTGTCCTATGCGGCGTTGTGTTTTCCCTCTGTGATGGGTACTGTCGCTAGGGCTATGGATCAGATGAAACTCATTGCTTACGCCTCAATATTGTCTGCGCTTATTATGGGCGTGCTTGCTTATGCGTTGATTGCCGGAATGAATCTCGGTCTTATGGGGTATTTCTACTCTTATATCGTAGGCAATGGTTCAGCGATCCTGGTATATCTTTTCGCCGGTAAGCAGTATCAGTTTATCGATTTTACAGTATGGCGAAACAACGCGTCTCTTCGTAAGCAGCTTTGGCGCTACTCGCTGCCATTGGCTCCGAATTCATTGTGCAACCAGATTCAGACGACGGTTAGTCGTTTCATTATTACAGGTGTACTGGGTATTTCCGCTTCTGGTTTGTATGCTGCAGCTTCAAAGATTCCTAATTTGCTTAATGTGTTTCAACAGATTGTTCAACAGGCTTGGCAGCTTTCCGCGTTCCAAGAGTTTAAGAGCTCTGGGCTCAAGCATTTCTATGATGTAATCTGGCGTGTGTACCATGCCCTGATGTCGGTAGGAAGCGCATTGGTAATCACACTCTCTCCGTTCATCGCTAGGGTGCTTATGCAGCGCCAGTTTTACTCGGCATGGCCTCTTATATCCATTCTTGTGCTTGCCTTTTATCTTAGTGCTATCAACAACTTTCTTGGCACGATTTATCAGGCTTATATGCGTACAAAGCCGTTACTTGTGGCAACAGTTGTGGGAGCCGTAGCATGCCTCGCATTTACCGCTGTCCTCGTACATGACTGGGGTATTTCAGCTGCTGCATTCGGCGTGTTTGTCGGTAGCTTGGTGATTTTCGTGGTTCGTGTGATTGATGTGCGTCGTCTGATGTCCATCAATATGAGGCCGATTCCTACGGCCATTACCATGACGCTGCTTACTGTCCAGTCCTTGGTAACCTCGAATCAATGTAACCATTATCTATTCTGGTCATCGATTTGTCTGTTGCTTATTGCATTCGTGCAATGTTATGAACTTAAGCCTCTTATTACTCTGATATTCACAAGGAGGAAGTACACAGCATGAGTACTAATCCATCTGCCATGCCTGAGAAAACCCGAACTGAAGATCTCCCCCTGATTTCAGTGATTGTTCCTGTGTACAAGGTTGAACGTTATCTTGACCGTTGTATACAGTCAATTGTCGACCAGACGTATCGAAATTTGGAAATCATTCTGGTCGATGATGGCTCTCCGGACGCTTGCCCTGATATGTGTGATGCTTGGGCGGCAAGAGATTGCAGGATCCGTGTCATTCATCAGGAGAACCGAGGATTAGGTGCCGCTCGAAATAGCGGAATCAGAATCAGCACCGGAGAGCTTATCGGTTTCGTTGATTCTGATGATTGGTTAGAACCGACTATGTATGAAGTCCTATATCGTTCTCTCACCAAAGAAAACGCTGATACCTCCATGATCACCGGTGTCTTGGAATATCCTAACGGACGACAAATATATCTTTATCATCCTGATTTACATCTGGTAATGACCACTTCGGAATCCTTTAAATACATTAATCTGCCAGGTTATTCGACAATCTCTGCTTGGAGCAAGCTCATCAAACGTTCCACTCTAGGAAATATTCGTTTCCCGGAAGGGTGCACTGGCGAAGATTGGCAATTCACCTACGATATACTTGCAGCGAGCGTACGAACTACTTTTGATTCAACGCCGCAGTACCATTATCGACAAGTTGCGGGAAGCCTTTCTAACACGAGCACAAATTTCAATTTTGCTGGTTACGAAGCTACCAAAAACATGGTGAAACTGGTACATCAAAAATTCCCCGAACAGCTTCCTTTTGCGTTGTATGGACAAATGAGAAGTATGGTGAGCCTTTATGATCAGGCTCTTGTCACGGGGCATGCTAAAGAACAGCAATGGCGAGATTTCGCAGAAGACACTCGCACTTTCGTCAATCAAAACATGAAAGCTGTTACTGAATCCGTGACGCTCCCTCGTGGGCGTCGCCTGCAGCTCAAACTCATGGCCATCTCTCCAACGCTTTATGGCGTGTTTTTCTTACTTCATAAACGTATTCATCCGGAACGGAGCAAGTGAAAAATGAGCATTAAACAACTTGCGATGCGGTTAGTTTATGGCCACAAGGCTTCATCGGAGCAATACATATCATGGCTCCGAAGCCAGGGAGTACACGTGGGACAGCATGTGCATCTATATACGCCATGGTCCATCAGAATCGATACTCAGAGACCTTGGATGATTGAAATCGGCGATAACGTACATATCACCGCAGACTGCTCTATTTTGCAACATGACTATAGCTGGGCAGTAATACAACGCCTTACGGGTGAAGTGCTGGGGTCATGCGGAACGGTTCATATTGGCAATAATGTTTTCATCGGTCAAAAGTCGTTGATTCTCAAAGGAGCTGAGATCGGAGACAACACCATCATCGGAGCTGGCAGCGTGGTGACAGGCCGTTTGGATGGGAACGCTGTATATGCCGGTGCTCCGGCAAAGAAAATCTCTTCTTTGGAAGCGTATATCGACAAACGCCGCAAACTTCAATTAAATGAAGCCGTGTTATTAGTACGTGAGTACGAGCAGACATATGGAAAGCGGCCGCCCAAAAAGCTACTTCGGGAATTCTTCTGGCTGTTTGAGCCTAGGAACACTCAGCTGGATGAGGTATTCCAAAAGGTTTTCCAGCTTGATAACAATACCGAACGTTCACAGCAAGCGTTTGTTCAAAGCGAACCTATGTTTAGCAGCTATGAGGCATTCCTCAAATACGTTGAATCAAATTCTTAACAGCTAGCACAGAGAAAGAGGCTTCTATGAAAGACTCAATTACTTCTTACACCATTACCTGCAGCAGACCAACAAATTATGGCGCTGTTCTGCAAACTTACGGCTTGAACACCGCTCTACGCAAGATGGGTGTGGACGCCAAGGTGCTGGATTACAACCCCAAATACTACTACACGTCTACGCGGCCGCTGCCTATTCGCATGCTTCGCGCCATCGTACGCTTCCCTGATTTGGTCAAGGGGCGCAAAGTGTTCGGCAAATTCCTTGAGGACTACATACCTATGAGCGCCAAAACTTACCGTACGCTTGCCGAGATTGAGGCTGACACCCCCCAATCCGACGTCTATATTTGTGGCAGCGACCAAATTTGGAACTGTAAGAACAAGCTTAATGGTAAAGATGATGCGTTCTTCCTGTCATTTGCGCCTGCGGGCGCTCGCAAAGTAGCGTATGCTGCCAGCATTGCCATGCCTGAAATTCCTGACGATCAGAAGGATCGTTATCGTAGACTGATTTCCGATTTCGATGCCGTGTCTGTACGCGAACCGTCGTCGGTGCCCATGCTTGAAGATCTCGGCATTAGTAATGTTCAATCCGTCATTGACCCAGTATTTCTGCTTGAGAAGGATGATTGGAACGTAATCGCCGATGCCAGCGATTTCACTCCTACTGAAGATTACGTACTGGTGTATGGCTATAACCGCCAGAAAGATGTATACGCTTATGCACGTCGGCTTGCCAAGAAGCTAGGCGTGAAAGTCTATACCATCGGTACTGCCATCGAAGATTACACACTTGATCAGGACCGTTATTTTTGGAATGCTTCCCCTAACACTTTTGTGAACCTGATTCGCAATGCGAAAGCCGTGGTGACAAATTCATTCCACGGCACTGTGTTCTCTATTGTGTACAACAAACCATTCCACTTCTTTACAGTTAAGCAGACCACAAATTCACGCATGCTCGACCTGCTGAATTCGCTGGCGTTAAAAGACAGACATGTTACCAGTGGCGACCTGCTGAGCAACCACATCGACTATACGCAGCCGAATACTCTACTCGCTTCATTACGTAAACAGTCATTAGCTTATTTACACAGCAGCGTATCGGAACCACTAAATCAGCATTAATCAAGAGTCCAAAGGAATGTCATTATGAATTGGAAGAGCACTGTAGAACAGTGGATGCCAAAACCGCTTATCGCTCCTCTCAAGAATCTGCGTCAAAGCATTCATCTATATCAAGATTCGTGGGCACAAGCCAAGCGGTTTAATCGTAGCTACTCTCGCATTATGCCCCATGAACGAGTAAGAATCGAGACACGAGTGATGTTTCTCAGCCATCAAATTGAAAAGGGTCTGAGCCATCACAATTTTCGCTATGGGTTTGGGAAAAAAGTTTTTAACGAGCTTCCGACCCTGCTTACACGTCTGGAACAAGCAGATCTGAATTTCGCTAATAACACTGTGTACAAAGAAAGTCTTGCTGCGCTTCATGAGTACATGCAGCGTCATCTCGATGCGGAGAAAGATATTTCTTGGCAGCAATCGTTATTCACTACAGATCAGTGGCAACACATTATGAATGCCGAATCAAACGATGGTGGAAGCATTTCTATCCGTAAAAGTGACAAGCTCAATAACAAAGATCTTTCCTTTGCTGCGTTAAGTGAAAATAGACATTCAGTTCGTGAATTTGCTGATGAGCCGGTATCCCTAGACGAACTTAACCAGGCAATTCAGATGGCCATGCGCACTCCATCAGTGTGTAACAGGCAACCCACCAGAGTGCATGTCATTCTCGACAAGGAAGTTATCGCAAAGGCTTTGCACATTCAAGGTGGTGTTAATGGATATCCAGCCCCTCCCGCATTGCTGATGATTACTTCTGACTTGCGCGCGTTTATGACATCTTATGAGCGCAATGAGGGATATACCGACGGCGGCCTGTTCGGAATGTCACTACTATTATCTTTGGAATCTTTGGGAATTGGAGCTTGTCCGCTCAATACCATGTTTACGGCAACTGCAGAAAAGAAAACCCGCAAACTTTTGCATTTGCCTGATAACGAAGTACCCGTCATGTATATCGAAGTTGGACATTTCTTGGACGAAACACGTACCTGTCGGTCCACTCGATTCCAAGGCTCAGATATTACCTCGGTCTTGCAGTAACCACAGACTGATATTCCCGTTCGCGTACTTGCATCTGCGCGATCAGATACAGTCGCATAATCAGCAAGGAGTCTTCCATGGACGCACTCTATGTTTTCGTCACCACATCATTGCCCAAAGCTGGAGCGCAAGTTGCCGGATTGCCATTAACGCTGAATTTGCTACTTACTGCATATGTAATTCTTCGTCGCCCAAACCGAACTTTATTGATGATGCAGAGGTTTCGCGGATTGACTGCAGTTTACGGAGCTCTGTTCGCATCTGGTCTGTCAGCTTTGTCTCAAGGGCGGATGTCTTCAGACATGCATGGAAATGGTTTATGAAGCGTTAGTCTTATTTAATCAACTGGATATACATAGTTGTTCTATGAGATGTTTTTTCTTGAACAAATACTTTTGTGAATATAATGTATCAAAATAAGGAAAAGAATGTTTGTTTACATAACGACTGTTTTCTGCTGCATACTTTTGATGTGTGTGGCAGATAAATTGAGTAAAAGGGCAAGGGTTTTACCTTTTGTCATTACTTTTTTGATTTTATTCACAGTATCTGGATTTCGCTATGGAGTTGGAACAGATTATTTCTTTACATACGTTCCAACTTATAAACAGATATATAACGGCACCCCTCCGCCAATGGAGCCCATATTTAAATGGCTTAACAAGCTGTGTATTGATTTTGCAGGTAGTTGGTATCAGTCTATTTTTATTGTTACAAGCTTTATATTCATAGGTTTAATATATATTACTATATACAATATGCCATGTTCAAAAACTCTATTGACTATTTCTTTTTTGTGTGGTGGGTATTTCTTATATTCATTGAACGTAGTTCGCCAGACAATAGCTACTGCATTATTCTGTTGCGCGTTATTGTTTGTGAAAAGAAATATGGATGGTAAAAATCAGTTGCAGAGTCTTTTTATGGCTTTTTCCTTAGTTGCGATAGCGGTAGGTTTTCATTATTCCGCTCTAATTTATTTTGCTGTCATTCCTCTCCTTTATTTAAAGCTTGACAAAAAAATATATTTGTCCCTTTTTGCTTTTTTGGCTTTTCTTGTACCTACCTTTGTTGCAGTTATTGGTATCTTGCTCAAAGGGACAAAGTATGGGAACTACATATCCGGCTACTATCCGGATCCTAGTAAAGCATTTTCGTTATCGCCTTTATTGTTTGTAGGTTTCTTCTTTGTCTATTTGTTTACGAAATCTAAAGAGGGTGATCATTGGTTTACGGTTTTTAGAAATTTGCATTTCGTGGGATCCATAGCTATCATGATTGGTCTGTCTATACCACTAGGTCAGAGAATTTCTGCATTATTCTATTTGCTTAATTTTCTTAGTGTACCGTACTATCTTGAATACTATATTCAAGAAAAAAATAAAATCTTTATAAAGATATTATATTTCTCTTTTTGTATATTCCTATTCCTGCACACGTTATCAGTTAATGGAAATGGCATTCTACCATATAATTCCGCTATATAATATTATTTAACGTAGTCGTTAGTTGCGATGCTTTTAAATTAAGAAACAGGGAACTTAGTTGCGATAGAGGATTTTGCCATAATGTTTTTTCTAAATAAAACTTGAATGATGATAGATTGATTATTTAAAGAAGAGAAAGTAAATGAGAGGATCATGTCATGGCGCAATCCTCTAGACTGACTGCACTTAATTCGCTACGAGGCTTCGGCATCCTACTGGTTGTGTTGGGGCATACATCGCAATTCGCTGGACTGGTACATTGGATTTTCTCGTTCCATATGCCGTTGTTCTTCATCATCTCAGGCATGTTGTTCCACGAAAGACAATTCCTCGACTCATTTAAGAAGAAGATTGCAAGACTTCTCATACCGTATCTGTTCTTCGGAATAGTGACTTTCGCGTACTGGGCCCTCATCGAACGACGCCTTAGAGGGGGGTGTCAGTGGTTCCGTCACGAATGCGTTGACGAACATTTTTCTCGCCCGTGCCGGAACCAGTAATTATCCGCAGAATGCTGTGCTTTGGTTTCTGCCCTGTCTGTTTGTTACGGAGATGTTGTTCCTTGGGATCTTTACCTTCGTCAAATCAAAGAGAGCAATCCGGTATGATTGGGCTGTTGCCGCGACGCTTGCCACGGTCAGCTTTTTCTCAACCATGGTCATGCATTCCTTTGATCTGCCGATTGATCGGCTCCGCCTTCCTTGGGCTCTTGATATCTTGCCTTTCTCCATGCTGTTCTATTGCATTGGCTACTTGTTGAGTCGTTTTCTCATGCCATGCATGCAGAAATCCAAGCTGAAGGCATATCGTTGCATGTTGTCTATTGCTGCCATCGGTATGGCAGGACTTGGCCTGCTGTGGATATTCGATGAGTTGACCGGACTAAGCGTCAACCTCAATGACGCAAGTACCAGCAATCCATTTTGGATGCTATGTGCAGCATTGCTTGGTTTTATATCATCGCTCATGCTTTGCGTTGCTATCGACTGCCGGCTGCTGCAGTTCCTTGGCAGGGCGTCGCTTACCATCATGTGCGTGCATGAACCGGTGAAACGAGTGCTGATTTTTGTTATGGCGAAAATTCTTGGGATGAATACAGATGCATTGCGAGCGAATCTTGTATATGCGATGCTGGTGACTGTTGTCACTGTAGCTATCTGCGTTGCTGTTCATCTCATTATGGACAGGTTCGCTCCCGTGTTGATCGGCAGTTCCCGTCACAATCTGGCTTCGCAAGGCTAGGCAAGGGCATGATGGGAGAACATTTGCGGTTGGCATCATAGTTGCGATGGAACGTCGCTTTGTTGTTGTAATGCCTGCAAGAAGTCGGCATCTCGATTTCGCTTTGCCCGTTAATTGCATTCATCAGCAATGGTGGTGTCAGTGGTGACAGATGATTTGCCGCACTGACACCACGAGCAAGCTCAGCTAAGTGTTCGTTCTTCCTGCAGATGTTTTGATTTGCTTTCGATTCCGTTCCACACCAGTTCGAACCAGCGGCCACGGTTGCGGTCGACTGTCACAGCAAACAGCCCCTGACGCACGAAGTCAATCAGGGTGCAGACAAGGTAGATTATCAGCAGGATGCCAAGTATCTGCAGGATCGCGAAGGGTTGTTGGTAGAGGTCTTCCAGTACGAACAGATGTTTCCAGAGTAGCGTTCTCGTGGCGGGATGGTCGGTGATCAGGTAAACCGCGAATGCGGATTGCGCTATGCGGTTGATGATCCGGCTGCGGAAGGAAAGCCGGTCGAACAGTAGAAATATGCCGAATCCCACCATGATGACGGGTAGCTTGAACGGTCCGGTGATGAAGATTCCCACATCGATTCCGAACAACGACAACACGATGGAAGCGCACGTGTACAAGAGGAAGAATCCCAGACCGATTCCCGTCATCAGCCAAGTCTGTTTGAGCGTGAACGGCTTCATGTACCACTTGTACGCGGAGATGAGGATGAATAGGTAGATGAAGCCGAACACGCTATCGTTCACTCCAGAAGTTCCGGGAATGAAGCTTGTCAGTCCCCAGATCACCAGCACCGTTATGGCAAGCGCGTAATGCATGTGTTCGCCGAGCGCGCGTAGCCCCTTGGAAAGGAACGGCAGCAGGGCGAGGAAGGTGGCGTATGCGGTAACATACCACCACATTCCCATAATGGTCGGCGCGACGCTGCGAACGATCGTTTTCATACCGAAGTCAGCACGGTCGAAAACCAGAAAGAATGCCATGAGCGCAAGGCTCCAGAACAGCACTTCGCGTTCCAAAATCCATATGCGTTTGAAGTTCGATTTGATGGTCTGTTCCTTGTCGAGGAAGAACCATGCGGAGATGGTGAAGAAGATGATGACGCCCACTTTGCCGCCACCCTGCATGACGAGCCGAAAGAAGATCTTCTCAGATCCCAGTGGTCAGGGATGAAAGAATAAGCTCTTTACTTTTATGGAAAGAGTTTCTCTCATATTTCAAAATCCGCAAAACCGAACGCTTCGGTCCTCCCGTAGACGAGAATGGCAACGTCGGAAAGAATGCAGGCGACGGTCTTCATTTCGGCATTGTGGTGACATTGCGTGGCATGGATGGACGTAACCGTTTCGACGAATTCAAGATGCAATGCCAACTGCAAAGCAAACCTTGGATCGTGGAAGAAATCGACATGAACACCAACATCAAGCTTTACCAGGAAGCCGACGTTGAAATCACATTCGACGATGATGAAGCGGATGAGTGAACCAGCCGGCAGGAGAACTGTCTGACAGCGCAAACGCGACTTGTGCGGTCAACCATAGTCCGTCCACACAAGTCGCGTTCCATGTCCGCATAACCTGAGAAAGGGGCGAAAAACGCTAGTTTTGCAGACGTGACGACCGCAGACGGGCCGTTGCGTATGCGCAGATTGCGGAAGCGATCACCAGTAGCAGCGAAATGATGGCGAGCGCCTGCACTGCGGATCCGGAGCGAGGCATTTCCGGCTTCCCCGGCTTTTCTGGATCACCGGGTTTGCCAGGTTCTTCTGGCTTTTCTGGTTTTTCTGGCTCGGCGACGGCTTTGATGGTTACCGTCACTTGTGCGCTTATGCCATCGTGGTCGGAGGTGCGAAGCTGTATGCCCGCTCCCCTACTTGCGTCTGCACCCATAAAGTCTTCATCCGACGTGTTGCGCACGGCGGTGATGGTGATGTTCTGGCTCACGGCTTCGAAGGCTTTCTTCTTTCCAACCGCCTGCACTGCGCGATCGATCTGATCATTCAACGCCTGCAACTGGTCACTATCCACCACAAGGCGGTAGTCGGCGATGCCGTTCAGTTGCGTTTCCGTCAACTTTAGTAGGTCGTCGACGCTCAACTGTTGGAGTCCGTTCGCGGGATCCAATTCAACCAAAGTCTGTTTGCTGGAGATCGCCAGGTCGCCGACATGGAACATTCCGTCACCTGTACCGTCACCGCTAGTGCCGTCTGGAATCAGCCCAAGCGAGTCAGCCAAGTATGGCGCAAGATTCGACGTGTCGGAGAACGAGCCGCTCAACAAGGCGAGCGTGTTCAGTCCAGCTGGAATCATGCCCCAGTATTCGCCGCCACGAACGGTAACATAGCCAAGATTTTTAGCGTCATCCAACAGGTTGAATAGCGTCGGCGCGGTGAACGTTCCACCCGAAAAACTGCCTTGCGCGGAAGTCCCATCCGTTTCGGCAAACCGCATCAGCGTCGCGTCCGAGGTGAACGTGCCACTTTCCACACGCAATGCGCCACGACAATCGACTGCAGGCTGTGTTCCGCCCGCAACCGTACCCAATCCGGTGATGATGAGCTGCATGTTTGCAGGCACAGTGATCGCAGCGGATCCATCGGCTTGCAGCACATGACCGCTCAAGTCAAACGTTACGTTTCGCACGCCTTTCGGAGGCGTAATCGTAACGCTTTCCGCAACGTCAGCCAACAATGTGACCGTCGCGTTCTTCATCGACGTATGGCCAATCGCTTCCTGCACGCTCGTGTAGGTTACGTTGCCCACTTGCGCAACCGCCTGAGATTCGGCGGCAACCGCAACCGTATCTGCAGAGAACAACAGTGTTCCGAACAGCGACGCAAGCGCGAAAACAACGGCCGACACTACTGAAACCAAATATTTGCCTTGTGTTTGCGGGCACACATTCGCCCGCTTCTCATGACTACGCATGATTATTTCCTTTTATAGGTTCTGTTGCATATTACAGACGCACCGAAGTGCGTGGGACCACCCTCAGCTTTGAGGGATAACGTTACAGAAATCATGGCGCCACGTTGCATTAATTATCACATAATACGCAGGAGAAAGCAAATTTACCTATTTTGAAAATCCAAATCCCATATGAGCTATATCAAAAGGCAATACTTAGCTATTGTGGATATGATTATACAAGTTGAATCTGTTTCACATGAGTATCACAATATTCATCATATGAATAAACATATCCCAATAACTGCAAAAATATGCATATGATGAATAATTGTTTCCCATCAAGATACAAGCGAGCCCACAATCAAACAAGCGAGGCCGCAACCACACAAAAACACATTCCCCATCTGCACAAGCCGGGAAAACGAAAGAGCGCTCCGGGAGGGAGCGCTCTAACTTGCATAAGCGATCGTACGAAAGTTACCGAGAAATTTAGTAGGATCCGGTGCCGCGGAAAACTACGAGCACGGTTTTTGCGAGAATCGCAAGATCGCCTGCAATGGACCAATTTTCAATATAGGAAACGTCCAAATACTCGCTTTGTTCCTGCGAAAGATCCGAACGGCCGGAAACCTGCCACGGACCGGTAATACCAGGCTTGACGAGCAGTCGCGTGGAATAGAGGGAACCGTAGCGGGCAACCTCTTCCGGCAATGCCGGGCGAGGACCAACCAGAGACATATCACCCTTCAGTACGTTGAAGAACTGCGGGAATTCATCCAACGAAGTCTTACGAATAAAATGACCAACCTTCGTAATTCTCGGATCATTCATCATTTTGAAAATGAAACGATCGGTCTGTCCATTTTCTTCGGCAAGTTTCTTCTTCAATTCTTCCGCATTGGTAACCATGGAACGGAATTTATACATGGTAAACGGCTTGCCATGCAAACCGATACGCTTCTGCGAGAAGAAAATCGGACCACCGTCATCAAGCTTAATGGCAATCGCCGTGCCCAACATCAGCGGCGATGAAATCAGCAGCGCGAAAGCCGAAACGACGATATCCAGCAGGCGTTTGATCACGTACGTTGCATTCGTATACTGCGGCAAGCTCGCCAACAATACCGGCTGTTCGGCGGTATTACGCAAGTACAGGCGGTGACCGCTCACATCTGCCAGAGACACGGCCAATGCAAGCTCCATGCCAAGAGACTCGACCGCAAGCGAAATGCCATGCAGCATTTCGGAATCACGGGAAAGTACGTCGGCAACATACACTTCCTGCGCACCCAAGCTTTCGCACGTACGCGGGAAAGCGGAATTGAACGGAATCACCTTCAGCTTATCGGCACCCTCAATGGAAGGATCCGGCTCGAACGACGTGACCACATAGGAGTCTTTCTCATTACCATCAGCTTCGATCGGACACACGGCAATCGGCGAATACCCCCAATTGGAGTAATCCTGCATGGTACGCAACGCACGATTGATGCCGTCGGAAGAGCCGATCACCACGGTCTTATACTTGCAGGCACCCTTCTGACGACTGCGATGCTGCCATTGACGCATCTGCCAGCGCGCAATCACTTCCAAGAAAAATGCGATGATCGGAGCGACGATAAGCGCGGTTCGCGGCAAAGAAAGATTGAAAATAAACGCAAGCGAGCAGTAGGTGATGATGGTGAGCAGCGATGCGTTAATGATTTTCGCATACAGCTCGTAGCCTTCCGCCATCACATGGCGATGATACGTTCCGGCAAAAGTGAGGCTCAACACCCAAATCAGACTGAAGCAGACGAGGAACAGCCAGAACGGCATGACATGGACGATGGCATTATATGCGGCATTGTTGGACCAAAGACTGATGGACAGCGAAATCAGCATGACCGCAAGATCGACCATCACCAAGCAGGCGACAAAGGAATAACGCCATGCGGGCACGACCTGGTTCCGCTTGCCCTTGTACCTTCCATCTTCACCAACGGAAAATGGGGTGTTCGAAAACGTCATCGGCTCGAACTGAGGGCTGTCGCCTTGCGATCTATTTTGCTGCTGCTTTTGACCCTGATGGCGTGATTCGGAAGAAACAATATGAATTTCCTGGGTTCTCACCACTTGATCTGCCCCATGTTCAGAGTCGCAGAAATCGCTCTGCATGACTTCTCCCTCTACTAACCGCATCACACTCACCCCCCGCAAAGAAGGGGTTCCCTCTATGAAGGGATACTATCATGGACCCTGTTAAAATAGTAGGATCCTAACTTGCTTTTGCGGTTGAATTACTATTGGAAACATTTGCCTTTGACGAGATACCTCGAAACGCGAGGGCAAAAACGGATGAAAAGTTGGTGTCCGTTCCGTGAACGTGGGATTATATGCGAATATACCCGCATATTTCCCCCGCACTCCCCTGTTACAATATGGACTGTTTGGCCGTTTGCTCGACGGCTTGCCCGTTTGGTGGCCGCCTGTTTGGCCACTTAGACTGCCTACGGAACTGTCTAGCGGCCCTCAATCAGCGGGGTTTGACGAAGGGTGAGCGGCTCACCCGTATCCGGAGCGGACTGCACATGCACGGTGATCTCATAGGATTCGCCGGGCTGCAACGTAACATCGCCCACGCCCACGGTCAGGCCATTATGCAAAGTCACACCCTTGTAATCGTCGGCATTCTGGAATTCCCAATCCACCAAACGACCGTTCGCAGGCGCGTAAATGAACAATGCCGTCTTGATCTGGCCTTTCGGAACGATATTTCCGGCACCGGTCACATAGTCAGCTTCGGAAGCCGCTTCCTCCGCCGTCATGGTGTTCTGCAACTTGATATGCACCGTATACTGGTTCGCGCCGTTTCGCGCGACCTTCTGGAATTCAGTGGTCACTTCGCGATGCAAATACCAGTCCATTTTCGACTCGGTTTCGTCGGAAATATACACGCCGACCTGCGGTTTCGCACCTTCCGTAATCAATTTGCCGGAAATCGCGGAATCGGCAATCAGATTCTGCTCATCCTCATGCGCGCTCCACAACATCACATGTCCCTGCTCAACAGACGTGGAAAGCGCCTTGACATACGATTTGAAATCGCCCGCATTCTGCGTGATATGGTCGAACGCGGCCTGCGCGGCAACGGCGAAATACTCGTCCGTCTCCTGCGGAGTCATGCGCGCATACACGTCATGCAGTAACGTTTGGGCAGTATTCGTGCCATCCAACGTCGAACCGTCAGGCATGGCAACGCCACCGGTCACAGCCAGCATGTTCTGCAGGAACAGCGGATCAATGGCGATCACACCATCAACCGCAACGCCATACTGGCGATTCCACATGGCGCTCACAATCTCGCCGGTGCGCGGAAAATCAGGCGTGAAATTCACGTCGCGAATATCCTTGCCAAGCTTGTCGGTGAACAGCAAACGTTCCTCGGCGGTCAAATCCACAACCGGCTCGTCGGCATTCTGAATTTCCGAATCGGAAACGAACGGTTGCAAGCTCACGTGTCCGCCCTGTACCGTGGCCAGGCCGAGCGATCCCGTAAGGCCGCCAGACGGGCGCGCCTCCGCATTCGTTTGCGCAAGGATCAGATAATTGCGCGGCGCATCATTCGCATGGCTTTCCGTACCCAACATGCTTGGCAACACCTGCACGATGGAATTCAAGGAATGCACCATGCTGTCAAGTTTTTCGCAATACGTTTCCGCAGTTTTCAGGGCGTCCGAGATCTGCGCGATATGTGGGGTTTTCACGGTTTTCACTTCCCGCGTGGCCTTGTCGATCGTATCGTCCGCGATTTGGAGCGGCTGCTGAGACGCTTCCAATCCGGAAATTTCGATCGTGCCGTTTTCCACATGAATACTGTTCAAATCAACATTTTCGGCGACTTTCACCAGTTGCGGCAACGCCTGCGACGAAATATTCTCCATGGCGGCCACCGTGGTGCGTACGGCAGAAATGTCATCGCCCACATACGGCACGACCGACGCCACCTGCCACAGCGGCGAAGAGGTTTGCTTGTAGGCCTTGCTTACGTGATCGGAGAACGCGGTTGTCTGCTTCTCAAGCTTGGACGTGTCCGCTTCGGAGATGGTCTGCTGCAGACCTTGCGCGCCCGACACCGCCTCCTGCAGCTCGTTTTTCACGTGCAACGCCGACCATACGAACGCGCCGGCGAAAACGGCGAGGGCGGCGATTACCACAAGTACGCCGATCAGGATCTTGCGACGGCGACGTTTGCGCTTGATTTGGCGAATATGCTCGGCGCTCATACGGCGCCGCACGCGGCGGGAATGCGGGGCGCTGGAAGTGGAATCTTCTGGACTGGCGGTTGCGTCGGAGGTTGCGGTTGCGTCGGAGGTTGCGGTTGCGTCGGAGGTTGCGGTTGCGTCGGCGGCTGAACCGGCATTAGACTGCGGCTCCTCCTGACGGCCTTGCTCAGGCTGGACGCCGAATTCTTCAGGCTGATCAGACGCGCCGTTCATATTCCGTTTCGCTCCCTAATTGTTTGCAAGCACTTCGGATTCCCCAGTGTAATAGTAGGGGGAGTCGATGCAGTCCACGGAGCAATAACGGGGTTACTGAAGTTCCAACGTCGCCAATAATGCCTTGTGGTCGGAACCTTGAATCCGCTTGGTTTCCAAATTTCTGGCGTGCACGCCCCTGTCGTAAATAATGTGGTCGATTTCAGCGATCGGGAGTACCGAAGGATACGTCATATGCAATCCCTCGCCGGCACTCTCCCCCGCATCCGTAAAGCGATCACCCAACAAATATCTGAAGCTTGCATGATCCCACGTGGAATTAAAATCCCCCATCAACACATACGATTCCCCATTATCGTAATGCTGTAATTGCGCTATGGAATCCAAACTTTTATTCCATAATCCCTGATTGCTTGGTCGTGGAGAAAACGGATGAACCGACCCAAATCGTACTTTTCTGCCATTGAAATCAACTGTCGCGGCAGGAATACTACTGGATTCAATAGGAATGAGATCTTGTGTTGTTTTCTGCAGAGGATGCGCACTGTACAGTACGTTCACACCGCCATTATCATGCCAAGTGAGTTGCGCGGAAACGGAATACGGAAGATAATCCTCAATTCCAGCATCATGCAACCGATCTAATAATCCTGATGAAACTTCCTGCATTGCAAGAATTTCAACATGCTCGCTTTGGATTGTTTGCACGATTTGCTGCGCATCGGCACAACCTTGCTTCGTATTGAACGTCATGACACGCACTGTTGCAGAAGGTTGTATGGCACGATCATTGGTCGGAACGACATACCCCCAATGCCAAATAATTTGGATGATCACGCACAATACGCTTAACGCGACTAAAAGTTTCCGTTTGCCAACAGTGCGAAAAACTGTTGCAAAAACTGCGATAATTACGGAAAGCAAGCCAAGCCAAGGCATGAGCGCGACGATCAGAGGCACGTAGCGTTTACCATCGAGACTGTTCGGTAGCATGCGCAGAAGCATCGCGAACACGATGACGGCGGATGCGAACCACAGCAACGCCGTAAGCAGTGAAGCGCGCATTTCACGACGCGTCTCACTTCGTTGGACATCGCCAAGTCGAGTCATGCGCACTCCTTTCCCATTCCATATTCCCGTTTCATCTTCCTGTTCCGCGCAATCCGCAATCGTATGCAATCACATGTTGCAACCGATAGTCTTACGCATCGTTTTTCACAACATCTCTCACAACATCTCTTCTCGTGAGCGCTACCCGCGTTCATCCCCGCATATGTTTCCCGCGTGCATTTAGGGTGACGCTTTCACAAAAGTGCCACTATATGGACACTTTCCGGCATTTGGAATCGTTCTGATACGTTCATCCGATAATCTATAGGTTGCAAAACGATGCTTAACAAAAGAGGCAATCATGAGCGAAGAAGCAATGCGAGAAGAAGTGGCGCAAGCTGTGGAAGTGGCCGCAAACAAGGCTGCCGAAGAGGAAATCAGCAAGCTAACCGAATTCGAAAGTGCCATCGACGAAACGCTCGCCTCCGGATATTTGAACGATACGCTAACAGTCACCGACGAAGACGGCGTGGCACAGGTACTGCCGGTACTTGATTCCGAGCCGATCTCCCACTTGGTGGAAGGCCTTGAAGCTGTGGGCGGGCGTGCCAACGTGTTCGTGCACACCAGCGCCGGCGTGGTGGCCCTCAGCGTGGTGGGATACAAGCCCAACGAGGAAGAATAGCCGTCGCAGCATGCGCAGCTAGACGGCACGCATGCGGTTGAGGGCGCGTTGCACGGTTTCATGCGTGGAACCGGCACCCTGGCCGCGCACGCCGAAGAACACCATCAGCACCATCACAAAGCAAATCGCAGCGCTGATGCGCAACGCCCACTGAATGCCGAACACATTGGCAGCCGCATACACGGCTTTTTTGCCACCGAGCGCAGCCCAACGCAACGAAGTGAACGTTTCCATCAGAATAACCAACACCGGGGCGCCAATCGCGCCCGCGATCTGACGAACCGTATTCGTCACCGCGGATCCGGCGCTCACCTCTTCCGGTTCCAAACAGTTCAGCGACCATGTGGTGATCGGCATCAACACGAAACCCATGCCGATCTGGCGCACAAACTGCCAAATCGACACCCACCAAATCCACGAGGTCATGGAAATCAAACTCATCATGACCGTGCCGAAACACAAAGTAATCGTGCCGACCAACGCCACCGGGCGTGCGCCGAAACGGTCAAGCACTTTGCCGCCGAAAAACTGCGAAATGCACTGGCCGAGCGCGCCGGGAAGCATCACTAGGCCACTGATTGCAGCGGAATAGCCACGGCAATCCTGAATATACAGAGGCATGATCACCATAATCGAACTGAACGCGAAGAACGAAAGCGCGGCCGTTATCGTGCCAACAGTAAAACTACGATTCTTCAACACGCTCAAATTCAGCAACGGCGGCTGCGCTTCAGGATTTTCACTCTGCCTGCGAGCGCCATGAATCTGGCGGAACACAAACCAAATAATTCCCGTGATACCAATCAACATTGGCAGCCAAACCATCGGATTTACAAACGAATACGATTCAATATTCGTAAAGCCGAACATTAAGCCGCCAAAGCCGAAAACAGACAGTCCAACGGAGAAAAAGTCAGCCTTCGCGGTTTTATCGTTCTCGCCGAAATTATGCAATCCAAAATAGGCAAGAAGCAGTGAAATCACGCCGATAATGGTCAACGTGAGGAAAATTGAACGCCAACCGTTCAAATCCGTCTGCACGCCGCCAAGCGTCGGACCGATCGCCGGAGCCACGCTCATCGCCATGCCAACCGTGCCCATTGCGAAACCGCGGCGAGACAGCGGATAGATCGAAAACACGGTGATCTGTAGCACCGGCCACATCACACCCGTACCAACCGCCTCAAGCAAACGCCCGATCAGCACCATCAAAAATGTTGGTCCAAGCCAGGCGAATACCGAACCGATCGTGAACACGACCATGGAAACAAGCACGATTTCGCGCGTCGAAAAACGCCTCGTAAGGTATGCCGTAAGCGGCACCATCACGCCCATGACCAGCTGAAAAATCGACGTCAGCCACTGACCGGTCGTAACGGAAATACCAAAATCGCTGACAATCGTCGGCAACGCGGCGCTCAGCTGCAATTGCGTGAAATTACCGACGAACGTAATAAATGTAAGAATCGCAATGGAAATAAACGCCGTGCGCGTTAAATGACCGTTCTGATACGATTCCTCGCGAATAAGCGCTCGGGACATGTTCCGCTTCGCTGACATCAATCACCTTCTCCACATTCAAACGCAAAAACTATATGACAGCCCATATGACATGGATGCTTGAGGACTGCGAAATTGCGCTTACTGAGTGGATTGTGAGGCAGCATTGCAGCACATGGCAGCGTTGCGGCACATGGCAGCATTCCGGTGGCGTTCCTCTGGATATTCGCTTACGAATCCCTGTTTTTGTCATTTCGGGGTAACACTCCCCTATTTAGAGGTATCATGACACGCAAAACGGTAGGCAAGTTTCCGACGTAGGCAGTGCCGGAGGGTAATGATGACAATTAGAGCCATGTTCCACATCTGCATGGAGTTGTGGGGTATTTTCATATGCCTGATTTGCGCAGGCGGAATTTTCATTGCCACCCCACACAAAACCAGACGGACTCGCATCAAAATACTCATGCAGATCGCCTGCATGCTTCTTCTTGGAGCCGACGCGCTCAGCTGGTATTTTCGCGTAGATGCAGGCGAAACCACATACTATATGGTCCGCATAAGCAATTTCTCAGTATTCTGCATCAACTATATTTTCATGAGTTTCTTCGCAACCTATATTTGGCTGACAGTAAGCAAACATCATCATCACAAGCCATCCGCATTGTATGCCGTCTACGCATTATCCGTAACTGGAATTCTCTTACTTATCATCACTCAATTCACTGGCCTTTTCTACTATTTCGATGACCACAATCTTTACCATCGCGGTAGTTTCTATCTTCTTTCGCAGGCAATTGCAGTCTCGGGAATCGCATTATGCTTCTTCATGCTGATCTCATATCGCAAGAACCTTGATCGCATTATCTTCCTTTCCATGATGTCGTTCTTCGTGCTTCCGGCATTGGCGACCGTCTACCAAGCACTGGCATACGGTTTTTCATTGCAATGTTTGGCGATCGTGATTTCCACACAGATTATGTTCGTCATGGATACCGTGGAAGTGAACATGCGATTCCACTCGCAACAGGCCGCCTACGAAAAAGCACGGTACGAAGCCGAACATGACGGCATGACCGGTTTGCTGAACAAGGAAGCCGGATGGAAACACATGCGCAAATACTTCGACTGCATGGATTCGCGCGACGAAGCGATGCTGATGTTCGTCGACATCGACGATTTCAAAACCATCAACGACACATATGGACACACGGTCGGCGATTTCTGGATCCGCGAGGTCGCATCCCAACTTCGGCACATCTACCGGCAAGATGACATTATCTGCCGATATGGCGGTGACGAATTCTTGGCGCTCGTTCGCAACACCGCCAGCGAACACGTGCTCGAAACCACGCTGGGCATGTTCTTCCAACAGTTGGCACGCACCTCGGAACAGCACGGGCAAGACGTGCATTGCAGTGTGGGCGTGTGCCGCATTGCAGCCACTCGCATCCGCAGAAACACGGATGAAGGAAACGGCGAAGATATTAGAGGCGAAGTGGATTTCGACGAATGCGTCAAACAGGCCGACCTGGCGCTGTACGAAACCAAGCGATCCAACAAAGGAAAATTCACCGTCTACAATTACCCCCCCCCAGCCAAAATCCGCAAATATCTGCGCCTAGGAGCGGCCTGAAAGTGTGAGGAAGACGAGAATCACATTAAGCGCAACAATCAGCGAAACAACTATCATATTGATCGTGAATTTCACCGGGCCATCCACGTAGTCACCCATTAATGAACGATCGTGTGTGTATTTCATCAGCGGAATGATCGCAAATGGAATGCCGATCGACAGTACCACCTGCCCTATAATCAGCGCTTCCGTCGGATTCTTCGCAAACCACAGTACAACCAATGCCGGCACAAGCGTCACCACGCGACATGCCCACATCGGCGCTTTGATACGCAACAGTCCATGCATGATTTCGGCGCCGGCATACGTGCCGACCGATGTGGAACTCAGGCTGGAAGCCAGCAGTCCGATTGAGAAAATCGTGCCGATCACCGGCCCAAGCACCTGTTCGATGGATTGTTGCGCACCTTCAATCGTATCCGTACCGGTCATGCCATGCAGCGAATTTGCTGCAAGAATCAATAGCGCAAGATTCACCGATCCCGCAAGCAATAATGCCCAAAACACGTCTATTTTACTGCCGTGCAACAGAGTTTTCACACTTGGCTTGGGCTGTCCTGGCGCATAATGATCGTTCACCAACGTGGAATGCAGGTAAATCGCATGCGGCATCACTGTGGCACCCAGCATGGAAGTCGCCATCAAGACCGTTTCCGTTCCTTGGAAATGCGGAACAAGGCCTTGCATAACTTGCGCTGGATCCGGCGGATCAATAAAAAGTCCCGCAATGAAACCAAACGTGATCACTAGCAGTAATCCGATTATCAGTTTTTCGAAAATATGATGCGTTGCACCTTTCTGAAATATTAATAATACTGTCGAAATAGTGCCGATTATGCATCCACCGATAAAAAGCGGTAGTCCAAATAATAATTTCAGTGCGATTGCGCCACCAATTACTTCTGCAAGATCAGTTGCGATGGCAATAACTTCCGCTTGCATGAAAAACATGAATCGGCCGCCGTCACCAAGTCGTTTCCCTAAGATTTCCGGAAGACTATTTCCCGTGACAATGCCGAGTTTCGCGGATTGATATTGAATAAGCACGCTCATGCAATTGGCGAGTACCAGCACCCACACCAACAAATAACCGTACCGCGCGCCGGATGTGATATTCGCAGCCACATTGCCGGGATCCACGTAGGCGACGGCCGCCACAAAAGCAGGCCCAAGCATACCCACGAGCTCATGCCCGTAGCGGGAGCGTCCGTGAATTGTCTGTGCCATCTGTCGGCATTTCATGTCATTCGTTTCACTGACTTCGTTCCTGCCATCTATGTCGTTTGCGCCGCCAACGTTGTCCAAACCGTTCATATTACTCACATCGTCCGCACGATTCATATTCATCGTCCCTCCATCCGAGCAACGTTATAGCGCGCGAGTCGGCACGGTTATGTTACGCGCACACAATATCACCTGTCAGCATATGCGCACTTCGCGCAACCGCGCGCGCTGGTCTGGTCGTGAGACGCAATGTGAGGCATGTGCAACGAAATATGGCCGAATTGCAGCGACCTGCGACTAAGCTGGAACGCTGGAGTAAGTGAACGAACGCTTACGAGAATCGTCAAGAGAAGACACGGCTTTCGAAAGGACAACGCATGGCAACCTTCCACACCCCCATGATCACATTGAACGACGGCAATCTGATTCCGCAAATCGGCTTGGGCGTGCTGCGCATCGACGATGAGGGTGTTACCCCCGTAGTGGAGAGTGCGCTGGAAGCCGGCTACCGTCATATCGACGGCGCGGCGGGGTACAACAATGAGGCCGGCGTGGGGCGCGCGCTGAAAAATGCGGGATTCACGGAAGGTGAGCAGCGCAAAAACCTGTGGGTTACGACGAAACTGCGCGATTCCGAGCAGGGGTATGACAGCGCACGCAAGGCGTTCGACCGCCAGCTTGGCTTGCTGCAGCTCGATTATGTCGACATGTACATGCTGCATTGGCCCACCCCGTTCGACTGGCGTTCCAGCGAAACGTGGAAGGCGTTCCAGGAATTCCGCGCGGAAGGGCGCGTGCGCACGCTGGGTGTGTGCAATTTCCTGCCCGAGCATCTCGACCGCTTGCATGAGGAGACCGGCGAATATCCTGCCGTCAACCAGATTGAGCTGCATCCGACCTGGCAGCAGCGCGAGGTCGTGGACTATTGCAAGGCGCATGGCATTGCCGTGGAAGCATATTCGCCGATGGCTCGCGGTGCTGATTTGAACGCCGGAAATGGTGCGATTGAGCGCATTGCAGCGGAGCATGGGGTTACCTCTGCGCAGGTGATTCTGCGTTGGCATATCGAAAATGGCACGATCATCATCCCGAAGTCGGTGCATGTGGAACGACAGAAGCAGAATCTCGATCTGTTCGGTTTCGTACTTACTCCTGAAGAGCATGCCGCGATCGACGCGCTTGATGGTCCGACGCGCGCCGGACATGATCCGATGACGTTCACTTACGCCTGATACTCCGTAATTCCGTAATTTCGTATTATTTTTAATAATTATGCCTCGAAAGAATAATCGTAATTCTTATAATTATCGGAATATTGAGCAAGATGTACGTGATATTCAGCGGGCTGGCAAGCGGTTCAAAAAAAGTTGGATCAATGCCGACGGTCCGCTGGAACGCATTCTCATTCTGCTGGTAGTCGTTGCGGTAATCGGCGTCACTATCGGCATGCTGCTGCCGAAAGTCAATCCGACCGTAGGCGAAATTACCGGCGAGTACACGGCAACCGGCACAGCTGCGGAAACGTTGGAAAAACTTACCGTCGACGACAATCCCAGCAAGGCCGGATATGATCGCGATGCGTTCGGATTCCGCGAAACCGACGACGATGGCAATGGTTGCGACGTGCGCGAAGACGTGCTCGCCCGCGATCTGACGGACGTGCAATATAAGAACGGCCGTAGCTGCCAGGTTGCGTCGGGCACGCTTGACGATCCGTATACCGGTCAGACCATCCAATTCGTGCGTGGGATGAAAACGTCTTCGGCGGTGCAGATCGATCATGTGGTCGCGTTGGAAAATGCGTGGCAGTCGGGCGCGAACACGTGGGATCACGCGAAGCTGTACCAATTCGGCAACGACATGTACAATCTGCTGGCCGTGGATGGGCCGGCGAATCAGCAGAAGGGTTCCGCTTCGGCCGCATACTGGCTGCCGACGAACAGCGAATACCGTTGCGATTATGTGGCTCGGCAGATTGGCGTGAAAGACAAGTACGGGCTGACCGTCACCACGCAGGAAAAACGAGCGATGCTTTCCGTACTGCACGGCTGCCCCGCGCAGGAATTGCCGGCAAACTGACGCTAATTCCCGTCCGCACAAGTCCTGTTCTGCGGCTGTGCAAGTCCGGAACTGGCTGTGCAGACGGCAGGTCAGCTACATGCGCGTGGTGGCGCGGGCGATCACGTGCGACTGGGTGGTGATGCAACTCGGCTCCAGCACACGCGTGCCGTCGATCCGGTCGAGAATGCGGCTGACCGCAGTCGGCGCAATCCAGTCGAGACAAGAATCCATGGTGGTCAGCGGAGGCTGGAAATATGCGGCTTCTTCAATATTGTCGAAGCCGATCACCTGCATCTGTTCAGGCACGGAAATGCCGTTCGCAGCCAAAGTGAACAGCGCACCCAACGCAAGCTGGTCATTGAACGCCACAATACCGTCGAATGGAATCCCGGAATCAATAAGCTGCTGCGTAATGCGAGCGCCGGAACCAATCGTCCAATCCTGCCCAGTGCTCATTACCAGTCGGGAATCGAATGCCGCTCCCCGCGCGGCGCACGCTTCGAGCACGCCGCGAAGTCGCAGTTGCGCATTGCCTTCCACTGCTTCACGCACGGAATCGATATGCTCCGGTTCGGTTCGCGATCCGACCACCGCGAGCCGGGTTGCGCCATGGTCGAACAGGTATTCGGCTGCGAGTCGGGCTTCCTGAATATCGTCGGGGGTAACATGGTCGGCTTTGCCGTGTGTGGAACGCGCGCCCACGCATACGAGCGGATAGTCCACGTCCAAGTCCGCCGCTTCAAGGTTTTCGACTTCGGAGATCGACAGGATCATGCCGTCCGAGACGGTGGTGTTGAAGTTGCGCAGGAGTGATTGCGCTCCTTGTGCGGATCCTTCGGCGTAGGTGGTGACGTATACGGAGTAGCCGTAGCCGCGGGCCGCGTCGATTACGCGGTTGGCGAGCTCCGACAGGTATGGGGCGGTCAATGTTGGTACGGCGAGTGTGATGAAACCGGTTTTGCCGCGGTTGAGATTGCGCGCGGACACGTTCACGCGGTATCCGAGTCGGTCGATGACTTCCTGGACTTTTTCTCGCGTGGAGTCGGTCATACGGCCGGAATGGTTGATCACGTTGGATGCGGTTTTGAGTGAAACGCCTGCCTCTTCGGCCACGTCTCGTAGAGTGACGCGTTTTTTGTCCGGCTTCGGCTCCGGCTTTGACTCGCCCATGTTCGTCTCCGTGATTGTTGAATATGCCGGTAAAAAGTTTACCAGTTATGGCAAGCCCGCCATTCTTGAGTTTCAGAATGGCGGGCTCAGGTTGTGTGAGATTGTTGTGTTACGCAATCAATTGCGCGAAATTGCGCGAAATTATGCGGAATTATGCGCGCTTTACGACGAGTACGCCGTTGCGATGCACGGTGTAGCTGCCCGTCTGTTCCTCTGCTTCCGCTTGGAACAGGTAGATTGGTTCGCCTTCGATGCCCTGCAATGCGATTTCTTTCTTGCCGCGCGGCAGATAGAAATCGAAGGTTGCGTCGGCGGACTTGCGCACGGTGTGCAGTACGTCGGAATCGGTCGGATTGGCGACATTTGCGGAATCTTCCACGATATTCTCGCGCACGAATTCCGTAAGATCGGCGACGTTGAGATCGCAGCCGACGAAGTATGTTTCGCCGGAACCGTACGGATTGCGGGTGATTGCGGCGGTGCCGCCGAGTTCCCATTCGTCGGCTTCTTCACCTTCGTAGGTGGCTAATACCTGCGCGCGTTCGCCGTCGACGTTCACATCGTTCTGCCACAGGCGGGTGACCGCACCGGAGCTCAAACGAATTTCGGACGGTTCGCCTTCGGCTTCCGCGCCGAGAATGTTGAATTCCTCGCCGCGAATACCCAGCATTTCGCGCAGCAGGCCGTCTCCGGCTCCCGGGTATCCGCCAAGCCAGGTGTGGAAGTTTTCGTCGATCAGTCCGGTTGCATAACCGATGACCACACGGCCGCCGGCAGCTGCGAAATCGGCCAAACGCTGCGTATCTTCGGCGCTGAGCATGATCACGGTCGGCAGTACGACGGTCTTGTATGCGCTCCAATCGTATTTCAGCGGCACAATGTCGGCACGGGTGCCGACGTTGAGGAACGCACGGTACCAGTCGCGCACGTCATGCCAATGGTTGAGCTTCATGCTCGGCAGGGTTTCGGAGCGTGTGGCCCATTCGGATTCCGCGCTGAACAGGATCGCCGTATCGGACTGTTCCAGTTCGGTGCCCTGCACGCCAGCGTCGCCGAGGGTTTTCAGCGCTGCGCCCAGTTCGCACACCTGATGGAACAGTTTGGTGTCTTCGCCTGCGTGGGGCACGAGCGCGGAGTGGAAGGATTCGGCGCCGAATGCGGAGGCACGCCACTGGAAGAAGTTGATGGCGTCGGCACCCATGGCCACATGCGCAATGGAGTCACGCACGGTTTCGCCCTTGCGCTTGCGTGCGTTGAGCGGCTTCCACTGCACGGCCGAAGTGGAATGTTCCATCACATACCACGGCTTGCCGAGTGCGAGGGAATCCATCAAAGCGTCGGAGCAGAACAGTTCGTCGATATGCGATTCGCCCTCATGGAAGTAATGGTCATTCGACACGAAATCGACTTCCTCGGCCCAGTCGGCGTAGTCCATGCAGCACTGGTCGGTGGAGACCATGAAGTTCGTGGTGAACGGCTTGTCGGGGCAGATTTCGGCGATGGCGTCGCGTTCGGCCTTGTAGAAGTCGAGCAGCATATCGTTGCCGAAACGCTCGAAATCAAGCTTTTGACCGGGGTTCACCATGGAGTCGGCGCCCATGAAACGCGGGATGAGCACTTCGTGGAAACCGTTCATTTCCTGACCCCAGAAGGTGGTGCCCCACGCCTTGTTGAGGTTTTCGATGGTGCCGTATTTGCGTTCGCACCACAGGCGGAAGGCGTTGAGCGCGTTGTCGGAGTAATCGTAACGGTTGTTCCAGCCGTATTCGTTGCCCATATGCCATGCGGTGACGTACGGGTTGGTACCGTAGCGTTCGGCCAGTTTGCGGCACAGGGTGAGCGCGTATTCCTTGAACACCGGGCTTGTCGGGCTCCAGGATTGGCGCGATCCCGCGTTGACGGGATGGCCGAATTTGTCTTGCGGCAGCACTTCCGGGTGCTTTTCGTACAGCCACAGCGGCGCGGTGGCGGTTGCGGAGGCCAGATCGACCGCGATGCCGGCTTTGCCGAGCTTGTCGATGATGCGGTCAAGCCAGCCGAAATCCCAACGGTTTTCTTCCGGCTGAATGCGATCCCAGCTGAAAATGGCCACGGCCACGGTATTGACACCGGCCTGTTTCATGAGGCGGACGTCTTCGTCCCACACGTCTTCCGACCACTGGTCGGGATTGTAATCACCGCCGTATGCGATGCCTTTGCCGTTGTCGGTCAGCAGTTCCGGCCATTTGAAGGGCTGGCGATTGGGGTTATCGGAGTTACTAGTATGGCTAGGTTCTTTGGATTTGTTGTTTTCTTTGCTCTCATCATTGAAGGTTCGCACATTCTCACCTTTCCGAACATACTTGATACAACTGTGTATCTATTGACAATACTTTATAATAAATACTTCTGCAATTCTGTCAATTTCGATTGCGCGTCCGATAGCATTCCCATACACCCGACATTTCGCGAGAAACACGTCACGCAACGCCGAATTCCAATAATCTACCCTCTTACGCGAAAAAGTCAGATCATGGGGCAAAAACTCAATCAACACAGAATAGAGGGGATGAATATAGCTCAAAATCATCAAAAACATACCCCCATACGCGAAAAAGTCAGATTCTCCGCATTCTTCGCATACGACAGGCCACCTTTCTCCACGGAAGCGGCGTGCTCAACGCAATCGGACGTCCCAACTTGCGTGCACGGATGGCGGCGATATTCATCGCAAACGCAGCACGGTGCGGCTCATCCGACAAATCAAGCTGAGTAACCGAGACGACCGTCCATCCCATGCTTTCCAACTGCCTGCGCTTCCATGCGTCACGACGCCATTGCGTCCGGTCCGTGCGGTGATGGTCGCCGTCATACTCGATACCGATTAGCAATTCCGGATCGGCCAAATCGAGTGTAATCGCGGCGCCATTATCGAATGAGATTCCCGGAACAGAGTAATTCGATGTGAAACCCCACAATCCGTAAGAATATAAACAGAGCCTCGTCTGCGTCTCTTTAGGTGAATCGCTGCGCGAGTCCATCAACGTAAGCGCGTCGTAACATTTTGCCTTGCATTGAAACGTCTCATGTTCCACGAAATCACGCAACTTCGACTCGGTAGTCCTGCCATGTCGAATCATCGATTCCCCCAATTCCGTCAATCCGTCAACCTGCGTGCCTTTCGCCATCAACGCCCATGTCGTTTCCGCATTCAGGACTCCAATGCCATCAGTCGTATATCGAATATGCCTTGAATCAAGCCCCGACCAGCAATGCACATAAGCATCCGGCGACGAAAGACGACTCAACCGGGGGTCCGAAACGGTGACATGTAGCTTGTCCGAAACAAAATTCGTTCGCGACGGCCGTTCGACCTTCCACATATCGACAGCCGAAATATGGCTGACTGGACCAAGCAACACAGCCTCACGGCACGCTTCCCAAGCGATGGACTGCCTTTCTTCAAGGGATCGAGCCATCAAAGGTTTGTACATCTCATTCATGTTTCGACGGTATTGAAGCACATTCGTAGTTGTCCAGCCAAACCGGGGTTGTGGTCGGAGAATGCAAAAACGCGTGTCGGCTGTGGATAACCCATGGCAGAATCCATTTGGATCAATGGATGTGGATATTCCTGTGGATTGATGTGAGTCTATTTCTAGGCAAGTTCCCCATTTTCGGACGGGTTGCGAGCTCATCGGAAAATCCACGCATCAGTTCTGAATGCAAGGCGAATGGCTACCTATGACTTTTGTTGCCCCTCCTACGCGAAAAAGTCGAAAATGGTAAAAATACGGGACCTTTCACAAACGGGGGTATAAAATCGGCTTAAAGTCGTTTGAACGGTGCCCCCGTATGCGAAAAAGACAGTTTCCCGCCTGGAAATTCGACTCTTTCGAAATAGACAAGGCAGCCAAGGCATGCCCAGAGGCATCGGAATTCCGAGGATATCTCCGAAGAGGACCAGAGAGTCCCGAATAAACCCAGATAAACCCGAATAACCCGCAAACCACGTATAAAAACGGCGGCTTCCAAAACAATACCCTCGAAAGCCGCCGATCGCTTGGTCAAGCCGCGGCATGGACCACAGACTACGGATTTACAGGCCCAAGAACAGCTCGTGAATGCGGGTATCGTCGGTCAGTTCGGGGTGGAACGCCGTAGCGAGAATCTTGCCCTGACGCAAACCGACCACATTGCCGTCGACCGACGTTTCGACCGTGGCCCGCTCGCCGACCTCGGCAACGAACGGTCCGCGAATGAACACCAGAGGGAAATCCTTGAGCACCACCGACGTATCCGAAGCCTCGGAAGCCCCCTCCTCACCAGCAGCCGCGGAAATCGCAGAAGAGACAGACTCCCCCGACGCAACCACCACAGCATCCGCATCGTCGGAAGCGCCGAAATCGGCGGACGCAGCGAACGAACCAAGCTGACGTCCATACGCATTGCGGCGCACGACCGCATCCAACGCGCCAAAATAGACGTTCTCGTCGTTATCGAGACGACGAGCGAGCAAAATCATGCCCGCGCAGGTGCCGAATACCGGCTTTCCAGCGGCGATATGCGCGGCGATCGGCTCGAACAAGCCGGTCAAACGCAGCAATTTGCCCTGCGTGGTGCTTTCGCCGCCAGGCAGAATCACGCGGTCGATCGAATCGTCGAAATCCTCGGCGGCACGCAGCAGTTTCCACGGCGCACCAAGCCGATCCAGCATCGCCGCATGCTCGGCGAACGCGCCTTGCACCGCAAGGATGCCGGTCACGCCATGCTGCGCGGAAGCCGCACCTTCGGCAACGTCAGTCGATTCTTCCTTCGAAATGTATTCAACGGCAACAACCATCGGATCTCCTTACCCGAACCATCGCGAATCATGCGAAACGGGCTGCGCGCGGCGCATCGAACAGACATGCCGACAGCCGCACGCAGCGCACAGCGCACGAAATTACAGCGCAATCACTCGCCGCGAGCGGCCATGATGGTTTCGATCTCGTCTTCGTTGATGCCGACCATGGCCTCGCCGAGGTTCTCGGAAAGGCGTGCGAGCAGGTCGGCGTCCTGCCAATTGGCGGTGGCCTGCACGATGGCGGCGGCACGCTTGGCCGGGTCTCCGGACTTGAAGATGCCGGAACCGACGAACACACCTTCGGCACCCAGTTCCATCATGAGCGCGGCATCGGCCGGAGTGGCCACGCCACCGGCGGCGAAGTTGACGACCGGCAGACGACCGTTGTCGTGCACATACTTGGCGAGATCGTACGGCACGGCCAGCTGCTTGGCGGCCTCATACACCTCGTCGTCGCGAAGGGAGACGAGCTCGCGGATCTGCTTGTTCATGGTGCGCATGTGGCGCACGGCCTGGATCACGTCGCCGGTGCCCGGCTCGCCCTTGGTGCGGATCATGGAAGCGCCCTCGGCGATACGGCGCAGCGCCTCGCCCAGGTTCTTCGCGCCGCACACGAACGGCACGTCGAACTGGTTCTTGTCGATGTGGTACACGTCGTCGGCGGGACTCAGCACTTCGGATTCGTCGATGTAGTCGATTTCGATGGCCTGCAGAATGCGGGCTTCGGCAACATGGCCGATACGAACCTTTGCCATGACCGGAATGGACACGGCTTCCTGAATGCCCTTGATCATGGCCGGATCGCTCATGCGGGAAACGCCGCCGGCAGCACGAATATCGGCCGGAATACGCTCGAGAGCCATCACCGCGCATGCGCCCGCGTCCTGTGCGATCTTCGCCTGCTCCGGGGTGGTGACGTCCATGATCACGCCACCCTTGAGCATCTGCGCCAGATTCTTGTTCAGTTCGTTCCTGTTGTTGGCCATCGCCAGCCTTTCGTCGAATCGTATTCCACCCTGCTGCAGAGCGGATATCTCTTGACACAGATACTAACGATTTTTCGTTACAAAATCATGTGAACTGAATATTTGCACGTCTTAAAAAGTTGCTTTTCTTAAATTCTGACTATCATTTTCATGATTGTTTCATTTTCTTACGATTTCGATTCTGCCGACGATTCCGCAATTTCATTCGCTTTTCTTGCCTAATATGCGCCATTCGCTTTCGATTCGCGCGCACGGCTCCTTTCGACCGCACTTTCGATGCACGCTATAAGAAATACGAATGACGCATGATTTTCATACGACCACATTGCGGACGGGGTGCGATGCGCACGTACTTGCGCGACGCTCTACATACGCAGTATGCGATCAGCGATGCGCATGGTGGAATCGCGGTGCGACACCAGCACGACGGCGCTCCCCCGCTCGGCAAGATCATTGATCGACCCGAGAATCACCGACTCGTTATAGGCGTCGAGACGGCTCGTTGGCTCGTCGAAGAGCACCAGATCGGCGTCACGCAGGAACATGCGGGCCAATCCGATGCGCTGTTTCTCGCCCTCCGAAAGGCGGCCGCCCAGCTCACCGACCTGCGTATCCAAGCCGTTCGGTAGCGCATCGACCAGTTCGAGCGCGGATGCCTTGGCGAGCGCCTCGCGCAATACGGAATCGGGAATGTCGTGCGCGAGGTCCAAATCGGGGGAATCAGCGGAATCACTGCCAGCATTACTACTGGAATTACTACCGAAATTACCACCAGAATTACTGCCAGAATCCGAAAAATCGGCGTCATTGCAGGCAATAGCGAGATTTTCGCGAATCGTTCCGTTGAACAGATACGTCTCCTGCCCCATCATCGTCTGCACGCGCCGACGCCATCCGGCGTCAACCTGCGGCAATGGAACATCCGACAGCGAAATCGTGCCGGAATCCGGATCCCAGTAGCGCATCAGCAGTTTCAGCATCGTTGATTTTCCACGCCCGGACGGGCCTTGAATACCGAGAATGCCCTGCTGTGAAACATCGAGTGAAACATGCTCGAGCACCGGTTGCGAGGCGATGCCGGCACCTTGTTCGCCGGAGGATTGCGCTTCCGCGGGGCGTGCCGGACTCATGCCAGTCGCATGCTCCGACCGCCCGTTTGGCGTGCGTTCGCCGGAAATACGGGCGCCGGATCCATAGCCGAATGTGACATCGCGCATTGTCATGCCCTGATATTCCGGGCGTTCGATCCCCTGCTCGACCACAGCGGGAGCCTCATCAACCAACGAGAACAGGCGACGTGCCGAAGCAAACGTTTGCGTCAGATTTGCCGGCAGCGCACTCAACGCAAGCGTCGGGCCAAACGAGCTGACAAGCAGCACGAAAGCCGCAACCAGCGCAGGGGCGTTCGAATCCGCGGAACCCATCCAAATCAGGCCTTCCGGCATATCGGCGGCAGTGGAAACCACGGTGCACAACGTCATCACAAGGAAAGCCGCAATTGCGGTAAACAGCATCACCAATACCGCGCCAAATCCTGCAAAATCGCCATTTTTCACGCTCAGACGCACACGTTTGCCCCACAGCGAGCGCGTGCGACGCTGAATGGACGCAAGCCGGGCATCGCCTTGGCCGAAGCGGATGATTTCGCCGATGCCACGCATGTCGTCAAGCATTTCGTCATCAAGGGCGGACGACTCCTTGCGCAGTTCCGGACCGATGCCGCGCACCGCGGATGCAAAGAGTTTCGGCAGTATGACGCCGATAATGAGGTGCGCGATGATGAGCGTCGCCGCGAGGGGCGGACTGAGGGTGAGTAGCGCGAGCGCGTAGACGACGGTAGTCACGATGGCGATGACGACCGGGCTGATGGTGTGCGCGAAGAAGATTTCCAGCAGTTCCACGTCGGTGGTGACCAGTGCGATCAGGTCGCCTTTGCCTTTGCCTGCAAGCTTGGCGGGGGCGAGACGGCGCAGGGCCGCGAAGGCTTTCGCACGGAATAGCGCAAGCAGACGGAACGCCACGTTATGGTTCATGAACTGTTCGGCGTAACGCATGCCGCCGCGGATCAGCGCGCATACGGCCATGGCTGCGAGCGCCGCGGGAACGCTGAGGTTCCAGACCGGCGAGCCGACTGCAGCGAAGGCCGCCGCGATGCCGAATACCGGCAGGAAAGTGGCGGCGAGATGGCCGAACGTGCCGCAGACGCACGCGACGATCATGTACTTACGCTGCGGCCCAACCTCTTTGAGCAAACGCGCAATCACCCGCGCCGTCGGCATTGCCTTCGCGTCCGATTCTGCCGAATCGGACATACGAACGTCCGTTTTCGCACCCTGTGCGTCCGTTTCTGCAGAATCGGACACTTGGAGACCCATTTCCGCACGCTGCGTGACCGATTCTGCAGAATCGGACGCTTTAAGTACATGGGATGCAGAGGTGGAATGGGTTGCGTTATTGCGTAGACCTATGTTTTCTACGGTTTGTTGGGCGCGGAACAGTTTGGCGTACGTGCCGTTGGCACGCATGAGTTCGGCATGTGCGTCCTGCTCCGTCACGCGCCCGCGTTCGAACACCACCACATGGTCGGCATCGGCCGCATTCGCCATGCGATGCGTCACCATAATCACGGTTTTGCCCCGATCCGCAAGCGCCCGAATGGTTTGCAGAATCAGGGTTTCGCTTTCCACGTCGACACTGCTGGTGGCTTCGTCGAAAATGTAGACTGCAGATTCCCGCAGCAAAGCGCGCGCGATGGCGATGCGTTGCCTCTGCCCTCCCGACAGGTTGCTTGCGCCCTGCTCAATAGCCAGGTCAAGTTCTTGCGATTGCGCACGCACGAAATCGCTGATATGCGCCGCTTCCAGCGCTTGCCACAGTTCGTTTTCGGTGGCATCCGGCTTGGCCATCAGCAGATTGTCGCGCAACGTCCCTGCAAAAAGGTGGCTTTGCGCGGCGACGATGGCGATTTCTTTCGTAAGGGATTCGATGGAAAGATCGGCGATTTGGTACCGTTGCGGCGGGTTATTTCCTGCGTTTCCGGGCCGCAGCCACATACATCCTTCATATCCGGAAAGATTTCCGGCGAGCAGTTCGACGGCGGTGGATTTGCCGGATCCGGACGGGCCGACGATGGCGGTCACCTGCCCGCGCCGCGCAGTAAAAGAGACACCATGCAATGCGACGACCGAACCATTGCCATCTTTCGACATGCTTGTTTTTCCGGCACCAACCACACCGGACTTTTCCCCGTTGTTTCCGGTTTCCCCGGTTTCCGCATCCGCCGCAGCACCTGCAGCCACGTCCGTATATCGGAACGACACGTCATCAAAGCACACGTCCACACCGTTATCGGAAGCGCCGAATTCCGGCATTTCCTGCATTCCATGCGCAGGAATCGGCGTATCAAGCAATGCGAAAATACGCTTGGTCGAAGTCATACCGTTCATCGCAACATGGAAGAACGAACCCAATTGGCGCAGCGGAATGAAGAAATCCGCGGAAAGAAGCACTATCAGCAGCACGCCGGCAAGTGGCAATGCGGCACCGCTCGCATACTGCCAAATCGCCACGCCCACGCCGGCCGCGGCACCCCCGTATGCGACGACGTCCATGGCGGTGAGCGAGCGCAGCTGAATTTGCAGAACATTCATGGTCATTACGCGGAATTGTTCCGCCTGCTCGTTCATTTTCTTGGCGGCATGCGCATCCGCGTCAAAGGTTTTCAGCGTTTCAAGACCTTGTACATTGTCAAGAAACACAGATCCCATGTCGGTGTATTTGCCCCAATATTTTTTGAATACTCGGGCTGCACGCATTGCGACCATGCCAACAATCAATACAATCAACGGCGCGCATACAAGCAATGTAACAGCCGTCGGCATATTAATCGGCGCAACTATAAAAAATAACGTTACCGGCGCGAGAATCGCATAAAACAGTTGCGGTAGGAATAATTCGAAGAAGCTTTGGATTTGTTCAATGCCTTCACCGGCAGATTGCACCACATCGGCAGTACTGATATGTTGCGAATACGACGGTCCAATCGCAAGCATTTTATTGAATAGTTGTTCACGCAACGCGAGTTTGACACGCTCGGCCGCTTCTGCGCCGAAATAGGCCGCGGCGCGCATCATCAGAAAACGCAGAACCGCACAGACCACAATCGCCAGCACGCATCCGATATACGTTTCCGCACTGAATCCGCCGTAGCCAAGGCCGACGAACATGCGGGAAAGCAGGCCACTATCGCCCATGGAGAACATTGGATCGAACGCCGATTCCACCACGGCAAGCACCGGCGAAAGCATGACCACCACCGTCACCACGAATACGACGTTGGACAGCAGCCCGATCCATTGGCAGAACACTTTCGCCGCAACCAACCTCCCCACGCCGGGAGCGAGGGAGAACAGTCGTTTGTCAAACATAAAAACCTTCCGTCCAATAAGCGCACTCGCGTTGCCAGCTCGCCTACGGCCCAAAGCGCAATCGCCATGCATCCAACAAACGAATCGCAACAGGCCAATACGGGAAACTGGTGCGCGGCAGACTGTTTTCAGCCTATCCAAGGCAGCTCGCAATCGTCAAGGGCGCATTGCATACAGCGAACCGTCGCAATCGAATTGCCATAATCGACCTCAAATCAGCAACGTTGAAAAGAGAAAGGCTGGATGTTCGCCGTTGAGCAGGCAGCCTCTGACGCAAGGGGTAAATTGCGTCACTCGAGAGTGTACCCGATAAAAATCGCTCGCACCACCATCAATTTCGCGCAAGTCGCGTTATTTTGCGTATTTTCGACCGCAATCGGGGATTGTCGGGAATCATTTCGAGTATTACGAACATCCCACGTCAAACCTTTTTTGAACAGGTACAACGCGACACCTTTCACTTGATTTTGACGTTTTTCCGTCATTTGTCAGTTCATACAAAGTTGCTCAAATATTTCTTGTCGCTTCTCACAATGCAGACTTACGGACCCGTAACTTACCATATACGAGGTGCGCAAGGGGTAGGAAACGCGGACACACGGTTTGTATCGCTCCCGCACGCATCACAAGCAGAAATACGCGGAAATAACGCAAAAACCGCGAGAAAGAGAACGCTTCATGCTCACCGAGTACACCACCCCGGGAACTTCCGTTGAGGTACGCGACGACGAAACCATCTACTCCCTGCTCACCGAACGCATCGAACGCACCGGAGAAAGCACCATCATCGCGGAACGTAAAACCGGTCCGGGCAAATGGGTCGAGGTGACCACCGGCGAATTCCACAATGACGTGATCGCCGCAGCGAAAGGCCTCATCGCATTCGGCATCAACAAGGGCGATGCCGTCACCATTTTCTCCACCACCCGTTACGAATGGGGTGTGCTCGACTTCGCACTGGCCGCCATTGGCGCGGTGAACGTGCCGATCTACGACACCGATTCCGCGGCGCAGGCCGAGCGCATCCTCAACGATTCGGATGTGAAACTGGCCATCGCCGACAATCGCGAGCGCTTCGACCGTCTCGACTCCGTAATCGACCGCTGCCCGTCTCTCAAGCACATTCTGATGCTCGACTCCAACGCCATGGGCGCGTTGGAAGGTTTGGGCGTCACCGTGTCCGACGAGGAGCTGGAAGCGCGCATCGATTCGGTGCATGCAGACGATCTGGCCACCATCGTGTACACGTCTGGTTCGACGGGAGCTCCAAAGGGTGCCGAGCTTTCGCACCGCAATTTCATATCGATCACGCGCGCAGGCAGTTTGGCGTTGCATGAGATCATTCTCGAAGATCATCCGAGACTGCTTCTCTTCCTTCCGCTCGCCCACTGTTTCGCACGGTTCATCCAGTACGCGTCAATCGCTTCCGACGACGGCGTGGTCGGCTATCTGCCGGACACAAAGACGTTGCTACCCGATTTGCGCTCCTTCGAACCGACCTATCTGCTGGGCGTGCCGCGCGTGTTCGAGAAGGTGTATAACGCGGCCTCCCGCAAGGCCGGCATGGGTTGGAAGGGACGCCTGTTCCTCAAGGCTGCCGAAGCCGCACGCGATTGGTCGCGCATGCAGCAGGCCGGCGAACGCCCGACCGCCAAGCAGATCGCGCAGCATCTTTCGTATGAGGCTTCCGTGTACCGCACCGTGCGTAGCGCTCTCGGCCCGCGCATCCGCTACGTGGCATGCGGTGGCGCTCCTCTGGACGTGTCTCTGGCGCATTTCTTCAACGGTATCGGCCTGCCGATGATCCAAGGCTACGGCATGACGGAAACCGCTGCGCCGTTCGCCGCGACCCGCGTCACCGACAATGTGATCGGCACTGTCGGCCAACCGGCTCCGGGATCGTCTGTGCGCATTTCCGATGATGGCGAACTGCAGGTGAAGGGCCCGAACGTGTTCATGGGATACCACAATCTGCCGGAGAAAACCGCTGAAGTGTTCACCGAAGATGGCTGGCTGCGCACCGGCGATTTGGCGACGATCGACGATGAAGGCCGTATTACGATTACCGGACGCAAGAAGGATATTATTATCACCGCCGGCGGCAAGAACGTTTCCCCGATTCCGATGGAGCAGGAGATTGCAAAGTGCCCGATTGTGGAGCATGCGGTGGTTGTCGGCGACAATCGTCCGTTCATCGGTGCGCTGATCACGTTGGATCCGGAAGGATTGGAAGCGTGGCTGCCTTCCATTGGACTGTCTGCCGATGCGCCGCTGGATCGCGTGGCTGCGGCCGCCGCCGTTCACGATGAAATCCAGAAGTACGTCGACAAGGCGAACGCGACCGTTTCCCGCGCCGAATCCGTACGTAAGTTCGTAGTGCTCGATACGCAATTCACGCAGGAAAACAAGTGCCTGACCCCGTCGCTGAAAGTGGTGCGTCCAGCAGTGAACCGCGTATTCGCCGATGTCATCGATCAGCAGATCTACAACGGCAAGCGCTGAATCGCATAATGCATAAAAGCGTGGGGTGCGAGAGAATACAAACGTTCTCTCGCACCCCACGCTTTTGTTGTCTGTACAACTTTCGAGGAATACAAACGAGCGCCGGCGATCGGAATTAATCCGACCTGCCGGCGCTCATATGGCAGAGATTAGTGATGAATCCAGAATGTCTAACGACACTCCATCAGCCATTGTCCGTAAAGCGACAATCAGTGACGGTTCCGTCAGTGCATAACGCGTGCGGTAACGGTGCGGCAGAAAGCGAAGGCGTACGAGGGTACGTCGAGTCTTCTGCCGTGCCGTTAACGCTCCGTTATGTCAGTGACGGTTGTTGAGACGGTGGTACATTTCGGAGATCTCAAGGTCGCGCTCGAATTCTGCGGCCTTGGTGTTCGCGTCGATGGTGGCGAGTTCGACACCGGCGATGCGGGCGAAGTCTTCCCAAGCCTCGCGGCCGACGGAGGTGGTCATGCAGGTGTGGTGGGATGCGCCGGAACGCAGCCAGCACTCGGCGGAGGTCTTGAGGTCCGGCTGCGGCTTCCATAGGCCACGGGCGCACGGCAGCTGCTTGAGTTCGCCAAGCGGCTCGACCACGTCAACGAGGTTCATGGTCAGGCGGAAGCGTTCGCGCACGTCAGACATGGACACGACGACGGCGTCCTTCTTCGGGGCGACGGTGAAGACCAAGCGCACCGGATCGGCCTTGCCGCCGATGCCGAGCGGGTGGATTTCCAGCTTCGGCTTGGCGATGGTGCCGACGGACGGGGAGACTTCGAGCATGTGGGAGCCCATGATCATCTCGTTGCCCGGGGTGAAGTTGTAGGAGTAGTCCTCCATGAGGGAAGCGCCACCTTCGAGGCCGTAGCCCATCACTGCACCGATGCGCACGAGCACTGCGGTCTTCCAGTCGCCTTCGGCGGAGAAGCCGAAGCCGTACTCGGACGGGAAGCGCTGCGGGCCAACGCCCGGCAGCTGCGGGAGGGCACCCAAGTCTTCGAAGTTGTCAACGCCGGCGGTGCAGCCATTGGCGCGCATCATGTTGACCATGGCGGCTTCTTCCTTGGCCGCGATGAACAGGGAATCGTACTTGGCGTCAAGCAGAGCCGGATCAACGTCGTACTTGGCCTTGTAGTCTTCGATGATGCTCTTGACCTGATCGTCCTTGACGGCTTCGTAGGCTGCGACGAGCTCGTTGACGGCCCAAGTGTTGATGGATGCGCCGAACACGCGCTCAGCTTCGGTCTTGTCGCCTTCGGTGACGGCCACGTTGCGCATGTTGTCACCCCAACGCATGACCTTCATGTTGTTGGAAGCATCCCAGCCGGCGCAGGCGCGTGCCCAAGTGCCGATTTCTTCAGCAACGGCCGGATCGGTGTAGTGGCCGACCACGATCTTGCGGTTGATGCCCAGACGGGTCAGGATGTAACCGAACTCACGGTCGCCGTGTGCGGCCTGGTTCAGGTTCATGAAGTCCATGTCGATGGTTTCCCACGGGATTTCGAAGTGGTGCTGCGTGTTGAGCTGCAGCAGCGGCTTGGTGAGCACTTCGAGGCCACGGATCCACATCTTGGCCGGGGAGAAGGTGTGGCACCAGGTGATCACGCCGATGACGTTCGGGTTGGCGGAGGCTTCGACCATGAAGGCCTTGACGCCGTCGGAGGACTTCAGGGTCGGCTTAAGCACCACCTTGACCGGGATCTTGCCGGTTGCGTTGAGCGCGTCGACGATTTCGCCGGACTGCTCAGCCACCTGACGCAGCGCTTCCTCGCCGTACAGATCCTGGGATCCGACGCCGAACCAGACTTCCTTGCCTTCAAACGGGTTTTCCATTGCCATTTGATTGTTCCTTTACTTCGTTGTTTATGGAGTTTTTAATTATTTATTGCGATTGCGATCGCTGATTTCCAGCTCAGTGCTGTCCATAGACGTTGGTGTAACGATCGTTCAACTTCGCGATATCCTCATCAGAAATCGGAATGATCTCACCCAACTGACGAGCCGCCCACATCGTATGGGCCACCTCCTCCGTCATGGCGGCGGCCTTCACCGCGGCCTCCGCGTCCTTGCCGATGGTGAACGGACCATGGTTCTGCATCAGCACAGCCGGGGACTTCGGATACTCCTTGAGCGTCTCGACCACGCCCTCGCCGATCGCCTCGGAACCGATCAGACGGAACGGCCCCACCGGAACCGGACCTCCGAACTCGTCGCCCATCATCGTCAGACCGCACGGAATGTTCTGGCCCGTGGCCGCCCACGCCGTCGCGTACGTCGAATGCGTGTGCACCACGCCGTACACGTCCGGCATGTGACGGTAGATGTACGCATGCGAAGCAGTATCCGAGCTGGGCGACTCCGAGCCGTCCACCACGTTGCCGTCCAAGTCGCACACCACCATGCTCGACGGGGTCAGGTACTCGTAACGCAGGCCCGACGGCTTGATCACCATCAGATCCGCGGTATGCAGACGCTGCGACACGTTGCCAGCCGTCCACACCACCAGGTTCCACTTGACCAGCTGCTCGTGCAAGGTCGCCACGACCTCACGCACCTGCTTGACCTCCGCACGCACCTCGGGACCATAATCAGCCAAAGTAGCCATAATCATTTCCTTTCAAATTGAAATAAGTTTTTAAAATATTTATTTACTTGGTTTCCAGCGGAATGCTTTCGATTGCAACATGCTCAATCGGCAGTCCCTTGCGGAAGCGATCGAAGAATTCCTCGAATCCTGCAACGTCGTTTTCGTCCGGATTTTCCGTGGTGGAAGCTGCATCTGCGAATACGCGAGCGTCAAGGAATTCGTCGAGCGGCTGATCGGCGTGCCACAGGTAGTCGGCGAGCACGGCCATGCCCCATGCGCCGCCTTCGGCAGCGGTGGACATCACCTTGATCGGCGTATCGAATGCGGCTGCGAGGATCTTCTGGGCAACCTTCGGGGTGGTGAAGATGCCACCGTGGCCGACGAGGGAGTCAACGGCAACACCTTCGTCTTTGGTCATCACGTCCATGCCGATCTTCACCGGGGAGAAGGCGCTGAACAGCTGGGCGCGCATGAAGTTGCCGAGACTCATGCGGGCTTCCGGACCGCGTGCGAACAGCGGGCGACCTTCGGGCAGTCCTGCAAGGAATTCGCCGGAGCGGAACGGGTAGTTGATGAGTCCGCCGCAGCTGGAATCGACGTCGTCTGCGATGGCGGCGCGGAACAGCGTGCCATACAGGGTGCCGGCGTCGACCGGAGTGCCGATCGCGGCTGCGAATTGGCCGAACAGGCCAACCCATGCGTTGAGGTCGGACGTGAAGTTGTTGGCGTGGCTCATGCCTGCAAGATCGCCTGCCGGAGTGGTGACGAGGTCGACTTCCGGATGCAGGCGTTCCAGCTTGTGTTCGAGCACGACCATGGCGAAGATGGAGGTGCCGGCGGAAACGTTACCGGTGCGCACACGCACGGAGTTGGTGGCCACCATGCCGGTGCCCGCGTCACCCTCCGGCGGGGCGAAGGTAATGCCCGGCTGCAGCGTGCCGGTCGGGTCGAGCAGCTTGGCGCCCTCCTCGGTCAGCGTTCCAGCAGGAGTGCCGGCGACCAGCGGCTCCGGCAGCAGGTCGGCGAGTTTCCACGGCTGGGCTGCGACTTCCGGAATCGCGTTGAACTTCTCGATGAATTCGGTTTCGTAGGTGTGCGTGGTCGGGTCGATCGGGAACATGCCGGATGCGTCGCCAACGCCGAGCACCTTCTTGCCGGTGAGCTTCCAGTGCACGTAGCCGGCGAGGGTGGTGAAGAAATCGACCTTGCCGATGTGCTCTTCGTCGTTGAGCACGGCCTGGTACAGGTGTGCGATGGACCAGCGTTCCGGAATGTTGTACTGGAACAGTTCGGAAAGCTTCTCGTGCGCTTCGGAAGTGTTGGTGTTCTGCCAAGTGCGGAACGGCACCAGCAGTTCGCCGTTCTTATCGAAGGCGAGATAGCCATGCATCATGGCGGAGAAGCCGATGCGTCCCACGCGGGTGAGCTTTTCGCCGTAGGCGTTTTCGACATCTTCGGCGAGCGCCGCGTATGCGGTCTGCAGCCCGGTCCAGATTTCTTCCTGCGAATAGCTCCACAGGCCGTCTTCCAAGTGGCTGGCCCAGCCGTAGTCGCCGGCTGCGATGGTGGTGTACGTGTCGTCGATGAGCACGGCCTTGATTCGGGTGGAGCCGAATTCGATGCCCAGGCTCGTCTTGCCAGCGCGGATTTTCTCGGCGGTCAGCGCGATGCGATCGTCAAGTCCCTGCTCTTGCGCCATAGTTTCAAACTCCTTGCATCCGAGCGCCTCACAACCACATTGTCGACGGAATGTTAGCGCTCACTGTTAACGCTCACTATTCTAAACAGAAAGTGACGACTATACAAGTTCGACGTGTCACGCAATCGTCAACGTACTACCGGCAGATCGTCAGCCGATTTTCTTGATATACCGGCATTGCGAAATCCGGCAATCGCAGCACATGCGGCAAAAAGAGATACGAGAATCACAAGAAATACAAAAATCGCAGGAAATATTCAGCGACGGCTGGCGGTGCCCAAAGAAGTGCGGCCGATCACCTTCGCGGGAATCAGGCCGACGCCATGCTGCGACGAGGCGAACGAATTCTCATCGCCCTCCCCCAGCAAAAACAGCGTCTCACGCATGGCGGCAATGCCAAGCTGTTCAAAATCCGGGCGAACCGTGGCCAGCGGCGGGTACATGTTGTCCATGGCGGGCATATCGTCGAAGCCGACCAAGCTCACATCCTGCGGAATGCGCATGCCATGCTCATGCAGCGCACGAGCCACGCCAACAGCCTGGCTGTCGTTCGCACACACCATGCATGTCGGCAGATTTCCGCCGGTTCGACCGATGTTTTCGAGAATATGGTTCATCTTGCCATACGCTTCGGTCGATTCCCAGGTTTCACATTGCACGGTGACGGAACTCACCGCATTGGCCGCGCACAGCTTATTCCACGCCATCAAACGCGTGGCGGCGTCACGCCATTCCTTCGGACCTGCGAAATAAAGCACGGAACGATGCCCATGCTCGGCCACCAAATGCATCACGTCGGTCATGGCCGACCATTGATCCACTCCCACTACGGATACTCGGCGACGGTCGGCCGGTTTCATCAAGCGCAAACCATCCTGCACGCTGATGCTGCCGTGCGTGGAGGTAATGATGACGCGCGGCTGCGTGATCTGCGCACGGCAGGCGGCGGAAAACATAACATCCGTCGGCGTGAGGAAAATGAACGCGTCCACGTTCATCTCATCGAACGTTGAGCACAATTCGTCGAATTCCGTCTGCGAGCAGAGCGCCTCGTGCACCATGCTCACCGACATGAACAGGCCATGCTGCCTCGCCATCGCCTCAATCGAGGAAATCGCGGAAATCGGACCATAAAAGCGTTGCCCGCCCGCAACCAAGCCGATGGTGCGGGAGCGATGCGAAGCGAGGGCACGCGCGGAATTGCTGGGACGGTATCCAAGCGCGTCGATGGCTTTCTGCACTTTTTCGCGGGTAGCATCAGACACATCGGGGGAATGATTGATGACACGCGACACCGTTTGATGGCTGACACCAGCCATTTTCGCCACTTCGAACATCGAGGGGCGTTTGTTTGCCGCATTGCGCTTGCCTGCCATGCTCCGTCGCCTTCCGCACACTACCGTTGGTACTTTCGACTATTCTACACGCAACTTCGGTTAGCGCTAACAGAGGCTATTTTGCAGCCATTTGAGCGAGTCGCGCGGCGAAATTCGGCCAGTCGGTACGCATGGCGGTCAACAGTTTACGATTGGGGACTTCCTCAATCGGCACCCATTCGATTTCCATGCTTTCGTCGTCGTTGGCCTTCGGCTCCACGCGGTGCCCCGGCTTTTCGAAAGCGAACACGGTGGTGTAGGCCCACGGGCCGTGGTCCTCGCAATACGAGCCGACCACGTCGATATCTTCCGGCGTGATGTTGGCTTCCTCGTACGATTCGCGCAACGCGCCCTCAATCGGGCTTTCACCGTCGGCGGTGGCACCTCCTGGAATGCCCCATGTACCACCTTCCGCGCTCCACACCGCGCGATGCTGCATGACAACGTGCGTCACTTCGCCGGTCTGTTCGCTTCGGCGGGCCAGCAGCACGCCGGACGCGCCATTGGTGCCCCAATGCTTGCGGCCGCAATCGCAATCAATCCAACCATCACCCGGCTGATGCACGTTTTCCTTGGGAGGAAGCGGTTTTGCGGCACCGGTTCGCGAATCGTGTTCAACGTTCGGTTCTTGATCGGCTCGCGTCACATTCCACAGATCGGTCCATTCCACGCCAAGCTCGGCGGCCAAACGGCGCGCCAGCGGAAGACTCAAGCCGATAATGCCGTGCGGATCGCCTTCAATGGAGTCGATGAACGCTCCACCGAAGCCCTCAAGCGTGAAGGAACCAGCCACTTCCAGCGGTTCTCCGGTGGCAATGTACCGTTCGATATCGGTGTCGGAATACTCGCAGAAATGCAGCGTGGCCCTGCTCGCGCCTCGCGCGATATGCCCGGTGGCGAAGTCGATCAGGCAATGGCCCGTCCACAATTCACCGGTGGCACCACGCATGGCACGCAGTCGTTCCCGAGCCACCTCAGCGCTATGCGGCTTGCCGTAACATTCGCCGTCAAGCAGGAACATGGAATCGCAGCCAAGAATCAGCGGACCGACTTTCGCACGGGTCAGGCTCGGCTTGCCATCAACGAAATCAGCAATCGATTCGGTGATCGTAGGAATGGTGACTCCCGAAAAATCGCGGGTCTTCATATCGGAAGCAGACTGCACTTCGTCCGCACGCAACGTAACACGATGATGTTCTAAAGATGCGGAATCTCCAGTATTTTCAGCATTATCCGAATGTTCGGAAGATTCGGCAACGGCTTTCAGCGGAAATCCGACCACACGATCGCCGTGCGCCGCCGCAGCGGTGGCGGCAACGTTCCGATACGCCTGATGTACGGCTTCGGCTTTGGCCGTAGCGAGAATCATCACCCGCTGTTCCACGCTCAGATCGCTTACGGCAACGCCCATGGCGGCCGCCTCACGTTCGAGCGCCGCCGGCTCGTCCACGTTCGATACGCGAATCGTGGGGCAAATGCCCGCCGAGAAAAGCACGTCACGACGAGGCTTGGATTTGGAAGCGAGAATCAGCGGAATGGAGTTGTTCATGCGCGTTCCACCTGCACACCCTTGGTGTCGACGCCCAAATGCAGCACACGCCAATGACCGGAAGCGAGCTCTTCGGAAGCAAGCTGTTCCAGCTGTTCGTGGGCGTCGCCATGATGCAGCACAAGCACGCATGGGCCGGCGCCGGAAACCATGGAAGCGAAACCATGGGAACGCAGCTTTTCGATCAGCGTCCACGACGGTTCCATCAAAGGAGCGCGATACGGCTGATGCAGACGATCCTGCGTGGCGGCGAACAGCAACGCGTTGACGTCCTGACGCTGACCAGTCGCCAGCATCGCAGGATTCATGGCGGCCGGCAGCAGGCTCACGCGAGACACATTGTGCACGGCATCCTTGAACGCCAGCTGGCCCGGCAGCGCCTGGCGTGCCTTTTCGGTGGACAGCTCATAATCCGGCACGAACACGGCGGCGGTCAGATCGTCGGCAACGCGATAGTTGATGGTATGGAAGCCCTTATGCAGCGGTTCGCCGCCCGGAATCGGCACGGAACCGACACCTTCGGGGGTTTCCATGTCCCAAGACATGGTGAGCCCGCCGTACACGGCCGGAGCCACGTTGTCCGGATGGCCTTCGATGGCCGCAGCAAGCTCAAACACGGCATCACGGTTGAGTTCGTCGTCCTGCGCGAAGGCGGCCGCGGCTGCGATGCCCGCCACAATGGCCTCTGCGGAAGAGCCCATGCCTCGTGCCTGAGGAATGTTGTTGTGAGCCTGAAGAATGAAGCCCACACGGCCCAGACCAAAGGTCTGGCATGCGCGGCGGAACGTGGAAACCACCAAGTGGGTTTCGTCACGCGGGAGAGTATCGGCGCCTTCGCCTTCGATCATCACCTGAGCCGCAGTGTTCACCGGATCGGCGCTCAGCGTGAATTCAAGTTCGTCGTGGTAGTCCAGAGCAAGTCCGACCGTATCAAAGCCAGAACCAAGATTGGCGCTGGTAGCCGGAACACGCACACGCACTTTACGAGTAACTGGAGTCATATTTCGTCGTCCTTCGTCACATCTTCTTTACAAGTCAAGCACCGTATACCCGAAAGGGTACAAGAGTCAAATTCAAGCCCATAATCAACAGACAATTTAGTAGACAATCGGCACGCAATTGTCCAACGCAGCAGCCGGAATATGAACGAAAAGACGGCCGCCCAATCGCAACGATTTGAGCAGCCGTCTCATGACTGTTAGTTGAGCACGCGGAGGATGGAAGGCTCGCCAACCACGCAGTCGAGTGCGCACACGTCTTTCACGGTTTCACGCAGGGTAAGCTCGTCAGTCATGTGCGTGACAAGGCGCAGCTGCTGCAGTTCGCCGTCGTAACCCGGATCCTTCAGCGTGGGCTTGAGATCCTGGTTCACACCATTGATAGACACGCCATGCTCGGCGAACTTGGCCGCGATGGCCGCAAGCACGCCCGGATTGTCGTGAATCACGAAACGCACCGCGAACTCGGCCTTGGAAGCCTCGATCGGAGCCTTCTTTAGATCCTTATACAACGGAATGGTCGGGCCAGTGCATCCCTGTGCGATGTGACGCGCCTCGGTCACCACATCGCCAACCACTGCAGAAGCGGTCGGAGCGCCGCCAGCGCCACGACCATAGAACATCAGATCGTCGGCCGCTTCGGCCTTCACAAACACCGCGTTAAAGGAACCATGCACGGAAGCCAGCGGATGCTCGTTGGAAATCAGCGCCGGATACACGCGGGCAGACACACCGGCCTCGCCATTCTCCACCACGGCCAGCAGCTTGATGACCTTGTTTTCGGCGGTTGCGGCAGCAATATCGTCGGCGGTGATCTTGGTGATGCCCTCAACGGACACATCGTCAATGGTCACGTTGGTGTGAAAACCGAGCGTGGCCATGATGGCCGCCTTGTTGGCCGCATCGTAGCCTTCGATGTCCCCGGTCGGATCCGCTTCGGCGTATCCCCTGGCCTGAGCGTCCTTCAGCACGTCGTCGAAATCAAGACCCTTGGTGGTCATTTCGTCGAGAATGTAGTTCGTGGTGCCGTTGACGATGCCGAGCATGCTTGTCACCTTGTCTCCGACGAGGGATTCACGCAGTGGCTTGAGGAATGGAATAGCACCGCCCACGGAAGCCTCGAAGTAGATATCGACGCCCTTGGCTTCGGCGGCGGCATAGATTTCTGGACCATACTTGGCCAACAGCGCCTTGTTGGCGGTAACCACGGAAGCGCCGGATTCGATGGCCGCAAGCACGAACTTGCGGGCCACGCCGGTTCCGCCAATCAGTTCGACCACAATGTCGGCATTGGTGGCCACGCTCATGGTGTCGGTGGTCACCACGGACTTGTCGATCCACGGGAACGGGTCGGTTTCCGACGGATCAAGGCAGGCGACGCCGGTCAGTTCGATCGGTCGACCGATGCGTGCGGCAAGCTCATCCTTCTGCTCCACCAGCAGGCGTGCGGTCTGAGAGCCGACCGTGCCCGCGCCCAACAATCCAACGCGAATCGGCGCAACATCTTCCTGTGCCAAGGCATCCTCCCTTGTGTGAAGTATTGGAGTAACCCTGCCTATTGTACGGTCCCGATATGACGTAAGACCGCGAAATCATACGAAAATGGACGGTTTCTGAGCTTTGACCCGAAAACCGTCCATGCTGCATCCATGTTGCGTCCGCAATTTGAGACGAATCGCTATTCGCTCACGTCCCAATCGAGCAGATCGTCGACCGTCTGACGGCGAATCATCACATGCGCATCTTGCTCGGATACGGCAACAACCGCAGGAATCAGCGCCTGATTGTAGTTGCTGGCCATTGTGCGACCGTATGCACCCGTAACAGGCACCGCAAGCACGTCGCCACGCTGAATGTCGGCAGGAAGACGCACCTCGTTGACGATGATATCGCCCGATTCGCAGTGCATGCCGACCACACGGCACAACTTGGTTTCGCTGGAACCCTCACGATTGGCGATTTTCGCAGTGTAATCCGATCCGTACAATGCCGGACGAATATTGTCGCTCATACCGCCGTCGACAGACACGTACACGCGTTCCGTAACCGGATTGCCAGCCTTGTCTTTCGCGGTTCCGGCAAGCTGAACCGGCTTGACCGTGCCTACGCGATACAAGGTGACACCGGTCGGAGCGACCGTCCAACGGCCAGGCTCGAACGAAATGACCGGAGCGGGCATGCCAAGCGCACGGTTCACGGTGGTGACCGCATCGGCAAGGCGGGCAAGTTCCGTATCGAGATCCATGGAATCCTCGCCATCGGTGTAGGCCACGGAATAGCCGCCGCCCAAGTCAACCTCCGGCAGTGTGTATGCGTCGGTGGCGTAGAAGGTCTTGCGCAGCAGCATCATGCGCTTCGCGGCCTGGATAAAGGCGTCCGCATCGTGAATGTTCGATCCGATATGCGAATGCACGCCGACCAGTTCGAGCACGTCCTGATGGCGGTAGATCTCCTTCAATACGGCGAGCGCGGGGCCATCAGCCACCATGGTCATGGCTTCGGCGAGTTGGCGGTCGCCTTCGGAAACCTTCTCGTGGCTCATGTCATACGGGTATTTGATGTCGTACTGCAGTTGGCGTTCTGTGCTTTCGCCCGGAGTGGCTTCGCTTTCGCCTAGGCGTGCGTTCGACCCTGCGGGGGTCACGTCAGCCAAATCGTCGAGCACGTTCAGCTTGCTCGCATCGGCACCGGCCGGCAGCAAGGCGACACCGAACTTCTGGTCCTCATGCGCGGTAGACACGAACTCGTGACCGCCCGCATGAATGCCGGACGTAACACGCAACATCACGCGAGCGCGCTTGCCGAGACGCTTGGCGATTTCGGCGATACGGGCCGGCTCGTTCGGCTCGTCCACCACGATTTTGGCGAAGCCTTCGGTAATGGCGAGTTCGATTTCCGCATCGGACTTGTTGTTGCCGTGCAGCACGAGCCGCCTTCCGGGAACGCCCGCGGCAAGCGCGATACGCATCTCGCCCATGGTGCAGGTGTCGATCAGCATGCCGGATTCGGTGACGATGCGGCAGATTTCCTTGGAAAGCAGTGCTTTCCCGGCGAAGCTGACGTGGGTTACGGTGTTGTTGAACGCATTTGCCGCGGATTTGACGAATTTAGTGGCACGGGCTCGCACGTCATCGGTGTCGATAACGTAGAGCGGCGAACCGAATTCGTTCAGCAGGCTTTCGGCAGTGCGGCCATGGAACGTAATTTCACCTTGCTCGTTTACGTCGGAGCCGGCCGGCCAGATGGGGGTGACTGCCATGGCGATCACATCCTGTCTGGGGCTGCGACGCCAAGCAGGTCAAGGCCTTCGGCGATAACCGTCTTGACTGCGTCATTGAGCTTCAAACGTGCAGCCGCACGAGCCGGTTCCGGAGCCTTGGCGATGCGCAGGGCTTCGGCCTGTTCGCCGCGAGCTTCCGGATCGGTGAGCTCCATAGGCACCACGCGTTCCACGTTGTACCACTTGTGGTAGGTGGCTGCAAGATCTTCCAAGTAGTGGGCCACACGATGTGGGGCGCGCAGGTCGCCGGCTTCGCGCAGCAGGGCCGGCCACTGGGCGAGCGCGGCAAGCACTTCGCCGTCGGCGGCGGTGTCGAGCAGACTCACGTCGGCACCCTCGTAGGTGATGTTTGCGGCGGCTGCGTTGCGGTCCACATTGCAGGAGCGGGCGTGCGCGTACTGCACGTAGTACACCGGATTCTCGTTGGAATGCGAAGCGAGCAGGTTCAGGTCGATATCGACCGGGGAATTGTAGTCGGTGCGTGCCAACGAATAACGAGAAGCATCCACGCCGATAGCGTCGGTCAGATCGTCGATGGTCACCACATTGCCGGCGCGCTTCGACATGCGCACTGCCTTGCCGTCCTTCAGCACATTGACGAGCTGGCCGATAAGAATCTGCATGTTTTCGCCAGGTTCGTCGCCGAATGCGGCGCACATGGCCATCATGCGGCCGATATAGCCGTGATGGTCGGCACCCAGCATGTAAATGGCGATGTCCGCCGGATCGTTGTCACGATGGCGCTTGTTGCGATAGTAAGCAATATCAGCTGCGAAATACGCGTAGTTGCCGTCGGACTTGATGATCACACGATCCTTGTCGTCACCATGCTTGGTGGATTCGAACCAGGTTGCGCCATCCTTTTCGTAAATGTCGCCGCGTTCACGCAGATCGGCGATCGCCTTGTCGACTTCGCCATCGGAATACAGGCTGTTCTCATGGAACCACACGTCGAAGTTCACACGGAAATCCTTCATGGATTTGCGGATTTCGTCGAACATCATCGGCACTGCACGCTTGCGGAATTCCTCACGCTGTTCGGAATCGCCCTCACCCAACGGATTGCCATCGTTGTCAACGCCACCGTCGACGCGCGGCAGATCGAGAATCGCAACACCGTCGGCATTTGCCTCATCGATGACGCGACGCGCGATCTCATCGATATAAGCACCCTTATAGCCGTCGATCGGGGTTTCCTCACCGTGGGCGGCCGCGACCAGCGACTTGGCGAAGCGGTTGATCTGCTCGCCGTGATCGTTGAAATAGTATTCGCGCACCACCTTGGCACCGTTCGCCTCAAGCACGCGGGCCATGGAATCTCCGACCGCGGCCCAACGGGTGCCGCCGATATGGATCGGACCGGTCGGATTGGCGGACACGAATTCAAGATTCAGGGTCTTGCCGGAAAGATGGTCGTTCTTGCCGTAGTTCGCTCCCTCGCCAAGCACAGTGTCAACCACGGCTGCGGCGGACGCGGAATCAAGCACAATGTTGATGAAGCCGGGGCCGGCCACTTCCACGGACTTGATGCCATCGGCATTGGCGAGTTCCGCAGCGAACAGTTCGGCGAAATCGTGAGGCTTCATGCCGGCCTTCTTAGCCAACTGCATGGCCGCGTTCGACGCCCAATCGCCGTGCGCACGGTCCTTCGGACGCATGACGGCGAATTTGGCCTGCGGAGGGATGAGATCGGTGGTCAGGGTGCCTGCCTTGCCTTCGTTCACAAGGTTGTTGGCAATATTGAAAATCAGTTCACTAAGCGCTTCTGGACTCATTCCTCCAAGTCTACCGATTATGCAGACAGAATCAGCCTTGCGTATCGCCCCGCGTAGCATCCTGCAGTTCGCCATGCTTCCTGCGCCAAGCCACCGAAGCGTAATAGCCGATATAGCAGATCGCAACGAACGGAATCATATACAGCAATGTGGAGCGCTGCGACGGATCGCAAATCACCAAAACCAACGCGCCAATGCACATCACAATCGCAGCGATCGGCACAAACGGAAAACCGGGGGCACGATACTTCAAATCGTCAACCGAATGGCCTTGAGCAAGCCACTGCTTGCGGAAACGCAAGTGGCAGACGGAAACCGACGCCCACACCACCAGCGTGGCCAAGCCGGAAACCGCAACCAACGCCAAATACACCGTCGAGGCGGCAACCACGGAAGACAGCAACGCCAACAGCGATCCGGCCATACTGAAGAGCACCGCGAACACGGGCACACCATGGAAATTCGTCTTGCCGAGCGCGCGCGGAATCATACCCTCCTGCGCAAGCGACCAAACCATACGCGAGCACACATACAAGCCGGAATTCGCAGCGGACAGCACCGCCGTCAACACCACGAAATTCATCACATCGCCGGCAAACGGCATGCCGATCGACTGGAACACGAGCACAAACGGACTCGCGTCGACACCCGACTGATGCCACGGAATCAGCGCGGACATCACCGCGATCGAGCCGATGAAGAAAATCGCAAGACGCAACACCGTGGTATGCACGGCCTTCGGAATCGCCTGCGCCGGATCCTTCGTCTCCCCCGCCGCAACACCAACGACCTCAGTGCCGGAAAACGCGAACACCACCGTCAGCAGCGTCGAGAAAATCGGCAGCACACCATTCGGGAGCCAGCCATCATCATAGAAATTCTCAAACAGCGGAGCATGATCGTAACCGGCAATTGGAATCGCACCAAACATGGCAAGCAAGCCGACCACAATGAACACGATAATCGCGAACACCTTAATGGACGCAAACCAGAATTCCGATTCGCCATACAGCCTCACCGACAGAATATTGAGCATGAACACCACCGCAATGAAGGCGGCGGACCAAATCCACGCGGGCGAATCAGGAAACCAACGTTGCATCAGCAGACCGGCTGCCGTGAATTCCGAAGCGAGCGCCACCGCCCAATTCAGCCAATACAGCACGGCGATGGTGAACGCGGTGCCGGGACCGATGAAACGCTTCGCATACAGGTGGAAGCTGCCCGCATACGGCATGGCCACCGATAGTTCGCCGAGGCTGAGCATCACAAAATACACAAGCATGGATCCGATGCCATACGCGATGATCGCGCCAAGAGGGCCGGCTTGGTGAATCGTGTAGCCGGAGCTGAGGAACAAGCCCGTACCGATCACGCCACCCAGCGAAATCATGGTCAGATGGCGGGTTTCCATCTTGCGTTCAAGACCGCCCTGCTCGGCTTCAGCGGATTCAGCGGCGTCAGTGCCTGCAGTGGATGCGTTGACTTGCGATTCGGCCATGCGCGACTGCTCCTTCATATTTGGATGGGCGCGTTCTTGCGTTTGCATGCATTTGCACAATACCCAATCGCATTACTATACGGAAATCGATGGAATCATGTTGCCTGCTGTTCACTTTTAGCGGCAATCCTGAGGTTGCATAAACAAAACAGGCTCGCATGCAGCGTAAGAAACCGCATACGAGCCTAAAAAAGGATTTTCTGGAGATTTGCAATCAGCGCACTGAAATCAGAGCACAGCGATGGCGTCGATCTCAACGAGAGCGCCCTTCGGAATGTTGTTGCCGCCGAACGCGACGCGGGCCGGCTTCACGGAGCCGATGAAGGTCTGCGCATACACGTCGTCGATCTCGTGGAAGTCTTCGACGTTCTTCATGTAGATGGTGGCGCGGCAGACGTGTTCGATGCCGGTGCCTGCTGCGTCAAGAATATGCTTGATGTTCTTCAGTGCCTGGGCTGCCTGCTCGCCGGCGGTTTCGCCAGCCAGTTCGCCGGTGGCCGGGTCGATGCCCAGCTGGCCGGAGACGAACACGAAACCGTTGGCCTTCACGGCCTGGCTGTAAGCGCCCAGCGCCGCCGGGGCTTCAGAAGTCGCAACCGTTTCCATCTTCTCGCTCATAATGTTTCTCCTTTGAAGAATGTGTTATGCATGTTGCTTGCGTTCAGGCCGCGGCAAACCACGACAACGCAATCTCAAGCAATCACTGTACCCATGGAATCGACGCGCATTGTCCCATGTTCCAAATACCGGCTCCGCGCCCCGGCTCTTCACTTGTCTTTGTGGTGGGCTTGATGGGGATCGAACCCACGACCTTCTGTTCCGGAGACAGACGCTCTATCCACTGAGCTACAAACCCGTGCGTCAACCTACTTTACACTGCCTTGAGATGAAAGCGACACTTTTTACGGAAAAACGATCTTCGAATCTCGGATCATTATTGCAAAAACATAGCTACGGCGGGTCTTTCGACAGCACACCCAACCCTAGAGGGGAAATAACGGGCATAGAACGGGGAAGGAACGAGAGATAGCGTGCGCCACAACGAAATTTGTAGCAACAAAACACCATTTGAAGCGTCTTTTCCACTAGACTGAGAATATGGTTGAGGATTCAGGCAAAAATATAGGCGATTTCGAATACACGCGCCGTTTTTTCTGCCGTGCCCTGCCGACGCAGTTGGATGATAACGACAGTCCGACGCTGATCATACAAAGTTATTACGTGCATCAGGATAATTACGCGCTGCGCGTGCGATTGAAAACAAAGTCCGTTCGCATCGCCATGACTCCGGACCTCGACCCGCTGGCCGTGCTCGAAAAGTATCGCGACGAATTCCGGCTTGGATCAGTCACCGTGAAAGGGCCGTCCGTGGGAGGCACGCGATATGAGGCGAGCCGCGATTTGGATTCGCGCATCGCGGGGGAGCTCATCAAACGCGGCGGACACGTGACCATCAAAAACCGTTTCACCGACTGGATCGATGAGGACGGCTGGAACATCGACGTGTTCGGAGGCACCAACGCTCCCCTGATCATTGCGGAAGCGGAACGCATCGGGCCGGTCACCAATCTGGTGATCCCGAAATTCTGCACCACCGAAATCACCGACCAATCGCGGTTCAGCAATGAAGGGCTTGCCGCGAATCCATATTCACGATGGAAATCCGCATTCGAAGCCGAACTGGACGCCAACGGACCGCAATTCCTCGACTATTTCGGCACCAATCGGATGGAATAAGTTTTTTAAAAAAAAACAACCGTAGGCCGTAAAGAACGATGTAGTTGCGCAGCCTACGGTTGAGCGGTACCTAAAACGGTACCTAAGTCAATAAACGAATCAGTACATGAGCGTGGCGAGGCGACGGCGGGCACGCTTCAAACGCTCGTCGGTCGGCTCAGGAATCGTGAAATATTCCAGCAGACGCTTGCGCACCGGTTCAATATCGGCCTTATGGCCGGCCGCAACGAAATCCAGCAAACGATCGAACGCATCCTGAATCTGACCGCCGATCATATCAATGTCGGCGACGGCAAGCTGCGCTTCAACATCATCGGGATTGTCGGCAGCGGCGGCACGCACCTCACGCACGTTCGCATTGGCGGAACGGGCCAACAGCAACGCCTTCGCACGCTCGCAGGCGGCACGCGCATCGTTCGGATCGGCTTCAAGCACCTTCTCGTACGCGGCTGCGGCACCGGCGTAATCGCCCTGCTGAGCCAGCATATACGCCTCCTGATGCTCCGGTGGCACCTCCTGGGCGCCGGCCGCCGAAGCGGAATTCGCCGCATCGGAATCAGGATCGCCCGAATACGGCGCGGAACCGGTCACACCGGCCTGCTGCGCGGCTGCAACCAGATTCGGAATCACCGTATCCACGATCTGCTGCATTTCCTCGGCAGACGGCAAGCCCTGCAGAATCGGCATCGGGCGGCCGTTGATCAACGCGAACAACGCGGGCGCACCCTGCACCTGGAACGCCTGCGCGATCGACGGGTTCGACGCAATATCGATACGAGACAGCTGAATCTGGCCGTTCAACTGGTTCACGGCATTGCCCAGCTGGCGTGCCATATCGAACAGACGGTCATCGGTCGGCACCCACAGCAGCAGCAGAATCGGGAACGTGGCCGACGTCTGCACCATGGCCTGGAACGTGTTCTCCGTGGTGTCGATCACATAACCGCCGGCGGCCGGAGCACCACCAGCCTGCCCCGGTTCGGCCTTCACCTGATGCTTCAACGCCTCAAGATCGACGGCTCCCGCCAAGGAAACTCCCGGATTAAACGGCCTTTGACCTGCCATGCTTGCCTCCTAAATATCAACAATCAACAACATTAAGCGCCCAGCGCAGCACACATTGCAAACGTTCGCCCCAAGCTTACGCACAATCGCGCAACCGCCACGATTACAGCGCCTCAACCTTGACCGGCTGACGTTCGGAACCGACTGCAGTGATCTTCTCGCCGGAATTCGCCGGAGGCACATACAGCGCGACCACATTCACATACGTGGTCTTCATGGTGCTGGTGGCCTGACCGTCGCCAAACAGCGCTTTTTCCGCATCAGAAGCAGGCTGCGATTCACGGCCGGCGCCAGCGGAACGCGTCCATTCGGAATTGATCTGCGCCACCACCAGATCGCCGCCATCCGCGGAACGCATGACGCTGATGGCACCGTCAACCGGCGTGAACATCTGCTGCTGCGACCCCTCGTTCAACTCCATGGCCTTCTGCACCTGTTCGGTCAGATCGGCAAGCTTCGTACGCAAATCGTCGTCGGCAAACTTCTGCGCATACTGGCTGGACGCACCATTCTGCAACACGTCGGCATACGCGGCGACCGCATCCTTCGGAGTCATGACCAGACCGGTGTCTTTTTCCGTTCCCTGCTCGCTACCGGTTTTGGAAATCTCAAAACTCGGCATTTTCACGCCCGAAAACAGTCGTGCCACACCCCACAACTTGTAGTTCTGACGTGCGGAATCCTGGCGGAACACCAGCAGACGCTTGGACTGCTGGTCATCCGTGGTGGAAGTGATGGAAAACACCGAACGCGGCCATCCACTGTCCGTGGAAATCACGGCCTGCGCAAGATCAGTTGGAATCGTGGTCTTGCGGTCAAGATTGCCCGTGACCTGCGCCACATGAAGTTCGCTAGTGCGAATCTCAAGTTCCGGCCCCTCCAAAATCGAACCGAGGGCGTCGATATTGCGATCGTTATTGCACTGGTCAAGCGTTTTGAGAATATTCGTACGGATGGTTTTCTCTTGCTTGGCGGTCAGATTCGGCGCGTCTTGACGTTGCGTGGTTTTCGGCTGCGGCAGCTGCCCCTCGCATCCGCACATGCCAACGACCATTCCCAATGCGAGTACGGCCGCCGCGATTACGTTGAAACGCTTCTTCATCACTTGGCCTCCTCGTTGTCAGGTTCGTCGGACTTGTCGTTGTCGGATTCGTCGTTTTCGGATGTTTCGTTGGATCCGACCGACTCGGTCGTTACGGCCATTTCGTCAACTTCGTTGGGCACGTTGATTTCATCGGATACCGCGAATTCTACAGATCCCGAGGCCGCTGCGGCCGCACTGCTTTCCTCTTGTGCGAGACGTGCGAAATATGCGGCAAGCTCGTCTTGCGAAATCACGGAAGTCTGTTCGAAATCGTCGTTTTCTTCAACACCATCAGCGGCAGCGTTCTGCTGATCGGCAACGAGATTGCGCGCGCCGGGATCGACAATCGTAGGCTGCGCAACTTCGTTTTGGCTATTTTCCGAACCACTCGCGCGATGCCCAGCATGACGACGACGCTTACGCTTCGGCCCGCTCTTTTCGCTACGGGCGGCACTCGCTTCGGCGTTCTTCACCCATGCGGCAACCTCGTCATCGTCACCCTGCGTGGAACCGATGCCGTCAACCATGGCAAACGCGCGCTTGTTGCGACGCTTATGCGGAGGCATGGCAAACACGGAAGCCGAAAGCACCGCAAGTATCGCCAGCAATCCGCCGGAAAGATAGAACGGCATGGCGAAATTCAGCATCGAACGACGGTTCCAATCAAGTGTGACCGAACCTCCCTTGCGATCGCCGTAATCGATAATCGCAACGGAATCCTCGGCATTATTCGTATTAGCACCCTTGAACTGCATATCAACGGAACCGGCATTGCATTTGACGGTGCGCCACATGTCGGAATCCTGGAAGGCGACCTGGCCTTCGGAATTATCGGCGGTGCCCTGAGCCGTGGTCTTCAGCGTGGACAGGGTGGACCAGTCGGACAGTCCGGTGACGCGCGTGTATTTGGATCCCGCGATCCATCCGGCGATATCGCGGGCGGAACCGATGGCGATGCACACGTTCGCGGATTTGTCGCGCGACTTCGCCGAAATGGTGACGCGATCGTCAACCAATTGCAGCACATTCGGATCGGTGACCACATACTGCGATCCCGTGACCGAGGCGGACGCCGTGACCTGTGCCGAGGGCTTCCAAATCGTCGCGTTCAAGACGCCAAGCACGATGCAAGCAATGGCAAGCAAGCCGAAAATAGGCGTGACAATGCCGCGCATAATCTTGGCGTGTCGCGTGGGACCCGCCTTGGACTGCGGCTTTTCCTGTTCTTCCTGCAATAAAGTCATAACATTCACTATTCTACATTGCCTCTCTGCAAAAGCCTGAAAAAACTATGAAAATCAATGATTGCCACTAAAGTGGAACCTATGCGCAAATCTACTCTTTTCAAAGCCGTCGCAGCCGCCTGCACAACGATCATGTGCTTGGGTTTCGCGGCATGCGGAAGTTCCGACACGAAGTCTGATTCCTCCTCCGATTCATCTTCGTCTTCTTCCGATTCCTCGTCGAAGATGAATCAGATCGCCGGTGTGACCGCCACGGGCAAGCCCGGTGAGAAGCCGACTGTCTCCTTCAAAACCCCTATGACGGTGGAAGACAACAGCTACGTCGTATTGCAGAAAGGCAATGGCGACCAGATTGAAGACGGCGAACGCATATGCACGCAGGGTATCGCCATCAATGTCAAGGATGGTTCCGAACTCATGAGCACCTGGGAGAAAAACACCCCCGATTGCTCTACGGTGGTCACCTCCGACACCAGTCAGATGACTGAGGATTATTACAACATTTTCAAGGATCAGAAGCTTAACGCCACGCTTGCGTTCGGCGTGAACGATTCGAATTCCGCTGGCACCTCCTATTTGATGGTGCTCACGATCGTGTCGAAGTCGAAGGATCTGACGAAGGCAACGGGCACGAAGGTGCTTGACGTTCCTGCCGATCTGCCGAAGGTGACGCTTGCGAAGGATGGCAAGCCGTCGATCGATATGAACGGATACAAGGGTTCCGACACGTTGATCTCGCAGGATTTGATCAGGGGCGAAGGCGCCGAGGTCAAGGATACGCAGACCGTGATCGCGCACTATACCGGCTGGCTGCTTGACGGCACACAGTTCGATTCCTCGTGGGATCGCGGTGCTTCGTCGAGCTTCTCGCTTGATGAGGTGATCACCGGTTGGAAGCAGGGCTTGGCAGGGCATACCGTCGGCTCGCAGGTGCTGCTGGTCGTGCCGCCGGACCTTGGCTATGGAGACAAGGATTCCGGCAAGATTCCAGCGAACTCCACGTTGGTCTTCGTAGTCGACATCCTCGCCGCCTACTGATCTACATCACGATTCGCTTATAAAAAACTCCCTGCATAACAACAGGGAGTTTTTTATAAGCTAGAAGAGTCGTAGGGAGTCGTCTTCGGCACCTTTCATTTCGTCATAGTCGAGGATCAGGCAGTCGAAGCCGCGGTCCTGAGCGAGCACGCGGGCTTGCGGCGTGATGGTCTGCGCGGCGAAAATGCCACGCACGGGGGCCAACAGCGGGTCTCGGTTCAACAGCTCGCAGTAACGGGTGAGCTGCTCCACGCCATCGATGCCGCCGTTACGTTTGATTTCGATGGCAACATGCTTGCCACTGCCGTCGATGGCCATAATGTCGACCGGTCCGATGGCGGTCGGGTATTCGCGGCGCACCAATGTCGCACCTTCTCCGATGCGTTCGATCTGTTCGGCCAGATACTTCTGCAGATGGTCTTCGACACCGTCTTTGATCAGCCCCGGATCTTCGCCCAAATCGTATGTTTCGTCGGAATAAATATGCTGCAATGTCACTTCGAGCACGTCATTGGATTTATCCGCCGAAGCACGAATGACTTTCTGCGGAACCTCCGTAGTCACGTCGTCGTCGGCATGTTCCGGAGTGATGTCTTTGATGGTGCAGGGCGCCGCCATCCAGTTGAGTGGCTTGTACGAACCAAGTTCGGAGAAAATCAGCAGACTGTTATCGGCTTTGATAAGCAACACACGCTTGGCGAGCGGCAAGGACGCATTCAAACGCCCGGAATATTCGGCAGAGCAATCAGCAACAATAATTCGCACGAGGCACTACCCTACCATGATTGTCGTAAGCCATGAATCCCACGATATGTACAATCCTATTTTTGTTTTGATTAATCTTTTTTTAAAAAAAAACAGTCCGTCTGCTGCAACTACAGAATCGCAATCATATGCAATTGCTGCAATCGCAACAGACGGACCGTCAGAAGTATGCTACCGAGTGCTACTCTGCCATCTTGACGTCACGTCCACGCTCAACCGCAACGGTGAGCTTGTTCGAATCGAAGGAGATGAAACCGTCGGTCACTTCGAAGGAGCGACGGCTGCCATCCGGATCCACCACAACGATGGTTCCTTCCTTGATTACGGTCAATACAGGCTCGTGGTTGGGCAGGATGCCCATTCCGCCTTCAGAGGCAGGAATGGTGACGGACTTCGCCGTACCGTGCCACACGGGGTGGTCGGCGGCGACGATGTTCACCTGCATTGTCAATCCGGCCATCACGCACCGTATTCCTTCTGCATGTCGTGCCACTTCTTCTCGAGATCGTCGATGCCGCCGATACCGGAGAATGCCTGCTCCGGAACGTCGTCGTACACGCCGTCGCAAATGCGGGTGAACGCTTCGATGGTCTCATCGGCCGGCACGTAGGAGCCCGGACGACCGGTGAACTTTTCAGCGACGTAGAAGTTCTGGCCGAGGAACTGCTCGATCTTACGAGCGCGGTTCACGGTGGTCTTGTCTTCTTCGCCGAGTTCGTCGATACCGATCAGAGCGATGATGTCCTGCAGCTCCTTGTTACGCTGCAGAATCGCCTTGACGCGGTTCGCGCAATCGTAGTGAGCCTGGCCCACGTAACGCGGATCAAGGATTCGCGAGGTGGAGCTCAGCGGGTCCACTGCCGGATAGATACCCTTGGAAGCGATGTCACGGGAAAGCTCGGTGGTTGCATCCAAGTGGGCGAAGGTCGTTGCAGGAGCCGGGTCGGTGTAATCATCGGCCGGCACATAGATGGCCTGCAGCGAGGTGATGGAGTGACCGCGGGTCGAAGTGATGCGCTCCTGCAGGGCACCCATTTCGTCAGCCAGGTTCGGCTGGTAGCCCACTGCGGACGGCATACGGCCGAGCAGGGTGGACACCTCGGAACCAGCCTGGGTGAAACGGAAGATGTTATCGATGAACAGCAGCACGTCCTGATTTTGCACGTCACGGAAGTACTCTGCCATGGTCAGTGCGGTCAGCGGCACGCGCAGACGGGTACCCGGCTGCTCATCCATCTGGCCGAAGACCAGTGCGGTCTTCTCAAGAACGCCAGCCTCATCCATTTCGCCGATCAGATCGTTACCCTCACGGGTACGCTCGCCGACGCCTGCGAACACGGACACACCGCCGTGGTTCTGGGCGACTCGCTGGATCATTTCCTGAATAAGCACGGTCTTGCCGACGCCTGCGCCACCGAACAGACCGATCTTGCCGCCCTGCACGTACGGGGTCAGCAAATCGATGACCTTGATACCGGTTTCGAACATCTGGGTCTTGGATTCCAGCTGATCGAATGCCGGCGGGTTGCGGTGGATAGGCCAACGCTCGGTGACCGTGATGGTTTCGTCATCCTTCTTGTTGAGGATGTTGCCGGACACGTCGAACACGTGACCCTTGGTGACATCGCCAACAGGAACGGAGATCGGACCGCCGGTGTCGAGCACGGTGGCGCCACGAACGAGGCCGTCGGTCGGCTTCAGCGCCACGGTACGCACGGTAGAGTCGCCAAGGTGCTGTTCGACCTCAAGCGTGATCTTCTTCGTGGTTTCGCCCTCTTCGTTGGCGGTGTTGGTCAGCTCAACGGTAAGTGCGTTGTAAATGTCGGGCAGGTGGCCCACCGGGAATTCGACGTCGATAACCGAACCCTGGATACGCGTGACGCGTCCAGTGGTCGGCTCTGCAGCCGTCTCGGGAGCCGCTGTGGTCTGATTCTCAGCCATATGCGTTCCTACTCTTCCTTCTTATTCAGCGCGTCGGCGCTGCCGATGATTTCGGTAAGTTCCTGGGTAATCGAAGCCTGTCGCGAAGCGTTGAGCTTGCGGGTCAGGTCGTCGATCAGGCTGCGGGCGTTGTCTGTAGCCGTATGCATGGCGTTCTGTCGGCTTGCAGTCTCGGATGCCGCCGCGGTGAGCAGGCATTCATGAATACGGGACTGGATGTACTTCGGCAGAATCGCGTCAAGCACTTCGTCGACGCTCGGCTCGAACGCATAAAGCGGGGTCGCGGCATCGGCATCGGATTCGGGCACAGGGCCGGAGTCCTGCTGTTCCGGAAGCACGAGTTCAACGGGCAGCATACGCAGCACGCGCACCTTCTGAACGACCATATTCACGAATTCGGTGAACACAATGTAGAGTTCGGAAACTCCACCTTCGCTCGCCGGCTTCATGTAGGCGTCCATCAGTGCCTTCGAGATGGACTCTGCGACTTCCACGCCGGGCTGGTCGGTATCGCCTTCCCAAGTACCGGCAACATCACGATTGCGGTACTTGTAGTACGTCACACCGCGACGACCATACACATACAGTTCCGGCTGCTTGCCTGCCGCATCGAGGCGGGCCAGCAGCGATTCCGTTTCGCGGATGATCGAGGAGGTGTACGGACCCGCCATACCACGATCCGAGGTGAGGGCGAGGACAGCCACGCGAGGGTTGTCCTCGTCCTTCTTCACGATCGGATGGTCGATATGGGTGTGGGCCACCAGCGCTTGCACGGCGTCGAAAATCGCATCGGTATACGGCTTCGCGTTCAAGGCGACGTCACGTGCCTTGGAGATATGCGAAGACGCGATCATCTCCTGCGCGTTGAAGATTTTCTCCAACGACGCGGTGGAGGCGATCCTAGATTTCAATGCGAGTTGCGAGCCCATGGATCACTTCTCTCCTGCGACGATCTTTTCCTGCTCGACCGGGGTGGCGTTCTTGATGTTAGGCTTCTTCTCGACCAGCGGCTTGCCCGCGCTGGTCACGAAAGTCTCACGGAACGCTTCCACAGCCTTGTCGAGGGCAGCCTCGGTGTCGGCGGTGAAATCTTCGGTCTCGCGGATGGTCTTGAGAATATCGGTGTTGTGGTCCAGGTAGTCCAGCATGGCCTTCTCGAACGGCAGCACGTCGTTCAGCGGCAGATCATCCATCTTGCCATGGGTGCCGGCCCACACGGAGACGACTTCCTGTTCCATGGAATACGGGGAGAACTGCGACTGCTTGAGCAGCTCGGTCAAGTGGGAACCACGGTTCAGCTGGGCCTTCGAAGCCGCATCCAGATCGGAAGCGAACATGGCGAAGGATTCCAGGGAACGGTACTGGGCCAAGGAGATCTTCAGCGTGCCGGAGACCTTCTTCAACGCCTTGGTCTGTGCCGCGCCACCAACTCGGGACACGGAGATGCCGACGTCGACAGCCGGACGCTGGTTCGCGTTGAACAGGTCGGACTGCAGGAAGATCTGACCGTCGGTGATGGAGATCACGTTGGTCGGAATGTATGCGGACACGTCGTTTGCCTTGGTTTCGACGATCGGCAGGCCGGTCATCGAACCGCCGCCGAGGTCATCGGAAACCTTGGCGCAGCGTTCGAGCAGACGGGAATGCAGGTAGAACACATCGCCCGGGTATGCCTCACGTCCCGGCGGGCGGCGCAGCAGCAGGGAGATCGAACGGTAGGCTTCAGCCTGCTTCGACAGATCGTCGAAGACGATGAGCACGTGCTTGCCGTTGTACATCCAGTGCTGTCCGATGGCGGAACCGGTGTACGGTGCGATGTACTTGAAACCTGCGGAATCGGAAGCCGGGGAGGCCACGATAGTGGTGTACTCCATGGCGCCGGACTCTTCGAGGGACTGCTTCACCGATGCGATGGTGGAGCCCTTCTGGCCGATGGCCACGTAGATGCAGCGGACCTGCTTCTTCGGATCACCGGATTCCCAATTACGCTTCTGGTTGATGATCGTATCGATTGCGATAGCGGTCTTACCGGTCTGGCGGTCGCCAATGATGAGCTGGCGCTGGCCACGGCCGATAGGCGTCATTGCGTCGATGGCCTTCAGACCGGTGGACATTGGCTCGTCAACCGGATGACGATGCATAACGTCAGGTGCCTGGGCCTCGAGAATACGACGGCCTTCGGTCTTGATCTCGCCAAGACCATCAATCGGGTTGCCTAGCGGGTCCACGACGCGGCCAAGGTAGCCGTCGCCGACGGGCACGGAGAGCACTTCGCCGGTACGACGCACTTCCTGGCCTTCCTCGATACCTGCGAAGTCGCCGAGAATAACCACGCCGATCTCGCGGGCGTCAAGGTTGAACGCCAGGCCAAGCGTGCCGTCTTCGAAGGTCAGCAGCTCATTGGCCATGCAACCAGGCAGTCCCGTCACGTGCGCAATGCCGTCGCCAGCAGTCGCGACATAACCGACTTCCTGAGTCGGGGTATCCGACGGCTTGTACGACTCGACGAACTCATCGAGCGCCTTGCGTATCGTGGTGGGATCAATGGTAAGTTCTGCCATGATCACTCCTTATTGTTGTTTATAAATTCAGTCAAGTCTTGTTTCAGGCTTGTTCACCGTGCGGCGAACCGTCAGGCGGTTGCCTTCACCGTGCGCTGAAGATGCTGCAGCTGTGCGACCACCGTGTTGTCGGTGACCTCGTCGCCCACCTGGATGCGCATGCCACCCATGACGGTCGGATCGACCACCGAGTTGATGTGCACCGGATGACCGGTCTTCGCCGAGTAAATGGCGATGAGCTTTTCCACCTGCTCCTTGCTCAACGGCGTTGCCGTGGTAACAGTAACCATCGATTCGCCCATATGGCGGGAGAATTTGTTGATCAGCCACTGAATGGTCTGCAAGTAGCGGCGATTGCGCAGATTGCAGGTCGCGTGTTCGGCCAGACGCTTGGTCACCTTGGTGAAATCCGCGTCTCCAATCAGGCTGTACAGCAGCTTGACACGGGCTTCACTGGAAACGGTTGCGTCATACAGCTTGGTACGCACGACCGGAAGGTTGAGCAGTGCGGAATGCAACTCTGCGAGCTCGATGGAGACCTGCAAAGTCGTATTGGTGTAATCCGCGTAGTACATCATGCCATCAACGCCGAAATCCTCAACGGCATTGGCGATATCAGACACGCGGCTCCAACGGCGAGACACCAGATCGGACATGATCTCCATCACGAGCGGATGGGCCTGGTCTCCGATCAGAGTCTTGACTACCGCAACCTTGTCTTCGACTGGGCGCGACGGGTCGGTGAGGGCACGTTCAAGCTGGATATTGTGGTCAAGCGCGCTGGTGATCGTGAACAGTTCGTTCCCGATACGCCATGCGTCCTCACCGCTGTCACGCAGCTTGGGGGCCAGCGAGTCACGCGATACGCGGTCTGCGATACGCGATGCTTCTCCTCGCATTGGTCACCTCCCTTTCTTGAAGGTTTCGATCACTTCTTGTCGCTGTCCATGTCGGCGATCATCTGGTCGATCATCGACGACTGCACATCGTTATTCTCGAGCTTGCTACCCAGGATCTTGCCGGCCAGTGCCGTTGCCAGCACGCCGACTTCACCCTTGAGGCTCACCAGAGCCTGCTGCTGCTGCGATTCGATGGAACGCTGGGCGGTAGCGGTGATCTGCGCCGCATCGCTTTCGGCACGGGTACGTGCGTCCGCGATGATGTGCGATGCCTCCGTACGTGCGTCGTCACGGATCTTGGATGCCTCGACGCGCGCCTTGCTCAGCTGAGCCTCGTACTTCGCCTTGGCTTCATCGGCATCCTTCTGGGCCTGTTCGGCCTTGGCGATGCCACCTTCGATCTTGGCAGCGCGCTCATCGAACACGGCCTGGAACTTCGGCAGGAAGAACTTGTAGAAGAACACGGCGACGATGATCAGAATGACCAACGACCAGAAAATGTCGTAGCTTTTCGGAAGGAACAATTCCATTTCGCTAGCTGCGGTCACCATAGTGTCTTCCTCCTTTCATGTTCGTTTGCGTCTTCGGTGTTACCTTGAATCAAGTCTTACTTGATGAAGGCGAGCACGAAGCCGAGCAGTGCCAGCACCTCGACGAATGCCAGACCCAGGAACATGAGGGTCTGCAGACGGCTGCCGAGCTCAGGCTGGCGAGCGGTGCCTTCGATGGTCTTGCCGATCAGGATGCCCAGACCGATGCCAGGGCCGATGGCGGCGAGGCCGTAGCCAACGACGTTCAGGTTGCCGGCAACCTCAGCGAGGGTAACGATATCCATGATTGTTTCCTTTCTGGTTATTGCTTGACAAGAAGCAACAATTAAAAAGCCGGCGGTCAGTCGATCTCCGGATAGCTCATATTGATGTATGCGGTGGTCAGGATGGCGAAGATGTAAGCCTGCAGGCAAGCGACCAGCGCTTCGAACAGGAACATGAACATGCCAGCCGCGAAGGTGACGACGCCGAATGGCATGAACACCTTGTTCACCACATCAATGAGGAAGTACTGCGTGGCCGAAAGGCACAGCGCAAGAATCAAGTGGCCCGAAACCATGTTGGCGAACAGTCGGATCGTCAACGAGAACGGACGGATAATCAGCAGCTCAAGCAGCTGAATCGGGGACAGCAGAATGTAGATCGGAGCCGGAACACCCTTCGGGAAGATCTCATCCCTCAGGAAGTGGCCGAGGCCCTTTTCACGAATGCCTGCAATCCAGTATTGGCAGAAGCACCACATGGCGAATACCAACGGCAGCGTAATGGTTGCGCTTGCCGCGATATTGAAGCCTGGGATGATGCCACACAGATTGAAGACCAACAACGTGCAGAACACGGTGGTGATCATCGGCACATAACGCTTGCCGCGCAGCTCGCCCATCACCTGATAGACGATGTTGTCACGGACGAATTCGATCAACCATTCGACTGCTCCCTGCCAACGGCTGGGGATGAGCTTTGCACGGCTTGCCGTAATTCCGAGAACCAGCAACATGATGACGGTCGCAAGGATGCGAACGAGAATGATGCGGTTGATGGCGAACGGCGTGCCCTGAAAAACGAACGGATCGGGAAGGAAGTCATCGACACTGGGCATTTCGGGACCATCAGCGATGGTCAGCATGCCCTTCCCCAATGCACCAATCATTCACGCCTCCTGCTCTTGTGTCAGCTGTTAGTTTAACCCAACAACCGAGTCGAATGTGACGTTCTGGTTACTTAACCAAAGCGTACTTCGAAGTGCGCGTCGACGCGAACGGAGTCCCGTGCGACGCATTCGACTCCGAATGGCTGGATAGGATTATTAGCCCGTGTCTAGACAACATCCACACACTTGGGCTTTCCCATACTCCCATTTGGTTTTTCCCGGCGTTTCGCAGCAAGCCGGACTAACTAGACACAGCTTTGTGAATCGTCGGATAGCCGACGCAACCAATAGTTTGTTTTACGAAAACAGCATATTGATAAAACGTTTCACTAAGTGTATCACATATAACACAAGTGCTGCATATAAAGAAAGAGGGGCCGCATACGCAAGCCCCCACCAGTAAACAGCCGTAAATCACGCGCCAATCACGGCCGCACGTCAATCACATCAATATGCGGATCAATCCACAAATCAATCGTGAATCACGCCATAACCGTCACGCACGAACGGCGCAAACGCGTCGACACGCGGAGAACCCGGCTGATGACGAATCGAACGATCCGTGCCAAGACGCTTCTGCGCACGAAGCTGCGGAACCTCGCTCAAATCGTATGGCGTGGTCTGATACACCCAATTCAGCCAATTGCGCCACAACAGATTCGCGTGGGCGCGCCACGCGAACACCGGCTCCAACTGCGGATCATCATGCGGGAAATAGTTTTCGGGGAACGGCACATTCGTCATCCCCTTCTTCATATCACGCTCATACTCCTCGGCCAAGGTGTACTTGCCGTACTCCCAATGGCCAAGCGCGAACACCTCCGAAAAATCACGGGTGGCGATCAGCCCAGGACCGGACTTCGGACCCCACGTAAGCACCTGCAACTCCGGATTGCGCGCGATATCACCCTCGCTCACCCCCGCAAGGCGAGAATGCGGCTGCAGGCAGATCTCATCGAAACCGTTCGTCAGGAAGCAGTATTCATCCTGCAAATACTGCGGAAACACACCGAAAATCTTCTCTGGCAAATTCTCTTTACGCACGTTATAGCGATAATTGAGCGCACCCATCGCGCCCCAGCACAAATACATAGTGGAGAACACATGCGCGGAAGCCCAGTCAAGAATCTGCTTGAACTCATCCCAATAATCGACCTGTTCGAAATCAAGATGCTCAACAGGGGCACCCGTCACCACGAAGCCGTCGTAATAGTTGTCTTGGAACGCCTCAATGGTCTCATAGAACTTCACCAGATGGTCGGCGCTCACATGCGTACCCTCGTGCGTGGAGGTCTTCATGAAATCGATCTCCACCTGCAGCGGACTCTTCGAAATCAGCCGCAGCAGCTGCGTTTCCGTCTCAACCTTCTTCGGCATGAGATTCAGGATCACCAACTTAAGCGGGCGCACACGCTGACGCTCCGCTTCGGGCTTTTCAAGCGCGAAAATACGCTCGGAGTCGAGAATGTCTCTGGCCGGAAGGCCGCTGGGAATCTTGATAGGCATGCTTCCATTATGGTGCGGGCTCGGATATGGCGCACTTCCCTGCCCCCACGATCAGCCGAAACCGTTATAGGAAAAATGAATAACGCGCTATTTGCAACGCGGTTTTACATGGCTGGACTGATGCGACACGCCGATTTGACATATTTGGAAGTAATCGTAGAGTTAATAGAGCTGTCTTAAAGACAAGCCGGCGCGGGGTGGAGCAGCTCGGTAGCTCGCTGGGCTCATAACCCAGAGGTCCATGGTTCAAATCCATGCCCCGCTACTGATTGACCGCCGTTCCCATCATCTGGGGCGGCGGTTTTCTTATATCCAAGCAACTCGCCTTGTGTTAAAGACGGGTCAAGCAATGTTGCCACATCAGTATGAAGGAAATCGGCGGCGGCCTGAGTCTCATTAATGGTCCAGGTAATCTCACTGCGTAACTTCTTGGAGATAGTTTGCGGCGCAATCCCTAGAGCCTTCGCCAGATCCTTCTTCTGGATATGTCGCGCTGAAATCATCAGATTTACATTCATAGCCACTATGTCTTGAGCCTTGGCTTGAGGCTGTGCAATTACTGCTGTCATAACTTCATAATACAACATGGTTTTATTTTTCTAGGCGTGTCGAATTGACATCGTCACGATTTATGCGATATGACTATCGTATGGTTTTAGTCGAATCGCATGGCGATACTTCGGTACGAGTCCGCAAACTCATCCGCAAAAATCGCCTCACACAGAAAGACGTGGCTGCTGAAATCGGCATCAGTCAGCAACTCTTCACCAACAAGCTTCACGGCCGAGCAAACTACACGCTTAGAGACATAAGCCGATTGGCCAAAGTGTTCGACGTGAGTATTGACTATCTCGTCGGTCGTTCGGACTCCAAGGAGGTGGCGTGATGGCTAGATTTTTTTCACGCCGTTCGGGAGTTTCGATGGTCCCATCCAGTCTTCATGCGGTATCTCGGACTTCCACCATCCGGCGCCGGTGCGTTCACTATGGAATCGGCCGAGATGGAAACGTTTGCGTATATGAAGGCGCTCACACAGTTTGTTTGCCAGACGTTTCATCCATGCGATGCGGCTCCATTTCCAGCGTTCGGTGTCGATGGTTTCGACTGGGATTTCTCCGTCGTGGGCTTCTGATCGTAGAGCCACGAACATACGCAGTCCGACCGCTTTCACCTTGCGGAACGCAATCGTCTGTCGGGAGGCGGTGATCATGATCAGCATCGGTGTCGCTTTTCCTGGTTTCCCTTGCACGACTACATCGAGTATTTCGTCGGAGTCTTCCAGTACGGGAACGTATGTGACGTTGCTGAAGTCATCCATGATGACGGCGTTCGACAAGGGTATGAATCTGGCATCGTATGCCGGGAGGTTCGGCGACGTGCATGTGATGCGCACGCAATCCACATGCCCTTCGACCGGGTACAGGCATGTTACTAGGTCTTCCGGCCGTTGCGTCCATTCGTTTCTCAGGATTTGCCATATGAGCAAAGCGAACGTCGGCACAGCTAGGACGTTGACCAGTGTCTGGAGTGCTTCACCCATATGTTCTTCCTTCCTCCGTCGCGTAGGACGGTTTGTTTATCTCCTGTCCGCCAGCCTACGCCGACGGGGGAAGGATCCTAAACGTTCAACGTTCGAGGATGGTGCCTGATGAACGAGAAACGGAAGGCGAAATGGGTCGCGCAGACCCACAGCCTCGAGAACATGGCCGACATGATGAACCGCGAGATGCGACGAAGGTTCCGGATCACGACGAACCGGTCGCTGGTGGACGGCGTTCTTGGCGACTTCGCGCTAGAGGACCTCGACAACAGCGCGGAGTTCCGCACGCTCGCGTACCTCGACTACGAGGAGATGCGCGGCTACATGTACGGGATGCTGGAGGCGTATCGGTATTACAAGCCATGGATCGGGGCGGAACATGCCGCGTAGGATCCTTCAGCTCATCACGCTGGCGCTGCTCGCGCCGGTGGTGTTCGTCGCGTTCGGCGTGACGCTCTCGTGCATCAGGCTGGCCGACTTCCTGACCGGGGACGACCAGGTCTGACCTCTCGGCCGAAAATCTCGGCCGAGAATCCACCAAAACTCAACGCACGCATCCGGACCAGCCACAGTCCGGCCAGTGAGGACCGCGAAGGCGGCAGGGGCACGCGCCTGACCCAGCGCGATCTGCGGGACGAAGTGTGGGTTTTATCCGACGGAGGAAAGCGACGTGTTAAGGCGGAATCGGGCGTCAACACCAGCGCATGCTGGGCTTTCCGACGGACCATTCCCGGCAGCCCTCGGGCTGCTCTCTCAACGCATACGGCCACGGCTCCAGACCAAAGCGAATGCATGCGGGAGACCCAAGCGAAAGAGCAGAAGAGTGAACATTTGTTCGCTTTTCCGTCTCGCGCATTTAGGTCTCCCGCACCAACCACCCACCACCCAAAGCTCCATGAAGGAAAGGAAACGATCATGGGATACGCAGTCACCTACCAGCCCTCGTACAAGACCAGGAACAAGAAGACGAACAGAAAGAAGGCAACAGCGGCAGCCACGTCGCTGGAAAGGCTCACCAGCGCGGCGAAGGCGAAACGCACCAAGGACATCCGCAACGCGATCCGTTGGAACATCGACGAATTGGAATCACGGACCATGGGCGCGGCCACCGTATCGCGCACGCTGATCTGCAACCTGCTGCATCTGGGAGCGGTCGCCCCGGGCGTTGACCCGACCGGCGACCATGTGCTGCAGCAGCTCATCAGCGAGGGCTACGTGGCGCACCACGTCGGACGCATCATGGGCGACAAGGTCTATGACCGCGCGGACCTGCTCAAGGCGCTGAAATCGTATGCAAGGCTCGCATGAGCGTCCACATCGAACTCGTCAACACCGCCGACGCCGCCACGCTGCTCAACGTCAGCGAAAGAACATTGAAACGATGGAGATCGGACGTGCCGCTGCAGGGACCGCCGCCCATCAGGATAGGCAGCCGGATCATGTACGCCACGGCCGACATCAACACGTATCTGCTCGAACAACGAAGGAAAGGACGCTGATGGGACGCAGACAGACCATAGACCCGCGCCTGCGCGCCGAGGTCATCGAACGGTGGGGCGACTCCTGCTGGCTGAACATGCCCGGATGCACGAGGAAGGGCGAGGAGGACGACCACATCGTGCCCTTCTCACACGGAGGTCTCGACACCGTCACGAACCTGCGCCGAGCGTGCAAGCACTGCAACGCGATGCGCCAGGACCGCGTGCTCAGCGGATACGGAGCGACCCTGCACGCGCTCATCGGACCGCCACGAGCGGACTTCACCGGATACCTAGCCGGCCGCGTCGGCAGGGACGGCATAGTCGTATCGTTCGACAGCCTCGTGAGGGACATCTACCCATGGCCGGAACCACCCGAGGCCGCACGCCAGGCGGCGGCCATGGCATGGGACGGTGCCTACCGTTCGTTGGCCAGATGCGGCCAGCCCGTGGACGTGTGGCTCGTCCGCACGCTCCCGGTCACACGACGGCACCCGAACATGCTCGGCGAATGGCAGGCGCTCGACTACGACGTGCACGTGCTCGACGTGCCGCCCGACACGACCTTCGGCCAACCGCTCACGCCAGGCGAGGAACGGACCGCGCGCAGATGGTACGCGCTCGGCATCAGCCAACGCCTCGTGGACGCGAGACGCGCCCAGCGGCGCGAACGGCTCGAACGGCTCGGCCTGCGCACACCGACAGCCGCGCCGGCCCGCGCCGCGTGGTGACGGCCGCGCTTTTTTAAACACACGGCCGAGGAAAGACCCCGCGCCCAGTCTTTTCTCCCCCCGGAACCGGATAAAAAAAGCCGGAAAAACGTTGGAAAACCAAGGAAAAGAAACAACATGCAAGGAATATTGGATGGCTTCGAGGAATACGACCTGCTGACCGCCGGACTGCAGGAAAAAGCCACCCGCGAACTCATCGGCCACTTCGTCCAGGGCAAGACCCTGACACCGGAGGCGACCTACATCTGCAAGACCATGCTGTCCATCGCCCGCAACATCGACATGCAGAATCAACGAGGCCGCGAGATCAGCCGCAACATGGCATCGCTGCTCACATGGTTCCAGGAACTCAAGGAACTCTACCCCGAAGCCCCGCAGCTCGACGAGGACGTGCAGTCGTTCCTCACGGAGGCCAGGGCGTGACCGCTCCCGCATGCATGCGCGGCGGCACCGTCCGGCACCCCGACCGTCCCACGGACGGGCCGATCGTGGCGCGCACCGCCCAGATGCTCGGCAAGCCGCTGATTCCGTGGCAACGCTACGTCGCGGACGTGGCCGGCGAGATAGACCCCGCCACCGGCACCTATTATTACGACACCGTCGTGGTGTCGTCGCCACGCCAATGCGGCAAGTCCACGCTCATCGATACCGAGGACACCCGCAACGCGCTGCTCAGCCCGGACCGCAAGATCTACTACCTCGCACAGACCGGCAAGGACGCCGAGAACCACTTCAAGGAGTACGCCGAACAACTCGCGAAAAGCAGGCTCGCGCCATTGGCCCTCAAGCCACGCCGCTCGAACGGCGGCATGGAGCAACGGTTCGCGAACGGCAGCTTCATCCGCCCTCTCGCCATCACCAAGGTCGCCGGACACGGCACACAGATGGACAAGTTCACCCTCGATGAGGCGTTCAGCCTCACGAAGGATGTCGGCAACACCATCCTCGACGGCCTGACACCGACAATGAACACCAGGGCGAAACTCACCGGCGTGCAACCCCAGATGTGGATCACATCGACCGAGGGAACCGCAGAGTCCACGTTCTTCAACGACCGCCTCGACCGCCTCCGCGCCGGCGACGTGCCACGCCGCACCTGCTGGTTCGACTTCGGAGCGCCACCCGACGTGGACCCGGAAGACCTCGACGAGGTCATGCGATGGCATCCCGCGGCCGGACTGCTCTGGGACACCAAGCAGCTGCGCGACTTCCGCGCCCAGTTCGACGACAACGTGGCCGGATGGGCCCGCGCGTTCCTCAACCGGCGCGACACCGGCATGGCCGAACGGATCATACCCGCCGACCTGTGGGACGCGACCGCCATCGCACCATTGAACCCGGAGGATATGCGCGGCACTCCGCTCGTGTTCGGCGTGGCCGTGGACGTGGACGCCACCCACACCAGCATCAGCGCCGGCATGCGGCTCCCGGACGGCAGCGTGGCGACGCAGCTCGTGACCGTATTGGACGGCACCGGCGGCGCGCCCGCGGAGATCGTCAGAATCTGCCGGAAATACGACGCGCCCCTGATCATGGACTGCAAGGGACCTAGCAGCGACCTGCACAACAGGCTGCGCCAGCTCGACGAACAGGGCGAGCCGCTGCTCAGATTCTGCGAACTCTCGGCCGGCGACTACCTCGCGGTCGGCCAAAGCTACGTGTCCGGCCTGCGCAACGGCGTCATCCGCCACGCGGCCGACACGGACCTCGACCTCTCGGCCGAGAACAGCGCGAGAAGCTTCAGCGGCGACTCATGGCGCATCTCGCGCAGGGCGAGCATGGGCCTGACCTCGCCCCTCGAGTCCGCCATGCTCGCCGCGTGGGGCGCGAACCACATGCCCGAACCCGCCGGACTGCAGATCTACTGAATGTCCCCGTTTGTCCCCGTTTGGCACCGTTTGGCACCGTTTGGCACCGGATTTTTGGCGTTGGCATGGCTCGTGGCGTTACATGGACGGCATGAACGACATGAACCTGTGGCAGCGGCTGAAGACGGCGGCCGGACTGCTCGCCCGAGGCACCGACACGGACATGCCGGACGGCATCCGCCCGCCATCGCGCGTGCCGGCCGGCCACGATCCGCTGACCCTGTCCACCGTGTTCCGAGGCGTGCAGGTGCTCCAGACCGCCATCTCCGGACTGCCGATCTACGAACAGCGGGGCGGTGTGAGGATCGACAACGTGAGCCCTCTTGTCGCGCAACCGGACAACAAGCGCAGCCGCCGCGACTTCATCGCCGACATCGTGGCCGCACTGGCGTTGGACGGCAACAGCTTCGTCCGCCTCGTGCGCTTCAACGGCGAGATCGTGACCTGCGAGGTCCTGCCGCCGAACCTCGTGACCGTGACCAACGACAGCAAGGACCCAGCCGAACCGGCCTACCGTTACTCGTACCTCGGCCACGTCTACACGACGGATGACATCGTGCACAGCAAGTTCCTCAACGTGCCAGGACGGTTGCGCGGCCTCGGCCCCATCAGCGCCGCACGCGAGGAAGTGGAGGCGGCGCAGCAGGCACGCGACTACAAGGCCAAGTTCTACAGCGACTCAAGCAACCTCAAGGGCTACCTCCGGTCAAGCGAGAACATCACCGCCGAGGCCGCGCAGCAGGCGAAACAGGCATGGAAGTCCATCGGCGACGCGGCCGACATCAAGGTGGTCGGCAAAAGCCTCGAATACGTGCCCCTCGACCTCAAACCCGCCGACCTGCAGTTCCTCGAGACACAGAAGTTCGACACCACCCAGATCAGCCGCCTGCTCGGCATCCCGGCCAGCATCATGCTCGCCGCCGTCGATGGGTCGAACCTTACATACAGCAACATCGAACAATCGTGGATCGAGTTCGCGGACTACACACTCAGCGCCTACGCCGGCGAGATCGAGGAAATCCTGAACCGCCTGCTCCCCCGAGGCCGCGAAGCGCGGTTCGACTGGGACAGCAGCAGGCGCGCGAACATGAGCGACCGCTTCAACGCATACAAGACCGCCATCGGCGCAGGCTTCTACACGCTCAACGAGGTCCGTGCGAAGGAAGGCCTGCCGGCACTACAAGAAGGACAAGCAAATGAACAAGCATGAAATCGGCTTCAAAGGTCTCCGCCTGCGCGGCATGGAGGAAGGCGACGGCCTGACGCTGGAAGGCATCGCAGTCCCATACGGCGACATCATCGACACATGGGAGGGAGCCGAAACCTTCGACCGAGACTGCGAGTTCACGGACACGGACAGCGCGAAGCTCTGCTACCAGCACGGCGAGGTCATCGGCCGCATCACCAACGCGCAGCCGATGGACGACGGCCTGCACGTCACCGCCAGGATAAGCGCCACCGCGCAGGGACGCGACGCGGCCACCCTCATCTCCGACGGCGTGCTCGACTCGCTCTCCGTCGGCTTCATCCCGGTCACGTCCGAACGCGACAAGGCCGGCGTCACACACCGGCGCAAGGTGCGGCTCCTCGAGGTCTCCGTGGTCTCGTGGCCCGCCTACGACCACGCCAAACTCACCGACCAACGAGGCCAGGCACAGACAACGTCTGAACCGGAAGAAAGGAACACCATGGACGAAGAAACCCTCGAACTCCTGAAGAACCTGCAGGACGAACAGCGCGGCATCAAGACCACGCTCGCGACGATGCAGAAGCCCACGGACCCCGAGAAGCAGGGCTCCGCATGGCGCAACCAGGGCGAATACCTCCGCGCCCTCTACAAGGGCGACGAACAGGCCGCCGCGTTCCAGCGCGAGGCCCGCGACCTCATCGCTACCGGCGACACCGGCAACACGGCCACCTGGATCCGCGACGACATCCGCCTCATCGAACAGCGCCGCAAGGTCATGAACATCCTGACCCACGAGGCGCTGCCGGCCACCGGCATGACCATGGAATACAACGTCGTGACCGAAGACTCGATGCAGGCCGGCAAGCAGTCCGCGGAAGGCGAGGTCCTGCCGGTCGGCAAGCTCACGTTCGGCACCAAGAGCGTGAACATCGATACCTACGGCGGCTACACGAGTCTGAGCCGACAGACCATCGAACGCAGCACCACGCCGATGCTCAACACCGCGCTCCGCGCATTGAACAACGCCTACGCGCGCAACACCGAACAGGCCGTGCGCGACAAGCTTTACAGCCTCATCACGTCCGAACGCGACAAGGCCGACAAACCGAACAAGATCGACGCGCCAAAGCCGCTTGCCTCGATGACGCCAGACATGTGGGCCGGACTGATCCTCGACGCTGCCGAGGTCATGGACGACCGCAACGCGGACATGGCCCGCCTGTGCGTCTCCAAGGACGTGGCCCTCGCTCTCATCTCCCTGACCGACTCCGGCAGCCGTTTCATGGACATCAGCGGCAAGGGCTCCGACACGCTCGGCAGCTTCGACCTCACCGGCGTTGTCGGCGACCTCATGCGCGTGCCCGTCTACATGCTCCCCGGCGCATCCACCGGTACCGCCGCGTTCATCGACCCATCCACCATCACCTGTTGGGAGTCCGGAGGACCCACCCAGCTCACCGACGGCGACGTGACCAAGCTCACCAACGACTACTCGGTGTACGGATACATGGCAATCGGAGTGACCTTCAGCGACGGCCTGCTGCCGGTCAAATTCCCAAAAGTGTGAACCAGCTCGCCTACGGGCCCAGCGGCACGACGATCAACGGCATGACGGCCGACGTGACCGACTTTGGAGCGTTGAGGATCAGAAGCGACGCCCTTGAAGCTGGCAAGGGACTCAAATGGCCGTTGGGCACGCTCAAGCCGGGCACCTACCTGTTTACCGAATCAAGCGGCAACCTCACCGACGATAACGTGTACATCGCCATCTTCGACCAGGCCGGCAACCGCCGGCAACTCGTGGATGTGAAGAACCTGCACGACCAGAGATTCACGCTCCGTGAGGCGACGGACTGCACGCTCGCCGTCTACGGCAAGGCCTTATCCACCGGCAAACCGTGCGACATCGTGCTGCTGCCGATGCTCGCGGACGTCAACGACAAGGCGCTCGTCTGGCAGCCGCCCGCGACACTCGACGCGAAGGCGATTTGGGGGGGGGTACTGAACGTGAACCTGCTTAGGAACCCGTCCTTCGAGACCACCGGCGGCTGGACCGGCGGCACCATCGAGTCGGACACGAAACAGTGGTACAAGGCCCACGACGGAACCCACGTCATGAGAATCGCATCGAACAGTCTTTGCGTCAGTGATCCCGTGGACGTGACGGGCATGGAACAGCTCGAACTAACCATATGGTCCAACCACTACGACGCAAATCGAATCATGACCGTTTACGCCGTCTTCGACGGAGGAACCCCGGTCGAGATCATGCAACCGGTACCGGACGGCCAGAACTGGGTGCGAACCGTCGCACGTTTCGACATACCGGCCGGCGCACGCCAGCTCAGACTCAGATTCAAAAACAACATCGACTGCAGGTTGGATGAACTGTCACTTACGGAGGTGCAACCATGATCGACCAGGAAACACTGCTCGCCCGGCTGCGCGACGAGGTGGCGATACCGGCCGGAGAGACGGAACGGCTTATCGTGAAGCTCACGGCCGCACGCCAATACGTCGCGCACGCGGTCGGCGATGCGACCGTCACGGACGAACTGCTCGCCGACTGCATCGTGGCGTGCGCGGCCGACCTGTACAACATGCGCGACGCCCGCCTCGGCGTCATGGACGTTGGTGATGCGACGGTCGAACCGTTCCGAATCTCCACCGACCCTTTGCGCAGCGTCTGGCCTCGCCTCCGCGCCGCAGGAGTGCTCACCGGAAGCGTGGTGGTCGCATGACAAACAACCGGATCAGCAAAGAACGAAGCCGGCTCATCGACCTGCTGGCCGACACGCTCGGAACCACCATCACCAGCGTCGGCATCGACGCGCAGGCCATCCGCCCGGCGCCCGGCAAGGTCGCCATCTTCGTGGAACCCCCGACCGTCGAATACGACAGTTGGGGGCCGCCCACCACCACATGGACGCTCGACCTGGTCGCCGGTACCCCGGCCACCCAGGCCACCGCGTTGGACGACATCATGGACGCGCTCGAAACGCTGGCCTCCGACCACCTCAACATCAAGGACGCGAGACCCGCCACATGGAACCTCGCCGGCTCCGGCAGTCTCGCGGCCTACCAGATCACCCTCAACCCACTCGACCTCATCGAAGAAAGCGAAGAATGACATGACCACCAAGATCCGAACCCTCGGCCCCGGCAGCTTCAAGATCACGGACGCCAGCAACGGCCGCGACTTCAGCGCCGACATTACGAAAGCGCAGCTCAACCCGTCGAACAGCAACGACGACACCACCACGTTCCTCGACGGCAGCGAGGAGGCAAGCACCACCACAACATGGACGTTCGAGGCGACCGTGACCGACGACTTCAGCGAGGAGGGGCTCGCGGCATGGTGCTTCGACCACGCCGGCCAGACCCTCCAGGCCGAGTTCGTCCCGAACACCGGCGGCAAGATCAAATGGAAGTTCAACGTGCTCGTCACACCGGTCGGCATCGGCGGCGACGTGAAGACGAAGAACACCAACGACATCAGCTTCACCGCTACGAACATCAGCCACGAGACATATACGGGCAAGTGATGGCGGATAAGGCGCTCTACGTCGTGGGCCAGCGCAGGTTCGTGCAGACCATGCGCAAGGCCGGAGCCGACATGCAGCAGCTCAAGGCCGTCAACGCCAAGGCCGCCGAGACCGCGCTGCCCGCCGTCCGCTCGCTCGCGCCGCACGGAACCAGCGGACGGCTCGCGGGCAGCCTGCGCACGGGAGCCACGCAGAAGGCCGGCATCGTCCGCGCCGGACGCAAAAGCGTGCCCTACGCGGGAGTCATCAACTACGGTTGGCCAGCCCGCCGCATCACCGGCCGCCAGTTCGTCAACCAGGGCGTCGCCGACACCGAACGCCAATGGACCGAACTCTACAAGCAGTTCATCGAAAAGGCACTCAACGAAGTGAAAGGAGCCTGAAATGGCCATCTGCAAGATCAACTACACCGACGGACACAGCGAGAACGTACCCGTCACCATGAGAGCCACCTGCAAGGCCGAGGAGCACGGACTGAAGGAGGGATGGGGCACCGCGGCCAACTCGCCAATCCGTTTCGGCCTGTACAGCGCATATGCCGCCATGCGCATGGCCGGCCGCAGCCTGCCGGGCTTCGACCAGTGGCTCGACACCGTCGCAGGCATCGACACCGTCGCGCAGCCAGAACCGGAGGAAATCACAAACCCTACGGAATAGCCGCATGGCCGGAGGATTCGCTGGGCCGGCTCAGCTTCGTGCTGGCCCAACGGTTCGGCGGCACCCCATGGCAATGGCGCAACGAGGCCAGCGACCTTGACTGGGGCACCGGCCTCGACCAGATCATCAAAGAACAGCAGGAAGGCGGATGATGGCACGCTCAGCGATCATGTCGGTACGTATCACCGGCAACGCCACCGACGCGGTCAACGCGATGGAGAAGGCCACGAAGAAGGCCGCCGCGTTCGGCAGCTTCATGGGAGGCATGGCCGTCAAGGGCGTGACCGCGCTCTGGGACACCGTCAAGGGCTTCGCCGGCGACGTGGTCAACATGAGCGACAGCACCGACAAGTTCATGAGCACCATGGGCTTCGCCGGGCTCGACACGACGGCCGTGCAGCAGGCCGCGAAGGCCGCGCGCCAATACGCGGACGAGACCGTGTACGGGCTCGACGACATACAGAACACCACCGCCCAGCTCGCGGCCAACGGCATCGGCAACTACACCGAGCTCACACAGGCCGCGGGCAACCTCAACGCGGTCGCGGGCGGCAACGCCGACACGTTCAAGTCGGTCGCGATGATGCTCACCCAGACCGCGGGCGCAGGCAAGCTCACGACCGAGAACTGGAACCAGCTGACCGACGCGATCCCCGGAGCCAGCGGCAAGCTCCAGGAGGCCCTGCTGAAGGCCGGGGCCTACACGGGGAACTTCAGGGACGCGATGGCCGACGGCCAGATCACGGCCGACGAGTTCAACCAGGCGCTGCTCGACCTCGGCATGACCGACGTGGCCAAACAGGCCGCCACCAGCACCAGCACCATCGAGGGCGCGGTCGGCAACCTCGAGGCCAGCGTGGTCGGCGGACTCAACGACCTCTTCGCGTACGTCAAACCGCTCATCACCACGCTGCTCGTGTTCGTGACCGGCCGCGTGGACTCCGCGTTCGGCTGGATCCGGGACGCCATCGACGGACTCGGGGAGTTCATCCGCACCGGCGACATCAACGACGCGTTCGCCAAGGCGTTCGGCAGCGACGCGTGGAGCAACGACGCGCTCAACGCGCTCTTCACCATCCGTCAGACGCTCGTCGGCTTCATCGACACGGCCAAAGGCAAGCTCAAGGACGCCCGGCAGACCGTGTCCGACTTCATGGGCGGCTTCATGGACACCGCGCCAATTGACGTGTTCGTGGCCATGCTGTCCAACATCTGGGACGCGGCCGCGAGCGGCATCGACGCGTTGGGATCGTTCGGCCGGACCGTCATGTCCATCATCGACATGCTCAACCCGCTGTCCGGCACCGCCATCCAGGCGTCCGACGCGGGCGCCATGCTCGGCGGCGCGTTCCAAACGGCCGGCAGTCTCATCGCCGCCGCGTCCGGCATCATCCAAACGGTTGCGGGAGCGCTCACGCAGGTCAGCGGCTGGATCGACGAGCACGGCGACGCGGTCAGCGCGACCCTGCTGGCCATCGGCACGGGACTGGCCGTGTTCAAGGTCGCGGGCATCATCCAGGCCGTGGCGGGGGCGATGCAGGGCTTCAGCGTCGCCACCGCGGCGGCCAGCGCGGCCACGCAGATCGCCACCGCCGCGCAGGCAGCGTTCAACCTCGTCATGGAGATGAACCCGCTCGTGCTGGTCATCAGCCTTCTGGCGGCGCTGACCGCGGGCCTCGTCTACTTTTTCACTCAGACCAAGACCGGACAGCAGGCATGGAGCAGCTTCACCAACTTCATCAGCGGCTGCCTCACCAGCATCGGCAACCTCTTCCGCAATCTCGGCAACAGCATCGGCAGCATCTTCACCAGCGCGGCCGACGGAGCCACGAAAACATGGAACAACGTGGCCAACTGGTTCTCCAACCTGCCCGGACGGATCGGCGGGTTCTTCTCCAACGCCGGCAGCCTGCTCGTCAACGCCGGCGCAAGCATCATCAACGGCTTCTGGGACGGCCTCAAATCGATGTGGAGCAACGTGACCGGCTGGATCAGCGGCATCGGCGACTGGATCAAGGCCCACAAGGGCCCGATCAGCTACGACCGTCGCCTGCTCATTCCCGCCGGCCAGGCCATCATGACCGGTTTCGCTCAGGGCCTCAACAACGGATTCGACAACAGTGTTGAAACCGCTATCAGCCGCGCTAACCGCAGACTCGCGGCCATGCCCCTCAACCTCTCCGCCCAGGGCAACACGGCCGCGCCAGCCGTGGTCAACACCTGGAACGTGGAGATCAACGGCGAGGTCATAGACAAGGACGGCACCGCCAAGGCCATCAAACGGCTCCTGGCCGACTACGACGCAAGGAGGTCATGATGCAGCAGTGCTTCATGTTCATCGACACCGGCAACGGCTGGACACCGGTGAACGACTCCGCCAAGAACATCGCCGCCCTCGACTCTTTCACTATCCGGTGGGGAAGCGACAGCATCGACGAACAGCCCGAACCTGCCGTGATGACCTTCACCCTGCGCGACAAGACCGGACGGCTCGCCGGCCAGGCATTGACATTGGCCGGCATGAAAGTGATCATGCAGTTCTCCGATCAACCCAGATGGCAAGATCTTCAGCCGTCGATGGGCGGCTGGGAAGATCTGCGCATCCCGATCGACTCGCTGCACCGCGCTTACTCCCCCGGCTCGCCGGAATCCACCGACTCGCCCGCCTCTACGATGTTCGCCGGCACCGTCTCCACCGGCGGCAGCATCGAACCGGTCAGCGACGGCGGGTGGCTGCTCAAACTCTCCGCCACATCGAGGATGGCCGTGTGGAAGCGTCTGCAATCCCAAGGACCGACAGACACGGCCGCGAAATGGGACGGCGCGCACTGGATAGGCACGCCATCCGCACGACTCAAGGAGATGAACCGCAGGGCCTCGGCGCAGGGAGCGCCGGAAGCCCAACTGGACGGGCTCGCCCTGCCGTCAAGCGTCGCGCCATACACGCCATCCGACCACCTATCGCAGCTCGACCTGCTGCACCGGCTCACCGCCGGGCCACGACTCCCGCAATGGCATGAGGTCTACGACGGCGCGGCATCGACCCTCAGGCCGCTGTTCCTCGCCGACCCGGTCTCCGTGCATCTGTCAACTGATGGCCGGCTCAACGTCCTCGCCGACGGCGCGACACGACACGCGCTCTCGGCGGCCGACATCGAGGCATCGACGGATCTGAGCATCAACGAACCTTTGACACAGGTCGTCATCAACGCGAAACGCGTCAAATCGGACAACGGCAAGCTCTCTTTCGACGACGTGGAGATCACGATGGGAGACCAGAACCGCCTTCCACCACAATTGACCGCCATGCAGAAGAGCCTCACCATCGATTCCGACATGCTCGCCGTGGACGAATCCGGCGGCGTATGGAACAGCGGCCCGGTCTCGACGGTCAGTGACACGGACCGCGCCAACATCGCGCAATGGCTCGAATCGAACGACCTGCGCATGGTACCGGAGAACGTGACGTTCAACAGCACGCGAATCGACCCGGCACGACTTCCATGGCTGTACAAGGCAAGCCCATCCGGCCCGTTCATCATCGTCAAGGCCAAGGCGTCGGCCCTGACCGGCTCAGATGGCCGACCGGCCTTCACCGGCCCCATCACGACCATCGGCGGGACGCTCTCATACCGGTGGCGCAACGGCAAACCGACACTCACCCAGGAAGCGACGCTGGCCGCGCTCCGGCCGCTGCTGACGAAACAGATCACATGGGCCGACCTGCCCACCCTCAGCTGGCAGCAGCTCGACCTGCACATCTGCGACCTCTCGATGATCCAGATCATCGACACTTCTTCGGCCATCGACGAAAAGGAAGGAACACAATGACCGCAACAACACCCATCTACGGGCTCTCGTATCCCGAAGGCTCCGACCTCGTATCAACCGCGCCGGCCTCGTTCAAAAGCATGGCCACCACTTTTGAAAAAGCGCTCGATGAAGTGGACAAACGCAGCTCGCCCGAAGGCGTCAAACCTGTGGTGGCCACGGATCTCGAAACACTCGTCAAGACCAACGGAGTGCAGGGGCAATCCGGCATCGTCACCGACGCCGGGCAGTCGCAGGGTCTCTACTACCGGCTCGGCGACCGCTGGGTCCCGGTCGAGGCGCGAGCGAAACGCCGATGGTACGGGAATTTCACCCGATCGGACGGCCAGCTACAGATCAACCCCAGCGGCGACACCGGACTGACCATCACCAAGAAATCGGGTAGCGACGACATCACGGTCTCCAATAACGCGAAGGGCTCGTACCTGCGTCTGCCGGCGGGACTGTGGCTGGTCAAGGCACAGCTGCAGTTCTCCGGTATCCAGGACCAGACATGGGTCCGGATGGTCATGACGACGATTAACGGGGCGTCCGGTCTGATGCCATCGTTCAGTGAGAAATCCACCAGCGGAAACGCGTACGACTGCATCAGCGTATTTAATGTGGTCGTCTCGGACGGCGAAGGCGGAGCTGTCCAGCCGATCTTCGGATCCAACGCGGCCGGAACCATGCGGCTGCCCGGAGAAATCGGCGTCATCGAACTCTAGGAAGGAAGGAATCATGGATAGGACCGAAATCGCCGCGCTGGTCATCACCTGCGTGCTGATCGTCATGGACTATCTGACAGGTCTGGCTAAGTCCGTCGTTAACAAGGACATCGACAGTACAAAGATGCGCGACGGACTGTGGCACAAGGCAGCGTACGTGGCCGTCATCGTACTCGCCGAGATCATCGAGCACGGACAGGAGGCCGTGGACCTGGGATTCGCGGTGCCTCTGATCGTGCCCACATGCGTGTACATCGTGCTGACCGAAACCGCATCAATCCTGGAGAACCTCAGTCAGATCAACCCGGAGCTGGCCGACTCGCCCGTAATGCAGCTGTTCCGTAGCACCAAGGACGCGGCCGAGAACGGCGCGAAAAGCGGCAAGGGGGCCGAGTGATGGAGGGAATCATCTGGAAAGGCTCGCCCAACCACTACAACGGCAGGAACGGCTACAGCGTGACCCACATCACCCTGCACATCATGGTCGGCTACCTCGCCGGCACCGATTCCACGTTTGCCAACAGCGCCAGCCAAGCCTCGGCTCACTACGGTATCGGTGCGGACGGCACCATCCACCAATACGTTTCAGAACGAGACGGCAGTTACTCGGACGCGAACTATGCGAGCAACAACAGCTGCATCAGCATCGAGCACGAGGGCGGCATGGCCCAGGGCGCGGTCTGCACCCAGGCATGCATCGACGCCAGCGCACGCCTGTGCGCGGACATCGCCCGCCGCTACGGCTGGGACCACCTGTGGCACGACGGCACCAGGGGCAACATATGGCTGCACCGGGAGATACCCGGCACGGACCACGCCGGATGCCCCGACCTCGTGCCCAACGGCCTGCCCTACCAGCAGGTCATCGACAAGGCAAACGCCATACTGAAAGGAGAAAACATGTCAGTCGCAGAAGTCACCGAGGGACTCTACCAGGCCAAGGGCAACGACGGACGCAACATTTTCGATTCGGTCATCCAGACCAGGAACGAGCTCAAGGACCGCGCCGCCGACGCCCTCTACACAGCCAAGGGCAACGACGGGAGGAACCTGTTCGACGGGGTAATCCAGGCACGCTGGGACATCGCCGAACTCAAGACCATGCTCACCGCGCAGACCGCCGCGATCGAAGCGCTCAGCCAAGCCATGGGTGCCGACCCCGACCAGATCGCGGAAGCTGTCAAGCACGCCGTCGCCGACAAGCTCGACAGCTTGCACATCACCATCAAAGCCGAGGATTAGCCTGCAATCCGGACGGCCGCCGTGGCTTCTCTCAGACGGCCGTCCGGCATGGCCACGTAATGCTCCGTGGTCTCAACCGATTCATGGCCGAGCAGTTCCGCGACCACGAACAGGTCGTGTGTGGCGGCGTATGCCGTGGTGGCGAAACGGTGCCGCAACGTGTGCGCGGCGTACCCGTCCGGCAGCAGATGACTGATGTGGTCCCCGATATAGGACTCTTCCACATGTCCGCCGAACCGGCCGGGAAACAGGTATCCGTTCGCGTCCATGACGATGGCGGCCAGATCGTCCGGCAACGGCACGATACGTTGTTTATCGCCTTTGCCACGCACGATAAGCGAATGGCCGGCACTGTCAGCCACGACGTCATCGCTATGAACACGGGCAATCTCTCCGCGCCGCAGCCCGCACTCGGCTCCGAACCGGATCATGAGCTTTTCCGCTGCCGTGGCCTTCTCCATCGCAGCCGTGATGTATTTGTCCGGGCATGGCCGGGGATGCGCGTGTGGCTTCTTCACGCGTGGCACATCCAGACTCGGGTCGTCGCTTCTCCTGCAGCTTTTGTGCAGCCAACGGAAAAACGACGAAATGGTGTTCCGGTACGCCTTGCGGGTCTCCGGTTTCCATTGTTGTCGCGCAAAGACCTGCACAATCTGCTCCGTGGTCACGTCTTTGGGGCCTGATGGCATGAGCAGTATTGATAGATGGACCATCTTGTATCGTCGGCTTTTGATTGTCTGTGCTGATAGGCCGGCCGCCCTAAGGGTGTCAGTCCACCCTTCGATGCTTTTGCGCCATGGGACCGGTGCGCTGATCTTGTTTCTCATGGTTCATCATGCACCCCTAGGCGGTTAGGGTAAACTCGGATAAGCTGGAAATTCCCAAGTTCATGGATTTGAACCGTGGACCTCTGGTGTCCCCAGAGGTCCACGGTTCAAATCCATGCCCCGCTACCAATGAAAGCTAGGAATTGCAACAATTCCTAGCTTTTTTGTTTTCCGTCAAATCTCACCAAAACCAATTTCTGGACAAAATCCGACAAAAACCGGGTATATCAGCCGAGTTCATCAATCGCATGTGCCGAAAGTATGGAGAAAATGCGCCGGATCCGCCAATCGCATGCGCCGAAAGCGAAGATTGCCGCTCAAGGCTGAAAATCCAACGTTCTCCAAGGTTGCACGCGCTACGTTGACCTCGCCAACCACATATCACCAGATATAAGGAGAACAAGGCAATGCATTATATGAATCAAGCGAACGCGCACAACGCGACGCAGGACACCACAATGCAAGACAGCGCAACGCACGATACGGCAACAAAGGCAACGCAGGACACCGCGCCACTGAAAGGCATCACCGTGATTGACTGGACGCAGGTGCAGTCCGGCCCGTCGTGCACCCAGATGCTCGCATGGATGGGCGCCGACGTCATCAAGGTGGAGAAGGTGCAGGGCGGAGATCCGACACGTAATGAAATGAACGACGTGGATGGCTCGTACTCCCTGTACTTCCTTCAGCTCAATGCCAACAAGAAATCCATCACGCTGAACATGAGAGATCCGGAAGGCAAGAAAATCCTCGCCGAACTCCTGAAGAAAGCCGACGTGTTCGTAGAGAATATCGGCCCGGGAGACGTGGAAAAGCTTGGTTTCGGATGGAATGACGTACATGCGATCAATCCGCGTCTGATCATGGCGTCGCTGAAGGGCTTCAACAAGGGCAGCCGGTTCGAGCATGTCAAGGCGTTCGAGCCGGTCGCGCAGTCCGCGGGCGGTGCCGCTTCCACCACCGGCTGGTATGACGGCGAGCGCAATGTGCCCACGCAGTCCGGCGCCGCATTGGGCGATTCCAACAGCGGAATGCATCTGCTGATCGCCATTCTTTCGGCGCTGTTGCAGCGCGAGCATACCGGTGAGGGTTGCTATGTGTACCAGTCGATGCAGAATGCGGTGCTGAACTTGTGCCGTGTCAAGCTGCGCGACCAGTTGATTCTCGACCGTTTGGGCAAGCTTTCCTACTACGACTGCTACCCGAATTATGAGTGGGGCAAGCAAGGCAAAGCCATTCCGCGCGCAGCGAATGCGGAGGGTGGTTTGGTGCTTGGCTGGTGCTACCGCGCGAAAGGCTGGGAGCATGACCCGAACGCTTACGTATATATAGTGGTTCAACAGTCCAAGAAGGGCTTCGAGAATTTCTGCCATGCGATGGGATTCGAGGATTGGCTGACCGACCCGCGTTTCAATACCGCCAATGCGCGTGACGAGCATAAAACCGAGGTGTACCAGCGTGTTGAGGCGTACACCATGCAGTTCGACAAGTACACGCTGACCAAGGAATTGGGTGCGAAGGGCGTGCCGGTCGGCCCGGTGTTGGATTGGTATGAGTTGGAGAACGATCCTGATTTGAATGGGGATGGCACGATTGTGACCATTGACCAGCAGGATGCGCGCGGCGACTTCAAGACGATCGGCATGCCGTTTACGATGAGTAATTTCGTGCCGGATTACCAGCGTGCGCCCAAGCTGGGCGAGCATAACCGTGAGATTCTGCATGCGTTGGGATATGACGACGATCAGATCGCTTCGCTGCGTGATTCCGGTGTGATCGGCGGCAACGATGGTGTGCAGGCTGATTTGAAGTAACGCAAGTTAGCGCGCACTGGCGCACGAATAAGGGCGGATCACAAGATTCGCCCTTATTTGTTATGCGTCACACCCATTGCAGTCCACGCCCCGCACTTCCGCACACAATCACATGTCTTACGTCTTACGGTTTACCGTCACAAAAAGCGCATGCAGTAACGGAACGTTGGAATTTCAACGTTCCGTTACTATATGCGCTTCGTGAGCTACAGTGAGGATACTGAATCAGCCCACACAGAAGGGGACGAGCCAGATCCACAGCAGACAGGTGGCCGCGAATGCCACCGTGGCGACGGCCGTGGTCGAGGCGCCTTCTTTTACATAAATGTTGTAACGGCTGGAAATAATGATGCCTGAGAACGCCGGCGGCAACGCGACCGCCATCACCAGCATCGAAATCTTGTTCATGTCACCGCCCATGCCACACAACAGCGCCACGCCAAGGAACACTGCAGGCGTCAGAATCAGGCGGAAGAACGTGTTCCAGATGGTTTCCCAACCGAGCGAGAATTTCACCGTGGAAAGCGCGAGACCCGCGGAAAGCACGGCCACACCGGAATTCGCTTTGGCGATCAGATCGAAGGTCGGCGCCACCTGGCTTGGCACATGAATGCCCACCAACACTAGGAAAATGGCCAATAACGACGCCCAGCAGATCGGTTGCTTTAGTGCGTCGAGCAACGCCTGCAGATTGCCGTTGCGGTTCTTTCCCGTATTCGACGTGCCATGCACCATAAGTTCGGCGGTTTTGTCGGTTGCGGCATCTCGCGCCGGGTCAAGCGTGATATCGCCTTTTGCATTGGCCTTTGCATTGACCGCGTTTTCGGCCTGCACGCTAAGCTTCGCTCGGTCTTTGGCCTGGCCGAGGTTGATCAGATACATGCCGATCGGAATGGTCACCACGTTGACCACGATGGAAATAATGGCTATGACGAGATTCGTGCTGACGGTGTTGCCGTAAATCGGATCAAGCACAGCGAATCCAAGGAAACCAATCGTCGGAGATCCTGCGATCAGAGCACAGACGGCCGCCTCCTGAATGCTGCGGTGGAACAGCAACCGGCACAGGTAATAGCTCACCATAAACATGACGATGACGCCGATGAAACTGATGGCGGTCAATGTTGCGTCTTTCGCAAGCATTGCACGGGTCGATTTGATGATGGACACAAATAACGCCGCGGGAAGCGCGATATTCAACACAAGTTTATTAAGTCCCTGCCGCTGATCGTCATCAAAATAACTGAATTTTCCACAAATATACCCTAATGCCATAATGACAATAATTGGCACGATGTCGTCAACAAGTATGTTTATCACTGTCGTTCTTTCTTTATATTTTTTCCATCTGCAATCTTCTGCAATATTGTTTGATTGCTGATATTCCGGATATTGCAGATACGTTGATCGAATCATTGGTTTTCAGGCAGAAAAAGTGGGCGCACGCATTCCACCGTCCGCACGCCCACATGTCATACCGACAGCCGATGCGCTACATGCGAGCGCCGGTCGCGTAGTCGTACATGGTGACTTCGGAATCAACGAGGGCTCCGACCACCGGCTTCGGATTCAACGCTCCGATATTGCCGGATTCCTTGCCCGCATACTGCGCGATCTGCACATGCACGAAGCTTGGCTTGCCTGATTCGACCGCCTCGCCGACCATGCGTTCGACTTCTTCCGGAGTGGTGGCATAGTAACCTTTACCCCCGAACGCTTCGAGGACCTTCTCGTAATGCGCGTTGTAGGTAAGCGTCAGCGGCGACGGATCACCGTCCGCTCCAAGGTTTTCGAAGTCGCCGCGGTAGATACCGCCGTTGTTGAGCACCACGAAGGTGATGGGCAGCTGGTAGCGGCAGGCCACCTCCACTTCCATACCATCGAAGCCGAATGCGGAATCGCCGCCGATGTACAGCACTTTCTTGCCAGTGGAAAGCGCCGCGCCAATCGCATAGCCGGTGCCGCAGCCCATCACACCCCACGTGCCGCAGTCCAAACGATGGCGCGGTTCGAGCATGTCGATGATGTTGCGGCAATCATCGAGCGAATTGGCTCCCTCATTGGTGAGAATGAGATCTTCATGGTGTTTGTTGTACACCTTTTTGATGGCTCCCAAGGCGTTGAAATGGCTCATGGGCAGCTGATCGGATTGTTCGCGGGTTTCAAATTTCGCCACGTTTTTCGCACTGGCTTCCTTCAGCATGTTCAGCCAGGTTTCGTCAGCTTTGAACGGGTATTCTTCCAGAGATCCGTTGAGCAGCGTCATGGCGGAACGAATATCTCCCACGATTGGTACGTCGATACTGCGCGTGTTTTCGATTTCTTCCGGATTGATGTCGATTTGGATGAATTTCACATGTTCGTTCCACGTTTTGCCCTGGCCGAACGACAGCATCCAGTTGAGTCGCGCGCCGACCAGCAATACCACGTCGGCGTTGCGTAGCGCGGTGGAACGGCAGCTTGCCGTGCTGTGTGGGTCGGTATCGGGCACTACGCCTTTGGCCATGGACATTGGCTGGAATGGAATATCCGTTTTCTTGACGAATTCGCGGATTTCCTCTTCGGCGCGGGCGATTGCGGCGCCTTTGCCGATCACCATGAGCGGACGTTCGGCCTGCTGCAGCAATGCGAGCGCCGCGTCGATGGATTCGCGTGCCGGCACCATGGCAGGGGCCGGGTCGGTTGCCGTCCACATCAGGCGGTCGGCTTCGCTTTGGCTCAGGGTCTGTGCCACGGTGTCATCGGGGAAATCGATGTACACCGCGCCTGGGCGTCCTGAAGAGGCGATATGCATGGCACGGGCCACCGCGAGCGGAATATCTTCGATGCGGTCGATGCGCAGCGAAGCCTTGCAGAACTGCTTGGCGTAGTTCATCTGGTCGAGGCCTTCGTATTCGCCTTCCTCAAGGTCGACCACATGGCGGGTTGAGGAGCCGCCGATCATGATGACCGGATAGCCGTTCACCGTGGCTTCCAGCAGTGCCGGTAGACCGTTGAGGAATCCCGGAGCAGATACCGTCAACGTGACAGCCGGCCGACCGGTGATGAATCCGTCGGCCGCGGCCGCGTTCACAGCGTCCTCCTCATGGCGCATGCCCACGAATCGCATACCCATGCCCTGCGCGATGCGCGCGAAATCGGTAACGGGAATGCCGACCACGCCATACATGTTTCGTATGCCGTTGGCCATCAGCACCCGCGCCAGATAATGCGGCGCATCGGTGACCTTCCGATCATCGGCTCCCTGCCGTTCGGCATCCGCACGCATGCTCGCGACCATCGTTTCATCTGCATGTTCTTCTGTCATCGCAACCTCCATTCGTATCGACGACGCCATGATTGTAGATACGTGAAAATGGGAGTTCGTCAGCAGAAAAATCTGTTCGTCTGCGGCTTAATTTCAACGTTTTCAGCATGATATAGCCGTATTCTCACGCACATGCGGAATATATTGCAGCTGAAATATCGCAACTCTCATCGAGAAGCATCACCTCCGCGAGACGACATCATCGCCGCATATCATCGTCGCCGTACCGCATACAGCATGAACGCCCCGCAGCACATCACGGCAGCCGCCAAACCCAACACCAGCCCCATCGGACTTCCTGTCTGCGGCATTTCCTGATCGGGGGCATAAAGGTTATCGACATTGAACGTCAGCAGGCTATCCTCACGTTCCACCACGTCGTTCAGCACCATCATTTTCTGCGCGGTGACGGCCTCATCCAATCCCACGGACTGGTATCCGACCTTGATATTGACCTCGCCGGCACCCGTTGCATGCCAATACACGGTGGTTCCCTCCAGTTCGGCCCAGCCGACTGCCGTAGGCTCGTCGTCCTCGTCGAACACGGCCGGACCTTCGATCGTCGCCGTGAATACGCCCTCGATCGGCTGTCCACTCGAATCCAGCAACTGCACGAACAGGCTTCCGGACCGCAATCCCTGCCGATCATCGCGCGTCACCCTCGAAGAAACCGGCAGCTTGTTCGCGGCCTCCTCCCAAAGCTCGTTGACCTTGCTTTCCAGCCCGTCCATCACCGAGAAGAGGTATTGCTCATGCCTGATCCATACCTTTTGGTCGTCATAGTTGCGGTGCACCAGCACGCCGATCGCCGCATACGTGAGCACCGGTTCCCCATCATGTTGATATTCGGACAGCAGCCATGCGAGACGCCGCGCCGCTTCCGTATTTTCCACGGTGGTGGTTTCGGTGACCTTATAGTCGGTCATGCTTTCGATTTGCCGGCAATAATAGAATTTGCCCGATCTCGATTCCGCGTTCACCCCGATCACATACGGTTTTCCATCGAGAAAATAGTTGTAATGCTTGCCATTCGCACGCAGCAGCTGTTCAGCCGCCAGTGCGGCCGGGCAGGTCATTCCCACGATTATGATGCAGGCCGCCAATACCGCGGCCAGAATCGCAAGCGTATGTCGTTTCATCGCATTCATCGCATCGTCCTTTCGATATGCACGTCGTTGTTGTCGTAATTCAACAGGCTTGCATACTTGCGATTGCCACATGGCCTTTTTCAAGGGTTGTGGTCGGAGGACGTTCTTTTTGCCGTTTTTGTGGACAACTTCGCTTGTCAGCAAACGTAACTTATCCACAAAAAACGTTTTACCAATCGTAGGTAAACAAGTTATCCACAAAGGGTGGAAAATCGCTGGTCGGAAGATAGTTCACCTAAATCCACCTTTTCTCCTCTATAATCGGCGGTATGGCAGAAGAAGATAAGAGCGCGGAACCGCGCACCACCGCAACCAAGCAACCAGCCGTCAAGAAGACGACCGCCAAAAGCGCGGCCGCCAAAACGGCATCAGCAACGTCTCAGACGCCTAGCAAGCGCACCGCCGCAGCCAAAAAGCCCACGGCATCCACCGCTCGCAAGCGCACCACCAAAGCGAAGGCCGCCGCACCGCAAACGGTCGGCGAAGCTCCAGCCCCCGTCATCGAACGCACCAGCCCCGAACAGTTCGGACGCGTGAACGTTCTCGACATCACCCCGACCGCCGAGAACGGCCTGTTCCCGGCACGCGTGGAGCTCGGCGAAGCGTTCAACGTCACCGCCCAAGTGTTCATCGAAGGCCGTACCAAGGCAGGAGCGACCGTGTCCGTGCGTAACGCACGCGGCCGCGAGGTTGAACGTTTCGCCATGACCTGCACCAATCCGGGCCTCGACCGTTGGGAGGCCATGGTCAAGATCGGCGAACACAGCGATCTGAAGCCGTGGGATGCCGATTATGCCGCCGTCAAGCGTCAGCTGGGCGAATGGCAGATCGTGGTCGAAGGCTGGGAAGACACCTACCAGTCCTGGCTGCACGACGCCACCATCAAGGTTGAAGTGAATGACGACGTGGAGAATGCGCTGGAATCCGGCGCACAGCTGCTCGCACGTTGGGCTGACACGAAGGATTCCAAGCTTTCCGCAGCCGACAAGAAGGTGCTGCGCGACGCCGCCAAGACCATGGAAGACAAGTCGCTGAGCGCCGAAGAGCGTCTCGCCGCGGCCCAGAGCAGCGACATCGAGCAGCTGCACGAAACCAACCCGTTGCGCGACGGCCTGTCCGAGTCGAATCCGCAGCGTTTCCGCGTGGAACGCCCGAAGTCCAGCTTCGCCTCCTGGTATCAGTTCTTCCCGCGTTCCGAAGGCGCCTACTACGGCGAAGACGGCAAGATCGTTCCCGGCAACCTCAAGACGTCGATCGCCGGCTTGGAACGTGCCGCAGCCGAAGGCTTCAATATTGTGTATTTGCCGCCGATCTTCCCGATTGGCGTGACCAACCGTAAGGGACGCAACAATTCCCTGGTAGCCGGCCCGAACGATCCGGGCTCCCCGTTCGGCATCGGCTCCGAACTGGGTGGCCACGACACCGTTGACCCACAGCTTGGCACCATGGACGATTTCAAGGCATTCTGCGAGCGCGCCCACGAGCTGGGCTTGGAAATCGCGCTTGATTTCGCTCTGCAGTGCTCTCCCGACCACCCGTGGGTCAAGGCGCATCCGAACTGGTTCCGCACCAAGCCGGACGGCACCATCGCATTCGCCGAGAATCCGCCGAAAAAGTATCAGGATATTTACCCGATCGACTTCAATGCCGACATGGAAGGCATCGAAAAAGAAGTCGAACGCATTATGGATCTGTGGGTCAAGGCGGGTGTGACGGTCTTCCGCGTTGACAATCCTCACACCAAGCCGGTGCGTTTCTGGCAGGATGTGATCGCCGCCGTTACGAAGAAGCATCCGGAAGTGCTGTTCCTCGCTGAGGCGTTCACCCGCCCGGGCATGATGCGCGCGCTGAGCTATGTGGGCTTCACGCAGTCGCACTGCTACTTCCCGTGGCGCAACACCAAAGAAGAGCTCGAAGAGTACTTCGAAGAGACCAACGGCGATGGCGGTTTCTACCAGCACAACACGTTCTGGCCTACCACTCCGGATATTCTCACCGCCTACGTGCGCGACAACGGCATCGCCGGTCACGCGGTGCGTGCGGTGCTCGCCGCTATGGGCAGCCCGAGCTGGGGTATTTACAACGGCTACGAGCTGATCGAAAACAAGCAGCGTCCGGGCTTCGAAGAGCAGATCGACAATGAGAAGTACGAAGTCAAGGTGCGCGATTGGGACAGCACCGAAAAGTACGGTATCGCCGAACTGCTGACCTCGCTCAACAAGATTCGTGATACTCACCCGGCATGCCGCAGCTACCACAATCTGCACATTCTGCCGAGCGACGATGCGGGCGTGATCGCATTCCTGCGCCAGACCCCGGCCGAGCTGACCGGCACCGGCAAGGCAGACACGGTGATTGTGATCGTGAACCTTGACGGCCACAACGCGCACCAGTCCATCGTGCATGTGGAGCTTGGCGACTTCGGTTTCGCCACCGACAAGCCGCTCAAGGTGCATGACGAGCTGACCGGCCGCGACTTCGAATGGGGTTACGACAACTACGTTTCGCTCGCCCCATGGGCCGACGTGGCACACGTGCTCACCGTTGTCGAAGACTGATTTTCAATCGATCTGATTAATCTCAGTCAGCTCGACTAGGAATTCGTTTCGATTCATGCCACAATACCGGTTCCACTTCGGTGGAAAGCGGTATTGTGGTTACTGATAATGCAAACTGCCCAATCTCAAGGAGAAACGACATGGCAGAAACCTTCAACGTCGTGGTGGAAATTCCGCGCGGCTCCAAGAACAAGTACGAAGTGGATCACGAGACCGGCCGCGTGTTCTTGGACCGCACCCTGTTCACTTCCATGGGTTACCCGGATGACTACGGCTACATCGACGGTACTCTGGGCGAAGATGGCGATCCGCTCGACGCGCTCGTCATGATCCCGAACTCCGTGTTCCCGGGCTGCGTGGTGGAATGCCGCGCTGTTGGCCTGTACCACATGGTCGACGAGGCCGGTGGAGACGACAAGGTGCTGTGCGTGCCGGCTGACGTGCGTTTCGACGACATCAAGGACGTCGAAGACGTTTCCGAGTACCACAAGGCTGAAATCAAGCACTTCTTCGAGCAGTACAAGGCTCTGGAGCCGGGCAAGGAAGTGCTGCCGGGCGATTACTGGACCGGTGCCGCCAAGGCCGAGGAAGAAATCGTGGCCGCCCGCAAGCGCCTCGAAGAATCCGAGAAGTGATTTCCACGCCTTTCTAGATAGCTTTAGGTAGCAATCCAAGGAAAGCCCGTTGACGTACGCACTCACACACGTCAACGGGCTTTTGCATACCTTCCAACGTCCAGATTCCGCCAGTCACTGGAAGAATCCTCCCGCAAACCAGCCCCTCAGCGGGCAAAAACCTCCACTCACTGGAACAATCACCCCACTAACACGGCTTCCAGCGGACAGATTCCCCCAGTCACTGGAAGAAAATGCCCGCAAATCAACTTCTCAGCGGGCAGATTCCTCCACCGATTGGAGGAAAACGGACAAAACCATACCCTCCAAGTGTCCAGATTCCTCCAGCGAGTGGAAGAAACAGCCCGCAGACGGGATACACTCATACTGCACGCGCATATTCGCCGGGGCCGCTATAGTGGAACACGTAATTCACGGCATGCGAACAGTATTCGCAGAATTCAAAGCCCGCTGGCTGGCGCGGCAGTTCTATGTCGGTACCCCTAGGCGTAGGCGGACGTGAGACTCCGTCGAGGCCCATCCCGTGGGAAACCGGCGGGATGAACCTATATACCAGCTATGTTGATTCAAACATTACTTATTGCCGTTTCCGTATCGATGGACGCATTCGCCGTTTCCATCGGCAAAGGTCTCACCGTCAAAAAACTGCGTGACCTCGACGCGTTCAAAACCGCCCTCTGGTTCGGCGGATTTCAGGCGCTTTTCCCACTGCTCGGCTATTTCGCCGCCTCCACGTTCAGCAAATACGTGACCGCCGTCGACCATTGGATCATTTTCGGCCTGCTCGCCCTCATCGGCGGCAACATGGTGCGTGAAGCATTCGAAGAGGATGAAGAGAATGCCAAGGAAACCGCTGATTTCGATTGGAAGCACATGCTTCCGCTCGCCGTGGCCTGCAGCATCGACGCATTCGCCGTCGGCGTCAGTTTCGCATTCATGTCGTTGAACATTTGGATTTCAGTGATCATCATCGGCATCACCACCGGCCTGTTCTCCGCAGCCGGTCTGTATATCGGTCGCGCGTTCGGCTCGCGCTGGCAGAAGCCCGCACAGATCGCAGGTGGCGTCGTGCTTATTTTGATCGGCGTGAAAGTATTGCTGGAACATCTCGGATTCCTCGCATAATAATCGCAAATCAGATATACAATAAATATACAAACTTACAGTAAAAGCCCGTAATCGCACATGATTATGGGCTTACATTACCGCTTACCGCAAATACTTGCGATTATTTTCCTGAGCTTTCGCGTTTTCTCGCGATTGCAGGAATCACACTATTAGAACATGACGGTCGCATACGATGCGATACCGACCACAATTCCGGAAATCATAACCGGCAGCAGTGCAATGCCGATCCACGGATTCTTGGATTGCGGATCGGGATCGGCATCACGATTCCACCAATACGAACACGCGTCAAGCGCGATAATCAGCAGCAACGCCACAATCACCGCAACAGCCCACGCCGTCGTCGAGCCATAATCGGTGGAAGCCGCGTTTTCGCCGGAACGAATCGGCAGCAGCGTCGATAGGAAGCACCAGCCCGCGCTGCCAATCATGGCAACGCCTTCCACAACATTGTGCGACAGCGAACGAATCAGATGCGTACGGTTCTCACGCGCCATCTGACGCCCGAACGAAACCACAATCAGCAGGATCAGCAGACCGCCGACGCCGGCGATCCAGCCTTCCTGCATCCAAAACGTGTCTTCGTCACCCAAACCGGCAGGGAAAATCGCACGTCCGAGCATCATCGTCGTGGCACACACCACGGAAAGCAAGCCCGCAATCACGGAAATCGCATGCCCCGCAACACCATCGCGGAACGGGTTGAACACGGCAAGCAGCGCAATCATCGCCACGGAAGCCACAACCGTGAACGACACGATTGCGGGCTCTTCCGCATTCCCATAGGAAATGCCGGGAATCAGAGCAAGCACAACCAGCACCACATATGCGGCGATTTGGACGGCAAACACCTTGCCGAACGAGGCTTTCTGAGCCGACTTGACGGCAACTTTTTCAGAGGCGGTCATTTCGTCCCCTTTTCATGATTTTCCATAATGTGGTCATTACGTATGCGATACCATTAAATGTAGCCGTAAGTGTCCACATAGTTCAGATAAAATTAATGAAACGCCGACAACACACAACAAGAGTACAATCGCGGCAACGATACAAAACCAGTACAAGAGATAAAGGGAGCTAACGTGACGGATCTGACGCTTATGACGTTCGCTAGCGACCCAGCTACCGTGCTTCCTTCTCTGGCGCTGCTTTCCCACCGCGTACGCGTGCTACCAATGGACGCGGCAAGTCTGGTGAAAATGCCGGAAAACACCATTCTTTTTCTGGATGCGCGAGATGATCTGGCCACGGCGAAAACATTGTGCCGCCTGATTCATGCATCCGGACTGTCCACGCCGATTGTGCTCATCCTCACCGAGGGTGGCTTCACCGTGGTCAATTCGCAGTGGGGCATCGCCGACGTGGTGGTGGCGTCCGCTTCCCCAGCCGAAGTTGAGGGGCGTCTTCGCTTGGTATCCGAGCGCGGCAACTCGCCAGTCAATGCGGTTTCCGGTTCCGGAGAATCGGGAGTGCAGAACGAAGACGGCATGATCCACTCCGGCGACCTGGTGGTGGACACCAACGGCTATACGGCAAGTCTGCATGGACATCCGATCGACTTGGCATACAAGGAGTTCGAGCTTCTCAAGTACCTCGTGCAGCATCCGGGGCGCGTGTTCACCCGCGCGCAGCTGCTGCAGGAAGTGTGGGGCTACGACTATTACGGCGGCACCCGCACCGTCGACGTGCATATCCGTCGTCTTCGCGCCAAGCTGGGCGGCGAATACGAGCATGTGATCGGTACCGTGCGCAATGTCGGCTATCGTTTTGATCCTCCGGAAGAAGAGGAAGGCGATGCGGCGGCCAAGGACGCCGCAGCCCACAACGCTTCGAGTGAAAACTGATTGTCGCACTATTCGCATTGCTGGCATTGCCTGCGATTTGCGATGCTTGCGATTGCCACGATACTTGCGGTCTGACTGTCGGCTATCTCACTTTCGTACGCGCGATTGCATATTCATACGACGGTAGACTGGTGCCATGCCCCGGGAATCGAAACAAGCGCGACTGTCACGCATGCATCAGGAATACGCCGTATTGTGCGAGGAGATTCCGCATCCGAAATGCGCGCTGAATTTTTCAAACCCGTTTGAGCTGCTGGTGGCGACCGTGCTAAGCGCGCAAACCACCGACAAACGCGTGAATATGGTCACACCGGAATTATTCGACGAATATCCGGAACCGGCCGCACTTGCAAGCGCCAATCCCGAACACGTGGAAAGCATCATTCATTCCATCGGATTTCATCGTACGAAGGCAAAGAACATCATCAGGCTGTCGTACGCATTGTGCGAACGGTTCGACGGCGAGGTGCCGCAAACCATGGATGCTTTGACAAGTCTGCCCGGGGTCGGGCGCAAAACCGCGAACGTGGTGCTTGGCAATGCTTTTGGCGTGCCGGGATTCCCTGTCGACACGCATGTGATCCGTGTGACCGGGCGGCTGCGCTGGCGTTCGGACTGGGCGAGCGGCTCCCCCGACCCCAAAGCCATCGAACGAGAGATCACCGCCTGCTTCCCGCCCGAAGAGTGGACGGACCTGTCTCACAGGCTGATATTGCATGGTCGTGCCATATGCCATGCGCGCAAGCCCGACTGTCGCAACTGCCCCCTTAACGACAACTGTCCGAGCGCATTCGCAGCGTAACGCGCATGCCCGCTGTAGCCTGTGTCAACTAGACTCAGCACCATGGAAGACACCATGGAAGAAGAAAACGGGCGGGAAGCCAAGCTGAAAGCCGAAATCACGCGATGGCTGATCTTTTTCGGCGTCGCCATCATGCTCAGCGTCATGACCTGGCTGGGCTGGTCGCTGACGAACCGCAAAAATCCGATCACCTCCTTCACCACGCTCGTTTCCGACTCCTCCGTGTCCATCGGCATTCAGGGCAGCGCGCCGGAATCGCTCGACATCCGCACCGAACAGGGCACCGCGCTGGAGCAGGCGCTGCTCGAAAACGTGTACGAAACCCTGGTGTCACGCAGCGAAACCAACAAACTGCAGCCGTCAATCGCGAAATCGTGGCAGATTTCCGACGACGGACTGACCTACACGTTCACGCTCAACGACAACATGGCCTTCTCCAACGGACACAAGCTCGACTCGTCCGACGTGGTCTGGTCGCTGCAAAACGTCATCAACAACAATTACGTGGGATCCGACCAACTTGGTAGTCTCAAGGAAATCACCAATCCCGACGAAAAAACGGTGGTCATCACCCTCAATCAGCCGAATCCGTGCCTTCTGCGCGCGTTGAGCGGGCGTGCCGGCATTGTTTACGATGAGGAAAGCACGGCGAATTACGGCAAGAAAGCCGTGGGATCGGGACCGTTCACCGTGGAAGCCTCTTCGAAAACACAGATCGTGCTGCAGCGCAACGACTCGTATTGGGGCACCAAAGCCGCCGCATCGCAAATAACGCTGTATTACTATGCTTCCGAAGATTCGCTGGTCAGCGCCATGGAAGCCAAGAAAATCAGCATGGCATTGCCGTTGAGCGCGTCTGCCACCGATGAGCTCAACCAGCAAAGCGGCATCAACTCCGACAGCGGCATCAGCTTCGACAAAGTGATGCTCGCCTTCAACAACGGCACCGAAAGCCCGTTCTCCGACGAGCAGATCCGCAAAATGACACGGTACGCCATCGACGCCCAATCCATCGCCAAAGACGCTCCGGACGCCTATTCGCCGCTCGGCGGTCCGATCAGCCCGCTGGAAGACGGCTATGAGGATTTGAGCGAACTGTTCCCCTACAATCTTGAGCAGAGCCAGCAGATGCGCAGCTATTTCGGCGCCAACTATATCGCAGACATCAATCTGTTGGTACCCAAGGAATATGAGCAGATCGGCAATACCGTGAAATCGGCGATCGAACAGCTCAATATCGGCGTCAATCTGGAAGTGCTTGATTCCGCGGCGCAAGTCACGGAACGCATGAACGCCGGCACGTACAATATCGCGCTCACCACCATGAGCGGCGAAAACGATGCGAGCGTATTCACCGACGGCCAGAGCGTGTTCCATTATGAGAACGGCGATGCGCAGCAGGCATATGCGGACGCGATGGCGGCCACCAATGATGACGATTATCAGGCACGCATGCGCACGTATGCACGCGCCGTCAGTGAAAACGCGGCAAGCGACTGGCTGTACACGCGCAAGAATTTCATGGCGGTAAGCGACCAATTGCAGGGATATCCGAAAAATCTGACCGACCGTCTGCTGCCGTTGAGCAGAGTGAAGTTGCAGTGATTTTCCCGCGATTGTCAATCAATCGCCAAGCACTGCGGACAATCCGTGTGTTGCGCTGATTTTCCCGCGATTTCGGCATTCGGCTGCAGTTCCGTAAGTTGTCACATTCGCTTTCTAGACTAGCGGTTATGACTGAAAGCCAAGATAATACCATCAACGCGAACCTCACGCCGCTGCCCGACAAGGTCGGCGTGGACGGTCTCGAAGACAAGTGGCGCGAAGTCTGGGACGAAAACGAAGTCTACAAGTTCCAGGGTACCCGCGACCGCAAGGCCGTCTATTCCATCGACACCCCGCCGCCCACCGTTTCCGGCCACCTGCACGTGGGCCACGTGTTCTCGTACACGCATACCGATGTGATCGCACGTTTCAAGCGCATGAACGGCTACGACGTGTTCTATCCGATGGGCTGGGACGACAACGGCCTGCCGACCGAACGCCGTGTGCAGAACTATTACGGCGTGCGCGTGGACACCTCCCTCAAGTACGATCCTGATTTCGTACCGCCGTTCGAAGGCACCGATGGCAAGAAGATCGACGCCAAGGATCAGGTTCCGATCTCCCGTAAGAACTTCATCGAACTGTGCGAGAAGCTCACCGCCCAAGATGAGAAGCAGTTCGAGGCGCTGTGGCGTTCCCTTGGTCTGTCCATCGACTGGACGCAGACCTACCACACCATCGGCGAGCACCCGCAGCGCGTGGCCCAGAAGGCGTTCCTGCGCAATCTGGCCCGCGGCGAAGCGTATCAGAAAGACGCTCCGGGCCTGTGGGATGTGACCTTCCAGACCGCAGTGGCCCAGGCCGAGCTGGAATCCCGCGAATATCCGGGCTTCTACCACAAGGTGGCGTTCCGCTTCGAAGACGGCACTCCGATCTACATCGAAACCACCCGTCCGGAACTGCTGGCAGCCTGCGGCGCACTGATCGCGCACCCGGATGACGAGCGTTACAAGCCGTATTTCGGCCAGTACGTCTACTCCCCGCTGTTCCACGTGAAGGTGCCGATTCTGGCGCACAAGGCCGCGGAAATGGACAAGGGCGCAGGTATCGCCATGTGCTGTACGTTCGGTGACGTGACCGACGTTGAGTGGTGGCGTGATCTGAACCTGCCGCTGCGTTCCATCATCCAGCGCAACGGACGCATCGTGATGGACACCCCGGACTGGATCGAAGACGAGGAAGGCAAGCGCGTCTTCCAGGAAACCGCCGGCAAGACGACATTCTCCGCACGCAAGATCATCGTCGACGCACTGCGCGAATCCGGCGATCTTGACGGCGAGCCGACTCCGACCAAGCGTATGACGAACTTCTACGAGAAGGGCGACAAGCCGCTCGAAATCGTCACTTCCCGCCAGTGGTACCTCAAGAACGGCGGCACCGATCAGAAGCTGAACGCCGAACTGATCGAACGCGGTCGCGAACTGAACTTCCATCCTGATTTCATGCGCGTGCGTTACGAAAACTGGGTGAACGGCCTGAATGGCGATTGGCTGATCTCCCGTCAGCGCTTCTTCGGCGTGCCGTTCCCGCTGTGGTATCCGGTGAAGGAAGACGGCACCGCCGATTACGATCATCCGATCGTGCCGAGCGAGGACCGCTTGCCGATCGATCCGACCGACGATGTGCCGGAAGGCTACAGCGAGGACCAGCGCGACGTGCCCGGTGGCTTCACCGCCGAACCTGACATCATGGATACGTGGGCGACCTCGTCGCTCACCCCGCAGATCGTGACCCGCTGGGAAGAGCCGGGCGAAGAGAACCAGGCGATTTTCAATGCCACCTTCCCGATGGACCTGCGTCCGCAGGGTCAGGACATCATCCGCACCTGGCTGTTCTCCACCGTGGATCGCGCGCATCTCGAGAACAAGTGTCTGCCGTGGGCCAATGCCACCCTGTCTGGATGGATTCTTGATCCGGACCACAAGAAGATGTCGAAGTCCAAGGGCAACGTGGTTGTGCCAGACAAGCCGATCAAGCAGTTCGGCGCCGACGCGGTGCGTTATTGGGCCGCTGCGGCACGTTTGGGCCTGGATGCCACCTACGACGAAGGCCAGATGAAGATCGGCCGCCGTTTGGCCATCAAGCTGCTCAACGCCACCAAGTTCGCACTGGCCATCGGCCGTGAGGATGAGAACCACCATGTGGGCGCTCCGGCAACCGCAAGCTGGAACCCTGCCGACGTGACCGAGCCGCTGGACCGCGCAGCCATGGCCAAGATGGCCCTCGTAGTGCGCGAAGCCACCGAAAGCCTCAACAACTACGAGCATTCCAAGGCTTTGGAAGTCATCGAAAACTACTTCTGGCAGTTCTGCGACGATTACATCGAGCTGGTCAAGAACCGTGCATACGGCACCGCAGACTCCACCGGCCATGTGCCGAGCGAGAAGGCCGTGAAGTCCGCTCGCACCGCGCTGGGACTGGGCTTGGATGCCTTCGCACGCCTGCTGGCACCGTACCTGCCGTACGCCACCGAAGAAGTGTGGAGCTGGATGCATGAGGGCGAAGGCTCCGTGCACCACGCCGCATGGCCGAAGGCTGAAACGTACGATGCGGCCGCAGCAGCCGTCTCCCCGGAGCTGCTCACCCATGCCGGTGAAGCTCTGGCCGCGCTGCGTGGCATCAAGTCGAAGGCCAAGGTTTCGATGAAGACCCCAATCCTTTCCGTGCAGCTGGGCGTTTCCGATGAAGCGCGCGAATCCATCGAAAGCGCATTGGGCGATATCGCCGAAGCCGGTCGCGTGGTCGGACGCATCTCCTTCATGGGAGCGGCCGCCGCACTGAAGGCCGTCAAGGAAACCGCCGAAGCAGCCAAGGAAGCCGTCAAGGAGGCCAAGGCTGATGCCGAAGCCGCTATCGACGTGATCGTGGCCGACAGCGAACTTGGAGAACCGCCGGCTAAAAAGCCGAAGAACTGACCGCACTGTAGTGAAGCCGGCGGCCCTCGCAGCACGGCTGCTCACTTCACCTACAGACAGTCCACAGGACTGTCTGCCTAACGGTTCAGCCGGCAAAGAAACCTAAGAGGGGATCTTCCGCGATTGGAAGGTCCCCTCTTTGTGTATCTAGATCCTATGTTTATACATTTTTATAAAACGGGAACTGCAAGCAGATATTGAGATTGCGCGGCCTTAGCAGGCTGCGATTGCACAGGCATATCCGGATACAGCTTCTGCAAAGCCTGCTGCAATATTTCGGCAGCGGCCGCAATTTCAACGGTCTCGTCAATCAAATCGCTATTATCAGGCACAATCAACGTGCGATTTCCGGAACCAGCAATGCCGTATGCTGCAATCGGCAACGCACTTGTCATCAACATTTCGGAAGATGCGGTTTTTCCTGTTGTTCCAGTATTTTCAGATGCGGAATCTACCGAATCGCCATCGCTGGATTTCTTTGATTCCACTCCCCCGACTTTCGCAACGTTCTTCGACGTGGTATCGGCAGCCGCGCCAAATGACGATCGCAGGCCGCCCGCGTAGCTCATCACATCATCCATGCTGATGGCGTTCTTGTCGTCCACCAAGCTGGCCACAGTACCGTCGGAAGCGTTCTGCTGATTGGCCGCATCCGCCTGCGCGCGTTCCTCTTTGCGTTGGGCCTTGATACGCGCCCGCTCGGCACGGCCCGCGAGCGACGTCTCCAAAGCCGAGGCAAGTCCCATAGACCCCTTCAACGTAACTTCCGAACCATCGACAGTATCGTCGGAACTGGTCGAATCATCACCTGAATCAAGCTGATCCGCAAAACGAAGCACGATCTGGTGGAACGCACTGGCCTGACCCGTGTGCTCGCTCGCATCCGCCAACGCCTGCATCGCATCGTCAACCTTGCTTGAAGCCGACTTCAACTTCTCATTGCCGTCAATGTTGTTGCGCACATCCGCAATCGCCTGAGATTCCAAGTTTTGCGCCGAACCTGCGGAAGCCCCCAATTCCTTAAGCCGAGCGGTGTACGCGTCGGTGAAATCCATGGAATACGGAATCATCGCCGAAGAAAGCTGCGACTGGCCGGCACTGTAATCCTTGGCGCCGCGCTGCTGCTCCTCGCCCGCACGCTTGTTGAGTTCCGCCACCAAACCGGATGTGCCACGCTGTTCGATGGTGCGAATCACCTCGTTCACCGCGTCGGCGGCACCCGTATGTCGGTATGCGGCGCTCACATCGTTGACCGCGTTGGCCAGATCGACCACGGACTGCGCCACCGCAGTATCGCCGTTCAATTCGGCCGCGGTGCCGAGAATGGCGGTAAGTTGCGTGGTATCGCCAATCGATCCGGAAAGATGCGTCGTGTACGAGCCGACGTACGCGTCGATATACCCGTTGAACGCCTGCTCATGTTCCAGCTCACGCTGGGCGATGGTCGTTTCGGCAAGCTCCTTTTCATGATCGCGCAGTTGTTCGAGCTGCGCGATGAGCTCATGGTTGCGTTGCGATCCGACATTCGTCAAACCATCCACCAATGTGGATGCGCGATCGGTCAAACTGGTGAGATTGCCATAGCAGCCAGTTTTTTCGGAATCGCAGGCAACAGCGGCGACAGACAGCGAACTCATGGTGAAGTTTTTCGCAGTCACATACGTATGAATCGTAAGATCCTCACCCGGCTTGCCTACCGCAGCGACCAATGTCGACGAATTGCCGGCAGACACAAGCACGCCTTCGTCTGAGGTCGCGTCATTGCCGACGCGGTTGGGAATGGTGAACGCGACGATCGGCGTCAGATCAGCCGTTTCCTCCGGTCGTTCCGATTTCAGATCGATGCGGATGCCGACCACGCCCGATGCACCGGAAATCTTGGATGCGCTGACGGTCGGACCGTCCAAAGTAAAGGTCGCCGTTATATCCCACGGCAGTTCCACACGCTCTTGCGGCACGCGCTGCGAAGACGTCGCGCCCTCATCTGCATTCATGTCCGTATCAGTTGCAGAAGCGGCGTCACTCGTCAAATACAAGCGGCCCGGCTCATCAACGGACTCATATGCGCTCATCACATCGTGCGAGGCCACCGCCGAGACGTACTCGCCGTTCCGACGCACCACATCAACCACATTCGAAACCCCGACCGCGCATACGGGAGCCGCCGAAACCAGCGTTACCGCAATGGACGCAGCCAGCATGTGCCGCAGATGGACACTCGCCACACGCATATCACGCTCACCACGCGTGCTATCGGCATGATGGGCACAAGATGCACGAAACGCAACAGAACGACGCATGCCGAGCCTCTCAATCGCAATCAAAACAACGTTCCAAAGCAATCAATGTAGCGCGCGGCATGCCCCGGCAAGAAACGATTTCGCGGAAAACAGACAGGTCAGGCGAATACGTCGAGCACACCCGGATCGACGCCGTTCTCGGCGATGCGCTTATGCCTGCGCTTGGCTTCGGTCACCACGAATTCGCGATACATTTCGGCGATGTCGGGATCCAACCCGGCATCGACAGCAATGCGGTGCAACCGTTCGATCTGGTAATCCTCACGCTTGTAATCGGCCGGCGCGAAACCCGCGCGGGCTTTCAGCACACCCACTTGGGACGTGTATTTGAAGCGTTCCGCCAGTAGGGAAACGATGGCCGTGTCGACATTGTCGATCGACTGGCGCAATGCAGCGATTTTCGCCACGGCATCGGCGACCTCGGGATTGCTTTGCGCGGTGCCCGCATCGATGACGGTTTCGGTTTCATGCTCTTCTTCTGGCCGAAGCCAGTCATGTTCGCTATCGCTCATGCGTACAAGACTACCGCGCGCATGTCACTTGGAGAAGTACCGTTGCAGCACAATCGTGGTTTCCGTGCTCACCGGCACCGTTTGGTGGATGACGTTCAGCAGATCCTCAAGCTTGCTTGGCGAGGCTGCGCGCACGGTCAGCATGTAGCTGGGTGACCCAGCCACGGAATCGCACGACATGATGCCTTCGATATCCTGCAATTTGGAGGGAATCTCGGCTTCCTTGGAATAATCGATCGGCGTGACCGCAATGTAGGCACGTACGGCGAGGCCACGCTTTTCATCGTCGATAACGGCCTTGTAGCCGAGAATCACATTACGACGTTCCAGTTTCTGCACGCGCGATTGCACCGCGGAAATCGACAGTCCCGTAGCGTCCGAAAGCTGAGACAGCGTAGCGCGGCCGTCTTTCTCCAGCATGCTGAGAATGGTCTCGTCGATATCGTCGAATTGACCCACGCTCGCATGCGTGGTGTCGGGTTCATTGCCATTGCCTGTCATAGATACCCCTTTCCAACAAGCATTCTGCATCAGTCCGGTAGGACCGACTCCCCTATGCAGCTCACGTTTCCGTCCATTACCATACCCACCCCAACACACAATCCGTCAACCGCATTTTCGTAACATTTCCAACGAATTTCGATTTTCAATCTTTTTTCCTCCTATTTTTTTCACACACCCCCTGTATAGCAATACTATTTTCGTCTTTTTACTTTCGATTTCGTATTTTTTCGTGCGTCGGTTTTTACATACCGTATGTCCACAACGTGATCATCCACATTGCCGAATGGTGCGGAACTTTCGAAAAACAATCGAAACGCATTCGAAAGTAGTTGAAAACTGCAAAACGGAAAAACAGCCGAACAGAAAGACAGCCGAACGAAACAAAAGGGCCGCATGGCGATTGTCATACGACCCTTGGATGCGTAACCGCAGATTGCGATTACCTGCGATTAGCTGTTGCCGTTATTCGCGGTATTGCCGCTCTGCTGGATCAGCGACGCCATGAAATCACGGTTGGTCGCGGTCTTCTTCAGACGCGGCACAAGCGTCTGGTAAGCCTGCTCAGGCTCCAGACCGCCAAGCAGACGACGCAGACGGTAGATGATCGGCAGCTCCTGCGGATCGGTGATGAGTTCCTCGCGACGGGTGCCGGAAGCGTTCACGTCGATGGCCGGGAACAGGCGCTTGTCTGCCAGTTCGCGGCTCAGGCGCAGCTCCATGTTGCCGGTGCCCTTGAACTCCTCGAAAATCACCTCGTCCATCTTGGAGCCGGTTTCCACCAGTGCGGAGGAGATGATGGTCAGAGAGCCGCCGTTTTCGATGTTACGAGCGGCACCGAAGAACTTCTTCGGTGGGTACAGCGCCTGGGCATCCACACCACCGGAAAGAATACGGCCGGAAGCCGGAGCGGCGATGTTGTAGGCACGGGCCAGACGGGTCATGGAATCAAGCAGCACCACCACGTCCTGGCCAAGCTCCACGAGACGCTTCGCGCGTTCGATGGCGAGTTCGGCGACGGTGGTGTGGTCGGAGGCCGGACGGTCGAAGGTGGAGGAAATGACCTCGCCCTGCACCGTACGTTCCATATCGGTGACCTCTTCCGGACGTTCGTCCACGAGCACGACCATCAGGTGGACTTCCGGATTGTTGGTGGCGATCGCGTTGGCGATGTTCTGCAGGGTGATGGTCTTGCCGGCCTTCGGCGGAGACACGATCAGGCCACGCTGGCCCTTGCCGATCGGCGCCACGATGTCGATGAGGCGGCCGGTGAGCTTGTTCGGCGCGGTTTCCTGCTTCAGACGCTCCTGCGGATACAGCGGAGTGAGCTTGTTGAACTGCGGACGGTTCTGTGCGGCCTCCACGGTCATGCCGTTGATGGAGTCGATGGACTGCAGCGGCACGAACTTCTGACGCTGGTTGCGGCGGTCGCCCTCACGCGGGGTACGGATGGAACCGTGCACGGCATCACCCTTGCGCAGCCCATACTTCTTGACCTGGCCCATGGAAACGTACACGTCGTTCGGACCCGGCAAATAGCCGGAGGTACGCACGAAAGCGTAGGAATCGAGCACGTCGACGATGCCCGCGACAGGCACGAGATCCTCTTTCGGCTCCTCGTGACGCTGTTCGCGTTCAACATTGCGATCCGTGCGCTCGTTGCGCTCGACGCGATCGTTACGCTCGTTGCGATCATTGTTACGGTCGCCGGTACGGCCACGACGCTCGTCACGCTCGTCATAATCGCGGTCACGGCCACGCAGGCGACGGCCACGACGATCCACGCGGTCACCCCTATCGCTGACGCGACCGCGACCACGACGCGCGAAATCACCGTCTTCAGCCTCGTCACGACGTTCGTCATCATCACTGCCCTGCGAAGGCAACGTGGCGAGAATGTCATCAAGATCGCGCACAACGTCCTCATCCTTCGGCCCTTCCACCGCACGACGGCGACGGCGCGGCTCAACGTCGGACGCATCATCCTTACGATGGCGACGACGATCATCCTGCTTCGGCGAAGCATCGTCCAATCCCAGTTCGGCCAGCAGATCGGTGGCAGCGTCCGCATCACGGCGGCGACGGCGCTTCGGAGCCTCATCGATGCTGTCCAGGGCGTTCACCGCGGCCATGGCATCGGCCGCATCCTCGCTCGTCGGAGCCTCAGCCTGCTTGCGACGGTCAGCACGCCCGGTGCGCTCGGCACGTTCCGTCTGTTCGGAGCGCTCCGCACGCTCAGCGCTATCAGCACGTCCGGCAAGGGTCTTCCTAACGGTTTTGGCAGTCTGCTTTTCGGACTGCTCAGCCTCGTTGGCTTTGCTTTCGGCAGCCTCGTTGGACTTGCCGGATTCCTCAGCCGTGTTCGCCGCGACCTCAGCGTCTGCGGTTTGGGCTTCAGCAGGAGCCACCGGAGCGGCCGGTGCAGCGGACTTCGGAGCTCGCACGGTCACACCGGCAGGCGCTTCGCCGCCGGAACGAGCGGCCTGAAGCGTCGCGATAAGTTCCGGCTTACGCATGGTGGAGGTGCCACGAAGGCCCATCTGCTTGGCGAGCTCCTTGAGCTCAGGCAGTTTCATGTCTTCAAGATTCGGGCTGGTTGCCACTGGTTTTTGCCTTTCCCCTAGCTTTCGCAAGCACACGCCTGCAACAGCTGTAAAAAAGAGATACGGAAATTTCCGCCACTGAAAGTCCGCCGCGAAATATCACGGTTTTCAAACTTTCCTAACCATACAACGTCATCCAGACCAACGCAACGTAGGCGCGCCAACGTATTCATGCCAATCAAGCATTCAAGTCAATGACAAATCGCAAATCACAATGCGAAAGACCTGCCATGCGATCACATGACGGGTCTTTCGCTTTACCACATGCTTTTACAGCAACGGGTGCAGGTCTTGCCGGAACCTACTTTTCCTCGTGATAGCTCTTGTCGGTATTGACGGACCATACGTTCTTCTTGGACGTCTTGCCGTTCTTGATATTGCTGACGGCCTCGATTGCGGTGGCCATGGAATGATCCATGTTGTTGTAACGATGCTGGCCGTTGCGGCCGACGCAATACAGATTGCCGAAGGAATCGAGGTATTCCACGAGCTCAGGCATGCGATCGTAGGTGTCGAAATATGCCGGATATGCCTTCTTCACGCGCTCACGATGGGAGTCGATCACGTCTTGCGGACCGTTGATGATCTGCATGCGCGTAAGCTCCTGAATGGCGAACTTCTTCGCTTCCTCGTCAGACATGTTCCAGAAGGAATCGCCTTCTTCGCAGAAGTATTCAAGACCGATCCACACGGTGTTGTCAACGTCCTTGACCAGGTACGGGCTCCAGTTGTTGAAGATCTGCAAACGGCCGACCTTGTAGCCCGGATCCTGCACGTAAATCCAGCAATCAGGCACGATCGGCGGGTTGCCGAGGGTGGGAATGTCGGTGGTGTTCGACAGGCGCAGGTGCTTGACGAGCAGACCAACGGTCACGAAGTCGCGGTACGGCAGGCCGTTGGCGATTTCGGTCATGTCCTTCGGCGCGGGCTTGCTGGAGGCGTCCACGGCGTTGATGAGATCCTTGACGGGCATGGAGGAGATGAAGTCGTCCGCGGCCATTTCGGTGCGGTTGCCTTCGGAATCCTCATATACCACGGATGCGATCTTGCCGTCGGCCTGGCGAATCTCCACCACGTTCGCGTCGGTGATGACCTTCACGCCCGCGGCCTCGCAGTTGGCCTCGACGGTTTCCCACAGCTGGCCCGGACCATACTTCGGATACCAGAATTCCTCAATCAGCGAGGTTTCAACCTCGGCATTGCTGCGCTTCTTCGGCAGGAGCTTCTGGAACGCGTTCTTCAGCACGCCCATAATGCTCAGGCCCTTGACTCGCTGCGCACCCCAATCGGCGGAAATCTGGGACGGATGGCGACCCCACAGCTTCTCGGTGTACCCCTCGAAGAACATGGAATACAGCTTGCGGCCGAAACGATTGATGTAGAAGTTCTCCAGATTGTCTTCCGGCAGCTTGTGCACCATGGACTTCAGATAGCTGAAGCCGGCAACAAGCGTAAGCTTCGGGCCCATGGCCTTCAACGTGTTGGCGCTCAGGGAAATCGGGTAGTCAAAGAAGTGGCGGTTCCAGTAAATACGAGACACGCGATGACGCTTGAGCATCACCTTGTCTTCGACTTCCGGATCCGGTCCGCCCGGTTCCATATCGTGCTCGCGACCGAGCTTCTTGTCATCATAGCTTGGCGCGCCCTGCAGCGGCAGGACCCCCTTCCACCAATCCATGATGCGTTCGTCCTTCGAGAAGAAACGATGGCCGCCAATATCCATACGGTTGCCATCATGCTTGACGGTGCGGGAGATGCCGCCGAATTCGCGGGTCGCTTCCAACACAGTCACGTCGTAGTTCTCGGAGCCACCGTCCTTGACGAGCTCCCAAGCGGCAGTCAGGCCTGCAGGGCCACCGCCGATAATCACCACGGATTGCTTTTGCGTCACTTTGAGGTCTCCTTATGAAAACAAAAATCCCTGATAGTCTACCCGAGGGTAGGGAAACGAACACCGCAACTTGTGCGAATGCTTACAAAATCAAGCCAAGTCAGCCGGATATACGGCTATCGCATCACGCAAAACGCAATCATCAAACCGGCCGATGCACGACCCGGCTGCGCGGCCAAAGCGCGCAACCACATTACGCAATCCAACTACGCGACCAGCAACCGCACAACTGGCAACCGCGTGACCGGCAACTGCGCAACTAGATGGAATCAGGAATGTCAATATCGGTTTTCTGCACTTCCTCAACATTGACATCCTTGAACGTGACGATACGCACGTTCTTGACGAAACGACTGGAACGATAGACGTCCCACACCCAAGCATCAGTCAGGCGCACGTCGAAATACACGTCCTGGCCTGCGGAACGCACATTGAAATCGACTTTATTCGCCAAATAAAAGCGACGTTCCGTTTCAACAACATACGTAAACAGCTTGATTACGTCGCGATACTCCTTATACAGAGCCAGTTCCGCGTCGGTTTCGTAATTATCGAGATCCTCGGCGCTCATCACTTACCTTCCGTATCGCGCTTGCGACCACGACCAAGCGTGCGCCACCAAGCTTCCTTCGACGTCTTACGCTCGCCCGCCGTGTACGGCCAGCTGTTTTCGGCATCGGCATCGCCAGTAACGGACTTGCGATCATCATGCTCGCTTTGTCGCGCAGGTTCCGCGCCTTCCGCGTCCTTCCGCACAGCCTCGGCCACGTCACCAGCACCATCGGAAGAAGCTTTCTGCACGGATTGCGCAGCTGCCGCGGCATCGTTGACATCCGTACCTTCCGCATCATGCTTCGAAGCATTCTTCTCATTCAGTCGGATGGCAATGGAATGCTCGCGCGCGCTCAACGCTTCCTTGACGCCCGGATTATCTTCGATCACATGCATGCCGAACGCGTCAAGCGAACGGATCGGGTCGAACTCGTCAACCAGCGTGTCCATAACGATCAGATCCTGGTAACGGTTCTGCGAAGCGTTCCACAAGGCGTCGCGCGAACGACCGGACGGCACGAATCCCAACGACTGGTACACGGACACGGAACGCGTGTTCTGCTCGGGCACGGCAACCCAAATGCGATGCATGCCAAGGCCTGCCGGTTCCGGCGCAAGTCCGTACGTCATCACACGCGGCATGATGTCACGCGAATAGCCACGGCCGCGGTAATCCTTGCCAAGCACCACCTGAATGCGCGCGGAACGAGCCCAACCGTCAATATCGATCAGGAAAATCATGCCAATCACATTGTCGGAATTCGCGGCATCGATCTCGCCATCGCCATCATGGTCGGCTTCGGTGATGATGGACCATGCGATCGTGCGACGCGACTCCGGATCCCCCACACCGGATTCGGTCGGCGTTTCGCCTTGGGACCATGCCACGGAACGACGCACCCACGCATGCACCGCGCCACGCTCGGCAACCCGATCCTTGCCGGTGATTCCGGAAGCGCCGATGTACGCCCCAATGGCGTCCATACGGTCGAGATCTTCGATCACGGACGGGCGCAGATGCACCATCTCGCCCTTGATAGGCGGAATGACGATGAGATCCGGCAATTCACGCGACTGCTGGTCCAACTGCTCCTGTGTCGCAGCCTCAACTTGTTCTGGCATTATTCCTGTCCCCTACATCATTGCAGGCACGACCGTCGTCGCACCCATACCGAGGGTATTGTACCCGACTGTATGTCAGCTGTGAATCCGCGCGGCGGCAATCGCTGTACATATTCCTCTACCAGCATAACCTGATGTTGAAGGACATGTCGGTAATCGTAAGAAAAATGCGCTTCGCGATTATGCATTCTCTTTCTTTGAAATCCCTTTTCCGGAATAACGAAAAGAAAACGCACGTCCCAAGCTTTTTGGAACGTGCGTTTTCCTGCGATTCAACAATCGGCTGTAATCGTCAGCAATCGTTGTAAACGTTACTTGATCTTGCTCATCACGATCTTGGTGACGGCCTTTGCGTCAGCCTGACCGCGAGTGGCGCGCATGACGGCACCAATGATGGCGCCCATCGGCTTCATATTGCCGCTCTTGAGCTTTTCAACGATGTCAGGATTGGCTGCGAGAGCCTCATCCACGGCCTTTTCGAGAGCGCCGTCATCAGACACGACCTGGAAGCCATGCTTCTTGACGACCTCATCCGGAGTGCCTTCGCCAGCAAGCACACCGGCGACGGTCTGCTTGGCCAGCTTGTCGTTGAGCTTGCCATCGGCGATCAGCTTCTCAACCTCAGCAACATCGGCCGGAGTGATCGGCAGCTCTTCGAGGCTCACGCCCTTGTTGTTGGCTTCACGGCTCAGCTCGCCCAGCCACCACTTCTTGGCACCTGCGGCGGTGGCACCAGCCTTGACGGTCTCCTCAAGCAGATCCAGAGCGTCGGCGTTGAGCACGTCACGCATCTCCAAATCGTTGAAGCCCCACTCGCCCTTCAGGCGGTTGCGGCGCTCGCGCGGCATTTCCGGCATCTGAGCCTTCATCTCTTCGATGTGCTCCTTGGTGATGTGCAGCATCACCAGATCCGGATCCGGGAAGTAGCGGTAATCGTCGGCGTCGGACTTCACGCGGCCGCCGGCGGTGGTCTGCGAAGCCTCATCCCAGTGTCGGGTTTCCTGCAGAATCTCGCCGCCTTCGCTCAGAATGGCCGCCTGACGGCGAATCTCATACTGAATGGTCTTTTCAATGCCACGGAACGAGTTCACGTTCTTGGTTTCGGAACGAGTGCCGAACGGGTCGGACGGGCTGTTGCGCAGCGACACGTTCACATCGGCGCGCATGTTGCCCTGCTCCATACGAGCGTGGGAGATGTTCAGCGCACGCACGATGTCGCGGATGGCGCGCATGTAGGCACCGGCGATTTCCGGAGCACGATCGCCTGCGCCAACGATCGGCTTGGTCACGATTTCGATCAGCGGAACGCCTGCACGGTTGTAGTCGACCAGGGAGTGGTCAGCGCCTTCGATACGGCCGTCAGCGCCACCGACGTGGGTGTTCTTGCCTGCGTCGTCTTCGATGTGGGCACGTTCGATCGGCACACGGAACACGGTGCCGTCTTCAAGTTCCACATCAAGATAGCCGTTGCCGTTGGTCGGCTTGTCATACTGCGAGATCTGGTAATCGCGCGGCATGTCCGGGTAGAAGTAGTTCTTACGCGCGAACTGGCTCCACTCGGCAATTTCGCAATGCAGGGCAAGACCCAGCTTGATGGCGTAATCGACTGCGGTCTTGTTGACCACCGGCAGAGAACCCGGCAGACCAAGGCTCACAGGGGTGAGCTGGCTGTTCGGATCGCCACCGAACGAGACTTCGGCCGGGCAGAACAGCTTCGTGGTGGTGCTCAGCTCAACATGGGTTTCCAGACCGATGACCGGATCGAACTTCTTGACGGCATCGGCGTACTTCATCAACTTTTCAGCCATTTTGTTTTCTTTCCTCCGATGCTTCCTACTTGTTCAAGCCGTCGAGCCACGGGGTCTTCAGGGACTGCCAGATCGGACCGTTCCAGTCTTCCTCGAGAGCCGCCTCAAGTGCCGCGGCAGGCTTGTACATGGCCTCGTCACGCTGCTGCGGAGCGAGGAACTGGAAGCCAACCGGCAAGCCGTCGTCGCTCAGACCAGCAGGAATGCTCATGGCCGGAACGCCTGCAAGGTTGGCCGGAATGGTGGTGATATCGATGGCGTACATGGCCATCGGATCCTCGGTCTTCTCACCGAACTTGAATGCGGTGACCGGGCTGGTCGGGCCAACAAGCACGTCGACCTTCTCGAAAGCCTTCTTGAAATCGTCGATGATCAGGGTGCGCACCTTCTGTGCGGAACCGTACCAAGCATCGTAATAGCCAGCGGACAGGGCGTACGTGCCAAGGATGATACGACGCTTGACCTCGTCGCCGAAACCGGCTTCACGAGTGTAGGCCATCATGTTGGCGGCGGTCTGCGGAACGCCTGCCGGCGGCATGACGCGCAGACCGTAGCGCATGCCATCGTAACGGGCCAGGTTGGAGCTGACCTCGGACGGCATGATGATGTAGTACGCGCCAAGGGAGTACGGCAGGTGCGGCAGAGACACTTCAGTGACTTCAGCGCCCATCTCCTCAAGCTTCTTGACACCTTCGTTGAAGCGTGCCATAACGCCCGGCTGGAAGCCTTCGCCGCCGAGCTCCTTGATCAGGCCGACTTTGAGGCCCTTCAGATCACGCTTCATGCCTTCGCGGGCGGCTGCCACCATCGGGCGAGGGCCTTCCGGAATGGACGTGGAATCGCGCTTGTCGTGGCCGCCGATCACTTCCTGCAGCAGGGCCGCGTCGAGCACAGTACGGGAGCATGGGCCGATCTGGTCGAGCGAGGAAGCCATGGCGATTGCGCCGAAACGGGAGACACCGCCGTAGGTCGGCTTGACACCGACGGTACCGGTCAGCGAGCCCGGCTGACGGATGGAGCCACCGGTGTCGGTACCCAGGGCGAGCGGGGCTTCGAACGCTGCCACTGCAGCTGCGGAACCACCGCCGGAACCACCCGGAACACGTTCGGTATCCCACGGATTGTGTGTGGTCTGGTAGGCGGAATGCTCGGTGGACGAACCCTGAGCGAACTCATCGAGGTTGGTCTTGCCCAGCAGCGGCATGCCTGCGGCCTTGAGCTTCTCGATGACGGTAGCGTCGTACGGAGGCACCCAGCCTTCGAGGATCTTGGAGGCTGCGGTGGTTTCGATACCCTTGGTGACGATCATGTCTTTGATGGCGATCGGCACGCCGGCAAGTTCCGGCAGCTGTGCCTTTTCCTCATCGGACTTGGCATCGAAGGCGTCGGCCTGCTCGAGAGCCTGATCGCCGGACACCTTCAGGAAAGCCTTGATGCTCGGCTCGGCGGCCTCGATGACTTCGAGATGCGCTTCAACCAGTTCACGGCTGGAAACTTCCTTGGCCTTGATCTTAGCCGCCATCTCGGCGGCGGAAAGCTTGACGAGTTCGCTCATGTCACTCCTCCCCCAGAATGCGCGGTGCAACAAACATGCCGGCCTCGGAAACCGGAGCGCCTGCGGTCGCCTCTTCCTGAGTCAGCGGGGTTTGAGGCACATCCGGGCGCAGGTAGGCTTCCAGCGGAATCGGGTTTGCGGTCGGCTCCACATCATCGGTGGCGACTTCCTGGACCTTGTTGATGGATTCTGCGATGACGTTCAGATCGCCCTGCAGACGGGCAATCTCCTCGTCAGTGAGTGCAATTCGGGCCAAATCGCCCAGATGCACAATTTCTTCTTTGGTGAAAGTAGGCATGTCCCTAACATTAACGCGTCTGTGTGACGAGCGCCCGCCCATTTCGCCTCGCCCGGCAGCCACGTCACACCGTCATTGCCGGCACGCCCCGCACAGTCCAAAATCACCCACCCACTGGAGGAATCCTCCCGCTGACACGCCCGCACAGTCCAAAAACCTCCAGTCACTGGAGAAAACTGGACTCTAGGATGAACAATCCTCCCGCAAACTGGACTGCCTCCCATTTTGAGCAACAAAAAGGGAGGCAGTCCAAAAGGAAGGTATCGTCACGCGAAGTCAAGGTTGAAAATCAAGACTGAAAGCCAGAACTAGAAATCAAAACTGAAAGTCGGAACTGGAAATCAAAACTGAAAGTCGGAACTGGAAATCAAGGCTGAAAATCAGGAACGGAAATTAGGGTTGGATGGTGGCGTGTTGGGCGATCCAGGCGTGCATGGAGACTGCTGCGGCAGCTCCGGCGTTAATGGAACGGACTGAGCCGAACTGAGAAATGTAGACCACGTCATCGGCCAGCTCGAGCGCCTTTTCAGACAACCCCGGACCTTCCGCGCCGAACAGCATGAGGCATCGCTTCGGGAAATGGTAGGTTTCCATCGGCACCGCGCCGGGAATGATATCGAGCGCAATCACCCGCGCGGCCTTCAACTCGGCGATACGCTGATTAATCGCCGCCAACTGCGCCATACAAGTGGACTCGTTTCCATGTTCAATACCACTCGTAGCTGAAACGTCCATTGAAATACCAGATGGAGCGCACCCAGCAACACGGATCTCAGCTAACGAAGCCGCCTCGCTCATGCAGGCACAGTTCGCTTTTTTTGCATTTTCACGCATGCGGAATGCGATTGCGGCCGCTTGCGATTGGACTGCGGCGATTTCTCCGGCAATGCGCAGCTTCCAGCATTCGACAAGCTCGGCTATGGACGGGTGGTTTTCGACGTGCTGGTACAGTTCCGTCATCAGCGCGCCCTTGCGATTCCACTTGTGCGGTCCGACGATATGTACACGTTTCGCTTGGAATGCGTTGGCAGTGCGCACCATGGATCCGATATTGAAATCGTGCGTCCAGTTTTCCACGGCAACTTCGAAATCATGCCGACCATGATCGTCAAGATCATCTTTAATAGCCGAAACCGTCCAGTAGCGGTACCGGTCAAGCACGTTACGACGGTCGCCCTCATCAAGCAGCACAGTATCGAATCGACGATCATAATTCGGTGATTGCGGATCATCCGGACGAGGTTCGCCAGGATGCGTTTGGCCCCACGGACCTACGCCCACCTCACGAAAAGCCGGCTCTCCGGACGCTTTCGCCGCAATATCAATAGGATTAGGCTGATGCACGATTTTCCTCACATTCGTCGTCCGATATTTCGTCGACAGGTAACTTCTGTTATATCTTCCACCATTCGCCCACGATCAACATCGGCAATCGCAGCATTGCCCACCGCGATTTTGGAGATCGCCTGCCGTCAACCGCATCCGTACTGCCGACTTTATTTTTCCTTTACTCATGTCAGCATGAACGTCAGCATGATTCCAACAGAACAATACCCGTGAAACATTCCATGAAACACGGCGGATGACATCATTAAAAAAACCGCCGGTACAACCGGAAAGTCGCGCTGGTCAGTGAAGCTCCGACTCCTTGAAGACCTCCACAAACGGCAGTTCAGCTCCGGACCCATCCACCGGATTGACGACTTTGATCGACGGGTCGGCCATATCGACGCCACCAATCAACGAAGCGACAGCAAGCACTTCGGCGCCTTCGTTCTTCACCACGGAGAAGTCAAGGCTCAACTCATTGCCGTTACGCAAGGTGACCAAAGAGGACGTCTGCACATATGACTTTTCAGACAGCCAGGAATCCAGCAACACCACACGTTTACCGGCAATCGAAGGCCCCTTGATGGACGGATACACAAAATCCATCACAAAACCGTTAAGGTTTTCACCTCGAGAAGCGGCCGCCTGGATCATAGCGGAAACCAGCGGAACCGCAGCCGCAGTCAGCGCACCAACCGCATCGAAATCATCAACGGAATAGCCGGCCTCTTCCAACGTATCCAACAAAATATGCCCAACAATCGACGCTCCACGATGGTCGAACAACACTGAGGAAAGTTCCGAGAACGGCTTATCGGCCATCTCGGCCTGCAGCAGCGACTTGAGCTGATCACGCGGTTCAAGCATGGCGAAATCAACGGCTGCGTTCACAGTATCGCCAGCGGTTGCGGCAGTGGATTCAGCAACCGGCTTGGTCTTACGGAAAGTCTTCTCTTCGGTCATAGTCCCAGCCTACCGTTTCTACTCGTCAAAAGAGTGACAGTGTTGGTGTCAACAAGCAACGTCCAATATCTCCCATCAACAGATGGTCAACAGAAAATCAACATTTCAAAAGTCAGGCCGGTCTCACCATAAAGATGAAACCGGCCTGAACCGAACCCAAGAAACCGGCGAGAGCAGCAGATTACTCACTTAAGCGCGAGAATCCACTTCAGATCTGTTTCAAACTCCGCTTCCAGGTTCGCTTCCGGACTCTCATCTGGTCTCGCTTCCAGCCCCGCTGACGCACCGGCGCAATACCACACCCGCTCCCACCAGCAACACCATCACGGCGATTACGCCACTGACAGCCGAACCGGTATTGGCAACCTTGTTGCCGGTCTTGGAAGCAGTGTTGTTCTTACCATTGCCAGCAGAATTACCGGAATTACCACCAGAATTATCCGAATCTCCGGGCTTGTCCGAATCGCTCTTCAGCGAAGCCTGCGCCGCTGTCAACGCTTCAGACGCCTCATCGACGTCCGCCTGCGACAGCCCCTCATCCAAAGCCTTAGACAGCGCCAGTTTCGCAGCGTCACGAGCCTCAACGAACGCATCCCACTTCCCACTGTCATATCCGTTGTTGACCACCGCCGCAGCATCCGCAACAGCGGAAGACAACGCATCGGTCTTCGCCATCGTGATCGACACGCCTTCATCGGTAGGATTGATGGTTTGCATCAGCCCGTTTTCGTCGAAGGTGATCTCGTCGATCGCGGTTTCGCGGTGAAAGCCAAGCCCGGAAGTAAACACGCCAAGCGGAGTGTAGTGACGGTGATACGCCATGAACCAGCGCTCTTCGCCATTCGCGTCCACCACGTGCACTTCGGACTGATGGGCCGTACCCTGCAAATTCTTCGACGCGTCCTTTTGCAGGAGCACGCCATGGTTGTCGATATCAGTCACGGAGCCATCTTCCTTGAACAGCGACGGCGAAGTGCCGTATTCGACGTGGTAATTCGCCGATCCGGCATCGTCGCATGACCACGTCCAGTGATAGACGCCATCGCGCTTGGACACCACAACGGATTCCCGGAAGTTGTTCAGACCGTTGATCCGTTTGACCGTTCCCGGCACCACGCTCATCATGTCATCGCTCAATTGGGCGATGGCCGCCGAACCGTTGCCGTACAGGATATACGACGTGCCGTCATCATCGGTAAAAATCGACGGATCGATGGCCTGCCCCACAGTCACACCCTCCATCGAACGCGTAACGATGGGGTCTTTGGCCGCCTTGTATGGGCCGGCAGGCGAATCCGCTACCGCCACGCCAATCGCCGATTCACCGCTCTCAAGCTTGGCGCAGTAGTAGAAGTAATACTTGCCATTCTTTTTCTCGATGGTCGACGCCCATGCGGATCCGACAGACCAAGGCGAAATTGCCGTATTCTCGTTACCATTCGTGGTCGGCTCGTGATTCTTATCCACGTCGAGGATCACTCCTTCGTCGGTCCAGTTGACCAGGTCGGTCGAGCTGAAAGCATGGAAGTAATTCCCACTCCATCCCGAGAAGCCATCAGTCGTCGGGAAAATCCAGAATTTTCCGTCGAAATAATCGATATCCGGATCGGCATATTGCCCCGGCAAAACCGGATTATTTGACTGAACCGCCTTTTCGAGCGTCCATTTTTCGCTAACGATACCACCGTTGCCGTCCGAACATTCGATTACAAGCGTATGCTTCTTGGACATGTCAAGCTTGTCACCGCTGGCAAACGACTTGCCATCGACCGTGACACTCGCATCGTCGTAAGTCAGCGCGAACGTTACCGGAACGGCGTTGATCTCGGCACGATTGTTCACTACGGAGGTGATGGTTTTCGCGTCGCAATCCATGCTGGTACGCACGTTGCTGTGCTTATCGGTGCCACGCAATGCATCTGCTTGCGACGAGGTCGGCACAGTGCCCACAGTGATGGATGCGAGCGCGGGCGCGTTGTTCCGTTGTGCGATTTCGTTGGCGTTCAGCGTTCGATTCCAGATGGTCAGATTGTCCATCAGACCGGAATAGTATTCGCCGGATCCCCAGTTGGCTTTGCCGATTTGCAGGATTCCTCCGGTTTCGCCAAGGATTTCCTTGACGCCCAGCCCGGAAACGTCCGTGCTTTCGCCGGCAAGCACGCCATCGATGTAGACACGTGTCGCCTTCGCGTTTACCGTGACGGTCACGTTGTGCCATCCGTCGCCGCTTGTGGTGGCCGATGCGTTGCCTCGACCATCTCGACTGCCGTCGGTGTTGTATCGTTCGACAACAACGCTGCCGACCTTATCAAGCACTCCGATGTAGTGTTCGGATTGGTTGTACGTCGGGGCAGCCGTGGACGGAGCCGCGTAGAAGGTCCAGCCGGTATTGCCGTTGGAGTCGGGCTTAGCATCGTAGGAGACGGTGAACTCGGTGGCGTCCAACAGCAGTGCGGCGCCATTGGTTTGCGTGACGCTCAGCCAGGAACCGCTGCCCAGTCGAGCGGCTTTGGTGCCGTTGTTGCCATCTTCAAGCTTGGCCGTTCCGTGGATTCCGGCAACTGCCAGATCGCTGGTGTAACCGGTTTCCTCATCGTCAAAGGTGAATTGCGCGATCGGATTCTTCTGCTGTGCCAGAGGAGTGTTGGGCGCGGTATGTTCGCCGTAAGCTGCGAGCACGGCGGTTTCCTCGTCGACGTTTAGACGGACGACGGTGCCATGGCGGAATCGCTGTCCGAAATTGGCTGAGGCCTTTGAGAATGTGCCCGACTTCTTCAGGGACGACAGTTTTGCGATGGTCCAGCCGGCGTAGCCTCCGTTGTCGCCCATCACAATCCACGCCCCATCAGTGCCTTGGTACACGGTCAAACCTTCGATGCGGGTGCTCAATCCTGATTCCGAGGTCTTGACGACTTTGTCTCCAGTAATTTTCGACGTGCCGTCGGCATTGACTTCGGAGTCGCGTTCAACTAGTCGGGTCCACTTCTGCGCTTCCAGAGAATCCGCGGTGTCGATCACCGTGTACCAATCCGATGTGGAGAAACGATAGTAGGATCCGTCATCGCCTTGCACGATTGTGGTGTCGATGATGTTATGCAGGTCGGCCGAGCTTTGATCGATCCAGATTTGAGGATTCTCAAACGTGGTGAAGTCCGAAGTGTATGCTTTGTACACTTTCAGCGCGGTATTGCCAGTAGTGGGATTGTCTCCGCCTGTTGACAGGTCGCGGCTTGACCAATACACCAGATATTTGCCCGCTTCGGCGTCCCAGATCGCTTCGGGAGCCCAAGCGTTGCCGACTTTGCCTTCCAAACCGGTTGATACCAGTTCAGGATCGGTCCAGATGACGAGATCCTTGGATTTGGCGACCACAAGATAGGTGCTGGCGTTGATCTGATTCCAAGAACCGCCCGAAGCGCTTCCTTCGGCGTGCAGATCGGTGCCGAGCATCACATACTTGTTGCCGTCCGCATCCGGCTCTTCCAAGCGAATCAGATGCGGATCGCGGATGCCTTTGGTGCCTTGCGTGGAAGACATGATTGCCTCACCATCGTTCAGCGCCTGCCATTTCAGGCCGTTTTTGCTGTATCCGTAATTGATTTTTTCATAGTCGGATGCGTTGAAGTACAGCCACAGATATCCGGCTTTCTTGGCAGCATCGTCATCTTTGGGATCATCCTTGCCGTCATCCGGCTTGGATACCGTCACGGTTGCCTCCACGGGCATGCGGGAGTCGTCTTGGGCGGTTCCCTTGACGATGAAGGTGCCAGCCTTGGCGTACTGGTCCGCGTCGATGTCATCCCATTGCACGTCAGCATCCTGTTCGGAGCCGTCAGCCATTGTCAGATGCACGGTTTCCGGCATCGTCGGAGCGGTCCCGGCGTTAGTGGACACGTCAACCGATGCCACCGACTTGACCGCGATGCTCGGCGCATAGGCTTCAAGCACGGTCTGATACTGGGCGCGGGTGACCGGAACCACGGTGCCGTGACGGGGCTTGCCACCATCGGAATTGACGGGGAAGTTCTCCTCGGGCATCTTGTCGCCGATTACCGTCCACTTCGAAGCGTCGGAAATGTCGGTGGTCGCCATGGGCACGTAATGGTTCGGACCTCCGTGATAGCTGGGCTGGTCGGCGAACAGATAGTATTGGTATCCGTTCACATCGCCTTCGTTGGCTTTGAACAGCGAGGGGCCTTCGCCTGCGGAGAAGGTGCCACCGTATCCGTTGGATTTGTCGTTGCCGATCGCGGTGCCGACTTCGCTCCACGAGCTGCCGGACAATGCCGTGCTGTAGTCTTTGACGCCGGCTTTTCCAATGGAATCGGTCAGGGTGTTGGACTTCTCCTGGCGCAAGGTCATCGACTTTTCATCCTTGTAGATGCGGTAGTAGGTGTCGCCTTCCTTCTGCACCGTCACATCAATGGAACCCGCTCCAGCTTGGCCTCTCCGATCCACGTCAATCCACGTCTTCGGTTTGGAGAACGTGATGAAATCAGGCGTCGTCACATACATCATGCGGTTGTAACTTGGCGAGGTACGAGTGCTCGAATCGTCATTGTCGTACAGATTCGAGGCCCAGTAGACCACATATTCGCCCAACTCATCATCCCAGTAGGCTTCCGGAGCCCACGTGTTGCCCGCGCTGTCGTCGCTGACCTTGATATGACGCTGGTTCGTCCAGTTCACCAGATCATTGGATTCCCAAACCTCGATATACAGCGAACCGTTGTACTGTGCCGCCGAGAAGCTGCCCTTCCTGCCGGAGATCTTCAGATCGGTGGCAAGCATGTAGAAGGTGTCGCCGTCATGCGAGCGCATGATGAATGGATCGCGCAATCCCTGTTCGCCTTCGGTGGAGGTGAACAGCGGAGTGCCTTCATTGAGCGTATTCCAGTCGAGCGCGTTGTTGCCCTTGGAAGCGGCGAGGCTTATCTTCTCGCCTCCCACGCCTTCGCCGGTGAAGAACGCCCAAATGTATGCCTCATCTTTGCTTTGGTCGGAAGGCATCGGCGAAACGGTGATCGGGAATTCCCGGTTTGCGGTGGCACCGTTGTTCGTCGCCGTCGCTTCCAATGTCACGTTGACGGAATCTTTGCCGGCAGCCGGCCGATTCACCGATACTTTGGCATTGTTCTCGTTATATCCTTCGGCGATAGAAGCGTTCGCACCGCCATCGTTCTTGACGGACCATGTAATGGCGGAGCCATTGTCACCGACCGTCGGCACCACGAAATTGCTACGAATATCGTCGGCGTCCAAGATATTCACGGCATCAAGATCGCTTTGGATCTTCTCATCGTCCGATATGATGTGCGGAACCGTAACCTTAAACGTCCGCAACTGATCGTCCGAGCCGTTGAGCTTGGCAGTCAAAGTTGCCACAGCATCGGCTTCACCGACTGCAGGGCGAGTAACTTGCGCGGTTCCATCTTCCGTGAACCGGATCGCGTTGTTATCGCTCGACCAAACGATCGGCACACCGTTGCTTTCCGTAATGACGGAGAAGTTTTCGGTTGCCTCTTGCGCAACGCTGATGGCGTTGAACGCATCGGTCGCCGCAGCTAGGGAACTGTCGTAAATCTTGAAATTGTCGATCAGACCGGTAAAGTATTCCGCGCCCCAATTCGCTTTGCCGAGTTGCAGAATACCACCGTCTTTGCCGAGGATTTCTGTCAGATCATGGCTTTCTTTGGCCTCCACGCTGTTCACAAGTGTGCCGTTGACGTACATTGTGGTGGATTCGTCGGATACGACTACATCCACGTGCTTCCAGCCGACACTGGAAGCACCGCTGACATTGGCTCCCGTGCGACCGCCCGTGGTGTTGTTGTAGCGTTCGAATGTGATCTTGTCGGTTTTGTCAAGAAAGCCGATGTAATGCTCATAACCATAGGTTGGTTTCGCCGCATCGCGGGCCGCGTACAGCGTCCAGCCGCTGTTGCCGCTTGATGCGGGCTTCGAATCGTAGCTGATGGTAATGGCATGCTTGCCTTGAAGCACCGCACTACCATCCGCGGATGTCAGGCTCATCCAGAATCCGCTGGACAGGTTGGCTGCAGTGGTGCCGTCTTCGCCGGTTCCCGTGGCCGTCTGGCCATTAATCGAAGCGACGATATTTCCCGATTGGTAGGTTCCGGTTTGTCCTGCCGTAAGATCGTTGAAATTCAGATCTACAAGCAGGCTGCTTTCGTTCTTGTATTTGTCAAGCGCCGATGGCTCCGATGCCATCGTACTTGGCGCAACGAGCAGAACGGCAGTCATGGTTGCGGCGGCGACGATAGCGCCGGTCAACCGTTTGACGGTGAGATGTTTTCTCGTATTCATAAATATTCCTTGAAGAATTCAGCATTAGTGCATGCGATTCATGCATAACAAGGAGGATGAGAAACCGTCCGGAAAGGAGGTAAATAGAACCGGACGGTTTCTCTTACGGGGCTTCGTCTTGTTTTCACGCGGGATGGATGGAATACGTGGAAACGGAATAGGCAAAGCGTTCATGTGAAGTCAGCGAGCTGCCTTCCAGCGACGCAGAACAGCCAACGCACCACCGATGGCCAGGATTGCGGCGACCAGCGCTATGCCCTTGACATTGGCACCGGTATTCACCACAACCGCAGCCTTCTTCGCAGTCTTCTTGGTGGTGGTAGTACCGGGCTTAGTGGTCGGAGCCGGAGTCGGATCAGGATCCGGAGTCTGCTCGATTGCATCGTCAGACACGTTGACCAAGTTATCGGTGTACCCACCGTAGGCCGCCGTGATCTTGGAAACTTTGCCCAGCGCGCCTTCTGGAGCGGTGACTGTGGCGACGCCATCAGCATTGAGCTTGACGGTTTCGGTCCAGTCGCCAGCGGTGAAGACAACCGATCCGGCCACATTGCCGCCGTCCTTGGCGGTGACAGTGGCAGTCAGCGTGTCTCTACCGCGCTCCAGCTTGGTCGTGGAGTCAGTCGCATCCGGAGTGGTGGGGTTGGCGGTCGTCCAACGATGCATGTTCTCGGCGATGGCAGCAGGCACATTGACGAACGCACCGTGGCGGGTCGGGGTCGGCATGCCATTGGCATACACGTAGCCGCTCACACCCGCGTTCTGATCCTTCTGAGTATGCCATCCATCGGTCTGCGACAGTCGGTTGTTCCAATCGCAGCTCAGCAGAGCGGATTCGCTGGTCATGTACGGCTGGTATCCACCGGAATCAGCCATGATGACCATGGCATCCCCTGCTTCATTCTGATACTTGTCTCCGGCGTTGAGCTTGATAGCCTCCGGACCTTCGAACGGCAAGATGCGCTGGTCAAGCAGCTGCCAGCCGGTTTCCGGATCGGTATCGGGAGATGCCTCCTCGGTGGTGGCCGTCAGCACCTTCGAACGCTCAAGGAACGTGGACTTGCCGTTGGTGATGTAGCTTCCGGCAGCGCCGCTTTCCTCGTTCTTGGTGAAGCGGTAGTAGTAGTCGCCAACCTTGATGACCGTGGAGTCGATACGGGAATAGTTGGTATCCTGCCACATCACCGGTTCGGTGAAGGTCTTGAAGTCGCGGGTGATGCAGTACAGCAGCACGTTGTACGCGTAGCCGGTATTGGTGCTGGTCACCGCGGTGGAACGGGTGTCGTCGGTGTACATACGTGACGAGAAGAACACCACGTAAGCGCCGAGCGAATCATCCCAGTAGGCTTCCGGAGCCCACGTCATGCCCGCATTGTCGACATTGATTTTAATGCCGGTATCGCCGTCGGCCGCGTTGGTGCGAGTCCAGTTGACCATGTCCTTGGACTCCCACACTTCAACCTTGAGCGAACCATACTGCTGGTTCTGGCCCCATCCTTGTGCGGAAACCTTCAGATCGGTGGCGATCATGTAGTACTTGTCCCCGTCATGCGACTTGAGCACGTAAGGATCGCGCAGGCCCTTGGTATCGGCGTAAGATTCGATGACCGGATTGGAATTGTTGATTTCCTTGAAGGAGAAGAAGTTGTTGCCTTCCGTGGCAGACATGTACAGCGCTTCGCCCGTCTTACCATTCGTCTTGTCGGAATCCGACAGGAAGGTGACTGCGGCATAGGCTTCGTCAGGCACTTCGCGAGTCTTTTCCTTGACTATCACCGACACTTTGGCGGTTTTGGTGACACTGCCGTCAGCGTTGGCCGCGGTGGCGGTCAGCTCTACCGGCGCGGCATCGCCGTCACCGTATGCAGGGCGGGTCACAACGCCTGCACCCTTATACGGGTCAGCGGATCCGACCGACGGCGCCTGGTAATTTGTATCGGTTCCGGTGATCACATTTTCATTGGAAGACGTCCAAGTGATGGTGGATCCGTACTTCGAGCCGGTGGAAATCAGCGGCAGATTCTCGGTGGTTGCCTCGTTGACGGCAGAAATCGCGGAATCCAGATCGAATTGGACCACGGTCGCCGGATCCAACGGCTTGACGGTGACGTCAACGCTTGCGGAAACGCCGCCGGCCTTCGTAGTCGCCGTGATTGTGGTGGTTCCTTCTCCGACAGCCGTGACGGTGCCGTCGCTGCCGACGGTGGCGACGGAAGTCTTCGACGACTCCCATATCACATCGGTGCTGATGGCGTTTTCAGGAGAAACCGTGGCCGTTAGCTTCGTAGCGCTGTTTTCAACCATGGTCAGTGCACCGTCAAGCACGCCATCGCCAACGATCGTCACGCTGCTTGGCAACGTGACGTCCGCACCTTGATAGATCTTGATGTCATCGATCGCGCCACTCCAATAAGCGTCGCCGCTATACAGGGATTTGCCGATGGTTGCGGCGGTGCTGCCCAGATCGGTCATGGTGATGCCGGTGTTTGCCTTGTATCCGACAAGTTCGCCGTCACGAAGCATGGTGAGGGTTTCGCCGTCGACGATCAGCTTGTAGTTGTGCCAGATATTGTCATTGTTAGACAGCGAAGTCTTAAATCCTTGCTCATTGTTCCACTTGTTATCGGAAATGACGAACTTCGTGGACTTGGTGCTCAGGTACCAGAACAGGTATTTCTGCTGGCTTCCACCCACAGAGAAGCTGAAATAGTTGCCGTCATCAGCATGACGTGATTTGGCAGCGAATTCCATGGTGAACGAGTTGCCCGCCTTGGCGAACAGCTCATCCGGGAACGAAGCATACTGGCCATTGCCTCGCAGAGACAACGCCTGGTTATTGTTCCTGTCGCCGAACGCTTCGACCTTCGCACCGCCGTTCATGGTCAGGTTGTACCCGTTGCCGGATGTGTCAGTCGCAGTTCCGTCGGAAAAATCATAGCTGGCAAGCAGGTTCAGACCGCTTGAAGCAGAGGGGGTTGCCGAACCGTTACCGGTTCCGGCGCCGTCTTCAGCGAATGCGACCGGCGCGAACGAAACCATCATCGGTACCGTGACCGCGATGGCAAGCCCACGTCTGAGAATATCGCGCAATCGTTGACTATGTCGTTTCATGCACTCTCCTTGATTTACCACCGCCGCACACGGTTACGACATAGAGTGATAGCTAGCACTCTGCTTATGCTTCATTGCTGCATCACCGTCGTTCGTTCTGAGTCGGCGGCGCTGGTCCGTATTTATTGTTTTTCTTTTGCTTGTGGCCGCATGGCCGGACCGTCCATGTCCAACCACGAACCGCGACGCGCCCTACAACTCTGTGAACGTTAACGGTCTATGTTCTATTCAAAACTATGGTGACTTTCACCACAATCCCAGCCAGTAACAATTCAATAACAATTCCAGCCAGCAGCCCTCTTTGCAACAAAGACGGCGGAAGCCGGACAATCCCCTTAAAAGAGCCTCATCAAGGATTTATAGACCCCCATACAAAGCCAAATAGCATTACAACACCCGCTGCAGCACTCGCCCCAAAGCACCCATAATACACCCTTTTTACAGCACCTACTGCTCGTTGGTTTCAGGGGCGGTGAGTTCGCGGACATCGGCCTTTTCTGGCGCGATCATGTTCACCGGCTCGATGATCCTGCTCTGGTCGACGCGCTGCAGCTTTCGCGCGGTGACGAGCACGCGCGATTCCAGCGACGAGGCGAACGCATTGTAGGCACCGACCGTTTTGGTGATGGCGGACCCCAGCTTGGTGGCGCGATCGCCCAACACCGCGAACCGTTCATACAATTCGCGGGACAGGTCGAACAGCATTTTCGCGTCATCGGTCAGGCTTTGCTGCTGCCATGCGTACGCCACGGATTTCAGCACCGCCCATAGGGTGATCGGCGAGGTCAAAGCAACCTTGCGTGCGAACGCGTCGTCCATCAGCGTCGGATCGGTTTCCAAAGCCGCCTGCAGCAGGGATTCGTTGGGGATGAAGGCGATCACAAAATCGGGGGCATCGGCGAACGCGTTCCAATAGGCCTTGTCGCCCAAGGTCTTCACATGTTCACGCACTGCCTTGGCATGCGCATGCAGCAGCTCCGACTTTCGCGTCAGCTCCTCGGGCGTGGCGGTATCGGGAATCTCGCACGCCTTCTGATAATCGGCGTACGGAGCCTTGGCATCGATCGGAATGGTTTTGCCGCCCGGCATGTGGATGATCATATCCGGACGCTGCGTATGCCCATCCACGTCGGTGACGACCACCTGGGTGTCAAAATCCACATGTTCCAGCAGCCCGGCGGATTCCACGATGTTCCTCAACTGCGCCTCGCCCCACGCGCCACGCACCTTGTTGTTGCGCAACGCCGACGACAAAGCGTTGGTTTCGCGGTCAAGACGGGCCTGCTGCTCGCCAAGCCCCTTGAGCTGCTCGCCAAGCGCACCCATCTCCCGTTTGCGCCCTTCTTCGATTTGCGAGACCTTCTGCTGCAGGGCGTCAAGATTCTTCTGCACGGGCGCGAGCGCAGACAATACCTTGCTTTGTTCCTGCAGTTTCCGCTCGTTTTCAGCCTGCTTGCGTTCCGCTTCGGCCGCGGCACGCTCACGCTCTCGCTCCACTCGTTCCTGTTCGGCCCGTTGGGCTTGCGCGAGTTGCGATTTGAGATAGGTCAGCTGCTGGGCCAACCCTTCCGCCTGCGTGCGGTATTGGGTCACCGCCGTGGACAATTCGCTGATTTCCTGCCGATCAGCTTCGATCTGCGCTTTCGCCTCGTTAAGATCAGCGGTTTTCGCATCACGGGCCATTTCCTGCCCTTTGGAACGGCCCGCAAAAAAGCCGGCCGCGGCTCCAAGCGCAGCCACAACCACCAGAAGAATCACCACAAACACAGGATTGTCGAACATATGTTCTATATAACAGCATGACCAAGACATCTTGGAAGATCAAAGTTCGCAAGACATCCATGCCCAGCTGCATTATGCTTGGAGCCGAAAGCATGCTCACGAACATGCGGCAACGCGAGCACGCTGAATATTCGAGAGGCATTCAAGAGGCAATCCGGGGGTTCGGAAACACATGGGATTCGATTTGTTTATGACGGTGGCGGCGATTGTCGCGGCGGCCGTGGCCACTTGGGCCATCCTCAGGCTATTCCTAAGCGAAAACGATGACATAGCCCCCTCCCACCAACGCATCACCGATGACAAGCCCGCCAAGAATCACACCGAAAATCACACCGAAAATCCAGACGAGGCAGCCGGCGCAACACACCGAAGCGACATCGCCAAGCGTCTCGCCATCGCAACCATACTGACCGCTCCCACATTCACCGTAACCATGCTGACATTCGGCGGCATCACACTTCCCCACTGGCTGACCAATCCATGGCTGCACGCCATCATCGCCACGCCGGTCATGTTCTACTGCGCCGCGCCGATGCACAATCGTGGCACCGCCGCCCTGAAAAGCCACACGCCCAACGCGGATTCGCTGCTGTCGCTCGCCATGACCATTGTGTACGTCTACAGTCTGCTGGCGTGCGTGGTGTCGTGGATTTTCCCCGCGGGGTCACGCAATCAGTATTTCGCTTTCGCAAGCATGGTCGCCGTGCTATCGCTTGCGATTTCGCTGATCGCGCAACGCCCCATGGCAAAGAAAGCATCGGAAGGCGATATTCCGACCGCACAATCGCAAGAAAAGCAAGAAATACAATCTCAAGAAACGCAAGAAACACAGCAAAGCATGGATACGCTTATCCAGGCCAGCATCACATATGAGATTCGCACGCGGGTAACGCAGATTACCGCGACCGTGACGATGGTCATCGCGGTGTGGACGTTCGCTTTGTGGCTGATTTTCGGGCTTCAGCCGAAGCTTGCGATTGCCGTGTTGATCGGTGCGACGGTTTTGACGGTCGCAGGCTTGGTTTTGCAGGCATACGACCGCCAACCGTCACGGTAAAACGGTTTTCGCAAAAGAAAATCGCGCAATCGCACGAAAAATGGGCGGACCCGCATGTGCGCAGTCCGCCCACCGTCAACGGTTAGACCGTTTTCGTGACTCGGCCAATCAACAGTCAGTCAGGCCAAACCGATCAGCCGAATGACTCCGACCGTCACTTAGCCTCTGCCGAAAAATCGTCGTCAATCTGCCCCGGCGCCCACGAGGAGAGCTCCAAATGGTCGCCGCCGGTCTGATCCACAAGCACGGTGTCGCCGTCGTGCACTTCGCCGGCCAGCAGCATGCGCGCCAACTGGTCGCCGACTTCGGTTTGTACCAAACGACGCAGCGGGCGAGCGCCATACGCCGGGTCGTAACCGGTGTTGGCGAGCCAATCGCGCGCCGAATCGGTAACATCCAGCTTGATGCGGCGATCCGCCAAGCGGGCCGAAACCTGCGCCACCTGAATGTCCACGATGCCGCCGAGCTCTTCGCGCGTAAGCGGGTGGAACATAACCAGTTCATCCAAGCGGTTGATGAATTCCGGCTTGAACTGCATATGCACGGCGTCCATCACGGCCTTCTTCTTGGCTTCGTCATCCAGTTCGGTGTTCACCAGGAACTGCGAGCCAAGGTTGGAGGTCATGATCAGAATCGTGTTCTTGAAGTCCACGGTCCTGCCCTGCCCGTCGGTCAAACGGCCGTCGTCGAGCACCTGCAACAGCACGTCGAATACTTCAGGATTGGCCTTTTCAACCTCGTCGAACAGCACCACCGAATATGGGCGGCGACGCACGGCCTCAGTCAGCTGGCCACCCTCCTCATAGCCGATGTAGCCCGGCGCAGCACCGATCAGACGAGACACGGAGGCCTTCTCCATGTACTCGCTCATGTCAATGCGCACCATGGCCTTTTCATCGTCGAACAGGAAGTCGGCGAGCGCCTTGGCGAGCTCGGTCTTGCCCACGCCGGTCGGGCCGAGGAACAGGAACGAGCCGGTTGGGCGGTTCGGGTCGGAAATGCCCGCACGCGAACGACGTACCGCATCGGAAACCGCTTGAATGGCTTCCTTCTGGCCGATCACACGTTTGCCGAGATAGTCTTCCATGGTCAGCAGCTTCTCGTTTTCGCCTTGCATGAGGCGTCCGACGGGAATGCCCGTCCAGTCGGACACGATTTCGGCCACGGAGTCGGCGTCAACGCGGTCCGGCACCATCGGAATATCGCCACCCAAGCCACCGTCAGCACCGCCTGCCGCACTGTTCTTGGCCGCCGCCTCGTTTTGTTCGGCTTGCGCGATCTCCTTCTGGATGGCCGGAATTTCGCCATAGTTGATGGCGGAGGATTTCGCCAGATCGCCTTCGCGTTCATACCGTTCGGCTTGGGTGCGTAGTTCGTCGAGCTTCTTGCGCAGGTCGCCGATGCGGTTGTGTCCGTTCTTTTCGGTGTCCCAGCGTGCTTTCAGACCGTTGAGTTTCTCGCTTTTGTCGGCGATTTCCTTGTTGAGGTCGTCGAGACGTTCCTTGGCGCTTTCATCAAGCTCGTTTTCCGCTTTCTGCGCGTCGGCATCGTCTTTCGGATTGCCAAGCAGGTACGATTTTTCCATCTTGAGACGGTCGACCTGACGCTGCAGTTCGTCGATTTCCTCAGGCGAGGAGTCGAGTTCCATGCGCAGGTGCGATGCGGCCTCGTCAACCAGATCGATGGCTTTGTCCGGCAGCTGACGGCCGGAAATATACCGGTTCGACAGCGTCGCCGCGGCCACGAGCGCATCGTCTCCGATGGTCACCTTGTGGTGGGCTTCGTATTTCGGTGCGATGCCACGCAGGATGGCGATGGTGTCTTCCACGCTCGGCTCTCCTACGAACACCTGCTGGAAACGGCGTTCCAATGCCGGATCCTTTTCGATGTTCTCACGGTATTCGTCGAGTGTGGTGGCGCCGATCAGGCGCAGTTCGCCTCGCGCGAGCATGGGTTTGAGCATGTTGCCCGCGTCCATGGATCCTTCGGCCGCGCCCGCGCCGACGATGGTATGGATCTCATCGATGAACGTGATGATCTGCCCGTCTGCGTTCTTGATTTCCTGCAGCACGCTCTTCAGGCGTTCCTCGAACTCGCCACGGTATTTCGAACCTGCCACCATGGAGCCCAGATCAAGCGAGATGAGCTTCTTGTTTTGCAGGGTGGTCGGCACATCGCCGGCGACGATACGCTGCGCGAGGCCTTCCACCACGGCGGTTTTGCCCACGCCAGGCTCGCCGATCAGCACCGGATTGTTCTTGGTGCGGCGGCTCAGGATCTGGATGACTCGGCGGATTTCCTGATCGCGGCCGATCACGGGGTCGAGCTTGCCTTCTTTCGCGGCTGCCGTCAGGTCGGTCGAATACTTTTCGAGGGCTTTGTAGGAGCCTTCGGCGTCGGGACTGGTCACTTTCGCGCCTCCTCGGATCGTTGGCACGGCTTTGCGTAGCGAGTCGGCGGTCACGCCGTATTGTTCCATGATTTGCGCGCTCTGATTCGGCTTTGCCGCCGCGATGGCGATGAGCAGATGTTCGGTGGATACGTATTCGTCGCCCATCTGCTGCATTTCCTTGCCGGCTTGCGCAAGTACTGCGGATAGTTGCCTGCTGACTTGCGGTTGCGCGGTGGTCGATCCGCTGGCGCTTGGCAGCGCGTCCTGCGCTTGGTGCACGGCGGCGCTGATGTTCTGCGCGTTGCCGCCCGCGGCTTCGATCAGACCGCGGATCACGCCGTTTTCCTGGCGCAGCAGCGCGTCAAGCAGGTGCAGGGTTTCGACTTGCGCGTTGCCTGCTGCCGACGCGTTCTGTACGGCGTCGGAAATGGCTTCCTGCGCCATTGTGGTGAACTTCTGTTCCATATCATCCTCCATGGTTCGCGCCGATCGTCCGTTTTTCGCACGGTCGCGTCGACGCATATGTCGTTGTCTGATATGCTCAACCGACTTCACCACCATTCTATTCCCAAAAGTTGAGCCTGCAACACTCAACTTTTGTTCACTAAACGGGAAATCGCGAACAACGCAGCACAAAGGCCGTCGCCCACGAAAGGTGACGGCCTTCATATCTTCAATATGTCAATCAGCAATCGGCAATCAGCCGCGCACCACCACGTTGCGCAGGCTGCCGATGCCTTCGACGTGCACGATCGCCTCGTCGCCCGGATCAAGATGGCCGGAAGCGTTCGGCGTGCCCGTCAGAATCACGTCGCCCGGCAGCAGCGTCGTGAAGCTGGAAATCGCCGCGATCTGCTCGGGAATGCCGTGAATCAGATTCGCCGTGGTGCCGGAAGCCAGCTCGACATCCTCACCGTTCAGCGTGAAGGAGATCTTCGCGTCCTTCCAATCCAAATCGTCGCGGGTCACGATCCACGGGCCGAGCGGGCAGGAGGTGTCGAAGCCTTTCGCACGCGTCCACATCGGGTCAAGTCCCTGCAGGTCACGCAATGTCACATCGTTCACGCAAGTGAAGCCGAGCACGTAATCCATGGCCTGTTCGACCGTCACGTTCTTGGCGATGCGCCCCATCACCACGGCCACTTCCGGCTCGAAATTCATGTCGTTCGAGTACGACGGGATCACGATCGGATCGTCCGGGCCGATCACCGACGTGCTCGGCTTGGAGAAGATCACCATGTCTTCCGGGGCGTGCTTGATGTCGGAGTGGCCGGCTTCGTGCATGAACTGCGCGTGTGCCTCGTAATTCTTGGCCAGCCCGTATACTTTCGACGGGATCACCGGGGAAAGCAGGCGAATGCCGTCGCCGTCCACCGGAAAACGCTCGCCGGTCGGCTTCACGCCGGCACCGGCCAGAGGGTGCCCCTCAAGCGCTACGAGATAGTCCTTGCCGTCGCTTTCGTCGGTCTGCACGAAAGCGTATTGCGGTACATCATTATGCGAAAAACGTGCGATTCTCATGCTTGCCAGTCTACCCGCAACAATCGTCGAATCGTCCATATCATCGACATGCAACGCCCGACAATCAAAAACATCGAAAAAAAAAACGGGCCATCACATCATGCGAAGGCCCGTCACAGGAAGAAAACGTCAGATAAAAGCACGCTCGCCGAAAATCGCGGTGCCGACGCGCACGATGGTGGATCCTTCCGCAACCGCAAGTTCCATGTCGCCGGTCATGCCCATCGACAGTTCGCGGCAGGATTGCGTGCCCGGCTCGCCGGATTCGAGAATATGGTCGCGGGTTTTGCGCAGGTGCTCGAATCCCTTGCGGATGGCGGTTTCGTCGTCGACATGCGCGCCGATGGTCATCAGCCCCTGCAATTCAAGTCCGTCCAATGTACCGATTTTTTGCGCGATGCGGATGGCATGCGAGGGATCGCAGCCGGATTTCGACGCCTCACCCGATTCGTTGACTTCCAGCAGCACGCCCACGGTGATGCCGCGCGCCACGGCCCTGCGCGAGATTTTCTCCGCCAAGTCAAGGGAATCAACCGATTCGATGGTGTTGACGACCGGCAGCACTTTGCCGATCTTATTGCTTTGCAGCTGGCCGATCAGATGGAACGGAATATGCTCACCCGCAATAGTGGAAGCGCCGGCATCGTCGGCAACGCCCAACGTGAATCCGCGCTCCCCGCAACGTGCCATCAATCCTTCGGCCTTCGCCATCACTTCCTGCGGACGATTCTCGCCGATCATACGCACGCCAGCGTCGATCGCAGCCATGATCTCACCCACGTCGCGCGTTTTCGTGGCGGCAAGCAGGCGTACGGAACCTGCGTCACGCCCGGCATGCTGCTCCGCCGATGCGATGCGGTCCAGCACACGGTGCACGCCATCGGCGATCTGCACGGCACGCACACCGTCGATCACCTCATTGGCAAGATTCTTATGGTCCATATATGCAGTCATGTTCAGCCTCTTGCGTTCAATCCCAACTACCTCTACCAGAGTAAGAAGAAGCCCGTACGACGGTCTGAAGTGAAGCGATAAAGCGACCGATATCCGTACGGGCTAATAAAACAGACGGCAGTAGAAGGGGGAACTTCAAAGACTCCGTCCGACAGCAACTATATGCAAGATTTACTAAACACGCGCCGAAAAAAACTTTTTCTTCAAAAAAAAAATTTTCTCAGCGAACTCAAATTCAGCCTTGCGATTCGTCTAATTTGCGTTCCAAAGCATCAACGCGTTCCTTCAACGCAAGCACCTGACACGTCAGCGATCGAATCTGCCCCAACTGCACAGTCACCAATCGTTCCCTGGTGTCGGAAGACAAGGCGCCCGTCGTGGAATTGCTTCTTGCGGCCGCCATAATATCCAGATCCACTTTCCAACGTGCGATATTACGTTCCACACGCTTGCGCCCGATAATCGCAGGGCTCAACCCAGCCGACGTGAAAATCGTGCTCGGCCGCTCGCCATCCAAATATCGGCGCATGCAACTGATCTGAAAATCACGCGAATACGTGATCCGATTTTCCGTAACCGACTCAACCGCCGGCAACGCACGAAGATACTCGACCTCCGTGTTACTAAACTGCCTTTTCGTCATATCGACCCCATTCATCCGACAAAACGGAATACCATTCTCGTGCTCGTAGATTACCATCACAAACGAACGCACCCGAACGGCATATACTACCACTTTAACGTAAGGCTATGGGGGCTCACGCCACCTGAATCGCCCTACGCTAAACCTAGCTAAACCCCAACGGGTACAGTTGCGTACTGCCACAGTCAACCCACCAAAGGAGCAGCCATGACCGGCCGATTCGCACCAACCCCATCAGGACGCATGCACATCGGCAACGTTTACGCCATGCTCGGAGCATGGCTTTCCGCCCGCAAATCGGGTGATTCCATACGGCTGCGCATCGAAGACATCGACGAGCCACGAGTGGTTCCCGGCGCCGCCGAAACCATGATGCGCGATCTCGAATGGCTTGGTCTCGGTTGGGATGACGAACCGGTATTCCAGTCGTCGCGACACGCCCTATACCAGGAAGCGCTTGAGCTTCTCAGCAAGCTGAGCTTTGACGAAATCAGCGATATTATCAGTACTGGTTTCAACGATTCCAAGCCCTGCAGCACTGCAGCAGGCAACGAAGCAGCCACCTCTGAGGCAACACCGCTCATCTACCCCTGCTTCTGCTCGCGCGCCGACATCCGCGCCGCCTCTGCACCACAGGAAGGCGATCGTTTCACCGTGTACCCAGGAACATGCCGACGCCTCATCGCCAGCGAACCGCAGCGTGCGAAACAACGCCTCGCCAATAACGACCGCCACTCGATGCGCATCGCCACCGCCGACACCACCATCACCTTCCACGACGAAGTATTCGGCACCCAGCAATACAACCTCGCCCACGACATCGGCGACATCATCGTGCGCCGCTCGGACGGCATCTACTCCTACCAGCTGGCCGTCACCGTGGACGACCTCGACATGGGCATCACCGACATTGTGCGCGGCCGTGATCTGCTTCGCTCCAACGCTTTGCAAATCTACATTCGCAAAGCCCTTATCAACGCGGGATTCAAGCCTTCCGAACCGACACAGCCCTTCCATCCTGCCGACGGTTCCAATAAACCTGACGATGTGACCATCTCATACGCGCATCTGCCCCTCATCGACAACGCAGCCGGCCAACGCCTTGCCAAACGCGAGCGCTCGCTCGATCTCGGCATACTCACGGCACACGGCGCCACCGCGCAACAGATCATCGGCTATTGCGCATGGCTGCTCGGATTGCAGGGAGACCTGAAACACACCAAACCGCAGCCTATGAGCGCCGACGAAGCGCTTGGCGTATTCAGTTGGGATGCCGTTCGCACCAACACGTCAGACCGCACGCTCGATCAAGGCGAGTTCAACGCATATTTCGGACTGTAGGCCCTATTCTGCAGTTTTATTCTGCAGTTTTATTCTGCAGCTCGATTCCGCAATCGCGTTCAGCCAATCCATAATTCCGAATCAAGCGGATATTCGTTGATCGCACAGCCATCCAAAAATATGGACTGCTCCTGCATAAGCGGTGCCGCTTGGCCAGCCCCCGCGCACGTCATCTCATTGTCGATATGCCCCAACCGGTGCCCGACCTCATGATTGATCATCATCGTGCGATATCGCGCCAAGTCGCCGCCTCCCGACATCCACACGTCCGTGCCGGAATTCCAACGATCGTCGTTGATAATCACATTGTTGCCCACACGGCAGCTGTATTGCTCCGAACATACCGACGAGAACGTCGGCAAGGTCGACGCTTGGGCGAGCACGATATCGAAATCGCAATTGCCGTCCGTAGAAGGTTCGAAAATCGCGCCTGCGCGCGCCCATCCATGTTCGCTGTTCAGAATACGAAACACGGCATTCGAAAAATCTTCGACTGATCCGACTTCACCATTGGTGACCACACAGTAATGATATTGCACCATGCCATATCCGCTGTTTTGCGCCGTTTGCTGCGCTTTCGCAAGTATTTCGCTTTTCTGATCGTCCATCAGCGCGGCCGACTGCTCGCGAAGCGCTTTGGTGACGGCGTCTTCCTGCGGTTCCGCCGTTTCCTCCGCTGAGGCCTTTGCGTCTTTCGTTTCCGACGATTCCTGGGTTTTCTTCTCTGATTGCTGCGATTTCTTTTCGGCTTTCGCGGATTGATCCGTTTTTTTCTGAACGTGTTCCGGAATTGCCGATCTGCGCCGTTTTCGCATGTCCGTTCAGTACCGCGTTGACCAGCACGGCATGCACGCTGCACGACGTACATGACACGATGACGCATAATGCAAGAATCCAAGCCACGACGCTTCTGCGGATGCGGAACGCTTCCGTCCGTTCCCGGCGGCTCATGGTGGCGGCCGCTTTCGGATCGAGCGCACGCAGAATGGTACGAATTCGCTTCAATCCGGCCTCCTTATAACCCTGCCGTCACGCAGGTGGCAGCATATCTCTTCCGCGGCAACACTACCAGCCAACAGTAGGCATGCAAAAAGCCCGCTTCCCCCGTACCGGAAATTTTCCGAGGAAAACAGGCTTTATGCAACAGTTCTCATATATCAAACGCAACTTATGCGACGGTCAGGCAAATAAGTCACGAATGATTGAATGCGATCAGGCGAACAACTTGAACACGAACGCACCCACGATAGCGCCCAGAATCGGGGCGACAACCGGAATCCAAGCCTCGCCCCAGCGGGAGGAGCCCTTGGACGGGATCGGCAGGATGGCGTGCAGCAGTCGCGGCATGAGATCACGGGCCGGGTTCAGGCCAGGACCGGTCGGGCCGCCCATGGAAGTCACGAGACCCCACACAATGAAGCCGACCACGATGGAAGCGGCAGCGTGGTCCGCTTCGCCCCACGGCATGGACAGGCAGCACAGGGCGCCGAACACGAGCACGAGGGTGCCGAAGAACTCGTTGACGAAGTAGTTGATGCGGTCGTTGTGGGCGTCGGTGGTGCAGAAGGTGCCGAGGATGGCGTTGGCGTTTTCGGTGTCCTTATAGTGCGGGTAGTAGGTGATGTACACCACGAGCTGACCTGCGGCGGCACCAAGCAGCTGGGCGATGATGTACGGCAGCACGAGGCTCCAGTCGAACAGGCCGTTCACAGCCTGGGCGATGGTCATGGCCGGGTTGATGTGCGCGCCGGAGACGGCACCGAACATGAGCACCGGGATCATCACGCCGAAGCCGTAGCCCATGGCGATGTTCAGCCAGCCCGCATGGTGGCCCTTGGTGTTCTTCAGTTCAACGTTCGCGACAGCGCCGTTGCCGAAGATCATCAGAATGGCGGTACCGAAGAATTCGGCCGCAAGTTTGACAAAAGTCGAGTATTCCACTGCTGTTTCCTCTATTGCTTCTTCTCAATAAGAATCAGATTGATGTCGATTCCGCTCTCGGCGGACAACAGCGTCCAACATTACTCCCCGCACTGGAAGTCGAGCACAAAAAGGCTTGACAGGCCGTCGGCTTGCCGGACAGTCATACAGAAATCGGAAAACAAAAAAGCCTTGGAACCGAAGCTCCAAGGCTTTATCTGTGCCCCCTCAGGGATTCGAACCCTGGACACGCTGATTAAGAGTCAGCTGCTCTAACCAACTGAGCTAAAGGGGCGTTGGTCTTGCGAGGTTTTGTTCTCGCTGAGCACGAGAAGTAAATATACTCAGAATCGAGAAGAATGCAACTTTCGGCGTGTCGCGGTTGTAAAACCGCTATTTTTCAACGATTTCGACAGATTACGAAAATCGCAGAAAACGCGATTCAACCATCATATTTCCTACCTAAAGAGCACAATCAAGGCAGGAAATCACAATTTCTTCACAAATTCAGTTCCTTGCAATCCAGTTGCCCCAAACGCTCCCGCTAATTCATTTGCACAGCCATGCATGAAAACTGACGGTAAATCGCTCTTCTTGAGTGAATCAGCATGCTTCACGCAACACCCACTTAAGGATTGAGCTTAGGTTGCTTCCAAGCACCGTTTCCGCACGAGAGAAGGAAAGTAACGACCATGACGTGCCCAAGTTGCGACAAACCAACTAATGACGGTGGCTACAACTGATCAAATATGAAAATCCCCCTGCACAACTGTTTTCAGCTGGTGCAGGGGGATTTTCCATGCTTAAGCTCAGACGTATCTCAGTCTGAAGTCATTCGCCGTAACCGCAATGAATGCAGCCATAGCGAATGGGGCCGAATCACTCAGCGACAACCTTCACGGTGAAGGAAGCGGAGATTTCCGGGTGCAGAGCGACGGTTGCAGCGAACTCGCCGGTGGTCTTGATCGGATCCACGGTGATGTTCTTCGGGTTGACGGCAGCCTTGGAAGACAGCGCGATGGCGATCTTGTCGGCGGAGATGCCACCGAACAGCTTGCCGGACTCGGAGACCTTGGCGGCGATTTCGACGACGGAACCCTCGATGAGTTCCTTGGCGGCAACAGCCTCTTCGCGGGTGGCAACGGCCTTGGCCAGACGAGCGCGCTTCATGGCCTCGATCTGGGCGGCAGCGTTCTTGGACCATGCGAAGCCCAGACCCTGCGGAATCAGGTAGTTGCGAGCGTAGCCGGCCTTGACGGACACGACGTCGCCCGGGTGACCCAGGTGATTGACGGACTTGGTGAGAATAACCTTAGTTTCAGCCATTTTTCAAACCTCTCTAAGATCAGCGACCGGAAGTGGCGTACGGCAGCAGAGCCATCTCGCGGGCGTTCTTGATAGCCTTGGCGAGCTCACGCTGTTCCTGCACGGAAACACCGGTGATACGACGGGAACGAATCTTGCCGCGATCGGAGATGAACTTGCGCAGCAGGGCAACGTCCTTGTAATCGATCTCGGTGACCTTAGCGGCCTTCAGTGGATTCGGCTTCTTCTTAAACGGCTTGACCGGCGGCTGCGGCCTCTTGCGTGACATCTTGATGTTCTCCTTACAATCTGGAAATTGCTTTTCTTTTAAGCTGCGATCCGGGTCGGATCAGAATTCCGGTTCGTCGCTGCTTCCGCCAAATTCGGAGGAGCCAAAGGAACCGAACGATGAGGAACCGGAATTATCCGAATTGCCCCACGGATCCGATGCCGGAGCAGGCTGCACGGCGGGCGCGGCATTGGCTGGAGCGGCAGCCCCACCCTGATAGCCAGCGCCACCGGAATATCCGGCACCGCCCTGATAGCCACCGGCATTGCCGGCGAAGCCACCATTGTTGAATCCGCCATTGCCGCCAGCGAAATTGTTGCCGCCGCGATTGCCGGCAAAATTACCACCGTTGGCACTGGAGGTTCGGGTGACCTGGGCGGTCGCATAGCGCAGGGACGGGCCGATCTCATCGACCTGAAGCTCGACGACCGTGCGCTGGGAACCATCGTTCGCCTGATAGGAACGCTGCTGCAAACGACCCTGCGCGATCACACGCATGCCCTTGCTCAGGCTCTGCGCGCAATGTTCGGCCATGTCGCGCCACGCGGAGCAGCGCATGAACAAAGCCTGACCATCTTCAAACTGGCCCGTATTACGGTTCCAGGTGCGCGGAGTGGAGGCAATGGTGAAGCTGGCCACGGATGAGCCGTTGCCAACCGTACGGATTTCGGGATCAGCCGTGAGATTACCCACCACAGTGATAATCGTTTCGCCTGCCATCGTTACCTACTTACTTTGCAGCTTATTGTTTTGCAGCTTGAAAAGCTTGGAATTACTTACTTGCGAAGAATCTTCGTACGGATGACGGATTCGTTCAGGTTCAGCAGACGATCGAGTTCGTCGCTGGTGGCCGGCTCAGCGGAGTAGTTGACCACAACGTAATTGCCTTCGGTCTTGCCAGCGATCTCGTAGGCAAGCTTGCGACGGCCCCAGATGTCGATGTTCTCGACAGCACCGCCTTCCTTGGTGACAGTTTCCAGATACTGCTCGGTCAACTTCTTCAGACCGCGCTCATCCAGCTCAGGATCGGCAATGAACATCAGTTCGTACTTATGCGCAGACATCACCCACCTCCTTCGGACTATCGGCCATGGACCTTCCATGGCAGGAGTGTGTATGCGTACTGCCTTCACGCATCTATATATGAAAGGTATAAAGATACAGTTCAGACAACCTGTTCAGCATAGCCCTTCTGCTGGACGAGCGGCAATTGCGCACGTTCTGTGGTGCAGGCGCGTCATGGGCACCCGCATTGTTATATTGAATACGGCTATTTTTGTACGGTTGGTACCGTATTTACGCGACTCTAGATTTGTGGAAGGCGAAGCATGTCGGCGATTCTCGAAGGCACCCCGGATAAGAAATTGGCTTTGGTGACGGGTCGTGCGTACCCTGAGCAGGCCCATGAAACCGCGAAATACCTGGGAATCGACGTACTTGAGACCACGGCTTACGATTTCGCCAACGGCGAGATGTATGTGCGTTACACCGAGCCGGTGCGTGGCGCCGATGCGTTCGTGATGCAGGCGCACACCGAGCCGATCAACAAGTGGATTATGGAGCAGCTCATTATGGTTGACGCCATGAAGCGCGCTTCCGCCCGTTCCATTACCGTGGTCGCGCCGTTCCTTGGCTATTCGCGCCAGGATAAGAAGCATCAGGGCCGCGAGCCCATCACCGCCCGACTGATTTTCGACCTGTTCCGCGCAGCCGGCGCCGACCGTATTATGACGGTCGATCTGCATGCCGCCCAGGAGCAGGGTTTCTTCGATGGACCGGTCGACCATCTCACCGCCACTCCGGTGCTGCTTGACTACGTGCGCAACAACATGCCGCTTGAGAACACCACCATCGTGTCTCCGGATGCCGGCCGCATCAAGGTTTCCGAACAGTGGGCCGCGAAGCTGGGCAATCTGCCGCTCGCGTTCATTCACAAGACCCGTGACACCACCCGCCCGAACCATGCCGAAGCGCATGGCATTATCGGCGAGGTCGAAGGTCACGACTGCGTGGTGGTCGACGACATGATCGACACCGCGGGCACCATCTGCGAGGCCGTGCGCACACTGAACAACGCTGGTGCGAAGTCCGTGACGCTGGTTGCCACGCATGGCCTGCTGTCCGGCCCGGCCGTGGAACGCCTGAGAAATTGCGGTGCCAAGGAAATCGTGCTCACCGACACCGTGCCCGTTCCGGAAGAGAAGCGCTTGCCGAACATGACTGTGCTGTCCGTGGCTCCGCTGTTGGCCGCCGGCATCCGTTCCGTGTTCGAATCCGGATCCGTTTCCACGCTGCTCAACGGTCTGCCCGAAGACATGCGTCCCCGCAATATCTACGCCTGATTCGCGCAATCTTTTCAACGTAACAAAAACTCGCCCCCATCCGGTCGGCGAGTTTTTTTAATGTCAGATCTTCCCAAAAACGGGGTGCCGCATCCCACGTCGGTAGGATGCGGCACCCCGCGTATCAAGAGAGAAAAGAGAAATCTGGCTAGCGTCCGATAGGCATCCTCGCTTCCGTTATTTGGCGAATGCTTCGCGGATTTGCGCGGCATTGCCGTAGGAGGCCTGCGCACCATACCCTGTGGCGGCGTATGCCGAAACATACGAGGCAAGCTCGGCCGCTTCGGAAAGCGCCATGCCCGAGGCAAGACCGGCTAGCACCGTGCCCATGAAGGAGTCGCCGCAGCCGGTGGTGTCCACCGCGTTCACACGCACGGGGGCAATGCGCTGGATCGGCGTTGCCGAAGTGGAATCCAATACCACGGAACCATCGCCGCCGAGCGTCACGATCGCCTGTTCGAAACCGAATCCACGCATTGCTTCCAGCGCATGATTCCAATCGAAACCGTCCCAATCGTCGTTTTCCGGCTCGTCAATGCCGAGCAGCTGCACCATCTCATGCTCGTTGACGAGCAGAATATCGGATGCTTCCACCAGTTCGGACGGCAGCGACGGGGTGAACGGCGAATCGTTGAGCAGCACTTTCACGCCCGCTTCATGGCACATGCGCGCGGCGGCCGTCACCGTTTCGATCGGGCTTTCCAAGCACAGGCCAAGTACGGAAGACCGTGCCAGCGCATCGCGCACGGATTCCACATAATCCACGGTGACCTGCGCGTTGGATCCCGGCGAGTACACGATGGTGTTTTCGCCGATTGCGTCCACGGTAATCACGGTTGTGCCGGATGGTCCGAGCACGCGGCGAACATGCGTGGTGTTCACGCCCGCCTCGCCCAGAGCGCCGAGTAGGAAGTCGGCGTTGGAATCGGAGCCGACCGCGCCGAACATCTGCACGGTTGCGCCGATGCGCGCTGCGGCGGCCGCCTGGTTGCCGGATTTTCCGCCCGGCAGCAGCTGCAGCGGACCGCCGGTGATGGTCTCCCCCGGCCCTGGCAGACGCTGTGCGGTGACGGTGTAGTCCGCGTTCATCGAGCCGATTACGGACACTGTGCCGTGGATGCGGTCCAATGCGGAGAGAACTTCAGTCGCGCTCATCTTTACCTTCCTTACATCAAAAGAAGATTTATGAAAATGGAGATTTGCGAAATAGTGTTGTTCAGTAATCGCAATTATCGCAAATCCCCATTTTTACTATATTGAGGATGTAATGTGCGATTACTTTGCCGATTCCTCGGTTTCCAGCGCATGGTTGCCTTCGTAGATCTTCTTCTTGAAGACGAAGAACACGATCAGGCCAAGCAGTGCGGTACCGGCGGCGACCAGCAGCAGGTTGGCATAGTTGGCGGCAGTGCCGGTTGCGCCGGTGATGGAGCCGCCTGCGAGGGCGTTGGAGCCGAGCAGGCTGCCGATGATGGCGATGCCGATGGACGGGGAAACGTTCATGGCCAGATCGTTCATGCCGACGCCACGGCCGGATTCGTCCTTTTCAATGGTGCCCAGCACGGTGGAGACCACCGGGGAGTACATGAGGCCGCAGCCTGCGTAGAACACACATGCGCACAGGGTCAGCACCACGAAACCGGAGTTCACGCAGAATGCCGCACCGGTCCAGCCGAGGAACATGAGGGTGCCTGCGGTCACGATGCCGGCCTTGATTCCGATCTTGCGGATGATCATGCCGGAGCAGGTGCCCACCACGGCGGCGACCACGAAGGCCCACACAATGTGCAGGGAGACCTGGGTGGTGGTCATGCCGTAGATGTTGGTGCCGATGGCGTTGAAGATCGGGCTCAGTGCGTAGTTCACGAAGTAGAACACGAGAATCAGGCAGATGGCGCGCAGCCAGCGGGTGTTCTTGAAGAACGCCGGGGTGATGAACGGGTTGGAGGCCTTGTTGATGTAGAAGGCGAATGCCACGAACAGCAGCAGGGAGACCACGAGCATCCACCATGCCATGTACGAGAAGAACAGGGTGAGGAATGCGGTGGCGAAGCCGAAGATCACGAAGCCGAATGCGTCAACCTTCTGGCCGTTGCCGCTCTTGGACGGCAGGGTCTTGAGCAGGATCGGCAGGAACAGGATGGTGACGGACGGGATCAGGAACAGGAACTGCCATGCGATGGAGCTGAGCATGCCGGCTGCGAACACGCCGATGGATGCGGAAAGCTGGTATGCGGCGGTGAACAGACCGAAGAAGATGACCTTCAAATCGTTACGCAGGTACTTGGTGGCCACCACCAGAAAGGCGGAACCTGCCACCTGTTCGCCTGCGGTCTGCAGCACGCGTGCGATGATCACGGTCCACAGGTTTGCGGCAAAGAAGTAGTTTGCCACGAAACCGAAGATGGAGCCGACGAACAGCGTCACGAGACCGACGGTCACAAGCTTACGCAGGGAGACGAAATCGCCCAGGGAACCGTAGATGAAGCACACGATGCCGAGCACGATGCTCGGAAATGCGGTGATCAGGGACGCCTGGTTCGGTGCGCCGACGTCGGCGCCGACCTGCTGGAACACCAGGTTGAAGCCCTGCAGGCACAGGGTGCCGAGCACGAAGGTGATCAGCAGCGGGATCAGGGCGCGGATGGCCATCTTGTTGCTGGTCACCGGATCATCGAACGGATCGGCGGATGCGGTGCCGGTCACGGCGGTTGTGTTGTTAGACATAATAAAAATCCTTGATTCTCTCGAATTGCGCGATATGCGATACGCGATTGCTTGGCCGGTTACGCTTATTCAGCCTTGGCTGCGAGGCCGGAGATGCGGGTCATGAATTCGTTCAGGAAGCGCGGCACGTCGACGCCGACGGCAACCTTCATGGTCTTGGCCGGGTCATTCAGGCGGGTTTCGTCGCCGATGGTGCGTCCGCGGGTCGGGCCTTCCACGTCGACCTTCATATTGATGTCGAGGGTGGTGACGAGGGTCGGGTCCACTGCCACGCCAACGGCGAGCGGATCGTGCAGGCCGCAGCCGCCCAGATGCGGGGACGTGGTTTCGTAAGCCTTGATGTAGAAGTCGGTCATGTCGGCCAGGAACTTGCCGGCCTTGGTGCCGAGGTCGCGCCACTGCTGGGTTTCCTTGTAGGTGAGCAGGGTCTGCAGGGTCACGTCGAGACCGATCATGGTGGTCGGCGCCCCGGAACGGAACAGGTAGTCGGCGGCTTCCGGATCCTGCGAAATGTTGGCTTCCATGCAGGCGTTGCAGTTACCGGGCATGGTCAGTGCGCCACCCATGAGCACGATCTGGCCGATTTCATCCTTGATTTCCGGTGCTTTCTTCAGTGCGGCTTCGATGTTGGTCATCGGGCCGGTCGGCACGTAGACGAGATCCTTGCCATAAGTCTTCACTGCGTCGATGATGAAGTCGACCGCAGATTCGGTTTCGACGGAACGGCTGGAATCGGGGATTTCCACGTCGCCGATGCCGTTGTCGCCGTGGATGAACGCGGAGATCGGCAGTACTTCGAAGTGATCGGTGGTGCTGGAGTGCGGCAAACCCTGATACACCTTGACTTCCGGGTGGCCGAGCAGGTCGGTCACGGCCAGTGCGTTGCGCACACCCTGCTCGACAAGCACGTTGCCGTAGGTGCCGGTGATGCCGATCAGTTCAATCTCCGGGCTTCCCAGAGCATACGAAATGGCAAGCGCGTCATCAACGCCGGTATCAAGATCAAGAATCATCTTTTTCATGTGTGTGCCTTTCCTCTTTGACGGCCTGACGACGGTCCGCCATCATACGGGTGCGTCGTCAGTTATACATCGAGCACATTCTCGATTGTGTTGTGTTGACAAGATTTATGATAAAGCGTTTTATCAAGAACGCAAATTCTTCACCTATACACGGCGTGTTGCCTTTATTTCCAACAATTACAGCATATTGGAAATGCTTACGTCACCACATACCGAGATTGATCTGCACCACCCGTTTTGCACCAGTCTGCAGCATCTAAAAATGGCGGTTTACGCGCAGGCCGCCTGCACCAGTTTCGGCGTAAGCACTTCAACCTGCGGATCGGAAAGCCACGGACGGGCATCCCCTGATTCCGTACCGGACTTGGCACGAACCGCAACATCAATCCGCTTACGCAACATACCCCAACAAGCGGCGGCCAAATCAGTCACGCTCTGCTCAACGGTGGTCATACGCCAACCAAGACCGAATCGTTTGAGAATATTGTCGTAACCAATCACCTGCATATCCTCAGTAACGCGCAACCCACGTTCCGCCATACGCTGACGGAAACCAAGCGCCATCACATCATTGCAGCAGAACACGGCCGTCGCACCGCCATCAATAATCTGATCCGCAGCATGGTAGCCACTACCGAAACGATAATCCCCCTCAACGCACAGCGACGAATCGAAACACTCCCCCGCCTGCTCGACGGCATCCACAAACCCACGACGACGCTCCGCAGCACTCGACTCCGCAGTATCGCCAGTCACAATGCCAATACGAGTATGACCACCCTCCAACAGATAACGGGCAGCCAAACGACCGCCAAGATAATTGTCAAAACCAACGGCATCGCACCAACCGCACTGCGTCAAACGATCAATCAACACCACAGGGCACGACACAAGCGCCACATCCTCACGCAACCGCTCAGCAGCATCGCCAACGCAGGACTCGCGCGCCGGAATCAGCATCACCCCATCCACCCCACGAGCCGGAAGGCGCTGCAACAACTCATGCTCCGCAGCACGCGAGTCATCGGAATTGGCCACAATCAGCGAATACCCCTGCGCGGCGCACTCATCCTCCACGCACTTGGCAAGCGCCGCGAAAAACAAGTTCTCAATATCAGGCACGATCAGCGCAACCAGCTGGGACTGCTTGGTCACCAAGCTACGCGCGCTCTGATTCGGCACATAATTCAGCTTCTTCGCCGCGTCGGCAATGGCCTTGCGCTTCTCATCAGACACGCGAGCCGGCCGATTATTCAACACCAGCGAAACCGTCGTCACAGACACCCCCGCGGCAGCGGCCACATCCTTCAGTGTCGCACGATACGCCATCCAAACCCCCTTAAAACGTTTCTCCCTCCAGCATAAATGCCATGCGATCCTGACGCACCCAGCATTGCAATCACAAACAAATTCCTTTCACAGCAAAATAATCCGCACTATTTCCAGCGGTAAATCGTTTTTCGGAAGTGTTTTTTGTATACTCGCAACGTTTTGTCTGAAATGAGAGCCACACGAGAAGAGAGGAACCACCATGCAGCCAACCATGCAGAAAAACAATGTGAAACAGCGCAAGACCATCGCCATCATCGCCATGATCGCAGTATCTGCCATCGCGCTCGCAGCCGTCGCCATCATCGCAGTCTCCAACAAGCGCGAAATGACACAAGCCGCCAGCGACACCTGCGCGTTGAATGCGAAAGCGCTCGCCACGCATCAGGAGAGCTTTGAAGAAGCGCAACAAGAAGCTGAAGAAGCAGCGAAACTCACCGTGAATGACGTGGCGGACGGCACCACGCTCGAAACCCTGAAGGATGCGATCACACTGGCCAAAGCCGTGGAAAGCGCGCCAGCATGCCCCGCAAGCGGCAATGCCAGCGACTTCACCAAAGCGACGGACGACATTCGCAAATACGCCGACAACCTGCGCAACATCACCAACGAACTCGACGCGGCCGCCAAGTCGGTGGTCGCCAGCCAAGAACTCAAACTCGAGTCCGCCAAGTAAGTCAAGTAAGCCGCCCCGACGGTTAGCGCCGACGTCAGCGCCAAACCCTACGTTTAACGGTGCCAAAGTCATCCAAGTCTGCAACTTCGCCCCCATTACAAGCATTTTCGCACCACATCGGGCTTATATATGGCAGATTCGGAAGGTCGCCCGGAGACATTTCGCTTATATATGGCAGGTCATTCCGGAAAGACCGCAGTTAGAGGGTACAAATTACCCCCTAACTAGCTTGTTTCAAAAACAGACTGCCATACATAGGCGAAACGCCTCCGTACAAACCCCAAAATCTGCCACACATAAGCGAGATATGCCCATGAATTACGCATCTATGCTGTGCAGGCGCGACCTCGCGTCGCTTAGAGGCTTGACAACACCTTCCATTTGACAAAAGTTGTCAGTTGCCACGCACCAGGAGACGCAATAGAGGCCGCACCTTCGAGGTGCGGCCGTTTTTCATCCTTCACCAAACCTGGATCTGCAACTAAGGCTAGCGAACAAAATGTACGCCAAACCACACATCCATTCCCCGGCGAGGTTGACTCGCCTGCAACGCGTCTCCTCGATCACCGCTTACCGAACTTCAATTGTCCGGCTTGCGCCACACGAACCGAATTCTTACTGGCCTTGGGCGCGGTAGCGGGCTTCGGTGGCGGCTTTGGCGGGCTCCCACCAGGCGCGGTTGTCCGTATACCAAGCGATGGTCGCTTGCAAACCGGCTTCGAAATCGGTGTGCACGGGCCGCCAGCCGAGTTCGGTACGCAGCTTATTGGAATCGATCGCGTAACGCCGATCATGCCCGGGACGGTCACGCACCCAGTCGAACGCATCTTCGGCACATCCCATGAGCCGCAGAATCATACGCATCACGGCAATGTTGCTCATTTCGCCGTCCGCGCCAATCAGGTACGTTTCGCCGATTCGCCCGCGCGTAAGAATCTCCCACACCGCGGAAGAGTGGTCTTCCGTATGGATCCAGTCGCGCACGTTCTCGCCCGTGCCATATAGCTTCGGCCGCACGCCCTCCATGATGGACGTGATCTGCCGCGGAATGAATTTTTCCACATGCTGGTATGGCCCATAATTGTTGGAACAGTTGGAAATCGTGGCACGTAGACCGTACGTGCGAATCCACGCGCGCACCAGCTGGTCGGACGCCGCTTTCGACGCACTATACGGACTCGACGGCTTGTATGGCGTACTTTCGGTGAATTTGCGTGGATCGTCGAGCGCGAGGTCGCCGTACACTTCGTCGGTGCTGATGTGGTGGAATCGCACGTCATGCTTGCGTGCCGCTTCAAGCAGGCGGAACGTGCCTTCCACGTTTGTTGTGATGAAGGGTTCAGGATTGGCGATGGAATTGTCGTTGTGTGATTCGGCTGCGAAATGCACGATCGCGTCATGATCCGGTACGATACGTTCCAGTAATGCGGCATCGCAGATATCGCCTTGCACGAGTTCGACTTGCGATTGCGGAAGACCTGCGATATTTTGCGGATTTCCGGCATACGTCAGCTTGTCGAGCACGGTTATGTGCACGTCAGGATGGTTGTGTGCCACGTAGCGCACGAAATTGGCTCCGACAAACCCGCACCCGCCGGTCACAATGATGTTGCTCGGCTTGAAAATCTCACTACTCACGATTTCAGGGTACCGGCAGGGTTGCATCATGGAACGCTCGTGGGCGATGTCTCGAATCACTAATTCACGTAACCCGCGCAAGCCGAAAAGTTCAATGGTTGCACGGCTTCCCCCGTGGCGGATGCGATATCTATGACAGATTCAACAGGTTTTTCGCACTCCAAACCTTGATTTGGTGTATGAACGGCACCTCAGTTACCCTTGATTTGGTGTATGAGAGCGCCTTTCGCAACCCTTGATTTGGTGTAAAGACCGCATAATCATTGGCTTTTCAAGCAGAGCACCCATTAAACTCAAACGAGCACCCTAAAATTTAGGTCCTGGCAGAAGAGAACTTCTGGATTACATGGCAAGATTCGGGCTCTAGGCCAAGTATGAGTCAGGTCCCGCTTCTGTCTCCAGTGAAGCCGACTCGCTTGCAGCGTGACATCTTCAAAAGCGACGCTTACCGAATCTCAGTTGTCAGACTGCGTCACATCGCCATGGCGAACTGTCATAAGCGTTCCCGTCCGACGCACTTCACAAATTCGTCTTCCTGAGGCTTGGAACCCTTATAGTCGGCAAACAACACTTCAAAATCCGGAACAGCAATGGTCTTCATACGAGCACAAGTTGGAACGGCATGTTCAGCAGCAATATGTCCAGAAGTCGGAATAGTGCGTTCATGGTCTGTCATGGCAACCACGTTACACCTCACGTCAACGGTCTAACTGCGCCAAGCCACGCACCGAATCCGCCGCCCGCCTTCTCGTCGCCCCATACAAGACACGCTTTCGGCGCATTATCAGCTGGTGGCATCCAACACTTGCGCGCGCATATAGTCGTCCACCTTGAACACCAAATCCGTCTGCCGACCGTCGCTCGCAGCAAATTGAGCAAAAAGATCCGCATATCGAGCCTCTCCCCCAGTCTGCAAATCAACCAATTCCTGCGCTACGACCCTTCAGATTTCGCATACATTTTGTTGCCCTTTCCCATTAACGTTGTAGGCAGATACCCCACGTAGCACAGTTAACCTTCCAGCTACCTTTAAGACATCCGCTAGGTACCCGTTCGTCCACAGCTGAACACTAGAATATACCCGGTTTAATTGTACAGAGCCCCTAATTACAAGGGGCTGCTTTTTGAAGGATGCGACGATGCCTATTTTCTCGCCTGACCGTCACGCTTGTGCACCTTCATACGTAAAACTTACTAAGCAGCCGATTGCGGGTGGAACATATCGCCCTCTTGCGGACAACGAAGACAGCAACGCCTGTGCTCCATTCACCCTTTCAGGTCACCACAGTTCAAAGCTGTATACGCAGAAGTCGGCAATTCACGCCACCTCCGACAACACAAGCATCTTTATTTCAGGCGCTGGCACCCTGCCCTGTTTACCGGAGATGGCTTCCAGTGGATCCGTCAGTAAAGCCGAAATAGACAATAACGAACAAATCGCTTCTTCTGAGCTCCACCCCCATCAACCCGCTGAGCAGCCTTTGAATCAGGTCGTCTCGGTTTGCAAACGAGCCGCACATACCACGGCAAAAACGCTTTCCACCGCAGGGCACACGGCTGTAAAAGCAACCAAAGTTACCGGTCACGCCATCCACACCGCTGCCACAGCAGTAAAAAACGCATGGCATACTTTTATTAATTTCAAAGCCGTTCAACTCATCATCAAATTCTTTAGGAAAGCATATGGCCCGTGGAAGGAGCGTCACCGTTTTTCATTCTCGTTCTACGCCATTGTTCTGGTATTAGTTACCGCTTTTGAGGTCGTTTTTCTTCAGTGGGGCATGTACAGCGAGCCGGAATATCCTGAAGGCTCGGAAATTGACGATACGACCAGAGTTTTGCAAAGTGTTATTGGGCGCACGACAAAATTCGTTAGCCAGATCTGGATTGACCATCAATACCAAGCATTACTGAATTTCATAGTTTTGGGTGTTATTTACCTTACTCTGGTGCTGATTCTCAATCGTTTCTGGGTTGCTTCAGCCATCTTTGGCACAGTTATGACAGTATTTGCTGTCGCCAATCACATCAAGATCGAGTCCCGCAACGAACCTGTTATTCCCGCCGATTTGAACTTCATCACAGGAGGCAATGCGGGAGAACTCACTTCTTTTATTCCAAATTCCAGTCAGGCTCTAGTTGACGGTGCGGTAGCTGGCGTTATTTGCTTTGTGGCCATCTGCATCGTCATGCAATTCCTTGATGGCAGAAATGCGGTCATCCCCTGCCACTGGCTACACCCGTTTGCCAGCGTTAAAAATTTTGCCGGCACGATTACGCGCATTTTGGCAGCCGCTCTCAGTACTGCACTCGTATTTTCCTTCGTGTGGGGACTCGGAGCAGACGATTCCTGGGCTACAAAATTTGCCCACAATCTTTCCGACCGCCCCCAGCCTTGGAATCCAATTGCTGACGCTACCAGCAATGGTCCCGCCATCAATTTCCTCCAGCTTGCACATACCAAGATCATGGATAAGCCCGAAGATTATTCCGAAGAAACCATGACCAAGATTGCAAAGAAATACTCCAAGGAGGCTGATTCCATCAATCAGTCCAGAACAACCAATCTGACTGATAACACCGTAATCATGGTGCTTTCGGAAACCTTCTCGGATCCTACACGAGTCCCGGGCGTAAGTTTCGCCGAAGATCCGATTCCAAATATTCGTCAAATTAAGAACGAAACAACTTCCGGCCTCATGCTTTCCCCCGGTTACGGTGGCGGCACCGCCAACATCGAATACCAGGCTCTCACGGGTCTTTCCATGGCTAACTACAGCGCTACCCTATCTATCGCTTACCAGCAATTGGTTCCTGGGCAAAAGTGGGATCAGTCCCTCAATCAGCTGTGGAATGAAAAAAACGGCGAAGATTCTTCCGTGGCCTTCCATGCATATAACCGTAACATGTACTTCCGCGACATTAACTATAAAAAATTTGGTTTTTCCAAGTTCTATGCAACTGATGGAAAGCCCAAGCTCACAAATCTCTATCCTATAGATTCGGCTTGGTATGCTTCCGATGAATCATTCTACAGCCAAGTGCTCAAGAAAATGCAGTCCTCTGATGGCAACAAGTTTTATCAAGTCGTAACCATGCAGAATCATATGCCCTATGAGGATATCTACGCGGATAATCAGTTCAAAGAACTTGATACTTCCGAAAACCTTCAGGAAAATGAGCGACTCAACATTGAGACTTACACTAAAGGTCTTAATTACACAGATCAATCAACACAAGATTTCCTAAATGCTTTAAACAATATCGATCGTCCCATCACTGTTATTTTCTATGGGGATCACTTGCCCGGTATCTACAGCACTGCCTACTCCGATTCGGACAATATTCTTGGTCTTCATGAAACAGATTACTTTATTTGGTCCAACAATGCTTCCTCTGCTGCCGGGACAAAACTCGATAATGCTTCCTCTGCATACACTTCTTCCAACTATTTCTCTGCACAACTTGCTTCGCATCTCAACGCTAAGGTGAGCCCATATCTGGCTTTTCTCACTGAAATGCATCAGGCCATACCTGCCATGTCGGTTCCTTCAGCGGCCGGAGGTAGTCCCGACAAACCGGTGTATCTCAATGCTGCTGGAGCTCGCATAAGTGAGAAGGATCTTTCTGAAGAGGCGAAAACACTACTTCATAATTACAAACTCATTCAATACGATATGAGTGCTGGTAAGAATTACCTTAAGGATACTGATTTCGTGAATCTACCCCAGTAATTCATTTACAATGGCTTAAGGTTACAGAGAAAGGTCAGATTCATGAAAATTGCAGTCGCTGGAACTGGATATGTAGGTCTTTCTGTCGCTTTGCTACTTGCTCAGCATAATGAGGTTCATGCTTTGGATATTGTCCCGGAGAAAGTTGAGCTTCTCAACAACGGCAAAAGCCCAATTGTAGATGCCGTGATCACCGATTTTCTGGAAAAGAACACATCCGGAGAGCGCCCTCTCGACTTCCACGCGACCGTCGATCCGGGAGAAGCATATTCCGATGCTGATTTCGCAGTGATTGCAACGCCTACGAACTATGACGAGAAGAAAAATTATTTCGACACTTCCAGCGTGGAAGCGGCGATTTCCGCAGTGCGAAAGTATGCGCCGGAAGCGTGGATCGTTATCAAGTCAACGATTCCTGTTGGCTATACGCAGCAGTTGCGTGATCGGTTGAATGATGACCATATCCTGTTTTCTCCGGAGTTCCTTCGTGAAGGTCATGCTCTGTTTGACAACTTGCATCCCAGCCGTATTGTCGTTGGCGCTCCGCAGGATGATGCGCGTTCCGTAGAAGCCGCACGTACTTTCGTGAATCTTCTGGCTCAGGGAGCAGCCCCTGAAGAACGTTCTCGCATCAATCATGATGGCAGCACGGGCATTCCGGAACTGGTAGTGGGCATCACCGAAGCCGAAGCCATCAAACTGTTTGCCAACACGTATCTCGCACTGCGTGTGGCTTATTTCAACGAGCTTGACACCTATGCCGAAAGCCGTGGACTCAACACTCGCGAAATCATTGACGGCGTTTGCCTTGATCCGCGCATCGGCGACGGTTACAACAATCCAAGCTTCGGATATGGCGGCTACTGCCTGCCAAAGGACACCAAGCAGCTACTCGCCAATTACGATCAGGTTCCACAGAATCTAATCGAGGCGATTGTGGATGCTAACCGCACCCGCAAGGAATTCGTTGCTTCTGAAGTGATGGATCGCATCAAAGATGTGAAAGATCCGATTGTCGGTATCTACCGCCTGACCATGAAATCCGGTTCTGACAACTTCCGCCAGTCCGCGATTCAGGATGTTATGAAGCAGTTCAAGGCAAACGGCATCCCCGTACTGATTTACGAGCCGACGCTAGATGCCGCTGACTTCTTCGGCAGCGAAATAACGCACGATTTTGATTCGTTCACGGAACGGTCTACCGTCATCGTTGCCAATCGCTGGAATGATGCCCTTGATAGAGTATCCGACAAGGTGTTTACTCGCGATTTGTTCAAACGAGATTAATTAATAAATGTCTCTGCCTCCTCACAAATCAGTTAAGAGGCAGAGACATAAAAAAATGATTGTTCTTTATCGCGCCTGAATATCCAGAAATACCGTTTTTCCAATGCTCAGGTTCTCCTCAAAATACAATTCCTTCTTTCATTCCTTCGCAACAGACGGAATTGCATTAAGAATTTGCATCGAACCCAAAGTCTTCAGAATCCCCCTTTATCAGAAGGAAGCCAGTTTGGACTGCCTCCCTTTTAGGCAATAGAAAGTGGGAGGCAGTTCACCATGTCGACTTCACACTTACCTACTTCTTGCCTTGCACTTTGCGTGCTACGACTTTCATGAGTTCACGTTGCTTGGATCCAGTTGGAGCCAAAACGTCCACGTATTTACGGATAGGGCTGTCTTCGGCAATGGCTCGATCATGATGCTCCAGAGGTTTCGGCTTCTGCACTCCAGACATGGCAGCGTACATTTGCGCAACAAACGGGGTTGCCTGCGCGTACTGCCAATACAGTGGGGCGAAATCGCACCATGGATTCTTCCAAGGCTTGTCGAAACCAGCATAATGCACGACCTTTGGTGCCTTACGCGATTCCATGTATGCCTTGTACACGTCTGCAGGTGCGAAATCGAACACTCCCTCCACACGTCCAGCACAGTTATGCATCACGTTCCACGAATAGTCGAGGTACGTAACAAGTCCCTCGCATTCAGTGTTGAGAATGTCCTGATCGTTGTAGATGTATCCCGGTTTTGCGGCAATCTGCAGCCATTCATGGACCGTATGAATCTTACGCATGCGATCCAAATTCATAACCAGCACGCCGGCTTGGAAATATCCGTAGGCATCACGCATATGCAGTTGCTTGTGCACATATTCGGCGCGAATACCATCCTTCATATTGAGATTGCCGATGAAATCGATATCTGGTACTGCGGCGATAGCGTTATCGCCCATTTCTGTATCAAACAGTTCGGCAACATCACCGTTCACTACAAGATCGCAATCCAGATACAGCAGCTTCGAGTAGAAAGGCAACGCTTCCTGAATGATGAAACGGTAATACGTTTCCACACTGATATGCGCATTGCTGGTAGTGAGATTGAACCCCGCAAGATAGCGACTCACATCATAGAAACGCACGGTGGCATTCGAGAATTGCGCAAGGAATTTCGCGATAATCTGCTTGTTCTCATCAGAGATATTTCGTTCTAATACGATCACATCGTAAAAACGATCTGCGGAAGCGTTCTTCAGCATCGAATATATCGTGGTAGTAAGCATTGGAACGTAATTATCATCCGCTGCGAAAACTACGGGCACAATGCTTTCGGGATTCTCCTGCAGAGGCTCAAGCTTGGTGAACGGTTCCGGATGCAGAAAATGTACGCACTGCAGTCGTTTGATTTTCCAATTGGCTCCAGTGCGTTGTTTGTGTGCAAGGAAAATGTTAAGCAAACGTTCGGAAAGATGCCCGACAGTGCGGGTGGTCTGCACATCCATCTTGCTGAAATCAGTATGCTCGGCGAACTCATCCAGCAGGGGGAACAGCCATTCGTTGTACTCGAAGAAAATATCCTTCTTCATAATGAACATATTGCAGAAAGCTGCGGTATGACCATTCAGTACCGCATCGGCATCCGCTTTGTAATCAGGATGACGTGCGCACAGAATGTCATACATGTGACGCAAATCCTTGAGACGAAGATGCCTATCCGCACCCCAATGCTGCTTGAGATTCGTAAACCCGCCGATACGACGGGTGTCGTTAAGCGGAGTGGTGATAACGTCCCAACCATCTACCGCTTTGGCGATATCCACATCGTTGATACCGTATTCTTTAATGGTTTGACTATCGATATAGGAGTCGATGATCTCACCATAGTCATTTTCCTTATGCGGAGTGTCGGCGAAATCGAAGTATCGTCGGTAGTGGCAGAAACCGTAGTAGTCGGCGTCCTCATTTTTCCAAGCCCAGTATTGCGCTGTCAATTCGCAGTAGCGAGGATTTTTGTCGGAAATATTCTCACCCTCATCATCGTGTAGCGTGCTGTCGAATCGCTTTGCAACTTTGGCTGCTCCAACCTGTACGGGGAGGATACTGTTTCCCTCGGGGAAAACAGCAGGTTTATGCGCCGACACGAAGATTTTGATATCCGGATGCTGATGTTCTCCTGTGAGAGCCATGTGAGATATTCCGCCTTACTGAAACAAACGTCCTTTCCACAATAGAATATATGAGAGTACTGCTGAAGGAGGGCACACTACACGTTTTTGTGCTCAAATACTTCGCACTAGTAGGATAGGACGCTTGTGAAAGACTTTTTTGAGAGCCTCAAGAAGAGGTACCACTACGCGATGGTGGTGTTCAAGGAACTGGTGAAGACCGATTTCCAGCTGCGCTACCAAGGTTCGTTCCTAGGTATGGTGTGGTCCGTATTGAAGCCGTTGATGCTGTTCGCGGTGATGTACGTGGTGTTCGTGAAGTTCCTGAAGTTCTCCGACGGCACCCCGACCTTCCCGATTTCGCTGCTGTGCGGTACTTGTTTGTGGAGCTTCTTCTCCGAGTCCACCAGCATGGGTATGCAATCCATCGTGGGACGCGGTGATTTGCTACGCAAAGTGCATTTCCCGAATTACATCATCGTGGCCTCCACCACGATGGGTTCCATGATTTCATTAGGTATTAACTTGTGCGTGGTGATTTTGTTCGGTTTCTTCGCCCATGCACACTACACTTGGCGTGTGCTACTCGTACCGTTCAGCATAATCCAGTTGTACTGTCTAGGGCTGGGCGTGGCATTGCTGCTCGCCTCGCTGTTCGTGTACTTCCGTGATGTGGCACATATTTGGGAGGTCGTGCTGCAAGCCATGTTCTATGCCACACCTATCATCTATCCGATTTCGATGGTGGCTAACAACCCAGATTTCTCTTGGGCGGCTAAATTGCTTATGCTGAATCCTTCCACTCAGGTAATCATGGATATTCGCCATAACCTGCTTTCCCCAGAATATGTGCCGACCGTGTGGAGCATGGTCGATAACAAACTGCTATGCCTTCTGCCGTACGTGCTGTCCGCGTTTATTCTGTGGCTGGGCATTCATGTGTTCCGTAAATACAGCTCCAAGTTCGCGGAGGTGCTCTGATCATGGCTGAGATTGCATTGACTGAAAAGACACAGGAAGAAGCCAAGGACGAGCGCCCGGTAGTGCTCAAGGTCGACCATGTGGCCAAAATGTTCCGTCTGCCCACTGAGCAGGCGACCGGCCTGAAGATGGCGTTCTTAAACTGGACGAAGGGCATCAAAGGCTACACCGAGCAGCATGTGCTCCGCGACATCAATTTCGAAGTACGCCAAGGCGACTTTTTCGGTATTGTTGGCCGTAACGGTTCCGGCAAGTCCACATTACTGAAGATCATCTCCCAGATCTATACCCCGGAGCAAGGCTCGGTCACTGTCAAGGGCAAACTGGTGCCATTCATCGAACTTGGCGTCGGCTTCAACCCGGAACTGACCGGCCGTGAGAATGTGTACTTGAACGGCGCTCTGCTTGGATTCACTCGTACGCAGATTGACGCGATGTATGATGACATCGTGGAGTTCGCTGAGCTTGAGGACTTCATGGACCAGAAGCTCAAGAACTATTCCTCCGGTATGCAGGTTCGTCTTGCTTTCTCTGTAGCGATTAAAGCCCAAGGCGACATTTTGGTGCTTGACGAAGTGCTCGCTGTTGGAGATGAGGCGTTCCAGCGTAAATGCGACAACTTCTTTGCTGAAATCAAGAAAGACCCAACTAAAACGGTCATTCTTGTCACTCATTCCATGGATGCTGTGAAGAAGTACTGTAATAAGGCCATCCTCATCAAGGACGGCGAGATCATCGCCAGCGGCGACAAGAACGATGTCGCGGACCGTTACACGCTTGAAAATCTCAAGCAGACTAATTCCCCGGATACCGATAAGGCCGAAAAGCAAGATAATGAGGCATGGCTTAAGGTTCTTGCGGCCTCCAAGCCGGTTTGCAGCAAAGATGATGTTTTCGAATTCGACATCGAGTACTTCTTTGATCAGGATGTCGATTTCTATTTCACCATGACCTTGATTGATAAGAAACGAGGAGGTCTGACCTTCGACCCTGGCCCCAATCTGTATAAGTTCCATAATCCAGGCCACCACAAGGTACGATTCGCGCTGCCTGTCAACATCTTCAACAATGGTGATTTCCAGATTGTGGCGTCATTGCGTGTCGATGATCCCGACAATCCGAAGAAGCCTAAAGCCATCGCCTTCGCGAATGGAGATGACGCCTGCATCTTCGCGATTCGCGATTCCAGGAACGGGGATTACGCACTGCTCAACAACGATGTTCTTTCGATCAAATGCGAAGGCGTAGTCGGCTGAAATTATCCATTGCATTCTTAATCTATGGGGAGTGGAGTGTAATCGTTGCCTTCCACTCCCATACCAGCACAGCATGGAGAAGAAAATGACGAATAAACAATCGGCAGAAAATTCTTCGAGTCCTTTTTTCTCAATTATCATCCCTTCCTACAACAATAGTGATTATCTTCGAAAGTGCATTCAGTCTTTGCAAAAACAATCTTTTGAAGGTTGGGAAGCAATTATCGTCATCGACGCGAGTCCAGATGACGCATTTCATATTGCCAGTCAGCTGTCCGAAGAAGACGACCGAATCATAATCATCAACAAAAGCCAAAATGAGGGAACCCATCTCGCGAGAAAAAGCGGCGTGGAATGTGCGCGGGGAAAATACGCCCTTTTCCTGGATGCGGATGATGAGCTCGCAAATAACGCATTGCCCTCTTTAAGGACGTTCGCTTCGCAACAATCATTCGATGTTCTCCATTTCGGTACCGAACTTTTCGGAGAGGATATGCCTGAATCAGCATGCTCCGATATTCTTCGGCTCAGCAATCGAGATTTACCCACACTGCATGGTCCGGAAATCGCCTTCTCTTCTTTCACCGATTCCGAAGATCACCGTCAAGACTGGCGTATCCTGCAACGTCTGTATCGGACCGAACTTCTCAAAGAAGCTTTCAGCCGTATGTCCAGCTCTCGTCTCGGCAGAGGACAGGATAGCTACGAATGGCTCGTCATTGCCAGCCTCGCGAATACGGAAACCTTCCATAATGAGCTAATCGGATATCGCTATTACCTAGGCCGAGGTATCACCACTTTCAAACCAATGTCCAAACAGAAATTCATTTCGCTCTCTTCGAATTATGGAACTCTGATAAGCACGGCTTCTGAATACGCAAACGGCTTCACCGATTTCGATCTTCTTCCTTGTGCCGCGGAACTCCGCCGAAGATTGTTGGAAATGCTGTTTGGCGACTGGTATGTACGGCTATCCGACGAAGATAAATTGTCTGTTCTTCCCGCGATGCAGGCAGACTTCACTCACATGGAGATCGCAACGGAATTGATGCGTCTCACACGAGATGACGCTTATTCCCATTGGGATGCGGGAGACGCCTTTGATAAAAAATCCCGATACGTGCAGTGGAAGGAGACCGCAGAAACAATCGCCGGCAACGATTCATCTCCGCAGTACAACGAGTACCGGGAACAAGCGCTCAGACACTTTGCAGATTTGCAGACACGTCTTCCCGTACCGAAGGAGACGCCGCATTCTACGAAAATCATCCGTCTCCTATCGCAAATCAAATCTCTTTTCCCCACTATCCGAAGGAAGAAATAACAGATGTCCGGTCATAATCCTTTTTTCAGTATCATCATTCCTTGCTATAACTGCGCGGAATACCTGCCAGAGTGTCTGAGCAGCCTGCTCGCCCAAGATTACACTCAATGGGAAGCCATTGTGGTCAATGATGCAAGTACAGACAATTCTCACGACGTGGCCTCTCGCTTCGCTTCACAGGATAGTAGAATCCGTCTTCTCGATAAAGAGAACAACGAGGGACTCCATCTCGCCAGGAAAAGTGGAACCGCTCTGAGCACAGGAGAATACATCCTCTTCCTGGATTCCGATGATGCTTTCGCGGAGGGGACACTCGATAAAATTCAGTCGGAAATCCAAAAATATACGCCTGATATTTTGCGCTTCGGTCTGCTTTGCAAAGAACAGAATGGCATGAGCAGCCATGCCGCTCGTGATTTTGAGACTTGGGCAAATGCAAATTCGTCTGCTTCCAATCAGAAACAATTGCTTTCCGAAGTTTTCATTTCAACAAATGAATATGGAAGAGACTGGCATGTGACCCATAAGGCCTTCCGAGGCAGCATATGTCGTAAGGCTTTCGATGCAATGACGGGTTCACGTCTTGAACGAGCGGAAGACAGCTATGAGTTTCTTGTGCTTGCCAGCATGTCCAACTTGGAAGTGACCAATACCGACATTCGAGGATATGTGTACAACATCGGACGAGGCGTGACCACGGACAACATGCTCTCCCCTGATAAATTCCTCATGTCGGCGAGCCAGATCAAGTCTTGCTGGGAAGAAGCCAAGCATTTTGCTGATTCCACAGAGTCGGTATTGGTGAAGAAATCAGCTACTCGACTGAAGGAACGGCTTACCTTCACATTGATGAATGAATGGAAAGACCGAGTATCTGATAATGACAAAATCGAAGCGGCAAAATCCGTCGCCCCGATTATCGGAGAGGTGGAAACCGCAACTGCGTTGATGAGATTTGCGCGAGATGGCGCATACGCTTCAATCGAATATCTCAATCCACCAACGTCGGCTTTCCTGGATTGGACCGCTCTGGCAGAAGAATTAACCCAGGATGTTCATGTGCTACCGGTTTCCTATACTCAAATGAAAGATGCCGCATCGCGTCATATCCAGGAATTCAAGGAAACCCAAGATTTGCATAAGCGTCAAAAGAAGCAAGCCGTTAAAATCTTCGTTTCCGCGCATAAGCTAGTTTCGACCTTTTCCAGTGACATTTTTCAGCCCGTTCATGTTGGATCGGCAAAAAACCCCACCCGTTTCCCCTATTATTGGAGCGATGCCGACGGAGAGAACATCTCCGACCGCAATCCACGCTATTGCGAACTGACCACGCAATATTGGGCTTGGAAGAACGTTGATGCCGACTACTACGGATTCTGCCATTATCGCCGCTATTTCGATTTTTCCGAAACCGTGCATGAAGAAAACGCGTTCGGCGAAATCATGGATGACTACATCGACGCCAGAGCCGCGAAAGAATATGGGCTCGATGATAAAAACATCGAGCAGATAGTTCGCCAATACGATGTCATCACCACCCCGTTTGGAGATCTCACAAAGATCATCGACAAGCATGGTACTCCTCGCGCATTGTGGGAAGCCGCTCCCCTGCTGCACGATGATGATCTGCTCCGCTGTTATCGGATTCTATGCAAGATGTATCCGGATTACAAAGAGGATGCCGATGCTTTCTTCAAGGGCAACAAGGCATGCTTCTGCAATATGTTCATTATGAAGAAGGAGATCTTCTTCGACTATTGCTCTTGGATGTTCCCGATTCTTGAGGAGTTCGATAAGAACACCAACTATAGTGCCTACAGCAAGGAAGCGTTGCGTACTCCGGGGCACCTTTCCGAACGCCTGCTGAACATCTATTTGATGCATCATAAGCGCATCGGTTCCAATTGGAAGTTCAAGGAGCTTCAGTGTGTTCACTTTACCAATCCGGAACCCGCTGAAGAGCTGAAGCCGCTTGATATGTTCGACAAGCCGATCGTTCCAGTCGTGTTTGCAGCGGACGATAATTATGTTCCGCAGCTCACCACCACGGTTTATTCGGCCATGAAGAATGCTGATCCGACATATTTCTATGATGTTGTGGTTCTACAACGAAACATCGCTTGGGATAAGCAGGAACGACTGCGTGACTTCTTCAAGCAGTTCCCGAACATGTCATTGCGATTCACCAATGTGGAGCGTGAGCTGTCTGGATACGATCTTTCCACGAATAATGCTCATATCAGCATCGAAACCTACTATCGATTCTTGATCCAGAAGCTATTGCCGTTCTACGACAAGGTGCTGTATTTGGATTCGGATATCGTCATCAATGGCGATATTTCCAAGTTGTACAACACCGACTTGCAAGGCAAGCTGCTCGGTGCGATTCGAGATATCGACTTCCTTGCCAACCTCAACGTCAAGCATGGCAAGCGCATGGGGTATGCCAAGAATGTGCTGAAGATGAAGAATCCTTACGATTACTTCCAAGCTGGCGTTCTCGTGCTCAACACCAAGGCCATGCGCGAGCGCTACACCATCAAGCAGTGGCTTACGTATGCGTCTAACCCTGCGTTCATCTATAACGACCAAGATGTGCTTAACGCACACTGTGAGGGAGAAGTACTGTATTTGCCGTGGGAGTGGAATGTGGTTCACGATTGCGGCGGACGTGTCGGCAATCTGTTTGTGCAGGCTCCGAACGACATTTATGACGCCTACATGAAGTCACGCAACAATCCGCAAATCATCCACTACGCCGGCTTCCAGAAGCCGTGGACTGATCCGGATTGCGATTTCGCATCCATTTACTGGCGTTATGCGCGCGAAACACCGTTCTATGAACGCTTGTTGAAGCGCGTGATGAAAGCCACTGCTCCGACGATGCCTGCCGCGGTAGCTAAGCCGCCTCGTGCAGTGGGAGAAGATAACCCAATTCGTCGCATTATCGACCCGCTTATGCCGATTGGATCGCGCCGACGTGAGCTTCTCAAAGCAATCGGACGTACAGCACGAGGCCGACGCTAATTAACGCCAAACAGTGGAGCCGATGAAAGGCATTAACGCCGCCCTTCATCGGCTTTACTGTTTTTCTTCAGCTGTCTACTTGTTGTCCGATTGATCCTCAGTCCCGAGCATTCCAAACATAAGTGGCGCAATCATGACCATTGGTACGAGATATCGTATACCTTCTATGGTCACGGTAGCCGGTGAAATCCAGAGGAATAGGAACATGGTCACATAAGGAGCCAACCATGCGCAATGTTTTTTCTCGTGACGTCAGCATTCATAAAGAACAAATAGAAACATCCATGTCGACAACACCGCACGGGAACACAGTAACTCCACTACCGGCGTATTTACTGTATAGCTATTAACCGTCTCTTGCAGTTGCTGTACCGCATCAGATTCTTTGACGTGAAGCCCTATTTTTGCCGAATCAGGTAATTCACGATGATTACTGCCCAAAATATACGTTTGCATTACCAAATCGGAAGGTTGCGAATCATTAGGCGCTGGAATGCCCAGCCAAGCCTCCTGCAAAGCAACATATGCTTCGACATATGTTTCCGGATGAGATGCCAGCCCATGAATCCAAGCAATCGCATATTGACCTAAAATTGACCTAAATATTGATCATTCTGAGAATCCCAAGAATAACCTTTTACATTGTCCGATGCCCACCATTGGTATCGGACAGCTACATCATCACCCAGAATTTTATAGATAACTTCTAGATCCTGTCTCAAAATATCATTTTCATGCCGCTTTACCAGTAACGCGGATTGCTGCAACGGAACGGCAAGCATCTCCTATTTCCCGCCTTCCTGTATACGGAGCACAGGGAAAACAACTTTCGGCATCAGCACCATAAATACCGATATAACGACAATAAAAACAGCAACCACACGTTTACGAGCAATCTTCGATACTGCAAAAAATAAAATGACACAGCATATAAGTATGATATAGACGCCAGTTTTTTTCGTAAGTCCCATCAAAAGCGCAGTCAGCAGAAATGCTGCAAAATACTGCGGACGTTTAAGCAAAGATCCTCGAGTCCTCACCGCTTCGATAAACACAATGGCAAACCAAATGAAGAACGGCACGAACACCGAATCCTTGACCATCGTCATGGAAAACAACGCAGTACATGGGAATAGCGCAAAGAAAATCATTTCAGCAAAACAGAATCGCCATCCAGCACCAATATGACGACAGTAGAGAATCATTGAAGCAAGAGCCGCAACGGTGACCAGCTCGATAACTACGCATCCTAGATACAACCCTCGATCAGCCGAACCGAAAAACGCTCCTAATCGCATGAAAGTACCGAATATCATAGTGTCGAAAACAGGATGGTGGTCAGAGAGATAGCTACCATCAGTAAAAACATTCGGTTGACCACCCCATTGGAGTAGTTGCTGCTCAGTGTCATACCAAACTACACCAGGATACGTGATAAGCAGATACGGAAGCCAGCACAACACCAATACAATTGCAACTAATGCAAACTGCTTCTTCGACACCTTAAAAGAGAAAATTTCTCGCAGCTTACACGAAAAACTTCGACACGTTTCAAGCTCCCGATTCAGCCAAGCCAATATATGCTCTAAAAACAAAACGAAAAGAAAGAAAAGAACCGCGATTACGAGCGTGCACCAAAGCATACGAGAAGTGCACACCAACTGGTTATGCTGACGAATGGAGTCAACCAGCGACGCTAGAAAACCACAAATCATCGCCAAAACAACAAGTGGCACACGCCGCTTCATGCCCTTTTGAACCGCAGTCATCCTTGTGTCCTCCAGCGTTCCCCAATACCGTCCAGCGCAAATAAATCAGCTTATTAGAAGCACAATGCTGGTGGCGTAGATTTCTCTACGCCACCAGCAACACCCACTATTCTTCTGCGTTCTCTTGACTTCGGCTCTTAGCCATTAAAGTCAAGAAAAGTGGCGCAACACAAATCATCTGCAGAACGTATCTGGTAGGTTCACCTCCCATACCAGATACCGGCACCAACAACAAATACACAAAGGACATATCTACCGGCATCATGGACGCCACACGACCTAGCTTGCCCTTCCCTGGCCTCAGCGCAAAGAAAAGCATCAAGCATGGAAGAATAGAAGCCCACAAAGATCTGGAAAAAAGTACGTTGACAACAGGCACACTCTGTTCCATGTTGTATATGGAGCGTGCCGTATCGCTCTTTGAAGCTTTAACAGGCCATTGCGGAACATACTTCATTATTGGATCGTAATACCAAGCAGATTCTGTGCAAACTACCATATAGTTAGGAGAGCCATCATTGTTTTGGAATCCAAACCAACCCTTAACAAGGCCAATCCATGATTCGAAATGCCCAAGCGGGTGTTCCACAGTTTTTTTGATCCACAGCTTGATAAAATCGCCAAAAAGGCTTTCATCCTTAAGCTTTGTTCCCTTCACTGGATCAACAATTTGAGGATCATAGCTATCAGCTATTTTCGAATAATCGATGGTCAGGAAATCAGACACCAACCCCTTCTCATCTTCGGTCATATCATCACCGTTGTATTTGATATCGTGTGCGACCTGCTGAATAGCAAAAGGAATGCTTTCTTGCTTTCCGCCAGGCTCAACACCAAGTGCAGGCATGATACATTTAGGAATTAAGATTAGCATGATAACAGCTACCGCCATTCCTACTGAAATCAAGATTGCCTTCGCTTTTTTTGAAAGAACCATCAAGAAAGCAAGAACAAGCGAAGGAACGACAACATACACCCCCGCCTTCTTCGTTAAGCATGTAAGCAATCCACAAAGAAACAGCCCACTAATGACCCAAGGATTAGTCGCAATAGCGCCTTTTGTCCTAATTACTTCGACAAAAAGAAGACAAAAAGCCATAAGAAACAGGACCGAAATCATGTCTTTCGCAAGAGAGCAAAACATTACAGGGAACACAGGGAACAGCGCAAAAAAAGCAAGTTCTACATGACATGCTCTTCTGCTAAGCCCCATCTTATGCGTATACAGCACAGTCACAGAGAAAAGCATAATCGCAGCAATCAGTTGTAATACGACCAGGCAGTACAGTCCCAATATTGGATTTCCGAAAGTTTGTTCTCCAAAATCTGCAAAAGCCCCAAAAAGGTATGTCAAGGCAAACGGATGATGATCAGTAAACTCTTCTACACCATAATGAATCAACAATTGCTTAGAAGTATCAGACCAATACACTCCAGGGAAAAGAAAAAAGATATAAGGAAACCAGCAGATAAAAATAATTACCGCATTCTTCAGAACACTTTTGATTGTCCACTCATACCTCAAAAACCTCGCTTTGCAATTCTCCTCAAGAGCGTTCCATTTCATCTTTTCCACTGCTGAGTCAACAGCAATAAAAAGAAATACAAAAAGCAGGCAGAAAAGTAAAGCTTTGTAAAAGAAGGCTGTTCTTAAAGTCAGAATCTTCCCTTCGGAGTTGGACGCATCATCCCCGAAGGCAAACATGATGCCCAGTATCACAGGAATAACGATTCGAAGACCTATACGATTGTTTTTAATCATGAGACTCCCATTCATTTTTTCATAGAGAAAAGAGACGCCCAACGACAGGTATCCGCCTCAATAACACGGAAACAATAAGACACCCGAGAAAAGCAAACAGCGCCATGACAATATTCATCAGCGTCACAAGGATGGAATTCATGTTGCCCAAACACGAGAAAACAGGCAAAGCTTGCAGTCGACTCATCAGAACTAGTACAATCATATGAAGCATATAAATACCAAAAGTATTCGCACCTACAACTTTCGATACAGCTGCTACACCACCCTCCATTTTCACATTGACAAGCAATTGCAGCACTAAGATAGTGGCGAGAAACGTTGGGAAAAGCCAATAACCATAATCCACCGTTAAATTCGTTCCTTGTACAGCATGCTGATATCTCTGAATAGCAAAAGTCACAATATAACACAGAAGAACAGCTAACAATGCAACCGCTGGCTGCAGCCTAAACCTATCAAGACAATGTCCCCCAGCACGACTTACAGATGCGCCTATGAGACCACCAATTATGAAATACATGAGCACATATCCATAATCGCCGAAAATATAAAATTGACCCACACTATCAAGGACTGACGCAAAATCATGATGACTGGCTGAACCTAACATCTGCAATATAACTCGTACGGTATCTTTCCCGACAGAAAAAACAAAAATAACCGCCAATAGGCAACCCATAGCAGATTTATCATTCGAATCGAAAGCTATTTTAATCAGTGGATATATCAGATAGACCGCAATCAAAGCGTTCATAAACCAAAAATATCCAACTGGGTATTCCCCAAACCCTCCACCAAACAGAAAAACAACTAAATTCTTTACTCCAACAGTATGAGAGCCATCCACATAAACAAAGAAAGCTGCAATAAGCAGTTTCCATATGCTCACAATCGCAACAACGGTGCATGTTTTCTTATAATGTTTTTTAACATCAAAAGTCCTCGGCAACAAAAGTGCGCCATTGACAGCGAAGAAAAGTGGCACACAGATTACGCACAGTGTGGTTACTGCAGTGCCCGCAAGTCCGCCAGAATAGTATCTGGTATAAAAAGCGAAATGTAACAAAACCACAAAAAACATCGCGATGCTCTTCGCAACATCATACCCAACTATACGTTTTCCCATATAGAATCATTTCTTAGTACCGATCAATCCACTATTGCAAAAACAAATTTAGGCTACACATATGACTCTCTGAATAAAGAATCCCCATACTGGACTTCATCTCCAAAAAGACAATCAGTGTTTAAACCGCCATTTAAGCAGAGTCCTACCTTTCTCCGACCACAGCAAAGGCTATAGTGTCTTACATGCTCGAAAAGAATCCAAGCCCCTCCGTTGCAGTACTTCTTCCTTGCTATAACGAGGAAGTCACCATCGGCAAGGTCATTCGTGATTTCAAAACGTCTTTGCCGCAAGCAGACATCTACGTATACGATAACAACTCCACTGACCGCACTGCAGAAATCGCCGCGTCAGAAGGCGCTATCGTACGTAAGGAGCCACGTCAGGGCAAGGGCAATGTCATCCGAGCCATGTTCGAAGATATCGACGCTGACGTGTACATCATGTCTGATGGCGACGATACGTACCCGGCTGACGCGGCACCAGCCATGGTCGACAAGATTCTTGAAGGCTATGACATGGTGATTGGAGACCGCTTGAGCTCCACGTACTTCCAGGAGAACAAGCGCCCATTCCACAACTTCGGCAATAGGCTCGTACGTGGATCCATCAATGGACTGTTCGGAGCTCACGTAACCGATATCATGACTGGCTACCGAGCGTTCTCCTTCACTTTTGTAAAGACCTACCCAGTGCTGTCCCGTGGTTTTGAGGTCGAAACCGAAATGACTATTCATTCGCTGAACAACAATCTCCGTCTTTATGAGATGCCGATTCAGTACCGTGATCGCCCTGAAGGTTCCGTCAGCAAACTTGATACCGTCGGAGACGGCATCAAAGTGATGAGCACCATCTTCCGCATGATCCGTGAGTACAAGCCACTACCTTTCTTTGGTGGGCTTGGTCTGGTCATTGGCGTTATTGGTCTGATTCTTTGCGGCAGCGTAGGCATCGACTTCATGCACACCGGCATGGTCGCACGCTTCCCCACACTCATCGGCGCGGTAATGCTTGTTATTGCAGGCTTGCTCTTGATTGTCACAGGAATTATCCTCGACGTCATAGCCAAAAACGATCGCAAAGCCTTCATCGTTGAGGCCAATCGTTTTGCATTGATGAAGCGTCGGGGAAAGTGATCTCTCAATGTCATTAAGAAGGCTTGATTCCAGCAGAATATGCGGAACCAAGCCTTCGTTTTATTCTGCTACTTCACCCACTTTTGGGCCTTTGTTCCGTTGGAAGTATACAACTGCACGTTAGTGCCGTTCGCGCTGGAACCACAATTCACATCCAAAACCACATTTTCTGCGAGCGCCGACTGGAAAGTGTATGAGCCATCAAAGTTTTTGACAGCTATCCACTTTTGAGCGTATGTTCCATTGGAATCGTACTGTTGCACGTTGGTTCCGTTGGCAGATACGCCGCCATTCACATCCAACACTTTGCCGGAGTTCACACTGGTCAGGGTCACATACCCGTTGGAATCATGCGTTACTTTCCACTTCTGCGCATTGGTTCCATTACCGGCCCAAATCTGCACGTTTCCATAATTTGAACGAGAAGCGCCGCTTACATCCATCTTCATAGACGTATTAAGCTTCGATCCAAAAGTGTAGGTGCCATCTGGCAAATCCTGCCTATGCTTGGCCGCGGTTTCATTCAAACGTTCGCGCAACGTTAACGGCGCCTTTGCAACCAACCACTGTTGAGCAACGGTGCCATTCGGCGAATAAAGCTGCAGCTGAGCCTGCTGCACGGCATTACCATTTGGAATATCGACAGCCTTATTAGCATTCACCGACACTAGCGCAACCTTGCCACTACCGTAATTTCGCACCGTCCACTGCTGGGCAACAGTGTTATTATTCGTATATTGCTGCAACGCCGCTCCATTAGCAGTGGATCCGCCAGATACATCCAGCACCTTGCCTGAATTCACATTGACGATCTTATAAGTTCCATTGCCAATTGATTCAAATCGATATTTCTGGGCGTTCGTATTATTACTTGAATAAAGCTGAACTCGTGCCCTATTTGCCGTTGATGCACTCGTCACATCCGTGACAAGTTTTTTATTCGCAACCGAAGTGATAATCATCGACACTCCAGTAGTTATGCTGACGTCGCTTGACGAAACAACGAACAACTGCGAAGCGGTACCATTCGGCGCATACAGCCGAATCGCAGCACCATCCGCAGTATTTCCGCCGCTCAAATCCAGAACCCAATTACCGAGAGCGGATTGCAAATAATATCCCGCTCCAGAATCACGAATAAACCATCTTTGAGCCTGGGAATTATTTCGAGAATACTGTTGCACTATAGCGTTATTCTCAGCAACGGCATTGCGCACGTCCAAAGCCTTGCCGGAATTCACATTGACGATCTCATAGCTTTCATCAGACTGCCTAGTAAAAGTGAACTGCTGAGCCTTGGAACCGTTACCGGAATACAACTGAATGACGGTGGAATCTGCAGCACTTCCACTAGGAATATCAACGCTAGACGCAACTTTGGAACGAACATTAATGTAATAATTACCATTCGGAATGGTAACTGCAGTCATTTTGCGTACATCAATGGCCGCTTGTAAATCATTGCTACTATCGCCGTTTACATACGCTTTATTCCCAAACGCATTCATATCCACGTTGCCGCTGATGCCGTCCACCTTGCCGGAGCTGGTGTATTGCCATCCGCGACTGTTGGTCGGGAACGAATCGAATCCCATGCGAGCGCCATACTGCGCCACCCACGTGGTTTTGGCGTAAATGTCGGCATGTTTCAGCGGTCCTTGCAGGTAGCTGGTGTACGAGTAGACGCCCAGATTCTTGTATCCGGCGGACTGCAGCGCGCTGTACCAGTTGTTGACGATATTGTTGTACACGTTCGGATCGGTCGGCGGCTTGTGGCCTTCCCAGGTCCACTTTTCCAGGTCGTAATACACGGGGTACGCCAGATCGCTCGGATTCACGCCAAACTGCTTGAGTTTGGCGACCACGTCGGCACCTTCTTCTTTGGCGAGCGCCGGCGTGTCCGCGTAGGAATACCAGTAGATGCCGAACGGGATGCCAAGTCTCTTGCATTCGCTGATGTTACGTTGCGCTTTCTTGTCGGCATTGTTGCCTTCGCCGTAGCCGAGGCGGATGATCACGCCTTCCACGCCGTCGGCTTTCGCTTTGGCCCAGTCGATGTCGCCTTGCCATCCGGAAACGTCGATCACGCCTTTGGCTTGCTGTACGAACAGGTTGTTCTGGTAGTCGAAGAAGGCTTTCGTGTTATTGTAGGTGCCCCAGTGCGCGCCGTATTCATTGCTTTCGAATTTGGAGAGCTGTACGTTCGCGTCGACTACAGCATTTTTGACATCTTCCGCACTTACCGGAATGAAGGATTCGCCGTTGGTTTTGGCGAGCGGATCCGGCTGCTGATCCTGCGTGCCGACCAATGTTGGATCGGTCACGATTTCGCCAGTTTCGATGTTCTTGACCTCACCTTCGGGGGTGACAGCCAGGTCTTCCGAAACCACGGTGGCATCGTCGGAAATCTCGTCACTGACGTTATCCGGAAGTTTCGCATTCGGATTGTCGGGCATGCTGTCTTGCGATTGCTGGCCGCCCGTCTGATCATCCGACTGATCGTCAGACTGCATAACAACACCATTATCTGCAGCAACGGAACCGCTTTGCGCAACAGCATCCTCAATCGCAATATCCTGCAATGCGTAAGCCGGCGCAACCGCAACGGAAGCAGTCAACGCAACCGCAGACAGCGCAGTCACGATCTTCACAACATGATGTGGCGAAACCATTCGTCAGCCTCTCTTGAATACAGTCATCAACCCCAAATATTCGGCGCAAACGCCCTAACCGTCAACTCTAACTGCAACCCACAACCCCGTCCCTCCCCAACTCCAAAATCATCCCAATCCCCACATCTCACGCATTACACACTGATAAGAATCGACCAGCTCGTTAAGGGCACCGATATGGCATCATCCATTTCCATATCTCCTTTCCAGCATTCTCGCTGACCTTCCCATCACGCTTCGTAGAGGGACCATTTCCAGGAGGGGAGTACGTGGATCGTGCCAGTGGAATCGGGAAGTTCGATGGTTTCTCCCTCGTTAAGCGTGAGAATCAGGCCGGAATCAACGTTGGTACGTTGCATAACCGCTTGCAGAGAGCCGATTTCTCGCGCCCTGGTTTTCTCATTTCCCATATTGGCACACACTTGAATAAGCCCATACGGTTCCGTAGCAAGAGCATCGCCGATAAGAAAGTCAACTTTCTCCTGTTTGGACGTCGGCATAGTGTACGAAGTGATTGTTTCCGTACGCCTACCGGAAGTTCGTCTCTGCAGTTCGCAGAAAATCGCAGTTTCCAGTCGTTTTCCAATATCTTGCTGGTTGGCGCGTGACACCGCGTAAACCATACCCTGATCGACGGCATACATTTTCGGCACCGCAGTACTACCCGGCTTGAGCATGGTGGAGTATTCTTCGAGCTGGTAGACAAGGAATGCCTGCCTGAACAGATCGAGTAACGTATTCGCCTTATCCCAATAGATTTTCCAGCCGACCGCTCGCAACGTTTCCACAAGACCATTGGTAGACAGCTCGCAGGCCGTATTGCGCAGCAAAAAAAGCGCTATCTGCGTGGCGAGAGTAATGTTTTCACGACCAAGACGCTCGGCAACGTCACGCGCAACCACGTCCCGCACGTAACCTTGGAGCGTTTCAATACGATCAGCTTCAACCATACGTTGCACTGCAGGGAAGCCGCCAATAGTTAGGTAATCGTTGTAGGCAGCTTCAAACCGGGTGACCTCTCGCGGCGAAAACACGGCATCGGCAAGAGTGCTGCCCGCTGTAGGCGTTTCGATTCCCCGAAAGTCGCAGAATTCACGGAAAGACAGTGGCGCCATGGCATGCGGATGCGATCTTCCTCGGAAATTCGTTGCGATTTCTTCGCTGGACAGTTTCGAAGACGATCCAGTAATGACTAGCGTCACAGCTTCATGTTCGGCTATGCGCTGGCAGAATCCCTGCCAATTGGCGCATTCTTGCACTTCGTCAAGGAAGAGGTAGCAGCCATGGTCACGAGAGTCGGGATATTGCCGCCAGTATTCCGTAACAATATCGTTGAGCACGGTGTCTTGCATTGGTTGCAGACGATCGTCAGCGAAGTTGAAATAGAAAATATCATTACGCGAGACGCCGTTTTGTAACAAATCATGAATTTTCTGGAAAAGATAGAACGTTTTGCCGCAACGTCGGATGCCAGTGATGATGTGCACAGCATTGAACACTGCCGGCTGCGGCAGCTCGCGTATGATTTCGACGCGGCGTGACGGCGTAGGAATGTCAAACTGCATGGACTCACGAACCAGCATGGCATACGATTCACATGGATTATCCGGCACCATAAGTTCTTCCTTTCGCCGTCCGTTGCGAAACACCCAACAATCCCAGCATAACACTTCTCAAAAATTTTAAGAAGTTTTCACCAACACTTCTCAAAATTTTTAAGAAGTTACCACAGACGAATAAAACTCCAGAGAATACCTGAATGCATTAACGACTACAACACGAGTGTGGGAAATCGGGGAAGGACGGGTATCGTACGCTGTATATTGGCATTTCAGGTGGACTCTCGGAACGTGATTCAATTGACCTGAATCGGGAGCTGTCACCGGGGAGTACAGAATAGTAGGCAGATTCTGGAGGGGTTATGGCACGGCACGGCAAGAAGCCAAGCGAGGAAAGTACCTCGTCACACACACCGAGAACACTTGCCGGAAGCGCAACGACCAACACTTCTGCCGACAGCACTGACGCCGCTGCCAGCGGTATCGCAGTCAACAGCTCGACCGTCAGCAGCGCATTTGCCAGCGATGCCGATGGCAATACCGGGAATACGCTTGTCGGCAACGCTTCCAACGAAGTCGAAGCAACCGAAGTCAAAACCAACGCAACCAGTACCAACGCAACCGGAGAGCGCACAATCAGCAGCAGCAACACGGCTGAAACCAGCAACCGGCAATCACACGAATCCAGCGAATCCCGCCAGCCGCAAGACCTATTCGACGCGGCCATAGCGCAAGGCATCAGCGACGGCGACGCTTGGACGGACCAGCGCGTAAAGCACATCTACCGCCAGATCATCATCGCCGTAGTCGTCGTAGTCGTTGTTCTGGGCGCGGTCTTCGGATTCACAGGCGTGCGCGCATCGCAGCAAATGCGCGACCTGGCCGCACTCAACGACTGCAAGGAAGCCGTCACGGCCATGAACACCTCCTATTCCAAGGCGTTCCAGCTGAAGGCGAAGATCTCCGAAGCGTTCACCAGCTTCGACGGGTCCTACGATCTCGACAAGCTTGCCGAACTGCACCAGACGGAAGTTACCGCACCGAAAACGCTGAGCTGCGCCGCCGACACTTCCGCTACCATCAGCAAAGCCAACGCCGCAAAAGCCGAGTACGACAAGCAGGCCAAGCAGTTCAAGCAGGCTTTGCAGAAGAGCGACGAATCCGCGGCCACCGATGGCGGTGCCGGAACCGACAATAGCGCTGACGGAACGGCCGGCGACGACGGAACGGACGGAGCCACAGACACGGAGGGCGATGCTGGAGTTGCCGGCGACGCGGGCACCACGGACGGCACCGTCGACCAATCCGGCGCAGCCGACGCGACCGACGCAACGCTGGACGATCAATTCCTCCAGTAAATCAACCGATCGCAACGCTGCCAACCAACCAGCCGATCAAGCCGGCCAATCAAGCCAACCAGGCCTGTCAACCAAGCCGGTCATTAGCCTCACCGTCTTTACGTTTCTCCCAACTCTTCCATACCCCTTTTCCGCATACCCAACGTTTCTTTTGATTTTAGAATCAAAAGAAAAGCAAAAGAGAGTCACATGGCAGGCAAAAGAAGAAACGTTGAAATTCCGCCATTTTCAAGACTTCACGGCTATAAAATGCAGTAACACGTCAAAAGAAAAGTGCAAGACTAGGGAAAGACCAAACGAACGGAAAGGAGGCTCTCATGAGCTGGACATCGGCAAATGGTCGAGAGATCACCGATGAGATGATCGATCGTTGGCGCAAATCCTACGAACAAGGCGAATTTCCTGAAGACGAACGAACAGTGGGTGGCGTGATTATGGGACGTCCACCGCTCTCGACCGATAAAAGTCCGGCCCATGGGACGCCATCATGAAGAGATGACAGAAATGGGCAGAGCCTGACGGATGACCATATTTGTGCGCATCGCAGCAAGAATGACTAGGCTTTAATGTGCTTGCTCCGTTAAACAAACGCTGCAAGCGTTGCATTGCGGACGCAGAAGGGGAGCCATCTTGAAGAAGAAACGACTGGCACGCGTGATTATTGCCGCGGTAGTGACCACGGCAATTCTGGTGGCGATCATTGTTGGTTGTGGACCGAAATGGGGCGACGGTTCAGCAAACGTCAACGGCAGTAATTCCAATAGCAGCAACAGCGCATCAGATAATGTCTCCAGCAACGACAACGCCACGCAATCCAACAACAATTATGCGACCCGCATCACCGTGAAACTCCCCTCCTACTATTTGGAGAACATGGTTTTCCAACGTGGGAAAACGCTGGTAGTCAAAGGAACGGCCACCACTTCACAACGCGGAAAAGTTGTTGACCCAACGCAACTGATTACAACGATTTCCCAAGGAAAGAAATCAGCATCAGCACAAGCTAAAATTTCCAAAAATGGCGATTTCACCTGCACCTTACCTAAACAAAAAGCAAGTCTTAAACCATATTCATTAACGATTTTATACAACGAAACCACTTTGTTGACTCTGAAAAACGTGTATGTTGGCGACGTATTTATTGCTGCCGGACAGTCGAATATGGAATTGAATTATTCGCAATATTATGAGGGTTCAGGCAACTCCTACAATTTCGGCGGAGGTCTGATAACGACCGACGATCTGCCGAAGCAGCTTTCCGACAACAACGTACACTTCGTTGCGAGCGCCAATTCCTCGAAAGGTACGGATTTTCCGTTACGCGACGTGAATGAGCAGGCTGGCACCTGGCTTGAGGCGACCGCCGATAATTCGCAGCATTTCAGTTATCTGGCGCAGCAGTTTGCCATGCAGCTTCGTGCCGCGCATCCGAACGTGCCGATCGGCATTATTCAAACCGCATGGGGTGGCACGCCGATTCGACGTCACGTGCAAGGCGGTGATATTTATGCGAACCATATTGCGCCTTTGGAAGGGTTCCACGTGGCGGGCGTGCTGTGGTATCAGGGATGCAATGATTCCACGAACGAGGCGACCGCGCTGGCGTACGAGTCGCAGATGACGCTGCTGATCAACCAATATCGTGAAGTGTTCGATCAGGATGATCTGCCGTTCCTGTATGTGCAATTGGCACGCTGGCCCGGCTACCAGTACACGCAAAACGTGCGATTCGCGCAGTTGAACACGTTGAGCAATGCCGGATTACGCAATGCTTCCAACGTTGCAATGACGGTGTCACTGGATACGGACAAGGGCACTTCAACGTTGATACATCCGCTTGGCAAAGATATTCTCGGCGCGCGCATGGCAGCGCAATATCTGGCGATGTCGGAAGGCAAGACCATTCCCAACGGGCCGCTTATCGCGCATGCGAAGCATGCTTCCGATGGCACGATCGTATTGTCGTTCCAGAACGGCACCGCAACCGGTTTGCAGGCGGAAAAGCCCAATTATTCGAAGACTGCGAGCGCGACCGTGCCCGATTATGATGCGAATCCGGACGCGACTCCTTTGAATGGTATTTCCAACGTTGCAACGCCGACTTCCACGCCATTGCAAGGTTTTGAAATTGCCGACGATTCCGGAAAGTGGGTTTCGGCAACGGCAACGATTAAGGGTGATCAGATTGTGCTGAGTGCCGCCGATGGAAGCTCGAATTGCAACGCGGTAACTCAAGTGCGTTACTGGTGGAGTGGAAATCCGGTTATTTCCAGTCTGCTGTATAACGATCTCGGATTGCCTGCAAGTCCGTTTATTGCGGTTGTTGAGTAATACGGCAGATTGATAATCGGGCATTATCCGGCTGCGACGACTAATCGATAAAGCGGACTGTAATTAGGTTAGAATCAGGCCTGTTTCATCGAACTTAAGTCGAAAGCAATGTCGACGGTCAAAATCGACGATCAATCGACGTAGTGCGGGGCGCTGGACGCTATGCGGGGCGTTATGGAGCCGCTATTGCCGTTGCCGTCGGTACTACCGTCTGCATCGAAATCTTGCGATTTACGAAGCGAGCCGGCAGCCAACGAACGTATGGATCGAACGGAACGGCCAATCTGTGCCTGTTTTTCCTGAGCATCCGACTGTATTGCGGGAATCGTGCCCGTCACAGGGCGAATGCGGCCGGTCGCAGTGGGAATGAAGCTTGGCGGCAACACCTGCGTGGTAACGGCACCCGGCGATGACACATGGTAGTGGGCCATCGAAGCCAGGGAATCGCGGGTATCGAGTTCACGCTGCATATCTAGCTCATCGTCGAACTCAGCCATCGCTGCCCTCCCTCTCTTCAAGCAATCTCTGCCGGTAATCTCTCCACTGGCAACGGTCATCGTTCCGAGCGTAACGCAAGGTAGCATACCGTTACGAACGAAATCAGCGATATGCGCAACTCCCCCACTGTTTCGCAACTTTTCCGTTGCACGTGCCGCAGCGAGCCACGCCAGCGAGCTATTGAAAACCCGCCGTTTTGGCATAAAAAAAGGCTTCCGGAATCATCCGGAAGCCCTACTGGCGGAGAATACGAGATTCGAACTCGTGAGGCTGTTACACCAACACGCTTTCCAAGCGTGCGCCATAGACCACTAGGCGAATTCTCCAATTATGCAACGTCTCACAGTGTCTATCCGCGAAACGCAACTTGATTAGAATACAACAGTTTCTTTCAAACCCCAAATCGGCGTGTCGCAACGTCCCAGATCGCCCACTCACTGGAGTGAATCCGTACACGTGAGGACTTCCCCGCGCACCGAATTCTCCACCCTCTGGGACAATTCACCCGCCAACGCACCTCTCAGCGTCCCAGATCGCCCACTCACTGGAGGAATCAGCCCGCTGCCAAGATTCTCACAGTCCGAATTCCTCCAGTGGCTGGAACAATCAGTACGCCCATAGGCCTTCTACAGTCCGAAAACCTCCACCCACTGGAGGAAAACACCCGCGCACCGGCCTTTAAACGTCCTGAAAACCTCCACCCACTGGAGGAATTGGTACGTTGGTATGCTTCCCAGCATCCGGATTCTCCCACCCACTGGAGGAATCTGCCCGCACATACACCCCCGAATTGTCCAGATTCTTCCAGCGAGTGGAGGGATCCGGACACGAGCTCACGTACCGTGAGCACAGCAGCTATCGTTTGGACGCGAAGGCACGCAGGTCGGCGAGCATGGCAGTGAACATCGGGCGGACCGGACCGAACTTATCAAGCAGCGATCCCGAAACCGGAGCACTAGCCGCTCCCAGCAACGCGCCAGGCAGCAACACCACGCCTGCAGCAAGCACAGACGCGCCGAATCCCAGTTGCGAAGCGTTCGGAATCATATAGCCGTAACCGATCGTCACAAACTGCAGCAGCACATACGCAAGCAAATGCCAACGGAATTTCACACTCCGCAACACGGTCAGACGAACCAGCGGCGAGAACGCACGATGCGACACCCAAGCGAACACTAGCAAAGCGGCCATGGCAATCAGCAGCAGAACCACTGCAATCACCATTGCGTAGTCGCGGAAGTATCCCCATTACTCACTGCGGTAACGGCGGATCCGCCACGGTCGACCGCAAACACGAAACAGACGAATCCGACTGCTAGGCAAAGCACATGCAGCGGATTGATATGCGCCTCTTCGGTAGGAGTGACCTGATGAATCGTTTTAAGGCCGCACACCAGCGAAACAAACAGGAACGGCAGCAGAATCACGAAAATCCAACGCCACGGCATGAACGTACCGACAAGACCGCCCACAGTCGGTCCGAGTGCCGGCGCCACGGCCACCACCATGCCTCCAACGCCCATCAGCATGCCGATTTTGCTTTTCGAAGACTGTTCAAGAATGATATTGAACATCAACGGAAGCGCGATTCCCGTGCCCGCTCCCTGTAGTATTCGCGCGGTCATCAGCATAGGAAAATTCAACGTGCAAGCTGCCATCAGGCAGCCGGTGATGCAGAGCACGATTGCGGTAAGGAAGATGGTACGCAACTTCAGTTTGCGCTTGAAATAGCTTGAGAGCGGCGTGACAAGCGCTACCGTAAGCAGATAGCCGGTCGTCAGCCATTGAACAGTGGACGTGTCGACGTGGAATTCCGCCATTAATCCAGGGAAAAGCACGTTGGTGAGGGTTTCCGTAAGGATGCCAATGAAGGCCATGATTCCAGTTGACAGAATGGCAAGAATAAGATTGATGGAGATGTTCTCGTCATCTTGCGTTGCCGTGTTATTGTTTCGCGCAATGGACTGTGACAAGGATTTGCGGCCGTTCCCGGCCTTCCCTTTCTTGGCCCGGCTTTGCTGAGCCACCATTCCGTTATGCTGGGCAGTTTGCTGGAATGGCGATTATTTGCCCAGAAATACAAAAAGATCCTTGGGAGCGGAGCGCTCTACCAAGGATCTTCATATTATTAAGTTGAATGCGGCGGCGTGCTACTCTCCCACACCCTCTCGAGTGCAGTACCAT
>ENA-OUQP01000016-OUQP01000016.1-human-gut-metagenome-genome-assembly--contig:-NODE-16-length-200722-cov-13.104626_pt1 | contig 200722 bp, 203 predicted proteins | sample MGYA00237951_ERZ548836 | MGnify/ENA primary metagenome ERZ548836 (study PRJEB26490, sample SAMN05194702) | human gut metagenome | biome: terrestrial biome; feature: human-associated habitat...
CTTTCGCTGACCAGAATCACGCACCAAGTCTCACGTGCGTTCGACTTGAATTTTGACATTCATACCATATCAATAGAAGATAAAAATTCTGTGAAAATCTACAGAAGGTCTGGCTTGTGAACATCGCACCACTTTTATTTTCATACTGCGGCGATGCACATTTCTGTATAGATTTGAATAAGCGGAATTTAATATGGAGGATTTATAGATGAGTTTCAGAGTAGTGATCGACAGCTGCGGGGAGCTGACAGATGAGATGAAAAAGAGCGGCAATTTTGTATCTGCACCGCTGACACTGCAGGTGGATGAGTATATTGTACAGGATGATGAGGAACATTTCAACCAGGCAGAGTTTTTAAAAAAAGTAGCGGAGTGCCCAAACTGTCCGAAATCTTCCTGCCCATCACCGGAAATATATCGTGATGCCTACGACTGTGATGCAGATCATGTTTATGCAGTGACGCTTTCAGAAAAACTGAGTGGATCTTACAACAGTGCAGTTCTTGGTAAAAATCTCTATCTGGAGGATCATCCGGATGCAAAAGTTTATGTATTCAATTCCTGCTCGGCATCTGTTGGTGAGACGCTGATCGGACTGAAAATCCAGGAGCTGGAAGAGAAGGGACTTTCTTTTGAAGAAGTTGTAGAACAGACAGAGGCTTATATTCTCTCACAGGATACCTGGTTTGTCCTGGAAAATCTGGACACCCTTCGTAAAAACGGCCGTCTCGGTACCGTAAAGGCTCTGGTAGCGACTGCACTGAAGATCAAACCGGTCATGGGATCAACAGACGAAGGCACGATTATTCAGCTGGATCAGGCAAGAGGCATGAAGAAAGCTCTTGTAAAAATGGTCAATTCAATCGAGGAGAAAAAATCATCCGATCCACAGGAGCGTATGGTTGGGATCGCTCACTGTAATTGTCCGCAGAGGGCAGAGATGGTAAAAGAGGAGATCATAAAGAGGCTGCCGTTTAAAGATGTGATCCTGGTCAATACCGCAGGTGTCAGCACCATGTATGCAAACGATGGTGGAATTATCGTAGTTGCATAAGTTTTTAAAATAGTGTATACTATTAAGAAACTATATATAAGGAGTGAAAGACATGAGTCAGGCAAAAGTGGACCGCTACAAAGAAGAAAAGCAGAAACGCGAAAAGCTTCAGAAAAAAGAAAAAAGAGAGTTACTGCTCTGGAAAATAGTGGGCATTATCGTGCTGGTTGCTCTTGTTGGCTGGATTGGTTTCTCGGTATACCAGAATGTTCAGAAAGATGCGTCTCATACATATGAAATGAAAACAGATGCACTGGATCATTACATGAACGGTTTAAATGCTGAGACAGAAACTTCAAGTGAAGCGTCCACAGAGACAACAGAAAAAACGACAGAAGAAACTGCAGCAGAGACTTCTGCTGAAAGTACAGTAACCGAAGCAGCCGGTGAGACGGCAGCAGAATAAAAGAAAAAAGAAACTGCGTTATCGTGAAAACGAGAGGCAGTTTTTTATGTCTGAAAGAAAATGCTTCTGTTATATTTTTCAGAATGGTTTCTCAAAGGAAAATTGTACAGAAAAAAGAACGGCAACGTTTGTTATGTATTTAACAAAATACTTGCACTACATCTTGTGCTATGTTAAGATGAAAGCGACAAAACATAGAAACACAAAATCACAGAGAAAGGAAGATAGAAAACATGAAGGATTTTAAACAGTGGGATGGTTTCGCTGGAAGACTCTGGAAAGAAGGCGTAGACGTCCGCGATTTTATTCAGAACAACTACACACCATATGACGGAGATGATTCTTTCCTGGAGGGACCTACAGAGGCAACAAATCGTCTGTGGGGAAAAGTATCTGAACTTCAGAAAGAAGAGAGAGCAAAGGGCGGTGTCCTTGATATGGAGACTGATGTTGTAACAGGCATCACTGCATATGGAGCTGCTTATATTGATGACAGCATGAAAGATATGGAGCAGGTTGTCGGTCTGCAGACAGACAAGCCGCTGAAACGTGCATTTATGCCATACGGCGGAATCAAGATGGCTGAGAAATCCTGTGAAATGTATGGATATAAACCAAATCCACAGCTTCATGAGATCTTTACCAAATACCATAAAACACATAACCAGGGTGTATTTGATATCTATACACCGGAAATGTTAAAAGCACGTCATAACAAGATCCTGACCGGTCTTCCGGATACTTACGGACGCGGACGTATCGTAGGTGACTACCGTCGTGTGGCTCTGTACGGTATCGATTACCTGATCGAGAAAAAGAAAGCAGATTTTACTGCTACAAACCGTCAGGGTATGCGTCGTGGTGACTTCCAGCTGCGTGAAGAGATCGCAGACCAGGTTCGTGCACTGCAGGAAATGAAAGAAATGGCACAGTCCTATGGATATGATATTTCCGAGCCGGCTAAGAATGCAAAAGAAGCAGTTCAGTGGCTGTACTTCGGATATCTGGCTGCCATCAAGACACAGAACGGTGCAGCTATGAGTGTCGGACGTATTTCTACTTTCCTTGATATTTATATTGAGAAAGATATTGCAGCAGGCATCCTGACTGAAAAAGAAGCTCAGGAACTGATCGACCATATGGTTATGAAATTCCGTATGGTAAAATTCGCAAGAATCGCTTCTTACAACCAGCTGTTCTCCGGTGACCCGGTATGGGCAACTCTGGAAGTAGCAGGTATGGGTATGGACGGACGTTCTATGGTAACAAAGAATGATTACCGTTTCCTGCATACACTGGAAAACATGGGACCTTCACCGGAACCGAACCTGACCGTTCTGTATTCCGAACGTCTGCCTGAGACATTCAAAAAATATGCAGCACATATCTCTGTTACAACAAGCTCTATCCAGTATGAGAACGATGATGTTATGCGTCCGGTATGGGGCGATGACTATTCTATCTGCTGCTGTGTATCTGCTACTGAGACAGGTAAAGAGATCCAGTTCTTCGGAGCAAGAGCAAACCTGGCAAAATGTCTGCTGTATGCGATCAACGGCGGTGTAGATGAGAAGACAAGAGATCAGGTAGCACCGAAATATCAGGCGATCACATCCGAATATCTGGATTATGATGAAGTTATGGATAAATATGACACCATGCTTGACTGGCTGGCACATCTGTATGTAGGAACTCTGAACATGATCCATTACATGCATGATAAATACTACTATGAAGCAGCAGAGATGGCTCTGATCGATACAAACGTAAGACGTACATTTGCTACTGGTATCGCAGGATTCTCACATGTAGTAGACTCTCTGTCTGCAATCAAGTATGCAAAAGTAAAAACGGTTCGTGATGAAAGCGGAATCGTTACCGATTATGAGATCGAAGGAGACTTCCCAAGATACGGTAATGACGATGACAGAGCTGACGAGATCGCTGTATGGCTGCTGCGTACATTCATGGATAAACTGAAATACTGCCATACCTACCGTGATTCTGAGCCGACAACTTCTATCCTGACAATCACATCAAACGTAGTATACGGTAAAGCAACCGGTTCTCTGCCAGATGGAAGAAAAGCAGGCGAGCCTCTGGCACCTGGAGCAAACCCATCTTACGGAGCAGAACAGAACGGTCTGCTGGCATCTTTGAACTCTGTTGCAAAACTTCCGTACGAAGATGCACTGGATGGTATTTCCAATACACAGACCATCAACCCGGGTGCTCTGGGACACGATGATGCAGAGCGTACCGAAAATCTGGTTCATGTACTGGATGGTTACTTCAAACAGGGTGCACATCACCTGAACGTAAACGTATTCGGAAAAGAAAAACTGATCGATGCTATGGAGCATCCGGAAAAAGAAGAATACGCAAACTTCACAATCCGTGTATCAGGATATGCTGTTAAATTTATCGACCTGACAAGAGAACAGCAGCTTGACGTTATCGCAAGAACCTGCCACGACAGAATGTAATATGGAAAACGGGGCAAAAACAGGATATGTCCATTCGCTGGAAAGCTTTGGATCGGTTGACGGTCCGGGTGTGCGTTATGTGATCTTCTTAAGCGGCTGTGCGATGCGATGCCAGTTCTGCCATAATCCGGATACCTGGAATATGACAGCCGGCAAAAGCTACACAGCTGATGCCCTTCTGAAACAGGCAGTAAAATACCGCACTTATTGGGGAAATAAGGGCGGTATTACTGTCAGTGGAGGAGAACCACTGCTTCAGATTGATTTTCTGATCGAACTGTTTCGCAAGGCAAAAGAGATGGGGATCCACACAACGCTGGATACGAGCGGCAATCCTTACACGGAAAAAGAGCCATTCTATTCAAAATGGCTGGAACTGATGAAATATACCGATCTGATTCTTCTGGATATCAAGCATATTGATGAACAGGAGCATATTAAACTGACCGGTCAGACCAACAAAAATATTCTGGCTATGGCAGAAAAGTTATCGGATATGGGAAAACCGGTATGGATCCGTCATGTACTGGTTCCGGAGCGGAGTGACCGTGATGATTACTTGCATCGGCTGGCAGATTTTATTCACACGCTGAAAAATGTGGAGCGTGTGGAAGTACTGCCATACCATACGCTGGGTGTATTTAAATGGGAAAATTTAGGGATTCCATATCAGCTTGAAGAGATCAATCCGCCAAGTGCAGAACGGATCAAGAATGCAGAAGAGATTCTGGCGTTCAGGAAATAGAAATAACAGGAAAATTTTAAATGTGCAAAGGAACAATGCCCTGAAGGACACATAAAAGTGTCTTCCTGGGCATTGTTCCTTTTGCACATTTGGAAAGCGGACATTCACAATCCGCTTCTCTGCGTTCAAATTTCAATATTTCACGAGTTTTTTAAAGCAGAGAAAATTTACTCCACAACCGGTGGCACAAAATGTTCGATTGCATTTCGCAGTTTCGGATGATTAGCGGATGGTAACGCTGCGTTTTCGGCTGTTATACGTATAGACTTTTTCACCCAGATCTTTTAAAACTTTTATATTTCTTTTTACAGTATCTCGTTTTCTAAGAAAAGAGGGAGCATCGATAAAAGTGACCTTTGCATGGATATATTTGAAAAAGGATTCTCTCTTGTCGTTGTTTCCATGATGCGGAGCCTGAAGATACGTTGCCTTCAGACGTTTGTGATAAGTTTTGATAAGTCTTTTGCCAATGCTGCTCACAATATCTCCGGTGAAAAGCATACTTGTTTTTTTACCGGAAATTTTAAAAACCAGAGAAGAACCATTGCAGATATCTTTGGTCGTATCTTTCAGATTACGGCTGTAACCATTAAAAAATTCAAAATCCAGACCGGCGAAGGAAAAAGTATCATCTGCTTTTGCCCACCGGATTTTGGGATTTTTTCTTACAAGACGTGAAAACTTCTGAAATACCTGATATTCATCCCATGGATATTGATAGTGTCTGTAACGGGAAGCGTTGATCTTTGGTGCAATGACCTGATCAATCTGTATGCCGTCCGGATTGGCAAAAATCTGATTAAAAGCTCCGACATGATCCGGATGCGGATGTGTGATAATCCAGAGATTTACCTTTCCGCCCAGTTTCTTTATGGTATCGCGTACTCTTTTCGCATCATAATCCCATCCACCGTCAATTACGATCAGTTTGCCGTTGCTTCCTTTGATCGTATAAAACATGGACTGCTGAAAATCAGAATCAGATCCATATTGTGTGACTTTCCAGGAAGATGCATAAACTTTTTCTTCGCAGAACGGATGCAGGCTGAAGAATAAAAAAAGTCCGACAGACAAGAAAAACCGAAAAGTATATAAATGAAAAAGCTGTGTTTTATTTTTCATTGGGATCTCTCCTTTAGTGATATATTTATCATATTGTCTTTTATACTGTTTTGCAGGAATTATCATTAACATTTCATTTTTCAGCTTCCACAACCGGTGGTATGAAATATTCGATCGCATTTCGCAATTTCGGATGATGGATCACAAAATGAATCGCCGGGGCATTCCCTTTGGAGATCATCGCCCATTTTCCTTCGTGCAGAATGATCTGCAGATTTTGAAAAGGATTAGAGGAAGATGTGGTCAAATGATAATTCGGATGTAAACAGGCAAAAGTTTCTGCCTGTTTTTTCTGCTCCAGATATTCTTCATAGCTCACTGGTATGTTATCTGGAAAAAACATACCGGACAGTGGAAGAGAAAGTGCATGAAGATAAAAATCTTTTTCGGTGAGGAGTGGAATTTCGTCTTCAATCACATCATGTTCCAGAATTTTTTCGGTGATATCACGCTGATTTTGTGCAAAGTCAAGAATGGAAGCCTGATCCTTTGCAGAAAGTCTGTGTTTCTGTAAAAAATCTTTCAGATAATCAGAATCCAGCGTGTAAAGTGGCAGGGAAGAAAGAATGCTGCGGCGTTTTCCTGGTGTGGAAGTGTCGGCAAGCAGAAAAGCATTCAGTTTTCCGACGTGATCTTCTCGATAAATATCCATCAGAGGAGAAGCATTTAGCAGCAATGCTTCTGCACGCTTTGTATAATAAGCAATATCTTCTTTTGTCTTGGAAAGATAATAACGCCCTTCGCTGTGATGACCCGAAATTGCTTCACCGGAAAGTACGGCAGCTCCGGATACTTTCAGGAAATGATGAAAAACATTGCCGGGATCGGATTTCAGATAATAAGGAGAAATCTGTCCGGTCATGTACATGGGAATCCAGCTTTCCAGTCCGAGCATCATTTCTTCAAAAGAACGGTCAAGATGATGAATCTGATCCAGATGCAGACCTTTTTTCAGGAGCAGAGCCATACCAAACATCCATTTCTTTGGAAAATCGGGGTCTTTTGCCATTTCTGTTATGGGCATATCACTGTACATGATAACTGGTCTTTTTGATCTGGAAAGGACGGTTGCCTTTAAAAAATGAAGTTCACTTGCCATCATTTCTTCCAGTCCATAGTAATATTTTGCCGTCGGAAACTGAAACGGAACACCCGGAACTTTCATTTCATCGAAATGGATGACTTTTATATATTCATTCAGATCAAATTCATCCAGTTTGGATAAAAATTTGGAAAGACTGTCTTCGCCCTTTTTCCTGTTCTGACTGTTTAAAAGCCACAGGCGGATTTTTTCGCAGACGACAGAAGTATCGTTTAGTTCTTCTTCCGAACATTCCAGAAGCTGTGCCAGCACATAAAGATCATCGCCCTGGCAGTATTTACGTGCCACATAAGCGGAAACAGCCAGGACAAAGCCTTCCGGATCTGCAGGAGAGCGGCTGCCGTTTCGAAAGCGGAAAATCGTTGAGGTATCATAACTGATGTGCTGGCACAGTTTTGTGATATTTAGATTCAGTACGGAAATCAGCGTGTTAAAATTCTGACGCAGTTGCTCTTTGTCCGTGGACTTCATGTCTGAACAGGCGAGAAATTGCTGACGGATCTCTGTTTTTGTGAGATTTGTGCCTTCTCTTTTTAATGCGAGCGTTTCTAGGGCAGAGCAGAGTTGTTCAAAAGTTTCAGAATGAATGTCCAAAGTACGTTCGCCGGAACGGTAGCGGCTGAGGGCAGCGGCAGAAATTCCGGAAACAGTGCAGAGTTCTTTGGCAGTACAGTTCACAGCTTTCATATATTGATTCAACTGTTCATAAAAACGCATAGAAGCACCTCTTTTCATCAAATTTGCAAAAACATCAATGAAGCGTATTTTGCGTTCGGTTGCTATGTGTTTATTGTATCGGAGATTTGCAAAAAAGGAAAGATGAAAATATCAAAATTCCCGATTTGGCAATTGACGTTTCGGGAATCTTACTTGTCAAATAAGCAGAATCTTTTATACTGAGAGTAAGAGAGAACAGGTTGATTTTATACAAAATGTTTATATCTGGACAGAGCGAAAAGAAGGGGGGAGAAAGAGGTTCTGACAGATCAGGAAAGGAGAAATTTTATGAGGAAAATAAAGGAGAAACACATGGATATAACTTGGAAACGAAAATGGATATTCTGGCTGCTGCTGGCAGTGATGCTGCTGTTTTTACCGGGAAAGACATTTGCAGCAGAAAAAGAAAGCAGAGAAGCAGAGGATTCATACATTTATCATACGGCTTTTGATGCAAAGGCGAGCCTTAAGATCCGTCATATGAAAGATTACGGAGTACTGGATTATGAAGAAACGGTGACAGTGGAAGATTCCTGTGATTATCTGGACGGAGATGAAAATCTGGATGAAATCCAGGCGAAAATTACAGCCTATGATGAGAAAGTTCAAAAAGTGTGTGAAGGAATGCAGGTTGTTTCCGGTACGGACACACGAGGTATTGACGGCGATACGATTAACATTGAATATGAAGATACGGAAGAAAACGGACAGACCGTTACCACCAGACATTTTTATCAGACTTACAAGATCCGGACAGACTGGGTACTGGAAAAGATGGAGATTTCGGATGTGAATATTGTGAACAGCACACTTTCCTGTTATGCCGGTGATGCTCCAAAAGCAACCGCCCAAAAAGGTGACAGTGATGCTTCAAAATATGAAATAGCCTATGAACGCTGGGAAAAGCTGGAAACAAATGCACAGGGATACCTAGAACCAGTAGAGTTCTGGTATTCTGATGAGAGCCAGTATATTGCTGCAACTCCAAAATTTACCACTTTCGAATCCGGTGCAATGTATATGTATTCTGTCTTTTTAAAAACGGTAGATGGGAATGAATTTTCAAAAGACCTGTCGCTGACATTAAATGGAAAACAGATTGACAGTCGGACCATTATTGTGGGAAATAACGGGACAACCTGTTTTGCAGATGCCCTGTACAGTGCCCGGTCCGAAGAAAAAGTAACGCCGAAGCCAATTGAAGTGATTGAAGTAAATGGAGTGGATTTTTCTTTCAAAGCGGGTGATGCTCCGAGATTCACCGGAAGTGTGTCGGAAGATGCTCTGTACTGTATCGATCACGAACGATGGAACAATTTAAAAGAAGGATGGACTTCCTCGGACTACTGGAATGGCAAGTATGGTGATTTTGACGGAAGCTGGGGTATGCCGCTCACGAAATTCAAAGCACTGGAAACCTATTATTATGGAATTTGCCTGAGCCTGTCAGCCAGAGGATATCGGGAAGGATATTATTTTGATAAAAACATAACGAAGTTGAAGATCAATGGTCGGCTGATCCCGATACCGGATCCGGAAAACAGTTTCGATGAAACAGGGGAAATGGTATGGTTTAGCGGCATCAAAAGTATTGTGATCCCGCCGCAGGGCAGCACAGCAAATGGAAGTACAACAAATCCTTCGGATACATCAACAACATTTCCAAAAACGGGAAGTATGATCAAAACCAAAGATGCACTTTATAAAGTGACAAAGGCAGATGGATCCGGCTGTACAGTAACTCTTATAAAACCGGTCAACAAAAACAAAACAGCCTTTACCGTGCCGGCAGCCATCAAAAGTGAGGATGGGAAAATCACATTCCGTGTAACGGAGATCAGTAAAAATGCATTTAAAAATCATGTGAAACTGAAAAAAGTCACCATCGGAAAAAATGTCAGCAGGGTCGGTGCGAATGCTTTTTCCGGTTGTAAAAAACTGAAGAATACTAAGATCACATCAACACAGCTCACAAAAAAATCTATAGGAAAGAATGTGTTTAAGGGCATTGATAAAAAGGCAGTTATCAAAGTGCCGAAAAAGAAACTCAAAGTCTATAAGAGTATTTTCAAAGGAAAAGGACAGGCAAAGAGCGTGAAAATTAAGAAGTAAAAAGAAAGAGAAAACATAAAACAATAAGCTGCCAGATTGTAGCTTTTTGAAATCAAAAATTATCTGATAACATACAGAAAAGCAAAAAGCATGGAATTACCGTGAAAATTCAGGGATTTCATGCTTTTTTGCTGCTTATGGGCAGTACATCTGTTTCAAAAAGTCTGCTTTCCGGAACAAAATGGAAAAAGACCTGTGTTAAGGTATAAGAAACAAAAGTTGATCCAAAGGGAGATGCATTGCTGCATCAGATTATGGAAAAGTGCTGGGAACTGTATTATTACGGTGACGAGTCAAAAGAAGAACAAAACTTAAAAAAGCAATTGCAGGAAATCGCTGATCAGAATAAACTGGTGTGGAAAACAGAATAGAATGTGTCAGATCCTTGTGACAGGTGAAAATTGATAAAACTTTCTCAATCCAATGAAGAAGTCCGCCTTGATTTCATACGGCAGTTATGCTATTCTAATAATAGTTAGAAAAACCTAACTAATGTGAATAAATCATGGCAGGACTTCTTCTGTCTTTATGCGATCAGAGGCAGAAGACGAAGTGCCGATTATTTTAGGATGAGAAAGGGACTGGCAATCATGAAGAATTTAACAATTGAAAAAGTAATTGGAAGGGAAATCATCGACTCCAGAGGCAATCCAACCGTAGAAGCAGAAGTTTATCTGGCTGACGGTACGATCGGAAGAGGGACTGCACCAAGCGGAGCTTCCACAGGAGAGTTCGAGGCTCTGGAACTTCGTGATCATGATAAAGAACGTTTTGGCGGCAAAGGTGTGACAAAAGCAGTTGCAAACATCAACACCGTGATCAACGAAGCACTGAAAGGCAAAGATGCATCTGATATTTATGCAGTGGATGCAGCGATGAAAGCAGCAGACGGAACAAAAGATAAATCCAACTTAGGAGCAAATGCAATTCTGGCAGTATCGATTGCAAGCTGCCGTGCGGCTGCGACTGCACTTGAGATCCCTCTGTACCGTTTCCTTGGCGGCGTGAATGCAAACCGTCTCCCGGTACCGATGATGAACATCGTAAACGGCGGATGTCATGCATTATCTTCCGGACTGGATGTACAGGAATTTATGATCATGCCGGTTGGGGCACCTTCCTTTAAAGAATGTTTAAGATGGTGTGCAGAAGTATTCCATGCACTGGCTTCTATCTTAAAAGAAAGAGGACTGGCTACCTCTGTTGGTGATGAGGGCGGTTTTGCACCGGCACTGAAATCCGACGAAGAAGCGATCGAGACGATTCTGGAAGCAGTGAAAAAAGCCGGTTATGAGCCGGGAAGCGACTTTATGATCGCTATGGATGCAGCTTCTTCTGAGTGGAAGACAGGAACAGTCGGAGAGTACAAACTGCCAAAGGCAGGAACGGTTTATACATCCGGGCAGCTGATTAATCACTGGAAAGCTCTGGTTGAAAAATACCCGATCATCTCCATTGAAGATGCACTGGATGAGGAAGACTGGGAAGGCTGGAAGAAACTGACCGCAGAATTAGGTGACAAAGTTCAGCTGGTAGGCGATGACCTGTTTGTTACCAATACCGAGCGTCTTTCCAAAGGTATCGAGCTTGGATGCGGAAACTCTATCCTGATCAAATTAAACCAGATTGGTTCGGTATCTGAGACACTGGAAGCGATCAAGATGGCTCACAATGCAGGATACACAGCGGTTACTTCTCATCGTTCCGGCGAGACAGAAGATACCACTATTGCGGATCTGGCGGTTGCACTGAACACCTGCCAGATCAAGACAGGAGCACCGAGCCGAAGCGAGCGTGTTGCAAAATACAACCAGCTGCTTCGCATCGAAGAAGAACTCGGAGCATCTGCAGTTTATCCACAGAAAAAAGCATTTCATGTTTCAAAGTAATAAAAGATAAAACAAATCACACATATACATACTTCCTGTAATCTACATGTTTGCCGTCTGCAAAGCATCCATAAGCTTGCGGACGGCAATGCTTTTTGGCCGGTTTTTGTCCCAGATCAGGCAGATTTCGCGTTCCGGCATTCTTGAGGTGAGGTGGAGCTGTACCACTTCGCCTTTTTTAATGGCTTCTTTTGCCAGTGCCTCCGGATAAAATCCGATTCCGAGGTTGTGCCTGATCATCGGCAGGATCTGATCTGCGGTAGCGGCTTCGATATCCGGATAGAACGGCAGATCATGCTGCAGAAAGTAATTGATATGCATTTCTCTTGTTCCAGTATTTTGTCCGAGAGAAATAAACGGAATGTCCGTAAGCTCTGAGAGATGATGGATTTTAGAGGAAAAATCAGCGTATTTTGGCCCGGCGAGCAGAATCTCACGGAAGGAAGCAAGCGTATAATGACGCATGGATTTTTTCAGCTTGAGCGGTGTTGTGACAACAGAAATATCGGCCAGTCCGTTTTCCAGTGCCTGAATGGACTGAGGGGTGGAAAAATTGGAAATTTTCAGGCGGACTCCCGGATACTGTGCGTGAAAGGTCTCCAGTCGGTCAAGCAGCAGCAGTCGCAGAGCTGTCTCGCTTGCACCGATCGTGATCAGACCGCTCTCCAGACTTTTGTCTTTTTTCAGCTCGGATTCTGCAGTAGAGAGCTGCTCGTAAGCGATCGCGACATGCTGGAATAGTTTTTCTCCCTCAGGTGTCAGTGTTACTCCACGGTTGGAGCGTACAAACAGTTTACATTCCAGTTCATTCTCCAGAATGTTCATGCAGCGGGTGATATTTGGCTGATTGTTATTTAAAATCTCGGCAGCTTTTGTAAAACTTTTATATTGGGCTACAAAATAAAAAAAACGATAATATTCAAAACTGACCATGCAAACCTCCTGTTTATTTTGACGTTCAAAAATGCCTCTGCAATCCGCCGGATCTGTTCTGTTTTGGGATAATCTGAAATCTGAAAAAGGAAGCACTTTTGCAGTGCTCCCTTATATTCAGGTTACTTGTGAAGTCACAGAACATCGCCGGACTTCGGATGAAAAATATTTACAGAATTATTCACCAAGGTTTTTCTTTTCTACTTCAGCGAGCATCATAGCACGTACTTTCAGAGGCAGACCAAACAGGGTGATAAATCCACTTGCATCATTGTGATCGTACATATCACCGGTTGTGAAGGATGCTAAAGATTCATTGTACAGGCTGTATGGAGAAGTTGTGCCGGCTTTGATGATGTTTCCTTTGTAAAGTTTGAATTTAACTTCACCGGTTACATATTTCTGTGTTACTTCAACGAAAGCCTGGATTGCCTCACGCAGCGGTGTGAACCATTTTCCTTCGTATACAACCTGAGCAAACTGGCTGCCGAGTTTTTTCTTTGTTTCCATGGTTTCACGGTCCAGAGTCAGTTCTTCGAGCTGTTCATGGGCTGCCATCAGGATGGTTCCGCCCGGTGTCTCATATACACCACGGGATTTCATACCAACAACACGGTTTTCTACGATATCTACGATACCGATACCATGTTTACCTCCAAGAGCGTTCAGCTCTGTGATGATCTCAGAAACTTTCATGGCTTTTCCGTTCAGTGTTTTCGGAACCCCCTGTTCAAAAGTCATGGTAACATATTCACCTTTTTCCGGAGCCTGTTCCGGTGTCACGCCAAGCACCAGCATGTTTTCGAAGTTTGGCTCGTTTGCCGGATCTTCCAGCTCCAGACCTTCGTGGCTGATGTGCCATAAGTTACGGTCACGGCTGTAGCTGTGGCTGTGGTCGAACGGCAGGTCGATACCGTGTTTTTTACAGTATTCGATCTCGTCTTCACGGGACTGGATGGTCCATACATCGGTCATACGCCATGGAGCGATGATCTTCAGATCCGGAGCCAGTGCCTTGATTGCCAGTTCGAAACGAATCTGGTCATTACCTTTACCGGTAGCACCGTGGCAGATGGTAGTAGCACCTTCTTTACGTGCGATCTCAACCAGTTTCTTTGCGATAACCGGACGTGCCATGGAAGTACCAAGCAGGTATTTGTGCTCATAAACTGCACCGGCTTTTACGCAAGGCATGATGAAATCGTCACAGAATTCATCAATGATATTTTCAATATATAATTTAGAAGCACCGGACAGTTTTGCTCTCTCTTCCAGACCATCCAGCTCGTTACCCTGTCCGCAGTCGATGCAGCAGCAGATAACTTCATAGTCAAAGGTTTCCTTTAACCAAGGGATCAGTGTGGTGGTATCGAGACCGCCTGAATATGCCAGAACTACTTTTTCTTTCATGATATGTATTCCTCCTGAAATTTATGATCATTTTGTAAGTACAAGACAAAAGAGCCATAAAACCACTCTTGTGCAAGCACATCGTGGTTTTTGACTTTCGACCTTAGTATCATACACTATACAACAGTTATCATAATTATGCAAGCAAAAAAACGAAAAAGTTGTAAAAACAGCTGCGAAATGAATAATATACATTGTATGTGAATAAAAATACAATAAAAATACAAAGAAAACTCTTTACTTATAAAGAAAACGGGTATATGATAAGAAAGATTTCATTCGCACAGCGAATTTTTATGAATCTGCCGGAGACTGCATCAGATGGGCGGCACCTCACATTTGACAGAAAAGAAAAAGAAGAATGATCCGGACAGAAAAGATATATTAGGTTGAAAGGAGAATGTTGATATGATAAAAGCCGGAATAATAGGAGCAACCGGATATGCAGGAGGCGAGCTTGTCCGTCTTCTCCTTAACCATAAAGAAGCAGAGATTGCGTGGTATGGTTCCAGAAGTTATGTGGATCAGAGATACAGCAGTGTTTACCAGAATATGTTCCAGATCGTGGATGCAAAATGTCTGGATGACAATATGGAGCAGCTGGCAAAAGAGGTAGATGTGATTTTCACAGCAACACCGCAGGGGTTGTGTGCATCTCTTATAAATGAAGGGATTTTAAGTCAGGCAAAAGTGATCGATCTAAGTGCGGACTTCCGTATCAAAGACCGGAAGACTTATGAGCAGTGGTATAATCTGGAACACAAAGCACCGCAGTTTATTGAGGAAGCTGTTTACGGACTGTGTGAGATCAACCGGGAGGATATCAAAAAGGCAAGACTGATCGCAAATCCGGGATGTTATCCGACATGCAGCACCCTGTCCATTTATCCATTATTAAAGGAAGGCATTATTGATGGAAATACCGTTATCATTGATGCTAAATCCGGTACTTCCGGAGCAGGACGCAGTGCCAAGGTTGCAAACCTTTACTGTGAAGTCAATGAGAACATCAAAGCATACGGTGTTGCAACACACAGACACACACCGGAGATCGAAGAGCAGTTAGGCTATGCCGCCGGTTATCCGATCCATATTAATTTTACACCGCATCTGGTTCCGATGAACCGCGGTATTCTGGTTACTGCTTATGCATCTCTGAAAAAAGAGGTGACTTACGAAGAAGTTAAGGCGATCTATGATGCTTATTACGGAAAAGAACAGTTTGTACGTGTTCTGGATAAGGATGTCTGCCCGGAGACGAAGTGGGTAGAAGGAAGCAATTATGTGGATGTAAACTTCAAACTGGATCCGAGAACAAACCGTGTGATCATGATGGGGGCAATGGACAATTTGGTGAAAGGTGCAGCCGGTCAGGCCGTGCAGAATATGAATCTGATGTTTGGATTTGCCGAGAACGAAGGCCTTCAGGGCGTACCAATGTTCCCATAAAACAGAGAAAGGTCGTGAGCATAGATGAAGATAATAGATGGAGGTGTAACCGCTGCAAAAGGATTTAAAGCAGCCGGTATGCATGCAGGTATCAAAAAAGGTACAAAAAAAGATATGGCAATGATCGTAAGCAGTGCACCATGTATGGCAGCCGGAACGTTTACGACAAACCTTGTAAAAGCCGCACCGGTAAAATGGGATCAGCATGTGGTATACGAACATGGAGAGGCGAGAGCTGTTGTGGTAAACAGCGGTATCGCAAACGCCTGCACCGGAGCAGAAGGATATGGCTACTGTGAAGAGACTGCAAAAGCGGCAGCAGAAGCACTCGGTATCGACAAGGATGAGGTTCTGGTAGCATCTACCGGTGTGATCGGAAAACAGCTGCCAATCGATACGATCAAAAAAGGCGTGAAGGATCTTTCCGGACTGCTTCTGGATACCAGAGAAGCAGCAACACTGGCAGCAGAATCGATCATGACAACGGATACGGTAAAAAAAGAGGTTGCCGTTGAAGTTGAGATTGGCGGTAAGACGGTAACGATCGGCGGTATGTGCAAAGGTTCCGGTATGATCCATCCGAACATGTGCACGATGCTGAGCTTCCTCATGACAGATGCAGCTATTTCAAAAGAAATGCTTCAGAAGGCATTGAGTGCAGATGTCGATGATACCTACAATATGATTTCTGTTGACGGAGATACTTCCACAAATGATACCGTTCTGCTGCTGGCAAACGGACTGGCAGAGAATCCGGAAATTACAGAGGAAGGCGAAGATTATCAGACATTTGCCAGGGCACTGCACTATATCAACGAGACGCTCGCAAAGAAAATGGCAGGGGACGGCGAAGGTGCCACTGCATTGTTTGAGACAAAAGTGATCGGAGCACAATCAAAAGAACAGGCGAAGATTCTGGCAAAATCCGTTATTTGTTCAAACCTTACCAAAGCGGCTATTTTCGGACATGATGCAAACTGGGGACGTATCCTCTGTGCCATGGGTTATTCCGGAGCTAAGTTTGATCCGGAAAAAGTAGATCTGTATTTTGAAAGTGCAGCAGGTAAGCTGAAGATCATCGAAAACGGTGTGGCACTTGATTACAGCGAAGAAGAAGCGACAAAGGTGCTCTCAGAAAAAGCAGTGACGGCTGTTGCTGACATCAAAATGGGAGAGGCATCCGCATCTGCCTGGGGTTGTGATCTGACTTACGATTATGTAAAGATCAATGCCGATTACCGCTCTTAAGCGGTCAGAACTGCTTTGTGGCAGAGCAATTTACAGGCATCTGTCCGGATGCCGGAAGTATGGATAGAAACTGGAGGAAAAAACAATGGATACAATGCAGGATCTGCTTCAGAAAGCCAGTGTGCTCAATGAAGCGTTACCTTATATACGGAAATTCAGCGGCAAGACCATCGTTGTAAAATACGGCGGAAGTGCCATGGTAGAACATGAACTGAAGAAAAACGTCATCCGTGACGTAGCACTTCTGAAACTGGTCGGATTTCGCCCGATCATCGTGCACGGTGGCGGAAAAGAAATCACAAAATGGACAGGCAAAGTCGGCATTGAGACCAAATTTATCAACGGACTGCGTGTGACGGATAAAGACACCATGGAAGTGGCTGAGATGGTCTTAAATAAGATCAACAAAGGATTGGTGTCCATGATGGAGAAAGTCGGAGTCAAAGCGGTTGGTATCAGCGGAAGAGACGGCTCCGTTCTGCGTGTTAAGAAGAAACTCTCCAAAGGCGAAGATATCGGTTTTGTAGGCGAAGTGACAAAAGTCAATACCGAGCTTTTAAATACACTGCTGGACAATGATTTTGTCCCGGTGATCTGCCCGATCGGTTCCGATGATGAGTATCATTCTTATAATATCAATGCAGACGATGCAGCATGTGCGATTGCAACGGCAGTCGGAGCATCCAAACTGGTATTTTTAACGGATATCGAGGGTGTATACCGTGATCCGCAGGACAAATCCACACTGATCTCCGAACTGAGTATTCCGGAAGCAGAAGAACTGCTCGGCAGCGGAAATATCGGCGGCGGCATGCTCCCGAAGATCCAGAACTGTGTCGATGCGATCAAGTCCGGTGTTTCCAGAGTACATATCCTGGACGGAAGGATCCCGCACTGCCTGCTGTTGGAGTTCTATACCAACAAAGGTATCGGTACTGCGATTATCGGGGATGAGGAGGAACGTTTTTACAATGAAAATGAATGAATATATGGAGAGAACGGAACAGGTGGTTCTGCACACCTATAATCGTTTCCCGGTTGTTTTTGAAAAAGGAGAAGGCGTACATCTTTATGATACCGAAGGAAAGGAATATCTGGATTTCGGTGCCGGAATTGCGGTGTTTGCACTTGGCTATCATTATGCGGACTACGATCAGGCTTTAAAAGATCAGATCGACAAAGTGATCCATACCTCCAATCTTTTCTACAATGTGCCGATGATGGAAGCAGCAGAAAAACTGGTAAAGGCAAGTGGCATGAGCAAAGTATTCTTTACCAACAGCGGTACGGAGGCGATCGAAGGTGCGATCAAAGCCGCACGTAAATATGCATGGAACAAAGACCATGCAACGGATCACGAGATCATTGCCATGAACCATTCCTTCCACGGAAGAAGCATCGGAGCACTTTCCGTTACCGGAAACCCGCATTATCAGGAAGCGTTCAAACCGCTGATGGGCGGCGTGAAATTTGCAGATTACAATGATCTGGACAGTGTAAAAGCTCAGATCACAGACAAAACCTGTGCGATTATCATGGAAACCCTTCAGGGCGAAGGCGGCATTTATCCGATGGAAGAGAGCTTCTTAAAAGGTGTTAAAGAAATCTGTGAAGAAAAAGATATTCTTCTGATCCTCGATGAAATCCAGTGTGGTATGGGACGTACCGGAAGCATGTTTGCATGGCAGCAGTACGGCGTGATGCCGGATATCATGACCTGTGCAAAGGCACTGGGATGCGGCGTGCCGGTCGGAGCGTTTGTCTTAAACGAAAAGACTGCAAAAGCCTCTTTAGTTCCGGGAGATCACGGTACAACTTACGGCGGAAATCCCTTCGCCTGTGCAGCGGTTTCCAAAGTGTTTGATCTGTTTGAAGAACATGACATCGTCGGTCATGTAAGAAAGACAGCTCCGTATCTGGAAAAGAAACTGGATGAACTGGTAGAAAAACATGACTGCTTTACCGCACGCCGCGGAAAAGGATTCATGCAGGGACTGGTTGTGAGCGGCAGACCGGTCAGCGAACTTGTCAAAGCAGCTCTGGCAAATGGTCTGATTGTGCTTTCCGCAGGAAGTGATGTACTGCGTCTGGTGCCTCCGCTTGTGATCACCGAGAAAGACATCGACGAGATGGTTGAAAAACTGGAAGCGGTTTTATCTTAGTCGGAGAAGACTCCAACTTCTATGAGTGGCAAGCAACAAATTTGTCTTAGTGGGAGTGCAATCTCCGACTAAGATAAACGCTCCGCGAGGATGCACAGCGATTCTGTTGGGTAAATGTCAGCAAAGCTGACCAGAATCGCGTGCCAAGTCTCACGTGCGTTCGACTTGAAAAAACAGTAAAGAATGTATAGAAAACTCCTTTGTGCATATACTGTCAGAAAGTACAGGCAAAGGAGTTTTTTATGATTGGAATTTTAACAGCACTTTTATCGGGAGCCCTGATGAGTGTGCAGGGCGTCTTCAACACGCAGGTGACAAAGGCGACCAGCCTCTGGGTTTCGACCAGTTTTGTGCAGTTTACGGCACTTCTGGTCTGTCTTGTGATCTGGTATTTTGCGGATGGGAAAAGTTTTATGACGCTTACACAGGTCCCGGATAAATGGACGCTGCTTGGAGGTGTGATCGGTGCATTTATCACCGTTACCGTAATAAAGAGCATGAACAGCTTGGGACCTGCGAAAGCGGCGATGCTGATCGTGATCTCCCAGCTGATCATTGCCTATGTGATCGAGCTTCTGGGATGGTTTGGCGTAGAAAAACAACCGCTTACCATGCGAAAAGTGGCAGGGATGGCGATCGCGATCATCGGTGTTGTCATATTTGAAAAATAACGGTTGTATTTTTGAACAATGTTCGATAAAATAGGAATATCTGTACAGGGGAATTTTGTCAGAAGGCAGGAAGGAGTCCTTTTGAGAAAATCAGGCAGAAAGTTAAAGAGTCTGTTTTATCTGACCATAATCGTTGTACTGTGTATTTTTTTGGTCGGCTGTAATAAAAAAGGTGAGATCACGTTTGAACAGGCGGCGGATGAGGTGTTTTCGGAAGAAATTTCCAATCAGTCTGAAGTGGGAGAATCGAAAGAAACGGAGCGGATGAAAGCAGGGGGGACGGATGTGGAAACAGACGCCTGGATCTATGTAGATGTGGCAGGTGCCGTCAGAACTCCCGGTGTTGTAAAACTTGCAAGGGGAGCACGTGTGTATGAAGCGATCGAGCTTGCCGGCGGGTTTGCAAAAGATGCTGCCATCTCAGCGGTCAATCAGGCATCCGTACTTCAGGACGGGCAGCAACTGTATATCGTTACAGTCGAAGAACAGAAGACAAAGCAGCTGTCATCTTCCGAGGTTTCTCTGGAAACGTCCGGTGAGGGCAGAGTGGCAGATGCAGGCAAAGTCAATATCAATCAGGCATCAGAAGAAGAACTGATGACGCTTCCCGGCATCGGGGCATCCAAAGCTGCTGATATCGTACGTTACCGGGAAGAACAGGGCAGATTTGAGCAGATCGAAGATATTATGAATATCAGCGGGATCAAAGAAGCGGTGTTTGGAAAAATAAAAGATAAAATAACAGTACAGCAGTAAAATAAAACAAAAGGAATGAACAAAAATGGCAAAGAAAGTATTAGTTGTAGATGATGAGAAACTGATCGTAAAAGGAATCCGCTTCAGTCTGGAACAGGACGGCATGGAAGTTGACTGTGCATATGACGGCGAAGAAGCTCTGCGTATGGCAAGAGAAAAAGAGTATGATATTATACTTCTTGATGTGATGCTTCCGAAGCTTGACGGCTTTGAAGTCTGCCAGCAGCTGCGTGAAACTTCCAGTGTTCCGGTTGTCATGCTGACTGCAAAAGGTGATGATATGGATAAGATCCTTGGTCTGGAGTATGGAGCAGATGACTATATCACCAAGCCATTTAACATTCTGGAAGTTAAAGCACGTATCAAAGCAATCATGCGCCGTACCGAGAAAAAGGGAGCAGAGCAGACAAAGAGCAAAGTGATCCAGGCAGGAGATCTTACGATGGACTGCGAGGCGAGACGCGTCAACATTGCAGGCAGAGAAGTAAACCTGACTGCCAAAGAATTTGATGTGTTGGAGCTTCTGATCTTTCATCCGAACAAGGTGTACAGCAGAGAGAATCTGCTCAACATTGTCTGGGGTTATGAATATCCGGGAGATGTGCGTACTGTAGATGTACATATCCGGAGACTGAGAGAAAAGATTGAGATAAATCCGAGCGACCCGCAGTATGTACACACCAAATGGGGCGTCGGATATTATTTCCAGCATTCATAACTGTCAGGTAACTGTCAGCAAAACTGACCAGAATCGCATGCCAAGTCTCACATGCATTCGACTTGAAAAGGTACACTGAAGGAAGGGAGCAGGCACAGGGGAGCAAGTGTTCAGAAAAAAGAAAAAAAACGAAAAATTACGAAAGTACATAAACAGTCTTCAGTTTCGTATGTGCCTGATCTTTATCATCGTTGGAATTGTGCCGATCATGCTGATCAAACACGGGATTTTAACGAATTATCAGGATCAGGCGGTGAAACAGCGTATCAGTATCATACAGAGCCAGAGCGATCTGATCACAGCCCAGATTTCCAAGACCGATTACCTGAGCGGTGAGAAGTCCAAGATCACAGATGTGGAGCTGCAGCAGATGGCGAATCTTTACAACGGCAGGATTCTTGTCGTCAATAAAGAGTTTCGCATTATTAAGGATACCGATCAGACAGATGAGGGCAAATATATTGTGGCGGAAGAGGTGATCCGCTGTTTTCGCGGTGAGGATGGACAGAGCTACAGCAGGAAAAACGGCTTTATTGAAATTACCATACCGATCTATGATGCTCAGAGCAAAGAAGTGGAAGGCGTGATGATCGTCAGTACACCGACCAGAGATATCCGTAAAAACCGTGATGATCTGAACCGGAAAGTACTGATCCTTCAGATTGGAATGGGGATTGCCATTTTTCTGATTGCATACTATCTTTCCAAGATGCTGGCAAAGCCGTTTGAAAAGGTTACCAAATCTTTGAGCCAGGTGCAGGAGGGCTTTCTGGATGCTGATATCTCCATACCGGACTACACTGAGACACAGCAGCTTGCAGAGGCCTACAATCAGATGCTTGCCCGCATGAAAGCTCTCGATGATTCCAGGCAGGAGTTTGTCTCCAACGTGTCACACGAGCTGAAAACACCGATCACATCGATGAAAGTACTTGCAGATTCTCTTCTGGCACAGCCGGATGCACCGGTGGAGCTTTATCAGGAGTTTATGGCGGATATCGCAGAAGAGATCGATCGTGAGAATAAGATCATCACGGATCTTCTTTCACTTGTGAAGATGGATAAAAAGGCAGCAGATCTGCATATTGAAAATAAAAATATCAATGAACTGCTGGAGCTGATCATCAAGAGACTGACACCGATCGCGGACAAGCAGGATATCAACCTTGTGTTGGAGAGTTTCCGCCCGGTCAATGCCGAAGTGGATGAGACGAAGCTGACGCTTGCCCTGTCCAATCTGGTCGAAAATGCGATCAAATACAACAAAGAGGGCGGATGGGTGCATGTTTCGCTTAATGTAGACAACAAATATTTTTATGTAAAAGTAGAAGATTCCGGCATTGGTATTCCAAAAGAGTCACAGGATGCTATTTTTGAACGTTTTTACCGTGTGGATAAATCACACTCAAGAGAGATCGGCGGAACCGGTCTGGGGCTTGCAATCACGAGAAGTGCGATCCTGATGCATCGCGGAGCGATCAAGGTTTACAGTAAAGAGGGCGAAGGTACGACCTTTACTGTTCGGATCCCGCTGATTTATGTGAACTGATACAACGGTTCACCTGGCAGGGGCTTTTGCCGGAATGGAGAACAAAAATATGAAAAAAATGGCAGGATTTGCAGCAGCTGTGTTTCTTGGCCTGATGCTCACGGGTTGCCAGGGCACACAGAAGGCAGAACAGAGCGGTTATAAGGTTTTTTGCCGTAATGCAGAGGCTACTGCACTTCGGGAAGTGCAATATGAGCCGGAAGCAGAAGGTGGGGAAAAACTGGTGGAAGAATTGCTTTCTGCAATGGAAGGGACGTTTAATCGAAACGACTATCAGAGTGTTTTTCCGGAGGGACTGACTGCTGCGGTATCGACTTTAAAGGACGGACGGCTGACGATTGATTTTAATGATGCATATAAGCAGATGGATGATACAAGAGAAGTTTTGCTGCGTGCCGCAGTGGTGCAGACGATGACGCAGATCACGGATGTCCGGGAAGTGGTATTTACCGTTGCAGGTGAGGCACTTCTGAACTCGGAAAATCAGGCAGTAGGGCCGATGCATGCCTCTTCGTTTATCAATTCGGAGGGTGATAGTATCAATGCATATCAATATGAGGCATTGCCGCTTTATTTCGGTAGCAGAAACGGCACTTCACTGACAAAACAGATGCGAAACGTGCATTATGCATCGGATGATTCTCTTGAAAAACTGGTGGTTGAGCAGCTGATCGCAGGACCGGCGGGCAGCAAACTTACTGCAGTTGTGCCGTCTGATACGGTTGTGCGTGAAATCCGTACGGAGGGGGATTTATGTACGGTGAATTTAAGCAGTGAATTTAATCAGGCAGTGGCGGGATCTTCGGTTACACCGGAAGTGACGGTTTATGCGATCGTAAATTCCATCTGCGAAAGCTGTGAGGATATCACGAAAGTCCAGATCCAGGTGGAAGGCAGTTCAGATGTGCTACTGCGTGATACACTGGATCTGTCACAGGTGTTTTCCTGTAACAGCAGTTTCATACGGGAGAAAGACGGAGAAAACGATACCGAGAGCAGCGATAACGGTGCGGTTCCATCGGTTGGCGTTGATCCGAATCTGACAAAGGAAGCACAGACAGAGAGCGGCACTTGATATATTTCAAAAAGAGACCGTTGTTGTTTTTGACAGGTATTCTGATCTTATGGATCTTGCTCTGTCATTTTGCGGGGATCCGGGAGCAGTTCCCTTATCCGCAGTCGTTTGACGGAAAACAGATTTCCTGCACGGGAAGAGTCTGTCAGATCGATGCAGGAGCAGATTTCTGGTATGTATATGCAGATCATATACAGGCTGATTTTATGGAGGAGGTTTCCGAACGTCTTAAGGTTCGGGCAATTCTGGAAGAGCCAGCGGACTGTGCGTACGGAAACCGGGTGCAGATCTGCGGCAAACTGACGCTTGCAGAGGCTCCCTCAAACGATGGAGCGTTTGACCGCCTTTTTTATCAGCAGACGGAGCGTCTTTTGTTTAGTATGAAAAATGCCCGTTTAACCGTTCGGGATGGCAGGCAGAATCCGCTGTTACAGTGGATGTATGAAGTCCGCAGGATCTGTATGCGGCATCTGGAGCAGATATTTGATGAGCAGGATGCCGGAATTCTCGCAGCGATGCTACTTGGCGATAAGAGCAGGCTGGATGAAGAGATCAGAGACTGGTATCAGGTGGGCGGCATTGCTCATGTGCTTGCGATTTCCGGACTTCATATTTCTCTGTTTGGCATGGCACTCTATCATATCTTGCGAAAACTGGGGATTTCATTTGTGGTTTCTTCCGGGATCGCAGGCAATTTTATGTTATTTTATGCAGTTTTTACCGGTGCAGGTGTATCTACACGCCGTGCCATGATCATGTTTCTTCTTTTTCTCGGAGCACAGTGCCTTGGAAGGACGTATGATTTATTGAGTGCTCTGTCAGCAGCTGTTTTTTTACTTCTTTTTGATTATCCCATTTTATTATTCTCATCTGGATTTCAGATGTCAGTTTCTGCTGTGGCAGCGATCGGTGGATTTTATCCGATTCTGAAAAAGCATTACGGATCATATATCTCTTCCGGGGCGGCTATTCAGCTTTTTATGCTGCCGTGTGTTCTGTGGCATTCTTTTTCTTTTCCTCTTTACAGTGTGATGTTGAATAGTATGGTCATACCGCTGCTTCCGTTTGTTCTCGCCGGAGGCGGCAGTGCCTTGCTTTTTTCTTTTTTTTCGCTGAAAGCAGCTTCATATCCGGCAGCGGCAGTGCATGGTGTGTTAAATTTATATTCCTGTCTGTGCCGCGTATCTCTGGAACTGCCTTTTTCTCAGATGATTTTTGGAAGACCGAAACTGTGGTCGATTCTTCTGTATTATGTGATCCTGTCTGCGGGGGCTGTGTGGCTGCTTCAGAAAAAACAAAAGAAAGTCTGTTATCTGGTCTTTGTTTTCATGGCGATTTTCTTTTTGAAGCGGACGGAGCCGAAGGCGTTTTCTGTGACCTTTCTGGATGTCGGACAGGGGGATGGGATTGTGCTAAGGGATGATACCGGTGTGACCATGTTGTGTGACGGCGGGAGCAGCAGTGTCTCGAACGTTGGAAAATACAGAATTCTTCCGTATTTGCGGTATCATGGGATTGACCGGTTGGATTATGTGTTTTTAAGTCACATGGATATGGATCATATCAATGGAGTAAGGGAACTGCTGGAGCGTCAAACATGCAGTATTAAAATAAAAAATCTGGTATTGCCAGCCATCAAAAATCCGGATGAGACGTACCTTGAGATTGAAAGACTGGCAGCAGGGCAGAAGATCGCCGTGCACAAAATGCGAGAGGGTGACTGTATCTGTACCCGGTCGATGATGCTTACCTGTCTTGCCCCGAAAGCTGGGGATACTTCCAAAAATAAAAACGAGACATCCATGGTGCTGCATGTAAAATACAAATCTTTTGATGTGATGCTGATGGGGGATCTGGAAAAAGAAGGGGAAAAGGATCTAATCAGAAGAAAAAAACTGCCGCAGCTTCTGGAAGGAGGAAATAAAATCGAAGTTTTAAAGGCAGGACATCATGGTTCCAAAGGAGCCACCTCAGAAGAACTGCTGGATATCCTGAAACCACAGATGGCGGTTTTGTCTTATGGAAAAGGAAATCGCTACGGGCATCCGGCACCGGAAACCATAGAACGGTTAGAAAAGGCGAACTGCCCGGCCGTTTCTACGGAAAAGTGTGGTGAAATAACATTTTTTTGCCTTAAAAATGAAAAAATTCTTGTTAGATATGGAAAAAACGTGATAAAATAATTAGAAAGGGGGCGATTGCCATGACGATTCGAGAGATGGCAGAGCAAAGAGAAGTGGCTTATTTCAGCCCGTATGCATCCCTCAGCAGCAAGTCCAGGGGACGCGACCGGGAAGAGCCGCCATGCGATATCCGTCCGGTCTATCAAAGAGACCGGGATCGTATTTTACATTCTAAAGCATTTCGCAGACTGAAGCATAAGACACAGGTTTTTCTGCTGCCGCAGGGAGATCACTACCGCACCAGGCTGACCCACACGCTTGAGGTAGCACAAACGGCGAGGACGATCGCAAGAGCCCTGCGGATGAATGAAGATCTGGCGGAGGCCATTGCACTTGGGCATGACCTTGGGCATACACCGTTCGGCCATGCAGGCGAGCAGGCGTTAAATGAGATCTGCCCGTTTGGTTTTGCTCATTTTGAACAGAGTGTCCGCGTTGTAGAACTTCTTGAGAAGAACGGAAAAGGTCTGAATCTGACCTGGGAAGTCCGTGACGGGATCCGAAATCACAGAACATCCGGTCATCCTTCCACGCTGGAAGGAAAGATCGTACGGCTTTCAGATAAAATCGCATACATCAATCACGACATTGATGATGCATTGCGTGCCGGGATTTTAAAAGAAGCAGATGTTCCGGCAGAATACCGGGAAGTTTTGGGTGATACGATCCGGGAACGTTTAAATGCTCTGATCCACGATATTGTGATCCACAGTCAGGGCAAAGATGACATTGTCATGTCACCGGAGATGGAAAAGGCGATGCGGGGAATGCGGAACTTCCTGTTTGAGAATGTGTATCACAATCCGCTGGCAAAAAGAGAAGAAAAAAAGGTCCGGCATCTTTTACAGGAACTTTATCAGTACTATATCGAGCATCCTCTGGAACTGTCAGAGGAATATTTAAACCTGATGGATGAGGGACAGGAGAAAGAGCGGGTTGTCTGTGATTACATAGCAGGGATGACCGATCAGTATGCCATGCAGGCGTTTGCAGACCTTTATATTCCGAAGGCATGGCCGGTAAAATGAATAAGCAGGAAATAAGGAGATAGGTATGTATTATCCGGAAGAACTGGTCGAAGAGATCAGAGAGAGAAACGATATTGTCGAAGTGATCGGCACTTATGTCAAGCTTCAGAAAAAAGGAAGCTCTTATTTTGGACTTTGTCCATTTCATAATGAAAAATCCCCATCTTTTTCGGTAAGTCCGGACAAACAGATGTACTACTGTTTCGGATGTGGAGCAGGCGGCAATGTATTTACGTTCATTATGGAATATGAGAATTACAGTTTTCCGGAGGCACTGAAATACCTGGCAGACCGGGTCGGGATCAAGCTTCCGGAGCGGGAATATTCAGAGGAAGAAAAAAGACAGCAGGATCTCCGCATGCAGGTGCTGGAAATAAACAAGATGGCAGCCAACTATTTTTATTATCAGCTTCGTACGGAGAGCGGGGCTCAGGCTATGCAGTACCTGAAAAGCAGACAGCTGGATGATGAGACGATCAAACGGTTTGCACTTGGATATTCCAGCAAATACAGCAGCAATCTATATCAGTATTTTAAAAGCAAAAAAATATCCGATGAATTATTAAAAGAATCCGGGCTGTTTAATGTGGATGAAAAAAATGGCATGTACGATAAATTCTGGAATCGTGTCATCTTTCCGATTCTGGATGTCAACAACCGTGTGATCGGTTTCGGAGGCCGTGTGATGGGAGACGGCAAGCCTAAATATTTAAATTCGCCGGAGACGATCGTTTTCGATAAAAGTCGCAATCTGTACGGACTGAACATTGCAAGAGCAGCAAGGAAAAAGTATCTGCTGGTCTGTGAAGGATATATGGATGTGATCTCCATGCATCAGGCGGGATTTTCAAATGCAGTGGCATCGCTTGGAACGGCTCTGACGGAGAAGCATGCCACACTTCTGAAACGTTATACGGACGAAGTAATCCTGACGTACGACAGTGACGATGCCGGTGTGCGTGCCGCACTGCGTGCGATACCGATCGTAAAACGTGCAGGACTCAGGGCAAGAGTGCTGCATATGAATCCTTATAAAGACCCGGATGAATTTATCAAAACCCTTGGGGCCGAGAAGTTTCAGGAACGTATTGATCAGGCGGAAAACAGTTTTATGTTTGAAATTTCCGTGTTGGAGAGAAATTATGACATGAAAGACCCGGAAGGAAAAACTTCTTTTTTCCAGGCGGTATCGGAAAAACTGATGGAGTTTGAGCAGGAGCTGGAACGTGAAAATTATATTCAGGCAGTCGCAGAGAAATATCATATCGGATTTGACAATTTAAGAAAAATGGTGAATCGCAGTGCGATGCGTGCAATCGGCAGGGAAGTACCGAAAAGTGCTGTGAACCGAGAACGAAAAGAAATCCGGAAAAAAAGTCAGGATGACGGCATGAAACAGTCACAGAGACTGATGCTGACCTGGCTGATTGATAAAAAAGGATTGTATGCAAAAGTAAAACCATACCTGGATGCGGATGATTTCACAGAAGATCTTTATCATCAGGCGGCACAGCTTTTGTTTGAACAGCTTGAAAAGAGCGAGCTGAATCCGGCAAGGATCATCAATCATTTTGAAGATCCGGAAACACAGAAAGAAGTCGCATCGTTATTCCATGCCAAGTTAAACCTGCAGTCGCAGGCGGAATTTGACAAAGCATTGAATGAAACACTGCGAAAGATTATCAACAACAGCATTGAATTTCGAACGAAAAACATGAATCCGGCAGATATTGCGGGATTGCAGAAAATCTTACTGGACAGAAAGAAAGTTCAGGATATGCCGAAGATCACATATCAGATGTGAGATGAATCCTGCATCCGCAGGCGGCAGCAGCAAGACAGCACAGGCATCAGATGGGAGCATAGTCAGCTGTATATTTTCCGGTATTGGGGAAAAAATATAGGAAAGATACGGCACTTGAAAGAAGGTGGATCAGATGGAGGAACACAGCAAAGAATTTTTGGAGAAATTAAAAGGACTGCTTGCATTTGCAAAAGAACATAAAAATGCACTGGAACATCAGGAGATCGTAGATTATTTTAAAGGAATTCCGTTTAGCGAGACACAGAGCGAAAAAATCCTGGACTATCTGGATGAGCATGGCGTGGATGTTCTCAGGCAGAAAGATGCAGATGCCCTGGAAGATCTGGAAGAGGAAGAAGAAGTCGATGTTTCGGAAGCGGTACTGGAAGTTCCGGAAGGGATCAGTACCGATGATCCGGTACGGATGTATTTAAAAGAGATCGGCAAGATCCCGCTGCTTACCGCAGATGAAGAGATTGAGCTGGCAAAGCGGATGGAAAAGGGAGATCCGGAAGCCAAAAAAAGACTTGCCGAGTCCAATCTTCGTCTGGTAGTAAGCATTGCAAAACGTTATACCGGACGCGGAATGCAGTTTCTGGATCTGATCCAGGAGGGAAACTTAGGTCTGATCAAGGCTGTTGAGAAATTTGACTATAAAAAAGGTTATAAATTCAGTACCTATGCGACCTGGTGGATCCGTCAGGCGATTACCAGGGCGATCGCAGATCAGGCGAGAACGATCCGGATTCCGGTGCACATGGTAGAGACGATCAACCGCACGATCCGCACGTCCAGACAGCTCACACAGTCGCTTGGCCGTGAACCAAGTGCGGCAGAGATTGCGGAAGTGATGAAGATGCCGGTGCAGCGTGTGGAAGAGATTCTCAAGATCGCCATGGACCCGATCTCGCTGGAAACGCCGGTCGGGGAAGAGGATGACACACATCTTGGCGATTTTATCAAAGACAACAAAAGCGAAGTGCCGGCCGATGCTGCAGCGTACACGCTTTTGCAGGAGCAGCTGGATGAAGTCATGCAGACGCTGACAGACCGGGAAAAGAAAGTACTGGCTCTGAGGTTTGGGCTGGAAGATGGAAGAAGCCGGACACTTGAGGAAGTCGGAAAAGAGTTCCATGTCACAAGGGAACGCATCCGGCAGATCGAGGCGAAGGCTTTGCGGAAACTGCGGCATCCGAGCCGCAGCCGGAAATTAAAAGATTATCTTGATTAAGGAGAACAGATATGCAGTTATCAGACAGATTGCAGGCGGTTGCTTCCATGGTAACAGAAAACAGCCGTCTGGCAGACGTGGGAACAGACCACGGATACATACCGATTTATTTATGTGAGATGGGAAAGATCCCGTCAGCGATTGCCATGGATGTAAAAAAGGGACCGCTTCTGCGGGCTAAGATGAATATTGAGCGTTATCATATGCAGGAGAAGATCAGGACACGTTTATCTGACGGCGTTTTGAAATTAAATCCGGACGAGGCGGACAGCGTGGTGATTGCGGGCATGGGTGGAACACTCGTCATGAAAATTTTAGAAGAAGGCAAAAAAGTACTGGTGGACGTAAAAGAGCTGGTTTTGCAGCCGCAGTCTGACATTGATAAGGTGCGAAAATATCTGTATGAAAATGACTACGTGATCACAGCAGAAAAGATGGTATGCGAGGAAGAAAAATATTATCCGATGATGCATGTGCAGCACGGACATATGGAAGAACTTGCAGACATAGAATGGAAATATGGAGCTTTTTTATTAAAAGAAAAGAATCCGGTTCTTGGCTCTTTTCTGAAAAAAGAAGAGACCACGCTGACTGGTGTGCTTCAGAATTTAAGGCAGCAGCCCAAAGAGAGGGTGAAAGAGCGTATTTTGGAAATAGAGTCGTTGCTTGCCCTGAACCGGAAAGCACAGAAATGGATGAAAACAGAAGAGGAGTGTGAGAAGGCATGATCTGCCGGGAGCTGATTGAATTACTGGAGAAAAAATATCCGCCATCCATCGCAGAATCCTGGGATAATCCGGGACTGCAGGTGGGAAGCTATGAGAAAGAGATCAAGAGCATTTATATCGCACTGGATGCGACCGGAGAAGTGATCCGCCATGCCATCGATGCAAAAGCAGATCTGCTGCTGACGCATCATCCGATGCTGATGCATGGACTGAAAAAAATAAATGACGGTGATTTTTACGGACGGCGTGTGCTGGAACTGATAAATCATGACATCGCTTATTATGCAATGCATACCAATTATGACATCGTGGAGATGGCACCGTTAGCAGCCAGGATGCTTGCGTTGAAGGATGCACAGATCATGGAGAAAACCTGTGTGCTTCCGGATGGACGTGAAGGCGGTTTTGGTATGGCAGGCGAACTGCCAAAAGAGATGACACTGCTTCAGTGTGCAGAGTATGTAAAAGATGTTTTTCAGATACCGGATGTGAAGATTTTCGGAAATCCGGAAACAGTTCTGAACCGTGCGGCGGTTCTTCCGGGCTCCGGGAAGAGTATGACGGCAGATGCCCTCCGAAATGGGGCAGAAGTTTATATCACCGGAGATTTTGGCCATCACGATGGGATTGATGCTGTAGACCAGGGACTGAATGTGATCGATGCCGGTCATTATGGCATTGAACATATTTTTATCGGACAGATGGCAGAAGAATTAAAGGAGCGTTTTCCTGAAATGGAAATCTGTACAGAGCCGATCCGACATCCGTTTTTGATGGTGTAGATAAGTTTTCGGAGAATTTCAAGTCACAGAACGGAATCTTCCGGTATCGATGACAATGTGATCTGTAAAAATGATCAGGAGGTGGTTTGATGATGGAGAAAGAATATATTCAGGTTTCTTTTGAAAATGGAAACATAGAAAGGAAAAGTTATCCGGCGGGTATACGGCTGCTTGATCTTGCAAAAGAATATCAGAAGGAGGATGATATTGTTCTTGCAAAGATCAACGGGCGGCTGCGGGAACTGTACCTGCAATTAACGGAGGACTGCCGCATTTCTTTTATCACAACAAGGCAACAGGAAGGGATGGCGGCCTACAGGCGGAGTATGACGCTGCTTTTGCTGAAGGCACTCTACCATCAGGCAGGGCATGAACACATCCGCAGAGTGGGGATCCATTTTTCCGTCAGCAGCGGATATTACTGTACGGTCGACGGTGATGTGACACTGGATCAGGATTTTCTTGATAAAGTGGAAGCCAGAATGAGGGAACTGGTTGCCCAGAAAGTGCCGATCGACAAAAAAACGATCGGTACGGACGATGCGATCGCATTGTTCTCGCAGTACGGGATGAAAGACAAAGAAAAATTGTTTCATTACCGCCGGGCTTCCAAAGTCAATATCTATGATATGGGCGGTTTCGAAGATTATTATTATGGCTACATGATTCCGGACACTTCTTATCTGGGAGCGTTTTCCCTGCATTTGTATGAGGACGGATTTGTACTTCAGATGCCACAGCGGAAAGATCCGAAGACGGTTCCGGCCTTTGAGCCGGAGAACAAAATGTTCCGTGTTCGAAAAGAATCGCTCAAATGGGGAGAGATGCTCGAAATTCCTACCGTAGGATTACTGAATGATTATATTGTGCACCATGGCATCCATGACCTGATCCTGATCCAGGAGGCACTTCAGGAAAAGAAAATTGCGGAGATTGCCGGAAAGATCGCCGAAAATCCAGATAAAAAGATCATTATGATCGCCGGTCCGTCTTCTTCCGGAAAGACGACCTTTTCTCATCGGCTTTCGATCCAGCTTTCCGCACACGGACTGAGACCGCATCCGATCCCGGTGGATAACTATTTTGTAAACCGGGAAGACACACCGGTGGATGAAGATGGGAAACCAAACTACGAATGTCTGGAAGCCATCGATGTTCAGCAGTTTAACGATGACATGAACGCACTGCTTGCAGGAAAGAGCGTGCATCTGCCTGTTTTTGATTTTGTGAGCGGCAAACGCATGTACAGTGAAAAAGAGACAAAACTTGGAAAAGAGGATATTCTGGTGATCGAAGGCATTCACTGTCTGAATGATCAGTTGTCCTTTGCACTGCCAAAAGAAAATAAATTCAAGATTTATGTCAGTGCCCTGACGCAGCTCAACGTCGATGAACATAACCGTGTTCCGACTACAGACGGAAGACTGCTTCGAAGGATTGTACGCGATGCCAGGACGCGGGGAACGACGGCAAAAGCAACGATCAGCATGTGGCCGTCGGTGCGAAGAGGAGAAGAGTCCTATATTTTTCCTTATCAGGAGCAGGCAGATGTGATGTTCAATTCAGCACTGATCTATGAACTGGCTGTTCTGAAGATGTATGCAGAGCCGCTTTTGTTTGGCATCGGAAGAGAGGAACCGGAATACCAGGAAGCGAAACGCCTCTTAAAATTTTTGGACTATTTTGTGGGAATCCCAAGCGAGAGCGTGCCGATGAATTCTATCTTAAGAGAGTTTATCGGGGGCGGATGTTTTCAGATATAACAAAAACCATGGAAGTGACAAATATTGTCTTTTCCATGGCTTTTCTTTTTCTCTTACATCAGTCAAAAAAGTTCTCAATCCTTTTTTTCTTGTCAAACAGATCGTTGTACTGGAGGATCTGATACTTTCTGAGGGATTCATAATAAGGGGAGGATTCATCTTTTAAGGAATAATAGCTGCCATCCTCACCGAAATAACCGTTTGTTGTCAGCACCGGGATCTGTTTATGTATATCTAAAAGGAACTGATTGAACGGAGAGAGTTTCATGCCGGTGCTCTCAAGCATCAGAGTCGAGAGGTAATTCATACTGATGTTTACATTTTCCTGTTCTTCGATATCGTAGTTTGCCCAGATCAGAAACGGAGTCTTATAGAGATTCATATTTTCTTCTGCACTGAGTTTTTCGACATTTTTTCCGAGGATCTTGCTGTAAACTTCATTGGAAAGTCCGGGTTCGTGATCACCGAAAAAGACGATTACGGTCGGATCCTTCTGCTTGCTGAAATACTCGATCAGAGATTTCAGGGCAGTGTCGGAATGATGGATCAGGTTCAGGTAACGTTTCAGTTCCGGATCATCACATTTTTCTTCGATGGAGATCGGCATATCCAGATTGTCAAAATCCTGGTCATAGCCGCTGTGATTCTGCATGGTGACATTGAACAGATAAAACGGGGCATTGCTCTTCTTTTTTGCCTGTTCATACTGATTGATGATCACCTGGAAATCAGCTGCGTCGGATACAAAGTTGCGAATCTTATCCGAAGCAGAGACATCCAGATCTTTTAAACTGATGAAATCCGAAAATCCAAGGTTTGGATAAACATGGTCGCGGTTGTAACCGTTTGCACGGAATGGATGGAATGCCAGCATACCCTGATAATCCTGGTTTCCAAGATGTGTGGTCAGACCCGGCAGAAGACTTTTGATGTAAAGCTGATAAGGTGTTGCAGATGCCGGCACAAAAGCTTTGGACAGTCCTGTCAGAAACTCAAATTCCGTGTTTGCCGTCTGCCCTCCGAATACGGATACATAGGAGAACCCTTTTACAGTGTTTTTTGTAAGACTGTGGTAAAATGGCATTACATCTTCGCTGGTCCTGAAATCACCGACGGCCTGCAGATCGGCAAAAGCTTCGTCCATAATGGCGATGACATTTGGTGTTTTTGCATTGCCGGAAGAGGTTTCACTGCGATACGGGGCGGCTATCTCTTCAGCAGCGTTTGCAGAATATCCATCCGGTTTATGAATTATCATCAACTGGATACTTCGCATAAAAGTCAGGACGCATCCGTTTTTGCGGTAAGATTTGATCGGACGGAACGTATTGACAGTGACATGCATCGGTGTCACAGTCATAACCGGCGTATAGATCATGATCCAGAAGGAAGCAAAACAGATGGCGGCACTTCCTAGGATGGCAGAGATCCTTTTTTTGCCTTTTGGAAGTCGGAGACGTTTTACACGAAACAGCAGAATACACCAGGCGATCAGACCAAGCAGTGTGATCGTGCGGGTCAGATCAAGCGAATATTTATAATTGCCGACCACATTCATCGCAGTTCCCATGATCGTCAGATCCGAAGCCAGGATCGGGATTCCGCGAAACGTTGTCGTGAAATAATTCGTCAGTGAAAATATAATGCTGAAAATACACAGAAAACATCCGGAGAACCGCATACTTCCGGTCAGGGCAAACAGAAATCCCATCACGATATAAAATAAAAATGCGGTTACACCGAAACGAAGCAGGTAAGACGGACGGATAGAATAGAAAATCAGTCCGGGCCCCGCCGGGTTTGCGTATTCCAGGAACAACAGTGCCACAAGAGGCGTAAGGAAAAAGACAGTCAGAGCTATCCGTTCTTCCTTTGATAAATTTTGAAATACCGACTCTTTGTTGGCGGAATCGGTTGCTTTGGTTGATTTTTTCATATTAATACACTTCCTTTATCACAATCGCATCACAATACAATGAGCTATTATAGCAAAATGGAAGTTGACAGTCAATCTGAGAAATGTTAAGATATTCTTATGTTTGCGAGTAGGATAAATGATCGCGGCTGGCAAAACGAAAGGTGTCAGACGAGGAAAGTCCGGGCTTCACAGGGCAGGATGCCGGATAACGTCCGGCGGAGGCGACTCCAGGGACAGTGCAACAGAAATATACCGCCGGCCATAAGCCGGTAAGGGTGGAAGGGCAGTGTAAGAGACTACCGCCCTGCTGGTAACAGCGGGGGCACATGTAAACCCCATTCGAAGCAAGACCGAGCAGAGACATATGGCGGCCCGTCAGTTTCAGGTTGGTTGCTTGAGCCATGCGGCAACGCATGGCCTAGATAGATGATCATTCACGACATAACCCGGCTTATCGTTCTGCTCGCAGAAAAAAACAAGCACAGTGATTTTTTTACTGTGCTTGTTTTTTGTTCTTTTATTAGATGTTAAGGTTAAAAGATGTCATATGGCATCTTTTTATTTATGTTTGGCTTTTGAAGCGTGATATTTTTCGTCGCAGTATCTGCAGCGGTAAATTTCCTTTTCTTCATTGGAAAGGACAAAGACCTGATCCAGTCCGTGCTCGATCGATGTGATGCAGCGAGGATTCTTGCATTTGATCACATTGACGATCTGTTTTGGAAGGTGCAGCTTTTTCTTGTCTACGATCTCACCGTTTTTGATGATGTTGACGGTGATATTGTGGTCGATAAAACCAAGGATATCAAGATCCAGCATGTCAACCGGACATTCTACTTTGATGATATCTTTTTTGCCCATTTTGTTGCTGCGGGCATTTTTGATGATGGCAACACAGCAGTCCAGCTGATCCAGTTTCAGATAATGGTAGATGGACATGCTCTTTCCTGCTTCGATGTGGTCGAGAACCACACCTTCGTTTAACTGACCTACATTTAACATACTTTCACCTCCAGAAGTGTAAGAATCAGAGCCATACGTGCATAGACAGCATACTGAGCCTGCTTGAAGTAAGCAGCTCTTGGGTCATCGTCAACTTCAACTGCGATCTCATTGACACGAGGGAGCGGATGCATAACGATCATATCCTGCGGTGCAAGTTCCATTTTCTTTTTGTCAAGAATATAGAAATCCTTCATGCGGACATAATCCTCTTCATTGAAGAAACGTTCTTTCTGTACACGGGTCATATAAAGGACATCCAGCTTCGGAAGTGCATCTTCCAGACGTTCTACTTCTTCGAATTCGATGTTGTTCTCACGCAGTACATCGTCGCGGATATAACTTGGGATACGCAGCTCTTCCGGAGAAATCAGGACAAAACGGATTCCGGTGTAGCGGACCAGTGCACTGATCAGGGAGTGAACGGTACGTCCGAATTTTAAGTCACCACAGAGACCGATTGTCAGATTGTCCAGTCTTCCTTTCAGGGAGCGGATCGTCAGAAGATCCGTAAGTGTCTGGGTCGGATGCTGATGTCCGCCATCTCCGGCATTGATCACCGGGATTGGAGAATGTAAGGATGCCACAAGCGGTGCACCTTCTTTTGGATGACGCATTGCACAGATGTCGGCATAACATGCGACCATGCGAATGGTGTCTGCAACGGTCTCTCCTTTTGTAGCGGAGCTGGAATCGGCCGAAGAAAAACCAAGTACATTACCACCTAAATTCATCATAGCAGCTTCAAAGCTGAGGCGGGTACGTGTGCTTGGTTCATAAAAAAGAGTCGCTAATTTTTTGCCATCACATGCGTGGGCGTATTTTTTCGGGTTTGCTTCAATGTCATTGGCCAGATTCAGGAGCTGATCCAGTTCTTCCACACTGAAATCCAGCGGACTCATTATATGTCTCATAATTTCCTCCTTTTAACTTCAGATTTTCTTTATCATATACCATTTGCAGACAGATTTCAAGATGAAGTTGAGCCATTTTTCTGATTCAGATATTCAAAAAGCAGACCGCAGAAGAACCAGAGCGGTGCATAGTCCAGACGGATCACACCGTTTATCTGAAAATGTGTCCCGGAATAGTCCCACGGGCAGCAGTGATGTTTTTTCAAAAGGCTTCCGCTCATATATTCGGCGGTGAAAATAAACAGCATATATAGAAAGCCACGCAGGAGAAAAGAACATTTTTTGCTGCAAAGGAAGTTTGAGAGCGGTTTCAGGAAAGCTGCCATACCGTAGATAGGAAACATCCACAGGGAAGAATGACCGGTCAGCTTCCATTCACGCCGCCGAAAGGAAAGAAAACCGGTCCACAGAAGCTCCAGGCACCAGCCGCAGATACCGCATCGGATAAAATTATTTTTCATGGGAAAAGTATAACCGGAAACGGGAAAGATTATACTCTACCGGACCATAATGTTCTTGCAAAATCAGGTCGGGTATACTATAATTCAACGTGATAGGATGCCGGGCGAGGATGGTTTTCTTATTGTGGAACAGGATACTTGCAAAAGCCGGCACAATACTGGAAGAAGAATGGAGTTCTATGAATTACGAAGAAGCAAGAGCGTATCTGGACGATGCTGCCAGATACGGAAGTGTTCTCGGGCTGGATACAATGAAAGAATTGCTTGCAAGGCTTGGCAATCCGCAGGATGATCTGAAATTCATTCATATCGGCGGTACCAATGGTAAAGGATCGGTACTTTCCTATCTTTCTGCCGTTCTGAAAGAAGCAGGTTATCGCGTTGGACGATATATTTCGCCGACGCTGTTTTCTTACCGGGAACGTATACAGGTAAATGAAATATATATAAAAAAAGATGCTCTGGCAAGGCTGACGACGCAGATACAAAGCTGTGCCGATGAGATGGTACGTGACGGTGCACCTCATCCGACCGCTTTTGAGATCGAGACGGCACTTTGCTTTCTCTATTTCAGGGAGGAAAAGTGTGATCTGGTCGTTCTGGAGGTCGGCATGGGAGGAGCTACCGATGCCACGAATGTGATAAAGACGACCGTTCTGGAAGTGCTCGCATCGATCAGCATGGATCATATGGGATTTCTTGGAGACACTCTGGCAGAGATCGCCGCATGCAAAGCCGGTATCATCAAGCCGGATACGACTGTGGTCAGCATGAGACAGCAGCCGGAAGCCATGGAAGTGATCCGGCAGGTCTGTCAAAGGCAGAAGGCGGATCTGCGTATCGCAGATGCGGCAAATGCAACGGACATCGTATATGGGTGTGAAGAGCAGTATTTTTCCTATGGCGGGTATGACAGCCTTGAGATCCATCTGGCAGGCTCTTATCAGATTGCAAATGCCGTTCTGGCAGTGGAAGCGGTAAAAGCCCTGATCGATCTTGACTATGCCATTTCAGAAGAAGCACTGCGGAGTGGTCTGCAAAAAGCAAGCTGGAAGGGCAGATTTACGGTTCTTCAAAGAGAGCCATATTTTATTATAGACGGAGCACATAACCGCGATGGGGCAAAGGTACTGGCTGATTCAGTACGTCAGTATTTTCCGAAAAAAAAGCTCCATTACATTATGGGTGTTTTTAAAGATAAAGAATACGAAACGATCATTGCTCAGATGTCTGCATTTGATGCGGATGTGATCACGGTAGAGACACCGGGCAATCCGCGTGCACTGCCTGCGGAAGAACTGGCAGAAGCATGGAAAAAGAAAAAAGCAGATGTGACATTTGAGAAAAAGATAGAAAATGCGGTAAGAAAAAGTCTGGAAAAGGCGAAAAAAGACGACGTAATCCTCGCTTTCGGATCCCTCTCGTTTCTTGGTGAGATTGTGAAAGCTCTGGATACAATAAGAAGTGAGGTTTGAAAACTATGGTAGATCAGGAAAAAGTAAGAGAAGGGGTACGACTGATACTGGAAGGTATCGGGGAAGATATAAACAGAGAGGGACTGATAGAGACACCGGACCGTATTGCGAGAATGTACTGTGAGCTGGCAGGAGGCATGGATCAGAACGCAGCGACTCATCTGGAGAAGCGTTTCCATGTGGACAATGCGGATATGGTTGTTGAGAAGGATATCACATTTTATTCGATGTGCGAGCATCACATGCTTCCGTTTTTTGGAAAAGCACATGTTGCATATATTCCAAACGGCGAGGTAGTCGGTCTGAGCAAGATCGCAAGAACAGTAGAGGTTTTTGCAAGAAGACTGCAGCTCCAGGAACAGCTGACGGCACAGATCGCCGATGCGTTTATGGACAATCTGCACCCGCAGGGCGTTATGGTTATGATCGAGGCAGAGCATCTCTGCATGACGATGCGTGGGATCAAAAAACCGGGTGCACAGACAGTAACGACCGTGACACGAGGTGTGTTTGATAACAACAAAGAACTGCAGGATACTTTTTATCAGATGGTGCGTTTATAATGAGAATGGAACGTGTAAATCAGATTTTGCAGCACACACTTTATCAGAGCTGCCGCAGACAGATTGATGAAAAAGAAAAAGACCGGATTTTCTGTGGACATGATATGGGACATCTGCTGGATGTTGCCAGACTGGCATGGATCTTTAATCTGGAAGCAAATCAGGAGATATCGAAAGAGCGGATCTATGCAGCCGCTCTTCTTCACGATATAGGGAGGCATATTCAGTACGAAAACGGAACTCCGCACCAGATCGCAGGGCTTCCGATCGCAGAGCAGATCCTGACGGACTGCGGATTTTATTCGGAAGAGATGAAAGAGATTCTCTATGCGATCGAAAATCACCGCAACAAAGAGATGTTAAAGCGGGATGATCTTGCCGGGATCTTATACCGGGCAGATAAAATGTCCAGATGCTGCTTTGGCTGCCGTGCCGAAAAAGAGTGCAACTGGAGCACGGAAAAGAAAAATATGGAGATACAGTACTGAGGCAGAATATACGAAAAGAGGAAAAGCAGATGAAAATAGGAAACAAAGAATTTGATCTGAAAAATCACGCTTATGTGATGGGTATTTTAAATGTGACACCGGATTCTTTTTCCGACGGCGGGAAATGGAACGACAAGGGTCGGGCAATGCGTCATACACAGGAAATGATAGAACAGGGAGCAACGATCATTGATATCGGTGGCGAGTCCACAAGACCAGGTTATACACTGATCTCCGATGAGGAAGAGATCTCCAGAGTGGTTCCGATGATCGAGATGGTAAAGAAAAACTTTGATGTGCCGGTTTCTATCGACACTTACAAAAGTAGAGTGGCAGAGGCAGCACTTGACGCAGGAGCAGATCTGGTCAACGATATCTGGGGACTGAAGTACGATTCGGATCTCGCAGGCGTGATCGCCCGAAAAAATGTCCCATGCTGTCTGATGCATAACCGTAAAGAGCCGGATTACACTGATTTTATTGCAGATTTCCTGAAAGATATGCAGGAGACCATTGACATTGCAAAAAAAGCAGGCATCGCCGATGAGAATATCATTCTTGATCCGGGTGTCGGATTTGGCAAGACTTATGAAAATAATCTGGAGATCATCAACAAACTGGAATGCATGCATGCACTTGGCTATCCGATCCTGCTTGGAACTTCCAGAAAATCCGTGATCGGACTGACACTGGATCTTCCGGCAGATCAGAGAATGGAAGGAACCGTGGCAACCACTGTGATCGGTGTGATGAAAGGGGTCGCTTTTGTCCGTGTACACGATGTAAAAGAAAACTACCGTGCCCTGAAGATGACAGAAGCCATCCTCGGCAGATAACAGGCAGATGGGAGAAAGATGATGGATACAATTTATATCAAAGATCTGGAAGTGTTTGCCAACCACGGTGTCTATCCGGAAGAGAACAAACTGGGTCAGAAGTTTGTGATCAGTGCGGATCTTTCAGTGGATGTGCGGATGGCAGGCCTGACAGACGAACTGGAATATTCGGTAAATTACGGCGAAGTCAGCCATACGATCCAGGATTTTTTGCAGAAACATACCTTTAAGCTGATCGAAGCGGCGGCAGAGGGGCTGGCAGCGGAGCTGTTTTGCAGATATCCGCTGATCCGGGCACTTCGCCTGGAGATCCAGAAACCGTGGGCTCCGGTAGGACTGCCGCTCAGGACAGTCTCTGTGGAGATCAGAAGAAGCAGACATACCGTTTATATCGCACTTGGCTCCAATATGGGAGATAAGATGGCCTATCTGAAAGAGGCAGTGGAGAAACTTTCAAAACTGCCGGGCAGCAGCGTGAAAAAGGTGTCAGATTTTATCAGAACAGAACCTTATGGAGTGACAGAGCAGGACGAATTCCTTAATGGCGTCCTTGAGATGGAGACGCTTCTGACACCCCAGGAACTGTTGGCTCAGTTGCATCGGATCGAGGCAGAAGCAAACAGGGAGCGTATCCTCAGGTGGGGACCGCGTACTTTGGATCTGGATATTCTGCTGTATGATCAGGAAGTCATCGACACAGAAGAGCTGCATATTCCGCATATTGATCTGCAGAACCGGGATTTTGTCCTGGTGCCGCTCTCTCAGATCGCACCGTGGGTACGTCATCCGGTTTTGAACAGGACAATAGAACAGTTAAGGAGAGAACTTGATGGTTGATTTACAGGACTTAAGAAATGAGATAGACTCCATTGACCGTCAGATGACGGAGCTTTTTGAGAAGCGTATGGAGATCAGCCGAAAAGTGGCAGAGTACAAGATCAGCACCGGCAAAAAGGTGTTTGATAAAGAACGTGAAAAAAAAGTCATTGAAAAGGCAAAAGATATGACACACAACGACTTCAACCGTCACGGGATTGAAGAACTGTTTCAGCAGATCATGGCGATGAGCCGTAAACTGCAGTATCAGCTGTTGGAGGAAAACGGTGTGGCAGGCCGCCTGCCGTTTATCGGTGTGGATGAGCTGGAGAAAGAGAATGTCCGCGTAGTGTTCCAGGGCGTGGAAGGAGCATACAGTCAGGCTGCAATGCAGCAATATTTTGGCGATAAGATCACCTCGTTCCATGTGGAGCACTGGAGAGATGCGATGGAGGCGATCGCAGAAGGTGCGGCAGACTATGCAGTGCTGCCGATTGAGAATTCAACGGCAGGGAGCGTCAATGATATGTATGACCTGCTGGTAGAGTTTGAAAACTATATCGTCGGTGAGCAGATCATTCGCTGTGAGCATTGTCTGCTTGGGCTTGAAAATGCAGAAATTTCCGATATCCGTACTGTTTATTCCCATCAGCAGGGACTTTCCCAGTGCAAGAGCTTTCTTCAGGAACATCGGGACTGGAAACAGATCCCGCTTGAGAATACCGCAATGGCAGCGAAAAAAGTGGCAGAGGACGGCGATGTGACGCAGGCATCCATTTCCAGTGCCTTTGCGGCAAAATGTTTCGGACTGAAAGTGTTAAAAGAAAATATTTACAGCAACAGGGCGAATTCTACGAGATTTATCATTGTGACAAATCAGAGAATTTATCAGAAAGATGCGAAGAAGATCAGCATCTGTTTTGAAACGCCACATACCAGCGGATCTCTTTACAATATTCTGTCTCACTTTATTTATAACAATCTGAATATGTTCGGAATCCAGTCCAGACCGATCCCGGGACGCAACTGGGAGTACCGTTTCTTCATTGATTTCGAGGGCAATTTAAACGACAGTGCGGTCAAAAATGCCCTGCGTGGTATCCGCGAAGAGGCAACGAATATGAAAATACTTGGAAATTACTGAAAATACAGCGGCTTTTGCAAAAAAGCTGCTGTTTTTGGAAAGGTTGATAAAAATGTTTCGAATTGATGAATTAATCGTATACCGAGAATATGAGCAGGAGCAGGAGCAGGATCAGGTCTTAAACGATATGGCATTTATCGTGGAAGAAACAGAAACGATGGGGATGCCGGTTTCGGATCTTCGTGGGCTTTATTTTTCCTGTATTCACAAACTGACCGAACTTGCCGGTACTTATGGATTTGAAGGAAATTTATGGCACAGCTATCTGACCTGGCTTCTGGTAAACAATGAAAATGTGTTCAGTCATGCAAGCGAGATCCGCGGCGAGGTGGATGGCAGCATCAATGCATTGGTGGAGCATGATTATGAGATCTTTCGTGAACTATATGCCCTGAACTTTGAGGCACTGGAAGAAAAGCTGGGTGCACATTGCTTTTTCATGATTGCAGATTATGTTAATGCACCGCAGAGCAGCAAAGTATTTAACGAGCGTATTCGCGACCGGATCTGTGAACTGAGCGAAAAACTTGCAGGAGCAAAAGATGTGCATGAATTTAAAGAAGATATGACTTCTTTCTACAAAGATTTCGGTGTGGGAAAACTGGGACTGCATAAGGCATTTCGCGTGGCACATGATGAAGATGGCGTACAGATCGTGCCGATCACCAAGATCGCACACGTACACCTGGATGACCTGGTAGGTTATGAGCTGGCAAAGAAGAAACTGATCGAAAATACCGAAGCTTTTGTGCAGGGAAGAAAAGCAAACAACTGTCTGCTTTTTGGTGATGCCGGCACCGGAAAATCCTCCAGCATCAAAGGCATTCTCAATGAATATTACGACCAGGGACTGCGTATCATTGAAGTTTACAAACATCAGTTCCAGGATCTGAATGATGTGATCGCTCAGGTCAAAAACAGAAATTATCGTTTTATTATCTATATGGATGATCTTTCCTTTGAGGAATTTGAAATCGAATATAAATACCTGAAGGCCGTGATCGAAGGCGGACTGGAACGCAAGCCGGAAAATGTACTGATCTATGCAACTTCCAACCGCAGACATCTGATCCGTGAAAAATTCAGTGACAAGGAAGAGCGAAGAGACGATCTGCATACTTCTGATACGGTGCAGGAGAAACTGTCACTGGCATATCGTTTCGGACTGAAGATTTATTTTGGTTCACCGAGCAAAAAAGAATTTCAGAATATCGTCCGCGTCCTGGCAGACAAACACGGAATCACGATGTCGGAAGAAGAGCTGTTTTTAAAGGCAAATCAGTGGGAACTGCAGTATGGCGGACTTTCCGGACGTACTGCACAGCAGTTTATTGATCATCTGCTTGGACAGGAGAGAAAGGACGTGTGAGTATGAAACTTTTTGCAGCAATCGATATAGGTTCCTATGAAGTGGAAATGAAGATTTTTCAGATCACTTCCGGAAAAGGAATCAAAGAGATCGACTGCGTGTGCCATCGCATGGAACTTGGCAAAGATGTATACCGTGATGGTAGGATCGGTGTGGAGATGACCGATGAGCTCTGCCGGGTTCTGAATGACTTTGTAAGGATTATGAAAGGATATCGCGTGGATGACTGGCGTGTGTGTGCCACGAGTGCAGTAAGAGAAGCGGGTAACCAGCTTGTTTTTCTGGACCGTGTGAAACGCCATACCGGTCTGGAAGTGGAAGTTCTCTCAAATGCATCACAGCGTTTTATGGATTATAAATCGATCGCATCCAGGGAAAATGAATTCAACCGTATCATCCAGAAAGGAACGGCGATCGTAGATGTCGGCGGCGGCAGCATTCAGATTTCTCTGTTTGACAAGGATCGTCTTGTTGCAAGCCAGAATATGAAAATCGGAAATCTGCGGCTGCGTGAACGGATGATGAATGAGGGTGTGAGCCTGAAACATTATGAGACACTTCTGACAGAAGTTGTGAAAAATGAATTTCTGTCATACAAAAAGCTGTATCTGAAGGATCGTGTGATCTCCAATCTGATCGTGGTCGGGGACCATATCGGCGATGCCGTTCATAAAAATGTGATGACAAGAGCGGATTTCCTGAATTTTTACGATGACATGATCTACCGTTCCGACGAAGATGCGGCAGGACGCTGCGAGGTTCCGGAAGATGTGATTTCGGTATTGCGTCCGTCTCTTGTCGTTTACCGTTGTTTCCTGGAAGCAGCCGATGTGGAGAATATCTGGATGCCGGGTCTGCATCTGACCGATGGCATGGCGTATGAATATGCACAGCAGAACCGGCTTTTGAAACTCGTCCATGACTTTGATGAGGATATCCTGGCGGCTGCAAGAAATGCTGCCAAACGTTATCAGTGCAGCAAGTCGCATATCAAAGTGTGCGAAGATCTGGCAGTTGGTATTTTTGACAAGATCAAAAAGAGCCAGGGATTCGATGACCGGGACCGCCTGCTGCTCCGCATTGCGGTGATCCTGCATGGATGCGGTAAATTTATCAGTCTGTCAAATGCCGGGGAGTCCGCGTACCATATTATCATGGCGATGGATATCATCGGATTATCGGAAGAAGAGAAAGAAATTGTGGCAAATGTGGTAAAATATAATACGGTGCCGCTGGAAGGATACGACAAGATCGGAAGCAGCCGGATGACAAGGGAAAATTATCTGACCATTGCCAAACTGACGGCAATCCTCGGAGTGGTAAATTCGCTGGACCGCAGCCACAAGCAGAAGACCAAAGAGGCAAAACAGATATTGCATGAAAACGAACTGGTCATTCAGCTTTATTCGGACGAAGATCTGTCACTGGAAAAGAAAGAGTTTGCAAAAAAAGCAGAATTTTTCGAGGAAGTGTTCAGCATCCGTCCGGTGCTGCGTCAGAAAAAAATGATGTAACAAAGGAGGTATGTCCGTATGGGTGAAATGGATTTAAAAAAAGCAGAATACTATACAAACCGAGAATTAAGCTGGCTGGGGTTTAACAACCGCATTTTGGGAGAGGCAAGAGATGCCTCACTTCCGCTGTTTGAACGGCTGAAATTTTTAAGTATCACAGCATCCAATCTGGATGAATTCTTTATGATCCGCGTGGCATCTTTGAAAGATATGGTGCACGCAGGTTACACCAAAAAGGATATTTCCGGGATGACGGCTTCGGAGCAGCTGAAAAAAATCTTAAAAGAGACACACGAACTGGTAGATCTGCAGTATTCTACTTACAATCGCTCTCTGATCCCGGCTCTGAAAAAGCGGGGGCTGAAAATTATTTCCGAGCACGAGAGTCTGAGCGAAGAGCAGAAAAAATTTGTGGATGCTTATTTTGAGGAAAATGTCTATCCGGTTCTGACACCGATGGCGATGGATTCTTCCAGACCATTTCCGCTGATCCGCAACAAGACCCTGAATATCGGTGCCCTGATCTGCAGAAAAGACGGCAAGGAAAAGCATAAGACACTGGATTTTGCAACGGTGCAGGTACCATCTGTCCTGCCAAGAATCGTGGAACTTCCGGAAGGAAAAGACGGAGAAAAACGTGTGATTCTTCTGGAAGAGATCATAGAGCGGAACATCGGACAGCTGTTTTTAAGTTACGATGTCGTATGTGCACATCCATACCGTGTTATGCGAAATGCAGATTTATCCATTGATGAGGATGAAGCAGAGGATCTGCTCAAAGAGATTCAGAAACAGTTAAAGAAACGTCAGTGGGGCGAAGTGATCCGTCTGGAGATCGAAGGAAAGATCGACAAACGGCTGTTGGATATCTTAAAAGAAGAGTTTGCCGTGAAAGACAGCGATGTATTTGAGATAGGCGGACCGCTGGATCTGACTTTTCTGATGAAGCTGTACGGCATGGAAGGGTTTGAAGACTGCAAAGTGAAAAAATATATTCCGCAGCCGGTACCGGCACTGATGAACGATGACAGCATTTTTGCCAATATCCGCAAAGGTGACATTTTACTGCATCATCCGTACATGACGTTTGACCCGGTCGTAGATTTTGTAAAACAGGCAGCGAAGGATCCGAATGTTCTGGCGATTAAGCAGACACTTTATCGTGTCAGCGGTAATTCACCGATCATTGCAGCACTGGCACAGGCGGCAGAGAACGGCAAACAGGTTTCTGTTCTGGTAGAATTAAAAGCCCGTTTTGATGAAGAAAACAATATCATCTGGGCGAAAAAGCTGGAAAAAGCAGGATGTCATGTGATCTATGGACTGGTGGGTCTGAAAACACACAGCAAGATCACCCTAGTTGTCCGGAGAGAAGAAGACGGTATCCGCCGTTATGTGCATCTCGGAACTGGAAATTATAACGATTCTACGGCAAAATTGTATACGGACTGCGGTCTTCTGACCTGTGCAGAACCGATAGGGGAAGATGCGACTGCGGTATTTAACATGCTCTCCGGCTATTCCGAACCAAAACACTGGAACGACCTTATCGTTGCACCGATCTGGCTCCGCAAACGTTTCTTAAGACTGATCGAACGAGAGAAGAACTGGGCACTGGCGGGAAAAGAAGCCCATATCATTGCAAAAATGAATTCCCTGTGTGACCGGGAGATCATCGAGGCACTCTATGCGGCATCGGCGGCAGGGGTGAAGATCGAACTGATCATCCGCGGCATCTGCTGTCTGAAGGTCGGCATCCCGCATATCAGCGAAAACATATCGGTACGTTCGATCGTCGGCAATTTCCTGGAACATGCCCGTATCTTCTATTTCTATAATGACGGGGCAGAAGAGTTGTATATGGGCAGTGCGGACTGGATGCCGCGAAATTTGGACAAACGTGTTGAGATCGTATTTCCATTAAAAGATGAAAAGATCAAACAGCAGGCAAAACATATTCTGGATATCCAGCTTGCTGATAATCTGAAGGCTCATATCCTGCAGCCGGACGGAAGCTATGAAAAGATTGATAAAAGAGGGAAAAAGATGCTGATCTGTGCACAGGACTATTTCTGTGAAGAGGCGGTAAAAAATGCAAAGCAGCCGACAGATCCAGTTCTGGATCATGTATTCATCCCGGCAGAAGCAGGCATCTTTTCCGACAGAGATTGAAGATAACAGTTGACGCAACTTACGGAAATTGTTATAGTAAAAGTAACGTATCCCTGCCTGTTTATGACTAAGATAAAGAGGTTTTTGTGCAGGGGTACAAAAAGAAAAGGAGGAAACACATGAAAAAGAAAACAACATCACTGGGTATGAAGCTCGTTGCTTTTCTGGCAATGCTTATGCTGTTCTGTATTCCTGTATCCGCAGGCGTAAAAGAAACAGCAGGTGAGTATGAGATCTACCCGACACCGCAGGAGATCACCTACGGTGACAAAGAAATGCAGCTTACCGATCAGGTGAAACTGTCGATCGGAAGTGACATTGACGATTACACAAAAACACGTATCACAGACACGCTGAATGTGCTGAAACTGACCGGAAACGAAAGTGCAGCGTCAGACAAGACCGAGCTGATCGTTGGTGTTTATGGTTCCGGGGATGCAGCAGATACTTACGGAAAAGCAAACGGAGCGGTTCAGGCGACCTTTGATAATTACGATGCTTATATGCTGTATGTCAAAGACGGCAAGATCGTAGTCCTTGGTAAAGACACCGATGCGGCATTTTACGGTGTCACCACACTGAAACGTATTTTTGAACAGCTTTCCGCAGACAAAAAGATCAAAGAGCTGACGGTGACAGACTATGCAGAAGTACAGTTCCGTGGATTTATCGAAGGATATTATGGAAATCCGTGGTCACTGGAAGACCGTATTGATCTGATGAAATTCGGCGGCGAGATCAAGATGAATCAGTATGTGTTCGCACCAAAGGATGATCCATACCACAACAGTCAGTGGAGAGAGCTGTATCCGACTGAAAATCTTGAAAACATCAAGAAACTTGCCCAGGCAGGAAACGAAAACAAATGCTTTTTCGTATATGCTCTGCATCCATTTATGAACAGTCCATTTAATTTCAACAATTACAATGCAGATCTGGCAACCGTAAAAGCAAAATATCTGCAGGTTATTGAATCCGGTGTGCGTCAGATCGCCCTGCTGGAGGATGATGCGACCGGATCAAGTGCAGCAAATTTAAGCAGACTGCTCAATGACCTGACAAACTGGCTGACGGAACTGAAGAACTCCAAATATCCGGATCTGAAAACCGACATCCTGTACTGCCCGACAGACTACATGGGAAATGGTTCTTCTGCAAAACTGAAGGGCATCAACGCTTCTGCAAACAGACAGGTACATATGCTGATGACCGGTAATGCAGTATGGGGACAGGTAAGTGCGAACTTTGCAGATAACTTCTATAACAATGTAGCATCCAATGGCGTTGCAGGACGTTATCCTTACATGTGGGTAAACTGGCCGTGCAACGATAACTATAAAACAGGTCTGATCATGGGTGGTCACAATACCATCTTGCATACCGGAATTGACGGTCACAAATACGAAGGTATCATTCTCAACCCGATGCAGCATTCAGAACCTTCCAAAGTAGCGATCTTTACCGCAGCAGATTATTGCTGGAAACCATGGGATGCAAAAGAAGAAGGTGATCAGGCATGGGAAGATTCCTTTAAATATATCGACCATGTTACTGCACTGGAATCCGATTCTTCTAAAGCCCTGCGTGAAGTGGCAAAACATATGATCTATCAGGGACCGGTTCAGACAGCCGGAAGACAGGCAAAATTCGAAGAGTCTGTTGACCTGAAAAACAAGCTGGCAGAGATTCAGAAAAAAGTAGAAGCAGGAACGGTTACGACAGCAGAGTTGGATGATATGCGTAACGAGTTCAAGACCATTTACGATGCAGCTGTAAAATATCTGACAGATGGCACCAATAAACGTCTGAGCGAGCAGATGACACCGTTCCTTGCGTGTCTGCGTGATGAGTGTGAAGCAGATATCGAGCTGATGGATGCACTCAAAGCCGTTCAGACAAAAGAAAATGATAAAGTATGGGAGCACTATTCTGCAGCACAGACTTTATATGAACGTTCCCGGACTTATGGATTCCGTTATGTAAATGAAACAAAATATGCGACAGCAGGTCTTCTCTACATTGTTCCGTTTACCGAAAAAGTTATGAAAAATGTTTCTGATACTGTAAAACAGATCATTGATCCGGAACACATCAAACTGGAAAGAACTCTGATCTACCGTGTCGGCGGAACAGAAAACTCCGGAAATACGGGAAATGCAGCCAATGCAATTGATGGAAACTTAAATACCAATTTCCAGATCCAGACCGACCAGCAGACTGGTGACTATGTAGGACTTCTCTTTAACCAGATGACACCGGTTAAAAAAATGACGGTCGCACTGGCATGCAGCGGACACGAAAATGATTATATTCCAAACGGTGTTATGGAATATACGACAGACGGCAGCAGCTGGACGGCATTTGAAACACAGCCGGCAGCCGGTTCTACCACAGATGTAACTCTGGAGCTTGCAGAAGCAAAAGAGATCAAAGGATTCCGCTGGAAGAACAGCAACAACGACAGAAATCGCTGGCTGATCATCCGTGAGATTTCCTGTGATGCATTTGAAAAAGATGGCAACAGCGAAGTTACAGATAACAAATATACTGGAACCATCAGCTATACGAGCGGATGGAGCCTGTATCAGTCCGGAAGTTATCCGCTGTCCAATGTGACAGACGGGGATGATTCTACCTTTACCTGGTTTAAGCCAGCTTCCAATGATACCAGCGTTGCCGGAGATTATATCCAGATGGATCTTGGTGAAGCAAAAGAAGTATACAAAGTGCGTATCGCCATGGGTGCGGGCAGTGCAGATAAATGGATTAAATACCATCTTGAATATTCAGAAGATGGAAACAGCTGGACTTCAAAATCTGCACAGACCGGAACAGCCAATGGCACCGATACTTACGTTGAAGATTTAAAAGGCACGTCTGCACGTTATATCAGACTGGTAAACAACGAAGATCGTCGTAACTGGATCAAATTCAATGAATTTTCTGTTTATGGAAAAGAAGCAGAAGCAACCGGCGATGTTATGGATTACACCAATACAAACGATGAGAACTGGAAAGTAACTTATGGAGATGAAGTTTCCAAAGTCTATGCAAGAGACAATGTAACCCTGAAAGCAGGACAGTACATCGGACTGAAACTTGACCGTATCCATGCAATTGCATCCATCAATACAGAAGGCAACGGAACTGACAAACTGACTCTGCAGACTTCCCTGAATCAGAAAGAGTGGACAGATAGCACATCTGCAAAGAGTGCACGTTACATTCGCCTGATCAACAACGGAAGTACGGATGTTACCTTCAGCCTGAGCAAATTTGAAGTGACAAACGATGAGATCGGGGCTATGGATCTGCTTGAAACAAACATTGGCGGAGCGTCAAACAGTGAGGATGCAAGAAAACTTGGTACGACCGCAAACTGGATGGACGGCGATTTGACATCGAAGGCAAAATATTGTGCAACACCGGCAAAAGACGATTATATAACATATACACTCGGACAGGAAATCACACTGAAATCTCTGAAAGTATATGTTCTGGATACTGCAATCGATTATCCGCGTGATGCAGTGATCCAGGCATCTGTTGATAATAAAACCTGGACAGACCTTATCAAGATCGGTGACGGTATCGAAAACGACGGAACAGATCGCGACACCAAACCGGCAGAAAATGGCTGGACACATGACACTGTAGATGTAGCATATTCTTATGTTGAAAATGCAAACATTAACAATGTAAAAGCAAAATACATCCGTCTGTACTTTAACGCAGGATACAGTGCTCGTTGGGTAGAACTCAATGAAATCCAGATCAACGGCGGAGAATACATCCAGACCGTAAACGATCCGACCTTTGAAACCGATGCAAAATTAAAAAGAGGATACGAGCCTTGGAACTTAAATGATGGTGACCTGACAACCGCATTTGAGCCGGATATGACGGATAAGACCGAAGGTTCTCTGGTATATCATCTGTCTGATACAACCAATGTCCGCAAACTGAACATTGTACAGAAATCCATCAGCAATGCAGAAGTTTCCATCCGTACCGGTGCAGACACCTGGGAGACGATCGGTAAACTGGATAAGAGCCTGAACACCTTCTACACGTATGGATATGATCAGGTATACGATGTAAAGATCACCTGGGGTGAAACAGCACCGTCTATCTGTGAGATCATCACACTAGAGTGCCCGAAACAGACCGGCGAAGATCTGAAAAAAGAGGAGATCGAACAGGCAAAGACCGCTCTGAAAAACGCAGTGGAAAATGCAGAAACAAAGGGTATCTACGAAGATGGTAATGCATCCGGTACTTACACGAAAGAAAGCTGGGCAGTATTTAAAACAGCATATGAAAACGCTGCAAATGCCAAAGCAGATGCAACAACAGAGGAGCTGCAGAACCTGCTGACCGCTTTACAGGATGCAAAAGCAAAACTGAAGAAAGCGGAAACGGAAAAACCGACCGAAAAACCAACAGAAAAACCAACAGAAAAACCAACAGAAAAACCAACAGAAAAACCAACGGAAAAACCAACGGAAAAACCAACGGAAAAACCGACCGAGAGACCTACAGAGAAACCAGGTGAGCCGGAAAAACCGACTGTGAACAAGAGAGTTCTGAATAAGGTCACTTATCAGATCCTGAACGCAAAGAAGAAGACAGCAGCAGTTGTTACAGCAGATAAGAAAGTGACTTCTGTAAACGTTGCCAAAACCGTTAAGATCAACGGCGTTACCTACAAAGTAACACGGATCAGCAAAAATGCATTCAAGAGCTGTAAGAAGCTGAAGAAAGTTACGATCGGAAGCAATGTGAAGAAGATTGAGAAAAATGCATTTGCAGGCTGCAGCAAACTGAAGACTGTCAATATGAAGAAAGCAACCGGCATTACTTCCATCGGAAGCAAAGCATTCAGCAAGATCGATGCAAAAGCAAAAGTGACCGTACCGGCCAAGAAGCTTTCCAAGTATAAGAGAATGCTGAAAAAAGCAGGTCTGCCAAAGAAAGCAACTGTAAAAAAATAAAAAAACGGAACATGTTTCCGGAACAGTAAAAGCTACTCTGTAACAGAACCGTTCCAAAGAAACATCCGACAGCAAGAAAAAAGAGCGGGAGAGAACCCAAAAAGGTTTCCCTGCTCTTTTGCTGTATAAGATCAGATATGATGGTCTGAAACGCTCTGACCGGAATGAAAATTTGAGCAAAAGAAAAAAGAGCCGGGACATCGGTCGTTCTATCCCTGCTCTTTTATATCCATGTTTTTATTTTATGATCCTTATGCTCTTTCAACTTTATCAGAACGTAAGCATGAAGTACATACATACATTTTCTTTGTTCCACCGTTTACTTTAACGCGAACAGATTTAATGTTAGATTTCCACATTTTATTGGATCTTCTATGAGAATGACTCACGTTGTTACCGAAATGAGCTCCCTTATCACAAATAGCACATCTAGCCATGACTGCACCTCCTTGACATTATATTGCCTACAATAGGCTCACAACAATAAGTATTTTACCAGAAGCTGCATGATAATGCAAGCAAAAAATGCGAAAATTTAAAAAAACTGTAAAAAATGATTTTTCATGTTTTCTTTTTATATGAAACAGGTTATAATGAATAAATAATACAGCTATTAACATAGGAGGTATCATGATATGAAAGGAAGAATGGAAACAGAACTGGGTTCGATTTTAATCGACACGGATGTGATCGCTACCTATGCCGGAAGTGTTGCAGTAGAGTGTTTTGGAATTGTCGGTATGGCAACGGTGAGCATGAAAGACGGTCTGGTAAGACTTCTGAAGAAAGACAGCCTGAAAAATGGAATACAGGTTACCGTTGAGGATAATAAAATTTCACTTGATTTTCATGTGATCGTGGCTTATGGCGTCAGCATTTCTGCGGTTGCAGACAATCTGATCAACAATGTCAAATATAAAGTCGAAGAATTTACCGGTATGGAGATTCATGAGATCAATATTTATGTAGAAGGTGTCAGACCGATAGATTAAGGAGGAACTCGTTGTGGAAATAAATACAATAAATGCCACACTTTTTGCCAAAATGTTTCTGGCAGGAGCAAAAAACCTGGAGTCAAAGAAAGAATGGATCAATGAACTGAATGTTTTCCCGGTACCGGACGGTGATACCGGAACCAACATGACCATGACCATCATGGCTGCGGCCAAAGAAGTAGCGGCACTGGAAGATCCGACGATGGAAGTACTTGCAAAAGCGATTTCTTCCGGATCTCTTCGCGGAGCACGCGGTAACTCAGGTGTTATCCTCTCTCAGCTGTTCCGTGGATTTACAAAAGGCATCAAAAAATATGAGGAGATTGATGTTGCAATCCTGGCAGCTGCTTTTCAGAAGGCAGTGGAGACTGCATACAAAGCAGTTATGAAGCCAAAGGAAGGCACGATCCTCACGGTGGCAAAGGGTGCAGCAGACAAAGCACTGGAGCTTGCAGAGAATGATATTTCACTGGATGATTTCTTAAAACAGGTGATCGAAGAGGCAGATGCTGTCCTTGCAAAGACACCGGAGATGCTGCCGGTTCTGAAAGAAGCAGGCGTTGTAGACTCCGGCGGACAGGGACTTGTGCAGGTGTTAAAGGGTGCTTACGATGCATTTCTTGGAAAAGAGATCGATTATACGGTTGAACCGGCTGAAAGCACCAAAAAAGCCCCGGCACAGGAAAAGGAAGCCCCGGCTCAGGCAGAGATTCAATTCGGTTACTGTACCGAATTTATCATCATGCTCGAAAAAGAGTATACACCGCAGACGGAGCAGGAGTTCAAAGGATTTCTGGAGTCCATCGGTGATTCCATCGTTGTTGTGTCAGATGAAGATATTGTCAAGGTCCATGTACATACAAACGACCCTGGCAAAGCAATCTCCAGAGCACTCACTTACGGCTCACTGACCCGTATCAAAATCGACAATATGCGTGAGGAGCATCAGGAGAAACTGATCAAAGATGCGGCAAAAGTTGCAGAACAGCAGAAGTTCGAAGAAGAAGAGCGTAAAAAAATGGTGCCGCCGAAGCCGGTCGGATTTATTTCCGTTTCCATTGGTGAGGGTATCGGTGAGATCTTCCGCGAACTGGGCGTTGATTATCTGATCGAAGGCGGTCAGACCATGAATCCGAGTACCGAAGATATGCTGCGTGCAATCGAAGAAGTAAATGCGGAGACGATTTACATTCTTCCGAATAATAAAAACATTATTCTGGCAGCAAATCAGGCAAAACTTCTGACCAAAGACAAAGAAGTGATCGTAATTCCGACCAAAACCGTTCCGCAGGGAATCACAGCCGTTGTCACTTACAGTGCCGAGGCTTCTGTGGAAGAAAATACGGAGGCAATGTCTGAAGAGATCAAAAATGTAAAAACCGGACAGATCACTTATGCAGTGCGTGACACGCACATTGATGACAAGGAGATCCATGAGGGCGATATCATGGGAATCGGCGATCATGAGATCCTTGCGGTCGGAAAAGAGATTCAGGATGTTACACTGGAAACGATTGCCCTGATGGATGCCGATGATGCAGAACTGATCACGGTATATTACGGAGAGGATACAAAAGCCGAAGATGCAGAAAAATTGGAACAGGCACTGACGGAAAAATATCCTTCCTGTGATGTGGAAGTCTATGCCGGAGGTCAGCCGATCTATTATTATGTTGTTTCTGTGGAGTAATTATGAATACATTATCACCGCTTACAGAACTAAAAGGAATTGGTGAAAAGACAGAAAAGCTGTTTGCAAAAGTGGGCGTAACGAATGTCGGAGAACTGCTTTCCTACTATCCGAGAACGTATGAAACGTACGGGGAAATACAGAAGCCGGATGCCGTAACAGACGGCATGACGGCTGCTCTGTATGGTCAGTTTCAGGGACCGCTGGCAGTGAAGCGTGTAAAAAACATGCAGATTGTATCCGGCGTGTTCGAAAGTGATGCACAGAAAATACGCATCACCTGGTATAATATGCCTTATCTTCGCAGCACCGTAAGAGCCGGTGTGCCTTATGTGCTGTGGGGCAAAGCAGCAAAGAAAAACAGACAGTTGGTATTGGAGCAGCCAGCTGTTTTTTCTTTCGAGGAATATCACAGAATGCGGCAGCATTTAAAACCGGTGTATCCTCTGACGGAAGGACTCTCTGCAAAGACCATCGAGAAAGCAGTGCGGCAGGCACTTGAAAGTCTGCCCTTTTTCAAAGAGACACTGCCGCCTGCTATCCGCAGCAAGTATCATCTCGCAGAATATCATTTTGCACTTGAACAGATTCATTTTCCGGAGAATCGCGAACAGATGCTTCTGGCGAGAAGAAGACTGGTATTTGATGAATTTTATCTGTTTATCCTTGCACTGCGGCAGCTGAAGCAGGTAAATGAACGAAATCCGCAGAGATTTCAGATACAGAAAATTCCTCTAACAGATCAGATCATTGCAAACTTATCTTTTTCACTTACCGGGGCACAAAAAAAGGTCTGGCAGGAGATCGAGCGTGATATGACAGGTGATTATCTGATGTCACGCCTGATACAGGGAGATGTAGGATCTGGAAAGACGATCCTTGCCTTTCTTGCCCTATTTCTTGCAGCGGGAAATGGCTGGCAGGGATGCCTGATGGTTCCGACCGAGGTGCTTGCAGTGCAGCATATGGAGGCTATCCAGAAGCAGATCTGCGAACAGAAACTGCCTTTTTATGCAGAACTGCTTACCGGTTCCATGACAGCGAAACAAAAACGGGAAGCCTGCGGCAGAATTGTCTCCGGAGAATCACAGATCATCATCGGGACGCATGCGGTCTTTCAGGAAAAGATCCAATATAAAAATCTGGCACTTGTGATTACCGATGAGCAGCACCGTTTCGGTGTGCGGCAAAGAGAGTCTCTGTCGGAAAAAGGAGATATGCCGCATGTGATGGTTATGAGTGCAACTCCGATCCCAAGGACACTGGCCGTGATCCTGTATGGAGATCTTGATATTTCGGTTGTGAATGAACTTCCGGCAAACCGTCTGCCGGTCAAAAACTGTGTGGTTGACACCTCTTACCGTCCGAAAGCATATCGTTTTATAGAAAAACAGGTAAAGATGGGGCATCAGGCGTATATCATCTGTCCGATGGTGGAGGAGAGCGAGCAGATCGAAGCAGAAGATGTGATTTCTTATACAGAAAAACTGAGAAGTACACTGCCGCAGGATATTACGGTTTCGTATCTCCATGGCAAGATGAAACCGGCCAAGAAGAACGAGATCATGGAAGCTTTTGTGAAAAATGAAATCCAGGTTCTTGTTTCCACGACGGTGATCGAAGTTGGTGTGAATGTACCGAACGCCAGCGTTATGATGATCGAAAATGCGGAGCGTTTCGGCCTTGCACAGCTGCATCAGCTTCGCGGGCGTGTCGGAAGAGGAGATGCACAGTCTTACTGTATCCTGTGTTATGGGAAAGACGGAGAAAAGACAAAAAAGCGTCTGGAAATTTTGAACAAATCCAACGATGGTTTTTATATTGCGAACGAAGATCTGCGTCTGAGGGGACCGGGAGATCTCTTTGGAATTCGTCAGAGCGGAGAGCTTGCATTTCGCATCGGAGATGTTTTTCAGGATGCCGCGATCTTACAGGAAGCAAACGATGCAGCAAACGACACCCTGCAGGATCCATCCTATCCAGAAGGGAAAGATTACGCCATTTTAAGACAAAATCTCGAAAAATATATGTACAAGGATCTGTGCAATTTGAATTTATAGTTGATAATTTGTAAAAAATGGTATATGATTAAGCCGATTGCTTAAGAAGCATTAAAAACAAGAGAGTTTAGAATGTTTTTTTTATGAGGAGGAAACTATTATGGCAAACCGTAGACAGGCAAAGAAAAATGCAGCAGCTGCTGTAAACAAAGAAGCAGCAAAGAAAGAAGTAAAGACAACTGTTGCTGAAGAAACAGCAGAAAAAGTTACAGCAGTAGAAAAAGTTGCAGAAAAAGCAGCAGAAGTAAAAGAAGCTGTAAAAGAAAAAGTTGCAGAAGTAAAAGAAACAACAAAAGCTGCAAAGGCTGCCAAAGCTGAAACAGCTGAAAAAGCAGAACCGAAGAAGACTCCGGGAAGAAAAGCAGCAGTAAAAGAAGAGTTCGTTCTGGAATTTGCCGGCAAGCAGATCACACAGGAAGAAATCAAGAAAAAAGTAAAAGAAAACTGGACAAAAGTTCAGAAAAATAAAATCAAAGATATCAAGACGATCAAAGTATTCCTGCAGCCGGAAAATAGCTGTGCATACTATACGATCAATGACGAAGGAAACGACAGCTACAAAATCGAGCTTTAAGATCAAATTGTCATAAGATGCTATACTTTGAAACACTTTCCAGTTTAAAACCGGATGAAATCCACATACTAGGATCGCAATAGAAAATTGCACATCTGAAAAAGAAAAGGAAAACAAAACATTTCAAAGGAGGCATGTAATTATGGCAAATCGTTCATCTAATGTGGCGGCAGTACCGGAAGCAAAAGGTGCTCTTGACAGGTTCAAAATGGAAGTGGCAAGCGAACTTGGCGTTCCTCTGACGGATGGTTACAATGGTAACCTGACATCAAAACAGAACGGATCTGTAGGTGGCTATATGGTCAAAAAAATGATCGAAGCACAGGAGCGACAGATGTCCGGAGGAGCCGGAAGCGGCATGAACGGAAACGGCAGTGCACAGTACTGATCGGGAACTTCTGAAGTTTTGGATTGAAAAATGACAAAAGCGGGTGAGAGAAAACTTCTCTTGCCTGCTTTTTTTAAAATTAAGAATATGGTGACAAAATACTTTCTTTTTTGCAGGAGTCTGTGCTATAATGACCATAGTCTGCGAAAATACAGTCAGCAGAACTCTATAATGATCTGAGGTAGATAGAGAATGAACATAGGATTAATTGCACACAATGCAAAGAAAAATCTGATCGAGGATTTTTGCGTTGCCTACAAACGTATCCTGGAAAAACATGAGTTGTATGCGACCGGGATCACAGGAAGGCGTATAGAGGAGGCAACGAACCTTCATGTCCACAAATTCCTGGCAGGAAGCGTGGGCGGAGATAAACAGTTTGTAGAAATGATCGAACGAAACGGATTGGATATGGTGATTTTTTTCTACAGTCCATTATTTACCAATTCGAGAGAGCCGAATATTGAAATGATTTCAAAAGCATGTGATATTTATAACATACCGATTGCTACCAATATCGCAACAGCAGAATCTCTGGTCATCGGTCTGCAAAAAGGTGATCTGGAGTGGAGGGAAAATATATGACGATCACAGACGTTGGGAATCTTTTCATGTTTGCCGGAGGTCTTGGTATGTTCCTCTACGGTATGCACAGTATGTCCGGAGGCATTCAGAAAACAGCCGGCAATAAAATGAAAGAGCTGCTCGGGATTCTGACGAGTAATCACTTTATGGCAGTTGTGGTCGGGGCACTTGTCACGGCGATCATCCAGAGCAGCGGTGCCACAACGGTTATGGTGGTCGGATTTGTCAATGCGGGCATCATGACACTGACACAGGCCGTTGGCGTCATTATGGGAGCAAACATTGGTACCTGTATTACGGCGTGGATCGTATCACTTGGACAGCTGGGAGATGCTTTCAAGGCATTTTCCCCTTCTCTGTATGCACCACTTCTGGTCGGGATCGGAGCCTTTCTGATCATGTTCAGCAAAAAGGCGAAAAAGCAGACGGTCGGTGAGATTCTGGTAGGACTTGGCCTTTTGTTTATCGGTCTGGATTTTATGGGAGATGCTGCGGGAGATTACCTGCATCTTCCAATCTTTACCAGGGCATTTGAGCTCTTTGGCAGCAATCCGATCCTTGGTATCCTGATCGGTGTGATCGTTACGGCGATCATGCAGAGTTCATCGGCTGCAGTTGGTGTCCTTCAGACACTTGCAGCGGCAGGTGGTGTTGTGACTGCAAGTTCTGCCATGTATATCAGTCTTGGGTCGAACATCGGTTCCTGCTGTACGGCACTTTTGTCCAGCCTTGGCGAGTCACGCAATGCAAAAAGATCAGCTGTGATCCATCTCACGTTCAATGTACTCGGTGCACTGGTCTGGGGCAGCGGATTGTTTGTCCTGTTTCAGTTCCGCCCGGCTTTCGGGACAATGGGGATCGACAGTGTCGGTATCTCGGTATTCCATACGATCTTTAACCTTGTCTGTACGGTTCTTATGACACCGCTGAGGGGAAAACTGGTTGCATTATCCGGTCTTCTGGTCAAAGGCGGCGATGAACAGGAACAGGCAGAGCAGAGCGACGATGCGATCACACTGCGTCATCTGGATGACCGTATCCTGGAGACACCGTCTTTTGCTGTTGAGAATGCGATTCTGGAAGTTGTACACATGGGGCACATTGCAAACGAAAATATGGAACGTGCTTTTGAAGCCGTTATGAATTATGACAAAGAAAAAATCGAGCAGGTTTACCGTACGGAAAAAGTCATCAATAAGATGGAAAAACTGATCACAGAGTACCTGGTTAAGATCAGCAATCTTTCTTTGAATGAAGACCAGCACATGGTTGTCAACGATCTGTTTTATTCGGTCAGTGACATCGAGCGTGTCGGCGATCATGTGGAAAACATTGTGGAGCTGATGGATATCAAAGAGGATGGCGAACCGATCACTTTTTCCGAAGAAGGCAGATGTGATCTGGCAGAGATCATGGATCTGGTTGAAAAATCTTTTGTATTTTCCATATCGGCCAGAGAAAAGGTCAGCATGGATGATGCAAATAAAGTTGTAAAATATGAGGATATGGTCGATAATCTGGAAGAAGAGCTGAGGGAGAAGCATATTGAACGCCTTTCCAGACAGTTGTGCAATCCGACAAGCGGAGTGGCATTTCTGGATATTATCAGCAATCTGGAGCGTATCTCTGACCATGCCTACAATCTGGCAGGCTATGTGATGTCAGAACAATAAAAAGGAATATAAAGGAGCAGTCATGGGAAAATGGATCTATTACGTGGAAGACGATACAAGTATAAGGGAGTTGGTGCTGTACGCACTGAAAACCGCAGAATTTCAGGTGATGGGATTTGAAAATGCTGCTTCTTTTTATAAAAGAATGAAAGAACAGCAGCCGGATCTGATCCTGCTGGATATTATGCTTCCGGATGAGGATGGAGTCAGCATTCTGAAAAAATTGAAAAGCAGACCGGATACGGAGAATATCCCGGTCATTATGATGACGGCAAAATCTTCGGAATACGATAAAGTCCTGGGTCTGGATTCCGGTGCGGATGATTATATCACAAAACCGTTTGGAGTTATGGAACTGATCTCCAGAGTAAAGGCGGTGATCCGCAGAAGTGATCGGAGCAAAGGAAGTGCGGGAGAAGTCTTAAAGATCGGAGAGCTGGTTCTGGATGAACAGAAGCATGAGGTTTACGCCCGCGGACAGGCGGTCAGTCTTACGTTCAAAGAGTTTGAACTTTTGTCTTATCTTATGAAAAACCGAGGGCTGGTGCTCTCTCGTGATAAGATCCTTAACACCATATGGAATTATGAGTATGAGGGAGAGAGCCGCACCGTAGACGTACATATTGGTTCCCTGCGACAGAAACTTGGGACATGCGGAGATTTTATAAAGACAATACGCGGAATTGGTTATAAAATAGAGGATTAAGCGATGAAACAACGGATCTATCGAAACTATTTCTGGGTTGCACTTACAACGATACTGATTGTATCGTTTGTTTTTGTATTTTCTTATAATCGAACGATTCATGATCAGAAAGAGGAAGGGATGCGGGAAGAGGCAGAATTCATTTCTGCACTTCTGGAAAAGCAAGGAGATGCAGATGTCGATTTTCAGGCGGCAGCCGGAAAGACAGACTTTCGCATCACCCTGATCGCTGAAAATGGTATGGTATTGTATGACAATAAAGTCAAAGATGTATCGGGCATGGAAAATCATGCAAAACGGCCGGAAATCTTAAAAGCCAGCAAGAACGGTGAAGGTTCCAGCAGCCGTATTTCCAGTACGATCCAGTCGGAGACTTATTATTATGCACGAAAACTTTCCGACGGCAGATATCTGCGTCTTTCAAGTAAGGGACTGAGTATCTGGAGCGGGTTTGTACAGGTACTTCCGGCACTTACCGGAATCGCACTGTTTGTCATATTTATCACATTTCTGATCGCCCATTTCCTTACCAGAAATATCGTAGAAGCGATCAACGGCATTGATCTGGAAAATCCGATGGAGCAGCTTGTATTTCCGGAGCTTGGCGTTTTGCAGAAACGGCTTGGTTTTCAGAATCGAAAAATCCAGACGCAGATGCAAAATATGAAAGAACAGGAGTATAAATTAACTGCAATTACGGAAAATATGAATGAAGGGCTCATTATGCTGGATGCAGACCGCAAGATTCAGTATATGAACCAGAGCTGCCAGGATCTGTTTGAAGTATCCGGAAGCAAATTTATCGGGCAGACTATTTCCGGATTCTGTGACAGCATTCCGATGCAGGAGGTAGTAGAATCTGCACTGAAAGGAAATGTTCATACTGCCATGCAGGAACTGGATCATAAAAAAGTTCAGTATTTTGGAAATCCAATCTTGGAAAATCAAAAAATTCAGGGAATTATCATTCTGGTCCTGGATATTACTGAACGGGAGCGGACAGAGCGGATGCGAAAAGAATTTTCGGCAAATGTTTCACATGAACTGAAGACACCGCTGACTTCCATCTCTGGTTTTGCCGAGCTGATGGAGAATCATCTGGTTGCACCGGAAGATGTGCCGGAGTTTGCCGCCAAAATACACAGGGAATCCGAGAGACTGCTGACGCTTGTAAATGATATTATCAAAGTCAGTCAGCTGGATGACAAGGAAGTATATTATGGAAAAGAGAATATAGATCTGCTGTCTTTTGCAAAAGAGGTCTGTGACCGCCTGGAACCGATGGCACAGAGCCGGAACGTTACGGTTGAACTTTCCGGAGATGCTGTTTTGTATCTCGCGTCCAGGCAGCTGATGAATGATCTGTTTTATAATCTGATCGAAAATGGAATCAAATACAACAAGCCAAACGGAAAACTGTGGGTTACGGTCAGCGAAAAGAAAGGACATCCGTGTATCAGTGTGAAGGATACCGGGATCGGTGTGCCGATGAAATATCAGAGCCGGATTTTTGAACGGTTTTTCCGTGTGGATAAAAGTCATTCAAAACAGACGGGCGGAACAGGTCTTGGACTGTCCATTGTCAAACATGTGGTGGAATATTATGGTGGTTACATTGAAATCCACAGCAAAATGGAAGAAGGAACAGAAATCGTTGTACATCTGTAAATGAATGAAAGGATATTCAAAGGTAAATATGAAGAAAAGAATCAGTATCATCATGTTGCTTACAATCTCCGTGTTGATGACAGGATGTGAAGAGCTGCATAAAAAGCCGCTTGCTTATATTGAAACAAATGCAGATGACCGACAGAGTGAAACGTCTGAAACAGAAACAAAAAAGAAAAAAGAGACAGAGCCGGAAACGGAAGCCGTGGAAGTGGTCGAGCAGGGCAGTTTGGAAACAGAACGTCCGGAAACGGAGACAGAATCTGAAACGGAAGAGGATAAAACAGAGGATGCCACTTCGGAAGGAGAACTTCCTGTTCTGGAAAAAACAGACAAGACTTCAGAAGAAATTGAGATGGAAAATATTCTCCAGAATCCGGAACTTCCGACCGGGTGTGAATCTGTGGCACTGACAATGGTTCTCAAATATCTCGGATTTGATTTGGAGAAAACAACCATAGCAGATGATTATCTTGTTTTTGCAGACCGGAATTTTGCGATGGGTTATATTGGAAATCCACATACGGAAGACGGGGCAGGTATTTTTGCACCGGGACTTGTCAAGACTGCAAATAATTTCCTGGAAGCACAGGAAAGTGAAAAAAGAGGCTTTGATATTTCAGATACTGACTTTGAAGATCTTTATAATTATGTGGCGGCAGGGATACCGATTATAATCTGGAATACCATGTATCTGGAGAAACCGGTTCCGACGGATGAAGTATGCGAGTTTGAGGGAAAAACCTATCGCTGGTTCCGCAACGAACACTGTATGGTGATGTGTGGTTTTGATAAAGAAAACGGTACGGTTCTGATTCAGGATCCGCTGGACGGACTGGTAGAACGCGATGCAGAAACATTTGCAAAATATTACGAGGAACTCGGAAAAAATGCAATGATCATTCACTAAGGGATTGCATACTCTTACTTTTTTTGGTATGCTTATTCCAAGGAGGATGTGGTTTATGGGAGAAAAGTATGAGTATTTGAAAAAAGTATTAGATGACAGCCATTATACCGTGGCATTGTGTGGTTCCGGCATTCTCGCAGAGACGGGATGCAGGACTTTCCAAAACCAGGATTATGCTTATGAGATTGAGCAGAAGTACGGAAGATCACCGGAAGATATTTTCGCAAGTGCCTATTACATGACAAGACCGGATTCCTTTTTTGAATTTTACAGGGCAGAAGTTCTCAAAAAGGACTGGAAGCCTTCCGAATCCTGTTATGCACTGAAAAAACTGGAAGATGCAGGAAAGATCCAGTGTATTTTAAGCGATAATATTTTTGATCTGGAGAAACGTGCAGGATGCAGCAATGTGCTCAGTTTGCGAGGGAGCATCTATCAGAACCGCTGTCCGAAATGCGGACAGGAATATCCGATGGAATATATCCGGGATTCCAAAAAGACACCGCGATGCCGGAACTGTAATAATGTGGTACGTCCCGGTGTGACTCTTTACGGAGAACAGCTGGACAGCCATCTGACTTCACTGGCAGCGACAGAAGTCGAAAAAGCAGAAGTGCTTCTTTTGCTCGGAACAAAATTATCTTCGGATGTGTACTCAAATTATGTTAAATTTTTTGAAGGTGAGCAGATCGTTGTGATCCATGAAAAGGAACACTACACGGACTGCAAAGCAGACATGGTGATCTACGATCAGCCGGGAAAGGTACTTTCCAATCTGGGATATGATTTTTGAGCCGGCAGATGCCAAAAGCAGTCCGTCCAAACCGGATGTGCGGCACAGAAAAACAAAAGAAACGACATTTGCCGGGAGACGGCAATGTCAGAAAAGCGGAGATAAAAGTAAACTATGAATGTATTGTTTTCTTTGACACCAAAAAGTGAAGTAGCGTATCTGTATGATGATTACTCTCTTCGTCAGGCACTTGAAAAGATGGAACACTACCGTTACAGTGCAGTACCCGTGATTGACCGCAATGGCTGTTATGTGGGAACGCTGACGGAAGGAGATCTGCTCTGGTATATCAAAGACCATAAGATTGTGGATCTTCATATGACAGAAGAGATCCCCCTTTCGCAGGTGGAACGCAGATGGTACAATGAACCGGTCAATATCGACTGTGAGATCGAAGATCTGATCTTAACTTCCATGAATCAGAACTTTGTCCCGGTGATCGACGATAAAAAGATCTTTATCGGTATCATCCGCAGAAAGGATATCATAGAGTACTGTTATAACTGCTATAAAAATGTAGCAGGAAACGAAAAAAACTAAAATATTATGGAAGTAAAAGGATTTATCGTTATATTTTAGTGACGCTTTACATTGACAAAGTAAATATTTGTTGGTAAAATACAATAAGCCTCAAGAGAACAGAGGCAGTTTTGAAAGAAGGCAGGAAATCCCAATGAAGAAAAGAGTATTATCCTTATTGGTTGACAATACCTCCGGTGTACTGAGTCGAGTAGCAGGGCTGTTCAGCCGCCGTGGTTACAATATCGACAGTCTGACCGTTGGCGAGACAGCGGATCCGAGATACTCACGTATGACTGTTGTCGTAAACGGTGATCAGCAGATTTTGGATCAGATCACAAAGCAGCTGGCAAAGCTGGTTGATGTTGTTGATATCAAACAGCTGGCAGAAGGCGAAAGCGTGACAAGAGAACTGGTGCTTGTAAAAGTAAGAGTTGGCCGTGAAAACAGGCAGGATGTAATGTCCATTGCAAATATTTTCCGTGCCAAAATTATTGACGTGGGAGTTGATTCTCTGATCATTGAACTTACCGGTACAGAGTCCAAGATTGAAGCATTTTTCAAACTTCTTGGCGATTACGAGATATTAGAGCTGGCAAGGACAGGCATGACAGGTTTATCAAGAGGAGCGGAGGATGTCCGTTACCTGTAAAGAAGAAAGCTAGAGGCATTAATTATACCTTTAACAAATATATACATAATGGAGGAACATAAAATGGAACCAAGAATTTTTTATCAGGAAGATTGTAACCTTTCCGCACTGGAAGGACACAAGATTGCAATTATTGGTTACGGCAGTCAGGGACATGCACATGCACTGAATCTGAAAGATTCCGGATGTGATGTTATTGTTGGTCTGTATGAAGGCAGCAAGTCCTGGGCAAAAGCAGAAGCTCAGGGATTAAAAGTATATACAGCGGCAGAAGCTGCAAAACAGGCAGACATCATTATGATTCTGATTAACGATGAGCTGCAGGCAGATATGTACAAAAAAGACATCGAGCCAAACCTGAATGAAGGCGATATGCTGATGTTCGCACATGGTTTCAACATTCATTTCGGATGCATCAAACCGCCGGCATATGTTGATGTAACTATGATTGCTCCAAAAGCTCCTGGACATACTGTAAGAAGCGAGTACCAGGCAGGAAAAGGAACCCCATGTCTGATTGCTGTAGAGCAGGATTACACCGGAAAAGCATGGGACAAAGCACTGGCTTATGGTCTTGGAATCGGTGGAGCAAGAGCAGGTCTGCTGGAGACAACTTACCGTACAGAAACAGAGACAGACCTCTTTGGTGAGCAGGCAGTTCTCTGCGGTGGTGTATGTGCACTGATGCAGGCAGGATTCGAGACACTGTGTGAAGCTGGATATGATCCGAGAAATGCATACTTCGAATGTATCCATGAGATGAAACTGATCGTAGACCTGATCTACCAGAGTGGTTTTGCAGGAATGAGATATTCTATCTCCAACACAGCTGAGTATGGCGATTATATCACAGGTCCTAAGATCGTAACAGAAGACACAAAGAAAGCTATGAAACAGGTTCTGAAAGACATCCAGGATGGTACTTTCGCAAAAGAATTCCTTCTGGATATGTCACAGGCAGGACGTCAGGTACACTTCAAAGCGATGAGAAAACTGGCTTCCGAGCATCCTTCAGAAAAAGTCGGTGCAGAGATCAGAAAACTGTACAGCTGGAATGGCGAAGACAAACTGATCAACAACTAATCGTTTATCGTGAGAAATGATTTAAGGTTTCAATTTATATTTGGCAAGATAAAAGCAGATTCCGTTCTGGAGTCTGCTTTTTCCCGTTTTCAGGTGATGTCCATGTTTTGTCTGTCCCACATTTTTTTCGGCGTCATCCTGATATTGCGTTACTGCTATGATGCGGCGGCTTGCACTGCATTGCCGGAAAGGGTAGAATAAGAACAGATTATCCGGAAAAACTAAGGAAAAGGAGAAGGCGCATGAATAAGAAATTGGGGTATCAGATTTTGGAATTGTGCGGTATTTTGCTTGGAAATGCGATCCTGGCATTTGGAATTGCAGCTTTTGTATTGCCGCACGGCATGATCACCGGAGGAGCGACCGGTCTTGGACTTGTTACGAGCAGAGCATTCGGGGTGGATCTCTCGGTGGCAGTAGCTGTTTATAACATTATTTTGTTTGCGGTCGGGGCGTTTGTACTCGGCAAAAAATTTGCACTGACGACCATCGTGAGTACTATTGTGTATCCAATGTTCCTTTCTTTTTTTACACAACAGCAGTGGATCGCAACGATGACAAATGACATTTTGCTTTCAGCTATCTATGCCGGCATTATGGTCGGTCTTGGTGTCGGTATCGTCATCCGGTTCGGAGCATCGACCGGAGGGCTGGATATCCCGCCGCTGATCCTGAATAAAAAATTGGGGATTCCGGTGGCGGTTTCTATGTATTTTTTCGATTTCACAGTGCTTCTGTTACAGGTTGTTATATCGACAAAAGAACAGGTTCTGTATGGAATCCTGATCGTAATCTTAAGTTCCATTGTACTCGGATATGTCTCTTTGGCAGGACAGAAAAAAGTACAGGTTATGATCATATCCAGGCATTATCAGGAAATTCGCGATATGCTTCTTCAGAAACTGGATCTTGGTGCCACAATGTATCATATTGAAACCGGCTACCTGCAAAAAGATGAGATGGCAGTCTGTTGTGTGATCTCATCCAGAAAGCTGCATACTGTGACCGATATGGTGCAGGAAGTCGATAAAAAAGCATTTCTTTCCGTAACGCAGATCAATGAAGTGCGTGGAAGAGGCTTTACACTGGATCGAAAATATATATCAGATGGGAGATGACTCCCGCCTCTGCAGCAAGAATGCCAGAGGCATTCTTGAAAGGAAATGGAAAAACCTTGACAAGTCTGGTCGAAAATGGTAATATTTATTCATTGATAGGAAAAGCGTTGATGAGGAATAGTACATTTTGACCAGAATACAGAAAGCTGTCGGGTGATGCGAGACAGTGGAAGGAAAGAATGGAACTGACCTTGGAGCAGCTGCCTGAAATCAAAGGAGAGTAGGAGCAGACGGAAGTCCACCGTTACAGGGACAGGATATAAGATGCAAATCCGTATCCGGTGAGAGTATGAATGAATTCATAAAATAGAGTGGTACCGCGGAAGACTTGACCTTTCGTCTCTATGACAGCAGATATGTTATAGTGAGACGTAAGGTTTTTTTATGTTCTTCAAACGATGCCTGCCGGATAAATTAAAGACAAAAAGAAAAGGAGATCTGTTAAAATGATGAAAAATGTAAGTAAATATCAGAGACAGTATTTTATGCCGCCAGTAGAATGCAATGACTGGGTGAAAAAGACTTATGTAGATAAGGCACCAATCTGGTGCAGCGTCGATCTGCGTGATGGAAACCAGGCACTGATCGTACCGATGAGTCTGGAACAGAAGGTAGAATTCTTTAAACTGCTTGTAAAGATTGGTTTTAAAGAAATCGAAGTCGGTTTCCCGGCCGCTTCCGAGACAGAGTATAATTTCCTGAGAACACTGATCGATCAGAACCTGATTCCGGATGATGTGACCATTCAGGTACTGACACAGGCAAGAGAGCATATTATCCGCAAGACTTTTGAAGCAGTGAAAGGTGCTCCGAGAGCGATTGTACATGTATACAATTCTACCTCTGTGGCACAGAGAGAACAGGTATTTAAAAAATCCAAAGAAGAGATCCTGAAGATTGCCGTAGACGGTGCAAAACTTCTGAAAAAGCTGGCTGATGAGACAGAAGGAAATTTTGCATTTGAGTACAGTCCGGAGAGCTTTACCGGAACAGAACCGGAATATGCACTGGAAGTATGCAACGCAGTTCTGGATGTATGGCAGCCGACCGCAGATAACAAATGCATCATCAACCTGCCAAGTACCGTACAGAATGCAATGCCGCACGTTTACGCAAGCCAGATTGAATATATGAGCAAAAACATGAAATATCGTGAGAATGTGCTGATCTCTCTGCATCCGCATAATGACCGTGGATGTGGTATCAGTGATGCAGAAATGGGACTTCTGGCAGGTGCTGATCGTATTGAAGGCACTCTGTTCGGAAATGGCGAGCGTACCGGAAATGTGGATATTGTGACGCTGGCACTGAATATGTATTCTCAGGGTGTAGATCCGCAGCTTGACTTCAGTGATATGCCGGCAATTTCTGCAGCATATGAAGAATATACAGGCATGCATATTGATATGAGAAGTCCGTACGGCGGAAGCCTTGTATTTGCAGCATTCTCTGGTTCCCATCAGGATGCAATCGCAAAAGGTATGCATTACCGTGAGGAGCATGACTGCCCGACCTGGACCGTTCCGTATCTGCCGATCGATCCGACCGATATCGGAAGAAGATATGAGGCAGACGTGATCCGTATCAACAGCCAGTCCGGAAAAGGCGGCGTAGGCTATATTCTGGAGCAGAACTTTGGACTGAACCTTCCGGCAAAAATGCGTGAGGCAATGGGATATGCTGCAAAAGACAGCTCAGACCATCAGCACAAAGAACTGCAGCCTCAGGAAATTTTCAATCTGTTTAAAGAAAAATTTGAAGATATCACAACGCCGTTCAATATCAGCGAAGTACACTTCAAACAGCATAATGGCATTATTGCAGAGGTGACTGTAGAATGTGAAGGCAAGAGCGTGGTTGCGATCGCAGCCGGAAATGGTCGTCTGAATGCAGTAAGCAACGCACTGAAGAATCAGTTCCGTCTGGAATATGATCTGACAACTTATCAGGAGCATGCACTGGAACAGAGTTCCAGATCCAAAGCGATCGCCTATGTTGGTATCCGCAGCAAAGACGGAGAACATTACTGGGGTGCCGGCGTGGATCAGGATATCATCCGTGCTTCCATCAATGCACTGCTGACTGCAATCAACAACATGGTAAATGCAAAATGAGATTTGTCACAGAGCATTTCTGTGACAAAGATATGGCAAGGCCTGTAATCTATATGAATTGCAGGTCTTGTTTGTGATTTGACTGGAATTTTCTATAAAATGCTTGACATTCAAGCAGCTTTATACCTTACAATCCCACTATAAAGTACTTGCCTGATGCAAAGTACAAAGAGAGGAGAGGTTTTATGAGCAATATCAAAGAAGCAGAAGAACAGACCGGTATCAGTCGTGCAAATATCCGGTACTACGAAAAGATGGGCCTGCTGCAGCCAAAGCGAAATGAGAAGAATGGATATCGTGAATATAGGCCGGAAGATATAAAGCGGATTCTTCAGATTAAGATTTTACGGAAGCTGGATGTTCCGATTGAGGAGATTAAAGATACCTTTGATCGTCCTGAAATGTTTGGTAAGGTGATCCAAAAGCAGAAGGAAAGATTGGAAAAGCAGAGAGCGGAGCTGACGGATGCGATTGATTTCTGCGAAGAGATTAAAGAGGAAAATCTCGGAGAGTTTGATCCACAGTACTATTTGAAGAAAATGGATGAAAAGGAAAAGAAAGGTGCCGTTTTTGCGGATTTGCTGAATGATTTCAAAAAAGTATCGAAAGCAGAAGCAGAGGCACGCTTCTCTTTCAGGCCGGATACCATGTGCATGAATCCGGAAGAATTTGAAGAAGCATTATTGCAGTATGCCTCTGAAAAAGGAATGAAGATTGTGATAACAAAAAAAGGAATGTATCCGGAATTTACGTTGGATGGAATTCCCTATACTGCTTACCGGCACTTTTCACGTTTTGGTGCGATAATAGAATGTGAGACAACAAATGCAAAAACAGCAGAACATGAAATGTCGCCGAAGCGTTATCACATGTTTAAATGGCTGCATCGGATGGAACTGCCGACGTTTCTTCTGATCTTGATACTGGTATTATTTGTACGCAGCGTTGAGGGATTCGTTTTGGCAATGATTTTTTATGCTATCTGTGGAATTGTGGCATATTCCAGATATTTTGATTATACGAGAAATTCCTGAGAACAATCCGTAGGCATCATAGTTGGGGACTTTTGACACCCACATCATAATTATAAAATTGACAAAAAATATAACTCCCTATTATAATGGAGACATCTATCGTGCATTGCAATTTAAAACGGGTAATGTTATACTGAAAACGATAAATTTTCACAGGAGGATTTTGGAGCAATGGGTATTAAAGTAAGCAAATTTGGAAAAACTTCAAAAGGTAAGATTGCACATATCTATACACTGGTAAATGGAAAAGGTATGGCACTGGAAGTGACCGATTATGGTGCAACCATGGTGTCAATCCTTGCTCCGGATGCAAAGGGCAGAAGCAAAGATGTACTGCTTGGATATGATGATGTGCAGGATTATGAGCAGGGAACCTGTTATTTTGGTGCAATCATCGGAAGAAACGGAAACCGGACAAAAGATGCACAGGTCGTGATTGACGGACATGTGTATCAGATGGAGAAAAATGAAGGCGAAAACAATCTTCACAGCGGAAGTGAAGGTTACAGCAATATCATCTGGGATGCGTCCGTAGACGAGGATGGCAACAGTGTAAGTTTCCATCATGTCGGTGCAGACGGTGAACAGGGACTGCCGGGTACGTTTGATATCACCGTTACTTATACACTGACCATGGAAAACGAAGTGAAGATTCACTACGAAGGAACTTCTGATAAAGATACGATTGCCAATATGACTAATCACGGATATTACAATCTGGCAGGACATGCAGCAGGAAAGATCGAAGATCACATTTTATGGCTGGATGCAGATGCATTCACACCGGTAGGACAGGGCATGATCCCAACTGGAGAGATTCTTCCGGTTGAGGGAACACCGATGGATTTTCGTGCTGCAAAGAGCATCGGAGCAGATATTGAGGCAGATTATGAGCAGCTGAAGATTGCCGGCGGATATGACCACAACTATGTACTGAACAACAGCAACGGAACACTCCGTAAGATTGCGGAAGTAACCGAACCGGAAAGCGGAAGACGTATGGAAGTCTTTTCCGATGCAGTTGGCGTTCAGTTCTATGCAGGTAATTTTGTTGAGAGTATTCCAAAGGGAAAAGAAGGTGTCGTTTATCAGAAACGCTCCGGTCTCTGCCTTGAGACACAAGGATTCCCGGATGCAACACATCACGAGACGTTTCCGTCTACCGTACTGCGTGCCGGTGCGAAATACGAAACGACAACCATTTACTATTTTTCAGCAGTAAAATAAAAAATCAGGTATTTTATACAAGGACAGGAATATATTTAAAAAACAGGTAATGGTTCTGAAAAGTAAAAGGAGTGTCCGCAGGTGAAAAGGATTGCAAAAAGACAGTTTTTCTTACTTGGATGTGCATCATTGGCTGCAATGCTCCTGTCCTTGTATGATCGTTATGGGATTGTTTTGACAAGCAGCAGTCGGAGTTTTCTGGCAGAACAGAGTCAGCTTCAGGAACAGGTGCTGAGAGAAAACCAGGAAAAAGGCGGAAACCGCAGCACAGGGCAGAGCGGAAAAGAAAGCAAAACAATGGCGGAAAACAAAGCGGGAGCGGAGACAGAAACTGCAGAAAAGGATGAAAGAATGGCATCAGATGCAAATCCGGACATCCGTGTCCTGCTGTGCAGTGACAATTATGCGAGTGAATATCATGACCGGATCACGATTACGGCAGATGTGCCGTTTCGGGTGAGCGGACAGGGCACAGAATGGCACTACCAGGCCGGTGAGCAGGTTGAGCTCACGATGCAAAGCAATGAATTTTTGCAGGGCGATCTGGTCTTTACAATGGAAGAAGACGGTGTATTTCAGCTTCCGTATCTGAAACGTGCCGCAGAGTGTCCCTCTTACGAAGGGAGTCTTCATGTGGAGAAAAGAGAGGAAGGTCTGATCCTGATCAATACGCTTCCACTGGAGACTTATCTGTGCTATGTAGTTCCAAGTGAAATGCCCTCTTCCTATCCAATCGAGGCGTTAAAGGCTCAGGCAGTCTGTGCCAGATGTTATGCCATGCTTCAGATGGAGAACAGTCGCTGCGAGGAATTTGGTGCAGATCTGGATGACAGCGTTTCTTATCAGGTGTATAATAATATTGGAAAGACGGATGCTGCCGTGCAGGCAGTGCAGCAGACTGCCGGGATGGTGATAAAAGAAGACGGGCAGATTGAAAATACGCTGTATTATTCAACGTCCTGCGGACTTCGCATGGAGGAGGAAGCTTCCGATGAGGCTATTTTCTGTGCAGCGATGTCCGGCAGCAGAGCATCCGATGCGGAGCGTGAAGAATCCTGGTATCGCTGGAATACACTTTTTTCGACAGAGGAACTAAATGCCGCTGCCGAAACGTTTTATCCGGGACAGATCGGGCAGATTTCAAGCTTAAACGTTTTGAAGCGACTTGAAAATGGAAGGGCAGAAGTGCTGCAGGTCACAGGGACACTTGGGACGGTAGCAATCGAAGGAGAGTATGCGATCCGCCAGTTTCTGCGGCCCGGTGATCAGGCTGTGATCTTACAGGATGGAAGCACGGCACCAAGTCTTGGACTTCTTCCGAGTGCGTTCTTTTATATTACCCCACAGTATCAGGGTGGTGTGCTGTCCGGTTTTCTGCTGAATGGAGGGGGATATGGGCACGGGGACGGCATGAGTCAGAATGGTGCAAGACACCTGGCGGAAGAGGGATGGAGCTGTCAGGAAATTTTGAAGTATTACTATGGAGACGGAGTGGAGATCATATGCGATACGTGACACAGCTGGTTCGCTGGCTGCTGAGATTTATGGATAAAAGTTCAGAGGACAGAGTGGATGCCTATTCGGCACAGTCTGCTTTTTTTATCATTATGGGATTTATTCCCTTTGTGATGTTGTTGCTTATTTTGCTCCAGTACACGCCGATGACAAAAGAAGACGTTATGACCTTGTTGAAGGTGATCTTTCCGGAAGGTTTCCATGCGTACCTGGAAACGTTAGTCGGATCTGTGTATACAAAATCCACCGCATTGCTCTCTGGAACGGTGATCACAGCAGTCTGGGCGTGCAGCAAGGCCATGATGTCTGTATCCAAAGGACTGAATAAGATTTATGACACAAAGATCCGGAAAAATTATTTTCTGGCAAGATTCCGGGCAGCTCTTTATATTATTTTGCTGCTGATATCGCTGATCCTGGCGATGGGGCTGTTTGTGTTCGGCAATCTGCTGCATGATTATCTTCTGCATTATCTGCCGTGGCTGCGAGCCGTATCCTGGCTGATCATCAGTGCCCGGACGATTGGAACGATCCTTTTGCTGTGCATGATCTTCTGTGCGATGTATGCGTGGCTTCCGTATAAGAGACAGGATTTCTTTTCCCAGCTCCCGGGAGCAGTGGCCACTTCTTTTGCCTGGTCGGTGTTTTCCTATGGCTTTTCGGTCTATATCGAATATTCCAAAGGGATGTCGGCAATCTATGGAAGTCTGACAACGGTCGTGATGGTCATGCTGTGGCTGTATTTCTGTATGTGGCTGCTGTTTATGGGGGCAGAGATCAACTGCTATCTGGAGCAGCCGGAAAAGTTTTCAAAAGATGCGATCGAAAAAGGGTTGTAATTTTAAAAATTGATGTTATAATGATTTTGATTGAAATGCGAAAGGCTTTGAAAGTGCAAAGTAGTTTCCTGTTTCCCGACAGAGAGGGAGGATCATCGGCTGAAAATCTTCCACGGTACAGACAGAGAGATGAATTTCACACTGGAGCTGCGTTCCTGAAGACAGTAGGGAGCGACGTACTTGTGCGTTAAACAACATTGAGTGTCTGTCAGATGACAGAAATCAGGGTGGTACCACGGAAAGATCGCTTCGTCCCTATTTTGGGATGGAGCTTTTTTATTTTAATTTACAAGGAGAATGAGACATGAAAGACAAACTGCAGGCAATCCGGGAGGAAGCACTGAAACAGATACGCGAGTCAAACAGACTTGATAAACTGAATGAGGTAAGGGTTTCTTTTCTTGGAAAGAAGGGTGAACTGACTGCTGTATTAAAAGGAATGAAAAATGTAGATCCAAAAGAGCGTCCGTTCGTTGGCCAGATGGTTAATGAAACGAGAGAAGCGATTGAGGAATTTTTAGAAGAGACAAAGAAAAAACTGGAAGAAAAAGCACGCGAAGAAAAGATGAAACAGGAAGTCATTGATGTGACACTTCCGGCAAAGAAGATCAACGTTGGCCATCGTCATCCGAATACAATCGCTCTGGAAGAGGTAGAGCGTATCTTTGTCGGTATGGGATATGAAGTCGTAGAAGGACCGGAGATCGAGTATGATCTATACAACTTCGAAAAACTGAACATTCCGGCAAACCATCCGGCAAAAGATGAGCAGGATACATTCTATATCAATAAAGATATCGTGCTTCGTACCCAGACTTCTCCGGTACAGGCCCGCATTATGGAACAGGGCAAACTGCCGATCCGTATGATCGCACCGGGACGAGTATTCCGTTCTGACGAAGTGGATGCAACCCATTCCCCGTCCTTCCATCAGATCGAAGGTCTGGTTGTAGATAAAAATATTACATTTGCAGACCTGAAAGGTACTCTGGAAGAGTTCGCAAAACAGCTGTTCGGACCGGAGACAAAGACGAAATTCCGTCCGCATCATTTCCCATTCACAGAGCCGAGTGCGGAAGTTGACGTAAGCTGCTTCAAATGCGGCGGCAGCGGTGAGATTGAAGGTCATTCCTGCCGTTTTTGTAAAGGTTCCGGCTGGATCGAAATCCTTGGCTGCGGTATGGTTCATCCGCATGTATTTGAGATGTGCGGCATTGATCCGGAAGAATATACCGGATTTGCTTTTGGTGTAGGTCTGGAGCGTATTGCACTTCTGAAATATGAAATCGATGATATGCGTGAATTATATAAGAACGATATTCGCTTCCTGAAGCAGTTCTAAAAATGCGGATGCGAAACAGAAAATCAACGGAAAGTACAGGAAAGGAAATATAACCATGAATACATCATTATCTTGGATTAAAGCATATGTTCCAGAGCTGGATGTTACGGCACAGCAGTACACAGATGCCATGACATTATCCGGAACAAAAGTAGAAGGATTTGAGCGACTGGATGCAGATCTGGACAAGATCGTCATCGGTCAGATCGATAAAATTGAAAAACATCCGGATGCAGACAAACTGATCATCTGTCAGGTCGATATCGGCGAGAAGACGATCCAGATCGTAACCGGTGCTCCGAATGTAAAAGAAGGAGACAAGGTTCCGGTTGTTTTAGATGGCGGACGCGTTGCAGGCGGACATGACGGCAAAAAAACACCGGGCGGTATCAAGATCAAAAAAGGAAAACTTCGCGGCATTGAGTCAGATGGTATGATGTGCTCCATTGAAGAACTTGGTTCTACCAGAGATATGTATCCGGAAGCACCGGAATACGGCATTTATATCTTCCCGGAAGATGCAGTGGTAGGCGAAAGTGCCATCAAAGCACTGGGACTGGATGACGTTGTATTTGAATACGAGATCACATCCAACCGTGTAGACTGCTACAGCGTGATCGGTATTGCAAGAGAAGTGGCAGCAACTTTCGGAAAAAAATTTGTGCCTCCTGTTGTAAAAGAGACCGGAAATGATGAAGATGCAAACGATTATGTGACCGTTGAAGTGGCAGACAAGGATCTCTGCCCGAGATACTGTGCACGTGTCGTAAAAAATATCAAGATCGCTCCGTCACCGAAATGGATGCAGAGAAGACTGGCATCAAATGGAATCCGTCCGATCAACAACATTGTCGATATCACAAACTATGTAATGGAAGAATACGGCCAGCCGATGCATGCCTATGATTATGATACCCTTGCAGGTCATAAGATCGTGGTCCGCAGAGCCGAAAACGGCGAAAAATTTACCACACTGGACGGTCAGGAACGTACGATGGATGATTCTGTTCTGATGATCTGTGACGGTGAGAAAGCTGTTGGCATTGCCGGCATCATGGGCGGTGAGAATTCCATGATCACTGACAATGTAAAGACGATGATGTTTGAGGCTGCATGTTTTGATGGCACCAACATCCGCCTTTCTGCAAAGAAAATCGGTCTTAGAACCGATGCTTCCGGCAAGTTCGAAAAAGGTCTGGATCCGAACAATGCACAGGCAGCGATCAATCGTGCATGCCAGCTGATCGAAGAACTGGGTGCCGGTGAAGTAGTCGGTGGCATGGCAGATGTATACTCCAAACGCAAAGAGCCAGTTCGCGTGAAATTTGAGCCGGAACGCATCAATGCACTGCTTGGAACCAATCTGTCCAGCGAACAGATGTTGGATTATCTTGCAAATGTAGAACTTGCCTATGACGAAGAGAGCAATGAAATTATTGCACCGACCTTCCGTCATGACATTTTCCGCACCGCAGATATCGCAGAAGAAGTGGCACGTTTCTATGGATATGATAATATCCCGACGACGCTGCCAAAAGGAGAAGCTACTACAGGTAAACTTCAGTTCCATCACAGAGTAGAAAATGTTGCAAAAGATATCGCAGAATTCTGCGGATTCTCCCAGGGCATGAATTATTCCTTCGAAAGCCCGAAGGTATTCGACAAACTGCTGATCCCCGAAGATTCTGTACTGCGTCAGGCCATCAGGATCTCCAACCCGCTCGGCGATGATTTCAGCATCATGAGAACGACTTCCTTAAATGGTATGCTCTCTTCTCTTGGCTATAACTACAGCCACAGAAACAAAGACGTTCGTCTCTATGAACTGGCAAACATTTATCTGCCGAAAGCACTGCCGCTTACCGAGCTTCCGGATGAGCGTATGCAGTTCACGCTTGGTATGTACGGCAGCGGAGATTTCTTTGTCATGAAAGGTGTCGTAGAAGAGTTCCTGGAAAAAGCAGGCATGCATAAGATTCCACAGTACGATCCGAACGCAGGACAGCCATCTTTACATCCGGGCAGACAGGCAAACATCCTCTACGACGGAGAAGTGATTGGATTCCTGGGCGAAGTTCATCCACAGGTTCTGGATAATTACGGAATCGGTGAAAAGGCATATGTTGCCGTTCTGGACATGCCGAAGATCGTGGAAAAAGCTTCCTTCGACCGCAAATACGAAGGTATTCCGAAATTCCCGGCTGTGACACGTGACCTCAGTATGGTGGTTCCGAAACATGTACTTGCCGGTGAAATCGAAGAGATGATCGTTCAGCGTGGAGGCAAACATCTGGAAAGCTTCAAACTGTTTGATATTTATGAAGGAACTCAGATCAAAGAAGGCTATAAATCTATGGCTTATTCTGTGGTATTCCGTGCAAAAGACAAGACCATGGAAGAAGCAGAGATCACTACGGTGATGAAGAAGATCCTCAATGGGCTGGAAAGCATGGGTATCGAACTTCGTCAGTAATCTGGAGAATAACACATGAAAATGTATATCATACGTCATGGTCAGACCCCCTGGAATGCACGTAAGTGCCTCCAGGGGCGTTCTGACGTTGATTTAAATGAAAATGGGATCTATCTGGCAGAGTTGACCGGAAAGGCACTTCGTGATGTAACGTTTGACATGGCTTTTACCAGTCCACTGATCCGTGCAAAACACACGGCACAGTGTATCCTTGCCGGAAGAGAGGTCCCGATCATAGAGGATGAGCGTCTGATCGAGATCAGCTTTGGAATCTATGAGGGCTGCTGTTATGCAGAAGAAAACCGGCAGGTGCCGCAGCAGTGGATTGAAAACTTCTTCCATGCCCCGCAGGATTATGTGGCAGCACCGGGTGGAGAAAGTCTGGATGATGTGGAAAAGCGTACCCGGGATTTTATGGAAGATATCTGCAGTCGAAAAGAACTTCAAGATAAGACGATCCTCGTGTCGACGCATGGCTGTGCACTTCGCGGACTGCTCAACAGCATAAGAGAAAGTAACCGGGAAGATTACTGGCATGGCGGCGTATCAAAAAACTGTGCCGTGTCGATTGTAACCTGTAACAGAGGCGAGAAGCCGGTTTTAGTTGAAGAAAATCATATTTATTATTAAGGAGTATATATATGAAAACATCGGATTTTTATTTTGATCTGCCGCAGGAACTGATCGCACAGGATCCACTGGAAGACCGTTCCTCTTCCAGACTGCTGGTACTTGACAGAGAAAGCGGAAAGACGCAGCATCGTGTTTTCCGTGATATCATTGAATATCTGAACCCGGGAGACTGTCTGGTAGTCAACAATACGAAAGTAATCCCGGCAAGACTCTATGGAAGCAAGATCGGAACGGATGCAAAGATTGAAGTACTGCTTCTAAAAAGAAGAGAGAATAATGTCTGGGAAACGCTGGTAAAACCGGGGAAGAAATGTCGTGTCGGTGCAAGAATCAGTTTTGGCGAAGGGCTGCTGATTGGTGAGGTGATCGATGTGGTTGACGAAGGAAACCGTCTGATCCGTTTTGAGTATGAGGGGATTTTTGAGGAAATCCTGGATAAACTGGGACAGATGCCGCTGCCGCCGTACATCCATCACCAGCTCAAGGACAAAAACCGTTATCAGACGGTGTATGCAAAGCACGATGGATCTGCCGCAGCACCGACAGCCGGACTGCATTTTACACCAGAACTGTTGGAAGAAATCAAAAAGAAAGGCGTTCACATTGCACATGTGACTTTACATGTCGGACTTGGAACCTTTCGTCCGGTCAAGGTAGAAGATGTGACAGATCATCACATGCACTCGGAGTTTTACATTGTGGAGCCGGAGCAGGCGGAGCTGATCAACCGTGTGAAAAAAGAAGGCGGGAAGATTGTGGCAGTCGGAACGACAAGCTGCCGTACGCTGGAGTCGGCAACCGATGAAAACGGTATTTTAAAAGCAGGAAGCGGATGGACGGACATCTTTATTTATCCTGGTTATCCGTTTAAAATGATCGACCGTCTGATCACAAACTTCCACCTGCCGGAGTCCACACTGATGATGCTGGTTTCCGCACTGGCCGGAAAAGATAAGATCATGGCTGCTTACGAGGAAGCGGTAAAAGAGCGTTATCGTTTCTTCTCCTTTGGGGATGCGATGTTTATTATGTAGTGCTTAAGAATGCCTCGGCATTCTTCTGTGCACCTCTGATCTACAGTTTGTCAGCAAGTTCAGATAACGGAGCGAAATGATACCCCATTTCTTCCCATTTTGTCAGAAGTTCATCGAGAATGGCTGCATTCGTAGAAGAGGTGCTGTGAAGCAAAACTACGGCTCCCGGATGGATGCGGCTTAAAAGTTTGGAAAAAGCCTGCTCTTTTGTTGGCTGCTCATCTTGAATCCAGTCCACGTAGGCGAGACTCCAGAAGAAGGTTTTGTAGCCAAGTTCTTTTGCCATTTCAAGGTTGGAGGTGCTGTATTTTCCCTGAGGTGGGCGGTAGTAGTGAGCCATTTCGCTTCCGGTGATCGACTGAAAAAGTGTTTTCACGTCATTCAACTCTTTTTCAAAAGCTTCCTTTGTGGAGATTTTAGACATATCCGGATGATGATAAGTGTGGTTGCCGACGATGTGACCTTCCGCTACCATGCGTTTGGTAAGTTCCGGACTGGTTTCCAGAAAATTTCCGACGACAAAGAAAGTGCCAACCGCCTGATGGTTTTTCAGGGCATCCAGAATAGCAGGCAGATTGCCGTTTTCATATCCGGCATCAAAGGTGAGGTAAATGACTTTTTCATCTGTTTCATCTGCGTAGGCTGCCTGATATTTTGCAAGCTCAGAAGGCGTGGCGTTGCCGACAGGCCGCACACCTTCTTCCTGAAAACTGAGTCCCCAGTTGCCTTCTGAAGAAGATGAGGCAGGAAGTACCGTGGTCGGCTGTGAAAACAGATAATGGATCCCGGATCCGGAAAAGTAGGCGGCTGTCAGAAGCAAGAGTGTGACAGCTGCTTTTTTGAACGAAAAAACAGACATAAAAAATCCCCTGGTATGAAATTGGTTATTTATATGAAAAAACAACCAGAGATATACCAGGGGATTCATTTTAACTGCTGTATTTACAGCGGCAGAATTTTCCCGTCTGCGGTTACGAGAACCGTACTGTTTTCATCGATATGATCTGCATAGAGCTGATCATCTTCTGCCATCAGGCAGAATTCTTCGGATTCCTGCTCATAACGCAGGTAAACATGATCCATTGCAATCACCCCATCCGGTCGTCCTTCACATCCAAAATCCGACTCTTCGATACGTGTGATGATTGCTCTTCTTGCATGCATCCGTGCATGTTCTTTTGCAATCTCCTGATAGAGTGCGAAAAATGTCCAGTCTGCATTGGTATCGGTCACGATCGCCTTCAGGTCGATGGAAGGAATGCCGGCTTTTTTCAAATAAGAAAACAGCACATCCATCCGCACACCAGAAAAATGATCCATCACCAGCACAGATTGTGGAATTTTTGAAAAAGGGACATCGGAAGTGCTTTTTTCGAAGCCTGTACGGCCGGTGAGATAGCCGATCTTCTGAGCAGTAGATGCGGCATCCAGAATACGAAACTGGATACCGAGCTGAACGAAGATGGATTTGATCTTCGGCAGGTATTTGGGCTTCTTTGGGTAATATAATAAAACGGTTTCCTGTACAGGGTTCATAGATCTACTCCTTGTTTGGTTGATTTTTGTTGAATATTCTTGAAATTTATAGTACTCTTAACAGGAGCAGATGTCAATATGAGGAGGGAGAAAGGTGAAACGTAATATCGATATAAAAGAAATTTCAGACGGAAAGCTGTATGGGCCAAATGATATGGTAAAAGCAGACTGCAGGGGATGTGAGGGATGTTCTGCCTGCTGTCATGGGATGGGCACTTCGATCGTGCTGACACCGCTTGATATTTACCGGCTTGAAAAGGAGCTGAACGCTTCTTTTGGAGAACTGATGACAAAAGGTGTGGAACTGAATCTGGCGGACGGTGTAATCTTGCCGAACCTGGCCATGCGTGGTGAAAAGGAAGCCTGTGCTTTTTTGAATGATTCCGGGCGATGCACGATCCATGGGGCAAGACCGGATATCTGTCGTCTCTTTCCGCTTGGCAGAATCTATGAGGAAAAAGGATTTCGCTATTTTCTGCAAGTCTACGAGTGTGAAAAGAAAGACCGGCTCAAGGTGAAGGTGAAAAAATGGATCGATATTCCAGATCCTGCACGTCATGATAAATTTATTTCTGACTGGCATGCTTATCTGAAAAAGCAGGAGGAGATTCTGGAAAACGATTCGTCGGATGAAAGCAGAAAAGCGGTATCCATGGGAATTTTGAATACGTTTTATGTGCGAAACTATGACAGGACAAGGGATTTCTATGAACAGTTTTACGAAAGATTAGAGGAGACGGAAGCAGTATTATGAGATATTATCTTGCACCGCTTGAGGGGATCACGGGATATATTTTCCGCAATGCACATACCAGGCTTTTTACACCGGCCGATAAATATTTTTCCCCGTTTCTGGTTCCGAAACCAAACAGCGGAAAACAGTTCAGTGCAAAAGAAAAGGCCGATATCCTTCCCGAGCATAATCAGAACATCCATCTTGTCCCACAGATCATGACAAACAAAGCAGCAGATTTTATTGCCATGACAAAGGCTCTGGAAGAATATGGTTATCAGGAAGTCAATTTAAATCTGGGTTGTCCGTCCAGAACGGTTGTCACCAAAGGCAGAGGAGCCGGGTTTCTTTCAGATCCTGAGACACTGCAATTTTTTTTTGATGAAGTTTTTCGGGAAATAAAGATCAAAATTTCAGTGAAAACGAGGATCGGTCTGGAAGATGCAGAGGAATTTCAGGATTTGCTTTCGGTATACAATCAGTTCCCGTTTGAAGAACTGATCATACATCCACGTGTACAGTGCATGTATTATAATGGAACGCCGGATATGGAAACGTTTGCATATGCCTGCCAAAACAGCAAAAACAGTCTCTGTTACAATGGAGATCTGTTCCGAAAAGCGGATTTTGAAAGATTCAGGGAGCAGTATCCAAAAGTTCCTGCAGTAATGTTTGGACGCGGAGTGCTTGCCAATCCGGAACTGATCGGTGAAATAAAAGGCAAAAATGCCATGGACAAGATGAGGTTTCGTGTATTCCATGACTGCATTTTTGAAGCATACCGGGAAGCATTTCAGGATGATAAAAATGCTATGTTTAAAATGAAAGAATTCTGGTACTATGCGGCAGATATGTTTACCGCTTCTTCGAAATATGCAAAGAAGATCAAAAAGACGAAGAGTGTCTCGACGTACGAGGAAACGGTGGCACAGCTGTTTGATGAACAGGAGCTGATCGCGGGGGCGGGATTCTCAAAAAAGACAGAGTGAGGGAGCATTTATGATTGCAGACAGTCCTTTGATAGGAAAAATAATTTTGATCCTGGTTCTGATCGCCATTGATGCGTTCTGTTCCTGTGCGGAGATCGCAGTGATCTCACTGGATGCATCGGAACTGGAGAAAATGGTGGAAGAAAAAAACAAAAAAGCAGAAAGACTTTTGAAATTTTTAAAACAGCCGGCGAAATTTCTGACCATGATCCAGGCGGTGATCACACTGTGCGGATTTCTGATCAGTGCCTTTACGGCAGATCTGCTTGCACTGTGGATGACCGGTCTTGTGATGGAGCAGTTTACACACCTAGTTTCGGCAAAAGTCTGGCATAATATCTTTCTGGTGCTGATCACGTTTTTGCTTTCCTATGTGGTGCTGGTCTTTGGTATCCTGCTGCCAAAGCGTCTTGCGGCAAAGCGGGGGCAGAAGCTAGCATTTCGGATGAGCGGGCTTCTGGAAGTGTTCTGGATCGTTTTTTCGCCGTTTACGGCTCTTTTAAATGCGACTACAAATCTTCTGTTACGTCTTTTCGGGATCGATCCAAATGCGGAGGCGGTGGAAGTCAGCGAGGAAGAGATACGGAAAATGGCAGATGCCGGAAGCAAAAAAGGTGTGATCGATCTGGAGGAAAATGAGATCATCCAAAATCTGTTTGAATTTGATGACATGGCAGTGGATGAGTTTGCCACGCATCGGACAGACATCACGCTTCTGTGGACGGATGAGACGCTGCAACAGTGGGAGGAGACCATTCACGACAGCCGCCACACCGTTTATCCGGTCTGCGAAGAGACGGTTGATCATGTGGTCGGCGTATTGAATATCAAGGATTTCTTCCGGTTCCGCGGGCGGACAAAGGATTTCATTATGAAGCATGCCGTGAAACCGGCTCAGTTTATCCCGAAATCGGTAAAAGCAGATGTTCTGTTCCGGCGGATGAAAGTTTCACATAACCATTTTGCGGTGGTTCTGGATGAGTACGGCGGCATGGTCGGTATTGTCACGATGAACGATCTGTTAGAGCAGCTGGTCGGAGATCTGGAAGATGATTTGGCAGAGCTTGCCGAAGAGCCGAAAATCTCCCGGATTTCAAAGGATACCTGGAAGATTGACGGCGGTGTAGATCTGGAAGATGCTGCGGAGGCACTGGAAGTGGAACTTCCGGTGGAGGATTATGATACCTTTGGCGGTTTTGTCTTTGGCATATACGGAACGATCCCATCCGATGGAACACAGTTTGAGGTCGATGCATGCGGACTGCATATCAAGATTCTTTCCATCAAAGAACATCGTCTGGAGTCGGCACTCGTCTGTAAAATGACAGGTTCAGAAAATGCGGCAGAACAAGAAAGAAGTGAAAAAAATGAAGATAAGTGAAGCGGATCTGTTTGAAAAGATCGAAGCATTTCTTGCAGATTATCCAATTTGTCAGTATGGATTTCTGAAAAGTGAGGATATTCTGTTTTCGGATAAAGTGCGGTATATCTGCGAGAAGGAGTGTCCAAGGTATGGAAAGTCCTGGTCCTGCCCGCCGGCTGTGGGAGAGGTTGCGGACTGTAAAAAGCACTGCATTTCTTATCAGTATGCACTGGTGTTTACGACGCTCTCGGAAGTGGAAGATATTGACGATATGGAAGAGACGCTTGCAACCAGGCCGGAGCATGAAGAGGTTGTCCACGCGATCTGTCAGGAACTGGAGCAGTTATCCGAAGCATACTTTGCTCTTTCTTCCGAATCCTGTGCAATCTGCAGCCAGTGTGCATACCCTGAAAGTTGCCGCCATCCGGAACATATGATCCCATGTATTGAGAGTCAGGGGATTTTAGTGACGGATGCGGCAGAAAAATGCGGCATCGAATATTTTTATGACCGTCATACCGTTACCTGGTACGGCATTATTTTTTTTCATCATGATCAAAAGAGCTGCTGATTTCCAAAAAGGATCGTAAAACAGATCAGCAGGAGAAACTAAGAAAGCAAAGGGCAGGTATTTTTTGGAAACGCATCACATAAACTGCATAATAAAAGGTGATGACAGCGGTATGAGTTCGAAAAAGAAAGCGATCCGGCAGCGTATTTTAGAATCTGCCCAGATACCGGAGGATCTCTCCAGAGGAGCCGTTCTTCTTCAGATAACCGGAAGAGAAGAGGTATACATAGAGAATTTCAGGGGGATTTTAGAATATACAGACTGCGGTATTTTGATCCTCGGGAAGCAGGGAAGGATTTTGATCGAAGGCAGATACCTTCAGATTCCGTTTTATACCTCAGAAGAGATGAAAATTACCGGACAGATCGACCAGATCCGCTATTTATAAGGAGGCAAAAGCTTGGTTTTGAAGCTTCTTTTATACCGAAAAGGGATGCTGAGGATAAGCGTAACAGGTGAAAGTTATGACCGTTTTTTAAATCTCTGTGCAAATCATGGAATTGCACTGTGGAATCTGGAGTATCATGGAAATGCCTATGAGATGGATATTTCGGTTCAGGGATTTCGCATGCTGCGTCCGCTTGTGAAAAAAAGCAGAACCAGAGTGAGGATCATACGGCGGCAGGGACTGCCGTTTTTTTTATATCGCTGCCGGAAGAAAAAGATGCTGTTTGCCGGACTGCTGTGCGGTATCCTGCTTCTGTATTTCATGTCCTGCTTTTTGTGGCGGATCGATATTGAGGGAAATCAGCAGATTACAAGAGGACAGATCTGTCGCTATCTGGAAACCGTGCATATTGAAAACGGCACTCGTATTTCCGTGATCGACTGCAAAGAACTGGCGGCGATGCTGCGAAAACAGTTTGATGCTTTTACCTGGGTTTCCGTAAAACAGGAAGGAACCAGACTGCTGATCCAGGTAAAAGAGAGCACAGATCCTGAGGCAAATGTGGAAAATAATGAAAAAAAAGAAACAGAAGGAACAAATTCTGCAAATCTGCCCACGGATCTGATCGCAGATAAAAACGGTGTCATAACATCCATGATCACAAGAAAAGGAGTACCAATGGTGTCAGTCGGTGACACGGTGAAAAAGGGTGACTTGCTTGTGAAAGGAGAGCTGGAGATCCTGGATGATTCCGGGGAAGTATCCGGTTATCAGTACTGTGCTTCGGATGCAGATATTTTTCTTAAAACTTCTTATGAATATCGGGAAAAGATAAGATTAAAGAGAAAAGAGAAGCATTACAGCGGAAAAGAGAAACAAAAGATCGGACTTCGAGTCGGAAAATGGCAGATGTATCTGCCGGGTGCCGGCAAAAAAATGCAGACGTTTGATACGGTGACAGAGATGCATCCACTATGCATTTTTCAGAACTTTTATCTTCCGGTTTCTTTTGAAAAGCAGCAGTTTTTCGAGTATACATACGAAACGGTGACATTGACAGAAGAAGAAGCATCTGCCATGGCTGAAAAAGATCTGTATGATTTTCTGAATAAAATTCAGGAAAAAGGGGTTCAAATATTTGAAAATAATGTTAAAATAGAGTTTGATACAAACTATTGCATCGCAAAAGGGTCTGTTATTTTGATAGAGAAGGCCGGAAAAAGTGTAGAAAGGATAACAACGGAATGAGTATTGTAGAAGCAAGTATTTCTGTTCCGGCGGAGCATGAAACAAATGTTTTCGGACAATTTGACCAGCATATAAAAAAGATGGAGCGGGCACTGAATATCACCGTTGTGAACCGTGATGGCGTTTTAAAGATCATCGGCGGGGAGACGGCAGTGAACAAAGCCAGGAAGATTTTTGAACAGCTGATTGAACTGTCAAAGCATGGAAATATTATTCAGGAACAGAATGTTGACTATGCGATCGCACTTTCTTATGAGGATAAAGAAGAAGCACTTTCTGCGATCGACCAGGATACGATCTGCCATACGATCAACGGAAAGCCGATTAAACCAAAGACGCTTGGACAGAAGAAGTATGTTGATGCAATCCGCAAAAAGATGATTGTTTTCGGGATCGGTCCTGCCGGAACCGGAAAGACTTATCTGGCCATGGCGATGGCAATCCAGGCATTTAAAAACGATGAGGTCGGCAGGATCATTCTGACCAGGCCCGCGATCGAGGCAGGAGAAAAGCTTGGATTTCTGCCGGGGGATCTGCAGAGCAAGATTGATCCGTATCTGCGTCCGCTCTATGATGCACTGTATCAGATCATGGGACCGGAAAGTTTTGCCAAAAACATGGAAAAAGGATTGATTGAAGTAGCACCGCTTGCCTATATGCGGGGAAGGACTCTGGACAATGCCTTTATCATTCTGGATGAGGCACAGAATACGACGCCGGCACAGATGAAAATGTTCTTAACAAGAATCGGTTTTGGCTCAAAAGTTATCATCACTGGTGACAAAACGCAGAAAGACCTTCCATCTAGTGCCGCTTCCGGACTGGATGTAGCCATGAAAGTCCTGAAAAAAGTAGATGGGATTTCGTTCTGTGAACTGACCAGCAAAGACGTTGTACGTCATCCGCTGGTGCAGAAGATTGTGCAGGCCTATGAGGAATACGAAAAGAAAGCTGTACAGAAAAAGACAGACAGAACGGTGAAGAGCAAAACGAAGACTTCGACGGGTACAACAAGGAGAAAATCATGACACTGAATTTTGAGAGCGAGTACGAAAAAGAGCTGCCGTTTGATGCCAGGGAAGTGGCGGAAAAGGTATTTACATTTACGATGGATTATCTTGGCTGTCCTTATGAGGCAGAAGTAAGCCTTCTGCTGACCGATGATGAAACCATCCACCAGATCAACAAAGAACAGCGTGATATTGACCGTGCCACTGATGTGCTGTCTTTTCCGATGACAGACTATGTCACAGAAGGTGATTTTGCATTTCTGGAGGAGGAAGGGGCAGACTGTTTTCATCCGGAAACGGGAGAACTATTGCTTGGCGATATCGTGATATCCGGTGACAAGGTGTTGCAGCAGGCAGAAAGCTACGGCCATTCTCCGCTTAGGGAGTATGCTTTTTTGATCGTACACAGTCTTCTGCATCTGGTCGGATACGATCATATGGAAGAGCAGGAAGCAAAACGTATGGAAAAGAAACAGGCAGATGTCCTGGAATCCATGGGAATTACAAGATAGGGGGAAGAAAGAATGAAAAAGAAATTAGCAGTTCTGGCGGCTGTACTGATGGCAAGTGCCGTACTTGGAGGCTGTGCACAGAAAGCACCGGAAACCGAGACACAGACACAGACGCAGACGGAAACGCAGACGGAAACGGAAACCGAAACGGTTGCAACCGAAGCGGGAACGTTTGATCAGGGAGAGGCACTGCCGAAAGGAAAAGTACGCAGCTACCTGACCGGAAAGATCGTTGATAAAAAGATCGGTCGGAAAAGACCGTATGCGATCATGCTCAATAACATTTACGGTGCCATTCCGCAGGCCGGTATCGAACGTGCCGATGTGGTATACGAAGCTCCGGTAGAAGGTGCGATCACAAGACTGATGGGTATTTTTGAAGACTACGACGGGATGGAGAAGATTGGTTCTGTTCGAAGCTGCCGTGAGTATTATGTGCATTTTGCAAAAGAATTTGATGCATTGTATGTACATTATGGACAGGCTGTTTATGCGTGTGAGATTCTGAACAGCAACATTGACAACATCAGCGGACTTTCTTCTCAGGAGGGATTTGGACAGCTTTATGGATATGCCGGAGAAGAGACGTTTTACCGCACGGATGACAGACCGTCTCCGCACAACTGTTATACCAGTGCCGACCGTCTGATCGAAGCGACAAAAAAACTGTGTTACAGCCGAGAGTATGATAAGGATTACGATGGTCATTATCAGTTTGCGGGCGATGATCAGACCGTCACCTTTACAGATCCGGCAACCCATATTGAACCGGGATATGAAGTAAATGAACCGTGGTTTGACTATAATGCAGATGAAGGTGTATACTATCGTTATCAGTATGGCGACGCACAGATCGATCAGCTGACCGGAGATCAGCTGAAATACGATAATGTCATTTTCCAGCTTTGCGAATGTTATCCGCTGGATGATCACGGATACCTTGCCATTGAGGCAGAAAAAGGTGGTACCGCGTATGTCTTCACAAAGGGAACTTACGAAAAATGTACCTGGACCAAGGATGATATTGAGAGTCCGGCACGTTATTTTGATGAAGATGGAAATGAGATCACCATCAATCAGGGAAAGACCTGGGTATGTGTTGTTTATGATACAAAAGAAGACCAGATCGTGATCGAATAAAAAAATACAGAAAATATACCCCGTCGCAGGTGCGTCTGCCTGGTTCGCTGCCCGCGGGAACAAAGAGGTATGATAAAATATGAGTAAAAAGAGTTCAAGCAAAACAAATTTTCTGGCACAGGGGACGATTCTTGTAATCGCCTCCTTTGTCGCAAAAGCAATCGGTATGATCTACCGTATTCCGCTCACTCACATTTTGGGGGATGACGGAAACGGTTATTATTCTACCGCAAATGAGATTTATACTATTATCCTGATGATTTCTTCTTTCAGCCTTCCGCTTGCTGTATCCAGGCTGGTAGCAGAGCGGGAGTATGCAGGAGAAGTGAAAAATTCCTACAGGGTTCTGATCTGTTCCCTGCGTTTTGCGGCCGTGACAGGCGGTATTCTTTCCATTCTGACTTTCCTGCTTGGCGGTGTGATCACCAAGTATGTGATGGGGGTGGAGCTTGCAAGCTATGCACTTCGTGTCCTTGCACCGGCGATCTTTCTTTTTGCACTGACCGGTGTACTGCGTGGTTTTTTCCAGGGACATGGTACAATGGTTCCGACAGCGGTGTCGCAGATCATTGAGCAGATCATCAATGCCATCGTCTCGGTAGCCGGTGCTTATGTGATGCTGCAGTATGGCCTGAAGCTTGGTGAGAAAAAAGGCGATGCGGAGCTTGGAACTGCACTTGCAGCAGCAGGCGGTACATTTGGAACGGTCGCCAGCGTCGGTGTGGCACTGCTGTTTATGATAGTGATCTATCTTGGCTATCGTAACGGTTTCAAACGCCGCATGAAAAAGGACAAAACAAGAAGAAGAGAATCTGACCGTGCCATTTACCGTGCGATTACTTACACTATTCTTCCAATCGTGCTCAGTACGCTGGTATATAATATCAGCACGATCATCGACCAGGGCGTGTTCAACCACATTCTGGCAGGCATGGGATTTACCCAAAAACAGTATGCAACCGTCTGGGGCATCTACAGCGGTAAATTCCGCGTGTTGATGAACGTCCCGCTGTCGATCGCATCCTGTCTGGCACCTTCGGTTGTACCGGCTCTGACAGAGGCGATGGCGAACAATGATTTACGGGAAGCCGGACTTCGGACCCGCGATACGATCCGCTATACCATGGTATTTACAATCCCGTGTGCAGTCGGTATGGCGGCACTGGCAAGACCAATCATGATGATGCTCTACGGAAACAACGACAGTCTGGCCCTTGCGGCAGGCATTATGCAAAGCGGAGCACTTCTGACCGTCCTTCTGGCACTGTCTACGCTTACCACCGGTATTTTACAGGGACTTGGTGAGATGCAGGCACCGCTTGTGCATGCAGCGACAGCCGTGGCGATCCATCTTGGATTTTTAGTTCTGTTTGTTGTAAAGTTTAAATGGAACATTTATGGAGTAGTCTATGCAAACATTATTTTCGGACTGATCATCTGTCTGCTCAATGCACGTTCCATCCGCAAAAAACTGCACTATCGCCAGGAGATTAAAAAGACCTTCCTGGTTCCGGTGATCGCGGCCGGTGTGATGGGCATTGCCGCATATCTGGTACACAGAGTGTTCAATCTGTTTGCCGGAAATACGATCTCAACGATCCTGGCGGTATGCGTGGGAGCTGTTGTCTATGGTATCTGTCTGGTAAAACTTGGCGGTATCCTGGAGCGTGAGATCCGCAGACTTCCAAAAGGTGATCTGCTGGCAGATCTTCTGATTCGGCTGAATATACTGTAATAGCAGTCATGTGTAAAAACAGGCCGTGAGCTTTGATGTTCACGACCTGTTTTCTAAGTGCTGTAATTTTCCAGAAAATCATAAAGTTCTTTTTTGGTCCGGATATATTTTCCGTTTTTGATTTCTGTTTTCAGAGCGTCCGGCAGGCTGCTTAAGCGGATGCTGGTGTTTTCGTACAACGTTTCTTTATCATCCAGATAGATACAGACGCAACCCTGTTCTTCCTTAAGATAATATTGATATACCGGAAGTGGATTCCCGGCATTTGCCGGAGCAGAGCGTATGGTTTCACTTTCATGATCAGCAGGTTCTTCGGCGGAAGGCGGATTTCCGGTGATATAGTGATAACTTAAATTGTAGGCGGTGCAGATCAGAAGAAGTAAGAGAAATGCTGCCGCAAAATAAATATGCCGGTGTTTCATGATCTTTTTCATCTCCTTTTTTTCAGTATTTCCGCTTTTTCCTGTTTTATCCGGGCAATTGACCTCTGGACGTACCTGACAAAATGGTGTAAGATAGCATGGAAAATGATCTGCAGACGAGCAGCAGATGGATGATACTTCAGGAGGAAAACATGAACAGCAGTATCAGAGAAATATTAAAAGATAAAAAGCGAATTGTGATAAAGATTGGTTCTTCGTCCCTGACTCACCCGGAGACAGGGGCGTTGAACCTTACGAAACTGGAAGTTCTGGTGCGTGAGATCAGTGATCTCCATAATATGGGCAAAGATGTGATTGTGGTATCATCGGGGGCGATTGCGGTCGGAAGAAGAGCTGCAGGTCTCGGACACCGACCAAGTGAGACAAAAGAAAAACAGGCATGTGCTGCAATCGGACAGGCCAGACTGATGATGATCTATCAGAAGCTTTTTTCGGAATACAATCAGCTGGCAGCACAGATCCTGATGACCAAACGTACCGTTATGGACAATCTGAGTCGTTTTAATGCACTGAATACCTTTCAGGAACTGTTAAAATTAGGGGCGATTCCGATTGTAAATGAAAACGATACGGTTTCCACGTATGAGATGCAGTTTGGTGATAATGATACGCTTTCTGCGATCGTAGCGGCATTGATCGATGCAGATCTGCTGCTCCTGCTGTCGGATATTGACGGTCTGTTTACGGATGATCCGAACAGCAATCCAAATGCGGAATTAATCCATGTAGTAGAAAAACTGGATGACCATTTGCTGAAAATGGGAAAGAGCACATCTACAAGCGATGTCGGCACCGGCGGTATGGCATCGAAATTGACAGCGGCAAAGCTCGCTTCCGCAGCAGGCACGGATATGGTCATTGCAAATGGAGAAGATTTCCGAAATATCCATCGTGTGATCGAAGGACAGGACTGCGGTACCCTTTTTCTTTCTCACAAAAAAGATGAGTTTTATCTGATGGATTATCTGGAAAAAATGTTATAATGCCGGGAATGTGCAAGTTGACTCTGGCATCATAGTTGGGGACTTTTGATACCCACATCATAAAATAAGGAGAAATATAGTATGATAACGGATGAAAAATTAGCAAGAATCAATGAACTTGCCAGAAAAGCAAAAGCAGAAGGACTGACAAGTGCCGAGACAAAAGAACGCGATGTGCTGAGAAGAGAATATATTGAAGCAGTCCGGGCAAACCTTCGCGGACAGCTGAACAATATTAATATTCAGGAACTGGATGGAAGCATTACAAATCTTGGTGAAAAATATGGAAAAAAAGGACATTAGAAAACAGGTTTTTGCACAGCGGGCAAAAACAAGTGAAGCATTTGTGCAGCAGCAGAGTTCTCTGATTGCCGGGAAGATTTTTGCACTGCCGCAGTTTCAGGATGCTTCCTGTATTTATGTGTATATGGATTACAACAAAGAAGCATCAACCAGACCAATCATTGAAGAAGCATGGAGACTTGGAAAAAAAGTGGCAGCACCAAAAGTTTTCGGTGAGGATATGCGATATTTTTACATTCATTCTTATGATGATGTGGCTCCGGGATATTTTAATATACCGGAACCGGATGAGACGAGAAATCTGAAAGAAGCGGCAGATGAGACGGCACTGCTTCTGGTGCCGGGTGTGGCATTTGATAAAGATCGCCACCGCTGCGGATATGGAAAGGGATTTTATGACCGCTATTTAAGCAGACATACACAGCATGCTACCGTTGCCATGGCACTGGATTTTCAGATCGTAGAAACGGTTCCGTCAGATGTGTATGATATCTGCCCGCAGATGCTGATCACACCAACGATGATTTATGGAAAATAAAAAGGAGGATTTGTCAATGAAGCGAACACTGGACGAGATTGGAATGTATGCGATGGCTGCGAAGCCGCATATGCAGTTGCTTGGGACAACAAAAAAGAATCAGGCACTGGAAGCGGTTGCAAATGCATTGAATGAGAAAGCAGATTATCTGATCGCAGAAAATGAAAAAGATATGCAGGCCGGAAAAGAAGCCGGGATGCATCAGGGACTTCTGGACCGTCTGCTGCTGACCAAAGACCGCATTGCCCAGATGGCAGAAGGACTCATACAGATCGCAGGGTTGGAAGACCCGATCGGGGAAGTGCTTTCTATGAAAAAACGCCCGAACGGACTGCTGATCGGTCAGAAACGTGTTCCGCTTGGCGTGGTTGGCATTATTTACGAATCCAGACCGAATGTGACGGCAGATGCCTTCGGACTCTGCTTTAAAACAGGAAATGTGGTCGTGTTGAAAGGCGGAAGCGATGCGATGCATTCCAACATTGCCATTGTAAAAGTGATCCGTGAAGCTTTAAGAGCGTGCAAAGTGGATGAGGATGCGATCCAGCTGATCGAGGATACCGACCGTGCCGTCACAACGGCATTGATGAAGCGGAAAGATTTTCTGGATGTTCTGATCCCAAGAGGCGGTGCGGGACTGATCCGTGCCGTTGTGGAGAACAGTACCGTTCCGGTGATCGAGACCGGAACAGGGAACTGCCATATTTATGTCGATGAAAGTGCAGATCTTGACATGGCCGTCAATATCATTTTCAATGCAAAGACACAGCGGATCGGGGTCTGCAATGCCTGTGAATCACTGGTGGTACATGAAAAAGTGGAAAAAGCACTGATGCCGCTGTTAAAGGCAAAACTGGATGAAAAATCAGTTGAGATCCGTGGCGATGAACAGGTACAGGAAAGCGTTTCCGGCATCGTTCCGGCTGTGGAGAGTGACTGGGGAAAAGAATATCTCGATTATATCCTCTCCGTTAAGACCGTTTCTTCCATCGACGAAGCAATCGCACATATCAACCGCTATAACACCGGACATTCCGAGGCGATCATCACAAGAGATTATGCAAATGCTCAGAAATTTCTTGAAGAAGTGGATGCAGCAGCTGTCTATGTCAATGCCTCCACAAGATTTACCGATGGCTTTGAATTTGGCTTTGGGGCTGAGATCGGGATCAGTACACAGAAACTCCATGCAAGAGGACCGATGGGGCTTACGGCACTGACGACCACGAAGTACATTATCTATGGAAACGGTCAGGTGCGTTAAAAGATAACGGGAATAGATAATGCCAATACCTGGAAGCAAGAGCGGAGGAATAGAAAGATATGTTAGGAAAATTAGGTATATTTTTCATTGCCATTGGATTGGCAAAAATCGCATGGTATCTTATCTGGAAAGACAGAAAATATACTGAGCAGTAATCAGATAAAAGTAAAGAATGATATAACAAACGGGCATCTGTTTAACAGATGTTCGTTTGTTATACGCTGAGAAAATTTAACGGAAAAAGCAGTATTTTTCTGCCGATGTATTTCTTTCAGAAGCTGGCAGACTGGAGCACGGCAAATCAGAAGATCGACCATCCGGATATGGATGAGCAGAAGTTGATGCAGAGTATAGCAGACCTTTCCGTTGCTTTTTGCAATATCGTATGTTATATTAGAAAAAGTTATTGCAATTATAGAAGGGAAGAAAATTAGTGACAAACAACGAAGAATTCGAAAAGATATTAGAGAACATTGACGAGAATGGTCCGGAGCCACAGGAAGAACCGCAGAGACAGTATTATTTTATGAAAAAAGCCCGTGCCATCCTGAAACAGAAAGCAGAAGAACTGGGACGTCCGCTGACTGCGTGCACGGTGACCTTTGGCTGTCAGATGTTTCCTGAACTCGAGACGGCTTAAACCCGCATAAACACTGCACTTTTCGAATTCGGACAATGAAAAAGAACACAGGCCAACTGTAAAAGTAAGCTTGTGTTCTTTTTTGATTTATGGATTTATTCACGGTACAAGAACTTGTGTGTAAGTCCATTTTGGAATGTAATTTCTGTGATGCGTGCATCCACGACCACAATCTCTTTTATCACCAGATTCAAAAAATCTTTCAGGACTTCATCATCAACAAGCGGAGCAAACGTATTATACTGAATATGATCACCGGCTTTCAGACGGTGTGCCAGCAGAAACGAAGATGCAGACTTGATGAAAGCAAGATCCTCTGTCTGGACCGGAAACGTTGCACTTTCCTGTTCCTTGATCTTATTATCCAGTTCAATCCGTTCTCTTTCCAGCTCGCTTTTAGTTTCCAGATATTCTTTTTCACTCATAGCTGCATCATCAAACAAGTATACCTTTTTCAGCCTTTCTATCGCACGGTCAATGCGGACAATTCCCTGTTCCCATTTCTGGACATTATCATCTTCCTGAACATTGTGAGAGGCAAGTGGAAGCGGTCGGTAAGGCACAGAGCTATCTGTTCCGGAAAGCATTGCATACGTGGCGTTCAGACCGTCCGAGACGATACCGGCAACATTCTGAAAAACGCTATCTGACAGAAGAATTTTTTCCAGCTCTTCTGGAGAGTGGATCTGTGAACGCATATCAGAAGCACGGATCATAGCGGAAATGTAGTTCAACACAAATGGACCAACAACAACCTCACTGCAGCTTTTAGAAATACAGTGTTGCTTTCGGTAGCGTCTCCCACATCGGTAAAGAGATGGAGCAAAACCGTTCCTGCGTACACGATCTCTTTTTTCAACTTGAAAATAAGATCCGCACTTACCACATTTCAGAAGCCCTGCAAAAATGTGTATATGAGTACCTTTATGTGGAAATCCAGAAGAACAGCGAAGCTTTGCATTGTGATCCATGATTTGGTTGCATCGATCCCACTGATCGGGAGGTACAAGAGGCGGAAATACATTTTTTACATAGACTACTTCTTCATCCGGTTTTCTCCGTCCTTTTGCACTCTCTCGATAATTGTAACGATAATCTCCTTTATTCATAGGATTCCGGATCAGATCGGCGATGGTCTTGGTAGTCCATTCACCGCCGCGTTTGGTCGCAATGTCATGTGAGTTGAAATAATCACGGACGCGACAGCTTGATCGTGTTTCTTCGTACATATCATACATAAGTCGGACAGTGGGGGCTTCCTTATCACTGTGTACCGGCATTTTCTTTTCTTCGTCCCAGTCCCAGCCGAACGGCATCCGGGCACCATTCCACTGACCGGATAATGCACGGTTGATCATAATGTCTGTGACACGTTCAGAAGTTAATTTGCGTTCCAGCTCGGCGAAAATCAGAATAATCTTGAGGACAGCCTCACCGATCGCAGAAGAAGTGTCAAATTGCTCATTTAACGAGATGAACGTGACACGATTATATTTGAAATCGTCATACATGAGTGAAAAGTCAACCAGATTTCGTGAAATACGGTCGATCTTGTAGACAATCACGTGCGACACCAGCCCGGCTTTTACCTTTGTCATCATACGCTCGAAAGCGGGACGCTTAGTGTTCTTTCCGGATTTACCGGCATCTTCAAACACCTCCAGCCGGCTTTCCTCTATATGCAGTACGTGCCTGCAGTAGTTCCGAAGCTCCTGCTTCTGGAACGGCAGGCTGTCCTTGTCCACCTGATAACCGGTTGACACACGGACGTACAGGGCAACGGTTCTGGTATCAGGGGCAGCAGTTTGCTGTGAAAAACGATATGCCATAAATAACACCTTCCTGAAAAAGGGTATAAAAAATACACCCTATGCAAATTGGAAGGATGTGTGGTATAATGCTCTTGTCTAGGGAGATTATGCCACACGATCCTTCAAGGTTCGTAGGTTACAATCTTAGCAATTCCGCTTCGGTACGCCAATACCGGGGCGGTTTTGTTATTTAATTAAATTACAAGGTTAGTTATACAACTGCCTCCATGTCAAGATATTCATAACTGTTTTCGTACATATATTCAGGAGCACAGTCAATTTCTTCGTTCATCCAGGTGATAACTCCATGGACAATCTTAAAATTGTTAAAGACAGCCGGATCGTTTAAAGGGGCAAACACATCACCTTTCAAAACAGTAGCATCAAAGACTCTTTTTTCTCCGGAAGAAAAAGTGAGAAGTAACATTTTATCTCCGGTAACCTTTGCATCCTGTATTTTCAGCAACTCTTTTGCAGAACCTGCATATAAAATACCATTTACTTCAAACATAATAACCCTCCTTACAATGGTTTGATCTTGTCAAAATATTTGCTTTGCACTGCATTGTTCCAGGCTTCGTATAATTCCGATTCATGCACTGCCATCCAGCCGCTGATCATTCGGAACTGTTTCGAAGGAATAGAACCGGCAAGAAGCAATTTCTTACGAGATCGACTTGCCAAGGGGATGAAAATAACCATTCGGTGAAACTACCGAAATACATAACGATAAGCGGATTCATACCCACAGTTAATAGAATCATGGATTTGTAAATTAGGTTTTTCAATTTTCCATGAGGAACCTTTTTTAATCAGTTTAAATGTAATGGCAACATCTTCTAGAGAAAAAAATGATTCACCGCCATGACGTATATTAAACAGCATATCTTTGTATACGGCTTTAAGGAGGTCTTGATCAGATGCATATGGATGATAAGCAAAATAATACATGTTGTTCCTTAAAGCGTTTTCTATTGCCAAGCTTGCATCTGGATACGTACAATATATTTTTACAGTTGCTTTATTCTTTTTTATAGATAATGATCTAAATTTATATCGAATTCGCTTATTATATTTTTTACAGAAAGAAGCCATATCTTTTAGTTCAATAAATGCTTTTAAGTCAGAACCCTGAACAAAACACTGTTGCATCTTTTTAACATCATACTTTTTGGCAGCAGAGTAAAAAGTATCGATCACTTTCTTTACGTTCTTTTCTGCTTTAGTCATTTTCTTTTTAGGAATTGTTTTATATTCTTCCTCGCCACAGTTAATACAATATCGTAATGCTTCTCCTTTAGAAAATTTTGTAGCTTTTTCAGATACTTTCCATTTACTAAAAATATGATCCGTTTTTGGAATTAATCGTTTCTGATATTCTTGGCACACGGAACAATAGCGAATTTCCAGACCTTCATCTTCACAATCTGCATCATACTCCACATTCCATGGATCGTTGTTGTGCTGACATGCAGCAAGTGCTGTTAATGGCGATGAAAGTGTTAAAGTTGTTGCTAATAATATAAAAAATTTCTTTTTCATAACTCTTTCCTTCCTTTGAATATTTTTTTGACTTTTAGAAATAATAACAGTATGAAAATACTATTATATGACCACATCATCAAACACGACCTGACCTTTCGTCAGGTAGCCGAACTAACTGGCGTCCCACGCTCCACCGTCAGTGACATCGCAAACGGCAAGACATCACCCACCATGAACCAGATGGAACAGCTGGCAGCGGGACTGAAAATTACTATTTCAGACCTATTCGAGTCTGATTATAAGTAATCTCATCTGATCTGTCCGGGATTTCGGACAATTTCGAAAATTGCATCACTTTTTTTCTCCTGAAACGTTTACTAAGGTGAATGGAAAAATTTACCATATTACACATCACGCATCAGGAGGTACATAGGATGGACTACAAAAGACAAATCTTAGAATTACTACAATCTATTACGGACGAAAAGATACTTCGCCGTATCTATCTAATGATTCTTACAATCATCGGAGCTGGTCGATAAGACCGGCTCTTTTTAGTCTTCAATTCCAAGGCAGGCTTTCATAAATTCTTCTATATGTTTCAGCTTTTCCGGAGATGCCTCTGCGATCGCATTCAACATATTTTTTGCCAGCTGGTTTTCTGTGATACTTAATTTTCCAAGATTGATAGAATAACGATCGTCATCACTCAGCTTAGTGAACATGTTTTCGATACCACCTTCACCAGTGCGAAGCCATACTTCATTGATGCCGAACTCCCGACAAATTGATAAAAACATTTGATTAGTTAAACTACGTTCTCCCTTTTCAATCTTAGAAATGGCGGATTTTTGCACGCCCAGTTTTTCACCAAACTGTTCCATAGTCATCTTTTTTTCTGTACGAATCGCTTTGACACGTTCGCCTTGTGTCATTTGCTCACCTCCTTCATGTTAATCCAAGAATAACACTGCACAAGTGAAAAGTCAATACAAAAAGTTGGCAAAGGACACTAAAAACTATTGACAAAGATGGCGATGGATACTATACTGTGTACATAGGAAACAAAAAGCGAGGTGAAAATATGAAGAAATTGAATCTGGAAATTGAACTTACAGATAATACACTGGATAACATCATCAAGATGGCACCGTATCTGGATGAAAAAAGTCAGGACAGAGTATTCGGAATGATGCTTGAAGCAGTGAAAAGTTTGGAAAAAGAGCAGAAAGCAGGGTAAAGATGGAGAGAAGACAGAGAATTGAAGAAGCCTTAAAAGAGATTGGAATTCATAGCATCAAAGATCTGAACGAAGCGATTAAGAAGGAAAAGCCGCTTGATTTGGGGATTATGGTCGGAGATGCGGAAGCAGTGAGAAAGGCAGGGTAGGAGGTGAAAAAGAGATGTTATATATGGCAGATGGGAGTATTAAGTCGGAACATGGAAAGTATTTATCGGGAGAATTAATTGAAAAACTTGTCACCGATATAGTAAACAAGTTTGCAGAGGCTGGTTTGTCTTATGAAGAAGCAAAAATAATTTTGAATCGTACAGGAAATGCTTTGGATGAAATTAGCATTGTACAGAAAAAACATTAAGAATAAGAGGAAAAAACGTAAGGATAAGAAGAAAAAACGATAAAGTCAACAGAAAAGAGGACTGATGCAATGGGTTATATGATTTACATAGTTGGAATTGCAATTTGGGGAATTGGCGTGGCAAAGTCCGTTAAGTCAAAATTTAAAGATTTGGATGCACTGATCTTTCAATATGTTGGCTTAGGGATTATGTGGGGAGCAAATATTGCTATGAGCATGCATTAAAGAAAGAAGTGAAAATCAAAGATCTTTTGATGAAAGCACTGATTGAAGGGAGATAAAAAGAGTTGAAAGACATAGAAGCAGAAAAGAACAGAGCAACGGATACATACAAAAAGGCAGAAGCTCTTGCACATGAAATCATTGAAATGTGTATTGGAAAAGGAGTCACATTAAAAGAATTTCAGATGTTAAAGAACGTTCTGCCTGATGCGATCAACGATAAAATGAACGAAATGCTTTATAGTACGAAACTATCTTAAATCAGATTGTCCTTCTTCGAGAGAGTGAAGAAACTCTCTGAAAACATGACGATAGTGAATACCAGCTTCAAAAGCATTTTTATCTGTTATCGCTTCACCTTTGTGCTCGTAGTAATTCAAAGTTGCACGAACAGCAAAATCGTGAGCACGTTGCTCTAAATCGGTCATAATGACGCCCTCCTTCCTTTAATTCTCAATCCGTGGCCGGGTTGGTAATTAAAGTATAGGATTCGGGCAGGGGAAAAGCAAGGAAAAGCAGAAAGGAAAGCATGACAACAATCACAATCTATAGAAATAAGAGAAATGAACATAAATTCATCGAAGTACACAATGACGGACATCATCACAATTCACTGAAGCAGTACCTGCAATGGGAAAGAAACGTCGTAACAGGCGAACCACTCCCGAAACCAGTGAAGAACATCACAGGAGGCAGACGGCTCCATCGTTGGAGAAAAGCGAACCTGAAAGAATTGCTCGAAGATTACGAGCCAGTAACAGCATAAAGAAAGGAGGAACACACATGGCAGCAGTTGACAGAAGAAAAGAAACTGTAAACCGTAAGGCCGAAGACGCACGTGAGTTCGTTGAACTGCTGGAGCAGATGACAGGAGCAGACAAGGAAAGAATCAAGTACGTTATGATCGGCCTGAAGATGGGCGAAACAGTTCGCACAGGATTGACGGCATAGGATGTCCCCGACAGAAATGTCGGGGAGTACATAGAAAAGGAGAAAAAATGAAGCTGAATGTGAAAAAGTTCATGGAAACAGAAATGGGCGGCGAATTAGAAGAAACTATTCGCACATGGGACAAGGCCATTGACGAAAGAAGAAAAGCAACACCGGGAATCGGAAATCCAGATCAGGGACTCGGCTTTAAATACTGGGACAACACTTGCAGAAGCTGTCAGGACAGATGGGAAGTGTTCAAACTGGCAATCAAGCAGTTTTACGGAATTGAATTTTTCTTCACGAGAACAGATGAATACTTCGGAGTGTGCAGCGAGGATGAACAAGTGTGGTTGATAAAAGAAGAAAAAGATACAACAAAAATCGGTTCAAAGGAATATCTGGTTTTAGCAGATTGCCTTGTGGATTCCTGCATGATGACATGGGAAATCAAAGCAGATAATGACGAGCAGGCATACATGAAAGCAATGAGCATCGTAAGAAAAACGAGAGAGGCAGATAGCGGCACATGTGAGACGATACCGATTCGAGGTGGAGCATGGGCGGACGAGATGAACAGTTGCTTCTTTAAAGAACTGAAAAAAGTAAATGAATTCAGAATATGTGAGGAATACGGCAAAGAGTATCCAGACAATATATTTGCATTAAGGGGGTAAAAACATGACAACGAAAGACCAGGAAAGACAGGCAATCGAAAAGATCAGAAAGATCGTGGAAGGACTCGGAGAAAACAGTTATGTAGGGTTCGCAATGGATGGAGTCCTGGAACTGGCAAAGGACAACATTCGAGAAGATACTGCGTACAGCATGAAAGAAAGTGCAGAGATCGCGTGGGAGAGAGCAACCAAAGCAGAGAAAGAGAACAAAGAACTGAAGAAGACCGTCGAGAAGAGAGAGGCAACCATTTTAGAACTGAACACGGAACTCTGCAATGCGAGAGCAGAGGCAAAGGCGAACGAGGTTCCTGAAGAATTGATACAGGAGATATATTGCATGGCATATGACAAGGAAGCAGAGTCGATCGGAAAGATGGAAAGGGCAGCAGATCAGATGACAGAAGCCACTATCGCCGGAGAAGATGCACATGGATTCGCAGAGGAGTACAAGAAGCAGAAAGAGAACCGGAACAGATACAGAAAAGTGATGGAGATGCTGGACAAGAGAGAAAGACGGAGGGCCGGAAGATGAAAAAGATAGATTTCAGACAGAGAGCAGCGAAAACAGAAGAAAGAAAACGTAAAAGCAAGTATGCGGATGTGATGGTCAGAGCGACGGTGATGGGTCTGATGAAACCGGATGAAGATGTGGACAGAATGATGGACATTGAAAGCGCAGACAAGAAGTTCAATATGCGTCTGGACGAGTGGCTAAATGCGGATGACTTCAATTTCGCCCATGATTTCTATGGAATCGTGAACAACATCAACAGAGAGAAAGGGTTCCCGGCAACGGACTTCGGATTCTTCATTCCGAGATTCGCCGGAAGAGATAACTGAACATAGTTTCAAATAGCCGAAACAGGGGCGAGGTCCCTGTCTGGACACGACGGCAACGTGTTCACTGATGATGGCAAGCCGAGAGACATCATCAGAGCATCGTGAAAACATGGCGGTGCGTACAGTCTGTCAGAACACTGTACGGATGGATAACAGGTTTTAGCACTTTTTAAGGCGAAAAGGCAGACACGGTGAGAACGCTTGCCAGAAAGAAGGCGATACAGATGTTTAATGAACAGCGGCCAGTGCAAATTCTGGAACTGTTCGGAGGAATAGGGAGTCCGCGATGTGCACTCCGCAACCTCGGTATTCCGACGAAAGCAATTGACTATGTGGAGATAGATGAAAAGGCGGTACGTTCATACAATTCAATGTTCCGTGAGGAATTGGCATATAAAACACAGAGTGTTGTTGGATGGAATTTGAAGCCAGATATCCTAATCCACGGAAGTCCATGCCAGGACATGAGCATTGCTGGACACCAGGGAAAAGCAAGAGCGTCAGACGGAAGAATAAACCGTGGAAAAGGAGCAAAGCAGGGCAGCGGAACAAGATCAAGCCTGATGTGGGAAACAATACATATCATTGAACAGATGGGAAAATGGAAACCCAGATATGTAATATGGGAAAATGTCAAAAATGTCACATCGAAACATATGATTGAAAATTTCGTTAAATATCAGAAGGAGATGGAGCGATTAGGATACACGAACAGCTATGATGTTCTGGATGCGAGAGAATTTGGACTGCCACAGGCACGTGAGAGAGTATTCACAATCAGCGGCCTGAATGGTGAAAAGTTCGATTTTGACAGCCTGATCCGGACACCAATGCGAAGTATTAATGATTTTTTGGAAGATAACGAAAAGGTTTCAAATGTATATGATGTAACACAGCCGTCTATTCTTTCCTGTATCGGAGAGAAAAGTATTCGGAGAGCAACAGTCATTAAAGATTATGCATATACCATAACAACACGGCAGGACAGAACACCAGCGCAGGTGATTGACTGCGGAAAGGGAAGATACAGATACCTGACGGAGTTGGAGTGCTGGCGATTGCAAGGCTACACGGACGAGGACTTCGAGAGAGCAAAGAAAGCACAGCAGAAGAAAGGGAGATACTACACGGCATTATATAAGCAGGCAGGGAACAGCATCGCAGTTCCGATCTTTGAAAGCATCTTCCGAAAGATAATCCTGAACGAAGTCAGAGAAAAGGAGGAACAAAAGTGAACGACGGACCAATAGTGAGAAGAATTTCATTCGACATTCACGGAGAGTTCATCACGCAGCTTGCGAGAGAATGGTTTTACACCGGAGAAAAGAGCCATGAGAAAGTCATTGAGATTCTGATGGACAGCATGACCGGGACAGATACACCAGAAGCACAGATCAGGAGATATGCAGAAGACATTCTGCTCGGCCGCGCCGCTCTGAAGGGGAGCACGGCAGCAGGTACATATCATCTCGAAACATACGAACCGGGAGAAGAAGAGCAGATGCCGCAGAGCATGAACATCTGGAAAGAAGTCGAAAGACGGAAGAAAGCAGAGAAGGACCTGCGGAGGATGATTGAACGGTGGGACGTAGCAATGGACCACATATCGGAAAGCACACAGAGAGAAATCAGAAAGGAACTCGGAGAAGAGACTGCGGAGGATAGACAGCAGGATGCGCTCGACAGCTTCATGGCACGAATGATGGATAAAGAAGATCATACCACAGAGGACTATGGATGGTTAGAGCCGGACGGAACCTTCCATGCGGTAGAGTGGGGAAATCATCAGGAATGGGCGAACGACTATCTGGACAAGAACCTGACACAAGAGGAACGGTTTGCGGCGATGGTGGAGATCAACGCATCAGGAATGGTGAAAAGTTCCCCGGATGTTATCGGAGCGGCGGACTATCTGGTCAGAAGAGGATGGGTGCTTCTGCACAATCCGCAGCAGGGAATCGCAATTCCAACAAGGGACATCACCAGAGAGTACACAAAGGCACAGAAAGAGTTCCTGTATGACTATTACATGGAAAGAGACTGCAAAGAGGAGGCGAACGCAATATGGCAGGACGAATGAGAACAGATGAGACTTCGATGCTGAAAAGAAGAATCAGAGCAGACAAGCGTCTTCGAGAAGAACTGTCACGGAATAATGCAGAAACGCGAGAGATGATTCACGAGACATATCAGGAGATAGCAGAGCAACTTGAAATAGAGGGAGACTGGGATGAGGTATATGTTCAGGATCAGTTCAATGATGATTATGAAGTCAGAGATGTCATCGAAGCGTTTTACGATTGCATGATCGAGAAAGTTCTGAACTACATCGGTGCAGAGTGATAAAGCAATGAAGGAGAAATCAACATGGCAGTAAGAACACAACCGGATGCGCTGAAGGTATTCGCTGCAATCGCAATGATCGTCAACAGCAGGGAAGATTCAGCAAAAGTGAAATTGACAAGTGTAACCAGAAAAGTAACCAGAAAGACAGATAGAGAAGAGAAAAGAAGTGCATGAAATGAAAAAGCCTTCGGAATTGCTTGCAGGCTTCCGAAGGCAATTCGTTGACGTTCAGGTCAACACACATCTCGGTATTATTGTACTGCGAACGGCCTGAAAAGTCAATCAAAACAAGCGTCCCGAAGCGGTTCGGCGGACTTGTAATGGATAGTAACATTTCAACGATAAAGAGAAGTGACAGAGGTGATTCAGGATGGAGCAGAGCAAGAGACGGAGGAAGAAAAACGTCTATGTAGAGTATGACTATGAAGAGGCATATCAGAAGCAGATTGAGAATCTGGAAGAGGACATCATCAAGAGGATGATGGATGGAAAGAAGATCAAGTATGTGTATGCCACAAAGGAGATCAAAGCAGGGGAGCAGTTGGAAGTCGAGATATATCCAGAGTTCACCAGAAAGAGAGCCGAAGAGATTCCAGAGGAGGGCAGAAGGAAGAAGGACAGACAGGCACAGAGGAACCTGAATGAGAAGAACAGCAGGAAACAGTGTGAGAGAGTCATCGAAGAGAATTTCGGTGACGGGGATATGTGGGCAACGTTCACATATTCGGCAGAGTACACACCTGCGAGCATGAAAGTGGCGAAGAGCCATATGCAGAACTACATCCGCCGCCTGAACTACCAGAGAAAGAAGAGAGGTCTTCCGAACGCTCGGTATGTGTACGTTACGGAGCAGGGAGAGAAAGGCAGATGGCATCATCACATCGTACTCGATGGAGACATGGACATGGACACAGTGGAAAGTCTCTGGACATACGGAAAGAGGAATCAGGTTCGCCGCCTTCAGAAAGACGAAAACGGCCTCGTGGGGATGGCGAAATATGTGTCAAAGCCGAAGGGCAAGGGGAAGGACTCCGAAGAAGGAAAGTATCAAAAAATCTGGACTCCATCGAAGAACCTGAAGAAACCGGATAAACATAAGAATCATTACAAGACAAAGCAGAGCCATGTGGACAAGATGGTCAACGGTACGCTTCCGGTGCAGGAGCATCTGAACAAGTGGTACGCATCAGAGGGTTATGAGTACACGGAATCAGAGATCAGGTACAACAAGTGGAACGGCCAGTATTACATATATGCTCGAATGAGAAAACGGCAGGAGGAGAAAGGAGGGAAGAAGAGATGAAGACGAAAGAGTTGATTGAGTACCTTCAGGGATTCGACACAGAATCCGAAGTGCTGGTCATTGCAGCGAATCCGAAAGAGCACAAGAAGTATGACGGAAAGATGTTCGGAATCACGGACGGAGGACAGCCGATCTTCTGCGTTGAGGTCAGCAACGAGTCCAATCTGGACAAGGAAGAGATTGCGGCAGCAGCACAGGATAAAAGAGAGGCAGAACAGAAATGAATTTGAGATACGCAAAGCGAAGCGAGGACACGGAGCAAATTAACGTGGCATCATGGGCGGCTTGGAACGAGAGACAGTACCCGGAACTGAAATGGCTGCATCATATACCAAACGGAGGTAGCAGAAACAAGGCAGAGGCGGTCAAACTGAAGCAGATGGGAGTGAAGTCAGGTGTCTCTGATCTCTGCCTGCCGTACCCGAAAGGAATTTACTGCGGACTGTACATCGAGATGAAGTTCGGAGACGGAAAGCACCAGAAGTCACAGAAAGAGTTCCTGACAGACATGGCAGCAGTCGGACACTACGTCGCAACCTGCTACACATCAGAGGACGCAGTGAAGGTGCTGCGAGAGTATTGCGAGTTATTATCTCCGCAGTGGATGAAAGAACCGAATAACAGCGTCTGGAAAGAGGGAACAATCTCACCACTGAAGAAAAAGTGAGGACAAGAGCATGGATGAATATGCAGCGGTAGTCAGAAAGTTCTATGAGGTGTACAGACCTATCGGGAGAAGATACAACTTGCGTGTTCACAGTAGATTCTCCATGAACAGACCCGGATTCATCAAAATTTATCAGGGAGACGGTCCCGATCGGAAGCAGATCATCAAAGTTAAAGAGGACGATGACATCGCTTGCTATAAAAGAGCGATTGACGAACTGGAAAGCTGGGCGAAGAGCCGGGAAGACGAAAACGCGAGATACAGGACAGCGTGAGGCGGAGTGAATACGCTATCCCGTGCGGAGAATATTTCGTGACGAATGAACACGCAGAACGCTTGCGAAGAAAATTGAAATTGATAACAGGAGGACACACATCATGAAAATTATTGCAGTTATGACACAGAAGGGCGGAGTCGGAAAGACGATGACAGCATCATCGCTGGCATACATCCTCGGAGTAGAGCACGGAAAGAGAGTGCTCATCGCTGATGCAGATCAGCAGGGGAACATCTCAATGTTGTACGGCAGATTCGAGCCGCAGGGCATCGGAATGTCGGAGTTATTAGAAAAGCACCGGGCGATCGGTGGTACATATAGCACAGAACAGTTGATTGACGAGACACCATACGAAAACATCAGCATCATTCCGACGAACGGATTCCTGATGAGAACGAACATGACACTGCTCCTCTTGGAACAGGACAACCAGATTCTCCGTTTCAAGATGGCGATGGAGGAGATTCAGGACCGATACGATTATTGTATCGTAGACTGCGGACTCCTGATGGATATGACAGTGACGAATGTTCTGGTGGCAGCAGACCTCGTGATTCTTCCGGTGAAGGTCGGAGGGTTCGAGATCGAGGCGATTGTGAACATGGAGGAGCAGTTGGAAGACCTGCGAGGATTCAATCCAGACATCAGGATGAAGCTGCTCATGACGATGCGTCAGAAGAACATGACAAGTCTTCAGGTTGAGGAGTGGTTGAAAGCGTCATCCGGTCAGGATTGCTTCCAGACGGCAATCAGACGCTCAATCGTGGCAGAGAAGGCAACAATGGAGCACGTACCCCTGCCGAAGTTCTCAAAGAGCGGAATCGTCGCAAAGGATTACAGAGAAGTGGCAGAAGAGTTGCTGAAGGACATGGAGGGATAAAGGATGATGTTCGAATCAAGAAACAGCAGGAAGGAGGCAGACGGCATGGAAAGCACGGCAACAATTAGAGGCACGGCAACAATTAGCCTGAAGACGCTGGATGAGTTAAGAGCGAAGGCGAAAGAGGCAGAGCAGGAGAAAAAACGGAGCGAGAAGTTCACAAAGAAACTGATGGACTGCTATGGATTCGATGCAGAGGAGTATGACAAGGCACTGAAGGAGATAGATAACAACAGGGACCTGACAGACAAGCAGTGCTCAAAACTGGTCAGAGAAGCAATGACGAAGCACCTGAAGATCGTGATTGACCCGGAGAAACTGAAAGAACTGATTCAGGAATACATCGACGAGGAAGCATCGGACGAGCATCTGGACATTGCGAAAGCAAGTATGAAGGAACTGAGACAGATTCAGGTGGTACTGAAAGAATAGTTATCCCAGCAGAAAATGTGGATATTGTGGATAAGTCATCAGATACAGAGACAAAGGAGGATAAGTAATGGCAGCGGGATGGAGCGTCATGGACGCAATCAACCGGAACAGCAAAGCAGCAGCGGAAGAAAGACCGAAGGCACGGTTCAGAACCAGAGACATCAGCGTGAAAAAGATGTACAGCAATGACATGAACTTTTATTCCAGACAGGATATCGAGGAGTTGTCGAACCTCATTCTCGCCGTGGGACTGATTGAGAATATGGCAGTTACATATGACCCTTGCGAGAAAGGAGAGTACAGAATCATCTCTGGTGAAATGAGATGGAGAGCATTGAACCTTCTGCTCGAAAAAGGGTATTCAGAGTTCGAGGTGGCAACGTGTCAGATTCTGACACCTGCCGAAGAACACGAGGAGATGGTGCAAATCATCGTTGCGAACTCATACAGAACGAAGAACATCAAAGATCAGCTTGAAGAAGCACAGAAGCTGAAAGAGTCCTTGCAGTACATGAAAGAACACGGACTGACACTTCAGGGAATGAAACTGGACGGAAAGAAGATCAGAGATGTCGTGGCGAACATCATGAAACTGTCAGGAACGAAGGTGGCACAGATTGATGGAATCAACAGTAATTTGTTGCCGGAGTTCGTGGAGCAGTTGAAAGAAGGCAAGCTGACGTTCTCTGCTGCATACGAACTCTCTGGAATGTCAAAAGAAGATCAGGAGGAGATGCTGAAGGCACATGAAGAGGGCGAGGCCCCGACATGGAAAGAGGTCAGAGAAGCGAAGCGGGCAGAGCCGGAAGAGGTGTCAGAGTCTGACACGTTACCGGGACAGATGGAATATCCGAAGGACTATGAGGAGTCAGAGGGCGAAGAAGAGTCCGATCAGGAAGAAGAACCGGAGCACGAGGAAGAGTGGGAGCAGGCGCATCCAGAGAGCATCACATCGTTGTGCTACTCCTGCCAGAGATACGCAGATTGCAACGTGAAGACAGGAACCTGCGAGAACTGCGATCAGTACGTCAACAAGGCAGAGGCGGAGAAAACAGACGAGCAGAGGTATGATGAGGAGCAGGCAGCAATCGACAGAGAAACAAAGAGAAAGCTGCAAGAGCGAGAGCAGGAAGAGAAGATGCAGCATCTTCCTTCAGACGACAAGAAGAAAACGATCCGGCTGTCCTGCGATACGTTCGACCGGATCAGAAACAAGACACAGACCTTCCTGATCGTGAAGTCTACAGAGATCAGCGAAAGCAGCACGATCATAGCGATGGAGTTCAGAGAGGGCAGGGCGACAGGAGAGCAGATGCAGCTGAGGGTGAACCACCTGGAAGACAGCAGCACATCGTCGGCACTGGTAGATGGCTACTGCGTGATCGGGATAGAAGAAGCATAGGGAGGAAGGAAGAAAGAATGAAACTGAACAAGATTTCCTGTGTGTTATGTAAATACACTGCTGAATGTATGGAGGGAGAAATGGGAGAAAAAGTTGCAATCGACAGAGCGATTGAAATTGTAGAAGGGACAAGCGAAAACGATGAATAAAGTAATTTTAATGGGACGATTGACCAGAGATCCGGAGATGCGTAATTCTAACGGAGAGAGTAACACGGTAATTGCACGCTATACGCTGGCAGTGGACAGACGCTACAAGCGTGAAGGCGATGCAGGTGCTGACTTTATCAGCTGTGTGGCATTTGGCTGCAGTGCAGAGTTTGCAGAGAAGTATTTCCGCCAGGGCTTGAAGATAGTGATAACCGGCCACATCCAGACCGGGAGCTATACCAACCGAGATGGCAACAAGATCTATACAACAGACGTGGTGGTTGAGGATCAGGAATTTGCAGAAAGCAAAGCGGCAGCAGGACAGGCAGCAGACAGCAGACCGCAGCAGAAAGCAGATCAGATGCCGGTGGATGCAGACGGGTTTATGAATATCCCAGACGGTATTGACGAAGAGCTGCCATTTGCATGATGAGCAAGCAGCGGTATTTATGGCTGGCAGTGACTGCGGATGGATACGAACTGCCGCTGATCGTTGAGGATACGGCAGCGGCATTAGCAAGGCGGCTGGGAGTCAGTGAGGATACCGTCAGGGTGATGGAATACCGCGGAAAAAATGAAAGGTACAGAAGAACGAAAAAGGGACCGATGCCGGGCTTTGGAGTCCGGTACAAGGTCCGGAAAGTGGAGGTGGATGGATGAGAGATATACTGTTCCGGGCAAAATTAAAAGATACGAATTACTGGGCAGAGGGATTCTATTGCCGTATGAGAGAGACGACATACTGTTGCGAGGAAGATTATAAACGGCATCCTGTACCGTTGCATCATCTGATTGCAGTGGACGAAATGACAGACTGGGGTCTGCCAAACAAATTGCGACTGTATGAGATCGACCCGGAAACATTATGCCAGTATACAGGATTGTGTGATAAGAATGGTAAGAAAATCTGGGAAAATGACATTGTACAGTATGGGGAATATACGGCTGTTGTCAGATATGGAAAATATACAGCAGGATTTTATGTTGATTTTCCAGAGGAAACAAACTACAGAAAAGATCTTGGCTACTGGTACGAAAAAGTAAGTGTGATCGGCAATGTGCTTGAAGATACAAAAGGAAACCGTCTGGAATCCCATACGGTTAGCGAGTCCGGATGGAATCCGGTGACAGAGAGATTGCCGGAAAATGGTGATTATGTGCTGATGTCGTTTGAAAAATTCCCCCTTGTGTCTACTGGGTATTATGTAGGAAATAAAGAAACAGGCGGTAACTGGTATTTAGCTAATTGGATTGATGAATATACCTGTCTGGCAAATGACCTGTTCGTCAATGCCTGGATGCCGCTGCCAGAACCATACAGGGAGGATGAAGAAGATGGGAAATGACAAGAACTGTAACACATGCAGATACCACGACAGCAGAGGGATCTGTGTGTGCCCGAAGAGTGAAGAGTTCAGAGATGTTACAGTGAACACATACTGCTGTGGACAATACGAAAGAAGCTGGAAAAAAGCCATGGTTGAGGCGTTCATGAAAGGGGCGGGAAGATGAGCGATGAAAGCAGCAGAAAAAAAATGTAAAACGTAAAGCACATTATGATCATCTGGAGCAGAGTGTTGATGCTGATGCAGCCAGAAGATTCCATGAGCCGACCTATTCACAGCGGATCCCTCACTATGTGAAACAGGTATATGAACAGCTGGAACTGGCAGCAGGCCTGAGCGGGTTCGAGATTGCCGCTCTGAGGGACAGACGGACCGGCAGGGAATACTATAAGGCAGATAACGAAGTACATGAAAGAAAACAGGAGGAAGAGCCGTGATCACGATCAAAACAGAGAAACATACATACACAGCAAAAATGGGGGCGGAGGAAAGCGAGAAGCTGTTCAAGGAGCTTGTCATTCAACTGTTCGGATATACCGGACAGTTGGCCGTTCCGGGAACAGAGGCGGCTGTTATCCCGGAAATCCCTGCATACGAGGCGGAAAACGAGGGGAAAACAGAAGAAAAGCCAGATGCTATGAAAGAACCGGAAGAGTACATGGAGGACAAGTATTTTGTGGATCCGGTCACAGAACCCGAGCCGATAGGGAAAGAAAATGATGGTTATAGTGGTTTCCTGCACATTAAGTGCCAGCACTGTGGAAAGGAAAAAACGTATTGCAGTAAGCACGGGATAAAATATCACGAATGCAAAAATTGTGGGGAACGAACAGAGCTGAAAGACCTGGTACGGCTGTATACAAACTGTGAATGTGGAAGAAAAGCAGCATACTGGACAAACATGACAGAAAAGGCATTCGATGTACGCTGTGTTGACTGTGGCCAGCCTGTGGCAGTAATGTACAACAAGAAAAAGAACCTGTACGAGACAATACAGTAGCAAGGAAATGCATGAGGGGAGGCGATGCCGGTGGAAATGACAAGGGCAAAACTTGACGGGTATCGGAAACTGGTGCAGGAGATTCCGATACTGGAATGCGAGCTTAGGGAGCTGTGGCTGACAGATAAAGGCATGGGGAACAGTGTGATCATTAACGGAAAGAATGGATCGAAGAAACCGGAAAGTGTCGTGGGTTTTGATCATGAGCGATACAATCGGCGGAAAGAATCTTTGCAGCGGAAGAAAGAGGAAGCCAGAGCAATCCGTGAATGGATCGAGGCAATAGAGGACGGACAGACAAGATGTGTGTTCCGGATGTTCTACGTGGATGGGATGACCTGGGAGCGGATTGCAAGCAAGACCGGACACAGCAAAAGCCCGGATTATCCGCGGCTGATGATAAGGGATGCATACCTGAAAAAAATGAAGATAAAATAAAAAAAGTTCGTTTTATTCGGATTATTCGTTTTATAATACAATGGAAGCCAAAGGCGGAGTTGCCGCTGCTGAATAATCATATTAATTCCTTTTCATTGTGGTAAGCACTTGCATACAGATGCAGGTGCTTATTCACGTTCGGGGGTGGTGTATATGGAGAAAGAGATGTTGGACTGGATCACGCAGCTGATTCGGGAAAATGATGTACACAGATTCTATGCATCACCGGTCTGGCGAAAGAAACAGGCACAGATACTGCGTGAAAACCATTATGATTGCGAAAGGTGTAAAAGGAAAGGGCTTGTCGTAAGGGCAAGAACCGTGCACCATAAGAAGTATCTGCGGGAACATCCGGAGCTGGCACTGGAGGATGAGAACCTAGAACCGATCTGTGAACGGTGCCATTATGAGGAGCATCATAAGAAACGCAGGTTTATCAATGAGGAGCGATGGTAGAAAGAGCGGTGGCAGGGCATCCCCCCCGGCCGAAAAAAATGAAAAAACTCTGGGGAACCGGTGACCGGGGAGGGGGCTCGTATCCGGAGAAATTTTGAAAAAACTGAAAAAGTTTGGTGGTGAAGGCAAAATGGCAAGGAAAAAGAGCGAGGCGGCACAGAGACGAAAAACGCTGGAAAGCCTGAAAAATGCACTGGTTTCGAATAAGCTGTCTGAAAAATTTTTACAGGATAAGGTAGATGAATATATGTCATTTTACGATGATTTATCGTGGATTAATGAGACACTTATTGCACTGAAATCGTCCGGAAACTGTTCCCTAAAGGTATACACGGATGCCACAGCCGAAAAACGCCGGATCTCATCCGAGATGCGTAACATCTTACGCTTCCTGGGATTGAAGCCACAGGATGTGAACCTGACGGGCGGTGAGGACGATGAGGAGCTATAGCCCATATATTGACCCTTATCTGCGTAAGATCAAAAACAATGAGGTTCTGCATTGCCAGGAACAGGAGCTTATGATCGACAATCTTGTAATCCCTGTGCTGGAACGTGAAGATGTCATTATCGATAACGAAAAAATAGAAAAAGGATTATCCCTGCAGAAGTACTTCCCATATCGTCTGATTGAATGGGAGGTTTTTTTGTTTGCCCTGATCGTCGGAGTGTATTTTACAGACGGCGATATCGTTTTCAATGAAATCCGCGTAATGGTAGGACGCGGAAGCGGAAAGAATGGTTTTATCTCTTTCCTGTGCTTTTATTTTTTATCACCGTATCACGGGATACGCGGTTATAACATTGACCTGATGGCAAATGCAGAGGACCAGGCGAAAACATCGTTCAAAGATGTTTATGAGGTGATCACAGATCCGGTGGAAGCAAAGTATAAAACCGTCCTGAAGAAGAATTATCATGCTACCAGGGAACTGATTACAGGAAGGGATACAAAGTCAGAACTGCGTTACAACACTTCTTCGAAGCGTGGCAAGGACAGTAAACGTACTGGCTGTATCATTTTCGATGAGAAACACGAATACACGGATGTGCAGAACATGAACACGCTGAAATCCGGACTTGGAAAAGTCTGGCACGGCCGTATCATCACGATCACAACGGACGGGCACATCAGGGGAGCGGTGCTGGATCAGGAAAAGGAACAGAACCGGGCAATCCTGAAAGAATATAATCCGCTGAACCGTACACTGGTATTCTGGTGCCGTATCGAGAAAGAAGAGGAATGGAACCAGATTGATAAGCTGGTCAAGGCGATCCCGAGTCTGAATGATTTCCCAAGTCTTCGGACTACGATACAGAAGGAGATCATCGACATGCCATATAACATGGATTACTACCCGGAGTATATGGCAAAGCGGTGCAACTATCCGATCGGCAATAAAGAAGTGGAAGTTGCCACATGGGAAGACATCAAGGCAGCCACAAGCCAGGAAATACCTGACCTGACAGGAAGGAACTGTGTAGGAGGCGTGGATTACGCCAAGACGAACGACTTTGTGGTCTGCGGCCTGACATTCCATGTGAAGGGCAAAGTGTATTATATCCAGCATACCTTTATCTGCCGGAATTCCCGAGATCTTCCGGGAATCAAGGCACCGCTTCAGGAATGGTGCGAAAAAGGAGACGCTGAGATGGTGGATGATGTGGAGATTTCGCCGCATCTGGTGACCGGATGGTTTGAGAAGATGGGGCAGACGTATAACATCCTGAAGATTGCGATCGATAACTTCCGTTACTCACTGCTCAATTCCGAGTTTAAGAAGATTGGGTTTGATGCGTTTGAACGGAAGAATATCCTGCTGGTACGGCCGAGCCATATCATGCAGGCAGCACCGATCATCAATTCTTTGTTTATCAACCATAACATCGTGTTTGGAGATACGCCGATCATGCGGTGGTATACCAACAACACGAAAAAGCAGATGGACAGCAACGGCAATATCACGTATGGAAAGATCGAGCCGAATTACCGGAAGACAGATGGCTTTATGGCATTTGTCAACACGATCGTGATCTTGGATGAAATACCGGAAGAAATTGACTATAAAGAGATTGACTTTGGCGTATACACCTATTGAGAGGAGGTGGGAAAATGGGGTTCTGGAGCTGGCTGAAAGGTAAAACGCTTGGAGGAAAAAGCGTTGAAGTTTCTATGGAAACGCTTCAGAAATACGTGGATCAGGAGAAGATGGCGAAGCTTGTCATGGAAGAGTTTACGATCCATGCGGCGATCAATCTGATCGCAAACTGTATTTCGAAGTGTGAATTTAAAACCTATTCCGGAGGAAAAGAAAACAGTGGGGAAGAATATTATGCATGGAATTTTGAACCAAATCTGAACCAGAATGCAAGTCAGTTCCTGCAGGAGCTGGTGGCGAAGCTGTTATACAACAACGAATGTCTGGTGATAGAGTCCAAGGGGCAGCTTATGATTGCAGAAGGGTTTGTGAAAGAAGAATATGCATTAAGAGAAACCGTGTTCAGCCATGTGTACCGGAAAGGACTGACGTTCGATAGGACATTCCGAATGTCCGAAGTGATGTATTTCCGCCTGAGCAACAAAAATATCCGAAGCCTTCTGTCAAATCTGTGTGCGGGATATGATGAACTGTTGAATGAAGCAGTGGATAAATACGAAAAAGCAGGCGGAGAGAAAGGAACATTGAAGATCGATGCGATCGCAAGCGGTAAAAAGTATGGAGAACGGAGCTTTGAAGAAGTCTTTGAAGACCTGATGAACAACCGTTTTAAGACATTTTTCAACAGCAGGAGTGCAGTTCTTCCGTTGTTTGACGGGTTTAATTATACAAAACAGGCAGCAGAACAGAGTAAAAAATCTACTTCAGAGGTTAAGGATATCACAGATATTCTTGATGAGATCGTAGAAACGGTAGCACGGGCGTTTTCCATACCGGTGTCCCTGCTGAAAGGCGATGTGTCGGATGTGGAGAAGATCACAAGGAACTTTCTTACGTTCTGTATTGATCCGCTGTGCGAGATGATACAGAAAGAGATCAATCGGAAGCGGTACGGCAGGAAGGAAATCCAGAAAGGGAACTATCTGAAGATCGACACCACGGCCGTTATGCATATCGATATCTTTGACATTGCCGAGAAAATTGACAAGCTGATCGCAAGCGGTATGTACTGCGTTGATGAACTGCGTCAGAAACTTGGAGATGCAGAACTGGGAACAGAGGAAAGCCAGATGCACTTTATTACAAAAAATTATACGGAATTATCCGAGGTTTCGGATATGAAAGGAGGTGACACAGGGTGAGAAAGAAGACAAAGTACCGTTTTGAACAGATGGCGGGGCAGGGAGTGGTCAAACTCTATGTTTACGATGATGTGACGGCTTACGGAAATTTTAACTGGGAGACCTGGGAATATGATGACAGCGAGACCAGTGCCAATTATTTCCGGGAGCAGCTGGCGGCGATTCCGGAAACGTCTACGATCGAGCTTCATGTCAACAGCAATGGCGGAAGCGTGAAAGAAGGGATTGCGATCTACAACTTGCTGAAACAGCACAATGCGGAAAAGGTCTGCTATGTGGATGGCTTTGCGTATTCGATCGCAAGCGTTATCTGTATGGCATGCGACAAGATCGTTATGGGGCTTGGCACATCGATGCTGATCCACAATATGGCGATGTCCGTATACGGCGATGCACAGACGCTGCGGAAATGTGCAGATGATCTGGACGTTCTGATGGAATCCAACCGCAAGATCTACATGGAACGAGCCAAGAACCTGACAGAAGAACAGCTGACCGAGATGATGGACAATGAAACATTCCTGACACCGCAGCAGTGCCTGGAATATGGTTTCTGTGATGAGATCGCAGAGTATCAGGCAGACCAGAATAAATTAAACCAGCAGGCAGCAGAAGAAATCCGGCACCTGCGGCAGGAACTGTCGGCGATGAAAAGCTTCCGTGAGGAGATGAAACAGTTTTCGCCGGCGAAAAAGAAAGAGCCATTTCCGGGAAATCCAGAAGGAACACCGGGAACAGAACAGGGCAAAGAACAGAAAGTACTCAAAATGCTGAGTGCTTTTTTTGATGCATTTAACAAGGAGGAATAGGATGAAAAACAAAGATCTGTTGAAAGAAGAAAACAAAGAACTGATGCAGGCACTTTCCCAGGCACTGAAGGAAGATGATGAGGATGCGATGGCAGAAGCCTTTGCGGTGTTTGCGACAGGTGTACAGGAACGTATCATGGAAGAATACGGAGACCTGCGTCAGAGCAAGGATGCTACGATCCTTGCATCACGCGGAATCAGACAGCTGACAGGGGAAGAGAAAACATTTTACCAGGCATGGATTGATGCGGCAAAATCTGCAAATCCAAAGCAAGCATTGATCGACATTAACAAAGCAATGCCGGAAACGATCATTGATGAAGTGATCGATGATATGCGTGAATCCCATGAACTGCTGTCAGAGATTGACTTTATCAACTGCCAGGGAGCAGTGAAGATGATCATTAATGCGGACAATATCGACCTCGCAACCTGGGGAGCGTTAAATTCTGCGATCAGCACAGAACTTGCAGGAAAGATTGACCTGCTGAACATGACACTGGCAAAGCTGACCGCATTTATCCCGGTGCCGAAAGATATGTTCGTCCGTGGACTTGGACCGGAGTGGCTGGATAATTATGTGAGGATCATTCTTTCAGAAGCATCTTCAGCCGGTCTGGAAAAAGGCATCCTGAAAGGGACAGGAAAAGACCAGCCGATCGGCATGTGCAAAAACCTGGACGGTGCGGTGACGCAGGGCGTGTACGCAGATAAAGCAAAAGTGTCATTGAAAACGCTGGAACCGAAAGAATATTGTGCAGCGGTAGCACCGCTGGCAAAGAAGCCGGACAGCGTTGGCGGTTACCGTACCGTTCCGGAAGTCATGCTGGTGGTCAATCCGGTAGATTACATCCAGCGTGTGGTTCCGTCTTCTACAGTACGTGCCACAGACGGAACCTATAAGAACAACATCTTCCCATATCCGACCAAAGTAGTACAGTCTGCCGCACTGGATGAAGGGGAAGCCATTATGGGTATTGCCAAAAAGTATTTTATGGGTGTTGCAGCAGGTGATTCCGGCATGATCGAGTATTCTGACGAATACCAGTTCCTGGAAGATAACCGTGTATACATCACAAAACTTTACGGAATGGGCCGTCCGAAAGATAACAATGCATTCCAGTATCTGGATGTATCGAACCTGCAGCCGGCACCGATGAAAGTGGAGATCACAAACACGGTGGACAATCCGGTGAACACAAAGGCGAAAGCGTAATTTATGAAAGTCGAGAAAATGTTGCAGGATACCAGGAATTATCTTGATATCACGTATGAAGACAATGATACCGATGTAAAGCTCCTTGGCATTATCAGGCGTGGTGCAGACTATTTGGACAGGGTAGCCGGAACGCCGCAGGATTATGATACAGATTCTACGGCAAAATCCCTGCTCTTGGATTACTGCAGGTATGCAAGGAATAATGCACTGGAGCTGTTTGAACAGAATTTCAGAGCGGAATTGATCATGCTGAGAATCGGGGTGCAGACAGGTGAGTATGCAGAACGACAAGAGTGATTTCCAGACCTATAATGACGGCATCTGCCATTTTCATGAAATAGATGAAGATGGCAGACCAGAAAAAGAAGTGGAGCGACTCCGTTATCAGGAACGCACGGTCGGTGTCAGGCGGTATTATGAAGCAATGACGGCAAAAATGCAGATTGACCGCCTGATCCGTGTACCATTCCGGGAAGATATCACCACAGGACATTATGCCGTTATAGCAGGGCAGACGTATAAGATCCGGCAGGTGCAGACGATCGCAGATTGCAGACCGAAGTCTATGGATATATCCCTGCAGAAGATCCGGCAGAGAGGAAGATGATATGGCACAGTTTGAGTTACATGGATTTGATGACCTTATGATGCAGCTTGACCGGCTTGGAAGGACGGATGAGGTCGCACCAAAAATGCTGGAAGAAGCGGTGCCGATCCTTCAGGAGGAAGTTGTCAGCCAGGCAGAAAAGCACAGAGATACCGGTGAGATGGCAGCGTCCATTAAACCAACAAAAGTAACGAAAAGTGCAGATGGTTATCGTGTGGTTGTCCGGCCGACCGGGAAAGCATCCGGAAGAAACGTTCGGAATATGGAAAAGCTGGTGTACCTGGAATATGGTGTCCGGGGAAGACCGGCGACTCCGGTTCTGACAACAGCTGTGTTAAATGCAAGACCGGATGTGATTCGGAAGATGCAGGAAGTATTTACGAGGGAGATGAGCTTGTGAAGTCAGATGAGCTGTTAAAGAAAACCCTGGAGCAGACCGGACTTCCGGCAAAGTACCAGGAATACCGGGGAACCAAAGAAGCGTACCTGGTGTACAACGAAGAAGATGAACGCAGCATCGCCCATGCAGATGACAGGCCGCAGGCGGTGTCAATCTGGTGGCAGGTTCATCTGTTCGCCCCGGAAGGTTATGATTTCCGGGGTATGAAGAGAAGACTGCGTGCCCTGCTCCTGGAAGCAGGTTTTGCAGTGCGTGACGCAGTGACATTATTTGAAAAAGAAACAGGAAGTATACACGTGATCTTATCGTGTAATATGACAGAAGACATGGAGGATGAAACATGGCAAAAATTGGATTAAAATATTTGGTAGCAGCAAAACTGAATGAAGACGGAACTACATACGCACAAGGATTTGTAGTTGCGAAGGCGATCAAAGCGAATATCACTGCAAACAGCAATGATGTAAAGTTATATGCGGATGATGGAGTATCTGAATCCGATAAAAGCTTTAAGGATGGAAATATTTCCCTGAACGTGGATGACCTGACACAGAAAGTATATGCGGATCTGCTTGGTCATGAGTATAAAGCAGCAAACAGCGAGGGAAACGAGCCGGAGACCGTTGTTGCATCGGCGGATGATATTGCACCGTATCATGGTGTCGGATTCTATGGACGCGTAAGACGGAACAATAAAGACTCGTTCCTTGCAAAATGGCTGAAAAAAACACAGTTTTCTGAGCCGAACGATGAAACAGATACCAAAGGAGAGACGGTGACGTTCCAGACACCGACCATTGAAGGAACGGTATTTCAGATGAGTGACGGAAGCTGGAAGGAACAGGCAGAGTTTACGGACGAAACCAAAGCGGTAGAATGGCTGAACAAAAAAGCCGGAATCGGGGCATGACATGAGTGATATGAATCCAAAAGGGGAATTGCTGGTATTCGGGGGAGAAACAAGGTATCTTCTCCTGAGTATCAATGCGATTGCGGAAATCCAGGATCATTATGATATGACACTGGATGAAGTAGTAGGAATGCTGACAGATAAGCGTGAGGCGGTAAAAGTACTGCGTACGGTAGTCACGATCCTGTTAAATGATGAGGCAGACCGGAAGAAAAGGGAAGGCTATGAACTGAAACATTATACGGAGCAGGAAGTCGGATGGCTGATCACACAGGAAGACATTTCGGAAATATTGCTTGCAGTATTCAGGGCATATGGGCTTTCACTTCCGGAGCCGGATGAATTCGAATCCCCAAACGTGACGAGCGGGCAGACAGGATAAATGTCGCCCGCCTTTTATATATTGGATGCAAGCAGCTGAATTTCTCCCAGCAGGAAGTGTTTGATATGACGCTTCGCAAGTTCTTCCTGATCTACAACGAATATCTGGAAGCGAACGGTTTAAAGGAGCAGGAACTGACCGTGGACCAGGTTTTCTGAGTGAAAACCTGGCCGGTCCTTTCGATACCGCTTGACTTTTGTATATATGAAATCGTATAATCTATATAAAAGTAAGGAGATATCCGACACAGGAGAAAAGGAAGGGGAATGTAATATGGATCTTGATATTGGGAGACTGGTTCTGGCAGCAGCGATTATTTTTCTGCCAATGTACTTTTTTCAGAAGCTGGCAGACTGGAACACGGTAAATCAGAAGATCGACCATCCGGATATGGATGATCAGAAGTTAAAACAGATCGGCACAGAGAACCGGCTGGTTGGCTTTGTGGTGGCAATGATTGTATCCGGGATAGCACTTTTGGTTTCTATGGGATTTATGTTTCTGCTGGTTATGGTCGCTTTGTATATTGTCCTGATCTTCCCATTATTTAGAATTATGAGAAGAAAAAGGAAATAAGAATCAAATATATAGTGTGTAAGTAAAAAGCATCCGAAAATGATCGGATGCTTTTTGCGTGGAGGAAACAAAATGGCAGACGGAAAAACATTTGACATTGGTGCAAGTATCAGGCTTGAAAATGATAAGGAGTTCCGCGATGCAGTGACGGGGATCAATAAGTCTATCCGGACACTGGACTCGGAACTGAAGCTTGTCAGTGCACAATACGAGGGAAATGCAAACAGCATGGAAGCCCTGAGCAGAAAGCAGGAAGTGCTGAACCGGTTGCTGGATGAGCATAAGAAAAAATCAGAAGCGACAAAGACGGCACTGGAAAATGCGAAAGCTCAGAGGGAACGTCTCGGAGAGACACTGGAAAAAACACTTCAACAGTTTGATCAGGAAAGGGAGAAGCTGGAGGAAGTAAAGAAGATTTACGGCGAGACATCAGATGAGGCAAAAAAGCAGGAACGTGTTGTGGCGGAGCTGGAAGCCGGGATCAGCAAAGGCAATGAACAATATGACAAAGCCGGAAACAAAGTCCAGGAATGGCAGACGAAACTGAACACGGCAGAAGCACAGGTGATCAAGGCGACTTCTGCGGTCAACAGGAATGCCGCATATCTTCAGGAAGCACAGGAAGCAACGGATCACTGTGCACAGAGTATTGACCGGTTTGGTAATGCCATGCAGCAGGCAGAAGAAGCAACGGACACTTTTGGTGATATGGTCCGGGCGAATTTTACGGTCAAGGTTGCGGAGACAATTCAGGATGTTCTTTCGGAAATCGGTTCCGGAGCATATGAGAGTGCCACGGAACTGAAAAAAGCAGAAAACCAGATCGAAGCCAGTACGAACCTTGCCGGAAAAGCTTTGCAGGATTACAAGGAGACACTGAAAGATGTCTATTCGGACAATTATGGTGACGGACTCGATGATATTGCAGAGACGATGCAGAAGATGGTGCAGAACATCGGGGAACTGAATAAAGCGGATCTTCAGAACGTGACAGAAAGTGCAATCACATTGCGTGATACATTCGACATGGATATGGACGAAAACATCCGTGGTGCTAAGAATCTGATGTATCAGTTCAACCTGACGGCAGTAGAAGCATTTGACATAATCGGCAAGGGAGCAAAAGAAGGCCTGAACTATACGGATGAGCTGGGGGACAATGTTTCGGAGTATGCCGGAAATTTTGCACAGGCAGGGTATTCTGCATCGGAATACTTCCAGCTGCTGAAAAACGGCAGTTCGAACGGAGCTTACAACCTAGATAAAGTCAACGATGCGATCAACGAGGTTACGAATCGCCTGGCAGATGGCACGATAGAAGGAGCGTTGTCAAGCTTTGGCACAGAGACACAGAATGCTTTTCTTGCATGGCAAAATGGAAGCGGAACGCAAAAACAGGTCATTGATTCGATTGTGCAGGATATCCGGAACTGTACCAACGAGCAGGAAGCCCTGACCATGGCAGCTACCGCATTCGGAACCATGGGAGAAGATTCAAACCTTAAGTTTGTTCAGTCTTTAACCAGTGTCGGAAATACCTTTGATACGGTCAAGGGGACGATGGAAAGCATCAAAAATGTAAAATATGATGACATCAACAGCCAGATCACGGAGATTAGCCGGTCGATACAGATGCAGATCGGGGATCAGATCAAGAACCTGCTTCCGTATGCAAAAAGTGGGCTGAAAATGGTTTCTGAGAATCTGGTGCCGATTGAAAGCGGGATTGTGGGACTTGGCACGGCAATCGGAGTATGGAAAGTACTACAGAACGAAGCATTCCGTTCGGCGATACTTTCTGCTACAGCATATATTACTTCTCTGGAGGGAATGACCGTTGCGACAAAGATACAGACCGTTGCAAACACGGCGTTAAATGCCGTGATGAATGCGAATCCGATGGTACTTTTTGCGTCAGAAGCAGGCGTAGCGGCGGCTGCACTGGTTGCATTATGGGCAACGTCCGATGATATCAAGACGGAAAGTGAAGAACAGGCCGGAAAAGTAAAACAGCTTACACAGGAATATAAGGATCTGAAAAAAGCGAGTGATGAAAGCCGGGAAGCCTTTGAGGAGACAAAGAACAGTGCAGTAACCGAGAGTGAATCCCTGCAGGTCATGGCAGATAAAGTATATGCCCTGGCAGAAAGTGGGGATGCTCTTGGCAGCAGTAAGACAGAGATTATGGCATATATCGACCAGCTGAACGAAGCGATACCGGGACTGAATCTTGCATTTGATGAACAGACCGGAAAGCTGAACATACTGAAAGGTACGGTGGACAGCTATATTGATTCCATGAAGCAGAGTGCGATCAGTGATGCGTATGGTGAACAGATGAGCGATGTTGCCGAGCGGATCGCACAGGCAAATCAGAACCTGACTTCTGCGATGACAGAAAAAGTGAAAGCGGAAGAACGGCTGAAACAGATCGAGGAAGAGAGAAATAAACTGCTGACAGATAACGAAGACCTGACCGGTACAGCCGGGGCAAGACTTGGCGAACTTAACACAGAAGAAGCACTCCTCCGTGAAAATATCCGTGAAAGCAATAAAAACATCGACCAGTATAACGGTTATATCAAAGATGCACAGGATGAGCAGGACCAGCTGGGAAAAGAGATGGAGCAGACAGCGAAATCTATGGGACTGTTGACCGATGAAACAGAAGCGAATACGAAAGCATCCAAGGAAAATGTTATAACGGCTCAGGAAGTCACAGCATCGACCAAAACCACAAAAGAAGCCCTGGATAATCTGAAAGAGAAGTTCAAAGAGACAAAAGAAGAGATCCGTGCAGGACTGGAAGAAAAGATCAACCTGTTTGATGTGTTTGACGGCGGCGATGACCTTTCAGTGGATACGATGGCAACAAATATGGAATCTCAGCTGGAAGGAATCCAGAAGTATAAAGAAAACCTGGAAAAGCTGAAAAGCGTTGTTGGTGATACGATCGCACCGGAATTTATGCAGTACATCGAAGATATGGGGCTGGAAGGTGCAAACCTGGTCAAAAACCTTGCTGATTCTATGGACAGTGAAGATGCAAAAGCAAAGCTGAAGAAAGCATCGGATGATTACATGTCCTATCTGGATGAATCCGAAGCGATTGCAAAGACCGGTGCGGCAAATAAAATGGCATTGAGTGCGGCACTTGGTGAGCTTGGTTCCACAAAGGCGGATTTTTCAGAGCTGAAAAAATCCGTAAAGGAAGCAGCAAATTCCACGGCAGCAGGATGGAGCGACCTGGCAGAAAGAACGAAGGAGTCTTTGAATGAGACGATTAAGACAGCCCGGGAATGCGGAATCCAGATTCCAGAAGGACTCGCAGATGGCATTAAATCAGGCACGGTATCTCCGGAGGAAGCGATAGCCCAGTTAAAAGGCGGCATCCAGGGACAGTTTGAATATTTTTCAAAACTGGCAAAACAGGCTGGCATTACAGTACCGGAAGGACTGAAAGAAGGTATTTCACAGGGCGGTGATGCGGCAGTACAGGCGATGCAGCAGTTATATGAAATGCTTGCCGGTACACAGCAGCAGGCAGAAAAAACATCACAGGAAGCCGGAAAGAAAAACACACAGGCGGTTGGAACCGGTGCAGAGCAGGCATCCGGTGAAGTAAACCAGAAAGTGTCATCTGTTATGAGCCAGGCGACAACGACTGCGGGAAGTTACAGCGGATCGTTCCAGAACGTAGGCTATAATATGATGTCAGGTGTGGCAATCGGTATGAATTCCGGTTCCGGTCTGGTATACGACAAAGTACAGCAGATCCTGAATGAAGCAAAGAACCGTGCAAACAAGACAACGGATTCACACAGCCCTTCAAGAGTGTGGCGTGATCAGGTTGGCCTGCATATGCCGCAGGGTGTTGCTGAGGGTATTACGAAAGGAAAACAGGACGTAACGGATGCTGTTGTAGACATGGCGGAGAGTGCCCTGACAGCGGCACAGGAAACATTGGAGATTCATTCCCCATCGAAAAAATTCAGAAAAGCAGTAGGAAAAGAGATACCTGCAGGTGTGACACTGGGCATCAAAGATGGAACCGGGACGGCTAAAAAGAAAGCCAAAGAATTTGCCAGGGAAGTTTTTGAATCTGCCAGGGATCATTTAAACGATCTGCAGAAAAACAACGCCAATTCCATGAACACTACACTTGCGGATATTAACTGGTACTGGGACAAAATCCTGAAGAGGTCAAAAAAGAAAGGAAAAAAATACTATGCTGCCATGAAAAAGCTTGTAAAAGAAGAGAAAAAAGCATTAAAGCAGCAGCGTATTTCAGAAGGCCTGAGTGCACAGGAGTCGGCTCTGGATGCTTATAAAGTATACTATGGTGTATCATCAAAGGCAGAGATGCAGTACTGGGATGCTGCCAGAAAAAAATATGAAGAAGGTACAGACCAACGCCTAGAAGCAGATAAGAAATATTATGAAGCCAAAGCGGACTACACCGATAAGCTCAAGGAACTGGAAGATGATTACAAGGATAAGTGCAAGGAAACAAATGAAAAGCTGGAAGAAGACCTGAAGGAAATACAGGAGAAATATGATGAGACGCTTACGGAACGTAAAAAAGCGATCAAGGATGCATTTGGACTGTTTGATGAGTTTGTAAGTGAATCAGATGGACCGGATACGCTTCTTTTTAATCTTCAATCCCAGGTAAAAGGCTATCAGATGTGGGTGGATCAGCTGGCGGAGCTGGAAGGCAAGAGCATCCTTGGAGATGATTTTCTGACAGAACTTAGGGAGATGGGACCGGATGCCACGGCAACCATCGTAGCTTTGAACCGTATGACGGAAGAGCAGCTGAAACAGGCACAAAAGGCATACGCAGAAAAGAACCGGATTGCAGAGGAACAGGCAGCACGTGAGACAGAAAGCCTGAAACAAGAAACAGAGAAAAAACTGGAGGCAGCACGTGAAACAGCCGCGAAAGAACTGGAAAAGTATAAGACGGACTATATGGAAGCCTGTAAAAAACTTTCTGCCGATATGGATGATAATTTGGAGAAACTGGCTTCAAAAGCATACAAAGGCGGCGTCAATGCAGTTGCCGGACTGATCAAAGGGATTACGGATGCAGTAGCGGCAAAAGACACAGATACCGAATTAACACGCCTGGAAGCTACCTTTGCCGAAAGTAGCAGCTCATCGCCGAAAACGGAAAAAAATACGAAGGCATTAACCCCTGCGGTTTCAGCAGCTTTCGAAAAAGCAAAATCCGGCACAGCAAAAGCAGCAGAATATCTTGGAATTAAAAATACTGCGGAACAATTACAAAACCTTATCAAAGCTACAGCAAAGAATATGAATTTAAATACCTCTTCTGCATCCACACATACATTACGGTCAAACAACGTTGCAAAAGCAAAATCCATAGACAGTGATATACTGAAAAATACAGAACGGGCACTTACTGAAATACAAAAAGAGGTAAAAAGCATAAAAAACATGGGGATCTATCTGGACGGTGACTTGCTGGCAGGCAGGCTTGCGGATCGAATCGGATCAGAACTTGCAAACATTGCATTTAATACAAGGTAGGAGGAGAACATGAAGATCAATGGGAAAACAGTAGCAGAGGAATATGATCTGGAACAGTGGAACGTTGAAATGAGTTATGGAGAGGTTACGAATGAAAGCAGCTGGGAACCTGGCTGTCCGGTGCCAATTCTGCTGGAAAGTGAATTTGGAATGAAAAAGATCAAATTGTCCATGCTTGCAAAAGGGAGCGGTCGTGGTCTGATCTGGGAAAAATGCGAAAAGATTATCGCAGAACTTGCAAAACCTGCAGTCTTGGAACTGGAAGGCTTTAACCATAAATATAAAGTGGTTCTTACAAATGCCCAGCAGGTAGAGAGCAGCATCAAACGTTTCCATAAGGCAGTTCTGGAATTGATAGGCTATGAATTTGGTGAGCATAGAACCGTTACGATAAAACCGGGACAGAACCTGTGGCTGGAGAATAATGGGACGGTCTATGCACCACTGAAGATCACAGTGAACCAGAACAGGCAGTATGAACCAAAGAATACCATTTATCTGTATTACATAGATAATGAGATCACGGGAACATCCAATGCTGTGACGGTTGGAAGCTTTTTGTTTGAGGGAAAAACGGAACGCCTGATGTTTGATGCATCAAATGGGAAAACGGAGGAAAAGAAGGTGAACGAAGAAAAGACAACAGCCGGAGGACTGCAAAAGATAGAAATCTTTGATATTCCACGAATCAAACCGGGAGGTATGTATTTTGCATGCAAACAGTCAGGAGGAAGTGCAGATACAACAGTAACCATAGAGTATGAGGAACGTTATATCTAGGAAGGAGAGCCATGGATACAAAAACAATTATCAAAATTATTTCTGCTTCCAGAACAAAAGAATATTACATCACACAGCGAAAGGATTTCAAGATTGAAACGATACTGGACAGTGCAGATGCATCGGTAGCGTTTTCTGTTCCTGATCAGGTGTATCCCATCACATGTGAAAGTTATGTAGTAGTGGAGCATCAGGAGTATATTGTCAAGGAAATTTCACCAGTTAAAAATGGATATCGTGATGTGAAAGCAATCCTGAATCTGGAAGATCTGGAAGGAAAGCTGTTTTCGACATATGAAAAGAAAGCGACCGCAGAAGCACATTTAGAGGAAGCACTGAAAGATACCGGCTGGAAGCTCCGGTGTCAGTTGGATGATAATACCGAATTGACGATCGAAGATGAAAATACAACGGCAAAAGCGATCATTGATCAAGTGCGTGAGATTTTTGGAATCGAGGTCCGGTATGACACACAGAGTAAAGTATTGTATGCTGCCAGACAGATCGGGGACGATGAAGGAGTTGTATTCCTGAAAGGAGTCAATCTCCTGAAGACAGAGATTAAACGTGACACTTATAATTACTGCACAAGACTGTATCCGATCGGGAAAGATGGTCTGACTATCGAAAGTGTGAACAGCGGAAAGAAATACATTGATGCCGCAGGTGCAGAGAAAGTGGTTGCCCAGTACTGGGAAGATACTGCATATGAGACGGCAGAAGAGCTTCTTACTGCAGCGAGATATAAGCTGGCAGAAATGGCACAGACTGCAGTTACCGTGACGGTTAAAATCGTTGATCTTGCCGGTAAGAACAAAAATAAATATGCAATGTATGCGTTCGAGGTCGGAGATACAGTAAGTGTTGTGGATGTCAAAGAAAACGGAAAATATCGGGTAACAAAGAAAACAATATATCCGGATCAGCAGCATAAGAACACGGTACAGCTGTCAAACCGCAACAAAAGCTTTGCGGACTACGCAAAACAGCTGAAAGCGAAGTCCTATGAAACGGATAAGATCATCATAAAGTTCAATCGTAATCTGGAAAACGTCCAGGCAGAAATCAAAGATATGAAAGAAAACCCACAGAAGAATGTGGAAGGAAATGCAGGGACATCAACGAAGCTGCAGACAGGGAGAAAGATAGAAGGAATGCTTTTTGACGGAACAAAAGACATCAGTCATTATGCGACCTGTTATACTTCGGCATCAACAGCGGCAAAAACGGTCAGCCTGTCAGGCTTCAGTCTGGTTACAGGTGCAAGAGTCTGTGTTTGCTTCAATTATGGCAATACTGCAGCGAATCCAACGCTGAATGTAAATAATACAGGTGCGAAAGCGATCTATTACCGGAACGGAAATATTTCGGCAGAGCTGATCACGTCGTATACCGTGTTAGAGTTGGTATATACCGGATCTTACTGGTGCGTGATCGGTGTGATCGACAGACCGACAGCGTTATCAACAACAGCAGTAACTCCATCAGCAACAGGAAGCTGGTACTATTCTTCAGCAATCAGTTCCCTGGCGAATTATGATGAAATCCGTGTATGGCTGGAAATTGCCGATGGTGAAAAAGGCTGGATCACACTGACCAGAAAAGATGCGGCAGAGACAGTGCATACACTGTATCTTACAGCATCCTATAATGCACGCGTTCAGCTGAAATGGGATACAACAAACAATAAAGTGGGTGTATATGTCCGCAATATTGGATCTGGATGGACAGCAAACAAGGTAAGCGTGAAACGAATCGAAGGGGTGAGATAATGTTAAAAGCAGTATTTTCAAGATTCGGTGAAGAGATTGAGCTGACGGATGAATTATGGCAGTATGATTTCGGCCAGAAGATTCAGGTCACGGGCATCGAATTGCCGGATGTCTGCGAAGTGCATTTCCAGTATGATAACCTGACTGAAACAAAAACAGTAACAGGTTATAAACAGGAAGATGCACTGATCATCGATATACCGAATGAAGCACTGACAAGCAGGGGAATCATCAAACTGTATATCTATCTGGTCAGTTCAGAAGAAGGCAGAACAGTAAATGTTGCGATCATGCATGTGAACAGACGAATGAAACCAGAAGGATTTGAAGTTCCGGAAGATATTGACCTGTTCCACCACACACTGCTGGCAGCAAATGAGTATATGCAGCAAACTAAGAGTGCGAAAAAGTCTGCTGAGACAGCAGCAAATCAGGCGGAGGATGCGAAGAACGCCGCAGAGGCAGCTGCCGGATCAGCACAGGCAAGTGCCGATAAAGCAAAAACATCAAAAGAAAATGCAGAAACAGCAGCAAAAGTTGCAGAAGCAGCGAAAGCGGCAGCAGATGCAGATAAGGAAGCGGCTGAGGCCGCTCAGGCAAAAGCAGAGGCTGCACAGGTAGCGGCTGAGAACGCAGAGGTGGAAGCAAAGAAAGCACAAACAGCCACGGAAACAGCCCGGAGAGAGACAGAGACCGCAAAGGCAGCAGTAGAAACCATGCAGAGCACAGTAGCAGGCTATGCTGATAATGCCAAGAACGCGAAAGAAGCAGCTGAAACTGCGAAAGCAGAAGCCGAAACCGCAAAGAACGATGCAGTACAGGCAAAAGAAGCCGCTGAGAAAGCAAAGAGCGGAACGGAAGCAGATAGGGAAGTTACAGAAGCGGCATCAAAAGCGGCACAGGTAAGTGCAATTTCAGCGGAAAAGTCGGCAGAAAGAGCTGAGACGGCAAAAGAAGAAATCCAGGAATCAGCGGATCAGATCCAGAAGAATGCAATAGAAATTGATTCGCTAAAGGAAAATAAAATTGAAAAACCAGCCGAAACCCCAACTATCGGCAAAATCCTTCGGGTAAAATCAGTCAACGAAGATGGCACATTCATTTGTGAATGGGCTGACAGTGGTGGAAGTAACTTGGATGTGCGGATTAATGGCGAGAGTATTGTACAGAATGGAACCGCTGAGATACCTTTATGTACAAAAACAAAAGAAGCAGGATTAATTTCTATAGATACATATACTAGTAACGGCGGGCTGCATAGAGCAAATAATGAAACTGGATTAATTAGGATTGCTTCTGCTACAAATAATCAAATCGATGAGAGAAGAAACAAATTTTGCCCAATAGTCCCTGAAACCATTGACTATGCTGTTAAAGCGGCTATGTGTGACGGTAAAGGTGCTATGTGGACAGCAGATGAACAGACGGCTGCTAGAGAGAGGATGGGGGCTTGGACGGGAGACTGGCAAATAATCATGGATGAGACTTTAGCAGAACTAACACAAGAAGTCTCGTTTGAAGTCCCAGATGATACAAAAGAAATGATTTGCTATTTTAAAAGCGGAGCAGCACCTAAGGATGCTCAGGTATATTTACGTACAAGCAACAACGGCAGCAGTATCGCTGAAAGTTTCGCTTCATTTGGCGGATCATTATCTAATAATACGATTTCTATCGGTTGCCAAAAGATACAGTTCCTTAATTCACAATACGGCTTAATCGAATATAGCTATTTGTCGCATTCAACCCCATCGTCAGCAGATTATGCTCAACGAGCGGGAAAACCATCCTTATTAAGGATTGACAGCAAGCGTTTTGCCTTTCATTCGGTCGATATAAATGGTGGATATCCAGTAGAAACTCGATTGTTAGTGCTTGTTAGGAGGTAACGATGAAAGTAGCAGAATACAAACAAACAGGAACCCGTACAGAATCTTACACAGTAACCATTCCACCAGAATACGATGAAGAGGGTAACCTTATCTCTGGTGAGCATGAAGAAACCCGTACCCGTGAGGTACCAGTAATGGGAATGGTATACAGGGATATGACAGCAGAAGAAATTGCTGAAATGGAGAAGATACAAACAGAAATGCCTGAGCCACAACCGACCGCAGAGGAACGACTGGATAAAGTAGAGCAGTGCACTGATACACTTGAAAGTGCAACAGACGACCTTGTTTTAATGATGGCTGATTTGATTGGAGGAGAAGCATAATGAAAACATTGAACACACTTAAATTAAAAATCATGGTAAGAGCATTCCGCATCAGAATTAAGAACGGAGAAGTATTCGAGGACATTGCAGCGGATTATCCAGCATTGACAACAGATGATCTGGAAGCGATTCGAGAAGCACTGAATTTGGAATAATTAACTAAAGAGGGCTACGGTAAACTACCGATGCCACTCGTAACACAGTCTGCAGCTGCTTGCAAATGGAGATGGAGATGACTGCACATATGAATATTAATCGAGGAAGTATCATCAGAGCAGGACCGTAGAGGTCCATTTTTATTATAATTTTGTAACCATGAACGAAAAGAAGCCTTGTGTTGAGCGATACCAATGCCCACAAGACTTCTTAGATTGTTTCTTGGTTAGATACATATTAACACATCTGACCAAGAAAGGAAAGACTAACGAGGATGAAAAAAGAAATGTTATGTACTATCACGGGAGCAATCGGTGGGACGATTGCTTATTTTTTTGGAGGTTGGGATCAGGCTCTTGTAACTTTAATCATTTTCATGGCAATTGACTACATATCCGGTCTGATTGTTGCCGGTGTGTTCCACAACAGCAAGAAAACGGAATCTGGGACACTTGAGAGCCGGACAGGCTGGAAAGGTCTGTGCAGGAAATGCATGACGCTGCTGTTTGTTCTGGTGGCATACCGGCTGGATCTGGCAATCGGTGTGGATTACATCAGGAATGCTGTGATCATCGGATTTATGGCGAACGAGCTGATCAGCATCGTAGAGAATGCCGGACTGATGGGCATACCGCTGCCGGCAGTGATCGCCAATGCGATCGACATACTGACACAGAAAGCAGAGAAAAAAGGGGACGCATGAGCGTTCTCAGAGAAAGGCGGTAGAGACTATGAACAAGATTAACCGAATGATTTCAAATTACAATTATAATCCCGGCAATATTTCCAGAATCAAATACATCGTGATCCACTACGTCGGGGCATTGGGCGGAGCACAGGAAAACTGTTCATACTATGGTGGTGGCAACCGTGGGGCATCTGCACACTATTTTGTCGGTTTCGCCGGCGAAATTTGGCAGTGCGTGGAAGATCGGAATATCGCCTGGCATTGTGGGGCGAGCAGTTACAAACATCCGGAATGCAGAAACGCTAATAGCATTGGGATTGAGATGTGTGTGCGAAAGAAGAATGCGGCGAGTCTTGGGGCAACCGACAAGGACTGGTACTTCGAAGAGACAACAGTACAGTCTGCTATTGAGCTGACCAGATACCTGATGAAGAAATATAACATCCCTGCAGATCATGTTATTCGCCACTATGATGTAACCGGAAAAATTTGCCCGAATCCGTATGTATACAATACAGGTACGTACACTTGGAATGCGTTCAAGAAATCTATTTCTGGGCAGAGTGGCGATATTCTTCCAGCAACCGACAAACCATGGTACCGTGTCCGCAAGACCTGGAATAACGCCGGCAGCCAGATCGGGGCATTTCAGACGCTCAAGAAAGCCAAGCAGTGTGCAGATCAGCACGCCGGATATCATGTCTACAATGATGCCGGAAAGAAAGTCTACACATCAAGTAAAATCCCATACAAGGTAGAGCCGAAAAGCAGCAACGTCCCGATCAGGACAGGACCGGCGAAAACTTATAGCCGTGTCCAGATGTGTCCGGCTGGAACTTATGCGATTATCGAGGAGAAGAACGGTTTTGGCAGGCTGAAAAATGGCTCAGGCTGGGTGTATCTGAAGAAAGTGACGCGAATATAGCAGACCTTTCCGTTGCTTTTTGCAATATCGTATGTTATATTAAAAAAAGTTATTGCAATCATAGAAGGGAAGAAAATTAGTGACAAACAACGAAGAATTCGAAAAGATATTAGAGAACATTGACGAGAATGGTCCGGAGCCACAGGAAGAGCCGGAAAGACAGTACTATTTCATAAAGAAGGCACGTGCACTTGTAAAGAAAATGTCGGAAGAACTCGGCCGACCATTAATCTCGAGTGTCACAACCTTTGGCTGTCAGATGAATGCGAGGGACAGTGAAAAGCTGATCGGTATTCTGGAGAAGATCGGTTATGTAATGACAGAAGACGAACATGCAGATTTTGTGATCTACAATACCTGTACGGTCCGTGAGAATGCAAATCAGCGAGTTTACGGACGACTCGGAGCTTTAAACAGCATGAAAAAGAAAAATCCGCATATGCTGATCGGTCTGTGCGGCTGTATGATGCAGGAGCCGGAAGTTGTAGAAAAACTGAAAAAGAGCTACCGTTTCGTGGATCTGATTTTTGGAACACACAATATTTTTAAGTTTGCAGAGCTGATCTACACCAGACTGATCTCTGAACGTATGGTGATCGATATCTGGAAAGATACCACGCAGATTGTAGAGGAGCTTCCGGTGGAGCGAAAATATCCGTTCAAATCCGGTGTCAATATTATGTTTGGCTGCAACAATTTCTGCAGTTACTGTATCGTTCCATATGTCAGAGGACGTGAGAGAAGCCGTGAGCCGAAGGATATCCTTCGTGAGATTGAAAAACTGGTTGCAGATGGCGTTGTGGAAGTGATGCTTCTTGGACAGAATGTCAATTCTTACGGCAAAAATCTGGAGCAGCCGATGACTTTTGCAGCTCTTTTAAGAGAAGCAGAAAAGGTAGAAGGCCTGAAGCGGATCCGTTTTATGACCTCTCATCCAAAGGATCTGTCGGATGAACTGATTGAGGTTATGAAAGAATCAAAGAAAATCTGTCCGCATTTTCATCTGCCGCTGCAGTCCGGCAGCAGTGCTATTTTAAAGAAAATGAACCGCCATTATACAAAAGAACGTTATCTGGAACTGGTTCGAAAACTTCGGGCGGCACTTCCGGATATTTCTCTGACAACGGATATTATTGTCGGCTTCCCGGGTGAAACAGAAGAAGATTTTCTGGAGACGATGGAAGTGGTAAAAGAAGTGCAGTATGACAGTGCGTTTACCTTTATCTATTCCAAGCGTACCGGAACCCCGGCAGCTGTTATGGAAAATCAGATCCCGGATGATGTAGTGAAAGACCGTTTTGACCGTCTGCTTGCAGAAGTACAGGAAATTTCGAGAGAACGCTGTGCAAGATTTGAAGGACAGACGATGGATGTTCTGGTGGAAGATGTCAATGACCATGATCCGTCCCTTGTCACCGGAAGACTGAGCAACAACCTGCTGGTACATTTTAAGGGTACAGAAGACTTGATCGGAAAAATCGTCGATGTGCATCTGGATGAGTGCCGCGGATTTTATTATATGGGAACGATGATTTCAAAATAAAGCCAAAAGAAACAGATCGAAGAAAACAGGCGTATTTTGCTTTTTCAGTCAGAAAAGGCGGGGTACGTCTGTATTCATGAACATAAGGAGAGGTTTATGCAGCAGGAGACACCAAAGCCGCACAAACGGCGTGTAAGATATAAAGGAAAATATCCGAAAAAATTTGAAGAAAAGTACAAAGAGCTGAATCCGGAAAAATATCAGGATACGGTTGAACATGTGATCCGAAAAGGGAATACACCGGCAGGGATGCACATTTCCATTATGGTGAAGGAAATCCTGGATTTTCTGAAAATCCAGCCGGGAGAAACCGGATTTGATGCCACGCTTGGATACGGCGGCCATACAAAGGCAATGATGGAATGTCTTCATGGAGAAGGCCATATGTATGCTACGGATGTGGATCCGGAAGAGTCGGCAAAGACAAAAAAGCGTCTGGAAGAACAGGGATTTGGGGAAGGGATTCTGACCATAAAGCTTCAGAATTTCTGTACGATAGATGAGATTGCAAAAGAAGCGGGAGGATTTGATTTTATTTTGGCGGATCTTGGTGTATCTTCCATGCAGATCGACAATCCGAAACGGGGATTTTCTTTCCGCTCAGACGGACCTTTGGATCTTAGACTGAATCAGCAAAAAGGAATCAGTGCGGCAGAAAGACTGGATCAGATCAGCAGAGAGGAACTTGCCGGGATGTTATATGAAAATTCGGATGAACCGTACTGCGAAGAGATCGCAAAAGCGATCACAGATGAGATCCGCAAAGGGAATCGCATCGATAGCACAACAAAACTGCGGACTGTTATCGAAAATACGCTGGATTTTCTTCCGGAAAAAGAGAAAAAAGATACGATCCGAAAGACTTGCCAGCGTGTGTTCCAGGCACTTCGCATTGATGTCAACCAGGAATTTGAAGTTCTGTATGAATTTATGGAAAAACTGCCGGATGCCTTAAAGCCGGGCGGACGTGTGGCAATCCTGACGTTCCATTCCGGGGAGGACAAACTGGTCAAAAAAGCACTGAAGGCCGGATACAAAGCAGGTATTTATTCGGACTATGCAAAAGACGTGATACGTCCGTCCATGCAGGAGTGTGCACAGAATGGCAGAGCCAGGTCAACGAAAATGCGTTGGGCGGTAAAAGCAGAGTAAGAACAGAGGTACAAGCATGTTTTGTGCAGAACAGGCACAAACAATAGAAATGAGATGAAAGAGGTCTGACCGTTGAGTACAACAGCAAAAAATAATAAAAAAAATTCCGTAACGCCGATGATGGCAAAATATCTGGAGACAAAGGAACAGTACAAGGACTGTATTCTTTTTTATCGCCTGGGTGATTTCTATGAAATGTTTTTTGACGATGCCCTGACGGCATCCAAAGCACTGGAGATCACACTGACAGGAAAAGACTGCGGACTTGAAGAGCGTGCTCCGATGTGCGGCATTCCTTATCATGCTGCAGATACATATCTGAATCGTCTGGTGGCAAAAGGATATAAGGTTGCAATCTGTGAACAGGTAGAAGATCCAAAGCAGGCGAAGGGACTGGTTAAGCGGGAAGTTATCCGCATTGTCACGCCGGGAACGAATCTGGATACCAACGCCATGGATGAGACAAAGCACAATTATCTGATGGCGATCGTGTGCATGGCGGATCGTTTTGGCGTCTCCATTGCCGATATTTCCACCGGTGATTATCTGGTGACGGAAGTGGATGGATGCAGAAAACTGTTAGATGAGATCACAAAGTTTGCACCGACCGAGATCATCTGCAACGATTCCTTTTTTGTCAGCGGTGTGGATGTAGAAGATCTGAAAAACCGTCTTGGAATTGCCGTCAATGCCCTGGAAAACTGGTATTTTGGTGATGAACGCTGTAAGAAGACACTGCTGGACCACTTTCATGTCTCCAGCCTGGCAGGACTCGGACTTGGTGAGCTGAACTGCGGGATCATCGCAGCCGGTGCACTGCTTCAGTATCTGATGGAAACACAGAAAACAGCGATCGCAAACCTGACTTCGTTAAATACTTATTTTGCCGGAAAATACATGGTGATCGACAGCTCGACCAGAAGAAATCTGGAGCTTTGCGAAACTTTACGTGAAAAGCAGAAAAGAGGTTCCCTTCTGTGGGTTCTCGATAAGACAAAGACTGCGATGGGGGCAAGACTTCTGCGTTCCTTTATTGAGCAGCCGCTGATCGACAAGGAAGAAATATCAAACAGACTGGAAGCCGTCGGAGAATTAAAAGACAATGCGATCTGCAGGGAAGAACTGCGAGAATATCTTTCTCCGGTCTATGACCTCGAGCGTCTGATCAGTAAGATCAGCTACAAGACTGCAAATCCAAGAGATCTGATCGCATTCGGCACATCTTTGTCCATGCTGCCGCATATCAAATACATTTTATCTACGATGAAATCTCCGCTTCTTGTGGAAGTATGTGAGCAGATGGATGAACTTCAGGATGTGTGTGATCTGATCGACCGGGCAATTATGGAGGAGCCGCCGATCCAGATTAAAGACGGCGGTATCATCAAAGAAGGCTATAACGAAGAAATCGACCGTCTGCGTGCCGCAAAGACAGAAGGCAAGACCTGGCTGGCACAGCTGGAAGCCAAAGAACGTGAAAATACCGGCATCAAAAACCTGAAGATTAAATACAACAAGGTGTTTGGCTATTATCTGGAAGTGACAAACTCTTTTAAAGATATGGTTCCGGATTACTATACAAGAAAACAGACACTCACAAATGCTGAACGTTATATCACGCCGGAATTAAAAGAGCTGGAGGACATCATTCTCGGAGCGGAGGACAAGCTCTTTTCTTTGGAATACAATCTGTTTTCCGATGTAAGGGAACAGATCGCAAAAGAGGTAGAACGCATTCAGAAGACCGCAAAAGCAGTAGCGGCGATCGATGTCTTCGCTTCTTTGGCACTGGTTGCGGAACGTAATAACTATGTCTGCCCGAAAATGAATGAAAAAGGCGTGATCGATATCAAGAACGGCCGTCATCCGGTAGTTGAACAGATGATCGAAAACGATATGTTCATTGCAAACGATACTTACCTTGACAACAGCAAAAATCGTATTTCCATCATTACCGGTCCAAACATGGCAGGTAAATCAACATACATGCGTCAGAGTGCCCTGATTGTTTTGATGGCTCAGATCGGTAGCTTTGTTCCGGCATCTTCTGCGAAGATCGGCATTGTGGACCGTATTTTTACAAGGGTCGGAGCTTCCGATGACCTGGCAAGCGGACAAAGCACTTTTATGGTGGAAATGACAGAGGTTGCCAATATTCTTCGAAATGCAACTTCGAACAGTCTTCTGATCCTGGATGAGATCGGACGCGGAACGAGCACTTTTGACGGGCTTTCGATTGCCTGGGCGGTGGTTGAGCATATCGCAAATACAAGACTTCTCGGGGCAAAAACGCTTTTCGCAACGCATTACCATGAACTGACCGAATTGCAGGGCAAATTATCGGGTGTGAATAATTACTGCATTGCTGTAAAAGAAAAGGGCGATGATATTGTATTTCTTCGGAAGATTGTAAAAGGCGGTGCGGATAAGAGTTATGGTATCCAGGTCGCAAAACTTGCCGGTGTTCCGGATTCCGTGATCGAACGTGCCAAAGAGCTGGTAGAAGAATTAAGTGATGCGGATATCACAGAGCGTGCAAAAGAGATTGAGGCAGCAGGCAGTGCACCGCAGGCAAAAACAGCGACAAAAGTCCGCAACCGTCCCAAAACCTACGATCAGGTTGATATGGGGCAGATGGCACTGTTTGACACTGCAAAAGATGAGGATATTTTAAAAGAATTAAGTGAGATGGAGATTGCTTCCATGACACCGCTGGAAGCGTTAAATACATTGAACCGTCTGCAGAGCAAACTGAAAAACCGTTGGAGTGTAACAGGCGTACAGGGATGATAGTATGAAGAATATTGCAGTATTAGATGAAAGTACCATTGATAAAATTGCAGCAGGAGAGGTAATCGAGCGACCTTCTTCTGTGGTCAAAGAGCTGGTAGAAAATGCCATCGATGCCGGAGCGACTGCTGTGACGGCTGAAATCAAAGACGGCGGGATCTCACTGATCCGGATCACCGATAACGGCGAGGGCATTGCAAAGGATCAGATTTCAACCGCTTTTCTGCGTCATGCGACCAGCAAGATCACGAAAGTGGAGGATCTGCTTTCTGTATCTTCGCTTGGATTTCGCGGTGAGGCGTTATCGAGCATTGCCGCAGTCTGCCAGGTGGAAGTGATCACCAAGACGGCCGGCACACTGCTCGGGACCAGATACCGCATTGAGGGCGGACAGGAGATTTTAACAGAAGAGATTGGAGCACCGGATGGAACGACCTTTCTGGTCAATAATATTTTTTATAATACACCGGCAAGAAAAAAGTTTTTAAAATCTGCGATGACAGAGGCTGGATACATCAGCGAACTGATGGAACGCATGGCTCTTTCGCATCCGGAAATTGCGTTCAAATTTATTAATAACCGACAGACCAGGCTGCACACATCAGGCAATCATAACCTGAAGGATATTATTTATGGTATTTATGGAAGGGATATTGCGGCCAATCTGCTTCCGGTAAAAGCAGAAGGAGCATTTGGCAGGCTGGATGGATTTGTCGGAAAGCCGGTGATCTCCAGAGGCAACCGCAATTTTGAAAACTATTTTGTTAATGGAAGATATGTAAAAAGCAAGATCATCACAAAGGCGATTGAGGATGCCTATAAAACATTTATGATGCAGCATAAATATCCGTTTACGGCACTGCACTTTACGATACCGGGGGACCTTCTGGATGTCAACGTTCATCCGACCAAACTGGAACTGCGTTTTTCCAATCAGGAAGAAATCTACCAGATCGTATATGATACTGTACGGCAGGCACTCTCATCCAGAGAACTGATCCCGGATGTTGGTGTGGAGAGGGAGCCGAAAAAGGCAGAACTGCCAAAATATAAGAAGCCGGCACAGGTTCCGGAGCCATTTCAGATCCCAAAGGCAAAACCACAGTCCTCTTTTACGGCACATGTGATACGGGAGAGTGCACCTTCGTACGGAAATCTGCATACAGCCACATCTGATCCGGCTGTTGTACATGCTTCCAAGCAGAATCCAGTTTCTACGCAGGATCAGACAAAGGCAGAGCTACCAAAAACAGAAAAAGTTCCACGTCCGCTTCCGCAGATGTTCCAGAAACAAAATACAGAGCCGGCATCAAAGAGCGTACCAGAAACCGAAAAAGGAGAAGTGTCTGAAACAGCAGAAAAACCAGAGAAACCGTTCGAACAGGAAATCACCAGAGAGATTCAGAAAGCAGAACAGATGGAGCTTTTTGATGATAAGCTTTTATCGCAGCAGAACGTGAAGCAGCATACGGTCATCGGACAAGTGTTCGATACTTACTGGATCGTGCAGTTTCAGGATAAGATGTATCTGATCGATCAGCATGCGGCTCATGAAAAGGTTTTATATGAGCAGACAATGAAACGATTAAAAGATCATACGTTTACGTCGCAGCGGATCAGTCCGCCGGTCATTCTGACGCTGAGTCTCAAAGAGGAGGAAGCTTTAAAAATGCACATGGATGTTTTTGAAAAGCTTGGCTTTGAGATAGAACCGTTCGGCGGCATGGAATATGCCCTCAGTGCAATTCCGGACAATCTGTTCGGCATTACGGAGCGTTCTCTGTTTCTGGAGATTTTAGATGACCTGGTAGACCAGTCGGTCAGGGGCACGCCGCAGAGTGTTTTGGAAAAGGTGGCTTCCATGTCCTGCAAGGCAGCAGTCAAGGGAAATCACCGTATGAGTACAAAAGAAGCACATGCTCTGATTGATGAGCTGCTGACACTGGATAATCCATACAACTGCCCACATGGGCGGCCGACGATCATTTCCATGTCAAAATACGAGCTGGAGAAGAAATTTAAGAGAATTGTATAGAAACGGGGGGAGTTATATTATGACAAAGGAACCACTGATCATTCTGACCGGACCGACGGCGGTCGGGAAAACGGCACTTTCTCTGTCTCTTGCAGAGCGTGTGAACGGGGAGATCATCTCAGCAGATTCCATGCAGGTTTACCGCGGCATGGATATTGGCTCAGCAAAAATCATGCCGGAAGAACAAAAAGGAATTCCGCATCATCTGATCGATGTGTTAGATCCGGATGAGGAATTTCATGTTGTCCGGTTTGTACAGATGGCAAAAGAAGCGATGGAAGATATCCGGAGCAGGGGAAAAGTACCGATCCTCACAGGGGGGACTGGATTTTACATACAGGCCATGCTTTATGATATTGATTTTACGGAAAGCGGAGAGGACGATTCTTACCGAAGAGAGTTGGAGACTTACGCAAAAGAGCAGGGGGCAGAAAAGCTACATGAGAAATTAAAGGAAGTCGATCCCATTTCCGCCGAGAAGATCCATGCAAATAATGTTAAGCGTGTGATCCGTGCACTGGAATATTATAAACAGACCGGGGAGCCAATCTCCAGGCACAATGAGCAGGAACGGCAGAAGGAATCTCCTTATGCCTTTGCCTATTTTGTATTGAATGACAAACGGGATCGTCTTTACCAGCGTATTGATGCCCGCATTGATGAGATGCTTTTAAAAGGTCTGGTGGCGGAAGTAGAAAAGCTGAAGGAAAAGGGGTGCCACCGCGGTATGGTTTCGATGCAGGGACTTGGCTATAAAGAGATCCTGGAGTATCTGGACGGAGAATGTACCCTTGAGGAAGCAGTTTATAAATTAAAGCGAGATACGAGACATTTTGCCAAGCGTCAGATCACCTGGTTTAAGCGAGAGCGCGATGTGATCTGGGTTGACAAAGATGCTTTTGAATATGATGAAGAAAAAATTCTGCAGTATATGCTTGCAGTTTTACAGGAGAGACATGTATGGAATCATTAAAAAATATGTACGAAGAATTTGGCATCTGTGATGCGATTTATGAGTTTGGACAGAAAACGGAGGAAAAATTAAAGGCACGTTTTGATGCGATCGATAAAAATGCGGAGTACAATCAGTTGAAAGTACTGCATGCCATGCAGAAAAACCGTGTCTGTGCAGAACATTTTTCCGGAAGTACCGGATATGGCTACAACGATGACGGAAGGGATACGCTGGAAAAGGTATATGCGGATACATTCCACACGGAAGATGCACTGGTAAGACCGCAGATCACATGCGGAACCCATGCGATCGCTCTGGCACTGTTCTCTAATTTAAGACCGGGAGATGAACTTTTATCGATTGCCGGGAAGCCGTATGATACGCTCGAAGAAGTGATCGGTATCCGCCCATCGAGAGGCTCTCTTGCCGAATATGGAGTCTCTTACGCACAGGTGGATTTAAAGGAGGATGGTTCTTTTGATTTTGACGGGATCAGAAATGCAATCAATGAACGAACGAAAGTGGTGACGATCCAGCGTTCGAAAGGCTATCAGACCAGACCGACGCTTTCGGTTGCAAAAATCGGGGAGGCGGTTGCTTTTGTAAAAAATATAAGAGAAAATATCATATGTATGGTTGACAACTGTTACGGTGAATTTACGGAGCTGAGTGAGCCAACGGATGTCGGTGTGGATATGATGGCCGGCTCTCTGATAAAGAATCCGGGCGGCGGACTGGCACCGGTCGGCGGTTATATCGTCGGAAAGAAAGAATGTGTGGAGAATGCAGCCTGCCGTCTGACGTCTCCGGGACTTGCCAAAGAGGTCGGAGCCTCCCTTGGTATTTTAAATTCTTTTTATCAGGGATTTTTTCTGGCACCGACCGTTACAGCCGGAGCTTTAAAGGGTGCCATTTTTGCAGCAAACATTTACGAAGCATGTGGATTTCCGGTAGTCCCGAATGGTTCTGAAAGCCGTCATGATATCATTCAGGCTGTGGAGCTTGGAACAGCAGAAGGTGTGATCGCATTCTGCCGCGGTATCCAGGCAGCAGCACCGGTAGACAGCTACGTGACACCGGAGCCGTGGGCAATGCCAGGCTATGACAGCGATGTGATCATGGCAGCGGGAGCTTTTGTTCAGGGATCTTCCATTGAGCTGAGTGCAGACGGACCGATCAAACCGCCGTATGCCGTGTATTTCCAGGGCGGACTTACCTGGCAGCATGCAAAACTTGGCATTTTGATGTCTCTTCAGAAACTTTATGATGCCGATCTGGTGAGACTGCCTCTTTAAAAGGAATATGATGACAGGGAGAAAACAGATGAAACGAATTATAGTCGCAGGCGGAGGGGCAGCAGGATTTATGAGTGCTTTTTATGCAAAACGGCCGGATACAGAAGTGACCGTTCTAGAGGCACAGGAAAAACCGGGGAAAAAGCTTCTGGCAACCGGAAACGGAAAATGCAACCTGACTTATGCATCCAGAGAACCGGTGCTTTCCTATCGGGGAACAGGGCAGGATTTTACAGAAGCTGCCTTGCAAACGTTTGATCAGGAACGGACCGTGCAGTTTTTTGAAGAACTTGGCATGTTGATGCATGAAAAAAACGGCGGAGTTTATCCCTATACGGATCAGGCACAGACGGTGCAGACGCTTTTTCTGGATGTATTGCGTGAGCGTGGTGTGAAAATAAAAACACGGGAACGCATTATTGATATTCTGCCACAAAAAAAGGGAGGTTTTTTTGTGAAAACAGAAGGATGGCAATACGAGGCAGATGTTGTGATTCTTGCCTGCGGATCAAAGGCAGCACAGACACTTGGCGGGTGTGAGGACGGCTATCATCTGGCAGAAAAACTTGGCCATCCGGTTACGGAGATCGTTCCGGCACTGGTTCCGTTAAAGACAAAAGAAGCTGCTTTCCATGCACTTGCCGGACTTCGAAGCCCGGCGAAAGTAACGCTTTTTCTTGATGGAAAAAAGGCGGCTGAATCGGAAGGAGAACTGCAGTGGACATCGTATGGAATTTCCGGGATTGTGGTTTTTCAGGTCAGCCGTTTTGCAGCACTTGGGCTTTTAGAAAAGAAAAACGTGCAGATTTCTCTCAATCTGCTTCCGCAGGTGAACAGACAGCATCTTCTTGCAATATACCAAAAACAGACAAATAAAAAGGCAGAGCATCTTCTGTCCGGGATCTTTCCACAGAAACTGGCCGCTCTGCTGCTGAAACAGACTGGATATAAAGCAGGTGAAAGTTTGCAGGAAGAATCATTTCTTGAGATTCTTTCTCTGGTATCTGATCTGCGTCTTACAGTAACCGGTACACGTTCGTTTGAGTATGCACAGGTCTGTGCCGGTGGTATTGACACTGCTTTTGTAAATGCAAAGACCATGGAATCGAAAAAGGTGCCGGGACTTTATTTTGCCGGGGAGATTCTGGATGTAGATGGTGCCTGCGGCGGCTATAATCTGCAATGGGCCTGGAGCAGCGGTTACCTGGCAGGATATTATGCAGCAAACGATCAGAAAGGACAGGTAGAACAGAATGCTTAGAATTTCACAGATAAAGAGAAACGCGGAAAAAGGAGAACAGGGACTGAAACACGCTGCAGCAAAAGAACTTCGCATCCGGGAGGAAGAAATTCAGAATCTTCGGATCTGCAAACGTTCTCTGGATGCGAGAAAGAAACCGGAACTGTATTATGTCTATACGGTAGATGTGGAAGTAAATGACGAAGAAAAAATACTGCGAAGATGTAAAAGCAACAAAGTTACCAAAGCAAAAGAAGTCATCTACGCCCCAGAGCAGAGCGGCACAATTCCATTCAAACATCGTCCGGTTGTGATTGGCATGGGGCCTGCGGGGCTTTTCTGTGCACTTTCTCTTGCAAGAACCGGTTTTGCACCGATTCTTTTAGAGAGAGGCATGGATGTCGACCGCAGACAGGAGATGGTTGAAACATTCTGGCAAACAGGGCAACTGGATGAACGAAGCAATATCCAGTTCGGAGAAGGCGGAGCCGGCACTTTTTCGGATGGAAAACTGAATACAGCCGTAAAAGATGCCACCGGAAGAAATACGTTTGTATTGAAAACCTTTGTGGAATTCGGTGCATCGGAAGAAATCCTGTGGCTGAACAAACCACACATCGGAACCGATCTTCTCAGGGAAGTCATTAAAAATATCAGAAAAGAGATCCTGCGTCTTGGAGGAGACGTGCGTTTTGAAGCACAGGTCACCGATTTTGAAATCCAGAAAGGACAACTTCGGGCACTGATCATCAATGGAGCGGAACGGCTGGAATGTGAGGCGGCCGTCCTGGCAATCGGTCACAGTGCGAGAGACACGTTTGCACTGCTGAAAAAAAGACAGTTTTCTATGTCACCGAAAGCTTTTGCGGTCGGTGTCCGCATGGAACATCCGCAGCATCTGATCGATCAGTCCCAGTACGGAAAAGAGCGGGGAACGCTTCCGGCAGCAGATTACAAGCTGACCTGTCAGCTTCCGAACGGACGAGGTGTATACTCTTTTTGTATGTGTCCTGGCGGATATGTCGTAAATGCTTCTTCCGAGGAAGGAAAACTTGCCGTTAATGGTATGAGTTATCACAGTCGAAACGGTGACAATGCGAACAGTGCCATTGTTGTTACGGTGACACCGAAAGATTTCCCGGGAGATGATGTGCTTGCCGGCGTAGAATTTCAGAGAAAACTGGAAGCGGCGGCATATGAAGCCGGAGATGGGAAGATCCCTGTGCAGCTGTATCATGATTTCTGCAAAAAGCAGGTCAGTGAATCACTTGGAGAAACCACGCCTTCCATGAAAGGAGCATGGACATTCGGAAATGTAAGAGACTGTTTTCCAAAAGAGATCGGAGATTCAATCGAGCAGGCAGTCAAAGTCTTTGGAAGAAAGATCAGAGGATTTGACAGAGGAGACTCGATTTTATCCGCAGTAGAGAGCAGAACGTCTTCACCTGTGCGGATCGAGCGGGAAAAAGAGACGCTGGAGAGCAGTATTTCCGGTATTTATCCATGTGGGGAAGGAGCAGGATATGCCGGCGGTATTACTTCCGCAGCCATGGATGGACTGAAGGTTGCGGAAGCTATTTTAAAAAAATTTAAGATTAAATAGTGTGTACACTTCGCACTATTTATGATACAATAGCCTATCGGAAGAAAATGGATACTGCGATACGGGTATCAGGGGGACAAGAGAGCCGGTTGTATTTTATGAAAGAAAACAACTGTAAAATGACAGAACTGCCGGCAGATGAATTGCCATATGAAAAATGCATAAACAAAGGTGCGGAAGTGCTAAGTGATGCAGAGCTTCTCGCCGTTATTTTGCGTACAGGATCAAAGGGGATCAATGCATTGGAACTTTCCAGAAAAATATTGGATGCAGGAGCACCAAGAAATGGACTTCTTGGCCTGTATCATATGACAATTCCACAGTTATGCCAGATACGCGGTATCGGAGAAGTAAAAGCAGTACAGCTCAAATGTATTGCGGAGCTTTCCAGAAGGATTGCCGGTCAATCCGCCTGGAGTGCCCTGAACTTCAAAGATGCTGCCAGCATTGCAGATTATTTTATGGAGGAGATGCGTCATCTGGAGCAGGAGCAGATGATTCTTCTGATGCTTGACACAAAATGCCGTCTTCTTGCGAGGCAATCCATATCCAAGGGCAGTGTAAACTGTTCTGTCATTACGCCGCGTGAGATTTTTTTGCTGGCCCTGCAGCATCATGCGGTTTTTATTATACTTCTGCACAATCATCCAAGTGGAGATCCGACTCCGAGTGAAGAGGACAAAAGCCTTACAAAAAGGATTTCACTTGGCGGTGAGCTGGTTGGGATACGTCTTCTGGATCATATTATTGTGGGAGATCGGTGTTATGCCAGTTTCAGGGAAATGAAAATCCTTTGAGATAAGGAGTTTGAGTACATGTTGTTTCGAAAAAAATGCGGGATCGATCTTGGAAGTGACACGATAAAGATCGCCGATAAAAAAAACAAAAAAGTGGTCTGTGAAAAAAATATGATCGCGGTGCGGGATAAAACCTATGTGATCGCAGTCGGCCAGCGTGCATACGAAATGTACGAAAAGACGCCCCTCTGCGTAACAGCGGACAGTCCGATGGTTGACGGAGCGATCGCAGACGGCGGGAATCTCGGCTTTATTCTGGCACGGTTATTAAAGCGTTTTTCGAGTGTTTTTACAAAAAGGCCGGATATTCTGGTGACGGTTCCGATGGAGCTGTCGGAGATTGAGATGCGTGCTTTTTATAAAGTACTGACCGGACTGAAAGTAAGAAGGATCGCTCTTGTGGAAAAAGGAGTTGCAGATGCGGTCGGCATCGGTATGCCGGTTCTTGCCCAGACGGGAAGTATGGTGGTCAACATCGGAGCTTCCACAACCGGGATTTCTGTGATCTCAGATGGAAAAGTGATCATCGGAAGACAGTATCCGTATGGCGGAAATGCAATGGATCAGGCCGTCATCACGATGGTACGCCGCGAGCATAATCTTGCAATCGGCAAAAAGACGGCAGAGAAGCTCCGTGTTGCTATGGGGTATCTTATGAACGGGGAAGCAAAGAGCAGCGAAGTTTACGGTATCCACACGATCAGCGGAGTCCCAAGTTCTGCCAGGATACCGTCCGAAGATATCAGCAAGGCGATAACCGATACGGCCGATGCAATTGCCGATGCCGTGAAGATGACACTGCAGAGGACACCGCCTCAGCTGCTTGAAAATATACAGCAGAATGGTATTTATCTGGCGGGAGGTGTGTCACTGACACCGAATATTGCCAGCTATATACAGGAAAAGGTAACATTTCCGGTTTATAATGTTCCAGATCCTGTCTATAACACGATGAATGGTCTTGTGGAGATTATGAATGACAAAGAACTGAAAAAGCTGACATTTTCTTTGAAGGATTATGTCGGCAATCTGATATAAAAGAGGAAATGCAATGAAAAAAAAGATGAATGATTCAGGAAAAAGCAAACTGGTACTCACAATTCTGACAGCGGTATGTGTCGTTTTGATCATTCTGTCTTTTACGACAGATGCAGTATCCGGGCCACTTCATTATGTCACAGGAGTGATCACGCCGATCCAGAGTGGAATGAACGCAATCGGCACATGGATCTCGGACAAGGGAGAATACCTGTTCCATACAACAGATCTGCGAAGTGAAAATGCCGGACTGCAGAAAAAAGTGGACGAGCTGACCGCAGAAAACAGTGATCTGCTGCAGAATCAGGATGAGTATGAAAGATTAAAAGATCTGCTGGATCTGAAAGATGAATACAGCAACTATCCGACGATCGCCGCACGCATTATCGCAAAAGATTCCGGAAACTGGTTCAATGTATTTACGATCAACAAAGGATCGAAAGACGGGATTCAGGAAGATATGAATGTCATTGCAGACGGAGGTCTTGTCGGGATTGTAACTTCGGTAGGATCAAACTGGGCGACTGTTCGTTCAATCATAGACGATTACAGCAACGTCAGTGCCGAGATCAGCTCCACTTCCGACAACTGCATCATTGCCGGTAATTTGAAACTGATCGATGAAGGCAAGATCAGCCTTGTGAAGCTGACGGATGCGGATAATAAGGTGACAGTCGGTGACAAAGTGGTGACATCAGAAATCAGTAACCGCTTCCTTCCGGGGATTCTGATCGGTTATGTCAGCGAGATCGGGATGGATTCCAATAACCTGACAAAATCAGGAAGCATTACACCGGTTGTTGATTTCAGACATCTGCACGAAGTGCTGGTCATTACACAGCTGAAAAATACCGATGAGGCACAGAAAGATATCCAGTCTCAGGCACAGAGTGAGACAGAGATGATTCTGGAAACAGAAACCGGAAAACAGACAGAAAGCAGTAAGCAGGCAGGAGGAGAACAGTGAAACGCAGAGTCATAATGATTATTTTGATCTTACTGACATTTGTTCTGCAGACGACATTGATGCAGACATTTGCCATTGCATCCGTCTCCCCGAATCTTCCAATCATCCTGACGGTTTCTTTTGCACTGATGCGTGGAAAACGCGAGGGGATGTTTGTGGGTGCATTTTTTGGTATCCTGATGGATATTTTTTACGGACCGGTGCTGGGATTTCATATGCTCCTCTTCACCTATGTCGGATACTTCAACGGTTTCTGTTATCGCATTTTTTATGATGATGATATCAAGATGCCGGTACTTCTGATCGCATTCAGCGATCTGGTCTATGATTTGGTGGTTTATCTTTTTCAGTTTTTCTTTCGCGGAAGGATCAGCCTGTTCTTCTATCTGAGAAGGATCATTATACCGGAAGTGATCTATACTGCACTGATCACGCTGGTTGTATACCGCCTGCTTCTGGCATTGAACCATAAACTTGAAAAGGCAGAACAAAGGAGTGTAGGTAGCTTTGTTTAATTATGTTAAAAATTCACTGTCCAAACTGATAAAGTCCAGACTGATCGTTCTGGTTGTCCTGTTTGCATTGCTTGCAGGCATACTGATCCAGCGTCTGTATACCATGCAGATCATCAACGGTGAAAAGTATCTGACGGATTTTACCATGCAGATCAAAAAAGAAACAACACTGAAAAGTACGCGGGGCAATATTTATGACCGCGACGGAAATGCGGTTGCATACAACAAGCTCGCATATAATGTCACCTATGAAGATGTAGGCAGCTATGATACGACAAGAGAGAGAAATCTTGCGATGAACGGCAGCCTGTATCAGATCATGAAAGTGATCGAAGATGGCGGTGACCAGGTTTATACCAACTATGCGATCGACATTGGAAGTGACGGCCAGTATGAGTTTACAAGGGAAGGTTTTAATCTTCTGCGTTTCCGGGCAGATATTTTCGGATACGCAGATACGGAAGATCTGAAAACCGATGAGAGAAACTGTACGGCAGAAGAGATGATGCAGACACTTTCTACGAAAAAATGGTACGGAATCGACCTTTCCGTTTACACGGAAGAAGAGCTGCAGGAGTACGGCCTTCCATCCAGTTTTACAAAAGAAGAGCAGTTAAAGCTGACTGCACTGCGAAGTGCGGTTGCACAGAACAGCTATCAGAAGTATGTGACGACTACGATCGCAAAAGATATTTCTAAAGATACGGTTGCTGTTATTATGGAAAACAAAGACCGTTATCCGGGCGTGGATGTGGAAGAAGATTCTATCCGGGTTTATGAGGACGGTCTTTATATGGCACCACTGATCGGTTATACCGGTCAGGTTTCCGCAGAAGAACTGGAAGAACTTAATGGTGAAAACGGAAACGGTCAGTACAGCAGCAGTGATATCGTCGGAAAGTCCGGACTCGAGAAGTATTTTGAAAAAGAGCTTCGCGGACAGAACGGAACAAAAACGGTTTATGTGGATAACCTCGGAAAAGTATTGAAAGAAGATTCTGAAGTTGCACCGCAGGCCGGAAATGATATCCATCTTACCATTGACCGCAATCTTCAGATCGCAGTATATAAGATTCTGGAGCAGTATATTGCCGGAATTGTATACAATAAGATTTTTGATGCCGAGAAATTTGATAAAGACAGTATTTCATCAGAGGATGACATCCTGATCCCGATCTACGATGTGTATTACAGCCTTTTTGAGAATAATGTGCTGGATGCAGATCATCTGGCTTCTGACGATGCAAGCGATAATGAAAAACGTATCTACAGTGAATTTCAGAGCCGGGAAGAAGAGATTTTCTCTGAAATACGGGGTCAGATGACATCCTCTTCAGCAACGGCATATCAGGATCTTTCCGAGGAGATGCAGGTATATGAAAGCTTTATTGTGGACGATGTTCTGATCGAAGGAACAGAAGTCCTTGATAAAGACAAGATCGATACCAATGACGAGATGTGGACAAAATGGAGCAATGACGGATCCGTCAGTCTGAATGAGTTTTTAAGTTATGCGATCTCCAAGAACTGGATCGATATCACAAAAGTAAACAGCGATACTACATACCTTGACACCAGTGAAATCACAGCTGCACTTGCTGATTATGTGACGGACTATCTTTCAAAGAGTGATGCATTCAGCCGCCAGGTATATAAATATATGATACAGAATTATCAGATCAGCGGAAAGGATATCTGTCTGCTACTGTTTGATCAGGGTATTCTGAAGATGAATGAGGAAGATTACAGTGCTCTGGAAAACGGAGCAGTTTCGGCTTATGATTTTATCATGGCGAAGATTTATTCTCTTGAGATCACACCGGCAATGCTTGCACTGGAGCCGTGTACCGGTTCAGCCGTGATCACCGATCCGGACAACGGCGATGTTCTGGCATGTGTTACATATCCGGGCTATGATAACAATCGTCTGGCAAACAATATGGATGATGATTATTTCTATAAACTGAACAGCGACAAATCTTCTCCGTTCTATAATAAAGCAACGCAGGAAGTGACAGCACCTGGTTCTACGTTTAAAATTGTGGCGGCAACTGCAGGTGTGATGGAAGGTGTTGTAGGCGCTTATGATACGATCAACTGTACCGGAAAGTTCCAGCTGATCCCTCCGGATGTAAACTGCTGGATCTATTCAGAAAGATATAAGAGCGGATCTCATGGTCCTCTGACTTTGTCACAGGCGATCAAGGAATCCTGTAACTTTTATTTCAATACAGTCGGTTATATGCTTGGAAAGACCTCGGATTTTACCAATCTTACACCGGAGACTGATGCGGATGGAAATGTTGTACAGTCTTCCACTTATAATGACGCACAGGCGATCAGTACACTTACCAAGTATGCTGCAATGTATGGTTTTGATGCCAATACGGGCATTGAAATAGATGAGACAGCACCGCATGTTTCCACTGCGGATGGTGCCAGAACTGCAATGGGACAGGCAGGCAATACCTTTACGACCAGCCAGCTTTCACGTTATGCGGCAACGATCGCAAACAATGGAACCTGTTATGATCTGACTTTGCTTGACCGTATCACAGACAGCGATAATAATACGCTGGAAGAGCCGGAGCCGGTTGTGCACAGCACTGTGGATCTTTCGTCGGATCTCTGGGATGTGATTCATTCCGGTATGAATGGAGTTTATCAGAGTAACGCCGCATTTACGGACATAAAGAGTTCTTTCAATATGGCCGGAAAGACAGGTACTGCACAGGAGAATCAGGACAAACCAAACCATGCACTCTTTATCGGCTATGCACCGTATGATACACCGGAAATTGCCATGGCAGTGCGTATTACAAACGGCTATTCTTCCACGAACGCGGCGTCCGTTGCAAAAGATATTGTAAGTTATTACTTTAAACTGAAAGATGAAAGCGATATTATTACAAATACTGCAGCAAATGTAAATGTAAGTAACAGTTTTGCGGACTAACAGTCGGGGGAGGCGAGCGTATGAACCGTAAATCCGTGATCATTAAGAGTAATAAATACGGCCTGACCGTTATCCTGGATGACAAGATGCCGTTTCAGGAACTCCTTCTTGACATTGCGGATAAATTTCAGGAATCTGCCAATTTTTTCAGAAATGCAAAAATGGCTGTGACATTCCGTGGAAGAGTACTGAACCGGGAAGAAGAACGGCAGGTGATCGAGACGATCGTAGATCACTGCGGCATCCATATCCTCTGTGTGGTGGATGAGGACGCCGTCAGTCAGGAGCATTACCGCAGGATTTTAAATGCGGCACTGGAAGAGCAGGAAAAAGTGGATGGCCTGTTTTATCGAGGGACTCTTTCAAATGGCGAAGTCCTGGAAACAGAGACAAGTGTGGTGATTCTTGGAGATGTACATTCTGGTGCCAAAGTTGTGTCAAAAAGCAACATTGTCATACTCGGATCCTGTCGTGGCAGCGTTTACGCGGGAGCGACGGGGGATCGCAACTGTTTTATTGCCGCCTTTGTGATGAAACCGGTTCAGATCCGTATTGCCGACAAAGCTGCACGCAGTGCAATCACCAAATATTCGGATCAGACAGAATACAAGCCGGAACCGAAAATTGCTTATATAAAAGAAAATCATATCCATGTGGAACCTATGAGCCAAGATACATGGGATGCCGTTTATGGGTCAGCAGAAAAAATCTAAAAATAACTGTGAAGACACAAAGCAGTTCACAATGTACACAGGACAAACGGCCAAAACGCCGGAACAGATCATTTTCGTTGAAAAGGCTGTGGGACAACCACAAGTTCGACTTGAAAAGATTTATGGAGGAATGTGTAATGAGTGAGATTATTGTGGTAACTTCCGGAAAAGGCGGTGTCGGAAAAACAACGGTGACTGCGAATCTCGGAGCAGGGCTGTCTATGCTCGGCGGACGAGTCGTTCTGATCGATACAGACATTGGCCTTCGCAATCTGGATGTTGTTATGGGACTGGAAAACCGGATTGTTTACAATCTGGTTGATGTGATCGAAGGAAACTGCAGGCTGAAGCAGGCGTTGATTCGGGATAAAAACAATCCCAGTCTGTTTCTTCTGCCGGCTGCTCAGACAAGAGATAAATCCGCGGTGACTCCGCAGCAAATGAAGAAGCTTACGGATGATCTTCAGGAAAAGTTTGATTTTATCCTTTTAGACTGCCCGGCTGGGATCGAGCAGGGATTTTTCAATGCGATCGCAGGTGCAAAAAGGGCGATCGTAGTGACTACGCCGGAAGTTTCCGCTATCCGTGATGCAGACAGGATCATAGGTCTTCTGGAAGCAAATGAGATCGATCGCATTGATCTTATTATCAACCGGCTGCGGATGGGCATGGTAAAGCGTGGTGATATGATGTCTGTAGAAGATGTTGTCGAGATTCTTTCCGTAAATCTTCTCGGGGCGATTCCGGATGATGACAGCGTAGTGATCGCGACTAATCAGGGCGAAGCACTTGCTGCATCGGAAAGTCTGGCCGGACAGGCATTTTCCAATATTTGTCGCCGGATATATGGTGAAGCGGTTCCACTTATGGATTTTGAACAGAGGGATGGATTCTGGAGACATCTTGGCGAGCTGCTGAAAAGAGGAAGAAGGGAGTAAGTTAGATTGAAACGATTTCTTTTCTGTTTTCCACAGAGATCTGCTGTACTTGCCAGACAGAGGATGGCTTCCATTCTTTATATGGATCGCCTGGACTGCCCGGAAGATACGGTAAAATATCTGAAACGTGACATAAGAAAAGTGATCGAAAAGTACCTGAATATTGAAAATGCGGATGTCAGTATCCGCATGGATATCAAAAGAGAAGTAAAGCAAGGGGTTAAAGATGTTAAGACAATACAAATTGAAAGATTATAAATTCAGACTGGTTCTTTGGGTTTTGATCCTGTCAGTAATCGGTATCATGGTGATCGGCAGTGCGAATGGCAGTTATCAGATGAAACAGATGATCGGTATGGGCGTCGGAATTGTTTTTATGATCATGGTGTCTTTGATGGATTATTTGTGGATCAGCAATTTTTACTGGATCTACTATATTGGCGGTCTGGTGCTTCTGATCGCAGTACGTTTCTTCGGAACAGAGGTAAACGGTGCAAAGCGTTGGATTGACTTTGGCGGTTTTAGCTTTCAGCCATCTGATATCATGAAGATTGTGGTAATCATCTTTTTTACTCGTTTTTTCATGAAGCATGAAGAGGATCTCAATAAACCGCAGACTATTTTAAAAGCTGTCGGACTGGTGGCGATCCCATGGTTCCTTATTTATAAACAGCCGGATTTGTCTACCAGTATCGTTGTGCTTCTGATTTTCTGCACAATATATTTTATTGCAGGCTTGAGTTCTAAAATAATCGGTGGTATGATACTGATATGCATACCGCTTGTAGTCATCGGAGCGATGCTTGTGACACAGCCGGATCAGAAAATTCTGAAGGGGTATCAGCACGATCGAATTATGGGGTGGCTTCAGCCTGAAAAATATCCTGACATTTCTTATCAGCAGACAAACTCTAAAATTGCAATTGGTTCCGGCCAGCTTTATGGCAAAGGGCTGAACAACAGTGATGTCAATTCTGTAAAAAACGGTAATTTTATCGCAGAACCGCAGACAGACTTTATTTTTGCAGTTGCAGGAGAAGAGCTTGGATTTTTAGGCTGCTGTCTGATCGTTGCACTGGAATTTCTGATCGCACTGGAGTGTATTATGGTCGGGAAAAATGCAAGGGATGTTTCCGGGACGCTGATATGCTGCGGCATGGCGGCTTTGATTGCATTTCAGAGTTTTATCAATATATGCGTTGCGACCGGCCTGATGCCGAACACCGGACTGCCGCTGCCATTTGTAAGTTACGGACTAACATCATTGATCAGTCTTTACATTGGGATTGGCATGGTTCTGAATATAGGACTGCAGGTACGAAAATATTAAAATGGAGAAGATACAAAGGAGGTCTGATTTATGAATATAGGACTTATTGCACATGATTCCAAAAAGAAGCTGATGCAGAATTTCTGCATTGCCTACAGAGGAATATTATGTAAAAATGAATTATATGCAACAGGAACGACAGGAAGACTTGTGGAGGAGGTTACCAATTTGAACGTCCACAAATTTCTTGCCGGACATCTGGGAGGAGAACACCAGATGGGAGCCCAGATTGAGAATAATCAGATTGACCTTATGATTTTTCTGAGAAACCCGATGGGAGCAAAACCACATGAGCCGGATACGAAGAATATCTTTCGACTCTGTGACATGCATAATATCCCACTTGCCACCAATCTGGCAACAGCAGAACTGCTGATAAAATCCCTCGACCGAGGAGATCTTGAATGGCGGGAGATGTACAAATAATGGAATCAACAGGAAAAAATACAAGACGGGAACGCAATCGTCGCACACCGGTACAGCCGCCGAAAAAAGAACATAAGATCAGCCTGATGAAGGTTGGCATTTCATTTCTTATCGTGATAGCACTTGTTCTCGGCTCCGTTTCCGTAGTAACAGTGATCAAAAACAGAGAGATTCACCTTTCCAATCTTTACGACAAAAGCAATGCGGTTTTTGGTATAGAGAAAGTTCAGTTCAATGCCAACAGAGCGGCTGCTTTTTCTGAAAATCTGTGTGTATCGGATGGAACAGAAGACGATTCTTCCTTAAATCTTACCTCAGGAGCAGCTGGTTCTTTTGATCTGGCATCCGGGGAAGTAGACTATGCACAGAATATTTTTAACAAGATGTATCCGGCAAGTATCACAAAAGTCATGACGGCTCTTGTGACTTTGAAAAACTGCAGCCTGGATGAAACCGTAACAGTTGGAGAGGAATGTCAGGATATTGAAAGCGGATCCTCCGTCTGTATGATCGAGCCGGGAGATCAGCTTACCGTTGAGCAGCTTTTATACGGTCTGCTTTTGAATTCCGGAAACGATGCTGCCATGTCTTTAGCTGTCTATGTCGGCGGTACCGTTGACAATTTTGTCAATATGATGAACGAAGAGGCGGCATCTCTTGGAGCGACCGGGACACATTTTGCCAATCCGCATGGTCTTCATGACGAAAATCATTATACAACGGCATATGATATTTATTTGATGTTTCAGGAAGCATTAAAGTATGATGCCTTTCAGGAAATTATCGGTTCATCTGAATACTATAGTATCTTTATCCGCGATAATGACAAGTATGGTATCATGTGGCAGTCAACGAACTATTATCACATCGGAGAGGCAACTCCGCCTCAGGATGTAGAGGTGATCGGCGGTAAGACAGGTACTACGGATGAGGCCGGAAGCTGCCTCTGTCTGCTCGCAAAAGATAAATATGGGGATTCTCATGTCTCAATTATCCTCAATGCAGGTGATAAAGAAACATTATATGCCGAAATGAATAAATTATTGTCTAAAATTAACAATTAAAGGTTGTAATTTTTCTAAATATACACTATAATCAACATATAATATTTAGGTCGCCGGACTAAAGGAGGAGATTATAATGATACAGATCATTGCAGGCAAAAAGGGTAAAGGAAAAACAAAACATCTGTTGGACAAAGTAAATGCAGAAGTAAAAGAAGTGCACGGAAATATTGTTTATCTCGATAAGAGTTCTAAACATATGTACGAGCTGAACAACAAAGTTCGTCTGATCGATACTTCAGAATTTGGTTTGTCAAGCAGTGATGGATTTATCGGATTTATCTGTGGCATTATTTCACAGGATCACGATCTGGAGCAGATGTATCTGGACAGCTTTCTGAAAATTGCCAAACTGGAAGATGCAGATATCACAGAGACCATCGATAAATTGGATGAGCTGGGCGAGAAATATAATATAACTTTTGTTTTAAGTATTTCTCTGGATGCAGATGATCTTCCGGGAAATGCAAAATCAAAAGTCATTGTATCTTTATAAGTGAAAAGCTTTGATTTTCTATGGATGCAGCAAGCAATCTTTGCAGGCAGGACGGTTTTCCGTCCTGCCTTTCTAATTCAGAGGAAAGGGCTCTGTAAAATATTTACACTGAAAATCTTTATCTGGCATCATCAACCTGGCAGATGCGTCCGTAAGTACTGATCAGATACAATCCTGACAGACCGACCAGTGTATAAATGATCCTGGAGAGCCAGCTCATGTCTCCAAAGAGGAAAGCGACCAGGTCAAAGCGGAAAATGCCGATCAGTCCCCAGTTGATCGCTCCGATAATAGAAAGTGTAAGACAAGTATAGTCCAGTCCTTTTACATTCATATATTTTAACTCCTTTCATCGTTTATCTCTATTTTTTCCTGAAATTAAATATTTATTCCATTGTTTCTGAAACAAGAACGTGGTAGAATGATATCTGTTCAAAAATTTCTCAGCTAAGATGAAAATAAGGAGGCGTATTGGTTGATTGCAAAAAAGAATAGTAAGAAGATTGTAAAGTATAAAAAATATATTGGCATAAATATTGGTACACTGCTGTTTGGAATTGTATTTGTTTATATGATGGTCTGTATCGTCATGTATCTGACTTCGACGCACATTGCACCATATGAAGTAAAAAAAGGCAGTCTGTCCGGAAATTATAAATATACAGCACTCGCACTGAAATCAGAAACCGTTGTAGAAGCACCGGAATCCGGAGCTGTTACTTACTATGCAAGAGAAGGAACAGAAATCGGTAAAAATGGTGTGATCTGTTCTATCAACGAAAACGGAACAACAAGAACAGAACGGACATCGGCATCATCACAGACTACAGAGTCAGCATCGCTCACAGAAAGTACGGAATTGTCTGAAAGTACAACAGAAAGTTCCGCTGAGACAGAAACAACGATTGAAAGTACAGATGAGAAAGAGGATGCATTGCAAACTACAGATACTTCCGAAAGCGGAACACTATCTGCCGCAGATGCGAAAAAACTGTGTGCTGCGGCTGCCGGATATGCGTCTGCTTTTTCAGGTCAGAACTTTCAGAAAGCATATAATATGAAGGCGGATGTAGAAAGTGCCGTTTTAGATCTCTATACAGAAGATGTTTACGGAAATGCAGACGAAGGCAGTCTGTTCAATGTATGTCGAACGGATGGACCTGGTATTGTGGTTTATTCGGTGGATGGCTTTGAAGATGTAAAAGCGGAAGATGTGACAACTGATATGTTTTCTATGAAGGCATATCACAAAGAAAATCTTCGTCTGAACGGAACAGCCAAAAGTGGAGATCCGTTATATAAACTGGTGACAGAGGATAACTGGTCTCTGATTCTGCCAATTGACAATAAAATTGTTTCCGAACTGACGGATCAGAGCTCTGTTACGATCCGTTTTCTGAAAGATGGTACAACGGCAGATGCTACAGTGTCGGTTGTTCAGAACAAGAATACCTATTTTGCAAAGCTGGATATGGATCATTCTGTTGTGCGTTTTGCATCGGATCGCTTTCTGGATATTGAATTACTTTTAAATAAGAAGAGTGGATTGAAGATACCAAAAACTGCAATCGAACAGCGGAATTTCTATATTATTCCGCAGGAATATGTGATTTCCAATAACGATGACAGCAATGAGGTTACAGTTCTGGTGGAAACCTATACAAACAGTGGAAAATCAGAACAAAAATATAAAACAACAACGGTTTACGAAAAAGTGGATGATAACTACTATGTGGATATCAATGAATTTTCAGAGGGCGATTATATCGTTCGGAAGAATTCCAGCAACAAGTATCGAATCGAAGAGATTGCATCCCTTCAGGGAGTCTATAATATCAACAAAGGTTATGCTGTTTTCCGTGAAGTGACTGTGATCGCAGAGAACGAGGAATACTGTATTGTGGCAGATGACGATACGTTTGGACTGGCACAGTACGATCATATTGCACTGGATGCGGATACGGTTTCCGACGATCAGCTGTTATGATCCTGTTTACAGAGAAAAAGATAGTGGAGGTATAAGAAACATGATAAAAGAAAATTTGCAGGAAGTAGAGAGACGTATCTGTGAAGCTTGTAAGAGAAGCGGAAGAGACCGCAGTGAGGTACAGTTGATCGCCGTCAGCAAAACAAAACCGGTGTCGATGATCGAAGAGGCCTATGCGGAAGGAATTCGCAGATTTGGAGAAAACAAGCCGCAGGAGCTGCGTGACAAATACGAAGAAATGGAAAAAGATATCAAATGGCATATGATCGGTCATTTACAGAGAAATAAAGTAAAATATGTAGTAGGGCGTGCAGCTCTGATTCATTCCGTGGATTCTGTCCGACTGGCAGAGGCGATAGACCAGGAAGCGGAGAAAAAAGGAATTGTGATGCCGGTTCTGGTGGAAGTAAATGTTGCATCAGAAGAGAGTAAGTTTGGTGTTCGTGTAGAAGAATGTGCAGATTTCATCGAAAACATTGCCAAAATGGAGCATATTTCTGTAGAAGGACTGATGACGATTGCACCTTTTGTAGAAAACGCCGAGGATAATCGCAAATATTTTGCAAAATTAAGAGAATTATCAGTTGACATATCAGCCAAAAACATAGATAATGTTAATATGCGTGATCTCAGTATGGGTATGACCGGAGATTATGAGGTTGCAATCGAGGAAGGTGCTACCATGGTTCGAGTCGGAACAGGTATCTTCGGAGAACGCAATTACAATTTGTGATAAAAGCAGATAGGAGAACAAAATGGGAGTATTAGATAGATTCTTAAATGCCATGAAACTGAATGACAATGATGGATTTGATGACGATGACTTTCTGGATGACGAAATGGATGATTTCGAAGAAGAAGCTCCAAAAAAGAGATTCTTCAAAAAGCAGAATGAAGAAGACGATTTAGGTGATCTGGATATGGATGAGAAAGTGCCTTCCGGAAAAGAAAAGAGCAAGGCAAAATCTTTCCAGAAATCCGGAAGCACTTCTTCTCCGCGTCCGTACAGTACATCATCTGCAAAGACCAGCAACTCCGGTAAGATTTCTCAGATGCGTACGACAAAAAAATCCGTTGCCGGAATGGAGGTATGTGTAATCAAACCGCGTTCTATGGAAGACACAAGAGAGATTACTGATACACTGCTTGCAAGTTGCACAGTTGTACTGAATATGGAAGGTCTTGATGTTGATATTGCACAGAGAATCATTGATTTTGCATCCGGTTCCTGCTATGCAATCGACGGTAATCTTCAGAAAGTCAGCAATTTTATTTTTATCATTACGCCATCCGGTGTGGAAGTTTCCGGAGATTTTCAGGAAATTTTGAATGGTGTTGATATGCCGTCTCTTGGAAACAAGTTTTAGGAGAAAGTAAATGGATAAGATGGAGGAACGCACAAGGCAGCGTATCCTGGATCTGGCAAATCTGGCAGATCGAAGAGGAATCATCACTTATACAGATTTTATGAATCTGAATGAATTAAATATTTTTCACAGCACGGTCGGAAAGATTCCATTTGTTCGATGGAAACTTTTCGGCGGTTATGCAAAAGCAGAGCGTCAGTTGGCAGCGTTTATCCCTGATGCTCTTTATTTTCGTTATGATTTTTCGCAAAAGGGCGATTCGGATGAAGATGCTATACCATTTCCAATCGTATGTCTTCAGATCAGGCCCCTGAATCTGAAATTTGCAGAGAAACTTTCACACAGAGATTATCTTGGAGCCATCTTGAATCTGGGCATAGACCGTTCGGTTACCGGTGATATCCTGATTGACGAGGAATGTGCCTATCTTTTCTGTATGCAGAAAATAGCAGATTTTCTGTGTGATAACCTGACACGGATCCGGCATACAACGGTTTTATGTCAGGTGTTTGAGGGAGAAAAAAAAGAAATTCCACTGCGTACGGAAAAAATAGAAGGAACGGTTGCTTCTGTACGTCTGGATACTCTGCTTGCCCTGGCATGGAAAACTTCCAGAAGCAGTCTGGTCGGAATGATTGAAGATGGCCGCGTTTTTGTAAATGGAAAATGCATTACTTCAAATGGATATCATGTAAAAGAGAATGATCTGATATCAGCCAGAGGTATGGGAAGATTTGTATACGAAGGCATGCTTTCACAGACCAAAAAGGGACGTTACCTTGTAAAACTTGAAAAATATGTTTAAACAGCTCAGCGATTCTGGAAAATCGGATTCCGCATGTATTCGATGAATGGAACAGGAGGTAAAAACAATGGATACTACAAAATACCGCACACAGATACCGGTTAAAAAAGATGGGATTTTTGCCTATGAAATTTATCTTGAAAAAGATTTTGGGATGCTTGCAGAGCGTTTGAAGGTTTGTAAGCCGGAAAACCGAAGGTTATGTATTGTTACCGATTCTACCGTGGATCAATATTACGGAGATCAGGTAGAAGAAATTCTTGCATCTTGTGCAAAGGAAGTTACCCGCTTTGTTTTTCGGGCAGGAGAAGAAAACAAAAATCTCAATACTGTGCAGGATTTGTATGAGCATCTGATCCTGCATCATTTTGAACGAAAAGATATGCTGGTTGCTCTTGGAGGAGGCGTTGTTGGGGATCTGGCCGGTTTCACTGCAGCGACTTATCTTCGAGGCGTTGATTTTGTTCAAATTCCGACAACACTGCTCTCACAGGTGGACAGCAGCATTGGCGGTAAGACAGGCGTGGACTTTAACTGTTATAAAAATATGGTCGGAGCCTTTCATCAGCCAAAACTGGTGTATATGAATCTGTCTGCCCTGAAGACGCTGACAGACGAACAGTTTGCCTGTGGCATGGGAGAAATCTTAAAACATGGCCTGATCAAAGATCAGGGATATTATGAGTGGACGATCTGTCACAGACAGGAAATAATGGAACGCAGTTTGGAAGTTCTGGAAGAAATGATCTCCAGAAGCTGTGAGATCAAACGTGATGTAGTAGAGAAAGATCCGACAGAAAAAGGAGATCGTGCACTTTTGAATTTTGGACATACACTTGGACATGCCATTGAAAAGTTAAAAAACTTCTCTTTGATGCATGGACAATGTGTAGCACTTGGAAGTCTGGCGGCTTCCTATCTTTCCATGAGGCGTGGACAGATAACAGAAGCAGAGCTGACTGCAATCAAAGAAGCGAATATCGCTTTTGGTCTTCCGGTATCTGTTGAAGGAGTGACACCGGAAGAGGTTGTGGCAACAACACGTTCTGATAAAAAAATGGAAGCCGGAAAAGTAAAATTTATTTTGTTAAACAGTATTGGAGATGCCTGTATTGACAGAAGTGTTACCGATCAGGAGATGGAAGATGCGGTAAAATATCTTGAAAATATTACGCTTCTGTAACAGAGAAAGGTTAAGATTATGAAAAAAGGATATCGGACTATTGTTGCAGTTGTCTCGCTGTTTCTGCTTGTTCTTATAGACCAGGTCACAAAATTTGCTGCGGTAAAATGTTTAAAAGGAAAAGAAGCATTTTCGCTGATCCCGGGTGTTTTTGAACTGCAGTATCTTGAAAACAGAGGAGCGGCTTTTGGAGCACTGCAAAATCAGAGATGGTTCTTTATACTGATTGTTATTTTTGTGCTCGCAGTACTTTTATGGTGCTTCATCCGTTTTCCGAAGGAAGCACATTACCGTCCGCTTGCAGTGCTGGCTGTTTTTATTGCGGCAGGTGCGATCGGAAATATGATCGACCGGTTGCTTAACGGCTATGTCATTGATTTTCTGTATTTTTCGTTGATTGATTTTCCAATCTTCAATGTTGCAGATATTTATGTGACGGTCGCTATGGTTGTATTGTTTATATTGATACTGACAATTTATAAGGATGATGATTTTCATTTTCTGAAACTGCACGGATCAGAAAAAGCGTAAATCAGATTGCAGGAGAAACTATGCAGGAACTGATATTATTACCGGAAGAAGAATCGATTGGTGAGCGTGCAGATAAATATCTGGCAGTTCAGCTTCCGCAGTATTCAAGGAGCTTCTTTCAGAAACTTTTCAAGGACGATCAGATACAGATTCAGAACACGCCGATCAAGGCGAGTTACCGCATTACCGGAGAAGAAGAAATCGCACTTACAATCCCGGATGCCCAGAAGCCGGATATTGTTCCGGAAAACATTCCGCTGGATATTCTGTATGAAGATCAGGATCTCCTTGTGGTAAACAAGCCGAAAGGCATGGTGGTACATCCGGCTCATGGTCATTACAGCGGAACACTGGTCAATGCACTGATGTATCATTGTAAGGACAGTCTTTCCGGAATCAATGGGGTATTGCGTCCCGGTATTGTGCATCGAATTGATATGGATACCACAGGCTCTTTGATCGTCTGCAAAACGGATATGGCACACAAAGTGATTGCAGCACAATTAAAAGAACATTCTATCCATAGATGTTACCGTGCCATTGTACATGGTGTGATTAAAGAAGATTCCGGTGTGATCGATGCACCGATCGGAAGAAATCCCACCGATCGAAAGAAGATGGCGATCAATGAGCAGAATGGAAAACGGGCGGTGACGCATTTTAAGGTATTAAAACGTTTCCGACAGTTCACGTATATTGAATGTGAGCTGGAAACCGGCCGTACACATCAGATTCGTGTTCATATGGCTTCTCTACAGCATCCGCTTCTCGGAGATTCGGTATACGGTCCGGCAAAATCACCTTATAAACTGCAAGGACAGACACTTCATGCGATGACCATCGGGTTTATTCATCCGTCTACCGGAGGATATATGGAGTTTTCAGCTCCGTTGCCGGCATATTTTGAAGAGTTGCTTCATAAACTTCCATAAAGTACAGAAAATGTAGAAATTGTTTGTAAGATTCAAAAAATGCTTGTAAATTGTCTGCTCAATGATGTATAATCACTCTTATAAGGAGAAGAAATACGGCAGATTTTATCTGCCAGAAAGAAAGGGTGGTTCTATATGACATGTAAATCAATTATTACGATCGGACGACAGTATGGAAGCGGCGGGCATGAGATTGGCCAGAAACTGGCAAAAGAACTTGGAATAAAATGTTATGATAAGGAACTTCTCGACCGTGCTGCAAAAGAGAGCGGAATCTGCCAGGAATTGTTTGAGCATCACGATGAAAGGCCGACGAACAGTTTTCTATATTCCCTTGTAATGGATACATATTCCATGAACGGGGCAGCATCCGGATATACCGAAATGCCTTTAAATTATAAGGTTTTTCTGGCTCAGTTCAATGCAATCAAACAGATTGCAAAGGAAGGTCCCTGTGTTATGATCGGCCGTTGTGCGGACTATGCACTGGCAGATTTTGATAACTGCATCAGCATTTTTGTGCATGCCAATATGGATAAACGTATCAAGCGTATAGCATCAAAATATGCATTGACAGAAGCAAAAGCACGTGATCAGATTCTAAAAACTGATAAAAAGCGTGCCAGCTACTACAACTACTATTCGGATAAAAAGTGGGGAGACGGTTCCAGCTACAATATGTGCATAGACAGTGGAGTATGCGGTATTGACGGAACGGTTCAGCTTATCAAAGACTTTGTTGCATTAAAAGAAAAAATAAAAGGATAAAATACATATGAAGTTTGTTATACAGAGAGTTTCCAGAGCAAGTGTTTCCGTAGATGGAGCTGTTATCGGAAAGATCAACAAGGGTTTTCTGGTACTGATTGGTATCGGAGCAGAAGACGGAAAAAAAGAAGCAGATCTTCTGGTGCGGAAAATGTGCGGCCTTCGTATCTTTGAAGATCAGGATGGAAAGACCAATCTGGCTTTAAAAGATGTGGATGGTGAGCTTTTACTCATTTCTCAGTTTACGCTTTATGCAAACTGTAAAAAAGGAAATCGCCCAAGTTTTATTGAGGCAAAGAATCCGGAAGAGGCGAATGCATTGTATGAGTATATCATTGCAGAATGTAAAAAGCAGATACCGGTTGTTGAGACGGGAAGCTTTGGAGCAGATATGAAAGTAGAACTGCTGAATGACGGACCATTCACGGTGATTGTGGATTCAAAAGAACTGATGTAGATCAGACTGGATTTGTCAAAAATAAAAAGCACAAGAAAAGCAGAAAGAAAAAGAAGATTTCATGATGCGAAGAAAAACGTATCAGGAACCTTCTTTTTTCAATGCTTCTGAAACAGACTGGACATATGCGGACATAACCCGGTAAAGACCATCGCGATAAGAATTCGGACACTGCTCCATCAAAACGTGAAAAATCGTATAATCATAAGCATCTGTATCCAGTGGCTTCAGGTCAAGCAAATGATCAGCAGAAAGATTCAGTGCCTCACAGATGTTTTTCAGAGTATCAATGGATACGCCTTTCTTTCCGGATTCAATATCATAACAGAAACGAGGTGTTATATTCGCCATTTCAGAAAAAGTTTCTCTTGTATAGCCCATATCCTCACGTGCTTGACGGATACGTTCGCCCATAGTATACAAATCTAACATACCTCTAATCCCCTTTGTAAAAAATAGCAGATAACCTGCGATTGTTTTCTGCTGTATTGTCCATTATTGTGATCAGCAGGATAATTACATTATCTTTTCTATTTTAACGATAAAAAGAATATCTATACATGAACTAAAAGTGTAAATAAAAAGAACTAAAAGTTCAAATGCGAAGGTAAAAAAGAAGGAAAATACTATGATTAAGAGCGAAAAGAATGGAAAAGAAGAAATTTGACTCTTGACAATCAGGGGTAAAAGGTGGTACGTTTGTACCGGAATTATTTGTAAATACAATAAGAATATGGCGAGGTATGGATTATGCAGGAAATGAAACCGATAAAAGAAGGTAAAGTACGCGAGATTTATGACAATGGTGACAGTCTGATCATGGTAGCTACAGATCGTATCAGTTGTTTTGATGTAATCTTGAACAACGTAGTTACAAAAAAAGGAACGGTTCTTACACAGATGTCTAAGTTCTGGTTTGAAATGACAGAAGATATTTTGCCAAATCATATGATATCTACAGACGTAAAAGATATGCCGGAATATTTTCAGCAGGATCAGTTTGATGGAAACAGCATGATGTGCCGTAAACTTGATATGCTTCCACTGGAATGTATTGTACGTGGTTATATTACAGGAAGCGGCTGGGAAAGCTACAAAAAAACAGGAAAAGTATGTGGCATTGAGCTTCCGGAAGGTCTGAAAGAGTCTGATAAACTGCCTGAACCAATCTATACACCGTCCACAAAGGCTGAGATCGGAGATCACGATGAAAACATCTCTTTTGAACAGAGTGTAGAGCACCTGGAGAAATATTATCCTGGAAAAGGAAAAGAATATGCAGAGAAACTTCGTGATTATACGATCACATTGTATAAGAAATGTGCAGCTTATGCTCTGGAAAAAGGAATTATCATTGCAGATACGAAATTTGAATTTGGACTGGATGAGAACGGAAATATTACAATTGGTGATGAAATGCTGACACCGGACAGCTCACGTTTCTGGCCTGCCGAAGGATATGAACCAGGACATGGACAGCCGTCTTTTGATAAACAGTTTGCACGTGACTGGTTAAAAGAAAATCCAGACAATGACTGGACACTTCCGCAGGAGATCGTAGACAAAACGATTGAAAAATATCTGCAGGGATATGAAATGCTGACCGGAAAGAAACTGGACTGATAGAATTACAGTAACCGGTTAAAAAAACAGTAACTATTCAGCAATTATTCAGCCGAATGAGCGGCTGCCATAAGGCAGTTGCATGTTCGGCTGTTTTTTATCTCAGTCGAGGAGACTCCAACTTCTGTAAATGGTGAGTAATAACAAGTTTATCTCAGTGGGAGTACAATCTCCGACTGAGATAAACGCTCCGCGAAGATGTGCAGTGATTCTGAGAAGAATATGTCAGCTTTCGCTGACCAGAATCACGCACCAAGTCTCACGTGCGTTCGACTTGAATTTAGTCGAAGAAGACGCTCGCTTCTATAATTAGTCTTCATAGTCTTCACGAAGGCGGATTGCAGTGGCAGCTTTTCTTCTTCTGGCATCATCCATGGCAGCATAATGCTTTTTGGTGGTGTTCACATCTTTGTGCCCGAGCACATCGGCAACCAGATAAATGTCTCCTGTTTCCTGATATAAAGTGGTACCATAAGTACTTCTCAGTTTGTGTGGTGTGATTTTTTTTGTAGTTGTGATGGCACGGGCATACTTTTTGACCAGATTTTCCACCGCCTGAACGCCGATACGTTTTCGCTGGGTAGAGTAGAAGAGAGCGTGCTCGTGTCCTTCCAGTGGGGAAATCGCTTTACGTGCCTCTAAATAGTCTTTTAAAGCTTTTTCCACTTCAGGGCCAAAATAGACTACCATCTCAGAACCGCCTTTGCGTATGAGGCGAATACCGTTGTTACGGAAGTCAATGTCTTCCACATCCAGTCCGACACATTCAGATACACGGATACCGGTACCAAGCAGGAGAGTGACAATGGCAAGATCACGCAGTTTTGTTTTTTCGTAATAAGCTTTTCGCTGACCGGTGAGCTGATCACCGCAGTGTTCAATATAATCCAGCAGTGCAGCCGTTTCACCGGCGTCGAGGCGGATAATGGCTTTGTCATGGATCTTTGGCATATCGACCAGCTGGACCGGATTGGTCTCGATTGCCTGTCTTTTATAATAGTAAGTATAAAAGCTTCGAAGAGAAGAAATTTTTCGCTTTAATCCACGTTCCCCGTTTGTGATTGTCGTCTGGTCATTCGGACTGTCATAGAGCTTCAGATATTCCATATATTCTTCAATATCGATCGGTTTTAACTGATCCAGTACGGAAACGTTTAAGTTCGGAATCCCGATTTTTGCAAGAGACGGATTTTGAGATATCAGAAACTGGAAAAAAATCCGGATATCATAGGCATAAGAAATGCGGGTTTTTGTGGAAGTTGTAGGTTCAATGGCACGAAAATAATCCTTTGCAAAAGCAGGTAAAGTTTTCAAAACTTCACGAAGTTTGCGGATATTGTCCATGTCGGTTTGTTCGTGATAAGTTATGTTAGCAGCCACAGGGAATCCTTCTTTCTGTAAAAATTATATGCTTCGAGATAACAGCAGTGTGCAGAGTGGTTAGCATAAAAAAATAAATGAATACATAAAAATAAATAATAATGATAAAAATATTTTGAAGCAAAAACACAGATAAATCGAATGAAATGTGTTAAAAGAAGTGGCTTTAATCTATACGACAAACACAAGTTTTTCAAATAGATTAACCAAATTTTATAGAAAAGCACCGCAATCGCCCTTTTATATTGATTTACGCTGTTTTCTATAATAAAATGTATTTCTTCGGTTATTTATTTTCTATTATTTATTATTTATTCCATTTCTTCTTGTATTACTATTTATACTGTTCAGGAATTGCCTTCCACTTTTATTTATTCTTCAAATTCTGCGGTTACCATAAATCCTCTTGGTGTATGCTCAATGTTGACGATCACACCTTCACGTGCTTTGATGCGGTTTGCATTTTTAAAACATCCAGACATCGCTACAGCCGGTTCTATAATGTAACTAAAATTCATATTCGTCTGAATTTCAGTTATTTCAACATGATCTCCAATCTGTACCAGATTTGGACGTTCCATCTTGAATTTTTCCTGTCTCATAGTTAAATTTTCCTTTCATCTTATTTTGTTCATATTATTAAGATCAAAAATTCTCGTTACAGTATAACACAAAAAATATGGTTTTGCATGAGTAAAAAGCTGCTATTTTAATTCAGTAGAATAATATGGAATGACAATACGCTGCCCGGCATAGATCTTATCGACATCGGTAAGGGAATTGATGCTTTTTACTTCTTTGATATAGGTTTTCGGAGAATCATATTCCTCTGTCATATGCTCATTGGCGATATCCCACAGGCTCTCCCCCTTCTGGATCACGATGTCTGTGTAATACTTGTAAGCATGTCTTTTAGGCTTTTCCTGATCTGCATTTACCGTAAAACAGATACTTAAAGATACAGCAAGGATCAGAAAGGTTATTAAGATTGCTGTAAACAGGCAGGAATATCTTTTTACCATACACTGTTTCCGGTTCCTTTTTCGATTCATAATCATACTTTTTTCTGTCATAGTCTCTCTCCTTTTCGTGGTTTGTCTGTCGTGTGATCTTCTGTCTGAACATAGAGCAATCGTTTTTGAAAACAAGGAACGTTTGTTCTTGATTAACATCATTATATTACGGGAACGTACGTTTGTCAATATAAAAACGAACATATTTTCGAGAATATTTGTTTGCTTTTTTTAAAGTCCTGTGTTATGATAAAAGAAAAGAAAACAGTGATGATTTGGCGAAGGTACTTAACCGTTTACAAAAACAGTGGAATTGAAGTCCTGTCGCATATTCAGACAGATTGGAGGATAGATATGGCAGATGGTACTATTACAGCAAAACAGAAAGAAATATTAGAATACATAAAATCAGAAATTTTAAAGCGAGGATTTCCGCCTGCAGTGCGTGAAATCTGCGAGGCAGTTCATTTAAAATCTACTTCGTCTGTACATTCCCACCTGGAGTCTCTGGAAAGAAAGGGATATATCAGACGTGATCCGACCAAGCCGAGAGCGATTGAGATTCTGGATGACAGTTTCCAGCTATTAAGAAAAGAAATGGTGAATGTCCCGATTGTCGGTAAGATCGCAGCCGGTTCTCCGCTTCTGGCAGTGGAGAATATTGAATCTTATTTCCCGATCCCTTCCGAATACCTCCCGAATGCACAGACATTTTTACTGGAGGTAAAAGGAGAAAGTATGATCAATGCCGGTGTGCTCTCAGGGGATCATATTCTTGTCAAACAGCAGGATACCGCAGAAAACGGCGAGATGGTTGCAGCTTTGATTGATGATTCTGCGACGGTAAAAACATTTTATCACGAGAATGGTCATATTCGTCTTCAGCCGGAAAACGATACCATGGATCCGATTGTTGTCGAGGAGAAAGACGTTCATATTCTTGGAAAAGTAATTGGAGTATTTCGTTTCTTTTCTTAAACGTAATCTTAGATTAATATAAATGCTCTGAGAGAATCGCATGCGAGGCTTTACGTGCGTTCGACTCGAAATAAATAACTGTAAACAAAACAGGGCGAAAATACTTTCCTTGGTATTCTCGCCCTGAGCATGATTATTCTTTATAATATTGAGAATAAAAAGCATATTGTTTTAATCTCTTACTACTCTATACCTTTATAATTTTTACAGTTCTTCCACCGTCAGGCTTTTGCCGTCACGCCAGATACGTTCCAAATCGTAGAACAGACGGTTTTCATTATCAAAGATATGGACAATGACATCCTGATAATCCATCAGGATCCAGTTGCCGCTCTGATAGCCCTCGATCTGTTTTGGCTCATGACCAAGCTTTCCAAGTGTTTCTTCTACATTATCTGCCATAGCCTGGACCTGATTTCTGTTTGAGCCGCTTGCGATGATGAAGTAATCAGCAAGTACAGTAACTTCTGAGATATTAAGGATCTTAATATCTTCTCCTTTTTTATCAGCCAGAGCTTCACAAATCTGTTTTGCAAGTTCTCTTGATTCCATATGTGGGTACTCCTTTCTGAGCTTTAACTCACTCAATCCTGTTTTTCTTCCTGCAGTTGTCTGTAAAATTCATATGCCTGCTGTGTTGTCGAATCGACTTCGGCATGGATTGTTTCAAGATACTGAAGTGTATCATGAAGTACCATATACAATGCCTTGTCAAGATCCTGAAATGCAGCTTCACGTATCGCAGGCAGATTGGTTGCCTTGTTTCGCCATGGTTCTATATAATCGGCAAGATAAGTAATTTTCTGGAGAAGTGTCATATCGACATTTCCGGTTGTATGATATCGAATCGCATCCAGAATATCCTCATCTTCAATGTCATATTTGGATTTTGCAAGAAATACACCGGCTTTTGCATGAAGCAGCGAAGGATTTTTCCGTTCTGCTTCTGTGATAGCAATGTTATTTTTTTCGCAGATGCTTATCTTTTTATCGTTTGGTATACATTTTGCACAGTCGTGCAAAAGTCCGGCAACCATCGCACGCTCCAGATTACAGCCGTGGCACATAGCCAAGGCTGCACAGGTATACATGACTCCAAGCGTATGCTGATAGCGATCCGGTGTTAATTTCTTCTGCAGTTTTTCCTGTATTTTTATCAGATCATATCTATTTGTCATTCTTTACACTCACTATACAGATTTTTTTCTTTAATATACGAAATGACTTTATCCGGTACATAATATTTCAGGGAAGTATTCGCTTTTCGGATCCATTCCCGGATCTCGTGCGAAGAAATGTCGATATTTGGTGTGGCAAGGATCCGGATATCCACCTGATATTTTTGAGTGAGATATTCTATCTGTTCTTTAAAATGTTCTGCCGATACATGATCTCGTACCGCCGCAACGATCACACAATTCTGACAGATTTTCTGCGGCTCATGCCAGGTTTCAAATGCAAACAGAGAATCGGCTCCCATAATAAAATAGTATTCCGTATCCGGATGCTTTACAGTCATTTCCTGTAAAGTTTCGCTTGTATAACAGTAATCTTCCCGAAAGGCTTCTTCCAGAGAAAGTTCAAAATGCGGATTGTCTGCAATGGCACCGCGAACCATATCAACACGTTCCTGAATATCCGCACGGCCGATACGGTTTGGCTTGTGAGGCGGATTGGCAGAAGGCATAAAAAGTACTTTCTCCAGCCCAAACTGATGCCAGGCATTTTCACCGAGGATCAGATGCCCGATGTGGATGGGATCAAAGGTTCCTCCCATGATCCCAATTTTTCTTGCTTTTTCTTTCTTCAAGAAAATGCCTCCCCTCAACGTGGAAGTTCGATTTTTTTCTTGTCGTCTTTTCCTTCTTTATAAAGAACGATTTTTTTGCCGATAACCTGTACAACCTGTGAATGGGTGCGTTCTGCCAGGGTTCTCGCAAGTTCCTTCGGATCGTCCATGCAGTTTTGCAGTACATTGATCTTGATCAGTTCACGTACTGCCAGTGCTTCAGCAATCGCACTGGTGTTTTCTGGTGTCAGGCTTCCCTTGCCGATCTGGAAGATCGGATCCATGGTCATAGCCAGACTTTTTAAATAAGCACGCTGCTTACTTGTCATAATTATATTCCTCGCTTATCATATCAAATCTTTATTTATAGTAATCAAATTTCAGGCCGTACATACGGACGGTATCGCCCTCCTGAATTCCGGCAGCTTCCAGTTCGTCGAGAATGCCGGTTGTTTTGAGGAAGTTCTGAAAGAACTGGAATCCTTTTTCGGAATCCAGATTCGTATAACCAAGCATACGTTCAATCTTTGGACCTTCTACCACGTAAGTGTTTTCCTCTTCTTCTGACTTCTCAACGGTATAAGGAAGGTTGTCATTTGGATTATACTCGTTCGGATCGTATTCCTGCTCAAATACGACCGCTTCTTTTGGCAGTGCATCCAGCAGTTCACGCACATAGTATAAAAGTTCCTTTAAGCCTTTGCCGCTTACTGCGGAAATGGAAAATACTTTCATGCCCTGAGGCTCAAATTCTGCACGGATGCGTTCAACCGGATCCTCGTCCTCAGAATAGATCACATCGGTTTTATTGGCAGCGATCACCTGCGGCAGAGTTGCCATTCTCGGATTATAGGCTTTGAGTTCTTCATTGATCTTGTAAATATCATCCACCGGATCACGGCCTTCTGTAGAAGCTGCATCTACGACATGGATGATGACCTTTGTACGTTCGATGTGGCGTAAAAATTCATGTCCAAGTCCGACACCTTCCGAAGCTCCTTCGATCAGTCCCGGGATATCCGCGATCACAAAGCCCTTTCCGCCATCCAGATCTACAACGCCAAGATTCGGATTCAGGGTTGTGAAGTGATAATTTGCGATCTTAGGTCTTGCATTTGTCACACGGGACAGGAAGGTTGATTTTCCGACATTCGGGAAACCGACCAGACCGACATCTGCGATCACTTTTAATTCGAGCTGTACCCAGAGTTCTTTGGCACTCTGTCCGGGCTGGGCATATTTCGGAACTTGCATGGTAGCCGTTGCATAGTTCATGTTTCCTTTGCCGCCACGTCCACCTTTTAATACAATTTGACGTTTGTTGTCACCGGACATGTCAGCGATCACTTTTCCGGATTCTGCATCTTTGATCAGGGTTCCTTCCGGAACTTTCAGAATGAGATCCGTACCATTTTTTCCGTGACAACGTTTTTTACCGCCTTCTTCTCCCGGCTGAGCACAGTATTTTGCCTTGTGCCGGTAGTCGTTCAGGGTATTAAGTCCTTCATCGACTTCGAAAATGATATCTCCGCCTTTGCCGCCGTCACCACCGTCCGGACCGCCGTTCGGCACGAAAAGTTCTCTTCGGAAACTTACGTGTCCGTCTCCGCCTTTACCGGAACGGATAAATATTTTTGCTCTGTCTGCAAACATATATACTCCTTTATATCAAAAATGGCTTCAAACCGTACACGATTTGAAGCCACATGTTCCACTTATTATTTTGCCTCTACAGGAACAATTGAAACCTGCTTTTTGTCACGGCCTTTTCTCTCAAAACGTACAACACCGTCTACTAAAGCAAACAGGGTATCGTCGCCGCCGCGTCCAACATTAACGCCCGGGTGAATCTTTGTTCCACGCTGTCTGTAAAGAATGTTACCAGCCTTTACAAACTGTCCGTCAGCTCTTTTTGCACCCAGTCTTTTAGACTCGGAGTCACGTCCGTTCTTTGTAGAACCAACACCTTTTTTATGAGCGAATACCTGAAGGTTCATCTTCAACATGGTCTACACCTCCTCGATTTTCAATCGTATAAATTCATTACCGTATTGTGTCTGAATATCTCTCAAACCAAGAATCATAGAATCAAGCAGAAGTGTGGTTTTATCGGATACACTGCCTTCCAGAATCAGTTCTACGATACCATGATCTTCACGGGCAGCAAACTTATCGTCTGTAAAAGTCTCAATCGAATTTACAGCATTTACAACAAGTACGGATACCGCCGCACAGATAATATCATAACCTTCCTCAGCATAACCGGCATGTCCGACTACTTTAAAACCAGCATAACTGTCATTTGATCTATGGATTGTAACTGTAATCATATGGATTAACCGTTAATTTTTTCAATCTTAACCTGAGTGTACTGCTGTCTGTGACCGTTCTTTTTATGATATCCGGTCTTTCTCTTGTACTTGTAAACAATAACTTTTCTTGCTTTTGCATTCTTAACAACGCTAGCAGTTACTGTTGCACCAGCTACATCTGCACCAACTTTCAGTCCGTCATTGCTAACTGCAAGAACATTTTCGAAAGTTACTGTTTCACCAGCTTCTGCACCAAGCTTTTCTACGTTAATGATATCGCCCTCAGCTACTTTGTACTGTTTACCACCTGTTGCAATAATTGCGTACATATGGCACCTCCTATTATCATTACTCGCTAAATATGGTAGTCTGCCTTGCGGCATGACATTTAAACCTCTTTATGCGGCATCTGCTACATGATAGCATGCCTTAGAATTTACGTCAACTGTTTTTTGCAAAATATTTCATTATTTTTAATCTTTCTGTGAAAGAGACTCCTTTTCGCTTTCCAGTGCTGCAATCTGCTCTTTTAAAGTTTTATGGACTTTTTTCCGGGTGATCTCCACAAGCTCCAGCTTTGTCATATCGATCAGTCTTGTTTTGACAGGATCGGCAAACAGTCGGCTTTCCAGAAATGCAAGCAGTTCCTTCTGATCTTCTTTGTTTTCCATATTGATGAAATCGATCAGAATGATACCGGAAAGGTTCCGAAGACGGATCTGTCTTGCTGCTTCTTTCGCCGCTTCCAGATTGATTGTTTTTAATGTTTCACGCCGCAGTTTTTTACCGGAATATTTACCGGTATTGACATCAATGACGGTCAGTGCTTCCGTCGGATCGATCACCAGATAACCACCACTTTTCAGCCAGACCTGTCTGGAGGTCGCCAGATCGATCTCTCGTTCCAGGCGGCAGAGCTTGTAGAGCGGAAGCAGATCATCCTGATACAGACGGAGTTTGGAAAGATTCTGCAGATCGTTTTCTTTCAGATAATGTTCCAGAGAGTTATAAATCTGAGGATCGTCTGTGATGATTGAGGTCAGATCTGCAGTGTAAGTATTGCGGAGCATCTCGATCCAGACCGATTCTGACGTTTTTAAAGCAGAAAAACAGGTCCGGTAAGGTGCCGTTTTTAAAAGATGCAGATACTGTTCTTCCAGTTTTTTCGCTTCCGCTTCAATCTCTTCTCTGGAAGCTTCGCCGGCGTTTGTACGCACGATAAAGCCATATTTTTCGCGTGCAAATGGTTTCATCCATTCTTTCAGGCGTTCTTTTGTGCTCTGTGAAAGTTTGCCGGAGATACCGATGCGACTGTCATTACCGGTCAGCACAAGATACTGTCCCGGAAGTTCGAGGTTTCCGGAGAGGGCGGGAAGTTTCGTCTTTAAGCCATCACGGATCACTTGAACGAGCAGTTCATCTCCTTCTGCGATTTTTTTTGAATTGCCTTTTTTTGTATAGATGGCATCCGGGTTTGCGGCAATATTAAAATAGCACTGCTGTCGGTCTGCAATTTCAATAAATGCTGCATCAATGTTTTTCTGGACTTTGCGTACTTTTCCGATATAAATGTTTCCGACAAGCGATGTGCTTTCATCGGATGCAGAAGCAATACGCAGATCTGTGGCATGCGTGCCGGATAACGCCGCCATCCAAATGGTCTGCTCATCTCTCTTTGTGATGATCAGTGTATCAGCCAATGTCTTTTCCCAGATCTTCCAGTGAAATATGCCCTTCTGCGTAGACCTCTTCCCGGTTGATAAGAAGTGCAAAAGCAGGCAGATCATAACCGATTTCCCGGCAGAATGCTTCCATGACAAGCTCCGGTTTGATGTTGTCGGTACTTCCGGTGGAGAGTGTCATGAAAATTTTTCCGTCAGAGACAGAAAGTGCATAAATCAGCGGCTTCAGATCCATTTCACGTTCGCTTTTCTTTGTTTTTTTTGTCACAAGAATGGAAGGTTTTTCATAAAATGCCAGAAGCTTTTCTTCCCATCCGGCAGGCGGCTCCATCCCTTCACGAAATATTACAGTATAGTCCGCCTCTGCAACTAAAGACATGGCATTGCTTGCCTTTTCATCCGGAATTTCACGGAAACTTACGATCTCCATGCCTTCGACCATCACATCGTTCAGGCGTCTGACTGCCTCGGCAGATGAGATCGGTGTCTTCAGCATGATGTCGGCATACTCGCCGTTGCTGGTCAGTCCGACACCGAGCGGTGCTGCAAAGGATAAGATCATATGCGGGCTGAATCCTTCTGTGTAGGCGATGTCAATGTCTGCCCTGCGGATTGCTTTCTGAAAATAACGCATCACATCCAGATGACCGATGAATTTCATGACACCCTGTTTGCGGAATTTAATTCTTACCTTCATAACATACACCTCCTCCAAATACACTTGCTCCGCATCCGGAACAGCCGGCACGACAGTTTTTCGTTACTTCTTCTTTCTGGGCACGTTCCCATTCTTTCCATAAAAATTTCTTGGTAACGCCGATCCTGATGAAATCCCATGGAAGGATTTCTTCGTAGGAACGCTCACGCTCGGTATAAAAAGCCGGATCAAGATGAAATTCATCAAATGCTTCACTCCAGCGGCTGTATTTGAAATTTTCACCCCAGGCATCGTAGAGTGCTCCCTTTTCGTATGCTCGCAGGATGGCAGGAGCCAGGCGGCGGTCACCTCTTGCCAGAATACCTTCGAGTACGGTGACATCTGCTTCATGCCAGTTGTACTTGATGCTCTTGCGGTTCAGCTGGTCTTTGACTTCCTGATTTACAATCTTGGCTTTTCCGAGAAATTCGTCCCGGTTGTTCATCGGAACCCACTGGAACGGGGTAAATGGTTTTGGAACAAAGAAAGAAGTGCTGACCGTGATCTGGCACTTGCCGTTTCTCTGGTCTTTCGGGATTTCGTAATAGCGTCTTGCAATCTTATCTGCCAGATGTGCGATATCTTTCATATCGTCCTCGGTTTCCGTTGGCAGTCCAAGCATAAAATAAAGTTTTACTTTATTCCAGCCGCCGTCAAATGCCTTTCCGGCACCATCCAGAATCACTTCTTCTGTCAGTCCTTTGTTGATGACGTTACGCAGTCTCTGAGAACCGGCTTCCGGTGCAAACGTCAGGCTGCTTTTTTTGATGTCCTGAACTTTGCTCATAACGTCCAGTGAGAACGCATCGATTCGCAAGGACGGAAGGGAAATGTTTACACCTGTTTTCTCGAACTCATCGATCAGGAAATTTACAATCCCGGCAAGATCTGAGTAGTCACTGGAACTCAAAGAGCTTAAGGAAATTTCTTCGTGTCCGGTACTCTTTAACATGGCATAGGCATATTCTTTGAGCATTTCAAGGTCACGCTCTCTGGTCGGACGGTAGATCATACCTGCCTGGCAGAAACGGCAGCCACGGATGCAGCCACGCTGAATCTCCAGTACGACACGGTCCTGTGTACATTTGATAAACGGAACAACCGGTGTTTTCGGATAAGAAGCATTTGTCACATCCATAACGATCTGTTTTTCGACGGTTTTCGGTACATCATCATAAACCGGTTCAAAGGCTGCAATCGTACCGTCCTCATGGTAAGATACTTTATAAAGAGACGGAACATAAATACCGGCAATATGGGATGCCTGATGGAGAAACTCTTCACGGCTCCAGCCTTCCTTTTTTGCTTTTTTGAAAAGTTCCAGCAGTTCATCGTAAACGACTTCGCCTTCTCCGATATAGAAAATATCAAAGAAATCTGCCAGAGGCTCTGGATTGTAAGCACATGGACCTCCGCCGATCACGATCGGATCGTCCCAGGTACGGTCAACTGCCATCATCGGGATACCGGAAAGATCCAAAATCTGTAAAATGTTGGTATAACACATCTCATACTGGATCGTGATTCCAAGAAAGTCAAAATCCTTGATCGGATCCTGGGACTCCAGGGCAAACAGCGGAATGTGTTCCTTGCGCATCACGGCATCCAGATCGGTCCATGGGGAATAGACACGCTCACACCAGGTATCCTCCCGTTTGTTGAACATATCATACAGAATCTGAATACCGAGATGTGACATACCGATCTCATAGACATCCGGGAAGCACATGGCAAAGCGGATGTCCACGTCCCTGCTCTTCATAACGGCATTTACTTCATTTCCAATATAACGGGCAGGTTTTTCTATACTTAATAAAATTTCATCTCTTAAAGCTAATTTTCTCATTGAATCATTTATCCTTATTTCTGTGCATAGTCTGTATATTTGGTTGACGGTTACTTGCAGAAATTATTTTTTCGCATTTTTTTATCATATAACACAATCGGATATTCGTCAACAGCCACACCCTGTCACTTGACAGTTTCTGCATTCTTTTTTACAATAAAGATAACGAAATTTTTGTTTGGAAAGGCAGCGATAATATGAATTTATATCTGATTGATTATGAAAATGTTACAGACACCGGTTTTATGGGTGTAAAAGAACTGACCGCCGAGGACACGGTGATTGTCTTCTACAGTCAGCATACGAAGAATATTTCTTTTGAGCGTCACATTGAGCTTTCTCAGTCTCCTGCTCATTTTGAATACATTAAGATTTTAAAGACCGGAAAAAATTATTTGGATTTCCAGCTCTCGACTTATCTTGGTTTCCTGATCGGAAAGGACAAACCGGAACATGTTTATATTATCACGAACGATACCGGATATGACAGCGTGATCGACTTCTGGAGTGATAAAAATATCGATATCATCCGCCAGAAATCCATTGTGCCTCCGGCTCCACTCTCGCTTCCGGCAAATATCCCACCGCAGATGGTCGTCCGGAAGCAAAAGCCAGATGCCGCTTCAGCACAGACCTCATCGGTCGCATCGACATCCGCAGCACCGACCAGACCGGCCACATCCGGAAGGAAAACAAAGGCTTCCGCATCTCCGGATCTTCCGGAAGCATGGCGGAAAAAGGTGCGGATGGCAGTTAAATCGGATAAACTTGCACCGAGCAGCTATTCGGTAGTCTACCGTGCAATCTCCGGAAGCCAGAATAAAACAGAGCTGAACAATCAGCTGGTTAAGGCATTTCAGAGTTCAAAAGGCGGACGCGTTTATGGTCACGTCCGCGAGATCTTTGAACAGTACAGCAAAGAGAGCAATTAAAGTGCATCTACTTTGACCTGAATTTCAGCAACTGCTCTTTTGGAAACTTCTTATGCTTCCTGGTGGCTCTGCTGGATCATCTCATGCAGTTTTGTGATCGCTTCATGGATTCCGCCGATCTGATTGATGATTCCTTCTTTTACAGCCTGTTCTCCGACCAGAATGGTTCCGAGATCTTTTGTCAGCATGCCGGTATCGAGCATCAGTTCTTCGAGACGTTCTCTCTTTGCCTCGCAGTGACCGGAAATAAAGCCTAAAATGCGATTCTGCATCTGTTTGAAATAATCATAGGTCTGTGGGGCTCCAATGATTGTTCCATTCATACGGACCGGATGGATGACCATCGTTCCGGTCGGGACAATAAAGGAATAATCGGTAGAGACAGCGATCGGCACACCGATCGAATGGCTGCCGCCAAGTACCAGAGAAACAGTCGGCTTGTCGATTGATGCGATCATTTCTGCGATGGCAAGACCGGCTTCCACATCGCCGCCTACAGTATTCAAAAGAACGAGCAGTCCCTGGATATCACTGCTGTCCTCAATGGCAGCAAGTTGAGGAAGGACGTGCTCGTACTTTGTAGTTTTTGTATTGGAGGAAAGGCATTCGTGCCCTTCGATCTCTCCGATCACAGAAAGCAGGTGAATGTTGTGTTCCAGTTTGGTCTGACCGTATTCTCTGATCTGCTCATTTTTTTTAGTTTCTGTGTTTTCGCTTTTGCTGTTTTCTTTTTCCGCCATAGTGTATCCCCTTTCTGATCCAGGTCTGTCATTTTGTATGATACAGAACCTGATATGCAAGCTTTGGCATTCTGCTGACAGCATAACCGGAAAAGAGAAAATTTATACGGATTTTTAAGAACAGACCTGTTTCAGTTCTTCGAAACATTCCTCGGAAAGTTCCACTTCTTCCATTGGATAAGAACGGTGCAGGGATTCTTTCTGGCTGTTTTCTGCCTCAATCTTTCCATGCTCCGCATGTTCGATCTTGCCAAACAGCGAGATAAACTGACTGATCTCAAACGGCGTGATCAGATAGTCATCGACACCGAGCAGAAAACTTTTTCGCACGATCTTAAATTCCGCCGTCTGCCCGACCATCGCGATTGCCTGACAGAGCTTTTCCTGCCGGATGGTCTGCAGAAGGTTTAAAACCGGGTAATCCGGTGTTGCTTCCAGCAAAACCAGTTGATACTTGTTTTTACGCAGGTGATCTGTCAGTGTCGCAAAATCAGAAGTGACCTCACAGATCTCAAAACCGGTAGACGCACCCCAGATGTGAAGCCTTTTTAGTTCCTGCAGAAGCATATTGTTTTTTATGGCTGTTAATACGTTGTACATAGGTCACCTCCTTTTCTTTTGAATCAGCAAAAGCGGAACTCTCAAAAAAGTTCCGCCTGTTTTTTTAGGATGTAGAATTACTGTTCTTCAAAGAAATATTTTTTCTGCATATCACGGACCATGGAAATATAAAGATCTTTGCACGCCTCATTTTCTCCGTGTTCAATCATACCAAGGCAAGGGGAAAGATAAGTATCCCATATGTTCCGGTAAATTTCTTTTGCATCTTTTCTCTGATCAATATGTTTTACAATGGTAGGAGCCAGATCATAATATTCATAAACGATCGCTTCTCCGTTTTCCTGCTCCATCAAATAATGGTCGCGGTAATTTCGGAAAAGGTTCAGCTCATAACAATCATCCGGTTTGCCAAATGTTCTGCACACTGCTGTGGTGATGTAACAGAATTTCCGTTTAAATCCAGAATTGATCTGCTTAAAAGTAGAAGCTTTGAGATTGGTTTTCGGAAAATGTGCTTTCCAGGCTTCCAGAATCTTTTTGGAAAAAAGATTCGCAGGTGCTTTGTTCATCTCAAGAACAGCCGGAAGCGTATAGATTACCAGGCACATATTCAGGTTTGCAGCCAGTTTCTCTTTTGCATTTTTCTTTTCCTCTTCGGCAATTCGCTTTTCAGCAGAATTTGCAAGCTCTTCTGCCATATTGGTCAGAAACTGTTCTTTATCAATAACCTGAAGATAGCCATCCTCGACTGCTTTTAATGTCGCTTTGTGTTTGTTGCAGTAGCGTTTAAATGAATCCGGATAGCGTTCGAACGTGAAATTTTCCATGACATGTTCTTGTTCATCCAGCAATGCCGGCATCCCTGCAAAAGCTATGGTATAATTACTGCTCATATATCACAATCCTCATCAAACGGACTTTTTATCCGCCTTGTCGTTTTATTCATCCAGATTGGTATATACCGCCTGAACATCATCGTCTTCTTCGAGCAGATCCAGGGTACGCTGAAGGTTCTTCAGAGCAGTCTCATCATCAAGAGCAACATAATTCTGAGGGATCATGGTCTCTTCTGCCTGAGCCATCGGGATCTTTTTGGCTTCGAGAGTTTCTCTTACGGCCTCCAGATCATCTGGTGATGTCAGGATCTCAAAGCTGTCTTCTTCTTCGGAAAAATCCTCTGCACCTGCATCCAGAGCCAGCATCATCAGGTCGTCTGCATCCATATCACATTCTTCTTTATCGATCACGATCTGACCTTTGCGGTCGAACATGTAAGAAACACAGCCCTGTGTTCCGATGCTTCCGTTTCCTTTTGTAAATGCACTTCTTACATTGGCTGCAGTACGGTTTTTGTTGTCTGTCAGTGCGTCCACGATAATCGCGATTCCGCAAGGACCATATCCTTCATAGGAAACATACTCGTAATTGACAGAGTTTGCATCTCCGGCTGCTTTTTTGATACCACGGTCGATCGTATCGTTCGGCATGTTGTTTGCTTTTGCTTTTGCGACAACAGCGGCAAGTTTGCTGTTGTTTGCCGGATCTGGTCCGCCTTCTTTTACGGCAACTGCAATCTCACGGCCGATAATGGTAAAGATCTTTCCCTTCGCAGCATCGTTTTTCTCTTTTTTGTGCTTTATGTTTGCAAATTTTGAATGTCCTGACATTTCGAAATCTTCCTTTCTCTTCCAAGTATCTGTTTCTTCATTCTGCCGCTTAACGGCCTGGTTTCCCTGCACAGGAGGCAGGCATATCCATTATGATAACACCACACTGAAAAATAGTCAAGTTCACGGGAGCAATCAGCTATGTAGATCCAGACTGACTGCGAGAGCCTGATTTACGCGGTCCAGGATTTCCGTATCCAGATGGCATACTTTATCTTTCAGTCGTTTTTTGTCGATGGTACGCAGCTGTTCCAGAAGGATCACAGAATCACGTACCATGTTATATCTTGAAGATTCAATCTCCACATGTGTCGGCAGCTTTGCTTTGTTCATTTTGGAGGTGATCGCTGCACAGATCACCGTTGGACTGTGCCGGTTTCCCGTATCATTCTGAATGATCAGAACCGGACGTACACCGCCCTGTTCCGAGCCGATGACCGGTCTTAAGTCCGCATAAAAAATATCCCCTCGTCGAATCAACACACACTTCACACTCCGCTTCTGGTTTTAAGCTTAGTATTTCCACATTTTTCTGGTGTATGCAGTTCGCCTTAAGGCAGGATCAGTTGGTACCGGAACAGTCACGTACCAGATAGACTTCGTGATTTCTGGTGTAGATACGCGGTACACGTTTGCCGATATCACAGATAAATTCATAAGAAAAGCGACCGCAAAGATCACCAAGTTCGTCTACGGTGATTTCTTCGTCTCCCTGTCTGCCGACTAAAATTACTTCATCCAGTTCTTTTGCCTGCGGAATGTCCGTCACATCGACCATAAACTGATCCATGCAGATCCTTCCGAGGATTTTTGCACGTTTCCCGTGTATCAGAACATATCCCTTATTGGAAAGCATCCGCGGATAACCATCCCCATAGCCGACCGGGATCGTAGCGATCCGCATCGGATGCGGAGCGGTAAAGGTTCCGCCGTAACTGATCTCGGTGCCCGTTTCAATCTCTTTGATATACACGATGCGGCTGTGAATGGACATTGCAGGCGTCAGTTTCATAGAATCTCTGGAAACTTCAGCGGATGGATAGATGCCGTAAATACTGATGCCGGCACGCACCAGATTTAAGTTCATATCTGCAAGCTCCATCAGAGCGGCACTGTTTGATACGTGTTTTAATGGAATCGTAATGCCTGCCTCTTCCAGTCTGTGTGCAAAATGCATATAACGTTCAAATTGTCTGTTTGTAGCCGTTTTATCCAGTTCATCTGCTTTCGCAAAGTGCGTAAACATGCCTTCTATTTCAATTCCCGGTAAGGATGCGATTTTACGGATTGTTTCTATGCTCTCTTCGGTATCAGAAAAACCGATGCGGCTCATTCCCGTATCCAGTCCAATATGTATAGAAAGTGTTTTCTTTAAATGAACGGCTGCTTCAGACAGTTCCTTTGCCATATCCAGTTTGAACACAATCGGTCGGATCTCGTAACGGATCAGATCTTCGTAGTCTTCTTCGAATGTATAGCCCAGGATCAGCACCGGTTTTGTAATCTGATTTTTCCGCAGGATCATCGCTTCTGTCATCGTTGCGACGGCAAATCCCCAGATATAATCTTCCGGCTGTATCATCTGTGCGATCGGCACTGCACCGTGACCGTAACCATCTGTTTTTATTACAGCAACCATTTTGGTTTCCGGGTGGATCGCTTCGTGCATGATCCGAAAATTTTCTGCAATGGCATCCATGTCGATCTCGGCACAGACACGGCTGTATTTACTGCTCATCATGTTTCAAGTCCTTCCTGTATTGTTTTTTGTAACCGTTGCTTTCGTTACTTACATTTATTTTTATCGTCTGCATCTGCCAGAACCCGGATCAGTCCCTCCACCAGATCATTTGCTGTCATACTTCGCTTTCCGTATTTTTGTGCGGCCGCATCGCCGGCACATCCATGCAGAAAAACAGCAAGTTTTGCAGCTTCAAATAACGTCATCCCCTGTGCGGTAAGCCCGGCAAATACGCCGGTCAGCACATCGCCGGAACCGGCAGTTGCCATGCCGCTGTTCCCGGAAGTGTTGATGTAGGATTCGCTGCCGTTGCTGACAACGGTTCCGGCATCCTTTAAGACACAAATCACATGTTGTTCTTTCGCAAAGATTTCGGCACTTGCGATCAGATCCTCTGAAATATCGGAAATGGTCGATCTGCACAGTCTTGCCATCTCCCCAAGATGTGGTGTCACAGCTACCGGCATGGAATATCCATCCAGGGAAAGGTTATGGCGTGCCACAAGATTCAAAGCATCGGCATCAAGAATGACCGGAATATCCGCATGTTCCAGTACATAATTCAGGATGTCAAGCTTTTGTGCTTCCATGCCGATGCCGGGACCTACTGCAACCACATCAGCCCACGCAAGCAGGTTTTCAAGTTCTCTCTTCCAGTTGGAATGGATGCAGCTTACCACTGCTTCCGGGATAGACTGAAAAAGGGCGGACTGATTGTGTTCGTCTGTGTAGATGCGAACATAACCGGCTCCGCTTCGATACGCTGCACGTGCACTTAAGATTGCAGCACCGCACATGTCCCGGCTCCCGGCAATCAGAAGAACTTTGCCGCAGGAACCTTTGTTTTCTGTGGCAAGTCGCTCTGGCAGCCGCCTTAAATCCATACTGTCATAGCAGACGTAAGATTTCCGGCATTTCGGAAGGCTTTCTTTTGTAATACCGATCTGACGTACACGTACCTCTTTGGTACAGGCACGCCCTTTTCCGATATAATGCCCCGGTTGCTCAAAAGCAAATGTCACTGTCAGGTCAGCCTTTACGGCAATCCCCCGTATCACACCCGTGTTTCCGTCAATGCCGGAAGGAATATCGACAGACAGTACAAAAGCAGGACTCTCATTGATCCGCCCGATTGCGTCCCGGTAGCTGCCTTCGATGTCACGCGAAAGACCGATTCCAAACAGTGCATCTACTATAACAGTATATTCATTTATTTCCGGGTTACTACAAAAAGTTATCCCATATTTCTCACAGATTTCTTTCTGATGGCGTGTCTGATCCGTGCAGGACTGCTCTTTTCCGACAAACCAGATGGAAACCGGTACCTGATCCAGAAACAAAAGTCTGGCGATGGCAAATCCGTCTCCGCCGTTATTGCCTGAACCACAGATGACCAGAACGCGGTCAAGTGCAGCACCGCTTCGGTACAGTTCATCGACACACGCAAGTGCCGCACGCTCCATCAGTACACAGGATGGAACGCCGAACCCTTCTATGGTATTCTGGTCACATGTTTTCATGTCTTCTTTTGATAACAAGATCCTCATATGCGATATACCTCCTGTCTGCCCGTCCAAATGGAATATACAGTTTTCTTTTTTCTTTCTCTGCGTTCTTTTTATTTATGTTCTCTGCTGTAGCGGCTGATATTGTAAGACAGCTGCATCAGACTTTCCGAAAGATGTACGTTTTCGATGATCACATCTTCCGGCAGATGAAGATCCGTATGAGCAAAATTCCAGATTGCACGGATGCCGTGATCCACCAGAAAGTCTGCCATTTCCTTTGCATACTGCTTCGGAAGTGTCAGGGCTGCGATCTGAATGTCATGCTCCTGCAAAAAAGCAGGAAGCTCGTCTGTCATACGGATCAGAATTCCTCTGACTGCAACGCCTTTCAGCTTTGGATTTACATCGAACAGCCCTTTGACCAGAAAACCGTTTTTTTCAAATTTTACATAATTTGCAAGAGCCTGTCCGAGATTTCCGGCACCGATGATGATCATATTGTAATCCTGATCCAGGCCCAGGATCTTCCCGATCTCCGTATGTAAATGTTTTACATTATAACCATATCCCTGCTGGCCGAATCCACCGAAATTATTGAGATCCTGCCGGATCTGGGATGCTGTTACCTGCATGCGTTCGCTCAGCTCGCCGGATGAGATCCGCTCCGTACCGGATTCCAGCAGCTCACCGAGATAACGGTAATACCGTGGCAGTCTTTTGATGACTGCTCTTGAAATTTCTTTCTCTTCCACTTGCATACCTCCCTGTCAAATGCTGTTGTATAGTAACGTAAAAGACGGGCACACAAGATCCCTGCCATGTCCGCCGCAGGTTTTGTGTACCCTCTTTGATTTTTAGAGCTGTACGGTTACAAAAATATCATAGATTGATTTGATCGCACGCTCGAAATCCTGATTGCTCACACCGATGATGATGTTCATCTCACTGGAACCCTGATCGATCATCTTGACATTGATACTTGCATGTGCCAGTGCGGAAAAAATACGTCCCGCTGTTCCACGCTGAGATTTCATGCCACGACCTACGACTGCGATCAGTGCCAGGTCAGATTCCAGATTGACAGAATCCGGATTGACAGCACGGTGGATACCGGCCAGTACCTTCTGCTCGGTCTCTTCGAATTCGGATTGATGTACGAATACCGTCATGGTATCGATTCCGGAAGGCATATGCTCGATGGAGATACCATTGTCTTCGAATACGGTCAGGACTTTGCGGCAGAATCCGATCTCGGAGTTCATCATATCTTTTTCGATGTTGATGGCTGCAAATCCTTTCTTTCCGGCAATACCGGTGATCGTATAACGCGGTTTTCTGCAGGTACTTTCAACGATCAGCGTACCAGGATCCTGAGGACGGTTGGTATTGCGGATGTTGATCGGGATACCTTCCTGTCTTACCGGGAAGATGGCTTCTTCATGAAGCACGGTAGCACCCATGTATGCCAGCTCGCGAAGCTCTACATAAGTGATAGTATCGATCACTTTCGGATTTTTGATGATACGTGGATCTGTGATCAGGAAACCGGATACATCGGTCCAGTTCTCATACAGATCAGCATGGACTGCTTTTGCGATCAGAGAACCTGTGATATCGGATCCGCCTCTTGAGAAGGTTGTTACCTTTCCTTCTGCGGTTGCACCATAAAATCCAGGAATGACTGCATTGTCACATTCTGCCAGGCGTGCAGAAAGCTTTTCATTGGTTGTTTCTGCATCAAATGTGCCGTCTTCATGGAAAACGATCACTTCAGCTGCATCGATAAATTCATATCCCAGGTAATTTGCCATGATGATACCGTTTAAGTATTCTCCTCTGGAAGCAGCATAATTGGAACCTGCCAGTTTTTTAAAGTTTTCGGAGATCACTTCAAACTGATCATCCAGAGACAGGGAAAGTCCGAGACCGTTTATGATCTCCATGTATCTTTCACGGATCGCAGCAATCGAAGCTGTGATGTCTTCTTTTTTCTCTGCTTTTGCGTAGCATGCATAAAGCATATCCGTTACCTTGATATCTCCATCAAACCGTTTGCCCGGAGCAGACGGAACAACATATTTTCTTCCTTTATCAGCACGGATGATATCTCCTACTTTTTTAAACTGTTCTGCACTTGCAAGAGAACTTCCACCAAATTTTACTACTTTTCTCATGCTTTTTATTCCTCCTAAATTCCGCATCTGTCTGTCACGCAAATATACGCTGTCTTTAATCATACCGCAAAATATGCGGTTCGTCCAGAGCATTTTTTGAAATTTGCTGGTGCAAAAAGCAGAAATATGCTATGATAATACGAGTCAGGGTCTTCGCAGACACAAATTATTTTTGTAAAATATATACACTTGGAGGAATTTATGATTTTAGCCTGTCAGAATATTAATAAGGCATTTGGCACAAATGTGATCTTGAAAGATGCCTCATTTCATATAGAAGAAAAAGAAAAAGCAGCCATTGTCGGCATCAACGGTGCCGGAAAATCTACACTGCTCAAGATCATCATGAAGCAGATCCCGGCAGATTCCGGAGAAGTGATCCTGGCAAAAGACCGCACGATCGGTTATCTTGCCCAGCACGAAGCGGTATCTTCCGGAAACACGATCTACGAAGAGCTTCTGGAGGTAAAGCAGGATATTTTTGAGCTGGAGCGTCATATCCGCACGCTGGAACTTCAGATGAAATCCCAGAGCGGCGGGGAGCTGGAACAGACGCTGGAGCTTTATAATCGTCTGAACACGGAATTTGAACAGAAAAACGGCTATGCCTGCAAAAGTGAGATCGTCGGTGTGTTAAAAGGGCTTGGATTTACGGAAGATGAATTTTCCAAGCAGGTCGATACCCTCTCCGGCGGACAGAAAACAAGGGTTGCCCTTGGCAAGCTTCTGCTCGCAAAGCCGGATCTGATCCTGCTTGACGAGCCGACCAACCACCTCGATATGCAGTCGATCGCATGGCTGGAAAATTTTCTGATCAATTACAGCGGTGCCGTAATCATCGTAGCCCATGACCGTTATTTCTTAAACCGTGTCGTAAGCAAGGTTATTGAAATCGACCATGCGAAGGCGATCACGTTTCTTGGCAATTATTCTGCTTATTCTGAGAAAAAAGCCCAGCTGCGTGATTCCCAGTTAAAAGCATGGATGAACCAGCAGCGTGAGATCAAACATCAGCAGGAAGTCATAGACAAACTGAAATCCTTTAACCGTGAAAAATCAATCAAACGTGCGGAAAGCCGTGAGAAAATGCTGGAGAAAATGGAAGTCCTGGATCGCCCGGATACGGAAGTGCAGGAATTAAAGCTTTCTCTGGAACCGAGATTTCCAAGTGGAAATGATGTGCTGCGTGTCGAAGGTCTTGCGAAATCATTTGGAGACCACACGCTCTTTACGGATCTGGATTTTGAGATCAAACGAGGCGAACGTGTGGCACTGATCGGCAATAATGGAACCGGAAAGACTACGATCTTAAAGATCATCAATGAGCTTTTGGCTGCAGATGCCGGAAGTTTTACGCTTGGAAGCAAGGTGTGTATCGGTTATTATGATCAGGAACATCATGTCCTTCATATGGAAAAGACGCTGTTTGAAGAGATTTCCGATGATTATCCGACACTGACTAACACGGAAATCCGCAATGTGCTGGCAGCCTTTTTATTTACCGGAGATGATGTTTTCAAACGGATCTCTGATCTGAGCGGTGGCGAGCGGGGCCGCGTTTCTCTTGCCAAACTGATGTTGTCGGAAGCCAACTTCCTGATACTGGACGAGCCGACCAACCACCTTGATATTTTATCAAAAGAGATCCTGGAGCAGGCACTGAACCGCTATACCGGAACAGTTTTCTATGTATCGCATGACCGATACTTTATCAACCAGACGGCAACCAGGATCCTGGAGCTGACCGGAAATACGCTGGTCAATTATATCGGAAATTATGATTATTATCTGGAAAAGAAAGATGAGCTCACCAAAATCTATGTGCCGTCTGCCACAGAAGAAGAAACTGCTTCGCTTCCATCTTCTTCTGCGGAAACTGCCGGAAAACTGACCTGGCAGCAGCAGAAAGAAGAGCAGGCACGCATCCGCAAACGTCAGAATGAACTGAAGAAAACGGAAGACCGCATCCATGTGCTGGAAGTCCGTGATAAAGAGATCGATGAGCTGATGATGCAGGAAGAAGTGTTTACAAACGTGGCAAAATGCGTGGAATTAAATAAAGAAAAAACAGCGATCAATGAAGAACTGGAACAGCTCTACGAACGCTGGGAAGAACTGGCAGAATAAAACAAAAAGCATCGGAGAATGAAAGGTACTTTCTTCCCCGGTGCTTTTTTATAGAAATATAAAAATGCGTTATGTACTTTTTACACGTTCTTTTACAGATTCTTATCCAGCTCTTCACGTACTGCCTTGATAAATCCTTCGCTGTTCAGAACGGTAGGATTTTCAATGCTGGTGATCAGTGCCAGGTCTTTTGTCATCTTTCCGCTTTCAATCGTGGTAAGGGTTGCTTTTTCCAGTTTGTCTGCAAATACGCCAAGCTGCGGAATCTTATCCAGCTCACCGCGTTTGCGGAGTGCCCCGGTCCATGCAAAGATCGTTGCCACGGAGTTCGTGGATGTTTCTTCGCCTTTCAGGTATTTATAATAGTGACGCTGAACCGTTCCGTGAGCTGCTTCGTACTCGAAATTGCCGTCCGGTGATACCAGTACGGAAGTCATCATCGCCAGTGAACCAAAGGCAGAAGAAACCATGTCGCTCATAACATCACCGTCATAGTTTTTGCATGCCCAGATAAATCCGCCTTCTGCTTTCATGACACGGGCAACTGCGTCATCGATCAGAGTATAGAAATAAGTAATACCTGCCTCTGCAAAACGTTCTTTATACTCTTTTTCGTAGGTTTCCTGGAAAATATCCTTGAAGGTGTGATCGTATTTTTTGGAAATCGTATCTTTGGTAGCAAACCAGAGGTCCTGTTTGGTATCCAGTGCATAGTTGAAGCAGCTCTTTGCAAAACTGCGGATGGATTTCTCTGTATTGTGCATGCCCTGCAGAACACCAGGACCGTCAAATTCATGGATCAGTTCTCTTGTCTCGGTACCATCCTCTGCGGTAAAGACCAGTTCTGCTTTTCCGGCACAAGGTACTTTGATCTCAGAAGCTTTGTAAACATCACCATAAGCATGTCTTGCCAGTGTGATTGGCTTTTTCCAGTTGCGTACGCATGGTTCGATGCCCTTTACAACGATCGGTGTACGGAAAACCGTTCCGTCCATGATCGCACGGATCGTACCGTTCGGACTCTTCCACATTTCTTTCAGATTGTATTCCGTCATGCGGGCTGCGTTCGGAGTGATCGTTGCACATTTTACAGCCACGCCGTATTTTTTGTTTGCCAGTGCACTGTCAATGGTAACCTGGTCGTTCGTCTCATTTCTGTGCTCCAGTCCCAAATCATAGTATTCGGTTTTCAGGTCGATATACGGGAGCAGAAGCTCATCCTTGATCATTTTCCAGAGGATACGGGTCATCTCGTCTCCGTCCATTTCAACCAGTGGTGTTGTCATTTTGATTTTGTCCATGATGTCCTCCTTTGACTTATCAGAAAGCTGATTTTATTCCTCATCGGAAGAAACGTCGCCTCCGGGCTGTTCTTCCAGAAGTTTTTCGATTTTGGTATAATGATGGTTTTTGATTGAATTTAATATATGTCTGGTTGCCAGGCGGTCTGCTTCATCGGCATTGTGGGCTTTGATGGCTTCCATAACAGCCATATGTTCTTTTGTGGACTGTTCTGCCCTTGCTTCTTTTTTCAGGGCGTTTTTGCGCACCTGCTGTACATACTGATGGAAGATCTTCAGTTCATGTTCCAGAATCTTACTTTTGCATGCTTCGTAGAGCAGACTGTGAAAACGGCTGTCCAGTTTAAAGAGCTGATCGTAATGTCCCTGCTCTTCATGAAATGCAGTCAGCATCATGGTCTCTTCCATTTCTTCCAGTGTGGATTCATCGATCCGCTCTGCCGCCATCCTGGCACAAAGCCCCTCCAGCCTTGCACGGATCAGGTAAATATCCTGTACATCCTGTTCGGAGATTCCGTTGACGAAAGCACCGCGATTGGGGATGATCGTTACCAGACCTTCCAGTTCCAGCTGACGAAGTGCCTCTCTGACCGGTGTTCTGGAAACACCGATCTCTTTTCCGACTGCAGTTTCCCGCAGTTCATCGCCATGTTTATAATGACCGTTTAAAATGTTTTCACGAAGTTTTTGATAAACCAATTCATAACTGCTCAAAATACGCTACCTCTTATACTAACGCAATGGAAAGCTTTTTGCAACTTTCATCGATTACTTTTACCAGTTCGTTATCGGTGATCACGGTGACACGGCCTTCTTCGTACTGTTTGTCCACCCATTCTTTTACCATAGACACAAGAGGCATATCCTTTGTCAGTTTTTTCTCATCCGGCAGGCGGTAATAACTGTTGATCCAGTGTGCAATTCCGGCAAGCCCGGATGTATTGGATACAGCCACCATAGCCGGGCGGTTCAGGAATTTCTGAGTATTAAAAATGTTGTAAATCTCTTCGTTTTTCAGAAGTCCGTCCGCATGGATGCCGGCTCTTGTTACATTAAAGTTGCTTCCGACAAACGGTGTACGGGATGGAATATGATAACCGATCTCTTTTTCATAATAATCTGCCATCTCTGTGATGACGGTGGTGTCCATGCCGTCGAGGGTACCGCGAAGCTGTGCATATTCAAACACCATTGCCTCCAGCGGAGTATTTCCGGTACGTTCTCCGATACCGAACAGAGAACAGTTGACTCCGCTCGCACCGTAGAGCCATGCCGTTGTGGAATTGCTGACAGCCTTGTAAAAATCGTTGTGACCATGCCATTCGATCATTTCAGAAGGAACACCGGCATGGACCATCAGACCGTAAATGATACCCTGTACGGAACGCGGGATCACAGCACCGGCATAATTGACACCATAACCCATGGTATCGCAGCAGCGGACTTTGATCGGGATCTGATATTCTTTGGACAGTTTCATCAGCTCCAGACAGAACGGAATGACATAACCGTAAATATCTGCTCTTGTGATATCCTCCAGATGGCATCTCGGGCTGACACCGATCTCCAGACATTCACGGACAACACTCAGGTAATGCTCCATGGCTTCTTTTCGTGTCATTCTCATCTTATAAAAAATATGATAGTCAGAGCAGCTTACCAGAATACCGGTTTCTTTCAGTCCCATATCACGGACCAGTTCGAAATCCTTTTTGCTGGCACGGATCCAGCTTGTGATCTCAGGAAATTCATAACCCTGCTCCAGACATTTGTAAACAGCATCCCGGTCTTTTTTGCTGTACAGGAAAAATTCGCACTGACGGATCTTTCCTTTCGGACCTCCAAGCCGATGCATATAATTATAGATACGTACGATCTGTTCGGTTGTGTACGGTGCACGTGACTGCTGTCCGTCGCGGAAGGTAGTATCTGTGATCCAGATCTCGTCCGGCATATGATGCGGAACAATACGGTCATTGAATGCGATCTTTGGAACTTCTTCGTATGGGAACAGATTGTGGAACACATTCGGTGTCTTGACATCAACCAGCGGGTACATATGCTCCTCAAGCTGTAACAGGTTTGTGTGCGAATCAAATTTTACTTTTCTGTTTTCCATTTATATTACCTTCCTTGATTTGTAGATTCGGCGTTTTGCCCTTTTTGCATAATTGTATACAATTATACTATTTATGTCAAGAGTAAATTTACATCAATCATGCCCCATCCCTGCTGATATTTCGGCAGATTCAGATTTCTGGCACAATTTTTAAGACGCATTTTCACTTCCACGTTTGTAAGATGTGGTTCTTTTTCCAGAAGCAGGGCGATCGCACCGGAGACAACGGGTGCTGCCATGGAGGTACCGCTTTTGATACAGTATTTTCTGCCGTCCAGATACCAGGTGCTGCTGCAGGATCGGATGTTTGATCCGGGAGCCGTGATCTCCGGTTTGCAGATACATTCCTGTGTCGGTCCTCTCCCGGAATAGCAGCCGCCCGGAAAAATGCAGTCATCAAAGGCTCCGACTGTGATCACTTTCTTGTTGGTTCCTGGAACTGTTACACTGCCGGCGTGTGGCCCCATATTACCGGCAGCAACCACCACCACAAGTCCGGCATCCCAGGCATATTCCATACATTCTGCCAGTACGGCATTCTTTTCCTCCAGGCTATTCACCGCACCGACGGAAACATTTAAAATTTTTATATGATAGCGGTTTTTGTTTTTCAAAATCCAGGACACGCTGGATAACACCTGTTCTCGCATGCCGTTCCCATGGTAGTCAAGTACCTTTGCACTTACAATCCCGGCTCCCGGTGCCATTCCGGCATACTGGCCTCTGGAAAGCTGTCCGCTCCCGCAGCAGATCCCTGCCACATGTGTGCCGTGCCCACTGTCGTCGTACGGATATTTTTTCCCGTTCTGAAAATCACGGAAAGCAAGGATCCTGCCCTGCAGATCCGGATGCATGCTAATACCGGTATCTAAAAAGGCTACCGTAACGCCTTTTCCTGTGAGATGTCTTTGATATGCAGATGTGGCATTGGTTTTTCGTCTGACCTGATCCATAAGTGTCCACCGTTTTTTCATTACTATACTATATGTTGCTTTTCACTCATAAGATAATGGAAATGACGATGGAAAGAGGAATCTTTATGCCTGTTTCTACTACAGAAAAGATTCTGTCGGAGGATTATTTTGATCTGATTGTCCCCATTACCGGTTCCGATACTGATTTTGAAGAGACATTTTTCCGATTCGGGGCACAGGCGGCTGTTCCAGGATACGGTATCATTCACATTAACCGGCAGTTTCTTCCGGATAATATTCTGAATGTGATCGGATATTCCAATATTCCCAAACTTTATACCCTGATGGATACTTCTGCACTGGAAAGTTCCGGAATCCTAAAAGTGCAGACACAGCCGCTTCTTGGCTATCAGGGGGAAGGGGTTCTGATTGGTTTTCTGGATACGGGAATTGATTTTACGCATCCGGCATTTCGTACATCTGACGGAAGAAGCAGGATTTATCGCCTGTGGGATCAGACAATCCAAAGTGGAACAGCTCCGGATGGATTTTTCTACGGATCTGAGTATACAAACGAAAATCTGAATGCTGCGTTAAATCTGGAGGATCCGCTGGAAACTGTGCCAAGTGTGGATGAAAATGGTCATGGGAGCTTTCTTGCCAGTGTAGCAGCCGGAACAGCCATTCCTTTGCAGGATTTTTCCGGTGCGGCACCCAAATCTGAAATTGTGGCAGTAAAACTGAAACCTGCCAAAGAGAATCTGCGGGATTTTTTCCTGATCCGTGAGTCAGCCGTCGCCTATCAGGAAACGGACATCATGCTGGCACTTCGCTATCTGCTTCAGTGTGCAAGGCAAGCTCAGAAACCACTTGTGATCTGTTTTGGGCTTGGAACCAATCAGGGAGACCACTCCGGGTATATGCCGCTTGCAGAGGCTCTTGATACCATAAGCCGCATGAATACTGTCTATGTCGTTTCTGCCGCCGGGAATGAGGCCGGGAGGGGACATCATTTTTACGGAAAAATGGAAAATACTTCCGATTATCAGAATGTCGAGGTACTTGTCCCGGAAAATGAGGGAGGATTTACCATGGAACTTTGGGCTTCGCCGCCGGATCTGTTTGCAGTCGGCATGATCTCACCGCTTGGAGAGACGATCCCGCCGATCCCACCAAGAGCCGGCTCTGTCACCAGCATTTCCTTTCTGCTGGAACAGACGGTGATCGAGGTCTCCTATGAGCCGGTGGAGATCGCATCCGGAGGTCAGCTTGTCTTTCTGAGAGTGCAGAATCCAACACCCGGCATCTGGGGATTTCAGATCTATCCAAGGCAGATTTCTTCTGGTATTTTCCATATCTGGCTTCCGATTTCGGGATTTGCCATGGAAAATACCCGCTTTTTGAATTCCAATCCGGATACAACGATTGTCTGCCCGTCAAATGCAGAAGGAGTTATCACCTGTGCTGCTTATAACCATGCGACCGGAGGATTGTTCATCCAGTCCAGCCGCGGTTATACAAGAACCGGAAACATCAAACCGGATATCGCATCACCTGGCGTGGAGGTATACGGGGCACGCTCGTCTGCTTCGAAATTTGCAAAGCCGGGATTTGGCAGAGAGAGTGGAACCAGTATCTCTGCGGCACTGACAGCCGGGGCGACGGCACTTTTTGTCAACTGGGGACTGCAAAGTGATCCGCCCCGTTATTTTACAAATCGTGAGATCAAAAGCCTTTTGATCCGCGGTGCTACAAGAAGCAGCAATCTTCTTTATCCAAACCGCGAATGGGGCTATGGTACGTTAAATCTCTATCAGATTTTTCAGGTGCTTCTGTAACCACTTTTGTTTTACAACATATTATGAAGTGTAGATCAATTCCGGAGGAATGAAAACATGAGTGATGTAGCAGCTACAAACTGTGGATGCGGATGCGAAAACAATGGATGTGGAAACACAAACAACAATAATGGATGCAATTCCATTCTCTGGATCATCCTTCTGCTTTGCTGCTGTGGCAATGGAAATGGAATCGGCTGTGGAAACGGTCTTGGCGGCGACAACTGCTGTATCCTGATCGTACTGCTTCTCCTGTGCGGCTGTGGAAATGGAATCGGCTGTGGCAACGGATGCGGATGCTCCCTCTGCTAAAGATATTCCCCCGCCTGTTGGCGGGGGCTTTTTAATGTTCTTTTTTGGAGGATGTGCTGTCTTTTGGCTGGAATTCTTTTTTCTTCTTTTGCTCTTCTTTTTTTCTCATACATTCGTCATCTATCTCATAGAACGCATTTCCTTCTCTTACAATTTTCTGTCTCATCTCCTGGCCTTTCTTTTTTGGATACATTCTATTTTATGATACTGGAGGAAAAAGGTCAAAATCCACACGTGCCTGCATATAAGAGGATGCACGATCTGGCAAAGATGCTATACAGGATTCATATTCCGAGGATTCTGGCATATCTTACAGAGAGAGAAATTTTGGCAGGTGACAGGATGATGGAAGAACAGCAGGAAGAATCTTACCCGCTCACACCGATTGATAAGATTGCAAATGGAAATTCTCTTTTGATTCTGAAAGCATTGCTGCCCTATTTGCCGTCCCAAAAACAGGCAGGGGCTGCTTTTCTGGTTAAATGGATGGAAATCCAGAATATCCGGAATTATTACCATACGCATCCTGCCGCTGATCTTACGGCAATGGCACTTCCTTCTCATTCCGTAACCGATCTGTTTCAGAGCATTGCACCTTTTTGCCGGAGAGGACAGAGGGAAATGATGGAACAGTTTCAGAGCATGATGGAGATGATGAAGTTACTGGAAACGATGCAGGATTTTTCGGGAGGGGAAAATAACGATGAGCAATCAGAATCCGGGTTCAGAAAATCTACAGAATGGATCACTGAACCAGAACAAAACCTCATGGATGAATGACAGCAGGCTTTCCGGCATTGATCCGGCAAAGCTACAGATGCTCTTTTCTATGAGCGGCCAGGGGGCATCGAAAAGTCAGAATGAACTGATGCCGTTTCTTATGGCTGTCGCCGCACGTTCCAGGCAAAACGGTATGACCTTTACACCGGAAGAAACCAATCTGATCATAGAAGTTATGAAACAGGGAAAATCAAAAGAAGAAATAGCCAGGATTGAAAAAATCCGCATGATGATGCGTCTGATCAAATAACAGAAGCATAAAAAAGCTTCCAGACGGATTTCTCCGAAATGGAAGCTTTTGTTTTATTTTCCAGCGGTTTCTTTTTCCAGGATACAGCTGCGAAGTAAGGTCAGGGCATTGACCGTAGAAAGCTCACGGATCTTCTGACGGTTTCCTTTGAAATGAAATTCCCTGATGCGAAGTTCATTCTGATATGCACATGCGATATAGACAAGCCCGACCGGCGTCGTTTCTGTCCCTCCGTCCGGACCCGCAAGTCCGGTGATGGAAACGCAGATATCGGAACCAGTGATAAATGCCCCATTTTTGGCCATTTCTTTGGCTGTCTTTTCACTGACCGCCCCATATGTTTTCAGCGTGTTCTTTTTTACATCGAGCAATTTCCGCTTTGCACGGTTGGAATAGGCAACAAATCCCTGCTTGAACACTTCTGAAACACCGGGAACATTGGTCAGTCTTGCTGAGAGCATACCACCTGTACAGGATTCGGCTGTCGTAAGTGTCAGATTTTTCTCTTTTAAAAGTGCCACAATGCTCTCTTCCAGTGTCGTTGCCTCATTCGTCGCATAAATATGACTGCCGAAGCGTTTTTTCAATTCTTTGAGCATCGGTTTTAACAGCTTTCTGGCTTCTTTTTCATCCGAGGCTCTGGCAGTCACACGCAGATGGACTTCGCCTGTTTTGGCGTAAGTGGCAATCGTTGGATTTTCCTGTGCCTCGATCAGATCGAGAATCTCTGTCTCTACCAAGCTCTCTCCCACACCGCACAATTTCACCATGACGGAATAAATAGTTTCCGGCTGCAGTCTGTTCAGATAAGGAAAAATATCCTGATGAAACATCGGGATCAGCTCATTTGGCGGACCTGGGAGCAGGATCATGGACTTTCCATCTTTTTCCATGATAATGCCGGGTGCGGTTCCGTTGTGGTTGTCGATGACGATGCATCCTTCCGGAACCAGAGCCTGTTTCCAGTTGTTGTCTGTGATAATTTTAAACGGACTGTTTTTAAAATATTCTTCGATGCGTTCTTTGCTGTGTGCATCTTCTACCAGTGGAAACCCCATCACAGCAGCAGCCGTCTCTTTGGTCAGATCGTCCTGTGTCGGACCAAGTCCGCCGCAGAGGATCACGATATCAGAACGGTCAAGTGCCGTCCGGATCGTTTCTTTTAATCGCTCTTCATTATCTCCGACCACAGACTGATGATACATGGATAATCCAAGCATGGCACACTGTCTGGCCAGAAAAGCAGCGTTTGTATTGACAATGTTTCCAAGCAGCAGTTCTGTTCCAACACATACCAGTTCTACAACCATGTTGTAAACCTCCTAACGTATTTTTAATTCTGCATTTTCAGAACCTGTTTGTTTTTGGCGATATAATCCACAAGTGATACTACGGTAAGGACCAGTGCAAGATAGATCATCACCTGACCGATCATATCAAAAACACCGCCAAAGTCTGCAACCAGAAGAATGATCATGATCATTTGAGAGATTGTTTTTGCTTTGCCCCACCAGCTTGCGGCAATTACAATGCCATTATCCGCAGCGATCAGACGGAATCCGCTGATGATAAATTCGCGGCTGATGATAATGATCACGATCCAGCTTGGAAGGCGATCCAAATCCATAAGGCAGATCATTGCAGCACATACCAGCAGTTTATCTGCGAGAGGATCCATAAATTTTCCGAAATTTGTGACCTGATTGTTCTTTCTTGCAAGATAACCGTCCAGAGTATCGGTCAGGCTCGCTGCAATAAAAATACCGAGTGCAATATACTTATCCACACTTGTGATATCGCCGAGCATAAACAGTACAAAAAACGGAATCATAATGACGCGAAGAACCGTTAACGTATTTGGCACATTCATTTTGTTTTCTCCTGTCTTTGAAATATAGTGAATGATGCGGCTGACATCATTCTGTGAGCCATAGGTGGCACTTTTGCAAATCCCAGAAACACAGGTGCGTATACAGACATCTGTTTTGCACCTGTTTCTCCCTTGACCCATTCCAAACAATTATACGGCAAGAAAACCTATTTGTCCACTGTTCTGCTTCTTTTTTGCCAAAACCATGAAATGGTGTAAGGAATACATTGCTTTTCATCAGAAATTATAGTAAAATATTTTGGATGTTGGGGTCAAAAGATGCCATACGAATTGTTCCGTACTTCGTACTCCCACAA